>Ga0209491_10000142_pt1 | contig 128427 bp, 94 predicted proteins | sample BON02_FD_187213 | JGI IMG/M metagenome (GOLD analysis project Ga0209491, IMG submission 187213) | Freshwater microbial communities from Lake Bonney liftoff mats and glacier meltwater in Antarctica - BON-02 (SPAdes) (version 2) | ecosystem: Environmental > Aquatic > Freshwater > Ice > Glacier... | reverse complement strand
TGAAGTGAGATATTAGCAATTCAGGTAGCAATAAACTTAAAGTCTCTTTTGTTAGTTCCAAATCGTAAAGTTTTATTCAAAATTCCGATTCTTAATTCATTTCACACACAACTTTTGTTCTTGATCCCCAACTTATCTAAAATTTTAACTTTGTTGTTAAGTTGCTTTTTAAAAGAATCATTTGCTATTCATCTACAGTCAATGAACAGCTTTGCAGTTGAGGCGGAATAAGAAACTCTAGCGCATAAAAAACCCTTTAGGTCATCGAGCAATTCCGATTATTAGTGGAATTAGATGGCCTAAAGGGTTTTGATTTTTTTGTATGTTGGACGCTTAGTCTGCTAATACAATTATTTTATTGTGATTCACTTCAACCACACCGCCATTTATTTCAAATAAGTGCTGCTTTCCTTCGGCATCAACTTTAATGTTTCCATGTTTTAAAGTTGCCACAATAGGGGCGTGATTTTCCTGAATTCCAAAACTTCCATCTGAACCTGGAAAGATCACTGAATCGATTTCTCCGCTATAAATGTTTTTGTCAGGTGTTACAATTTCTAAATACATAGTTTGTTCGTTTGTTATTCGGCCACTGAGTGACAAAAAGCGCATTTCGGTACTTTTGATTTCATCTATACACTCCGCGAGGTTTTTGATGTATCGAAGTCGAAGGGTTATTTGTTCTCTGCTAGCATTTTTTCTCCTGCCTCAATAGCTTCTTCAATGGTACCTTTCAAGTTAAACGCTGCTTCCGGATATTGGTCGACTTTGCCATCCATAATCATGTTAAAACCCTTGATTGTATCTTGAATGTCTACTAACACACCTTTCAATCCTGTAAATTGCTCAGCAACGTGAAAAGGTTGAGAAAGGAAACGTTGAACTCTACGAGCTCTGTTTACAACTTGTTTGTCTTCTTCAGATAATTCATCCATACCTAAAATTGCAATAATATCTTGCAATTCTTTGTACCGCTGTAACATTTCTTTTACTTTCTGTGCCGTATCGTAATGCTCATTACCAACAATCTCTGCTGTCAAAATCCGTGACGTTGAATCCAAAGGATCAACTGCTGGATAAATTCCTAATTCGGCAATTTTTCTTGAAAGTACAGTTGTTGCATCTAGGTGAGCAAAAGTTGTAGCTGGAGCTGGATCCGTTAAATCATCTGCAGGTACATATACCGCTTGAACTGATGTAATAGATCCTGATTTAGTAGAAGTAATCCTTTCCTGCATCGCACCCATTTCAGTTGCCAATGTTGGTTGGTAACCTACTGCAGAAGGCATACGGCCTAATAGGGCAGAAACTTCAGAACCCGCTTGTGTAAATCTAAATATGTTGTCAATAAAGAAAAGAATATCTTTCCCTTGTGCATCTTCGTCTTCACCTCCATCACGGAAGTACTCTGCTAAAGTCAATCCTGATAAAGCAACTCTTGCTCTTGCACCCGGAGGCTCATTCATTTGACCAAAGACAAAAGATGCTTTAGATTGTTTTAGCTCTTCTTTGTCTATAGAGGCTAGATCCCATCCGCCTTCTTCCATAGATTTGATGAATTTGTCACCGTACTTTACAATACCAGCTTCAATCATTTCACGCATCAAGTCATTCCCTTCTCTTGTTCTCTCACCTACACCTGCAAAAACCGAAAGACCACCGTGACCTTTTGCAATGTTGTTGATTAATTCTTGAATTAATACAGTTTTACCAACACCAGCACCGCCAAACAAACCAATTTTACCGCCTTTTGCATAGGGCTCTATTAAGTCAATTACCTTGATACCTGTAAAAAGCACTTCAGTTGCAGTTGATAAATCTTCAAATTTTGGTGGGTCTCTGTGTATCGACGAGCCATTTTTACCTGTTTTAGGTAAATTGCCAATTCCATCAATTGCGTCACCAACAACGTTAAATAGACGACCTTTAATTTCCTCGCCAATTGGCATCATGATAGGATTACCTGAGGCAGTAACAACTGCTCCTCTTTGCAAGCCTTCTGTAGAATCCATAGAAATGGTTCTTACTGTGCTTTCTCCAACGTGAGATTGAGTTTCTAAAATAACCTTCTCACCGTTTGGCTTGGTTACCTCTAGGGCGTCCAAAATTCCTGGTAAAATTGCATTTTCACTGTCGAAACTTACATCGACAACAGGTCCGATGATTTGGGTGATTCTTCCTGTATTAGTTGACATATTAGGATGTATTTTTTGTAAAAATTGTCTGCTAAATTTGGCTGCAAAAGTAATTATTTTTCATATAGAATTGAAAGATTTCCAAATCTTTTTATTTGACTATTTTTGAAGCATTAAAGGATTCAATATCGCGCGATAGTAAAACTTAAAAATATTTCTCCAAGGTGAAGGTTTATAAAGGGTTAGAGGAATTTGAAAAAATTAAAAATGCCATTGTTACAACGGGTACTTTCGATGGAGTGCACCAGGGGCACCAGAAAATTCTAAATCGATTGATGGAGGTGGCAAAGAAAAACAAAGGAGAGAGTGTTTTGTTTACTTTTTTCCCGCATCCAAGAATGGTGCTTCAGCCTGACTCTGATTTAAAGCTCATTAACACTATTGATGAGAAGATTGAACTGCTGCGGCAAGTAGGAATAGATCATTTAATCATCCACCCTTTTACAAAAGAATTTTCGAGAACAACCTCGCTAGAGTTTGTGCGAGATTTATTGGTCAATAAAATTGGAACTACAAAATTGGTAATTGGCTACGACCATCATTTTGGTAGAAATCGAGAGGGTTCTTTTGATCACCTAAAAGAGTTTGGGCCTATTTATGGATTTGAGGTAGAAGAGATCTCTGTGCAAGACATAGATAATGTAAATGTAAGCTCCACGAAAATTAGAAAGGCACTGGAAGACGGCGAAGTTGACGTGGCGGCAAATTACTTGGGTCATTCTTTTTTTATTCAAGGAGATGTGGTACATGGCCAAAAAGTAGGTCGGCAGCTTGGTTTTCCGACCGCGAACTTATTTATTCAAAATCCTTATAAACTTATTCCCGCAAATGGAATTTATGCGGTTACGGTGAAAGTTGGCGATGGTATATATAAGGGAATGCTGAACATAGGAACGAGGCCAACTATTGAGCTGACAGACAAAGTGAGTATTGAAGTAAATATATTTGATTTTAACCAGGATATATATGGTAAGCAGTTGACCGTTTCTTTCATAAAAAGAATTCGAAGCGAGAAAAGGTTTGAAAGTAAAGATGCACTGATCGCAGAAATGCAGAAAGATAAAGTAGAGGCAGAGCAACTGTTGCGATGAGAGTTTTACTACTTCTTTTGTTTATTTCTTTTCAAATCGTCGCTCAAGAACCGGGAGATGTAGATTACATTTTTACTTCTTTACAACAAGCCAACGAGCGTCCCGAAGTGGTGTATCACCTAAATTTGTCGAGACAGAAATTGGAGGAGTTTCCAACTAATTTAAGGAGGTTTAAGAATCTAAGGACCTTAGATTTATCTAAAAATAGAATTTCAATGCTCCCTGCCGAAGTGGGGCAGTTGGTTCATTTGCAAAGCTTAATCTTATCTAAAAATAAAATCGTCATTCTCCCACCACAACTTGCTAAATTGAAGCAATTGCAAGTTTTCGATTTAGCTAAAAATGATGTAAAAGTTATTCCCCGGGAAATTGGAGAGTTGACTGCTCTGGAAAAGCTGGATGTGTGGTCGAATAACGTGCAAGAAGTACACGAGAACATTTCAAAATTAAAACAACTGAAAGCGCTTGACTTGCAAGGCATGTTGTTCTCCGATGAAATGAAACAAAAAATTGCGGAGTGGCTTCCAACTACTGAAATTCAATTTTCTGGTGGCTGTGGCTGTGGATTTTAGCTTGAAGGAAGAATAGTGAATTACGAAGTCATGTGTAACAGGAGGATTTTGTTTCATTCTATCAATTCGTAATTATTGGATTTGTAATTAGTCATTGGAAATTAGCAATTAAAACGAGTACCATTGCCTAATCATCTTCTCCACCGGCTTGTTTTGAGGGGTAAATCCATTATTATTTTCTCCTCCAACCGCTTTATGGTCGGCAAACCACTTCCAAATGAACCCTCCTTCAATAAAGTCTTGATTCCAAAATGTGTTAAAAAAGGCCTCGTAAGCATTGAGTTGTCCTTGTAGGTTAGCTGCTCCTTCTCTTCCCGACTCCCAAGGTCTACTTGCGGTAAAGTCGATACTTCGGTACCCAAACTCAGTAAATAAGATGGGCATGTTGTTGGAGTTGCTTATAATTCTGAGTTCGTTCAGTGGTGTTAGTAATGCATACCTCACCTGCGTGGCAGTTGGAGTTTGATTTCCCACTAAGGGGAAATAGGCATCTACACCGATGTAGTCTAACTCTTTCCAAAACGGTACTTTCTTGTATTCATCCCAATTGGCGGCATAGGTAAGTTTACCGGAGTAGATCTTTTTAATGTCCGCTATAAGTTGCAGCCAATACTTTGGTCGTTCTTGAACAAATTCGCCCCATTCAGTTCCAATGCAAAAAAGTGCTACCTTTTCCTTTTCTGCCAATGCTGCAAAGTCTAAAATGTATTTCGAATACGATTTTTCAAATGCTTCCCACTCGTCGCTGTTAGTGTATGTATGATGTCCTGTAAAGGCGCCACGCCTTTTCCAAATGTGAGGTTTTAACATTATTTTATAACCTTGTTTTTTTGCCAATTGAATCATGGCTGCGGTGCCTTTCGTTTTTTCGCCCCACCATTGCCATTCGCTATTGTATTTTAATTCGGTGCTACCTTCTGGAATAAAGCCATACGGCATAAGGCTCAGGTAATTTGAATTGATAATTCTCTTTGGCAAGCTAATCTCTGTACTATCAATTTTCTTAGGTGGTCCAACAAAGCTGACCCCCTTAATTTTGCTGTACTGCGAGAATAGGGCAGAGCAACTGCATAAAGTTACGAGACACAGCAGTAGCGAATTTTTCATTGGACTAAAATAATCATAGTGATTTCCGTAAAATGATATTGAATTCATAATAATCTATAAAATGTAAACCATTCGACGGGCAATACGTTCAGTTCCCAAACGAAGTTTAGTTAACTTTACAGTTCAAAATATTATAATAATAATTAAACAACATAATATATGTATCCAGCAGAATTAGTAGCTCCAATGAAAGAAGAATTGACTTCAGTGGGCTTCCAAGATTTAACAACTGCGTCAGACGTTGATGCGGCTCTTTCAAATCCAGATGAAACTGTATTGCTAATGGTAAATTCAGTTTGTGGTTGCGCAGCGGCAAATGCACGTCCGGCAGTAACTATGGCGTCAAAGCATTCAAAAGTCCCATCAAAATTAACAACTGTTTTTGCAGGAGTTGACCAAGATGCTGTAGCTCAAGCAAGAAAGCACATGTTGCCTTACCCTCCTTCATCTCCTTCTATCGCTTTATTTAAAGGTGGCAAGTTGGTTCATTTCATCGAAAGACATCACATTGAAGGAAGACCTGCGGAGATGATTGCAGAAAATTTAACTGCAGCATTCGATCAGCACTGTTAATAACACATCAAATAGAAAATAATTTAATGAGGAAAAGCGCGCTTTTCCTCATTTCTTTTATAAGAAAGAGAAGAGGTGATAATTTTCTGTTATCGGATGTTGTCTAAAATAAAAATTAATTCTAACTTCGCAGCCCCATTTTAGGGGATGAATAGTTATATACAATTAGTAAAACAAAGGAATACCGTGGATACCTTAAGTTATAAAACCATTTCGGCAAACAAAGCAACTGTTGATAAACAGTGGATTTTGGTAGATGCTGAGAACGAAACACTAGGACGTTTAGCTTCAAAAGTCGCTAAAATGATTAGAGGAAAGCATAAGCCAAATTACACTCCTCACGTAGATTGTGGAGATAATGTAGTGGTGATAAATGCCGAGAAAGTCAAATTGACTGGAAATAAGATGGCTGAAAAGAAATACGTTTCTTACAGTGAGTATCCTGGCGGTCAAAAGTTTATTACTGCTGAAAATTTGTTAGCTAAAAAGCCACTTGCTTTAGTAGAAAAAGCGGTAAGGGGTATGCTACCAAAAAATAGACTGGGTAGAGCTTTATTCAGAAACTTACATGCAGTAGAAGGGACAGAGCACAAATTTGTAGCTCAAAAGCCAAGAGAAATTAAATTAGATTCAATTAAATAAGGTTATGGAGGTTATCAATACTTTAGGGAGAAGAAAGAAGTCGGTTGCTAGAATTTACTTGACAAAAGGTAAAGGAACGTACACCATCAACGGAAAAGACTACAAAGAGTACTTTACAACTGTTGCGCTTCAGTACAGAATTAACCAACCTTTCACATTGACTGATAATGTTGATCAGTACGATTTGAAAGTCAACGTTTCAGGCGGTGGAATTACAGGTCAAGCAGAAGCTATTCGATTAGCTGTTTCTAGAGCATTTGTTCAGATTGACGCAGATCACAAACCTGTATTGAAAGCTGAAGGATTAATGACAAGAGATCCAAGAATGGTGGAAAGAAAGAAGCCAGGTCAGAAAAAAGCGAGAAAGAAATTCCAATTCAGTAAACGTTAATAGTTCATTGGATGAAGAAATTCATCAAAATAGTAACAAATTTAAGCATCGCCGAAAGGTGTGTTTAGTATCAAAATTTCAGAGACTGATTCATTTCACTACTCTGCAATTGTTTTTTAATCGAACGTAAACACAAAGAAAATGTCAAAAACAGACTACAAAGAATTACTGCACGCTGGTGTTCATTTTGGACACTTGAAAAGAAAATGGCACCCAAAAATGGGACCGTATATTTTCATGGAAAAGAACGGAATCCATATCTTGGACTTACATAAAACAGCTGTAAAGCTTGACGATGCTGCTGAAGCAATGAAGCAAATTGCAAAGTCAGGTAAGAAAATCCTCTTCGTTGCAACAAAGAAACAAGCGAAAGATACTGTTGAGAGCAGAGTTTCTGCTATTAATATGCCTTATGTAACTGAAAGATGGCCTGGTGGAATGTTAACCAACTTTGCTACCATTAGAAAAGCAGTTCGTAAGATGTCTACTATTGACAACATGTTGAAAGACGGTACATTCAAAGTTTTATCAAAAAGAGAAAGACTTCAAATTACACGTCAAAGAGCAAAGTTAGAAAGAGATTTAGGATCTATTTCTGATTTGAACAGATTGCCTTCGGCGCTTTTTATTGTTGACATTAAAAAAGAGCACATTGCAGTTGCTGAAGCGAAAAAGTTAAATATTCCAACATTTGCTATAGTAGATACCAATTCGGATCCTTCATTAGTTGATTTCCCAATTCCCGCGAATGATGACGCAGCAAAGTCTATCGATAAGATTTTAGAAATTATAACTGGAGCAGTAGCTGAAGGTTTATCTGAAAGACAAACCGACAAGGACAAGAACAAAGAAGTAGCAGATAAAAAAGCTTCTGACAAAAAAGAAGCGGATACAGCAAAGGCAGAAACAGCAAAAGCGGAAAAAGCAAAAGCAGAAAAAGTTAAGGCTGAACCTGCAAAAGCTAAGACTGAAGAGCCAAAAGCTGAAGAAACAAAATAATCTTAATTATTCATACAAAATAAATACGTGCTAAGATGGCTAATATAACTGCTGCTGAAGTAAATAAGTTAAGAAAGCATACCGGGGCAGGAATGATGGACTGCAAGAAAGCTTTAGTTGAAGCTAACGGTGATTTCGATAAGGCAATTGAATTCCTTAGAAAAAAAGGACAGAAAGTTGCTGAAAAAAGAAGTGATAGAGATGCTAACGAAGGAGTTATTATTGCCGGTACAACTGAAGATTCTTCATTTGCTGCTATGATTGCTTTGAACTGTGAAACTGATTTTGTTGCTAAGAATGATGACTTTGTTGGTGTTGCAAAAAGTATTTTGGACATCGCATTGAGCAATAAGCCTGCTTCAGTGGAAGCGTTAAGAGCTTTAAAATTTAACGATTCATTAACGATTGCAGAAAAGTTAATTGAAGAAGTTGGGAAGATTGGTGAGAAAATTGAATTGTCAGAATTTGTCTCAGTTTCTTCAGAGAAAACGATTGCTTACAATCATCCGGGAAATAAAACAGCTACGTTAGTTGCAATGAATCAATCGAATGACGATGCTGCAGCTGCAGGTAAGAATGTTGCAATGCAAATTGCTGCAATGAACCCAGTAGCTTTAGATGAGTCTTTTGTAAGTGATGAAATAAAAGCTAGAGAATTAGAGATTGGTAGAGAGCAAGCTCAAAAAGAAGGAAAGCCAGAAGCAATTTTAGATAAGATTGCGCAAGGAAAACTTCAAAAATATTACAAGGAGAATACCTTGTTGAACCAGCAGTATTTTGTGGACAACAAAATGAGTGTAAAATCTTATTTGCAGTCTATAAATAAAGACTTAACGGTTACAGATTTTAAGAGAAGTTCATTAGTTTAATTGAATTATCTAAAAAGCCTCGAAATTAATTTCGGGGCTTTTTTATGTCTGATTGTTAAATCAGGAAAGTCCAACACGAAAACTTGACAAACTAATTTTTAAATTCGCATCAAAATAAATTTTATGGCTTACAAGAGAATACTCTTAAAATTGAGTGGAGAGGCCCTGATGGGTGAGAAGCAATTTGGAATTGATCATACACGACTAGACCAATACGCCAAAGAAATAAGGGAAATTGTAAGAGCTGGTGTTGAGGTGGCAATTGTAATAGGCGGTGGCAACATATTTAGAGGCATACAAGCCGTTGATGGAGGCATTGACAGAGCTCAAGGCGACTACATGGGCATGTTAGCGACTGTAATTAACGGAATGGCGCTGCAATCGGCATTAGAAAAGCACGATGTTTTTACTCGCTTACAAACTGCTATAAAAATGGAGCAGATTGCAGAACCCTATATACGGCGGAGAGCAGTTAGACATTTGGAAAAGGGTAGGGTAGTAATTTTTGGTGCGGGAACAGGAAATCCTTATTTCACCACCGATACTGCGGCTAGTTTGCGGGCAATTGAAGTAGAAGCTGACGTGATTTTAAAGGGAACTAGAGTCGATGGTATATACGATTCAGACCCAGAAAAAAATCCCGCTGCAGTCAAGTTTGATACTATTTCGTTCACTGAAGTGTATGAGAAAGGATTGAATGTGATGGATATGACAGCATTTACACTTTGTAACGAAAACAAATTGCCAATCGTAGTATTTGACATGAACTCTCCAGGAAATTTGAAGCGTGTAGTGGATGGTGAGAAAAATATAGGAACACTAGTACAATTTTAAGAGGACAATCAGTAATTTCATTTTATAAAATATTCAAATGGAAGAGGAAATAGACTTTATACTTGATTCTTTGAAGGAATCAATGGAAAAATCAATTGAGCACCTGGAAAAGGAACTCACAAAAATTAGAGCAGGAAAGGCAAACCCTAGCATGGTGAGTAGTATTATGGTTGATTACTATGGGTCTATGACTCCACTAACTCAAATCGCAAATGTCGGGACAATGGATGCAAGAACTTTAACGATTCAGGCATGGGAAAAGTCCTCATTAGAACCTATTGAACGGGCAATTATCAATTCAAACCTAGGCTTGAATCCACAAAGTAATGGAGAGATGATTCTGATTAATATTCCACAATTAACAGAAGAACGTCGACGTGACTTAGCCAAGCAAGCTCGAGCTGAGGCAGAACATGCAAAAGTGGGGATTCGAAATTCTAGGAAAGAGGGGAATGATGAAATAAAGAAATTAGAGAAAGATGGACTCTCTGAAGATTTAGCGAAAGGAGTTGAGGAAAAGATTCAAGAGTTAACTAACAGCTTTGGTGCCAAGGCAGACAAGATTTTAGTGGCAAAAGAAGCAGACATCATGAGGGTGTAAGCATAGAGGCATAAATAAAAAAGGGGAATAAACAGTGTTTATTCCCCTTTTTTATGTTCAAAAATTCCTGCTAATTAGTTAACAGAAGAATCTTTTTTGCAAAGCTTTCTTCGTTCATCGTTATTTTAATAAAGTAGAAACCTTGGTCGAGTCCGGAAAAGTTAAAGACAAGATGATTTCTCGCAATAAATTTTGATTCGTACTTCACAGATTTTCCCATAAGGTCAACAACTTCAATACTTGCCTTCAATACGTCCTGTTCTGTTTGAAATTTCAGATTAACCACTTCTGAACTTGGATTTGGAAAAATAGATACTTGTTGCTTCAAAGTTCTCTCTCTAATGCCAATAGATCTCACCGTATCTTGAACTACTTTAGCTGCTAAAGGAATGAAGGGTGGGGAGCTAAGTGTTACAATTCCTGACCTAGTTAGTCCTGTAGTGTTCGATTTTGTGGCGGTTACCGTAATCTCTGATGTGAGACTTCCATTGGATGGCGAGACGTCGATCCAGTTCTCTGATTCACTTGCACTCCAACTAGAAAGGTTGGAGTTGATGGTAAACTTTCCGAAGGAGGCAGAATCGGCACCAATTATTAGACTGTCGGGAGCATAAGTAAAGTTTAAAGGTGCACCGAGTTGAACCACCACTAATGTTTGATCAGCGTTGCCTGCTGAACTAGCAGTTACAGTGGTAAAGCGAGGGGATGCAAATAGGTTATCAGAACCAGCCCTGGCGGTAACTACTTCAGTGTTTGTTCCACTTGTTTTATTTAAAGCCAACCAAAAGCTAGTTTCGGTTAAACTCCAGCTGTTGTTTGCAATCACTGTAAAGTCCTCCAAACTTCCGTTTGTACTGCCAACAAACAAGGTGTCAACAGATAGTAAAAATGCACTAGTACCGGCATCCAGTTGTGTGACAGTAACTGTTTTACTAATTGCCCCGAGTCCACTTACCAATAGAGTAGCCACTCGATCTGAGCCACTTTGGTTAGCCGAAGTAGCACTTGCGGTTACAAACCCATTGTTCATCCCAGAAGATGGAGTTAGGTTTAACCAGTTAGGAGTTCCTGAAATAGACCAATTCACGTCAGAGTTTATGTTAAAAATCGCTGAACTGCCGCTACTAGAAGCCAAACGTAAGTTCGTTGGGTTCACCACAATTACTCCAGTCGCTCCTCCTTGAATTACTGTCAGCGTATCTTTCAGGTTATTGGGAAGGTCTTCCAAATATAGTTGTGCACTTCTAGGGTTGCTAGTGGCATTCATACTAACAGAACTTGCGGTAAGAATGTCGTTTCCTGTTCCATTTAGTTTGTTTAAAACAAGCCAACTGCTCGCGGAATTAACGCTCCAACTGCTTGAAGCGGTAATGTTAAATGTTGCTATTTCGCCAATTCCCATTCCTAACAAAAAAGTGTCAGGCGAACCAAGTAAGTAGGGGGGAATACCTCTTTGCGTTACAAAGACAGAGTCCACATAAACACCATTGACCGAATTAAAATAAAGGTAAGCAGAGCGATCTATAATTGTCAGTGGGGCCGAGTTTGCTGCTATTTTTACTGTGCTGCTGTCATTTCCTGATGTGACATTAGTTGTAAGCCACGAAGTAGAATTGGATAACACCCATGCGAGATTAGTATTGACTTGAACGGAGTCTATACTACCGGCCGAAGAGGTTAGAACTACACTGCTTGGTGATACGGAAAAGTTCCATGGTAAAAACTCTTGCGTAATTAAAACAGAGTCTATAAACCTCCCATTTCCTGCAGTAAAATAAAGGTAGGCTGAGCGGTCGGAATTGGCAAGGTTTGTAGTGTTAGCTGTAATGGTAATAGAAGTGCTATCATTGCCAGAAAGGGTGCTTATTGTGAGCCATGAGGCTGCGTTTGTTAAACTCCAATTTAAATTTGCATTTACTTGAACAAAGGTAAAGCTACCGGAAGTATAACTTAGTATGCTGTTATTTGGGGACACAGAGAAGCTTTGAATTAAGGAGTCTTGGAGGATATAAATAGTATCGCTTCCTGCATTTTGAGCTCCTGAGGCTGTGATGTAACCATTCCTAATTTGATTCGTTGAATTGCTGCTAATGGTTACTTGAGGGCTGCCGTTGTTGTTCCCATTTGTTGGGTTGGAAGAAATCCAAGGACTTGAATTTGTTAGGGTCCAAGAAACATTGGAGAGTACATTAAAACTCTGACTTGGGGCGCTGGTAGCTGAAAAGAAAAGGGTGTCTGTGGGTAGATCCAAAAACCTTCCCGATGACCTTTGGATAACCGTTACTGTATCTCCTCCATTACCATTTGGTGCAGTAATGTATAATTGAGCCGTTCGTTCAGGTCCAATATTTCCTTGAATGGCCAATAAGTTGACGGTCTGATTTCCGGTTCCATTTACCGGCGATGAAATTAGCCAGCTTTGATTGTCAGTAGCGGTCCAGCTGGAATTGGCATTCAGCTGGAATGTATTTCTGCTTCCTGCCCCCGCATTGAGATATATGGTATCCAATGCTGCAGAAATATTCGCGACATTACTTGAGGTGTAGCTGCCTTCCCAACCTGTTGAGTTATTTTGATTGCTAGTAATAAATTCAACAAATAGTGAGCCGGATGTGCTTGTCACTGCAGGAGGAATGGTGTTCCCTGAGAAAGAGCCAAGCAATACTCCATTGGCACTCGTTCCTTGGTATACATTTACCACATCAAAGTTAGCTTGGGTAGAGAAGTAGTTAAATTGTAATGCCACACTTAAGGCTCCGGTAGGTTGAATTAGCCATTGGCAGTTACTGTTTTCAACATAATTGGTAAATGGAAAACTTCCATCGTTAAATAATCCATTGAGTGAATTAAGAACTGTTAATCCGCTACAAAATGGTATAGGTTGGGTATTGTATACAATTCTCCAACCGTTTGCAGTACCTGTAGAATCCGCGACGAAGCGTACAAATAAATTTCCACCACTTGATTGGTAAGTGCCAGGGTTTGTATTTCCTCCTAGTGTTGCTAAAACCGGAGCAGAGGCATCTATTCCATCGTAAAGTATGAGTGAGTCTCCTGCTGCAACGGTGAATCTACTAAAGTTTACCTCTACAAAAACGCCTGGATTTGTCGGTTGAATTAGCCACTCACAGTTTGTATTGTTGGCATAGTTAGAACCATTTCTTGTTCCATCTGTAAAAGCACTGTTATTGTCTGTAATAATAGTGTTTGGCTGGCAATTGGTAAGAGAGCTAGTATAACTTGCGGCCCATCCTTGTGCATTCCCAAAGGCATTGGATGTAAATTGAACAAACATGCTTCCGCTGTTTGCAATGGCCGTATTTCCTATGTTATTTCCTCGGTATGTTGCGATAAGCGCTCCTGCAGCACTTGTGCCATCGTAAACCCGAACTATATCAAAGAAACCCGATAAGTTTAGGCTGTTCATGGTCAGGGTGATATTAAGTGGGCTACCCGCCGGTTGAATTAGCCAAGAACAATTTGAATTAGAAGCATAATTTGCAGCTCCACTTCCATCGTTAAAACTTCCATTGACTGCCGTGAGATTTGTTTGACCGGAACAAAATTGGGCCATCAGAGTATTGGTAGTGAATACTCCTAGAAAGAAGGTAAAAAGGATGGCAATAAATAGTTGTTTGTTCATGGCTTTATTTGTTATTCTGCAACAAATAAAGTTAATCAATGAATGTGTATAAATAGCAAAGGCCTAGTGGTTGAATACTAAGCCTTTGCTTTAAATATTATCGAAATGCTTGTTGTTTTACTCTGTTAAAATGAGTTTTCGATTCACTGTCTTTCCGTTCAGCTCAATGGATATAAAATAAACTCCTGAGGCTTGATTTTCTAAATTCAAGAATAGTTTACTTTGGTTATAAAATTTTTCTTGGATTGAAATCTCTTCCCCGATTAAATTAAACAGGCGAATGCTAGCTTGTTTTCTATTTAGTTCATTTCCGTCAAATTGAAGGATTACCTGACCATTTGATGGATTTGGGTAAACGGTTAATCCTATCTCAAAATCGTTACTTTCAATTCCAATTGTTCTAACAGTATCTTGAACAATCTTGATTGTTTGAGGAACTAAAGGCGGTGCAGTAATCGTTGCAATTACACTTCTTTGCACTCCTGTTGTGTTTCTCGAAACGGCAGTTGCTTTTACGCGTTGTGTGAATGCTCCATTTTCAGGAGAAACCCTTAACCAGGTGGCACTTTGGCTAATGTTCCAATTGGGCATGTTCGAACTGACGTTGAATTCTGTAAAGTCAGAGGAGTCAGTTCCTACTAAAATAGAATCAGGTGCAACTTGAAAAATAGGATCAGCCTCTTTCTGCGCAATGACTACTGTGATATCTGGGAAACCATTCGAGCTTCCTGTTATGTTTGCATATCGAGTTGTTCCAAATGTGTTTCTTGTGGCCACAAGGGACGTAATCGTTTGTGTTTGTGCTCCAGATGCAGGATTAATTAGCAACCAAGAGGTGTTCTCTGCTAATGCCCAGCTATTTGCATTGGATAATACTGAGAATGTTCCTGTACTTCCTTGAACATTCGCTACAAAAACAGTATCCTTGGAGGAAATAAAGATGGGAGAACTTCCATCAATTTGATTCACTGTAACCGATTTGGTAACAGCTCCTATTCCATCCACTAAGATAGTTGCTGTTCTTGTTGCACCCGTTAAGTTGTCAGCATTTGTTGTGATGGTAAGCATCTGGTCGTTAATGCCTGAGTTAGTAGAAACGGTTAACCAACTTGCAGGGTTTGTAATGACCCAGGATGTGTTACTGGTAATGTTGACCGTTTCGTTACTTCCTGCTGTAAACCCAAGATTTACAACAGATGGATTGACCTCTAGATTGGCTACAAATCCTTGTTGAATAATCCAAACTGTATCGGTATTTAACGCGCCACCAGTAGAGGAAACTTCAATGTATGCAATTCGGTCAACTGTTCCAGGATTTGCATCCGCTGCCGCAGTAATAGATCCACTTCCCGTTCCACTGTTGGGGTTAGCGGTAATCCACGAAGCCGAGGGTGTTGCTGCCCAAGATAAGGTAGTGCTTACATTAAAAGTTGCTGAACTTCCGAACGCTGATCCTACTCTTAATGTATCAGGAGTGGTCGCCAAGCCCGGAGAAATAGTGTCTTGTATAATAACAACCGTATCCGTTAAACTATTTATTGCATCGGCTAATGCCACATAAGAGAACCGTTGATTGCTGCCAATATTAGCGGAACTTGCAGTTAAGTTAACCGCGCTCACACCTGTTCCTGTATTTTGAGAAAGCGAGAACCAAGTGTCTCCCTCAATACCGGTCCAAATTCCTGTTGAGCCAACATTTAATACTCCAGTGCTACCGGAACTTGCACCTAGTAATATGGTGTCGGGTGCTCCAATTAAAATAGGAGCTAGGCCGGTTTGAAATACAAATACCGTATCGTAAAGTGTTCCTGCAACATCTTGCACTGCAACAAAAGTTGCTCTTGGGAGGGCAGCTAGGTTGGAGGTGTTGGCAGTTACGGTTACACGCTGTGTATCTGAAGTTGTCGCAGGATTTGTTACTGTTAACCAAGTTGCGCCGGAAGTTGTTTGCCAAGAAGTGTTTGAGTTTACAGTAAAAACGTCTGAACTACATGTGGTCTGTGCCAAGGTTATGTTCATTTTATCCAATGCCAAAGAAGGGATGTTGATTATAATTGAGGTGTCTTGCACAACCCAGACGGTATCGTTGGAAGCTCCCAGTGTTCCCGTAACTAACACAAAACTTGTTCGCACTTGGTTGCCTGTATTGTTCTGCACCATAATAGAGGAACTGCCATTGTTCAACCCTGTTGAGGGCGAAGTTATTATCCACGATTGATTCGGGGCTAATGTCCAAGATACATTTGAAGTTAAACTTGCATTTTGAGATGGTGCGGCATCCCCTGCAAAATATAAAGTATCTGGATTTGCAAGGACAAATCGACCTGAGGTTCGTTGAATTACAATTACTGTATCTGCATCTGCAGTCGATGAAGAATTGATAATTAATTCAGCACTTCTTTCTGGTCCAATGTTAGCCTGGATAGCCAATAAATTAAGGGTGGTATTGCCGCTTCCATTTCTTGGGCTAGCAATTAACCAAGCTGCATTATCAGTGTTAGACCAAGTGACATTGGAAGAAAGGCTTAAGCTAGTTGTGCTTCCCGCTCCTGCGTTAATATATACGGTGTCTTGAGGGACGTCTATGTTAACCGTGTTAAATGAAATATAACTTGCTTCCCATCCGGTAGCATTTCCGATACCATCGGTGATAAATTGTATAAATAAGGTAGGCCCTGTAGAATTTATAACTGGAGGAAGAGTCATTCCAGAATAAGTTCCAATCAATGGAGCAGTGTTGCTATTCCCATCATAGACGTTTACTACATCATTATTTACTTCTGTATCAAATCTTGAAAAGGTTAAATCAATGTTAAATGCTCCGGGAGGTCCAATTAACCAAGAACAATTGCTATTCTCAACGTAGTCTGTTAAAGCGGCACTTCCATCGTCGAAGGTAGTATTTACAGCAGTTAAGTTTGTAGTTCCCGCACAAGAAGGAATGGGTTGGGTGTTGTAAAAAGCCCTCCACCCTGTTGATGATACCGTTCCGTTAGACTTAAATGTAACAAGCATATCTCCGCCACTTGACGTAATTACTGGAGGGGTAATATTCCCAGAGAACGTACCTAAAATAGGAGCTGCTGAAGTCGCTCCATTGTATATTGTCACAGTATCATTTCCTGCTTCCGTATCAAATCCAAAGAAGTTTAATCGTACTGCAACATTTGCAGCGGTAGGTTGAATTAACCACTCGCAATTTGTATTGTCTAGGTAGTTTTGTCCGAATGGAGAACCATCATCAAAATTCCCGTTGTTGTTTGTGAATGTAGTATTAGGTTGACAATAGCTACTAGAAGAATTGTAGGTTCCCTCCCAGCCGTTACTCACGCTAGATCCATCTGTTGTAAACCTAACTAGCATGACACCTGTAAATGAAACAGAAGGGTTTCCTAGGTTTGTTCCAAAATATTGACCAATTGGAAAACCAGAGCCGGTAGCATTGTTATAAATTTGGATCCTATCACCATTGTTTCCAAGACTAATTCTTGATAAGTTAAAGCTAATAGTTGCTGGGTTACCCGTCGGTTGAATGAGCCATTCACAGGATAAATTATTGTCGTAGTTAGCAGATAATAAGCTGCCGTCGTCAAAAGTTGCAGAGGGGGCAGTTAGGTTTGTTGTTCCAGCGCAGCTCACAAAAATTGTCGTTGTGTAGTTGAAATCCCAACCTGAGGAATTGGTTGAACCGTCTGTTATAAATTCTACAAACAGCTGGTTGCCAGTAGAACTAACGGCAGCCGGAATAGTTCCTCCTGTGTAAGCTGCTAATTGAGTTGCAGTGGCACTATTTCCATCATAGAAGAATAAGGTGTCTCCGGGGTTACTTATATCAAAGCTGTTAAACGTTGCAGTTATTGATGTTGCTAATGCTGGCTCAATTAACCAAGAGCAAGCTAAGTTGTCCTGGTAGTTGGCTGTTCCACTTCCATCTTCGAGGGTTCCATTGTAGGCTGTAATAGATAAGTTGCTAAAGCATTGAGCGTTAGTTGAAACATAACTAGCTTCCCAACCTGTTAATTCGAGAAATCCGTTGGAGGTGAATTCTACAAATAGACTATTCCCAGAAGAGTTAATTACGGCAGGAATGGTGTTCCCGCTATAGGTGCCAATTAGTGCTGCGCTATTGTTACTTCCGTCGTAAACGGAGACAAAGTCCCCATTGTTTTGGGTGTCAAATCGATTGAAATTTAATGTAATTAAAGTAGCTGCTGCTGGTTGTACCAACCACGAGCAATTTAAATTAGGAGCATAGTTAGAAGCAGCTGCAGTTCCATCATCGAAAGTTCCTGAAACGCCTGTTAATGTTGTTGTTCCGTTACATGCAGGAATTTGTTGTGTATTGTATGAGGCTCTCCACCCTGTTGCAGTTGTTGAAGCATTTGTTTTAAAAGTAACTAACATGTTGCCCCCTGAAGACAGTAACGTTGTAATAGTGGGGCTATTGCCTGAGATTGTTGCTAAAATAGGATCGCTTGTGGTTGCACCATCGTATACAGTTACCGTGTCGTTGATAGATTCCGTATTAAATTGGAAAAATTGAAGACTAACAGCAACATTTGGAGTTGCCGGCTGAATTAACCAGTTACAATCTGTATTGTCTAAATAGTTCTGTCCATTTGGAGATCCATCTGTAAAATTGCCATTGTTGGCAGTGTAGGTGGTTTGAGCCACACAGTAGGTGGCTGAAGAACTGTATGTTCCTTCCCAACCTAGATCTGTGCCTGTTGTATTGGTGGTAAACTCAATAAACATTGCTCCACTATAGGCACTCACTGTTCCATTAAAAAAGGTTCCAATAAATGTTCTTAAAACAGGAGCTGTGTTATTTGTTCCATCATAAATTACAACGCGGTCTCTAGTCGTAAAACCTCCGGCAGTATTTAAGTTCAGCGAGGTCATATCAAAGTTGATGATAGCTGGGCTACCGGCAGGTTGTATCAGCCAAGTGCAACTTAAGTTGTCGTCGTAGTTATTTGTTAAGCTACCATCTTCGATTGTTCCCGAAGTTGCAACAAGTGTTGTTAACCCTGAACAACTTGGAGGTATAAATGAAGTATAGTCAAAATCCCAACCTGTATCGTTCTGTGTTCCATCAGTGATGAATTCAACAAACATCTTACCGCCATTCGCTGTAACTGAAGTCGGAGGAGTGAGACCTGTGAATTTTCCAATTAGTGCAGTCGAATTGTTGATGCCATTATAAAAATAGAGGGTATCTCCGGGACTGTTGATGCTGAAGGAATTAAATGTTGCGGTAACTGTCCCTGCTCTTGCAGGTTCTATTAGCCAAGAACACGATAGATTATCCTGATAGTTTTTGGCATTACTGCCGTCTGCCACATTGCCTGCTGAGTTTAGTAGCGAAGTAAGGGGAAAACATTGTGCGGTAATTGAAGTATAATTCGCCTCCCAACCTGTAACATTTGTATTGCCGTCTGAGGTGAATTCCACAAATAGAGAACTTCCGCTTGAAATCACTTGCTGTGGAATACTACTTCCGGAGAATGCACCAAGAACTGCAGCACTAGAACTAGATCCATCGTAGATGGTTACGAAATCAAAACTGCCTTCTGTACTAAATCGGTTGAAATTCAGGGTGACTCTTCCCGCACCGGCAGGTTGAACTAACCAAGAACAATTTAGATTATCGGTATAATTAGAGGTTGTTGCTGAACCGTCGTCAAATGTGCCACTTACTGCCGTTAGAGTTGTATTCCCAGAGCAACTCGGAATTGCTACGTCATTGTAAATAGCATTCCACCCAGTTGCGGTGGTTGATCCGTTTGTTTTGAAGGTAACCAACATCTCAGTTCCGGTAGATACTACAGTTGTAACACTGGTTAAACTCCCAGAGTAGCTTGCAAGTATCGGATCAGCTGTTGTTGTTCCGTCATAAATTGTAACAGTGTCATTGGTTAACTCGGTGGCAAATCGGTTAAATCGCAAACTGATTACCCGATTTACTAAACCTGTTGGTTGAATTAACCAACTACAATCTGAATTGTCAAGGTAGTTTGAACTCGCTTGAGAACCGTCTGTAAAGGTGCCGGAGAGTGCCGAAAAAGTGTTGTTTGGTGAACAAAAGGTGTTGGAGCTTGAATAGTTACCGCTCCAACCTGCACCTGTTGTTGTGCCATTGGATGTGAATTCTACAAACATACTGCCGCCATAGGCAATAACCGGAGCACCGGTATTGTTTAAAAAGAAATTGCCGATTAACGTTCCAGCGTTTGATGTTCCATCATATACTCTCACTCTGTCTTGAATATCTCCCAAATTAATGGAATTTATATTAAAGGTAATGCTGGCGGGAGATCCTGCTGGCTGGATAAGCCAAGAGCAGTTGGCGTTGTTTTGATAATTAGCCGTTCCGCTTCCGTCATCAATTGTTCCGCTAGCTGCAGTTAAATTAGTTGTTCCTGAGCAAGCTGCGGAATTTGTCGTGTAAGCTGCATCCCAACCTGCGTCGGTTACTGTTCCGTTGGTTCTAAATTCTAGGTACAAGGAATTTGAGGTAGAAGTTAAGTTAGCAGGAATAGAGCTGCCACTGAAGTTCCCAATTTGAGGAGCCGCATTGTCGACACCATCAAAAACCAAAACTCGATCACTGCTTGCTTCTGTCGCAAAAGCAGAAAAGGATAAAGTAACTGTTCCACTTGCCGGTTGAATTAACCAGGAGCAAAATTGGTTGTTGTTGTAATTGTTTGTTGTACTGCCGTCGGAGAATGATCCCGAAGTAGCCGTTAAGGTAGTGGACCCGGAGCAGCCTGCGTTTGAAGTTGAGCTCGTGTAAAAGGCATCGAACCCTTGGTCGGTTACACTGCCGTTTGTGATGAAGGTAACAAAGATACTTCCTGTACTTGAAGTGAAAGTATTGAGGTTGTTGGTACCTGAAAAACTTCCTAATATCGGTGAGGCCGAGGTTGGACCATCGTAAATAGTAATTATATCCGTACTAATTTCAGTTGCTAAGCTAGTAAGACCAAATGTAATGCTAGCAGCTCCAGCTGGTTGAATTAACCATGAGCAGTTCTGGTTGTTGTTGTAATTTGAAGTGCCACTTCCGTCCGTAAAGTTATCGGATGAAGCAGTTAAGGTGGTAGAACCTGAACATTGAGTTGACGGTACGTTTGTGATGAATGAAGCATCAAATCCCGGAGCGCTTATGGTTGCATTCGATTTGAACTGAACGTACATTGAATTAGATGTAGAAGTGACATTTGCCGGGATTGAATTTCCACTGAACTTGCCAATTAATGCAGCGTTGATGTTTGCACCATCATAGATTGTAACTGTGTCATTTGTTGGCTCAATATCAAAAGCAGAAAAGCTAAGGGTTACCGTTCCTGAAGCTGGTGTAATTAACCAAGCACAAGTTTGGTTATTTACGTAGTCCAATCCGGCTCCACTGCCGTCGTCAAATGAACCAGTATTTGTGGTAAAAGTGGTGGATGCGGAACAGGGAGGGCCCGGAGCTTGTCCGAAATCAAAACTTACAGCACCACCAACTACTTCTACAATATTTCTTATTTGCAATCCGGTGTTTCCCAATAAATAGGTTTGTGCACTTGGGTTTGTATTGTCAGTAAACGTTGTTCGACTAGATGTTCCTGGGAACAAATCGCCCGCATCGCCTCGGTTGACCTGATTATCCAAATCATTATTACCATCGGCTTCTTCTAAGTCAACTCCTTTTAATGTTTCATCTCCGTTTACTCGGTTTCCAAAAGAATTGGTCTTATTTGTGTTGATGTGCCAAATGGCTAACCCATGCCCTGGTAAATCAGAATCTCTACCAACGAGTTGCCTATTTTCTACCAAGAAGTACTCGTTGCTGAGTGTGGTATTGATTCGGTAAAATTCATTTTGATTGGTACTCGCGGGATTAAGTGAATAAGAACCGGTCTGGCCTAAGGTCAAAATTTGAGGAGTATCCCAACTTAAGTCTTCCTTGCACCAGGCAGAAAACCCAGAGGGTCTATTTGAACTCCCTGAATAAGTGCCTCCTGCCATTACACACCAATTTCCAATGCCTTCGGAGTTTCCATTTGAATTGTCTGTATCGTATAAATCAGGTAGACCTAGGTTGTGGCCAAATTCATGGCAGAAAACGCCTATTCCCGATATGTTTTGGTTGCTAGCACTTCTTGTTTCAGGGTTAATCATGTAATCGTTAATGCTAACATTATCGTAAAAGGCAGCACCTGTATTGCCTCCATTTAAAACCCACCTGTGTGACCAAACGTACAAGCCTGATTGAGAACCGATTTCTGCACCCGGCCCGGAATGCACACTTAGGATCCCGTCAACATCGCCATCCGCATCATTGTCGTACAAGCCAAAGTTAGTGCCGGCAAGTTCGGCGGCGTCTACTGCCTCCCTTACTAAATCAGCGGCTCGGTCATACCCACTATCGGCAGCATAATATTGAAAATTATTAGACGCTCTATACCAACCTTTTACATCAACAGTTACGGTCAGTAGACCTCCCGAACTAGTTTCGTAGAAGGCCTTAAAGCTGCCATCGCCTGAACGATAGTTGGCGCCGTAGAGTAGGCTGTCGAAACCCGATTTCGGAATTACATTTACAAGGTCTGGGTAATCAATTAATAACGCTAGAACTCTTATGTTTCCTGTTGTTGGGAATGTTTTGTTCTGCAGGTGTGCATTAACTTGATTTAAAATCGAAGTTTTTAAAGGGTTGGGATTTGGTTTTAATGCAATAGATAAACCTGAAACATAGGCCAACTCCGCTGTACTTCGATTTAATGGGTTGGAAGCAAGCACCCCGGTCGGCACAAGAATTCCATTTAGCTTACTAGCGTATTCGTAGTCTCCTGCCGTATTCCGAACGACTGAGTAGCCATCCACCGTTTCTGTCCAGTGGTTGTTTAAATTCCCTTTTCCAACTACTGTTATCGAAGTTCCATTTGGTTGTGAAAGCGTCACAGCTTCGGGAGAAGCAATACAACTCGAAGGAAGGGTAGGGGGGAGTGTTTGCGCAATAGATTTATTGTGAGCTAAATATAAACCCGAAGCAAGAATTAAAACTTTGCTTAATGATGTAATACATTTCATATGGATATCGTTTTACGTCTTATGTCCTAAGACGCATAAAGATACCAATTGGTTGGCTAACTGTTAGAGGGTTTTGCCAGAAAAAACGACTACTTAATCATCCGTGGCACGTAAAGTGTTTTTAATTTCTCGTATTTCTTTCTGCATGCTTAACATTGAGCTGCTTAGTTGGTCTCGTGAGAGGTTGGGCTCCGGAATTTCATCGCTGATATAATTCACAAATTTCCAAATTTCAAGTACTTCGTTTACGTTTACTTCATACGGTTCATATATTGGGTTTGTAGAACAAAGCAGTAAGGTTTGGTTCTTGTCGTACTGCTTGTACAAATTTTTAAAAACTACCCCATCGTTTGAAGTTACCACAATGTATGGGTAACCATCTTTTATGGTATTCCAGTTTTGAAGAAATTCTCCGGTTACCCACGATTTGTCAGAAACGGGAGGCATAGAATCTCCACTGATTTGAAAGGTCCTAAATTTTTTGTTGCGATCTAAAAAGGGCAACTGAAAAGTGGGTAGCACTTTTATAAAATCGGGATCGCCATAACCAGTAGTGTATCCAGCTTTTGCTTTTACAGGAACGAGCTCTATGTTTTCTTCATTGTTGGAATCAACAGTGGTGGCTAGTATTCGAAGTTTGCCTCCTGTTAAGTCGATGTCAATTCCTTGCTCCAGTTGGCCTAAATACAACGCTGAAATTTTTTGCAAATCGACTTTTAACAATTTGTCAATAGAGATTTTTAAAAAGTCTGAAAAGCGCAAAAGTGTCATAAAGTTGGGTTCAGAATTTCCCAATTCGTAGCCACTTAATGAGCTTCTTTTTATTTCTAATTCATTCGCCAAGTCGGCTTGTGAGAGTTGTTTTCTTTTTCTTAAAAATGAGAGGTTTGTTCCAAAGTGCATTGTGACGTAATTTTTGCCAAATATAAGACAAAAATATCGTCATTTCGAGTTAGGTAAGAAATTTTTATTTATAAATAGTAGCGAAGGTCTGAAATTGAATACCTTGTAACTATCTTATTTAAAATTAATTGAGATAGTAAAAAAGCTGCAAATTTTAATTTTTTAGGGCTATTTGGAGTGTCTTAATAGCTCAACAAGATTTGATAAATATTGAGAGAGCGGCATTGCTTTTTTATGGTTCAACGGAGTTGGAGTCAGTTGTTACACAGGTTAAATATCACGAAGCAACTGAAACGGTATTGAGCTTGACATGTAAAATCACGGGTCAACAGCAACTGGTAAATTACTTTTTGGAGTTTAAGATTACGAATAGCAGGTACCAGAGTTTTCCCAGAGTTGGATTGGAGCGTCGAAAACGATTAATCTAAGAATTGTATAGCCGTAGGCAAAGTAAAAAGTCTTAAGCCAGTAAGAGTTACTGGCTATCGATTCTGTTATTTCGGAAATAACAAAACTGAATTTGTTATCACCAATAATTTAGCTGTGATTTTAGATTCAATTTTTTTGTTCATAACAGGAGAGGCAATTGGGTTTCGCAGAAATGGATGAAGTTGTAAAAAGTTGCAGCTGTGAATTTGTTGCACGCTTTTAAAAGCTTATTTGGTATTTTAGTATAAAATAGAATCGCATGAATTTTTTTTCGATCACTTTAGGACTCTTATTTTGTTTTGGCCTCTTTGGTCAAAACGTTATTCCGCAGCAACAACTGCCTAATGCCAATTATTCTGTTACAAAAGTTAAGCAGAAGTCCAATAAATCTTACGGAGATACATTGTGGAGTGAAGACTTTAATGGAGGGTTACCAACTGGATGGAGTATCGTAAATAATAACCCCAACAATTTCGATTGGCAGTGGGACACGATTTATCGACCTGGTCAATATAGTAGGAACATTCCTACCATAAATTCATCCTCGAGCGGGAATGGTTTCATGCTTTTACCGATGGATTTTTTTAATACTCCAATACCTGGATTTGCCGCTGTTTCTTTTGATACTTATTTTCAATCTCCGGCTATTCCCATTAATCCAAAGGTAAGTGTGGAACTCAGAGCGCAGCAATTCTCTAGATTCTGTTGCTCCTCTGCAAATAGAATGGTAGTTCAGGTAAGTAGTGACAATTTTAGCACGTTCGATGAATATCCGATGAATACGTATCCGACCAATCAAACTTCCCCCAATGTGGAAAATTTTAAACTTAGCATTAGCCAAACACTTGCTGGAGAAGACACCGCTTATTTGCGTTTTTATGTGCAAAGTGCTTCTCATTACTTTTGGATGATAGATGACCTTGCCTTGGTCGAAGGGAATGGACAACAAATAGAATCGGCTAATTTCTACAAACCAAGTTTATCGAAAGGGCCATTTCCAATTATATCGCCCACTAATTATTTAAATGATATAGCTTTTGAAGCGAGTGTAAAAAATAGTACTGGAGATACGATAACAGGAGTTAACTTAGGTGTTGAAGTGAACCATGTAAAAAATGTAAATGGTTCAGGTGGAGTTGGTCTGGTGTATGCAACAAATCAATTGGCAAATAATGGAGGTGTAATTGATATGCAAAGGGTGGATACAATTCGGACGAGTGCAGCGCCTTTCTATTTTACTCCATTGCTGTTTGGTGACTATGAAGTTGACTTTTTTGCAAATTCAATTGAATATCCCACTAGAGACTCTGCGAAACTTAGGTTTGTAGTTTCAGATACAGTTTTTGGCAGAGATTTTAGTTCCCCTTCAACGCCAGTTGGAACAGCAGGTGCAGGTACTTGGGTTCCGGTAAATGGAGATTGTTTGGGGTCGTTGTTTTATATAGATTCAATACAACAGAACGTTCAATTTAGCTCGGTAAGTTTTTATGTTTCGAATGACTATGATAATATTGGTGCAGTTATTCGACCTGTAATTTGGGAGTATAATTCAGACACCGCATTTGCAACAGGAATAGTAAATGGTTTTGGAAGAGAGCTTGCATCCTCACTTAGTAATTTTACCGTTACGGCAAACGATACTAACACGTGGGTATCGTTAAAATTAGATACCGGTATTGCCATGAGCAGAATAACAAATGTTGGTGAATTTGTGGTGGGTTGGGAAATGGTTGGAGGTGCTCCTTCTGGATCAAGTTTTTCTGTATGGAACGATTTGTCTGCTAGAGAAGTGGCTCCTAATGTTTCCCATTTCATGAGTTTGGCTCATTTGCCAACACAACCAAATTGGGCTTGGCTTCGAGCAGCCCCAATGGTTCGGCTAAACATTAAGCCTTTATTGGTTGGGATAGATAAATTTAGCCAAGGAGAAAGTTCTATTCAAATTTCACCTAATCCTTCCAACGGAGTTTTTCAGATCAAATCGGAATGGGTAATTCAAGCAATTGAAATTTTTGACGTAGAAGGAAGTGTTATAGATGTGAATTTTCAAAACAATTCTTTTGACTTGCGGTATCAGAAAGTAGGGATTTACTTTGTTCGAATTCTTGGAGAGAATGGCAATTGGTTTTCTGAAAAAGTAGTTAAGTTTTAACTATCAGACTCGTCGCTGTTTTTTACCAATACTTTACCAAAAGATACCTCTTGTGCAGCAAGGGCTAGCACGGTAGTTGGCAAGTCCTTAATTCTATTTTGAACGGTGGCATAGTATTCTTCGAAATTTTTATCCGGTGTGGCTAAACCTATAAATATTAAATCAGCATTCTTTGATGAGTCTTTTAATATTTCGTCGAAACTTCTACCGTTGGCAGGTATAATGTCACATTCAGCTTGGATTCTTATTTCTTCCAAAATGCCTTTTAGGTTCTGTTTTGCCTTATGCATCGCATCATCTGAGCCAACCACCATTTTTATGTGAACCTTGGCTTGTCTCCAATCAATGTTATTAGACATAAGGTAGGATAAAATCATCATCAATCCACCATTGCCTTTTAATCCTCCCCACCACACATCAATTCTTTTTCGGTTCCCAAAGGTTTTACCGTCTTTCGCTTTGTGAACAATGAGCACATTGCGTTGTAATTCATAAAATCGTTGAATCATTTGGCAAAAATCTGCTCTAAATTCTTCACTTTGACTTTCGCCTAAGATTACAGTATTAGGTACAAGAGTTCCCAAACCATAGGCGTTCACTAAATTGGCGGCGCCTTCAAAACGATCTTTTGCTTGCATTACCTTCACCAAGCCATTGACTCCTTTTTTAAGCATGAATTCTTGTATGTGCAACTTCATACTTTGAATCTGTTCCGTATTCATACTTCCTTTCGAAAGGACACTTGCTACAGACAATATTCCCTGTTTATTGGTGAAGGTATTCGCAAATTCTATCAAGTGCCATCTTTTGGTTGGCGAACCTGCCAAAACAATTGGATTTGGGCGCCAATTTTTGCTTTCCAAATCCTCTGTTAATCTCATAATGTTGCTTCGTAGAACGGCCATTCGAACTCCCCGTCCAATATTGCCCCACGATGAATTTAATTCTCTCTTTTTTAGCCAAATAAAAATAAGTGCTACAAAAAGGAGGGCTATAATTGTGGCGGGAGTGTTGATGAGCAGCATAACGGCTAAACAGGCAATTGCGCCAATGAGTGAAAAAATCCAATGCACTTTAAAGGTAGGCCTGAATGACGGGCTACCCAAGAAACGTTCAATACCTGCTGCCACATTTAGGACTCCATAAGTGGTCAAAAAGAACATGGTAAGAATAGGCGCGATGAGGTTCAAGTCGGCAACCCAAACGGTAATGAGTACCACACCTAAGGTAAAGATGGTGCCCAATCTTGGGTTGTCGTCTTTTCCAGTTCCTTTACCGGTCCACTTCAAAAAAGGAGGTAGAATGTTGTCTTTGGCCAAGGCTTGTAGAACTCTCGGTGCTCCTAACATACTGCCAATGGCACTTGAAAGTGTTGCTCCCCAAACACCAATTAAAATACTATCGCCCCAAAGCGACATCTTTCTCATAATCAATGGGTCGTTGATTAATGCTTCGACAGGCGCCCTATTGGCTAATATTACAGGTAAAATCATGTAAATGAGATAGCCAACAGCAATGGCTAGGAACGTTCCTTTTGGAATAGCCTTTTTTGGGTCTTTTAAATCACCCGACATATTTACACCTGCCATAATTCCTGTTACAGCAGGGAAGAACACTGCAAAAACGACCCAAAATCCGGGAGGTTCAGTCGTGGGTTCTATTGAGTTGACCAGTTCTGTTGTTTCAACAGAACTGCCAAAGAACAAACAAATCAGGGAAATAATTATCCCAACCATAATAACATACTGTGCTTTTATGGCCGCTTTTGCAGAACCTAAGGCAATGGCGGCTACAATAATTGTGGTGATGATTCCTAATAATTTTTCGTCAAATTGTGGAAAAACTTGAACGATACTTTCAGCAAACCCAACAGTATATAGGGCGACAGAAAGAGCTTGCGCGAAATAGAGGGAAATTCCAATGGCTCCGCCAGACTCAATTCCAAGTGACCGGCTAATCATGTAATATGCGCCTCCAGTTTTAACTTTTTGGTCCGTTGCGATCGACGCAATTGACAGACTGGTTAGAAAAGTTATGGCCGTGGCCATGGTAACAATTAACAAGGTACCCGCTAAGCCGACATGGCCGACAACCCAGCCAAATCTTAGATACATAATAACCCCTAGTATGGTTAAAATAGAAGGGGTGAATACTCCTCCAAATGTTCCTAGACCATTGGTTTTCTGTTTAACTGCTTTTTTATTGAGTAATGCTCCCAAGTAAAATAAATGAATCGTAAATTAAAACAAAAGCCTCCAATTATTGGATTTTTCTGTCAAATAGTTGCTTAAATAATAAATGCTAAGGCCAATTTAATGTCCGTATAACTAACCTTTCCTTTTAATTCGTCATAGATAGTTTTGGTGCTTAAGGGTTCGTTTTTAGGTCGTTTTTTATAGGCCATTTCTACTAAGTCAACAAGAGATTTCTTTGGTTTATATGCACTGAGGTTTGCTTCAGGGTATTCTTTTTTTAATCTGATAATGTGACTTGCAATTGTCCCTTCCACCATGCCGCGTTCCTCTGCAATTTCGCTGATACTCCGGCCTAATTTTGTCAGTTCATAGGTTTGGTCGTAGGTGCTATCCTTTTTGCCCTTCTTTTTTATTTTGCCCTTCTGCTTTAGAATTTCTTTTTCATCTGTTGTTCCGCCACATTTTTTTATAAACTTCTGAGCAGCGTTTTCTAGAGCTGCCAGCTTGCATTTTTGTTCAGATATTCCGGAAAGTTCTTGGAATCTCCGATCAGCCTTGAAAGCCAGTGCATCAACTTGCAAGGCCATTTGGTTAATGCCTAAAAGGTTTAAATTTTCTAACTTCTTAAGCCTCGAAAGTGCCACATAGCCCTGTCCTTTTTCAAAGGTGTTACTCAAGTCAATTTCTGCTGCATCTAAGGTCATACCTTGGCTCTTGTGAATGGTAATGGCCCATGCCAAGCGAAGTGGGATTTGATTAAACTGGGCCAAGACCTTTCCTGTTTCATCCTGTATTTTCCAATCTTCAGGGCTTGCAATTACCAAGCGCTCATCCGTCAGGCGCACCAAAGGATAATTTTCTTCCGTATCGAAATCAACAATTTCACCCAAGCTGCCATTCACTAATCCTTTTTCAGGAATGTTACGAACGAACATTACTTTAGCTCCTATCTTTAGCTCCATACTTTCCAGCGCTAAAACAGATTTTTTTAGACCTTCTAGGAGTTTCTCATTGCCTTTGGTCTCTGCCGAAAAGAACTTCGATTTGCTATTAATTTTTTTAAGTTCAGCGTTGTTGATGTTGTCGACATCGTAATTGTGAGTAAAAAGTTTAGTAGGGGTCACTTTACTTGTAATCTTCTGACCAATGGTGTCTTGAAGTTTTAAATAGCGTACCTCAGAAATCTGACCGGATCTAATTTCGTTTAAAATAACATTCAGCTCATCACTTGTTTGACGGTATTGTTGCGTCAAATAACAGATACTCGGTTCCGCATTCACCCACTCCGGAGACATGAAGCAAAATTTATTTCGACTTGATTCATTGTCATTTCCAACAGGGGGTAATTGGAAAAAGTCACCACAGAAAACCACTTGGATTCCTCCAAACGGAAGTTGATTCATTTTAAAATACTTCAAGACTTGATCTACTAGGGCAAGTTGACGCTGGTGCAGCATAGAAATTTCATCGATAACAAGTACTTCAACTTTGTCTAATTTTTTTTCGAGGTACTTTTTAGTTTTTAGCGTTCTAAGTTGAGCTTGGGTTAAACTGTCCTTAATCCCAATGCCTGCCCATGCATGAATAGTCATGCCGTTTATGTGAGTTGAAGCAATGCCAGTTGATGCCGTTACGGCAACTGGCACTTTCCGTTCCTTTAAGTAGGTAATGTATTGATTGAGAACATAGGTTTTCCCTGTTCCCGCAGATCCTGTTAGGAAAACATTTTTTCCAGATTTTAAGATAGAGAGAGCTAATTCTTGTTTCATATTATTGTTCTACCCATTGTCCTCGCTTTGGGCGAAGTGCATCTCTTACAAGAATCATCTGTTCTTCAGCCACTATTAAATAGGCGAGGTGTTCTTGCTCGTTGATTTCTTCTGTCCCTGCTTTCGTGTTGTCGATTGCTTTCATTTTGGCGAACTCTCTTAAGTGAATCGCATGATGCTCCGCAGTTTTTTTTGCATCTTCTCCATAAAAATCCCAAATCAATTTAATTCTCCTACTCATAGACTTTTTTTTAACCTTGTAAAGTTCTGTTGAAATTTTTTGGTTTCCAACATTTCTGCTGAATATGTATGAACGGATTACGCTACTAAAGTAATTAGATTTTGAACAGTTTAATTTCGGTGCATCAATAGGTTAATTAAAGTCAATTGCATTTAAAAGGTGTATTTCAATAGTAGATATGCGCATACCTTGGTCCTCAACAAAAAATAATAACCTGGATTTAAAAAGTTTAAAGTTACTGCGGCGGCTATTGCACTGGTAGGAATTGTATTCATTGGCTGTATTAGGTGAAGACGAAGAACCATTAGGAAATGCAAATGGGTCATCATCGAATTATACTATTTTACCTCGGTACTTTGCTGGAGTGGGAATTACAACACACGACAACGCTAGTATTTCAAATGCTGTTGTTAACTCTGATGTTGTTATGACTTATTTTGTTTGGGAGGCAACGTCTGATTCTTCTGTTTGGCAAACAGTGTCAGAAGATCTAATTGGTTTTAGATATAAAATGGACTCAATTAGTTGCACAACAAATGGATTTGTAGGCGTAAATGTTACTTTTTGGGTTAAGGTGGTTACTCTTCCTTCAGCATCGAAAATTAGTGGAGTTGATTTAACTGTATTTGAAGAAATGAAAATGGTTTTCGGTTTGAAAGACTTAATAAATCAAACGATTAGTTATAGTCGCTATTTATAGCACCTTTTTTTATGCAATTTTGCAAATAAGCATGCGAAGTAATATAGAATGGGAATAAGAAAGTTTATATTTGAACTTGAAATTTTAAAAAGGAGAAACATGGTTAGGTTAAAGAAAACTTTTTCAATTGTATCAATGGCTGTTTTGTTTTTGGTGGCTTGTTCCCCAGAAGATGGCGATACAGGACCTGCAGGACCAGTTGGACCAGAAGGCGCCATAGGGCCAGCAGGTCAAGATGGGACAAATGGCACCAATGGAACCAGCGGAACAAACGGAAACGACGGGGCGAACGGAGCGTCAAGCGTTGTGTCGAGTGTGTTTTTTGTAGATTCTGCTAGTTGGACAAATCCAACTACAGTTAACGGAATCGTTAACTCAATAAATGTTCCCGCTATAACGTCAAACATAGTGGAAAATGGGGTTGTTTTGTTATATCAAACTACCGATAATTCGATTCCTACAGCCACCAATTGGACTGCAGTTCCATATACAGATGGGATATTTAGCTATTTATTTAGTTACGCTCCAGGCATTGTAAATCTTAAAATTACAGTGACAATTAACGGGAGTTCGCCAACTTTGGGAGCTGCTTCTGACCATACGTACAGAGTCGTTGTCATTACTCCGGGAGCGAAGATTGCTGGATTTGATCCTCATTCATACAACGAAGTTAAAATGGTGTACGGATTAGAAGATTAAACAATAGTCATTTAAATAAGTTAGAAAGAGGGACAAGGGTCCCTTTTTTTAGCACAAAAAACAAAATAGATGTCGATACATGTAGTTAAAAAGGCGCAGCAAGGCTTTGGACAGTTTAACGGAGGAGAAATTCTAGAAAACAAACCCATTGGTTTTCCTAGAGAAGGGGGGGAGTTGAAACCGTATTCAAACCTTTTTTATTGGGCCCATGCATGGTCAGATAAAGGAAGCACGATTGGCTTGCATCCGCACCAAGGGTTTGAAATCATGTCTTTTGTAATGGAAGGCTCAATAGAACATTACGATACAGCACACAAAGAATGGAGGAGACTGGATGAAGGTGCCGCACAAATTATACGAGCTGGGAGTGGAATTTCCCACTCTGAGAAAATTAATGCTGGAGGGCACCTATTTCAAATATGGTTTGATCCAAATATGAATGTAAGCATGCAGCAACCTGCAACCTATAATGACTTTCAAGCTGATGTTTTTCCGGTATTGCAAGAAAAGGGAATTCGCACTAAAATTTACCGTGGCGAAGGTTCGCCGCTTCAAATGGAAAGCGAAGGAGTTGAAATTGTGGAGAAAAGTATCAATGACGGGGAGCATTCAATTGCACTAGACGTAGCAAAAATTCATTCTATTTACCTCGTTAATGGCAGCGCAGCGTTAGAGGGTTGGGAGCTAGTTCAAGATGATTTTATAATTGTAAAAGAGCAAACAGAACTGCAGGTGAAGGTGACGGAGAGTGCCCGGATTTTTATAATTTCGAGCTTGGAGAAACTATCGTACATAACATACTCTGAAACTTACGCAAGATGAAAAAGACAATTTTAATTACAGGAGCAACCGCAGGAATTGGGAAAGCAACAGCTGAACTCTATGCAAAAAACGGATGGAATTTAATTCTTACCGGAAGAAGAGAGGAACGATTAGCGCAAATGAAAAAAGACTTATCCGATCAATTTTCAGTAGATATAGTTGTCTTGCAATTTGATGTTCGCGATAAAGAGGCGGTAACTGCAGCCATTAGCAGTTTGGAAGGCAATTGGCGTAACATTGACGTATTGCTCAACAATGCTGGATTAGCCAAAGGCTTTTCTGACATCCAAGAGGGCAAGGTGGAGGATTGGGAAAATATGATTGATACCAACATAAAAGGCTTGCTGTATGTTTCAAAAGCCATTATGCCTTTAATGATTGAAAGGAAATCTGGACATATAGTGAACATTGGTTCAATTGCAGGGAAAGAAGTTTACGCCAAGGGAAATGTGTATTGTTCTACAAAACACGCTGTTGAAGGAATTACTAAAGCACTGCGGTTAGACTTGTTGCCACATAAAATAAAAGTATCGGCCGTTTGTCCTGGGGCAGTGGATACTGAGTTTTCTACCGTGCGATTCGATGGAGATAAGAAAAAGGCGGATGAGGTATACAAGGGTTACCAGCCTTTGCTCCCACAAGACATTGCTGAGGCAATCTACTTTGTTACTTCTAGGCCATTTCACGTTAACATTAACGATTTGTTAATTATGCCAACAGCACAAGCAAATACATCGAATTTACTAAGAGAGGAATAGTGCTATTGCACGATTTGGTGATTCTCTTTGGTCTCTGCCCAATTAAATAACAATAACTTCATTGCTTCATCTAATCTCTTTAAGAAAAGAGGATTAGGAGAATTCATGTTTTTAAAGTAATCTTCTTGATACTGTCCCAAGTTGTACTTGAAAAAAACTGCCTTAGACATGGCGTATAGATTGTTATTGGAAGGGTGATTCACTCTGCTGAGGTAACTTTGATATTCCCTTAACGTTCCCTCTAACTTATCGAAGTTAACATCAAACACTCCAGAAAGCTTTGTGATAACCAGATTAATCATTCTATTATCTTGATGTGCTTCTAGGTGTTTTGGAATTTCTTTTAAGTTGGCAGCAATAACGATGAGTATAAATTTACTATCGTTACCTGCGTCAATTGCTGGCGTGCTTGTAAACTCGGGAGATTCCTTTATTATTCCAACGATGTCAGAAAAGCACTCGTCCACAGTTTGTAAAATAGAATTAACAAAAATGTTGGCAAGTTTGTCTTCTTTGAGTTTTTTCTTTCCGAAGATCTTAGTAAACATAAGGATACAGTAATTTAATAACTAATGCTACCAAATGTAGATGGAATTTTAGGGGCTCTTGGAAGTCTTTGGATATGCTTATTAACAAAGTTATTAACTGTTTTGAGGAATTGTTAATAACCACTCAGCCCTAGAGCCACTTCTTTTTCTTGAACACTATTAACATGAAAATAACAAGAACAATCATTAGAAACCAAACGGAAGGGTAGGCCCATTTGTATTCTAGTTCTGGCATGTTTTGAAAGTTCATTCCATAAATACCTGCAATAAAGGTCAACGGAATAAAGATGGTACTCATGATGGTAAGTACCTTCATGATTTCGTTCATTCTGTTGCTAGCCGTGTTCATGTACAAGTCCATTATACCGCTTTGTAGATCTCTGTATGTTTCTAATGACTCAATTACTTGAATAGTATGGTCGTGGATGTCCATGAAATACCGTTCCGTATCTGGTTTTAGTAATGGGCTTTCACTTTTTAAAATGGTACTGATAGATTCTCTTAATGGATAGATGGAACGCCTCAAGTAGATTAATTCCTTTCTAATGCCTTGCAGTTTTTGAAGTGTTTTAGTCGTTGGGTCTTCCATCACTTCATCCTCTAGTAACTCAATTTTTTCTGCAATTTTGTCTAGTACCACAAAATAATGGTCAATAATAGTATCGATGAAACGATAGAAAAGGTAGTCTGCACCCTTTTCTCTTATTTTACCGTAAGAACCTGTAAGCCTCTCTCGAATCAAGTCAAAAGTATCTTTTGGACGCTCTTGGAAAGAGATGACACTTTCCTTGCCAAGGACAAAACTGACATGTTCAAATTCGAGTTCTCCATTTAGGTTATTGTAAAACATTTTGATGGTGAAGAAAATGTAGTCTCCAAAATCTTCCATCTTAGGGCGCTGATCTACGTGTAAAATATCTTCTAACACGAGAGAGTTAAGCTTGTATTCCTTGCCAATTTGATTAATGAGTTCGATGTTGTGTAACCCGTCAACATTCAACCAGTCTACTCTTCCCTCGGATTTCACACTAGCAACTTCTGCCATGCTTTTTCCACCTTTTTTATGAATTTCGTCTTTATTGAAACTATAAATTTCTAGATGAACGTCGGTTTCATTATTATTTCCGGTATACACTAAGGTACCTGGAGCTTGGCCTATGGTTTCTTTGAAAGAAGCAAACTCAGTAAATTTTCTAAAATTTACCTTAGGAATGAGGGTTTGGCTTAGTTTCTTTCTCATTGGGTGGCTAAATTATTGTACATCGTTTTTACTAAATATTCCTTCCTTCAAAAATTCTTTTATTATTATTTCCGTCATGTCACTTTTAAAGGCAAATTCATTCCGGATATCAGAAACGTATGCTTTTACTCTCATTTTAAAATAACTTCTTTCCTTTTTTACTTCATTAAAGAAAAGCACAGTAATGGGCTTGTTTAAGTAGATGTATCGAGAAATTTGAGCAGCTTCGGTTGCAATAAGTCGAGCAGCATTTGTGTCTGTGTCAATGGGGATGTAGATTTCTGCTACCACCTGGCAATTGGCCTCTCCTGCATTGGAGTTTGAAACAGCGCTATTTACCACTTCTGCATTTGGCACAGAAACCAAGGAATCATCTTTGGTGATAATTCGAGTCGAGCGCAATCCAATTTCTTTGACTTCTCCATAAATATTTCCCACTTCTATTTTGTCACCAACTTGAAAAGGTTTATCAAATAAGATCATAATTCCCCCAAAAATATTCTTTAAAATATCTTGTGATGCAAAACCGATGGCTAATCCTGCTGAAGTAACAAAGGCAAATAGCTTGTCATTTGATAACTCAAAAACACCATCTACCACCCATATTATGGCAACAATCCAACCAATAATTCGGACAAATGGGGACAAGCTTTTAAGTGTAATCCTATAATTTGTGCTTTTTTCGGCAAAGCGATCAATGATGGTAACGAGCGTTTTAATAACAAAATAGGCGCCAATCAAGATAAGTAGTGACCAAAGTATATTTCCAAACGAAATTACTTCACCCAAAGGTGTCACGCTAGTACTGTCAAAGAGTGTTGGACTTGTTTTTTCGGTAAAAGTATCTCCGATAGAAGATTTGTCAACCTTCACTTGGGCAGTAACCTTAATCGTATCGTATATAATGATTCGTTGAGTGTCTAACAGTATTTTTGGTGCATCAGTTTCAACAAGAAGTACTTCTTGTTTGAAGGAGTCAATTCTTGTTAACGCGGCTCTCAGCTCTGCGGGAATTAGAACCCGACTTATTTCAAGTGAGTCAACACTACTAATCTGTATCGTATTTCTAGAAGAGTCTGCCGTTACAACTAGCGACAAGAGTAAGAATAAAACAATTATATTCTTCATTAGTGGATGAGGTTTTTGTTTCGTAATACGTTAATTACTTGTCTGTAAATTAATTGGTTGATGTAAAATTCTCCATCTTTAGAGGCGATAATTCCACTGTCTTCTAAAACCATTAACGTCATTCGGCTTTGTTTTTCTGCTTGATTAAAAATTTCAGCATGTTCTTTAACATTTAACGTTTCATGCAATAGCAAGCTGTGGAGAGTAAATATACTGTTCGTATCTAACGAAGTTAAAAAATCGAATTTGATGTTTTTTATTTTCCCAATAACTACCGTATTATCTTCAAAAGAAAGGGTAGAGCGCAACCAATACAATAATGCCAAACTAATGTTACTTTGGGCAAAAGCATTCAAGTCTGTAAAAAAAGATTTTTTTAACCCTTCTTGGCTGTTGTCAACTGGTTTTCTTAGCGACGAGAGAATGTCTTTACGTTGCACTTTGCTAGCGTCAAATTCCAAATTGTATCCACTGACCCTGTGGCGCTTCATAATTAATTTTATAATTTGCTCATCGCTCAAAGGGCTCAAAACTATTTTATGACGAATGTATCGCTCAATGGCTATTGTCTTTTGAAAGTAACTCCAAGAGAAAGTGCTGGTGCCCACTAGCCAAAAGATATTTTTTGAGGTTTGAGAAATTAATTCAAACAACAAGTTAATTGCCTCAAAACCATTTGGCTTTTTCAAGTAAAAATGTTGTATGTCCTCTAAAATAATGATCCTTTTGCTGCCATTATTTAAGAAGTTAACAATGCCGTTGAAATCAACTAAGGTTTCATGCTCAAAAAGGTCATTGAAGAAATTTGAAAATGCCTCAGCAGTGCACGCTGTGCCGGTCATTTTTCTTCTAATAATGTTTGACTCGCTGTGGTTCCTAGTAAATTGATTTAGTAAACTACTTGCACCACTGCCTTTTTCGCCAACAATTACGGCGGAAGAGATAGTTGAAACCTCCCAATGCTTAAATGCCTCTTCTAGTTTAGCTGCTTCCTGGGATCTGCCTTCAAAAAATCCTTCTTCTTCAAGTGGTTTGATTTCATACAGCTTTCTGTACACATAAGGCAATTGCTGGATTGCTCTTTCGGATTGCAATAAGAAGGCGGAGAGTTCCGTTGTCATTTCATTACATCTTTCTAACAAGCCGATTCTCTCTTGAAAACCAGTACTATATACCTTTATGAGAGATATCTTTTGCTGTGCATACCGAATTCCTATCGGAATAAAATTTCTTGCCTTGTCAAATAATTCTTTTCGATATGCCTTTGTTCCTTCTATTGCTTTTGCCTTCGCAAGTTTCAATCTTAGGTTGGTAATGTTTTCGTTCTCAGTAAGCTTGAGTAGTTTAATGTTTAATTGGTCGAGCTCTTTTTTTAGCTGAACTCCAATTATTTCAGAAATTCCCTGCAAGTCATTAGCTAGACCTTGTGTCCGAGCGCAAGCTCTCGCTAATCCTTCTTTTGCAATTGCTTTAATTTCATTTAAGGGTAATTCTCCGTCCACAGAATTGGTTGCAGCATCTAAGTTGTAATCGACAATTCCCACCAAATCTTTTAACTCTAGCTCGGTTGTGCTTAATTTTTCATTCAATGCAGTTTTTAAGTGGGAAAGGCAATTTGAAAATGGACCGATTAAATCAACCTCTACTAGCTCTTTAGGATTAAAATGGCTCAGGTTTGATTTTGGAATCGGAGCATCATATGTTTCTTTACCATATATAATACGCCGGTCTTTCATCAATTCAAGCTGCACCCGCATCTTTGTTTCTACCCGCTCAAGTAAATTGGGAAAGTTGTTTTCATACAGGGCATTTATCGCCGCAGGAATACTTTTTTTATTTAATTGATGGTGTAGCTTAATTCGTTCAGCGATAAGTAAGTCTTTAATTTCAATTGCATTATTACTTGTGTCAACTTTAGCAATCACCAATTCAATATCAGATTTAATGGTATCAATAAAGTCTGTCGTTGTTCTAGCGATTCTGGTTTTACATCCGTTTTCAAGTAAAAAGTATTGCGTTAATCCGGTGTATTTAATTTGGTAAAGTTCTAAGTCTACTTGGTAGTCGTCAATTTGAGCGAATTGCGTGTTTCTCCAACCGTTTAGAATTTTTTTAAATTCCAGCTGACTATTTTGACTGCTGGTATTCAGTGAAGTTAAAAAATAAATAGAGGAGTCCAATTCTAAGGTATTTACTAACTCAAAATTGGTTTTGAATTGCGAAATACTTTCCTGCAAGTTTTTTCCACTTTCCTCCTTCCAAAGCTTAAGTTTCAGATCAAAGTCATCAATAACTTCTTGAATTCTTTTGCGTTCAGCCATCATTTTTAGATGCTGCTTCAGTTCATTAAAATGAATTTCATCTTTATCAAGGAGTGCTGCAATTTCAAGATTAATGTCTTTATTTATAGCCCATTTAATATTTCTTGCATCACATTTTAAATGCTGAATCTCATTGAAAAAGCTCAAACTTTTCTGCAGGATCTCTTGCAAAAAGTGATGTTGCATCATTGCCTTTAGCGGAACCTTGTGACTCCAATATTGAATTGCTTTTTGTTCTTTTCTAAAAATGTTCGAAACTTGCAAAGGAATTCTACTCAGGGAGAAGAAGATTTTTTTTAAGAACTTTGTTAAACGCAGGGAGCCTGTGTCTTTTTCTTGGATATTGAATCTGCCTGCTTTTTGAATTTTAACTAATTCATCGGGAATACTGTCAGTAATCGATGAAAATACCTCGAAAAAACTCTCGTAATAATTGAATACTGAAAGGTCTTGCTTTGCAGGAAATTCGCTTTCCAGTTGATTGTACAGCTCTTTTTTAAGCCATTGCGTTTCATTGATGTATTTGCTCGTGCTATTAACTCCCTCAATCCGATTAATTCGCTCTAGGTAAGTGTGATATAACTTATTTGTATTGTTAAGATAAAGTTTTTGTTCGGCTACTTCATTGGCTAAAGGGTCCAATAAAGCATCCAACAACTTTTTTTGTGCTGCGCTATCTTCAATGAATGGAATGTTGTTCATGCTATGGGGCAAATTAATAGCGTGAATTTAACAAAATAAAACTCATTTATTGCTACCTAACCATAGGAGCAGGCATTACTTGCTGTAATTTTTTTTACGAAAATTCAATTTGGAAAGCACCAAATAATAGTTTAGATACTGGCTTAAAACAATTCTATTCCAGTGTAGTTAAAAGGAGTAATAGCCTTTAATTCAGCCTTTATTTTATCCGAAACAGTTAAGCCATCAATAAAATTGGCAATTGAACTTTCTGTAACCTTTTCGTTTTTTCGCGTCAATTCTTTTAGTGCTTCGTATGGTTTTGGGAAGTTTTCTCGTCGCAATACGGTTTGAATAGCTTCTGCAACTACAGCCCAATTATCATCCAAATCGGCTTTAATCTTCGCCTCATTAATGATGAGTTTGCTCATTCCTTTTTGAAGCGACTTTATGGCAAGTAAACTGTGTGCAATGGGAACTCCAACATTTCTCAGTACGGTTGAGTCCGTTAAATCTCGCTGCAATCTGCTAATCGGCAACTTGGCTGCTAAGTGCTCAAATAATGCGTTAGCAATCCCTAAATTACCTTCAGAGTTTTCAAAATCTATCGGGTTTACTTTGTGCGGCATGGCAGAAGAACCTATTTCTCCTTCCTTAATTTTTTGCTTAAAATACTCCATTGAAATATAGGTCCAAAGATCTCTATTCAAGTCTATTAAAATAGTATTGATGCGTTTTAGAGCATCGAATAGTCGTGCTAAGTTGTCGTAATGTTCCACCTGAGTAGTGATTTGACTTCGGGTTAAACCAAGAGTGTCATCTACAAATTCGTTGGCAAATTCAACCCAGTCCACTTCAGGGTAGGCAACAACGTGCGCATTGAAATTTCCGGTTGCGCCTCCAAATTTTGCGGAAAATGGAACGCTAATTAAGCTATTGTATTGTTCTTTTAAACGCTCGGCAAACACCATAATTTCCTTCCCTAAACGAGTAGGGGAGGCTGGCTGACCGTGGGTTCTAGCTAACATAGGGATGTTCTTCCATGCCGCAGCAAATGCGTTAAGCTCAGAAATTACCTCATTTAATTCAATCAAGAAAACGTCTTCGATGGCATCTCGCAAAGAGAGAGGAATGGCTGTATTATTGATGTCTTGAGAAGTTAATCCAAAGTGAATGAATTCTAATTGCTCTTCTAAATCGGTATTGGCCAGTTTTTCTTTTATAAAGTACTCTACCGCTTTTACATCGTGATTTGTCGTTTTTTCTATCTCTTTAACCCTTTCAGCGTCAACATCATTAAAGCTGATGTAGAGGTTCCGTAATTCTTTGTAATGTTTTTCGTTTACCTTGGCCAGTTGAGGAAGTACTCTGCTCAGGGAAATGTAATATTCTACTTCAATTCTAACTCTATATTTTATTAAAGCTGCTTCAGAAAAGTAACTTGAAAGCTGGCTAACTTTAGAAGCGTATCTCCCGTCAATTGGCGAAATTGCGTGCAATGCTGAATGACTCATCTGTAATTAATCTTTAAATGTTTGTTGAAGTTCTCCGTAAATGAATTGGCTTAATTCCTGAACGTATTCGGTTGAGAAGTCGAATTTTATTCCCGCCGTTTCATAAATTTCACCGATAGATTTGGTGTATCCCAGTGAGAGGGCATCTTTGTATTGCTGGATAGTTTTTTTAGGATCTTTTTTGTAGTTCCGCCACATAGCAATCGCTCCTAATTGCGCCATTCCATACTCAATGTAGTAAAATGGCACTTCATATAAATGCAATTGTTTTTGCCATTGCGAGGCTTTAAATTTCTCTATACCAGTCCAATCTACTTGGCCTGAGCTAAATTCTGAAGTTAAATTTAACCAGTATTCGTTTCTTTCAGCAACTGAATGATTTTTTTTGGTGTACAACCAATGTTGAAATTTATCAATGGTAGCGACCCAAGGCAAGGTGCCTAAAATATCCATCAATTGATCTCTTTTAGCACGTTTCAAATCTTCTTTGTTATCGAAAAATACATGCCAGTTGTCCATGCTAATGAGCTCCATGCTCATAGAGGCTAACTCTGCAATTTCCGAAGTTAACCCTTTAAAGTCAGTCAATTCTAGTTTGTGACTCAGCACGGAATGTATAGCATGTCCCCCTTCGTGAATCATCGTTACAACATCTCTAAAAGAGCCAACTGCGTTCATGTAAATGAAAGGGTAGCCAGATTCGTAAAGTGGATAATTAAACCCTCCGGGAGCTTTTCCTTTTTTCGATTCTAAATCGAGGTGCTTTTTGCGATCCATCTCCCGCAAACAATTCCCAAAAAATGGGTCAATGTTGTCGAAACATTCAATCGTTTTCGCTAATAACTCCTTGCCATCTTTAAACGGCTGCAGCGGTTCTTGCAGTTCAATATCAACGCTTAAGTCCCAAGGTCTTAACTTGTTTAGTTCGAGCGTTTTTTGCCGCTTTGCCGTTACTTCGGTTAAAAGCGGGACCAAATGTTTTTTTATAGATTCGTGAAAAGCTTCGCAATCTGTGACAGAGTAATCAAATCTGTCCATCGCTTTAAACATGTAATCTCGATAGTTTTCAAAATTTGCGTTCGCAGCAATTTTTTGTCTTAAATCAATTAAGTCGTCAAACAGAGCGTCTAATTTTTCAACGTCTTCAAATCGTCTATCTTGAATTAGATGATAGACCTCTTCACGAACTTTTCGATCGGTGTTCTTTAGAAATTTGGCCGCTGCTTGCAAGGTGAATTCTTCGCCTTTGTAAATAATACTCATCCCTGCTGCAATGCCACCATATTTTTGAGATTCTGATTCGAGTTTCGTAAAAAGAGGAATGTTTTCTTCTCTAAAAAGCTCAATTTGGTTGGCAACACTTCTCAATAAAATCGAAAAACCATCCTCCGTCAATTCCTTCTTAAAATTTGACTCGTATAGCTTTTGATTTAGCAGGTTTTCAAATGGCGCTACATTTGGATTTAGTTTTTCGACAAAAAATTGAAACGACTCTTGCAGTTTGGCGTCTGTTGTATCAATATTCATCCGAATATACCTCCACGCGAACTCTTCTTCTAATACGGCATTTAATTCACTTCGGTCTTTTAACCAATTTTTTAGGTCAGATTTTGACGTAATTTTTCGGTTCAATAAGTCGTCAAAATACGGCTTAAGGTTGTCCCAAGTGTAACGTACATCAACACCTACAAAAGTTCGGTTCGGTTTCTCTGTAACAGTCATTATTATAGATTTTTATCTTCCTTTCGCGGCTCCTTTTGGTGCTGCTTTTTTACCTTTCGCTGCAGAACTTGCGGTTTTCGGTGCTTTTGCTGCTTGTGCTTTTGGCTTTGCCTTTGAAGCTCCCTTAGAAGCCGTTTTTGCCTCTTTTTTTGAAGCGTCTTCCTCTTCGTCTTGTATTAATAAGTCTTTCGATTGTAGCAAATTATACCACTGCACTAGCTTTTTAATATCGCTAGCATACACTCTCTCTTCGTCGTAATTTGGGAGAACTTCTTTCAAGTAAGCACTTAACTCAGCCGCTGAAGATTTATGAGACAAAATGGCCACACCTTTTGTGGAATCAAATATCTTTTGAAAGACATCCTTCAATAAAATATCCTCTTCATAAGTATAAATACTTATATCTTCTAGTGAACTAACTCGTTCGGCACCATGCACGGGACTTCTCTTGCCGTCAACAAGTGATTCCACTATTAAACCAGTTCTGGTTTGGGATACAATTTTTGATAATCCGGGTTTTCCCGAGATTGAAATAATTCCTGTTAAATTCATAATATCTGTTTCTTTCTGAAAGATGTCAAAAATACAGAAATGTTAACGCTTTGTATAAATCAAATTTGTACAACGTTTTGATCTTTTTTTGCGTCTGGTTACCGTAATAGATTGCTTACTTTAGACAACTGGATTTTTTACTATTTTTTATGAAAAAGATAATTTTATACTTAGGATTCTTGGCTTCGTTCTTATTTCTTGCAAATCAAGCAGATGCGACGCATATAATGGGCGGAGAGGTTACTTGGGTTTGCAACACTCAGGGCGAATACATCTTTACCTTTAAAACATATCGGGACTGCAGCGGATCTGCAAGTGGAGGACCAAATACTTCTTGGAGAATTCAAAATTATCCAAATGTTGGTCAAACCTTTACCTTAACCGAGAACACAACGATTACCAGACCAGATGCGGAAATTGGGCCAAATTGTAGAGTGGGAAGTCCTGGTTTTCAAACATATTCATGCACAGCAGGAGACCCTGAAGTGGTGTTCGAGTATGTTCGGGTCATGAATGCAGTGCGATTAAATGGAACTCCGCCTCCTGCAGGTTGGATTGTGACTTACACTCAAGCGGCAAGAAATGCGAACAACAATCTTTTGGGTGCAACCATACCAAATGCACAGAATATTACATTGAGAGCTAAGATTTTTTCGCATTCAGGGTCTGTTGCCAATCAATGTGTAGATAACTCTCCGCAATTTCGAGAGCGGGCAACAAGTTTAATTTGTAGAGGATCCTCTTTTACTTATAATCACAATGCAACGGATGATGAATTAGATTCTTTGGTTTACGAATGGACAAGTCCGTTGGATGGATTTTCCGGAACTTACAATGAAGGAGTCAATCCGGCCTTTATCCCTTTCGAACCTGCGTTTAGTTTTAACAATCCTTTTCCAGGGCCTGAGTCATTAAACGCGGCAACGGGTGAAATCACGGTGAATTCCCCAACTGCAGGGAAATATGTTTCTGCCGTTAAAGTAAGTGCCTATAAATGTGGGGAGAAAGTCTCGGAAATTGTACGAGAATTACAATCTGTGATTACGAGTAACTGTGCTGCTGCGCAAACAAAACCAACGATTGATCCACCTTTCCCGGATGGCAGCGGAGGATTTCGATACAATGATACCGTGCGAGCCGGAGATTTGGTGACTTTTTCACTTGCTGCTAGAGATATTGCCAGTTTAAATTTAACTACCATCCCACCATATATGGGAGATACTGTCTTTTTAACTGCAACTGGGCAGCAATTTGGCACAAATTTCACCTCCACAACGGGATGTTTGAACCCTCCTTGTGCAACCTTGGGTACTCAGTTACCTGCTAAAGGACTACTAGGTGTGAATACTACCTTTAGCTGGCAAACAGATTGTAATCATGTATCCTTCACGGATCGTTGCATTAGCGGACAAAATACCTACACATTTGTCATCACTGCTACAGATGATGAATGTCCGATTCCCTCCTTGAACATATCAACGATTTCAATAACTGTTGTGGGTGATACGGTTATCGAATCGCCTGATGTGAACTGTGTGAATGTTTTAGCAAACGGAGATGTTACATTAGATTGGGATTTAACACCAAATATTAATAATTCATTCACCGCCTGGATGGTCTACTCAGCAACAGATCGAAACGGGCCTTTTGTGTTACTCGACAGTGTTAAAACGTATAGTACCAATACTTATACTCACGTTGGTGCAAATGCTGACAGTCAGCCGATGCATTATGTAGTCCGCAGTAGATCGGGTTGTAAGGGAATTGTTCAGAATGTTGCGAAGGATACCATTTCAACAATATTTGTAAGTGCAATAACAAACCCTACAAATATTTCAGTGAATTGGAATGATATTTCAAATCCAAATCCCACAGGATCTGCCGCTCAATATCGAGTGTTTAGAGAATATCCAATTGGAACGGGGTTTAACTTATATGTCAGCACAGCTAGTACAAGTTTAACAGAAACTTTTACCCCTTGCACAGATGATGTGAAGTATAGAGTAGAGTTGGTAAATGCGTCGAAGGGCTGCACTTCAAGTTCAAATGTTTTAAATTATACCTTTAAATTTCCTGATCCTCAAACGAATTTTTCTTTCCCGAATAATCAGTGTCCAGGAACTCCCATTTCTTTCACGAATTTGACCACCATAACTGGTGGTTCGGTAACTTATTCTTGGAATTTTGGAGATGGGTCAGCAGTTTCAACGCAAACAAGCCCGAGCCACACATACACCTTAGCCGGAACTTACAACGTTGTTCTTACAGCTATTTCCGGTCAAGGATGTGATTCAATAATAACCTTGCCGATTTCCATTACTTTTCCAACTGCAGATGCAGGTTCAAATCAATCCATTTGTCCGGGAGGTTCTACTCCTATTGGTGGATCTCCTACAACTGCCGGTGGAAATACAGTAGCATGGTCGCCCGCTGCAGGTTTAACTAGCACAAGTGCTTTTAATCCGATAGCTTCTCCAACCAATACAACAACGTACACTGTTGTTGTAACAGATGGAAATGGATGTGCCAATTCAGCTCAGGTTACAGTGACCGTAATTCCCTCTCCTACAGCAGATGCCGGAAATACTCCTACTTCTGTTTGTTTAGGATCAGGAACCCTAATAGGAGGTTCGCCAACTGGCCCAGCAGGAGCAGTTTATGCTTGGAGTTCAATCCCTACAGGGTTTACTTCAACTGCTGCGAATCCAACTGTTTCTCCAACTGTAAATACCACGTACACGGTTACCGTGACTATCGGTTCTGGAACAACTTGCACGGATACAGATGATATTTTGGTTCGTGTGAATCCTATTCCAATTGCAGATGCAGGGTTAGACCAAGATATTTGTCCTGGAACAAGTGTGCAAATAGGAGTTACTCCAAGTGCAGGATTTACCTATAGCTGGACCCCCATAGCAGGATTGAGCAATGCAACTATTGCAAATCCAATTGCTACACCGACAAGCCCAACAACCTACACGGTTGAAATTACAGAAACGGCAACGGGATGTAGAAATACGGCATCTATGGATGTTTTCTTCAATTCCGTTCCAACGCCTGCTTTTACGGTAGACAAAACCTGTATTAATCAGCTTACGGAATTTACAGATGCAAGTACCATTGTAACTGGAACGATAACCGGCTGGGTTTGGAATTTTGATGATTTGGGAGCTACTTCAACCCTTCAAAATCCAACACATCCGTTTTCAGGTTCTGGAACGTATCAAGTAAAGTTGGTCGTGACGAGTAATTTTGGCTGTAAAGATTCTATCACCGTTCCCATTACCATCGATCCAAAACCTACAGTAGACTTCACCTTTGCAAACCTATGTTTGACAGATGCGACACAATTTACAGATGGCAGTTCAATCGGATCGGGAAGTGTGAATACGTGGAGATGGGATTTTGATGGCTTGGGAAGTTCAGTACTTCAAAATCCAAGTTTTACATTCCCCGCAGCAGGCACTTACGATGTTAAATTAGTATCTGGAAGTGGAGTAGGGTGTTTGGATTCAATTACGAAGCAAGTAACAATCAACGCACTTCCAACTGCAGATGCAGGGTTAGACCAAGATATCTGTCCTGGAACAAGTGTGCAAATAGGAGTTACTCCAAGTGCAGGATTTACCTATAGCTGGACCCCCATAGCAGGATTGAGCAATGCAACTATTGCAAATCCAATTGCTACACCGACAAGCCCAACAACCTACACGGTTGAAATTACAGAAACGGCAACGGGATGTAGAAATACGGCATCTATGGATGTTTTCTTCAATTCCGTTCCAACGCCTGCTTTTACGGTAGACAAAACCTGTATTAATCAGCTTACGGAATTTACAGATGCAAGTACCATTGTAACTGGAACGATAACCGGATGGACGTGGGATTTTGGCGACCTAATAGGAACGTCAACTGTACAAAACCCTATCTACCAATATTTGGCAGCAGGATCTTATGATGTAAAGCTGATTGTAGAAAGTGACTTAGGGTGTAAAGATTCAATCACAACGACTATCTCTATCGATCCAAAACCGACAGTAGACTTTACGTTTGCGAACGTGTGTTTAAATGATGTGACACAATTTACAGATGGCAGTTCAATCGGATCGGGAAGTGTGAATACGTGGAGATGGGATTTTGATGGCTTGGGAAGCTCAGTACTTCAAAATCCAAGTTTTACATTTTCTGCAGCAGGCACTTACGATGTTAAGCTAGTGTCGGGAAGTGGAGTAGGGTGTTTGGATTCAATTACGAAGCAAGTAACAATCAACGCACTTCCAATTGCAGATGCAGGGTTAGACCAAGATATTTGTAACACATTTGCCGTTCAAATCGGAGGCTCGCCAACCTCTAATACACCAAATGTGGGTTACCTGTGGGATAATTTAGGGACTTTGGATGACAACACCATAGAAAATCCAATAGCTACACCAACTTTAACGACAAGGTATAGCTTGACAGTAACTGAAAATACTACTGGGTGTTTTGATACCTCTTCCGTATTAATTACCGTGAACCCAATACCAGTAGTTGACTTTACAGTTGCAGATACTTGTGTCGGAAACACAACATTGTTTACTGATATTTCATCCTTGTCTTCTGGAACAATTACGAGTTGGTTCTGGGACTTTGAGGATGCTGGAGCAACTTCAACTCAGCAAAATCCAAGCTATAGCTTTACAGCTATAGGAACCTACACTGTAAAGCTTGTTGTTGAAACGGTTATTGGCTGTAAAGATTCTACTCTTAAAACCATAACGGTAGTTCCATTGCCAACAGTTGATGCTGGGGCAGATCAGGTGATTTGCGATCGAGATACGGTACTTGTTGGAGGTAGTCCAACTTCATCAACAGTGGGGGTGACTTATCTATGGGACAATTCTACCACGCTGTCTGATGCCACTATTGCCAATCCTGCAGCTTTTCCAAACACTACAACTCGGTATAGCTTAACAGTAACTGAAACTGCAACAGGTTGCACCGACACAGCATCTGTTCTTATTCAAGTGAATCCGGTTCCTGTTGCTTCATATACAGCATCAGCAGTTTGTGCGAATGAGATCACCCAGTTTACCGATGGGAGCTCAATCCCTTCGGGAAGTATTGTTTCTTGGACATGGGATTTTGGTGATTTAATTGGAACGTCAACTCAACAAAACCCTGTCTACCAATACACAGGTCCTGGAACGTATCAAGTACAACTCATAGTAGAAAGTGCTTTTGGATGTAAAGACTCAATCACTAATTCAGTTATCATTAGTCCAAAACCTACACCAAGTTTCACCTTTTCAAATTTATGTGAGAATGATGTGACTCAATTTACGGATGCAAGCTCTATTGCTACTGGAAGTATCACTTCATGGTCTTGGGACTTTGGCGACGGTGTGGGTATCTCAACTCAACAAAACCCAGTCTATACTTTTGGAGTGCCAAACACGTATAATGTAAAGTTAGTATTGCGAAGTGATTTTGGGTGTACTGACTCAACAACGATTCCGGTAACAATAAGTCCATTGCCTTTGGCAGATGCAGGGACTGATCAAGTGATTTGTAATACTGGAACAGTTCAAATTGGAGGAACTCCAACATCAAGCACACTAAATGTGAGTTATTTGTGGGATAATAGTGGGTCGTTAAATGACAACACCCTGGCAAATCCAGATGCATCACCTACTGCAACAACAAGGTACATCTTAACAGTTACTGAAAATACGACCGGTTGTTTTGACACTTCTTCTGTGCTAGTAACAGTGAATCCAATACCAGTAGTTGACTTTATGATTGCAGATACATGTATTGGAAACACTACTTTATTCACAGATGTCTCAAGTATTTCTGTGGGAAGTATTACTACCTGGACATGGAATTTCGGGGATGGAGTTGGAACTTCAACTCAACAAAATCCGAGTTATACCTATACTGCCCCTAATACCTATTTTGTAAAATTAGTTGTTACATCTGCTATTGGTTGTATCGATTCGATTACAAAAACTGTTACTATCTTGTCACTGCCGGGTATAGACGCCGGAACTGATCAAGGGATCTGTATCAATGATTCTATGACAATTGGTGGAACACCAACCTCTACAGGAATTAACGTTTCATACACTTGGGACAATGCAGGAACGTTGGATGACAATACAATTGCAAACCCAATTGCCAAGCCACTGGTTTCAACAAGGTATAAGTTGACCGTTACTGATTTAAATACTGGATGTTTTGATACGTCCTCTGTTGTTATTTCAGTCAACCCACTGCCAACTGCTGGTTTTAGAGCATCTCAAGTTTGTATTAATGAAGTAACTCAGTTTGCTGATTTGTCAAATATTAGTGCACCAGCATCCATTCAAGCTTGGACTTGGGATTTTGGGGATAACTCTGGAACGTCACTACTTCAAAACCCAAGCTATACCTATCTAGCGGCAGGTACTTACTCGGTGAAGTTGGTTGTTACGACAAACTCTGGTTGTTTAGATTCTATTGTTAGAAGCGTAGTTGTGGATACTTTACCATTGGCTTTTGCAGGATTGGATCGTACTTTATGCGAGCTGGATACCACTATTTTAGGTAAGACCTCGGTAAGTAGTGAAACCTATTTGTGGAACAATGCAACTTCTTTAACAGATGCGACCATCGCTCAGCCAGGAGCATTTCCAACTGTAGATACTCGATATATCGTGACAGTTACCAATTCAAATGGTTGTATTAGTGTCGATAGTGTTGACATAACGGTAACCCTTGCTCCTGATGTTCAGGCTGGCAATGATTTGACCATTTGTAATCGAGATACCATTACCATTGGAGGAACTCCTACTTCAATAGAGCCTGGAGCCACTTATTTGTGGAACAATGCGGCAAGCTTGGATGATCCAACCTTAGCCAATCCTCGAGCATTTCCAAGTGATACAACTTCTTTCATTGTAACGGTAACAGACGCCATCGGATGCTCGTCAACAGATACGATGATCGTCAACGTTAATCCTTTGGCAAATGTTGACTTTAGGGTAGATGCTGATTGCGAAGGTGATTTTGCGGCTTTTTCAGACATTAGCACTGTCACGGCAGGAAATGTTGTTTCATGGTCTTGGAATTTTGGAGATGGAGTAGGAACTTCAACCTTACAAAACCCGGGGTATCAATATGCTTTCCCCGGAACCTACTCTGTGCTTTTAGAAGTTCAAACATTCTTAGGGTGTATCGATTCTATGAGGAAAGATGTGACAATTGTTGCTCTACCAATTGCCGACGCTGGCAACGACATAGCGATTTGTATCGGAGATACAGTTAATCTTGGTGGAAATCCAACGGGACCGATTGGTTCAGGTTATTCTTGGTCTCCGGGCTTCGATTTATCTTCTGTGAGGGATTCAAACCCAAGAGCGTATCCTTCAAGTTCTATAATTTATTATTTAACTGTGACGGGAGCAAATGGTTGCTTCAGTTATGATACAGTTAATGTAGCTGTTAACGCTTTACCACTTGTTACGGCGCAAAAAGATTCTTCACTTTGTGTAGATCAGCCTGTACAACTGTCGGCTAGTGGGGCAGTAACCTACTTTTGGTCTCCAGCAATTTATTTAGATGATCCTACAATATCTAATCCAATAGCCAGAGCGCTGAAAAGTACAAATTTTGTAGTTGCAGGTACTGATAATAACGGTTGTATTGCAACTGATACGGTATTTATCGATGTATTCAATTTAGATTTCACGCCTGTTGATACGGCGATTTGCTCAGGTGATAGTGTTGTATTAGCTCCAATTCTACATGGAGATACCAATGGTATTAGTTATTTATGGTCCTCTTCAAATCCGAATAACATCTTGAGCAATATCACCGATAGTTCGATTAAGATCACTGCCGGAATTCGTCAGTATTTTACATTGCAAATACAAAATGCACTGGGTTGTGTCGATACTGATAGTATTTATGTGAATATGAAGCAGGCGGCTGAAGTGGACTTTGACTATTTAAACTCTCCAAGATGTCAGAACTCTATTATTGAAATTCAAAACATTTCCACGTTTACCGATAATTACATTTGGAAGTTGAATGGAGAAGTGGTGAGTACAGATATGAGTCCAGATTTTGAAATTAATAACCTAGCAAATAACACGGTTACTTTAATTGGAAGCAACGTAACTTGCACCGACTCTACAACAGAGGTGATTGAGGCAACCGGTTTGAGACAGTTATTACAGCTAAAAGATGCGAATGTATTTACACCAAACGGTGACGGGTTGAACGATATTTTTGATCCCGGTTTTCAAGGTGAATTTATCGGTTGTGTAGATTTTCAAATTTTTGATCGTTGGGGAGAAAAAGTATTCGACTCAAATATTGGACAATACGGCTGGGACGGTGTGACCTTAAGAGGTCGACCTGCTAAGGTTGGAGTATACTATTACATCATTAGAATAGGGAGTGAAGAAATAAGAAGCTCGGTCTACTTAAGTAGATAGAATTAAAGATTCCTTAAAGCAAAAAGAAGTCGCTTAAATTTAATTGAAGCGACTTCTTTGTTTTATGCGATAGAGTTGCTGATCAGCGCGAATGACCAACTGGTTGTTCGCAATGCAATACGCACTTCAAGTTGGCATCATCATAGGCTAGATGACTTCAAGTAGTTAGACTTATAGCTTCATAATTTTAAACTCCGTCCTTCTGTTCTTTGCTTTGCCTTCAGCTGTTGAATTATCCGCGATAGGCTCATTGGCACCGTAACCTTTGGTTTGTAACCTCTCTGCAACAATACCCTTTCCTGTTAAATATTCTTTTACTGAATTGGCTCTGTTTTTAGAAAGAGCAAGATTTAATTGAGCATTTCCAGCATTATCAGTGTGCCCTCCAATCTCAATAATGAGCTTATTGTTCTTGGTCAAAAAGGCTACCAACTTATCGAGCTCAACTTTTGACTCGTTTTTTAAGTTGTACTTAGCCGTTTCAAAAAATATGTTCTTCAAAACAATTTTTTCACCTGCTAACATTGGATTAAGAGGGACATTTTGAACAAAAGGCTTATCTGATTGGTAGTTGATTAATGAAAAATTTTCAGAAAAAAACAGATACCCGTTTTTAGAGGAGTTTAATGCATAATTTCTGCCGGTTGGCAGTGTTATCAAGAATTCTCCGGTCGAGTTGTCTGAGTACGCCTCAATCACTGTTTCGCCAGTTTCTAGGTCTAACAATTCAAACCTTGCACCCAAAGGCTTTTTAGTTTTACTATCGAATATTTTTCCTGCAAAGTAGGTCACCTTATTTGGGGCAAATTTTTGTGGCAAGTCAAACTGATATAAATCCAGTCCTCCAAAACCTCCTTCTCTATCAGAAGCGAAAATTGCAATCTTTCCATTTGGAGACACCAATAAGCTGTTTTCATTTTTGTGAGTATTAATTGGGTAACCGAGGTTAATGGCAGGGCCCCACTCGCCATTTTTATCGATTTGGCTCATAAAAATATCCAATCCACCCATTCCAACATGCCCGTCAGAAGAGAAGTAGAGTGTTTTCCCATCAGGATGGATCAACACAGACTCTTCATTTCCTTTTGTATTAATGTTGGCATTCAGTGGAGTTGGTTTCGACCAACTCCCGTCTTTTTGAAGCTTTGTAACAAAGATGTTGCCATCGCTCATGCTCTGCATGCCTTTTTTGCCTTTTACAAAGTACAATGATTTACCATCTGCTGAAAAGGAAGGCTGAGTTTCCCAATTATTTGTATTAATTAATCCACCTAGATTAATGGGCTTCGTCCACACCTGGTCATTTTTAACACTGTAAAATAGATCACAACTTCCTTTTCCAAGCTTTCCGCCGCCATAATTTCCAAATATTTCACAAGCAGCATAAATCATTAGTTGACCGTTTGCTGCCATAGACGGAGCTCCTTCATTTATTTCGGTATTAATTGGCGCACCCATGTTTTCTGCTTTCTGCCATTCTCCATTTACCTTTTTAGAAATGAAGAAATCTTCATTGTATTTAGTTGGAGATTGCTGGTCGGGAAGTCTTCTTGTAAATAGAATTGTCTTTTCATCAACTGTCATTGAAGGAAAGTATTCTAGGAACTCACTGTTTATGTTGGACCCTAAATTAATCGGCTCAAAAGGATAGGGACTCTGCATAGCCTTAATCGCAAAAGCTATATTGTCTAACTGTTGATTTGCTCGGTCAAGTAATTTGGGGTTAATTTCCTCTATTCGAACAAACTGGGCGAGGTATTTTTGCGCATTCTCATACTTGCCGTCTTTTAATTCTAATTCGCCTAAGAAATAAAAGTTATTTGGAATGGCCCTTGGATTAATTGCGATTGCTTTTTCAAAGCTTGCTTTTGCCTTGCGTTCTTCCTGATTATCAATATAAATATAGGCGAGTAGTGTTTGCGCTTCCATAAAATTTGGATCTCGCTCCAGTGCTTTGAGAAGTGTTAGCTCAGCTTCCTTTAGTTGATAACCTTGATAAAAGGCTTGTGCTGCAGAATATAGTTTTTGGGCCTTTCTATCGCTAGAAGTAGACTGTGCAAGGGACGATTTTACGGTGCAAGAAAGGAGCACTAAAAGCAAAATAATGGTGCTTGTTTTTATTAAGGGATGTCTAAATATTTGTGGGTTTGCACACTGATTCGCCATTGTGGATTTTGTTTTACGTATTCAATCAAGCTTGGAGTCAAAGTGTCTCTTTTGCTCCATTCTACTTGCAAGTAAAGTTTACAATTTTTATTCACTTTGGCGGCATGCTCTTCAGCCCATTTAAAATCAGATAAGTTGAAAATAATGACTTTTAATTCATTTGCCACCTCGTAAAACTCCGCCTTTGGAGCTTTAAACTTTTTAGGCGATAAACAAATCCAATGCCAATTTCCACTTAAGGGGTATGCTCCAGAAGTTTCAACTGCCAATTCAAACCCTTCCGAATTTAATTGACCCGTTAAATCTTCTAGGTTGTACATCATAGGTTCTCCACCTGTAATAACACAAAAACGAGCGGGATTTTCAGCCGCTAATTGAACGATTTTCTCCGTTGTCTCTAGCTTGTGTAATCCGGCATCCCAACTTTCCTTTACGTCACACCAGTGACAACCCACATCGCAACCAGCAAGGCGAATAAAGTAGGAAGCCTTTCCTGTATAGTATCCTTCACCTTGCAAGGTGTAAAAGGCTTCCATTAATGGATATTGTTTTTTAGGTCTTGTCATGCGTAAAATTGGGAGGCTAAATTAAGCTTTTCCACAAGGGCAAAATAAGTCCCATTCCGAAAAACAGAATGGGACTTATTTCACAAGTTATTCCTAATAAACAATCAGTTTTTCAACTATTCCCGAATTCCGTTCTGTCAAGAAATAGATTCCTTTAGTGTAGTTGGATAGATTAATTGTACTTACTTCAGATGTAATGTTTAACTCTTCAATGATCCTTCCATTCATATCCATAATTTGAATGTTGTTTTTTGGAAGCTCATGGAATTTTAAAGTAAAAATTCCATCAGAAGGATTGGGATAAACAGAGAAGTTGTTATTTATAGTTCCTTCATTTAAGCCTAATGAAAGATCAACAAAGTTGACGTCATCAATTGCAATATCGCTTGACCAGTTGTTACCAGTAGTTACGGTAATTCTAAAATTAACAGTCTGTCCGGTGTGCGCCCGCATGTCAATTGTCGCTTGTTGCCAAGAGTTGCCTTGTGAACCATTGATTGGATTAATTATGTTGTTTGTCCAAGTACCATTTGTGAACATGTCTACAGTAATACTTCCCACTGCTGTTCCATCCATATGATACCAGAAGCTAAATTCTGGGGCAATGGTATTTGTCAAATTAAAACAGGGAGATATTGTAATCGCATCCGAAGAAGTACATCCGTTAGAGGCTTCAGAATACAAATACCTTCCAGCAGCTGTAGCCGGATTGTGGTCCAAACTTGGTCCTGTTCCATTGGAAGGTGTCCCACCAAAATCAACTCTTAAATCTATGTCATCGTCAACGCCATTTACGCCATTAAACCAGCCGTTCGTTAGGTTGCAGGTTGTCGTTCCGCAATCAGAGGTCGTCGCACAATTAAGATTGCTTTCAAAGTCTTCGGTATAGGGCAAGGTAAAGGTTGTTCCTAAAACTGCTAAATCAAATACAATAGAGTCGTTATCGGCATTTTGATCACCGATAAAGTCGCTCAAAACACTAAACGAATTGTTTCCTGTTGAGCTAAAGATGAGTGAATCGTTGAACGTGAAACTCCGACTAGCATTTGAGGCCAGAGGAGCAATTAACGTATCAAAATATGTTGTGCCATTATAGATCAACCTCAGAGGGACGTTAGCAGCGACACTGTCTCCACTATTTCTAAAAGTAGCGGTAATCCCAGTTTTCCCTGAGCCACAATTGATTAAGAACGCACTACTCGGGGATGTTATTTGAAGTACTTCCACGTCGTAATCAAATGGACAATTTGTTACCGCTTTGCCAATTACGTTGGCAATAGATCTCTTTCCTTCATAGCCATTGCCCAACGAAGAAACAGCGAACCAATTATCCTCTGAAAGAGTTAGGTTGTAAAGTTTGAAAGAAGTTGAAGTTGAAACTCCAATAGAGTCCATGTGCGTTGCTCCTAATTGGTAAATTTTGTATGCTGTTGCACCGGGAGCAGGATTCCATATGAGTTCGACAGAGTCGGGGCAAATAAAGCTTGTTCTTATGTTTGTTGGACGTTGAATGATTGCGAAATTGTGCGCAGAAACGCCAATTCTTGTTCCTTTTGTTACCCTCACCAAGGCATCGCCAGTGGCAGCACCTGGCACACTCCAATCAACAGACCTTGCAGCACCGTTTGTAACTGATATTGAATTCCAAGTTGTTCCATTGTTCAAGCTATATTCTACAATCGAAGTACCACTGTTACCAATTGCATCCCAACGAACGGTCTCGCTCGCTCCGGGAACCAATCCTTCACCACCACTTGGGTAGGTTACTTCGATGGCATCGTCTCTCGTTTCCCAAACAATAAAATATTTTTGAGGACCTTGAGGAATCGTTTTTCCGTTAATTAAGAGGGTGTATGTTCCTGCACTAACGGTATCAATTTGAACCTGCTCCATGTTGTTCAAATCATCAATTCCTTTTGTTGCAGGGCTCGTAAGGGAGGCTGCATTTGGTGCTGGATTTAATATCCAAGGAAGTAAGGTGTCACCGGTTGGTGTTACCACTTTTAAATCAATGTTATTTACCAGTGCTTGTGCAGCTGTTGTTGAAGCTTCAAAATCTGTCCAATAAATCATGAATTTCAATTCTTCCACATTTGCTCCAATCGCTACTGTGTGTGTGTTGTTGCCATTTTGCGAAATAGTGGAGCTTAAATACCTATTTTGCTCCAACAGTGACATGGCTCTGTGTGCATTAACTCTCCCCCAGCCAAACGAGAAGTCAGGGCCAACATTTCCAAGATCTCTTGCAGTATTTAGCATTACGGCTTTAATCAAACCTGACTCAGGATTGTTTCCACTGTTTAATGTTTTATAACCATGGTACATTTGGGCAGCTAGACCTGCAATTCCTGGCGACGCTGCTGAAGTTCCTCCGCCTACTTGGTAGGTATTATTGGCATTCGTTGACATTTGATTGGTGCCATTGGCACAAATATCTGGCTTAATTCTTCCGTCTGCGGCAGGTCCTCTTGAGCTACTTGCTGTTAGAGCAGAATTGTAAAACAGGTTACCTGTTGCAATCGTCGCTTTTCCTTGTTTTCGGCCACCTGTAATGGTGCCCCAAGGTGTACCCGCTCCGTAAGCATTACCGCCACAGGTGCTACTTGAACTGTTACCTGCAGAAAAAACATGTAACAATTCTGGATTCTGTCTAGTTTGTTGGTCGACTGCTCTCGTTGTAGAAGTGTAGCCCGCATTACAACCTTCGCTGTAGGAAGTAGAAGTAATGACAACGCCTCTTGTAGATAAGTTGGAAACGGCATTTGAAATGTGAGGGTAGCCATTTATGTCGTAAAAGTACAAGTAGGCTCCTGTTGCCATACCTCGATAATCAGGATTTAAATTGCCAGCTCCCATTGCAATTCCAGTTACCATGTCACCATGTGTTCCGTTGAGCTGCGTTGCAAAAGAAGTTACCCTTCCTTTAATGTCAATGTGAGGCCCAATAACTGCATCGTCTGCTATTGCAATGCTTACTCCAGTTCCATCGTATTTTCTACCCAACGGATGCTCGGAATCAAGCATATTTGATCGGTGCAATGTTCTGCCTTGTTCATCTTCCTTTTCAGGTGGCGCTGGAATGTAATCGATTATTTTTATCATGTCTTCAGAAGCTAGAAGAGTCAACTTGTTTTTTGGAATTCTAACTTCTATGTATTCGGCAGTTTGATTTTCAGATAGTATTTTAAAGCCCTCATTTTGTAAATAAGCGATAAGATTCATAGCGGTTACATCGAGGTGTGCCTCAATCATTACATCCATTTCATTACTGGAAACCGCCCAATTAGGATTTTCAGAATTTGAAACTGCTTTTGAGAATTTGTAGTTGGAAGTGAATGGAGCTATTGCTCTAATATTTAAACTCTGAAGAGAGTTTTCACTTGCTGTGCTTACCGTTGCAATAAATGCATGCATTGGGAGATATTCCAAAAGTGATATTCCATTTTGTCTTAGAACTTCTTTCTCAGAATTAGTTGGAACTGTATTGAATTGCACAACCACATATTTCTCAGAGATAGTAGTTATGATAGAAGCAAGTGTAGAATTGGGATTGTTTGCAGTTAGCATAACATCTCCACTTTTTAACTTTAACGTGTAATCTTTTCCTGCACTTAAATTAGTGCTAAAAATCAAGAAAGCAAAAAGCGAAGTGAGGTATGTTATTCTTTTCATTTGAGTTGTTTTTAATTGCAAGTTAAAATTACTCATTGAAACGATACGTTTAATGTTATGTTCAAGACAGTTCTATGGCTTTTTTAAAACCATATATATCAGCAATATAAGTGGAGACCCATGGATGGCAACATCGAGCCAGTCTTTTGCGGTCATACCAACCCCCCCCTCCTAAAATCCACTTTATCTTACCCCAAAGATGAGGCTCGGGGAAGAATGGGGCTAGGCCCAAAGTGGCACAAAGTAGCAAGGGTAGGAGTAATTTTTTTCTACGAAACATATGGCTTATTTAGACCAGGCGTTATAACCGCCTCTTAGATCAATAACTTGGGTGAATCCATTTTTTTGAAGTAAAGCAGAAGCTTTTCCGCTTCTCCCACCTGCGGCGCAAAAAATATAAACAGGTTTGTTTTTGTCTAGTGTTTCCATGACTTTTTGAAATGAGCCATCCAATACATCGTGGTTACTAGCACCATTGATCGTCCCCGAGGCATACTCACTTGCTCTTCGTACATCAATTAACTGAGGATACTCTTGTTTTTCAAGAGCTTGTTTAAATTCAGTGACAGGAAGTATAGTATTGGAAACTTCTTCAGATTGTTCAGTTGAGTTTTCTTTTTTAGCCACACTGGTGCAAGCAGTTAGGGAGAAAAAACTAAAAAGAACGAGGTAAATTAGATGTTTCATGTTCTTAAGAATTAAATGAATTCCATGCTTGAATTCCGCCAATTAGATTGAAAGCAGTTAAGCCTTGATTGCCCATAAATTGACAGGCAGAAGCACTTCGACCACCTGATCTGCAATAGACGTAATAACTTTTTGTTTTATCTAGGTCCATTACTTTCGCAGGGAAGCTCTGTTCCATCAGGTTCATATTAGTCGAATTTGGGATTAATCCTTCTGCTTCTTCTTCCGGAGTTCTTACATCTATAAGTACCGCATTTTTGTCATTTTTAAACCCTTCTACAAATTCGTTTATGTTTAAATCTTTCATGTTTTTTCTTTTTTATAGTTCATAAATAAATTGGCCCAAATAATTTTTGAAAGGGCATAATATATCGGAGTAGCAGCGAGGAGGAAGCTTGCTACTAGTATAATGAAATTCCAAAACTCTATCTCAAAACCAAGTACTAATTTAGCGACAACAAAGCTCACAACGTGCGCTACTCCAAAGGCATAGGAAACATACATGGCTCCAAAGTAAAACCCGGGTTCAATGCTAAATTTTTTATTGCAATTCTTACAACTATCTTGGTGTTCAGACATACTAGAAAAGTTGTAAGGATTTCTTGATTTATAAAACTCTCCCTCTTGGCAATAAGGGCACTTGAAATTTAAAATACTGTACAACTTTGAGCCTTTTTTTAACATCTGTCTATTTTTCTACAAAGTTAAACAATACTGCGCCCTTAGTTTAGTAACATTCGATACAAAGCACAGGGAAATGAATGTATCTGTTACAATAACTCGTTTGCCAAGTTTGCTAATTCGGAGCGCTCCCCTTTTTCTAAAACAATGTGAGAATATAGCTTATTTCCCCGCACCTTATCAATTAAATAGGACAGCCCATTGCTGTATACATCTAGATAAGGAGTGTCAATTTGCCTGATGTCTCCGGTGAATATTATTTTTGAGTTCTCCCCAGCTCTAGTAATAATCGTTTTTACCTCGTGTGGCGTTAAGTTTTGAGCTTCGTCAACAATAAAGATGATGTCAGATAAGCTCCGTCCTCTTATAAACGCTAAGGGGGTAATTACAATCTTTTCATTTTGCTGCATTTCTACAATTTGCTTATGCCTCTTGTCCGTCTCACTAAACTGATTTTTGATAAACTTTAGGTTGTCCCATAAGGGTTCCATGTAAGGGTTAATTTTGTCTTTAACATCACCTGGAAGAAAACCAATGTCCTTATTGCTCAAGGGGACAATGGGTCGAGCTAATATTATTTGTTTGAATTCCCTGCGCTGTTCTAAAGCTCCTGCTAGTGCGAGTAGCGTTTTGCCCGTTCCGGCAACTCCTTGAATGGTAACAAGTTTAATGTTGGGGTTCAAAATCGCATGAAGGGCAAAAGCTTGCTCTGCATTTCTAGGAACAATACCAAAAGCATTAATTTTTTCAACTCGCTCTAACTGATCTTCGATTGGGTTGTAAAAAGCTAAGCTAGAGGATTTTCCATTTTTTAAGATGTAAAAGTGGTTGTTCTCAATTCTGTCTTCTATGAATTTGTAATCCGCTAGCCGGCCTTTTTCATATATTTCTTTAATGGCCTCAGGAGGCACTCCTTCCACCTTGTCCCTTCCGAGGTATAAATCTGAAACATCTTTTACCTTACCGGTGCTATAATCTTCCGCAATCAGATTTAGTGCTTTTGCCTTTATGCGGAGGTTGATGTCTTTTGTCACAAGTACTATTAGTTTTTCGCTTTCCTTTTCTTGCAGACTAATTGCCGCATTTAAAATCTTGTGGTCTCCTTTGTTGTCGTCAAAAATTTTCTCGGGACTATTTTTTAGATTAGGATCAGGAAAGATGATTTTGAATTTTGATTTTTTACCTGAACCAAGAGGAATCCAATCGTTGAGGGTGTAATTACTGGACAGTTTATCTACCATTCTTGTAAATTCTCTAGCTTCGAAGTTTTTGGTATCATGTCCTTTCTTAAAATTATCTAATTCTTCCAAAACCGTTATGGGAATTGCCATGTCGTTGTCTTCAAAGTTCATTAAAGAATTATGGTCGTGAATAATAACAGAGGTGTCGAGAACGTAAATTTTCTTGGCTTTTTGAGGCATGTTATCCGATTTTAGTTACCTAATAAATTTAAGGGTTTTAAAATCTGTCTGGACACGCAGTGGTAAAAAAGAAACTAACTATTGTACCTTGAAAAGTTTGTTAAGTGCAACAATTTTTTGACACTAGTGAAACGCTGGATTGACTTAGTTTAGGTAAAGATGCTTTATGATTTTACCCGTAGCACCTGCATTTTGGAGGACATATTTTGTTGCACTCTCGACTGTTTTTTGATAATAGGATTCATCTGTTAAAAGAGCATTTAGTACAGCATAAAATTCATCTTTATCGTTGATACAGAAACCCGCACCCCTATTTATTAAGTCATGAGCTTCTTGAAATTTTCTATAGTTTGGGCCAAATAACACCGGGCACCCGTAAATAATCGCTTCCAAAGTATTGTGAATTCCTGAACCAAATCCACCCCCGATAATGGCAATGTTTGCGTACCGGTACAGTTTAGATAGGATACCTATTTGGTCAATAATTAAAACATTAACCTGGTGTAAGTCTTCGTTAGGAATTGTTTCAGAAAGCAGTTTACACGATTCAGTGAACCGTTCCTTTAGGGCTTTGATTTTTACAGGGTCAATTTCATGCGGGGCAATTATAATTTTAGATGGCAGGTTGTTTTCCGCAAAAGCAACTGCTAGTTCATGTTCTTTGTCCCAGCTGCTCCCAAAAATGACCACCTTAGATTTTTTTGAGAAACTCTCAAATCTAGGTTCCGAAAATTCTTCTTTTGAGATCGTCAAAACACGATCTAATCGAGTGTCACCAGTTTTTGAAACATTTGTAAATCCGATAGAATTTAGGAGTCTTACGGAAGCATCGTTTTGAACAAAAAAATGACTAAAAGCAGTTAAATGTTTTCTGAACCATGTGCCATAGGATGTGAAGAAATGTTGCTTTTCTCGAAAAATTCCAGAGACCAAGTAGCATTTAATGTTTTTTAAACCAATTTGATGGAGGTAATTGAACCAAAACTCATATTTGATGAAGATGACACGATGAGGACGGACTATGTTTAAGAAGGTTTTTGCATTTTCTTGAGTGTCTAACGGCAAGTAAACTACTTTGTCCGCCAACGCATAGTCCTTTCTTATTTCATAGCCCGAAGGGGAGAAAAAGCTTACCAATATAAATGCTTCAGGTTCGTTTATTTTTAGTTGCTCAATGATTGGTCGAGCCTGTTCGAATTCCCCCAATGATGCAGCATGAATCCAGGTGAGTTTCCTTTTCTGCTGATTTATAGTATTTAATTCTTCTTTCCAGTTTTTTCTACCAGAGGTCCAAAACTGTGCTTTTTTATTTCCGAAGAGCGCAGAAACAGTGACAAAAGAAGAATAGAGTAGGATGCCAAAATTATAGAGAATTCTCATAGGGGTTAACGGTAATAAAAGTCTTCTGCAGCTCTTTCGCGAATAGGGATTGACCAACCGGCTCTAAAACCATAAAGGAAGTCAAACTTTCGACCTTCATCAAAACGCTGTGTATCGTAGTTGTAGGCTCTTCTGTTTTTTGTAAATCCCTGTTGAAATTCTAAACCAAGGTAAAAATTATAAAAATTTTTCCTGCCAAAATGTTGGTAGCCGATGAACTGTTTAATCGCTAATCCGCTATGCAGTCGATCGTATCCTTTTAGCATCTCTTCGCTTAATTGAGCCACAACTCCGTCCCTGTAATCCATGAAAATTTTATGCTGTAAATAACCAATTCCAACTTGGGTTAAAATACCCGAGTTTTGGTTGGTAATTTTTAATGGGAATAGTTTCCCTGCTGTTGCGAAGAAACTAAATCCCCTTAAGTCATATATTATTTTTACGAGTTCTCCTTCAGAATCTGTGATGTCTCCTCTTTCATTTGTGATGTCTGATAGTAACCCTTGTCTTTTAATTTTCGATCCAAACATAAAGTTACCTTCTACTTCAAATTGAAAATTTGATGCCGTTTTAAATCCAAATACTACTCCAACGGTGTTTGCATTTTGGTAGGTGTCTTCGAAATCACCGGAGGGTAAAAGATGCGAATATTGAAATCGAATAAAGGGAATAGATTCAGTTGAATCTCTGTAGGTTTTGCTTTGGCCATAACCTTGTAACAGAACAGTGTTGAGTAAAAAAAGAAAGATAATTCTTGAAATAGTCATACGGCTAAATTACCAATAGTTTGCGCTTTAGAATGTAGCTAAAAACCCTATCTTCGCAATCCGTTAAAAATTACATATGAAGGCAATTCAGATGGTTGACTTGAAAAGTCAATATGAGAAAATAAAAAAGGAAGTAGACGAGCGTATTCAAGGAGTCTTAAATACAGCTACTTTCATTAATGGTCCAGAAGTGAAGCGTTTTCAGGGAGAGTTGGAGAGTTTTTTACAGGTAAAACATGTTATACCTTGTGCAAACGGAACTGATGCTTTGCAGGTGGCTATGATGGCACTGGGTTTAAAGCCTGGGGATGAAGTGATAACCACAACTTTTACTTTTGTCGCCACGGCTGAAGTTATTGCTCTTTTGGGCCTGGTGCCCGTGCTTGTCGATTGCGATGAGAGTAGTTTTTTGATTTCTGAAGATGCTGTGCGTAATGCGATTACATCGAAGACAAAAGCTATTATCCCAGTTCATCTGTTTGGGCAATGTGCCAACATGGATGCGATTATGGAAATTGCGAGTGAGCATAACCTTTTTGTCATAGAAGATGCTGCTCAATCAATTGGGTCAAGTTTCCATTTTAAAGATGGTCACTCTCAGCAGTCGGGTACCATCGGAGATTTTGGCTGCACGTCCTTTTTTCCATCTAAAAATCTAGGTTGTTACGGCGACGGCGGTGCGCTTTTTACCAATGACGATGCGCTAGCAGAAATAGCTAGAATGGTGGTAAATCATGGAATGAAAGTTCGGTATTACCATGACGAAATTGGAGTTAACTCCAGACTTGATAGTATTCAAGCGGCAGTGCTAAGTGTAAAGCTTCAACGACTGGATGATTATAGCAATGCAAGGAGGGCAGTGGCGTGGAATTATGACAAAGCGTTTAAAGATTTACCAGAAGTAATTACGCCTAAAAGGATGCGAAATTCCTGTCACGTTTTTCATCAATATACCCTGCGAATTGTTGGATTAGATAGAGATGCATTGCAAAAACATATGATGGAAAATGGTGCTCCTGCTATGATTTATTATCCGGTACCGCTTCATCAGCAAAAAGCATACAGAGATGAAAGGTATCAAGATGGAGACTTTCCAATTGCTGAGCAACTCGCAAAAGAAGTTCTTTCACTTCCCATGCATACAGAGTTAGATGAGGAGCAGTTAGATACAATAACCTCCAGCTTGAGGGCCTTTGTTTTAAAAAATAGATAAAGATTAAAAAAAGAAGTAGATGAAAATAGCAGTTGTAGGAACAGGGTATGTTGGGTTAGTAACAGGGACCTGTTTAGCAGAAACCGGGAATGAAGTTATTTGCGTAGATATTGATAAAGAGAAAGTTCAAAAGATGAAAAATGGGATAGTTCCCATTTACGAGCCACATTTGGATGTTATCTTCGATAGAAACATAAAACAAAAACGACTATCTTTTACCACTGATTTAGAGTCGGCTGTAAAAGACGCTAAAATTATTTTTTTAGCGCTACCAACTCCTCCTGGGGAAGATGGATCTGCAGATTTATCGTATGTCATTGGAGTTGCAGAGCAATTAGGGAAAATAATTACGGAGTATAAGGTGATTATCGATAAGAGTACGGTTCCTGTGGGAACAGCAGAAAAAGTTCATGCAGCGGTTGCTAAAAATGCGAAGGTGGAATTTGATATCGTTTCGAATCCTGAATTTTTAAGAGAAGGTTTTGCGGTAGATGATTTTTTAAAGCCCGATCGGGTTGTGATAGGAACTACCTCTTTGAGAGCAAGAGAGATTTTAACCGAACTATACAAACCGTATGTAAGACAAGGGAATCCCATTATATTCATGGATGAGAAGTCTGCTGAACTTACTAAATATGCTGCAAATGCTTTTCTAGCAACAAAGATTACTTTCATGAATGAAATCGCTAATTTCTGCGAAAAAGTTGGTGCTGATGTCGATGCGGTTAGAGTAGGAATAGGGTCAGATACCAGGATAGGAAAGCGTTTCTTGTTTCCGGGTATTGGTTACGGCGGAAGCTGTTTTCCTAAAGATGTTCAGGCACTTGCAAAATCAGGAATTGAGGTAGGATATGATTTCAAAATATTGGAGTCAGTGATGAAGGTTAACCAAGACCAAAAGACTGCTTTAATGCCAAAGATATTAGAGCACTACAATGGAGATATAAAAGGTAAAAAAGTGGCACTTTGGGGCTTAGCTTTCAAACCCGATACAGATGACATTAGAGAAGCTCCGGCCTTATATTTAATTGAGGCGTTGTTGGCCGCGGGAGCAAGTGTATCTGCTTATGATCCTGAGGCAATGTCTAACGTACAAGAGCTAGTAGGAGATAAGATAAATTTTGCGTTAAGTGCTTATGATGCTTGCAAGGGAGCCGATTTTCTGTTAATTGCTACCGAATGGTCTGTGTTTAGAACGCCAGACTTTAGTAAGTTAAAAGAGCAGCTAAATGAGTTAGTGATATTTGACGGTAGAAATCTTTATGACTTACCAATGATGGAAAAGGAAAACTTTACGTACATAAGTATTGGTAGAAATAAAGTAATTGCTAAATAGAATGAAAAGAGTTTTAATTACCGGAGCGGCAGGATTTTTAGGGTCTCACTTATGTGATCGCTTCATAAAAGAAGGGTTTCACGTTGTTGCGATGGACAATCTGATAACAGGAAGTATTAGCAACTTGGAGCACTTATTTCCCCTAGAGCAGTTTGAATTTTACAACCAGGATGTTTCAAAATATGTTCATGTTGCAGGGGAGTTGGACTTTATTCTTCATTTTGCCTCACCTGCCAGTCCTATCGATTATTTAAAAATACCGATTCAGACCTTAAAAGTTAGCTCGTTGGGTACGCATAACTTGTTGGGTTTAGCCAAAGCCAAAGGAGCTAAGATGTTAGTTGCATCTACATCCGAAGTATACGGGGACCCCTTAGTTCACCCGCAAACCGAAGAATATTGGGGGAATGTAAATCCAATAGGGCCGAGAGGGGTTTATGACGAGGCAAAGCGGTTTCAAGAAGCTATAACCATGGCATATCATACGTTTCATAAGGTAGAAATTGCTATTGTTAGAATATTCAATACCTATGGTCCTAGAATGAGGTTGAATGATGGAAGAGTATTGCCAGCCTTTATTGGCCAAGCGCTTCGGGGAGAGGATTTAACGGTTTTTGGGAAAGGAGATCAGACAAGGTCATTTTGTTATGTAGATGATTTAATAGAGGGGATTTATAAATTACTTCATAGTAACTATAGCCAACCGGTAAATATTGGAAATCCTGATGAGATTACGATTTTAGATTTCGCCAAAGAAATTATTAAACTCACAGGAACCGATCAGAAAATTATTTACAAGGATTTGCCAAAAGATGATCCAATGCAACGCAGGCCAAACATTGAGATTGCACAGCGTGAGTTAAATTGGGAACCAAAAATTAATCGAGCCGAAGGATTAAAGATAACATTTGATTATTTTAAGTCGTTAAGCCAAGAGGAGTTATATCGGAAAGATCACAACGATTTCTCTAAATTTATTGTAAAGTAAATGGAATATTTTGCACATGAAACTGCGGTCATTGATGTGGGTTGTAGCATTGGAAAAGGAACTAAGATTTGGCACTTCTGCCACATCATGCCGAATGCTGTACTAGGTGAGCAGTGTAATATTGGTCAAAATTGCGTGATATCATCAGAGGTGATTTTAGGAAATAATGTAAAAGTTCAAAACAACGTATCTATTTATACAGGAGTAGTTTGTGAGGACGATGTGTTCTTAGGTCCTTCCATGGTTTTTACAAATGTGATGAACCCCAGGAGTGCAATTAATAGAAGAAATCAATATACGAAGACTCTTGTCCGAAAGGGAACAAGCATTGGAGCGAATGCAACAATTGTTTGTGGGAACGATTTAGGGAAGTATTGCTTTATCGGTGCTGGAGCAGTAATTACCAGAGAAGTAAAAGACTACGCATTAATGGTGGGTAATCCTGCAAAACAAATAGGGTGGATAAGCGAATTCGGACACCGCTTGGTGTTTGATGAAAAGAATATAGGGGTTTGCGAAGAATCAAGCCAGAAATATAAATTAGAAAACAATCAAGTTAGTAAGATAACTGAATAAATTATTGGATATGGGAATCTACAATGATCTTGTAAATAAAAAAGAAAAAGTTGCAATAATTGGACTAGGGTATGTTGGATTACCAATAGCCTTAGCTTTAGCCAAAAAAATTAGCGTTATTGGCTTTGACATCAGTGAAGAAAGAGTTGAAATGATGAAGCAAAATCAAGATCCGAGCGAGGAACTTGACGCTTCGGAATTTGAAAACTCAGACATTAGTTTTACAGCAGATATTGAAGATTTAAAAGCAGCTAAGTTTTATATAGTAGCTGTTCCAACTCCTATTGATCAGCACAATTTGCCAGATTTGAAACCGTTGATTTCGGCCTCAACCACGGTTGGCAAGGTTATTAAAAAAGGGGATTACGTAGTTTATGAGTCCACTGTTTATCCTGGTTGCACAGAAGAAGATTGCGTTCCCGTGATTGAGAAATTGAGCGGGCTTGAATTTAGAAAGGACTTTATGGTGGGTTACTCTCCTGAAAGAATTAATCCAGGAGATACACAGCACACTCTGCAGAATGTGGTAAAAGTTGTTTCGGGTTGCAGTGAGTCCTCCTTGGATGAAATTGCAAAAACTTATGAACTAGTAGTTCACGCGGGCGTTCATAGGGCGGCATCAATTAAAGTAGCGGAAGCGGCTAAAATCATAGAAAATACGCAGCGCGATGTTAACATAGCATTGATTAATGAACTCTCTATTATTTTCAATAAGATGGGAATTAACACCTATGAGGTGTTGGAAGCTGCAGGGACGAAGTGGAATTTCTTAAAATTTTCTCCAGGTCTAGTGGGAGGACATTGTATTGGTGTTGATCCTTATTATTTAACATACAAAGCAAAAGAATTTGGGTACCATGCTCAAATAATAAACTCTGGAAGAGCTGTGAATGATGGCATGGGAAGTCACATTGCAGGTAGAATTACAAAAGAAATTGTAACTCAAAATGGTGCTGCTAATGGAGCGAAAGTTTTAGTGATGGGAGCTACTTTTAAGGAAAATGTGAGTGATATCAGAAATTCTAAAGTGGTTGACGTTATCGATGAATTGAAGGCTTTTGGCTTAAAGGTCGATGTAATTGACCCTTTTGCTTCTTCAGTAGAATTAGAAAAGCATTATGGATTTTCATTGGTGGATAAGGAAGCTAGCCACTACGATGCAATTCTAGTAGCAGTAAACCATGATGAATACGTTGCCAAAGAGGAGTCTTATTTCAAAGGGTTAATGGACGATAAAGGATTTATATTTGACGTAAAGGGAAGTTTGAAAAATAAGGTTGGAGCCATAAAATATTTGAGCTTATGATGGGAAAGAAAAACATTTTAATTACAGGTGGAGCCGGATTTATTGGTTCTCATGTCGTTCGTTTATTTGTAAATAAATATCCCGACTATCAGATAATAAATTTTGATAAGCTAACGTACGCAGGGAATTTAGAAAACCTAGATGACGTAGACCAAAAGCCCAACTATACCTTTGTTAAAGGAGATATTCTGGATGAAGCATTTGTCGAAGAAACATTTATTAAGTACGCCATAACAGCTGTAATTCATTTGGCAGCAGAGTCTCATGTGGATCGCTCTATTACTCATCCGTTAGAGTTTATTCAAACCAATGTAATTGGCACAGCAAACCTAATGAACGTTGCACGGAAGCTTTGGGGAGACGATTTCTCCGATAAATTATTCTATCATGTATCCACCGATGAGGTCTATGGTTCATTAGGTGAAACAGGTTATTTTACAGAAGATACTCCGTATGACCCAAGAAGCCCTTATTCTTCCTCTAAAGCGAGTTCTGATCACCTCGTAAGAGCATACCACCACACCTATGCTTTGCCAATGGTTATATCTAATTGCTCGAATAACTATGGCTCAAATCAATTCCCCGAAAAGTTAATTCCCCTATTCATTAACAACATCAAAGAAGAAAAGCCGTTGCCTGTTTATGGCAAAGGAGATAATGTTCGGGATTGGTTATGGGTAAATGACCATGCAGATGCAATTGATGTTATTTTTCATAAAGGAAAAATAGGGGATACCTATAACATTGGTGGCAACAACGAATGGCAGAACATAGAACTTATTAAGTTCTTATGTAAAATTATGGACGAAAAGCTAGGGCGAGATACAGGCAGTTCAGAGAAGCTCATATCGTATGTTAAAGATAGAAGTGGACATGATCAGCGCTATGCAATTGACGCAACTAAATTGAAAAATGACTTAGGCTGGTCGCCTTCAATCAAATTTGAACAAGGCTTAGAGAGCACGGTTCAATGGTATTTAGACAATGAAAATTGGTTGAATAACGTCACGTCAGGAGATTACCAAAAATATTATAATCAGCAGTACAACGCAAGATAGACGAAATGTATACTACGAACTTTCACCAAAAAGATATTTCTAATACTTCCTTTTTAGTTACGGGAGGTGCCGGATTCATTGGGTCAAACATAGTGAACTATTTATTGACATTTGGAGCTAAAAAAGTTCGAGTAATAGACAACCTTTCAAATAGTTCTGGAGAGAATTTAGAACCATTTATTGGGCATTCAAACTTTGAGTTTGTCGAAGGGGATATTAGTAACTACGAGGATTGTTTAAAGGTTACAAAAGGAATAGACTTTATCAGTAATCAAGCTGCTCTTGGATCTGTGCCGAGATCTTTAGCAAATCCTATTGCCACGAACAATGCAAATGTAGTAGGATTTTTAAATATGATTACTGCAGCGCGAAAGAATAAGGTAAAGCGGATAGTTTACGCCAGCTCTTCTTCTGTTTATGGCGATTCCCCGAAACTTCCTAAAGTTGAATCTGAAATAGGAAGTCCACTTTCGCCATATGCTGTTAGTAAATATACAAATGAGTTGTACGCCAAAGTGTCTCATTTAAATTATGGACAGGAATTAATAGGGCTGAGGTATTTTAATATTTTTGGGCCAAACCAGAGCCCGAACGGGGCTTATGCTGCAGTGATTCCACTTTTTATTGAAGCACTGCTGAAAAATCAATCTCCTTTTATAAATGGTGATGGAAAGCAGAGCAGAGATTTTACTTATGTGGAAAATGCAGTACAAGCAAATATTAGAGCCTTATTTACAGAAAAGAAAGAGGCACTAGGGGAAGTGTTTAATGTTGCAGTAGAAGAAAGTTTCTCCTTGGTAAACTTATTTGATTTAATTAAAACGAGCACTGGAGCAACTGTTTCAGCAGTTCACAGAGAAGAAAGGGCAGGAGATGTAAAAAACTCTTTAGCAGATATTTCTAAGGCAAATAATTTGTTAAACTATCAGCCGCAAGTTCGATTCCAAGATGGCATAGAACGAACAATTCAATGGTTCAAAGAAAAACACAATTTATAATCTGTGAAATACAATGAGTTGGTTTTTAAAATTATTTAAGAAAGAGGTTCAGTTGGAACCTGCGAATTTAAGTCTACTCAAAACAGATGTGCATTCGCATTTAATTCCTGCAATAGACGATGGTTCTAAAAGTCTAGAGGACTCTATTAACATGATCCGAACATTCAAAGAAATGGGGTATCAGAAAATAGTAACGACTCCCCATGTAATGAGTGACTTTTACAAAAATACTCCTGAAATTATTTTAGGTGGATTGGAGAAGGTAAAAGAGGAGCTCAAGCGCCTTCATATTGAGATAGAAATTGAGGCTGCTGCGGAGTATTATTTAGACGAAACACTTGAGCCAAAGGTAAAAGGTGGGACCTTACTCACTTTTGGTAAAAACTATTTGCTATTTGAGTTGCCATTTATGACTGAGCCTCCCAACCTGGCTTCCTTTATTTTTGAATTACAAACCAATAGATATATTCCTGTTTTGGCTCATCCCGAACGGTACGGGTTTTACTACAAAGAGTTTGAAAAATATAGAGAACTTACAGAGAAAGGTGTTCATCTTCAATTAAATATACTTTCTTTAGTTGGTCATTATGGTCCGGAAGCTCAAAAGACTGCGGAACGTTTAATTGACGAGGGCTTAATAACGTTTTTAGGTTCAGATTGCCACAATGTGATGCATCAACATGGAATTGAGCTGGCAAGAACAAAACCTTACTTTCATAAATTACTAGAAAGCGGTAAGCTAAAGAATGATGAGCTATAGTGCACTAAATAATGTTTACTTCGCGCTCTAAGGTTACTCCAAACTTGTCGTGCACTGAAAGTAGAATTCGTTCGGATAAATCGTAGATTTCCAAACCCGATGCCCCACCATAATTAACCAGTACTAACGCCTGCTTTTTGTGTACGCCATAATTGCCTTCAGTATACCCTTTCCAACCTGTTTTTTCAATCAGCCAACCCGCGGCTAACTTGAATTCGCCCTGCGGTAATTCGTAAGCAGGCATTTCCTTGAATTGATTTTTTAATTTTTCGAATAACTCTTTCGAAACGACAGGGTTTTTGAAAAAACTTCCAGAATTTCCAATTTTTGCAGGGTCGGGAAGTTTGCTTTGTCGAATGGCAATTACTGCATCAGATACCGCCTTGATTGTTAATGATTCTTGTGAAACGTTGTTATGCTCTAATTGATTCTTAATAGCACCGTATGATACATTAAATTCAGGCTTCTTAGAAAGTTTAAAATTCACGGCAGAAATAAAATAGTCGTTTTTGTGGGTGGTTTTGAAGATGCTACTTCTGTATTCAAACTTGCACTCCTCATTTGTAAAAACTTGAATTTTCCCTGTTGATATGTTTATGGTCTCAACTTCAGTAATTAAGTCTTTAACTTCAACCCCGTATGCTCCAATATTTTGCATCGGGCTTGCACCTACACTTCCGGGAATTAGCGATAGATTCTCTACTCCTGCAAAGCCCTTATCAATGCATTGCAAGACGAAGTCATGCCAATTTTCTCCGGCACCTACTTTTAATTCAACGGTATCTTCGTCTTCTTTTACAATTTCTAAGCCTTTTAATTGATTGTGAATTACGACTCCTGGAAAGTTTTCGGTTAGAAGAAGATTGCTTCCACCACCTAAAATTAAAAACTCTTTTTCTAATAAATTATAAGTTTCAAAAAAATGCATGGCACCGTCTTTTGATGTTAAGACGTCAAATTCTTTTGCAAAAACTTCTATTCCAAAAGTGTTAAATTCTTTTAAGTTTACATCGTACTTCATTTATTCTAACCCTTTTTTATTAAATAATATATACCCAAAATGAACTAAAAAGCTCCATTGATCTTGTGCTTCTTCATAGTAGTTAAGGTTTGCTGCTAAGGGTCCTAAACGACTGTGGTAAACAGCTGTTAAAGTGCCAATAAAGTCTCTATTTACAATCTCCTTTGCAAAGGATGCTGAGCCGTCTGAATTTTGAACCAGTTGTTCATACGGTTGGTATAGATATAACTCAGCCCTCAAGTCAATGACATCTCTATAGGAATAGATGGCTTTTATTCCTGCGCCAACATATGATCTTGCACGGTATTGGCTTTGAAAAATTGTTCTATTTTCAGGTAAGGGTGAAAAGGATGGAGAGATTAAGCTCGAGGCTGTATAGTTTTGAAAAAGAGGCAAACTAGATATGTTCCCTTCAAGAAATAAGCCCAAATGTATGGAGCGTTTTCGCAATAAATACTTATCCAACTTGAAGTACGCTTCAAACCATTCTTGCTTTGCTCGTAGGTTAGATTTTATGGGTGTGGTAGAACCTGTTAGCGTATTTTCTCTTCCACTAACTGCACTTAAACGAACAATAACTTGGGACCCTTTTGTTGCGTACTGTTTTCGATTTAACGAATTGCGATCGAATTGAGTAAAAAATCGAGAACCTTCAAATTTAGTTTGATCTGAAGTATCTCCTCTTATGAAGTCGTCATTCTGATAATATTCATAGTCTTGCCAAAAGTAATTGTAACCAAACTCTAATTTCCCACTGGTAAAAATAGGAACTCCAATACTACTTCCCCAATAGCGTTCGGAGTTGATAATGTATGGAGGGCTAATGTCGTCAATGATGGTTGCACGACCATTGAAATAATCAAATCGGTTTACGCTGAACTTAGTTTTAAGATAAAATGGGATGTAAAATGGAATGTCCCACCTTGCGCTTACTTCAGCTGAGTTGTAAAAACGGCCAAAGTAGATGTTTGCCTTTGTCGTTAATTCTGTACTTCTTAGTAGTTTGTGTTCAAGTTGAAAAAACCCGGTACTAAACGGTTTACTTGAAATCACTCCTCCAAATGAAGCTTTTAGTTTTTTTTCTTTTTTTAAATCTAGTATTAGAGAGAAAGTGTTTGTTGAAGTGTCGTAAATAGCCGTGGGGTAGGCACTATTTATTTTTGGGTTGGAAGTGAATTTATAATAAGCGGCTTTCATTTCTTTTGAGAAAACAGGGCCTTTTTTTAAATTTATGGAGTTCTTTAAATATTTTTCCTGATTCTTATATCCATTACTTATTTGTATTGCATCAAATGCAAGCAAGGGCTTTTTCGAGTTAAATGATGTTCTTTTTCGAGTTAACGATGGCTGACCGACTTTCCTTTTGACGCTCTTTCTAATGCTATCAATAAGTTGGTTGGTGGCTTGATACCCTCTCTGAAGTGCAAGGTCTATTCCGTAAAAGTCAAAAGTTGAAATATCACTGACATCCGTGTGAATGATAATTCCATTTGTACAATTGATTTCAAAATTTGCTTCCTTGGTTAAAATATTTCTTAATTGAGCTAACAAGTTGTCTTCTGTAGGGTTGGGGTTTTCGGCGGCTACGTTACTTGCAATGATGTAGTCTGGAATAAACTGATTACACATAATATCAACCGGGAAGTTGTTGTACAGTCCACCGTCAAACATCAGGTCGCCATCAATAGTTATGGGCGAGATGTAAAAGGGGTAAGTCATAGATGCACGAATAGCTTTCGATAGATCTCCTTCCTTTAAAATACTTTGTTTCTGCTGACTAATATTTGCAGCAATGGCCCGATATGGAATCATAAGGCTATCGAACTTGCGGTTAGCTGCTGCGTTGGCCGTGCTAAATAATTCCATCAATCCATAGTCTATTGGTATGGAAGAGATCACGTTGGTGGGTAAGTTTTTACCCAAAATGGAGTCTACGTTAAAATTCAAAGATACCACTGAGCTATTCTCTTCATCTTTCATGAAATAGAATAAGTACTTCTCTTCAATGGTACCTGTTGCAGCATTCCTGAACTCTAATGAATTGATTAAAACTTCAATCTCTTCTGGGGAATATCCAGAAGCGTAAAAAGCGCCAACTAAAGCGCCAATGGATGTTCCAACAATAAAGTCAATGGGAATTTGGTTTTGTTCAAGTGACTTTAAAACCCCCACATGTGCTGAACCTGCGGCTCCGCCGCCACTTAATACTACACCAACCTTTTGAGCACTCAATCGGCTCAAAAAAAGGAGGAGTATCAAGAGTAACTTTGCTTTCATGGTTGGTTCCGTTAATCGTTAAAATTAACCAATAACAAAGTGGCAATAGATGTTGAAAATCAGGAGCTATAAAGACAAATTTGTTTATAACTCCTGAGGGATGTTTTTACGATTTTGGGTTAATCGCAGCAATTATATCGTGAATGGTAATGATGTGTACTTCATTTGCTCGATTTCTTACTAAAACAGCTGGATTATGCTTGGTTAAGATTTCGGCTAATTCTTCCAAAGAAGCATTCCCATCAACAAAGTCATACGCTTTAGACATGTGGTCTTTCACTTTTCCAAGATTTTTTCCACCTTTTTTAGCAATTACAGAGTACAGTTCAGAATCGCTAATGGCACCAACAAACTCCTCCCCGTCTTTCACAGGAACGTGAGAGATATCATATTTGGTCATTAAGCTTAACACATCTGAAAGCTTGTGCTCCGAAGATGCTGTAATTAACTTTTTACCGTTGTGGCTGCCAGCAACTGAAAGTGCATTGATTTTGTCAGTTTCCATAAAACCCCTATCTCTTACCCAATCGTCGTTGAACATTTTACCAACATACCTACTGCCGTGATCATGAAAAATAACTACTACAACATCATCCTTTGTTAGCTTATCTTTCATTTGAAGTAAGCCTGCAACAGCAGAACCTGCAGAGTTTCCCATGAAGAATCCTTCCTCACGAGCCAACCTTCGAGTCATAATAACTCCGTCCTTATCGGTTACTTTTTCAAAATGATCAATTAAATCAAACTGAACGTTTTCAGGTAAAATATCTTCACCAATACCTTCTGTGATGTAGGAGTAAATCTCTTTTTCGTCAAACACGCCTGTTTCGTGAAATTTCTTAAAAACCGAGCCATAGGTATCGATTCCCCAAATTTTAATATTTGGATTTTGCTCCTTCAAGAACTTTGCAGTTCCTGAAATAGTTCCGCCAGTTCCAACTCCAACAACTAGATGGGTGATTTTACCTTCTGTTTGTTCCCAAATCTCCGGTCCTGTTTGCTCGTAATGAGCAGTACGATTCGATAAATTATCGTACTGATTGGGGTAGTATGAGTTTGGTATTTCTTTGTTCAGCCTTTTTGCAACAGAGTAGTATGACCTTGGGTCGTCCGCAGAAACATTAGTAGGAGTAACAATAACTTCAGCACCCATGGCACGCAAGATGTCCATCTTTTCTTTCGACTGCTTATCTGCCATTGTGCAAATTAGCTTATAGCCTTTTACAATAGCAGCCAACGCTAAGCCCATTCCTGTGTTACCAGAAGTGCCTTCAATTATAGTTCCACCAGGTTTTAACTTTCCGTTCTTCTCCGCATCTTCCACCATTTTTAAAGCCATTCTGTCTTTAGTAGAATGTCCAGGGTTGAATGTTTCCATCTTGGCCAAAACTAAAGCTGGAATGTCTTTTGTGATTTTGTTGAATTTTACCAAAGGTGTATTACCAATGGTTTCTAAGATATTATTGTAATATTTCATTTCAATTTTTTTGCTCCACAAAAATAGTTATTCCAAGCTCGGTAAGAGTGCTTGAAGTGTTAAATATATCTATCACTATTCAAACCTAATCGCCTTAATTGGTGTGATTCGAGCAATAATACCAGAAGGAATTATTAGCATTAAAAAACAACAAGTTAACGTTCCTGCATTTAATAAAAATAAATTTGTGATGTTAAATTGTATGGGCACCTTGTCAATGAAGTATGCTTCTTGCGGTAAGCTCAAAAATCCAAACTTTAATTGCAATAGCGAAATTCCAATACCCAGAACATTTCCCCAGAACATTCCCATAACAATTAGGTAGGTAGCGTTGTAGAGAAATATTTTTCGAATACTACTGTTTTGTGCTCCAATGGCTTTAAGAATTCCAATCATGTTCGTCCGCTCTAATATTAAAATAAGCAGGGCTGAAATCATATCAATACCGCATACCAGTACAAGTAAGCTAATGATGATAACCACATTGATATCCTGTAGTTCTAGCCAATTAAATATGTCAGGTCGAGCGTCTTTAATTGAAATAGAGCTCAAATCATAATCAATAATTTCATATACCTCTTCGTCTAGTCGGTCCACTTGTTCAATATCGTCCACCAGTATTTCGAAACCTCCAATTTGATGATCTTCCCATCCATTTATTTTTTGAATCTGTTGAATATCGCCAAGTATCACTTGTTCGTCCATTTCACCAAGACCGGTATTGTAAATGCCACAAACGGTAAATTTTCTTGTTCGAGGGGGTTGTTGAACAAAGTACGCAAGCACATCGTCGCCAAGTTTTAATTTCAATTTATTTGCAATAGCGGAAGAAATTAAAATTTCAGTTGATTTCTTCTTAGCGCTTAAGTCTGGAATTTTTCCTTCCAAAATGTATTGCTCAAAAAAGGTCCATTTGTAGTCGGCTCCTACCCCTTTCATGACCACCCCGTAGTTATTTTCGTTAAACTGCAGGATAGCGGCTTTATTGGCAAAAGTTTGTATGTGATTGATTCCTTTTACGCTAAGGAGCTTCGGTATAAATTCTCGATTTTTAGAAATGGGCTTATTCTCCAGTAAACCTCTAGAATCGTAAGTTGAAATTTGGATATGCGCTCCAAAACCGGACACTTTCTTTTCAATTTCTGCCTGAAAACCTTGCACAATAGATAAGGAAAGTGTCATCATGGCGATGCCCAAAGCAATAGCTACGATGGAAATTCGTATTATTGGTTTAGAAAAGGAGTTTTTTTCTCCTTTAATGATTTTTTTTGCAAAGAATAGTTCGAAATTCAACGAATAGCGGGACTTAGTTTGAGAAACAAAAATAGGAAAATGAATAGCCAAGTAATGACCAAAAAGTGGAGCATATTTTTTATTGTATTTCAAGTGGCCTTTGCCTGTTCATCAACTCCTTCAAAACAGCCTGCAACTGCCGCGGATTCTGCAATTGAAAAGGGAAGAATAAGGATAGGGAATGAGCGAATGGAAGTTTACCTTCCATTAGTCGAGGGAAAAAACGTAGGTTTTGTGGGAAACCATACGTCTATAATTGCCAAAACACATTTGGTAGATAGCCTTTTGACCTTAGGAGTAAAGGTGGTAAAAGTCTACAGCCCAGAGCATGGTTTCAGAGGAACTGCGGATGCAGGAGAAAAGGTAAACAATGAAGTAGATGCAAAAACAGGGCTAACTATCATCTCTCTTTATGGAAAAAACAAAAAACCAACTGCTGAGCAATTAAAAGATATTGATGTGTTAATTTTTGATATTCAAGATGTTGGGGTTCGGTTTTATACTTATATATCTACTTTACATTACGTCATGGAGGCAGCGGCAGAACAAAATATTCAGGTGATCGTATTAGATCGACCGAACCCTAATGGGCACTATATTGATGGGCCAATCTTAGAAGAAAGACATACCTCATTTGTGGGTTTGCACCCTGTTCCTGTGGTTCATGGGATGACAATAGGAGAATACGCAGAAATGATTAACGGCGAGAAATGGTTAAAAAATGGAGTTTTCTGCGATTTGAAAGTGATAGGATGCAGTAACTATTCACATGAAAAAGAATTTACTGTGAGTGTTCCTCCTTCGCCTAATTTGCCAAATATGAATGCAATTTACCTGTATCCATCGTTGTGTTTTTTCGAAGGAACGCCTATAAGTGTTGGTAGAGGAACGGATGCTCCTTTTCAACAACTAGGTCATCCCTTTTTGGTTAACTATGAGTATAGCTTCCTACCAAAACCTACAGCAGGAGCTAAAAATCCAAAACTGAACGGTAAGCAGTGCTATGGAGTAGACTTGACAAATCAAGAAAATTTAAATCCTAGAAATTGGAAAAAATTGGATCTTTCTTATTTGATAGATTGCTACAGCATGTACCCCAACAAAGACGAGTATTTTACCAACTTTTTCCATCTCCTTGCAGGTAATTCTAGTTTACAGGAAGATATACAGGCAGGCAAGACGGCAGCGGAAATACGAGACTCGTGGAAGAAGGGATTAGAGGAATACCAGTTGATTCGGGCAAAGTACTTACTTTATAAATAGGAGGTGGTTAATCTTCTTGATTGAGCTTTCCACTGCCATTAATTTTAGAGGAAATTTCTTTTACGTTTCCTTTATAATAAACATCTCCACTGCCATTAATTTCCACCTCTAGGGAATAGGATACATTTACTTTTACGTCACCACTTCCGTTAATCTCAATGGCACTTTCATCGCTGAATAAGTCGTAAGCTTTGATGTCGGCGCTGCCATTAATTTCTATATCATGTAATTTCGTTTCGCCTTTCAACCGAACATCGCCAGAGCCCGATATCTCCGTTTTTAGTTCTTTTACCTTTAGGTCCAAGTCAACTAAGCCGGAACCGGTAATGTCTATCGCAAGCTCATCGGTTTCAATTTGACCTTCGCTATAAACTTCCCCTGAACCTTCAATAGCAATTTCGTGAATGTTGTTAGCTTCTATGTAGATTTTAATGCGCTCTTTTGTCTTAGGACATTTTGAAAAATTAATCTGCCAGTTGTTCCCATTTACCTCGGTAAGCAATAAATCAATTATGTTCTGAGGTGCGCTAATGGTTACTGTCTGTTTATCGCCTTGTTTCAAGTACACGTTAACATTGCGTTCTAATTCAAAACCTTCGAAATAATCAATGTCAATTGTTTGCGAAACAACAGGGCCTTCGCCTTCAACGCAATTTTGGAAAAAATTACAGGCAGAAAGGCTCAACAAGCTCAAAGTGATAACTACTAAAAAAATATTTTTCATGATGTTGGAGTTTAGGTGGTGGCTAAGATTAGTTTTATTTTTTCGATTTGCTCTTCTGTAAACATATTGCATCGGTACATAAAACCAACAATCTGATTCATTAAAGCAGTAGGAATATTTTCTGAACGTAGATTCTTCATGTTCTTTAGAATGAATTCCTTATCGCTTTGCATGGCATGGCTAAAGCCCAGGTATACAGGAATTTCAAATTGGACAGCTAGGCGCATAAAACGAATTTCAATATCATCAGGCGCGATTTCCAGGGCTTTTAGAAAACTCGATTCACTCCTATCTAAGTAAGACATTTTCTTAAAAACGTTCCAAGTTGTTTTTGTCATGATTGCTTCTAAAGCTCCTTGATAGGCTAATGTTTTCCCATCAGGATGTTCCACCTTCAAGAAGGACTCATATACTTTGGGCGCATTCAAATAGTCGCTAAGAGCGGTAAGGTATTCCGCTCTTAATTTAGCTAAATAGGACGCACTTGGTTTGCTAAATACTGTGCTTGAAGTAATAAGTAGTGCAAGAATAAAAAATCCCCTTCTCATGAAACAAAAATAATCAAATAGAAATGGTGAAATTAGTTTTGGAATCGACAACGATGGCCTGGCCGGGGACTTTGTTCCTTCGCTTGTGAAATATTGGTTCCGTTATTCCGGTTGGGCATCAGTATTTAGTTCATGAACCCAAACGCAATGGCGATAACTCCTACGAGTGCACAATAAATTGAAAAGTACTTTAACTTACTCTTTTTAACTAACCTTATCATAAGTGTACAGGCAAATAAACCGGAAAAAAAAGCTGCTAAAAACCCTATTAGCATGGGAGCGAAGTTGGCTGATTCGATACTTATTTCGCCACCCAGACTATCTTTTGCTACTTTGCCAAGTATTAGTGGCACAACCATTAAAAAAGAGAATCGTGCAGCTTTGCTTTTGTCATTTCCCAACATTACAGAGGTAGAAATAGTAGCTCCTGATCTCGAAATTCCCGGAAGCATGGCAATTGCTTGTGAAACCCCAATGACAACTGCATTTGAAAAACTTACATTTTTTGAAGTTTTTTTACTGAGATCAGCCATTAAAAGTAACGCTGCTGTGACTAACAGCATAGCACCAACAAAAAGAACATTACCTCCAAATAGTGTTTCTAATTCTGCTTCGTAAAAAAGACCAATGAAAGTAGCAGGTAGCATGGATAGAATTATTTTTAAAGAAAATTGCAATTCCTCGTTCCATTTGAATTGAAACAGGCCTTTTAAAATAGCAGCAATATCTTTTCTAAAAATTACAATGGTGCTTAATGCCGTAGCAAAATGAAGGACCACAGTAAATAGTAAACTATCTTTTGGAAGAGACTTATCGCCCAAAATGGCTTTGGCAATTTCTAAATGGCCACTTGAAGAGACCGGTAAAAATTCAGTTAGTCCTTGAATTATACCTAGAATAATTGCATCAATAATATCCATCTTAGTTGTTTGGGTAAACTTTTAGTGCTTCCGCTAAACAACGAATTGCTTTCTTCAATTTGTCTTTTTCTAACACATAAGCCAATCGAACCTCATTTTTTCCTTTCCCCGGTGTGGAGTAAAAGCCGCTTGCCGGAGCCATCATAACGGTCTCGCCTTCAAATTCAAAATCTTCCAACATCCATTGGCAAAACTTCTCTGAATCTTTTACTGGCAATTGAGCCACTGCATAAAATGCCCCGCCTGGTTTTGGGCAGAAAACTCCGTCAATTGAGTTAAGCCCGTCCACCAATATATCTCTTCGCGCAACATATTCCTTACTTACCTTTTCGAAGTATGAATTTGGAGTTTGCAAAGCAGCTTCACCTGCAATTTGACCTAATAATGGAGGACTTAGTCTAGCTTGAGCTAATTTTAAAGCAGCTTTCATTACTTCTTTATTTCTTGAAATCATGGCGCCAATTCTAACACCACACATGCTGTATCGTTTAGAAACAGAATCGATAACTACCACGTTGTTTTCAATTCCTTCCAAATTCAATAAGGAGTGATGCTCCTTTCCATCGTAACAGAATTCTCTGTACACTTCATCGGCAAACAAATATAAATCGTGTTTTTTAACGATGTCTCTCAGTTTATTCAATTCTTCTTGAGAATATAAATAACCGGTTGGGTTTCCTGGGTTGCAAATTAAAATTGCCTTTGTTTTTGAAGTAATATTTTTCTCAAATTCTTCAATTTTTGGCAAAGCAAAACCAGTTTCAATTGCAGAGCTAATTGGCACCACAGTTACGCCGGCAGCTTCAGCAAATCCATTGTAGTTAGCATAAAATGGCTCAGGAATAATCACTTCATCGCCTAAGTTGAGGCAAGTAGTAAAAGCAAAAGCCAATGCTTCAGAACCACCTGTTGTTACCATAACCTCTTCAAAGGTTATTCCTTTGCTGATGTTGTCATAGTACTTTGCAAGGCCTATCCGATACGATTCGTTTCCGGCAGAATGACTGTAAGCATAGACGTCCATTGAAATGTTTTTAATCGCGTCTAACGCCACTTTCGGTGTCTCAATATCGGGTTGTCCAATGTTTAAATGAATTACTCCAACCCCCTTGTTTCTAGCTTTGTCAGCAAATGGAACCAACTTTCTAATTGGAGATTCTGGCATGTTTAATCCTCTTTCCGAAATCTTAGGCATATTCTATATTTTAGAGTGCGAAGTTCTGAGAAAATAAGTGATATTCAAAAGTAAAAATTGTTAAGAGTGTGAACTTTTAATTCAGCATTTTGAGGGGCTATTGCAGGGCACTATTTTGCGAAAGAAATTTACCACTTCTGCTCTTTTTGATTTGCAGTTAGGACTGCAATTAAACAGATTGCCTCTCCCGGGTTATATTCCCCTCGGGCCGAAAGTTAAATGGGATAATGACTAATCGATTTTCATTGAGAGGAACGAAGTAATCTGGTTCAATAATTTGGCGTCTGCCGTCGTTAATATGACATTGCTGTTTCGTTCGGATAAAATGGATTTTATCACTCAATTGGAGTTTCTCAATGATGAAATGATGGTCATCGTTAGAAGGCCATAGGTCACGCGACAATCTATTTGATAAGAAAGAAGGTTCCCTTCACAATTTCCTTTAAATCAATTCTCCTAAAACAAATCGTTTGCTTCCGTTCTCCAAACTGAAGGCATACAAAAACTGCTTTCCTCCATCTTTTATGGTGTACTTATTTTTGATTTGCTCGGGTTTCATGCTAAAGTTTCGGCAAACAACATTGGCTTTTTTTGTCAAGCCTTTTTTAGGTTTAGAGACTTCCAATACTTTTATAATTCTCCCTGGAAAGTTGCTTAGGAATTTGGCAGAGGTGTATAAGTGAGTGTTGGTAGCCAACTTTGTGAGCCCAAATTGTTGACCTAAAGTTTTAAATGCCCCTGCTTTTAAAATTGAGGCATTTGGTTCGTACAAGTAACGTTCTACTTCTCCTAAAATACTGTTCTCAGAGCGCTCTTGCTCAAGATTAAATTCAAAGTGTTGTGTGTTTTCTTTCTGTAGATTAATGCATAGTATTGTTGGAGCTTTTTCAAAACCGTATTCCAATAGAAATAGCAACTCCTTGCATTCATTGTCAACCGATATCACATGCACTTCTTTGCAAAAAGGTAATTGAGTTAGTGCTTGCTGAATATCGAGCATGGGCGAGAGCTTAATTAGACACTGCTTCGACTTCTTCCAAATGTGAGGAATTAATTCGGCTACATTCGGTTCGCAATCGTCAATTTTAAATGCCTTTTCCTTCGCTGCTCTGCGGTCAGGGTCGAGGTAAACAAGGTCGTACTGATTACGATCCTGCTCAATAAAGTTTTCTGCTTTTGCATGTATATAGGTTATGTTGTTTGTTTTTAGCATTTTAAAGTTTGAACGAACAGTGTTCACTAATTCCTCGTTCATATCCACATAAGTGACTCCTTCCGCATATTTTGCAAAAAAGTAACTGTCCATTCCCATTCCGCCACTAAGGTCAAGTACCTTTTTTGCGGTTATAATTTTAGCCTTGTACGTTCCGGTCTTTTCTGAAGAAGCTTGGGAGAAAGCTCTTGCACTTGGGTAAATGAAATCCTCAAATGCAGTTAAAAAGGGGAGCTTTTTTTTGACTTTTTGGAGTCCGTTAATTTGGTCTAGAATAAAGTCTTTTGGCAGTTGAGGTTTTTTACTCAACAACAAAGCAAGTTCTGCTGGAGAACGATTGTTGTGCTCTTCGATAAATGCTAAAACAGTAGCGTCCAAATTTTGTAAAGTTCTTTTTAGAAAAGGGTGAATTATTCTCCCAAAAATACAAATGAAACAATGTTTGCTCCCATTTGCAAGGCTTTTAGTCGAGTTGCTTCTGAGTCATTATGAATTTCGCGATCTTCCCAACCGTCTCCCAAGTCACATTCTGAACTGTAAAAAAGTACCAAGCGTCCTTCTTTTACTATTCCTAATCCAACAGGTGGTTTACCATCGTGCTCATGAATTTTAGGTAGTCCGTTATTAAAATCAAATTTTTGATGATAAATGGAGTGAGAAAATGGAATCTCAATCAACTCTTCATTTGGGAATATTTTTTTTATTTCTCTTCGAATGAATTGATCCATTCCGTAATTGTCATCAATGTGAAGAAAGCCCCCCGCCATTAAGTAGCTTCTTAAGTTCTCTGCTTCTTCCAAGTTAAACACCACATTGCCATGTCCTGTCATGTGCACAAAAGGGTAATCGAATAATTCTGCACTTGAAGGCTCAACAATGGCTTGTTCCTTTTGGATGGTAGTATTTAAATTGGTGTTGCAAAAATCAATGAGGTTGGGCAAAGATGTTTCTAAATTAGAATACCAATCGCCACCGCCGTTGTATTTTAAAATGGCCACTTGAAAATTCCCATTCTGCGCTGCGCCTGCAAATGGAACGATAAGTAGGAGGAAAAATAGTTTACGCATTCAATACATGTATGGTGTGACAGGCAACAATAGCCGCCGTCTCAGTTCTTAATCGACTTTCTCCAAGTGCAATTGGCTCGAAGCCGTGCTGCAAGGCTAACTCAACTTCTTCTTTGCTAAAATCACCCTCAGGGCCAATCAAAAGTAAGGCTTTCTCGCCTTTTTTATAGCTTTCGTTTAAGCTCTTTTTAGGTAGATTATCGTAACAGTGGCAAATGAACTTTCTTCCATCGAATTTTTTTGTAATAAATTGCTTGAACTTTTCCAATTCACTCAATTGGGGCAGTTTTGTTTTGTACGACTGCTTCATCGCGCTTACCATAATTCGCTCTTGGCGGTCTTGCTTTAGCACTTTCCGCTCGGAGTGAAAGCTGACAATAGGGTGAATGGCATCGATTCCAATCTCTGTCGTCTTTTCTAAAAACCATTCCCATCGGTTGAGGTTTTTTGTTGGTGCCGCGGCAATTTCAATTCCGTAGGTTTCATTTACTACTTCTTTCGCCAAAATGCTGAGCTGCGTCGCTTTTTGATGTGCCAAATTAATAGTGCAAAGATATCGGGTCCCTTTTCCGTCAATTACGTGAACTTCTTCGCCCATTTCAAGCCGCAACACTTTGGCTAAGTGCTTCGATTCTTCCTTGTCGAGGGTAATGATATTGTCTGAAATGTTGGTGGAGTAGAAGAGGTGCATTTTTTGATAATTGTGCCGTAAAAGTACTTAGAGTTAAAGTTGAGGGGAGACTTAAACTTGGGAAATAACTAAAATTATTCAAGTAACAATCTCAGGAATTTGCGGTAAAATTTTATTTGCAAATGGATACATTGAATTAATCGTTGCATTAACATATACCACTACTTCATTTTAAACTTATATTCTCCTACAATTTTTTTTGCCTCTTCAAATTTTTGGGTTCCAACCATGCGACTTTTCCCATCTGAGGTTTGAATTTTAATGCCTTTGTTTCCTTTTACACTAAACGCTTTTCCTTTCCGAGAAATCCGCAAGCCCCAACCCCCATATTCTGAAATTGGACTGTATTCAACTACTTCTGCACCGTACAATTCTTCCCAGGCATACGTGACGGTTTTGAGGTGAAAAGGAAACATTCTGACGTGAATTCCACGTTCATCAATTTGAGTAGATAATCTGATCGAGAATAAAAACACAACTACCAAAGCTAGGACTCCAAAGGAAATTAAGAATTCTTTGTTGACTTCTATTGGATACCGCTGGTAGATAAATATACCAACTAATGCGACCATACCGAGCCACAGCCACCATTGGTTAAAGCGTTGGTTCTCTTGAAAAATTGGTTTGCTCATTTTTTAAAAGTTGTTTTAAATTGACGATTCTCTTTGATGCAATGGATGTTTATTGAGTTGTTTTATTGGCCTAGAATCCACCATCTATTTTGCATATTAAATCAAAAATACATGGGTTAATATGCAGTATATCGCCTACATTCTAGCAGAGTAACGGTCTGAAATCTTTTAGTGAATATACCTAATTTAGCGCAAAACTACGACGAGATGAATAAGATTTTGATTGCCAATAGAGGAGAAATTGCTTTGCGGATTATGCGTACTGCCAAGGAAATGGGAATTTCAACAGTAGCTATTTATTCTGAAGCGGATAGAAACGCTTTGTTTGTGCGGTATGCAGACGAGGCCGTTTGTGTCGGTCCACCTCCATCATCAGAGTCTTATTTGAGAGGCGATTACATTATAGAACTGAGTAAAAAAATGAAGGTAGATGGCATTCATCCGGGTTATGGATTTCTTTCTGAAAATGCCGACTTTGCTCGAAAGGTAAGTCAAGCAGGCATCACATTGATTGGACCTTCACCTGAGGCCATGGAAGTAATGGGAAGTAAATTGGCAGCAAAGGCGGCGGTTAAGAAGTATGATATTCCTCTAGTTCCAGGAACTGATGAGGCCGTGACGGATGTTGCTGAAGCAGAAAAAATTGCTCAAGAAGTAGGGTTTCCAATTTTAGTGAAAGCAAGTGCCGGTGGCGGTGGAAAAGGAATGCGCGTTGTAGAAAGAGTGGAAGATTTTAGAGAACAAATGGATCGGGCAGTTTCTGAGGCCATTTCTTCTTTCGGAGATGGTGCAGTTTTTATTGAACGATACGTAAAATCTCCCCGTCACATTGAAATTCAAATTTTGGCAGATACGCATGGGAATGTAGTTTATTTATTTGAAAGAGAGTGTTCTATTCAACGAAGACACCAGAAGGTAATTGAAGAAGCTCCATCGGCAGTTTTAACACCGGAGATGAGAAGGAAAATGGGAGAGGCCGCTGTTTTGGTGTCAAAATCGTGTAATTACGTTGGAGCAGGAACCGTAGAGTTTTTATTGGATGAAAATTTGGATTTCTTTTTCTTAGAAATGAATACACGCTTGCAAGTAGAGCATCCGGTTACTGAGCAAATTACAGGAATTGATTTAGTGCGTGAGCAAATTAATGTTGCTCGAGGAGAAAAGTTAAGTTTTACCCAAGAAGATTTAAAAATTCAAGGGCATTCGTTTGAAGTTAGAGTCTATGCTGAAGATCCGATGAACAACTTTTTACCAGATATTGGAACATTAGAAACCTATGTTCGTCCGCAAGGATTGGGGGTAAGAGTTGATGATGGCTTTGAAGAGGGCATGGAGATTCCAATTTATTATGATCCAATGATTGCCAAATTAGTAACATTTGGGAAAGACCGAGAAACTGCTAGACAGCGAATGTTGAGAGCAATTGACGAGTACCAGATAAAAGGGGTTAAAACAACCTTAGATTTTTGCCGATTTACCTTAGCGCACGAAGCCTTTATTTCGGGAAATTTCGATACTAATTTTGTGAAAGACCACTTTAAGCCGGAGTATTTAGAAAATAAAAACGACGACGAACAAGAAATTGCAGCGCTGGTAGCAGCGAGTTGGTTTGGAAACGCAAAAACTGCATTAGCTGATGCAACTACAGCAGTTTCACAATCGAAGTGGAAAATCAATAGAATGTAGGTTATAAGAGGATTTTTATTTTGCAAAAACGAATTCGATGCTTTAATTTTATTTGACCTTGAATTCCTTATTGACTTTAAATATTGCGTTTTATACATACGCCTAGCTGTATGAAGGAAGAGCTGAGTTACGGCATTCTAGAAAGAGGCAAAGAGGATTCAAATCAAGTTATTGACACAAAATTTATGACGGATTAAAAAGCCGAGAATATTTCGTGAATAGGAGCGATTGATGGGCTACAATCAACTATTGTTCAGTTATAATACTAGTTGGGATTTCATTTTCGTTGGTCCAATAACCGAAAAACACACAACAGCGAAAAAAAAATAATTCTTCAAGCTATAGTATAAATTAAGAATAATTTCAAATTCAAGGCAACGTTTTAGAAAGTATAGGGTCTTAATACCAGAAGTTGAGAGGCTTTCTAAAAAAGGATCGTTTATCCTGGTTAATAAAATAGTTGGTTTAGGAAAAGCCCTTTTGGTCGTTGAGAGATTCCGATAGTTATCGAATCTAGCTGGCCGGAAGGGTTTTTTAGTTGAAGTGTTTTTGCAGTAATGCGCCGAATTCAGCCTCCAATTTAGGATTTACAGCGACAATTTCCTTTCCAAATAACCAATTGTTGTTGCCCGAAAAGTCAAAAACTTTTCCACCCGCTTGTTGGGCAATAAATGCTCCGGCAGCAACATCCCACGCATGCAGACTGTATTCAAAGAAGGCATCAAACCTGCCACAGGCCATGTAAACTAGATCTACAGCTGCTGAGCCAATTCTGCGAATACCTCGGGTGGTTTTTGCAAGTTCTTTTAAGAGGTCAAAGTAGTTGTCTAGGTGCTGGTAGTCGTAATATGGAAATCCAGTTGCTACTAAAGCGTCTTCTAATGATACCGTTGAGCTCACTTCAATTTTATTGCCGTTTAGAAAAGCGCTACTGCCTTCCCACGCATAGAAACATTCATCTCTATTTATTTCGTAAACAACTCCAAGAACAATTGTGTCATTTCGTTTTAGCGCAATACTTACCGAGTAAGTTGGCACGCCATGTAAAAAATTGGTTGTTCCATCCAATGGGTCGACAATCCAGTTGTAGATTTCGCCAATTTTAGTAGAAGTTCCTTCTTCTGCGATGAAACCTGCCTCGGGCAAAAATTGTGCTAGGTCAGCAACTAATCGTTTCTCTGCTGTTTTATCTACGTAGCTTACTAAGGAGTTTTTAGATTTTGTTTCAATGTCTTCTTGATGCACTTTATGCTCTTCCATTTTAATAAAAATGCCAACCTCTCGACATAATTCAACAACATCGTGGCACAGTAATTCTAATGAAATCATGCTTCCAAAGATTTTGGAATAAATCTATTTTTGTTTTGGCTAAAGAAAACCATTCCTGCAATGCCACAAAAGAATAAAATAACTGAAATTATTTCTGCTTGAGTTGCTTCAATTCCAAGGAAATGATAGTCGGGATTGATTCTAATCTTCTCGATAAAAAATCGCTCTACTCCATTAAATGCTAAATATAAACTGAACATTATTCCCGGAACCGAAATTTTCTTGCGCAAAGACCACAGTATTCCAAAGATGAGGAATGCCATTACCGTTTCATAGAAGGGTGTAGGCCAGGCATTCCCTGTTAAACTCTCTAAGCCCATGTTGTGAAAGTCTTTCTGCAAATCAATGTTCAGTACGTTGTTAGGATAATCGAAAGCCCACATCCAGTCAGGTAAAAAGCTCATCCATTCTGGCTTAGCAGCATCGTTGGGCATTCCCCAATCTCCATCGCCCGATAATTGACAACCAATCCTTCCGACGCCATAGCCAAGCATTAGCCCGGGTGCTGAAGCATCTGCCACATGAATCCAGGTTAATCCATTTTTTACTGCATAATACAATACAGCTCCACCGCCAATAATTAAACCTCCATAAATACTTAGCCCACTAAAAGAAACCAATGCTCCAATGGGATCAGCCACAAATTCTGACCAATTTTCTAAGTTGTGAAATATTTTTGAGCCTAGTATTCCTGCAATTGCGGCAATCATAGTCATGTTGCCAACTAACTCATGCGGGCGAACGTTTTGTTTCACCATTTTTGGAATTTCTAACCTTTCCTTGTCTTTTTCCCTAAACTTCATCCAAGCAAAAAGAATCGCTCCTAAAAGCCCCCCAATAAAATTACCTCTTCCTGAAAAAAGGAACTCTTGAGGGTTCTCGACAAGTGCGCTATAATTAAACACCGCTTCAACAAATTTAAATCCAACCAAGAATCCAAAGAATCCATTAGATAGGAGTTCCCAAGTGCTTGCCTTTTCTCCAATTTTTACATCAACTAGCCGAGAAAACAATAGTTTGTTGGCTTCCTTTCTCTTCATCTCTTCGGTGAAAAAATAAGCTGCCACAATAAATCCTATGGCGACAAAAAAACCAAAGGTTGGAAAAGGAAGGGGAATGTCTATTCCGAGTAAATCTCGGAGCATATCGGATAACGTTGGGTACATTTTTCTAGTTTGAAACTCAAAAATAAGCATAGCAATTTGTCTGCTTAGCATGTTTTAAAATTATCTCTAGGCATTCGTAATTTAGCAAAAAAACAATTTGTCCAAACTTGTAGCCATAGATTACGGATCAAAACGAACGGGTATTGCTGAAACTGACTCGTTGCAGATTATTGCTAGTGGGTTAACCACTATTGAAACCAAAGACTTGCAGGAGTTTATGAAAGCCTATTTGGAGAAAGAAGACATCGAGGTGTTAGTCGTTGGTCAGGCAAAACGAATGAGTGGAGAATTGTCGGAGATAGAGAATAAAATTGTACCTTTTATCAACTTTGTTAAAAAGCGCTTTCCGATTCTACAAATTGAACGACAAGATGAGGGCTTTACCTCTCAGATCGCCTTTCAAACGATGATTGATGGTGGGTTGAGTAAGAAAAAAAGAAGGGATAAGGCGTTGGTAGATAAAATTAGTGCGACGTTGATTCTGCAAAGGTTTATGGAAAACCGCTAATGAATTAATGGGGCAATATGTTAATGCATCTAGGAGTGAACAGTAATTGAGAACTAATCTATTCGTCATTGAGCATTAAAAATCACTTCACCTTTTTAATCAAATACACATCGTTGTCACCAGATCCATAATTATCAGAATGCCCTGCAATGTAATAGGAGTCGTTCACTTCAATAATGTCATCTGCTCGTTCATTTTTAGAACTGCCAATATCTTCTTGGTGAATTAAATTCCCGTTTTGTGCTAGTTCCACAAAAAGCAGTTGCTGCTGATTGCCAAAACTCATACTTCTGCCCAACAAAACAAAGTTACCTGCTGAGTTTATAATGGCCGATTGTCCGCCATCGTGCTGATTTCCTCCAAATTCACGTTCCCAAATTAGAGTGCCTGTGCTATCTACTAATACTGAATACATGTTGTGGTTTGGGTCTGTTTTTGAACTGTGGCCATGCAATAAGAAATTACCGTTTGCAGTTCTCAACAATTGATGTGCTTCTTCATAGCTGTTATTTCCCCCGTAACGTTTTCCCCAAATGGAATCTCCTTGAGCAGTTAATTTCAGTAAGTAAAAATCGCGAGAAGCAGTTCCGTAATTGTTGGTGTAGCCAAAAAGCATTAATTCGCCGTTTGCAAGTTCCAACACATCAGAACTACCGTCGAGTAAACGTTCTCCATGCGTTTTTTGTCGCAGGAAAGTGCCATTAGAGGCTAGCCAAACTAAATAAATATCGGCCGATCCTTTTCCAAAACTTTCGGTTGATGCTGCAATTAGTAGTTCAGAATTTTTCGTTTCTATGAGGGTTGCAGGTGAATCTCTATTGCTTCCACCAACCACGGTTTCCCAAAGAACATGGCCATCAATATCAACTTTTAATACATGAATGTCAGTTTCCCCGCTTCCGCTACTTTCAGTTACTCCTAAAAGAAATAAGTTTCCATCGGTAGATTTTTTAATGCGGTAGCCCTCCTCTCTGGCGGTTCCACCATACGTCTTTTCCCAGATTAAGTTACCCCTAAGATCTGTTTTAACGAGGTAGTGATCGCCATTAGGTTCGCCAAAGCTTTTGCTAAAACCAAACGAATAGATGAATTCGTCTTTTTCTACAATGGAATAGGCCATGTCTTCACTAGTTCCTCCAAAGTTTTTTTCAAACCCTGACTCTTTCAGCAGAAAAACTTTTGGATCCGTCTCGCTATCATCTTTACAAGCAGTGGAAAGTGCGATGACAATCGAGAATAAAAAATAGGCTAGTCGATTCACTTTCGTTAAACTACTCTTACGTTGAAATATTGTCAACCGTAAATATTGTTTTAAATTGTTCGCACACAATCAGCATATCTTCAGCTGGTTTTTCGTTAAACTCTTCCATTTCTTTGCTGTAATATTCCCAATGCGTTTCGTTCCAGTATGTAAGAGATTTATCTCCCTCACCTTCCATAGCAGCGTATTCTTCGGTGATTTTATTGAACGGAACTTGCTCCACTTTTACTACTTCAACTATTGCCTTGGCAATTTTATACCAGTCCGTAACAACATAGATGTTACCTACCTCTGGCAAGTCGGCTTTGTTTTTTTCGAACCACCATAGTGAGGTTGAACTGGCTTGTTTTATGCCATCTTGTGCAAGCTGAGCGCAAACTTTAGCATCCTTTTCATTGTCGCAAAAATGAAACCATTCACCCAGCTCGTGGTCTTTGTATTCCGGATTTTGGTTGACAAATGAATCCCAGAGTTCAACCACCGTTTTTGGTGCAGGAGCGGGGATGGTGTTTAAATACAATTCTTCCACTTTTGCTCTTGCCCAATCCGTCTTTCTCAGAAATCGCAGGCTAGACTTCATGGTTGGCCGAAACATAAAAGCATTAATGCCTGTGGCTTCTCCCATTTCTTCCCAGCCGAGTTTCACTTCTAAATATTCTAAAATATCTTGCAATTTGACTCCGTGTAACGGATTGTTGAGCTGTTCTTGTGTTGCTTCTCCCATGTTGTGAAATTAGAAATTTCTCTTCTGAATATGAAGAATTATAAGAGAATGAAAAAACACCGCTAATGGCACCATGAAACCGGCTACTAAAATGAAAGAATATTCAAGAAATGAAATTTAGTGGAGTGTGGTTAAAGCTATACATGCAAGGTAAATAGAGTGTTGTGATGAATACAAATAGGACAGAAGCAAGAACAAAGAGACCTAAACAATTCCAAATAAGTACGAGCCTTTTTCCTCCAATTTTAAGAAGGTAAACACGTATGTAAATCAGAGGAGCGCTAAATCCAAAGATCATATCGAAGTTATATCCTTCAATCGTGACGTTTTTGTGCAAAATTCCCTCAGTACAACTCCAAACAAAAAGTAATTCTGCAGCAATCCGGAAACCCTGAAATAAAGTGATTTGTTGATCTGTAATCTATTTAATCCATTCTTAGATTCTGGTTTTAAAAAGGAATATTCCTGTAAAAAGAAAAGAAAGGAGTATAACAAGGGTATCGAATTTTGGCGGGAATTCTAGAGTTAACGTAAAGCCACTTTTAGAGAGTATAAAAATGAAGAGTTGCCAAAGCAGCAGACCGAAAGTAATTTTTAGTTTGATCTTCCGGTTTGTTGACAGACGAAAACTAATACGGAGTATAAAGGCGCAGCAAAAAGCGGTGAGCAAAAAATTTGGACCATTTTTCAATTTCCATACTTCTACTTTTGATTTGCAAAGTAATGATGCTACTCCTCTTTCTCAAAGTAGATTTTGTAAAACTTACGTCCGTCACTTTCAACACCACGCTCAATCATGTCTTTGTTTCCATGAATGTATACATGGAAATTCTTGTCTAATTTAAGAATGCTTTTGAAAAATTTCGATTGCTTTTTTACGGCTTGCTCAGAGATATCGAATTCATCTTTAACTTCAATTTCGTTAATTTCCCTGTAGTTACTGTCATACGAACGGAATGAGTTAATGACCTCTTCACTCTGAAAAACAGTTTCCTCAAAATCTTCTTTGTTAAAACTTTCGTTGCTTTTAAAATAGTCAACCGAACGATTCAAGATATCTATTTTATCCGTTTTTTCAATGTTAAAATCTTGATCCATTTTTTCTGTCACATAGCTTTTGGCAATGTTTAAAAAGGTCTTTGTGTGGTGAAACTCATCACTGCAAGGTTTTAAGTTTAAGAAGTTGTCTTTCCAGTATTTCGCTTCCTCGTCTTTATTTGCTTTGTCAACAATGGCTACCTTGTAACCATTATTTCTACCTTGGTTAAATACAATGCAACCCTTGTCTAGTTTATCTACATTGATGCCATTTACTGCATAAATATTTGGGTCCTCTTCTTCATTTTCAACGAGTAGGAAGGGGTATGCATTTTCAGCTTTAAAAATGCCTACTGCTTCAACCGTTTCATCGTTTAACTTTAAATTCGAAAATCGAACCACAAATAAGTCTCCCGGCTTGATGTTGGGGTGAATGCTTAAGTCAAATAAATACTGCGCAATTTTTATGCTATTCTCTAAAAATGGAATTTTATCCTGAAAGATTGATTCAGAATATTTAAAAACAGGATTCATCTCAAAATCACCTCCCGAGAAGCTGAAGTTGTAAAGCTCATAGGCTGCAAAAGGTTTCAAAAAGTAGCGCAATAGCAGCTCCTTTAGTCCTTCATCGTTGGGAGCAAGAGTAGTGTTGGAGAGCTGTAGCTTTCCTTCGTTGTTTTTGTTACCAACATGGTGCGTTGCTAATTCTTCAATTTCGCAATAATTATAGTTAAACATACTTTTGTTTTTTCGAAACGTAAAAGTAAGCTATGCGATTTGAAATTTTTCCATAGGTTTCGTTGGTAAGGAATTCTCAATTGCATACTATTTAAAAATTGGTACTTTAGGGCTATGGTGCCAAGTTGGTTATACATTAGTTTTGTTGTTTTCGTTATCTATATTGTTGTCAGTGTTTTGTTATACTATTTACAGGATTACCTGCTTTTTAAACCTGAAAAACTAGACAAGGATTTTCAATATTTTTATGACAATCAGGAAGTAGAGGAGTACAACATTGGGACAAGGGATGGGGCTTTAATTAATGGACTGCATTTTAAAGTGAAGAAACCCAAAGGCGTGGTGCTCTATTTGAAAGGGAACTCTAAAAGCATGAAAGGCTGGGGTAAATTTGCTGTTGATTTTACGCGTCATAGTTATGATGTGATTATGGTTGACTATCGTGGTTTTGGGAAAAGTACAGGCAGAAGAACTCAAAAAGCCATTAAGAATGATCTCCAACTCATTTACAACAAAATACGAGGAAAGGTGGAGGAGAAGTATATAATTCTCTACGGTAGGTCTTTAGGTTCAGGTTTTGCTACAAAATTAGCTTCAACTAATGAACCTAGAATGTTGATTTTAGATGCGCCCTATTACAGTCTCAGTAAGGTAACAGCGCGATATGCTCCTTTTATGCCCATGTCGCTTATTCTTAAATATCCAATTCCTACCTACAAATGGTTGAGGTATGTGGAGTGCCCTATCCACATCATTCACGGAACAAATGACACATTAATACCATTTAAAAGTTCGGTTAAACTCTCTAAAATAAAACCGAAGCAAACAAGGCTTTATCCGGTAATTGGAGGCGGACACAAGAATTTAAACACCTTCGAATCGTATCATAAGATGTTGGATGAAATAATAAACAACAAACCTGTAGCTGTAGATTTAGAAACGACTAGCCATAAAGTAAAGCATAATTCAAAAAAATGAGAAAGTGGGTCAAAAGAGTTGTCTTGTTTTTTCTAGGGGTGTATTTAATTCTTGCAGCTGGGCTTTACTTTTTCCAAGAGTCAATGCTTTTTTTACCGTCCCATTTAGATAAGGAATATGAATATGGGTTTGCTAATGCTGCAGAAGAAATAAATTTGGAGCATGAAGGTGTAACATTAAATGGGTTGCATTTTAAAGTAAAAAACTCCGAAGGTGTTATGCTCTACTTTCATGGCAATGCTGGCGATTTAAGCAGGTGGGGAGAAATAGTTCAGCCACTGTTAAAATTTAACCGGGACATTGTAATAATGGATTATAGAGGATATGGCAAGAATGGAGGAGAGCTCTCGGAGGTTGCAATGCATGCTGATGCTCAAGTGTTTTATGATTATACGAAGCAGCAATACGCTGAAAGTGAAATCGTAGTTTACGGTCGTTCATTGGGAACTGCCTTTGCTACAGGTGTAGCTTCAGAAAATAACCCTTCAAAATTAATTTTAGAAACACCTTTTTACAGCATTGCTGCTGTAGCAAAACAACGGTTTCCATTTTTACCTATAGATTGGTTGTTGAAGTATCGTTTCGAAACTTATAAAAGGGCACCTCAGGTTAATTGTCCTGTATTGGTGCTGTTGTCTGGAAAAGATAATGTGGTTCCTTATGAAAGCGGGTTGAAGTTAGCACAAGAGTTTAATAAAGTAAAAACGGTTAGCATTGTCGAGGCTGGGCACAACAACCAAGCTCAATTTGAGGAGTATTGGACCGAGTTAGCTGATTTTTTAAAAGACTAAACGCACTATTGAGCCTTGTATTTCATAAATAAGTTACCAGTATTTTTTCTCGTGAAGGAGGCACAGCCTAGCAGAAGACTAAATGTTGAGCGCTATTTGATAACATTGGCACGAACTAAGGTGATTCGTATGCTAAATGATTTTCAATCTTGGAATTCAAAAGGTGCGCTAGCCTTATTTACTATAGGTGGTTCTAGTAGGTCGTGTTTGTAGTTTGCCATCCACTTCGCTTGTCGGATATGCAGGACCTGTTAAAAAGAGTTTCTTTGTTAGAACAAGCGACTATAGCGTCTGACTATTTATTTTGAGAAAGCACCATAAAGTGTTTGAATTAGCTTTTGTTGTGCACGAAACTATTGTGACAAAAGGCAACTATTCTTCTGTTTTACTTGGGTGTCGCTTTTTTTCGGGCACAAAAAAACCTCACCGAGTAATCGATGAGGTTTTTATTATTTTGTATTGTTCTATTTAGTTAATCGCTTTTGGCGATAAGCTCTCTTCTTTCTTCACTGGAGTTGTTTCTTTTACTAAAACGCTTCCTTTTATTCTCAATACCTTAGATGGTGTTGTAGCATTCGACATTACGGTAACAGACTTGTTAATAGGTCCAACTCTGCTTGTAGCATACTTTACTTTAATCTCGCCATTCTCACCTGGATTAATCGGTTGCTTTGGCCAAGTTGGAACAGTACAACCACAAGATCCTTTTGCATTTGAAATGATCAATGGAGCATTTCCTGTATTGGTGAATTTAAAAGTTCTAACACCATCAGCATTTTGAGAAATGGTACCGTAATCGATAACTTCTGAGTCAAAAGTCATTTCTGCACCATTTGCAGACTCTACTTTTGATGGTTCTTGTGCATTTACTGCAACTGCAAAGAATAAAAATATTCCTAATACTGCGCTTAATTTTTTCATTTGAAATTGTTTTATGATTTTTTATATCTCAAAGATAGGCAAACAAAAAGGCTGAGAAAAAGCTGTTAACAGATATTTAACAAAAAACTGAATTGCGAATCAAGCAAAGAAGCATTAGGAGTGTTTTTAGCTGTGTTATCCTGCACAAGAATACAACCTGAGTAAGTTTTTAGGCTGAATTACAGGTGTATTATAAATTTAGCGCGAATGATGCAGAGTGTGTCGTGAAGAAAGTAAGAATTGGCTGGCCCTAACTATTTATTAGAACTTATCGGTGATTTGACCTTGTTCTCTTTCAGTTTCTAGATTGGGAATGCACAATAAGAGATTTGAACTTTGTGCTTGTGAATTGAACCTTCATAATGGGGAATTTTTAATTTTCAAAATCGCAATTCGTAATTCCCAGTTTCGTAATTCAATTAATTAACTTTGAATTCTTAAAATTTGACCATGGAACTTCCTAAGAATTACGATCATTTAGCCAAAGACGAAGCCTGTTATAACAAATGGCAGGAACAAGGGTTTTTTCATTCAGAGCCAGATGAAAGAGAGCCGTACACCATTGTCATACCGCCGCCAAATGTAACGGGAGTTCTGCACATGGGCCACATGTTGAATAACACCATTCAAGATGTATTGGTGAGAAGAGCCCGCTTGTTGGGAAAAAATGCGTGTTGGGTTCCGGGAACAGATCATGCATCTATCGCAACTGAAGCCAAAGTGGTAAAGCGATTAGAAGAACGTGGAATAAAGAAAAGTGAACTCTCTCGGGAAGATTTTCTAAAACATGCATGGGAGTGGACTGAAGAATACGGCGGAACTATTTTACGCCAATTGAAACGCTTAGGAGCATCCTGTGATTGGGAAAGAACTCGATTCACATTAGAGGATGATTTATCGGATGCTGTGATAGATGTTTTTGTTGATTTGTTTAACAAGGGGTTGATATATAAAGGAGTGCGAATGGTAAATTGGGATCCTAAAGCACAAACAGCACTTTCCGATGAAGAAGTAATTCACAAAGAAGTTCAATCTAAATTGTATTACGTAGAATACGATATTGTTGGATCTGATGAAAAACTAACCATCGCAACAACTCGTCCTGAAACTATTTTAGGCGATTCTGCCATTTGTATTAATCCTAAGGACGAGCGCTGGGCTCACTTAAAAGGCAAGAAGGCAATTGTTCCCATTGTAAATCGTGAGGTTCCAATTATAGAAGATGAGTACGTTGATTTAGAGTTTGGTACCGGATGTTTAAAAGTGACACCGGCACATGACATCAATGATTACGAATTGGGCTTAAAGCACAACTTGCCATCGATTGATATTTTGAACGATAATGGGACACTTTCTGAAGCAGCTCAGTTTTACATTGGGGAAGATCGTTTTGTTGTGCGTAAAAAAATTGCAGCAGATTTAAAGGAGCAAGGCAGATTAACGAAAGTGGAGGAGTTAACCAATAAAGTGGGTTTCTCTGAAAGAACCGATGCTGTTATAGAACCTAAATTGTCTCTTCAATGGTTCATGAAAATGGGAGATTTGGCAAAGCCTGCTTTAGACCATGTAATGAACGGGGATATTAATTTTTACCCTGAAAACACAAAAAACACCTATAAACACTGGATGGAAAACATCAAAGATTGGTGTATTTCTCGACAATTATGGTGGGGACATAGAATTCCGGCTTTTTATTATGGGGATGGCCCTTCTGATTTTGCAATAGCAACTACAGCCGAAAAGGCGTTGGAAATTGCAAAAGAAAAATCTGGAAACTCAGCTCTCAGCTTGAACGATTTAAGGCAAGATGAAGATGTGCTAGATACTTGGTTTTCATCTTGGTTGTGGCCAATATCTGTGTTTGACGGATTTAAGAATCCGGATAACAAGGACATCGAATATTATTACCCAACAAACGACTTAGTTACAGCACCTGAGATCATGTTTTTCTGGGTCGCTAGAATGATCATGGCCGGCTATGAATACAAAGGAGAAATGCCATTTAAGAATGTGTACTACACCGGAATTGTTCGGGACAAGCAACGCCGGAAAATGAGTAAATCGCTGGGAAACTCGCCGGACCCAATTAAGTTAATAGAAAAGCATGGCGCTGATGGTGTGAGGGTTGGTATGCTGTTCAGTTCCCCCGCTGGGAATGATTTGCTTTTTGATGAAAGCTACTGTGAGCAAGGAAGAAATTTTTCTAATAAAATTTGGAATGCTTTCCGACTAATTAAAGGTTGGGAAGTTTCTGAGACAGTTGAAATAGATGAGGTTGCAGAGCAAGCCAATGGTTGGTTTGCCGATCGTTTTCAAATAGCATTACAAGAGTTGAATGACAACTATGATAAGTTCAGAATGTCTGACGCTTTAATGATAGGTTACAAATTAACCTGGGATGAATTTTGTTCTTGGTATTTAGAAATGGTGAAACCTGCCTACCAAAAGCCAATTTCAAAACAAACCTATGATCAGGTAATTCATCACTTAGAAAATGTAATTCGAGTTCTAAATCCCTTCATGCCATTTATAACCGAAGAAATTTGGCAAACAATAGCCAATCGGAAAGAAGGAGATAGTTTAATGGTGAATCATTGGCCAGAAGCTCAGAAAACGGAAGCATTAGTAGATGAATTTGAATTGACTAAGAATTTGATTTCTGAAATAAGAACGGTTCGAAAGGGAAAAAATATCTCTTTTAAGGACCAATTGGAGTTAAAAGTTATTGCTTCTGCACCGAATCAACGTTTCGATGGAGTAGTAAGTAAATTAACCAACCTTTCTTCTGTAGAATACGTTAATGAAAAAGTAGAAGGGAGCATAAGCTTTGTGCTTGGTGGAAATGAATATTTTATTCCGTTGGGCGGCGCAATTGACATGGAGGCAGAAACAAAGAAGATAACTGAAGAAATTACATACAATCGAGGCTTCTTGAAATCGGTGGAGAAGAAGTTGTCCAACGAGCGTTTTGTTTCAAATGCACCGGATGCAGTCGTCGCAATTGAGCGAAAAAAAATGGCCGATGCCCAAGAGAAAATCGACTTGCTAACAAAGCAATTGGAGAGTTTCTAGAAGTTAATTCCTACCTTTTATTAATCGAATAATCTTATTCATTCCCCTATATTTGAGTCCATGAGCAACAAGAATTACGTTTTCCACGATAGAGAAATTAGTTGGCTCTCTTTTAATGAAAGAGTTCTTCAAGAAGCCGAGGATAAGTCAGTTCCAATTTTGGAAAGGCTAAAGTTTTTAGGTATTTTCTCTAGTAATTTAGATGAGTTTTTTAGAGTACGGGTTCCTATTGTTCAAAAAATGTTAGACTTGTCTCAAAAGGAAAAGGAACTGCTGGATTACGATCCAGCAGAAACTTTTATGGCGATTTCTAAAAAAAATAAAGAGCTTCAAACTCGATTCGAAACGGCCTATTTAAACGTAAAGGATGAATTAGAAAAAGAGCGTATTTTTTTCTTAAACGAGAAGGAATTAGATGAAAATCAGATGCTGAAGGTCAAGGATTATTTTCAGTCTACGGTTCAACCCACCTTGGTTCCATTAATGCTTTCTGAAGACAGAAGCTTGCCGGAATTAAATGGGAAAGCTGCTTACTTGACGGTAAAACTTTGTAAAATAGAAGAGGATATTGAACAGGAGGTGAAGTATGCCTTAATTGAAATTCCGACGGCCATTGTAAGTCGTTTCTTTGTGCTAAATGAAGAAGACGGAACGAAAAATGTTGTGCTATTAGATGACGTTATTCGGACGTGTTTACCTGAGATTTTTGCTATTTTTCATTACAATCACATTGAGGCTTTTACCATTAAAATTACCCGCGATGCAGAGTTGGATATGGAGGAGGATGTTACAACAGGGTTTATTGAAAAGTTAACTGAAGGATTAAAAAACCGTAAAAAGGGAGATCCTGTGCGGTTAGTTCATGATGCTGAAATGGACTTAGACCTGCTGAAGTTCATCATTAAAAAAGTAGGCTTAGAAGATGATGATTTGTTGGTGCCTGGCGGGAGGTATCACAATTTTAAAGATTACATAAATTTTCCAAAAATCGGATCTTCTTCACTGCGTTATAAAAGCATGCCTCCGCTGGCGCACCCTATTTTAAACGGTAAGGTGAGTGTTTTTGAGCAAATTCGAAAGCAAGATATTTTGTTGAGTTACCCTTACCAGTCCTATCGACATGTGATTGATTTAATGAGAGAAGCAGCTATCGATCCTGCGGTAACTTCAATAAAAATAACAATTTACCGATTGGTGAGTAAGAATTCAAAAGTGATTCACTCTCTTATAAATGCCGCTCGAAATGGGAAAACGGTGACCGTGGTAATGGAGTTAAAAGCAAGGTTTGACGAAGAGTCGAATATGAACTACACCGATAAATTGCAAGACGAAGGGGTCAAGGTTATCTTTGGAGCTCCCGGATTGAAAGTGCATACAAAGCTTTTGGTTATTAAGCGCAGAGAAGAAGGAAAATCGGTTCGTTATTGCCACATTGGTACTGGAAATTTTCATGAAAATACAGCAAGAATTTATTGCGATCATTCATTGTTAACCTGCCGGGAAGAAATTAGTGATGAGGTGAATAAAATATTCAGATTTTTTAAAGACAATTACAAAAGTTACCATTTTAAGCATTTAATTGTTGCGCCATTTAATGCTCGTCGTCGCTTTATGAAATTCATAGACAACGAAATGAAGAACGCCAAAGAAGGAAAAGAGGCGTACGTGATTATTAAAGTGAATAATTTGCACGATCGTAAAATGGCTAAGAAAATTTACGAAGCAAGCAAAGTAGGAGTGAAAGTTAAAATTATAGCCCGGAGTGTCAACTCTGTGGTGAATGGTATTGCCGGGATGAGTGAAAATATTGAAGCGATTTCAATTGTAGATCGACTTTTAGAACATGCTAGAGTAGTTGTTTTTTGCAACGGAGGAAACGAAAGAATATACATTGGCTCGTCAGATTGGATGCGCAGAAACTTGGACCGTAGGGTGGAAGTCATGACCCCTATTTTAGACGAGAACATAAAAAAGATGCTCATCAAAGTCATTAATTTTCAGTTGGCAGACAATACAAAGTCACGAAAGTGGAATGCTGACTTGACTAATGAGTATGTTCGAGCAGAAGGGAAAGAAGTTCGTTCTCAGTATGCGATCTATAATTACTTCTCAAACCAATTGATAAAAGCGGAAGGTAAAAAACAGTAAATTCGTTTATTATGATGGATAAGAGTTTGCGCTTTGCTGCAGTAGACATTGGTTCGAATGCAGTTCGATTATTTTTTGGTTATGTATTTGAAACCGGATTAGGTCCTGTTTTTAAAAAGGCTTCATTGGTTCGTTTACCAATACGATTGGGAGAAGATTCTTTTCATAATCGGCCTATACCGCTGCATAAAATTGAAGAGTTGAGCAATGCCCTAGCGGGCTTCCAACATTTAATGGCAGCTTTCAATGTAACTTCATTTCGTGTTTGCGCAACATCGGCCATGCGAGACGCTTTAAATAGAGAAGAGGTTTTAGCTAGGGTGAAGGAAAAGTCGGGATTAGATATTGAATTAATTTCGGGAGACGAAGAAGCAGGGCTAATTTTTGAAAATCATATCGCTGAGAAACTTGATCAAAGCGAGGTGTATTTATACATGGACGTTGGAGGTGGGAGCACTGAACTAACACTTTTCAAAGAAGGTCAAACAGTAAAAGCCCGATCGTTTAACATTGGTACCATTCGATTAAAAGACGATTTAGTCTCAGAAAAAACGTGGAAGGAACTAGGCGATTGGCTGGCTGATATTAAGAGAGAGTATGGGCCTAAAAATATTATTGGTTCTGGGGGTAACATCAACACATTATTTAAATTAACAGAGCGGAAAGAAATGGATATATTGCCAACGCTTGCTATTAAAAAGTGGCTGCAACGCCTAAAGGAACTTTCTTTTGACGAGAGAATTTCGAAATTAGGTCTGCGTCCTGATCGAGCAGATGTAATAATTCCGGCAACGGAACTGTTCGTTTTCGCGTTATCTAAAAGTGGCAGCGAAGGAGTAATTGTTCCAAAAGTTGGATTAGTTGACGGAATTATTAGGCATCTATACAAAGAGCATAAGGCAATCGGTTAAAACTGACAAACAAAATTTTACCGCACAATCGTTATCACTAAGTCATCAACTTCTACCATTGTATTTTCTTTTAAAATGGTGGAGCCTATTGTACAATCAAATGGAGCTCCAATATTGGATTCCATTTTCATTGCTTCAATTATAAACAATGCCTGATTCTTTTTTACTTTATCGCCGGCTTTAACTAAAATTTTGCTTAACATTCCTTGCAATGGGGTTCCAATTTGAAGTTCTGACCCATCTTTTTTCTGATTGCTTATTTTTTCAATTGCTAAACTTCGATCCTTCACTTCAACATTTCTTGTTTGCCCATTAACGGTGAAGAAGACCGTTCTATAACCCCCTTTATTTGGAGAACCAATACTTAATAGTTTTACTATTAATGCTTTCCCCTCAGCAATTTCAAAAACTGTTTCTTCATGCGGCTTTAAACCATAAAAGAAATTTTTGGTTGGTAATTTCCCAACATCATCAAATTTAATATGAGTGTGATAAGCATCCAACCAAACCCTAGGGTATAGCTTAGAAGATAAAAAGTCAGTCATTTGCAATTCCCTGCCAAAATCAGCTTGATACTCCTTTATAAATTCATCAAATTCTTTGTCAAAATCGATGGGTTCTAAATGTGCATTTGGTCTATCCGTATATGGAGCAAGATCTTTTAAGATAATCTTTTGCAACTTTTTTGGAAATCCCCCGGGTTTTTGGCCCAAATCTCCTTTGAAGAAACTGATTACCGAATCGGGGAAACTCATGCTTTCTCCTTTAGTCATAACATCTTCAGTAGAATAGCCCTGACTTACCATGAAAAGGGCCATGTCGCCAACGACCTTACTGCTTGGCGTTACTTTTACCACATCGCCAAAAAGATCATTTACTTCAGCATACATCTTAGTTACCTCATCAAATTTATCTCCTAAACCTAAGGCAACGGCTTGTGGCCGTAAATTGCTGTACTGGCCACCGGGAATTTCATGAAAATAGACCTCGGCAGTTCCCGATTTTAAGCCACTTTCAAACGGATAGTACACATCTCTTTTATTTTCCCAATACGTACTGAATTCATTTAACTTTCTAGCATCAAACGTGTTTTCTCTCTCATGGAAGCGCATCATTTCTACAATGGAATTGAAGTTTGGTTGAGAGGTCAATCCACTTAATCCACCTAACGCAACATCGACTACATCTACTCCTGCTTCTATTGCTTTTAAATAGGTTGCAGACTGAATAGAGGATGTGTCATGAGTATGTAAATGGATAGGTAAATTTATTTCTGACTTTAGAGCTCCTATTAATTCGGTTGCAGCATAAGGTTTGAGCAGTCCAGCCATGTCTTTTATGGCTAAAATATGTGCTCCTGAATTTTCAATGTTTTTAGCCAAGCTGATGTAATATTCTAAATTATACTTGGTTTTCTTGCCATCTAGAATGTCTCCGGTATAGCAAATTGAAACTTCCGCTAGTGCATTTGTTTTAGTTCTAACACAGTTAATTGACGTTTCCATAGCTTTCATCCAATTCAAGGAATCAAATATTCGAAATACGTCTATTCCTGTTTCCCACGATTTTTCAATGAATTTTTCAATTAAATTGTCTGGGTATGCTTTATATCCTACCGCATTGCTTCCCCTCAGAAGCATTTGAAGCAATATGTTTGGCATTGCTTTTCGTAATTCCGCCAACCTTAACCAAGGGTTTTCTTTTAAAAACCGCAGGCATACATCAAATGTGGCCCCTCCCCAAACTTCCATACTAAAGGTTTGAGGATGATTTTTGGCAAATGATTCAGCAACCGCTAAAAGGTCTATTGTTCTAACTCGAGTGGCCAATAAACTTTGATGTCCATCTCGCATCGTGGTGTCTGTGTAATGAATTTTCTTTTCATTTTTCAACCACTGTGAAAATCCTTCAGGACCTAATTCTGTTAACTTATCTTTTGTGCCTTTTGGGAACGGACTTTCTTGATCAAATTTTGGAACTTTCGCTTCTCTAAAAACTTTAGAATCATCAATAAATTTAACATCGGAGTTCCCGTTAACTGCAATATCGCCTAAAAAACTGACAGCTTTAGTTGCTCTATCTTGTTGTTTTTTAAGTTTAAATAAAGAAGGGTTTTCGCTTATAAAACCAACCGTAGTGGTCCCTTTTTGAAATTCATCATGTGTAATGATGTTCTGCAGGAAAGGGATATTTGTTTTAACCCCTCTGATTCGAAACTCTTTTAAAGCACGATCCATCTTTTTGCATGCTCCAATCAATGTGCTATCTTGAGCGCTAACCTTAACCAACATTGAGTCAAAGAATGGGCTTACCGTTGAACCTTGGTACAAACTTCCGGCATCTAACCGAATGCCAAAACCGGCAGCACTTCTATAGGTAGTAATTGTTCCATAATCTGGCTGGAAATCCTTTTCGGGGTCTTCGGTTGTAATTCTACACTGAATTGCAAAACCATTTGTTTTTATGCTGTCTTGACTGTTAATGTTTATTTCCTTGTCGGATAATTTAAATCCATCGGCAATAAATAATTGCGTTTTTATCAGGTCAATACCTGTGATCATTTCAGTAATCGTATGCTCTACCTGAATTCTGGGGTTTACTTCAATAAAATAAATATTCCAGTCTGCGTCCACCAAAAACTCTACAGTTCCAACGTTATTGTAGTTAACAGTTTTACATATTTTTAAGGCATAATCATATAATTTTTCTTTCACTCGCTGCGGCACAGTGAGCGCAGGTGCCACCTCTACTACTTTTTGAAATCGCCTTTGAATCGAACAATCGCGTTCAAATAAGTGAACTATATTACCGTGATGATCTCCCGCAATTTGAATTTCAATATGTTTTGGATTTTCAATGTATTTTTCTAGAAATACAGTATCATCTCCAAATGCATTCTTAGCTTCATTTTTTGCAGATTGAAACCCCTTTTCTAAATCGTCCACAGAGCGAATAATTCTCATTCCTCTTCCTCCTCCACCTGATGCCGCTTTAAGCATTAGTGGGAATCCTATTCTCACTGCCTCATTTTTGGCATCACCGTAAGTTAATAAGTCAATTTCGTTACTTTCTATGATAGGAACTCCGGCATCCTTCGCAATCAATTTAGCACTAACTTTATCACCTAACTTGTCCATCACTTCTGGATCCGGACCTATGAATATTATATTATTATCTCGACAAGCTCTTGCAAAATCATCGTTTTCCGATAAAAATCCATAGCCAGGATGTATCGCATCTACTTTGTGTTTTTTAGCAACTGCAATTATTTCTTCGATATTTAAATAGGGTTTTAATGCTTCGTGGTTTTCCCCAATCTGATAACTTTCATCTGATTTGTATCGGTGCTGACTGTATCGATCTTCATAGGTATATATCCCAACGGTTTCAATGTTTAATTCAACACAGGCTCTTCCTATGCGAATTGCAATTTCACCACGGTTGGCAATTAATACTTTTTTAATCTTCATAATTTTGTCAGAATTGGGCATCATTTATAATAGTTTAAAAGGACAATATTCACAATCCTTAATATCTGAATTATTTTTTATTGTGCACCGGTAACAAGCGATTAGCTAAAGAAATGGGCCATTAAATATTAATGGTCAACAATAGCGACATTTCAAAGTGCTAAAAGTTTAGCCTGAAGAATAACGAGTGTTTTTTTAAACAGTTGGAAAAACTGAACAGGAATCGAGATGTAAATAAATAGTTAGCTGGGTTGCTAAAGTGCACTAGTTCCAGCAACAGAATTATTACAAAGGTTAAAATTAAAAAGACTTAAAATTCTAAAGTGCCTCGTGTTAAAATGGGGGATGCTTTATTTGTGCATCTATGGCGAAAACAGGATCACGATCTTTGATGGGTATTAATCTTCTTCAAGTTATTGACTTTTTAAATTCTTCAAATACTTGCTCGGCAGCCTCGGTCGGTGAAACTTGCTTTTCAATTACTTGTGTTTCCAACTCGCGAATAAATGCGTTAATTCTCTCATTGCCAAATAGAGCTAGGTTCAACCGTTCTTGAATGCCCTTTTTAAACCACGCGTTTAATTGACTTTTTCGCTGCGATTGGAAATAATTATTTTCTTTGGTCAGTTGAATGTAGTCATCAATTAATTGCCAAGCTTTGTCGAGATTGATTCCTTGAAGTGCAGAACAGATTTCAACTTTAGGAATTCCACCACTCTCTGCTGCAGGAAATAAATGGAGTGCATTTTGATACTCCCTTTTGGCAAGTTTCGCTGAGGTCAGGTTGTCTCCGTCCGCTTTGTTAATTAGCATTCCATCTGTCATTTCCATGATGCCGCGTTTAATGCCTTGCAAATCATCGCCGGCTCCGGCTAGCATTAACAGTAAAAAGAAATCGGTCATTTCTTTTACCTCAATTTCAGATTGGCCAACTCCGACTGTTTCTACAACAATGGTGTCAAACCCTGCTGCCTCGCACAAAATAATACTTTCTCTGCTATGGTGAGTAACTCCACCTAAAGCACCCGAACTGGGACTTGGACGTATAAAAGCATTGGGGTGAACACTTAATTGGTTCATTCTCGTTTTATCACCTAAAATACTGCCTCTTGAACGCTGAGAACTGGGGTCAACGGCTAAAACTGCTACTTTTTTGTTTTGCTTTTCAATTAAATAAATACCAAAACTTTCAATAAAAGTACTTTTTCCTACGCCTGGCACTCCTGTAATTCCAATACGAATTGAATTACCCGAATGTGGCAAGCACGCTTTAATAAGATCATTGGCAAATTTTCGATCTTCCGGTCTTTTGCTTTCGCAGAGCGTAATGCCTTTACTTAACGAGGTGAAATTTCCAGCCAAAATACCATCCGCAAGTTCTTTTATAACTGGCAGCTTCGTTTTTTGACGCTTGAAATTCTTGTTTTGCATTGCCTCTAAATTACTCTTCCAATCTGAATTCCATCTCGAATTGGCAACAAAACATTTTCAATTCGAGGATCTTCCGTCATTCTCAAGTTAAACTCCCGAAGTAAAGATGTGGCTTTGTCTTGTGCTGTTTCATCTACCACTTTGCCGCTCCACAAAATATTGTCTGCTAAAATGTAGCTTCCAGATTTTAAGTTGGGCAGAATTAAGTTATAGTAGTTTAGATAGTTTTCTTTGTCTGCATCTATAAATACAATGTCCCAGTCTTCTTTTAATTGAGGAATAAGCGCTAAGGCATTGCCAATGTGCTGTGTAATTTGAGTTGCAAAATTCGAACGGTCAATAAATGATTGTACAAAATATTCTTGTTCTTCGTTTTTGTCAATGGTATGTAAATGACCTCCCTTTTGCAAGCCTTCCGCCAAGCAAAGAGCAGAATAGCCGGTATACGTTCCCAATTCTAAAATCCGATTTGGACGAATCATCTTAGAAATCATGCTCAACACTCTCCCTTGAAAATGCCCACTAAGCATTCTAGGTTGCAAAACCTTTAGGTAGGTCTCACGATATAACTCATATAAAAGTTCACTTTCTTTTGAAGTGTGCTGCCTTACATATTTGTCTAACGTTGAGTCTAAAAAATTCATTTAATTCTTTGTTTCTTCGATGATTGCTGTAAAAAAATCTTTCAATGAGATGTTCATAGCAGCTACTTGTTGAGGAATTAGGCTGGCTTTAGATAAGCCAGGAACAGCATTAACTTCTATTACAAACGGCATTTTATCTACCAACATAAAATCTACTCGAACTACTCCCCGTAAATCAAGCTTTTGGTAGATTTCTGCACTGAGTTGCTGGGTTAATGTATAACTATCTTCATCAATTCTAGCAGGGGTGATTTCCAGGGAATTCCCTTCATATTTTGCTTGGTAATCAAAGAATTCGCCTTTCGGAATGATTTGAGTGATGGGCATTGGTATAATCTTTCCATTTTTTCTAAAAACGCCACAAGTAATTTCTTTTCCCGGAAGGTTTTCCTCAATCATTATCTCTCTGTCAAATTGAAAGGCCTTTGTTAACGCAAATTCTAATTCTTCTTTTTGCTTTACTTTAGAAACGCCATAACTACTTCCTGCAGAACATGGTTTTACAAAACAAGGTAAGCCAACTGCTTCAATAATTTCTTCAAGATCTATGCGATCCCCGGCTCTTAAGTATTTTGATTTTGCAACAGAATACCCAAGTTGGCTAAGCAACGTGTTGTTGTACCACTTATTAAAGGTAAGTGTTGAGCCCACGTGGTTGGGAGAAGAGTAGGGAATGTTCAATAAATCGAAATAGGCCTGTAGTTTACCATCCTCTCCTGGTGTTCCATGAATGGCAATAAAAACATAATCGAATCGAATGCGATTGCCTTCAAGTTGAAAGCTAAAATCATTTTTGTCAATTTCAAAAGAGTGTCCTGCTAATTTAGCTTCCCAAATTCCTTTCCGCATGACTACCAAAATTGGCTTATAACGACTTTCATCAATATTATCTAAAACGGTTTGGGCAGATTGTAATGAAATTTCTTCCTCTGCAGAGTCTCCTCCGGCCGCAATGGCTATAACTGGCTTCATTTCTATAGAATTATTGGTTGTATCAAAATAAGTCATTCTATTTTCACGTTTATCAGTATTGGGACACTATTAATTAACATTACCCTACTAATATTGTTATTTTTGAAGATTGTAAATTTTTTCCTTTATGAGTCATTTTTTTAGATTCTTAGTTAGTAAGGTTTTTTGGATTAACGTGTTGGTGGCTATTTTTTTAGTTTGTGGTGGTTTGTATGCCACTCTGAGTTATCTGGATGAATACACCATGCACGGAGAAGTCGTTGATGTTCCCGAGTTAGTGGGTTTTCATATTTCTGAAACCGATTTGGCTATTCAAGAGACGGATAAATTGCTAGTGGAGATCTCAGATTCTATTTTTATACGGGGAAAAGTTGGAGGAACTATAATTGAGCAACATCCAATTGCCGGAAGGCAAGTGAAAGAGGGTAGAACCATCTACTTAACGGTTGCTTCAAATCAGCCGGTAAAGATAAAAATGCCAAAATTAGTTGATCGTTCTTTGCGTCAAGCAACTTCGATATTAGAAACATATGGCTTAGTTGTTGGCGAAATGCAATACAAACCTGACTTGTGTGCAAACTGCATTTTGGAACAAAAGTTAGCGGGTAAAAACATCGAAGCTGGAAAGAGAATTAGGAAAGGCAGTGTGATTGACTTGGTTGTAGGGCAAGGATTGGGGAATGAATTGGTTGCAGTGCCTTATTTATTGGAATTTAATGTAGAAATGGCAAATAATTTGTTGCAATCTAAGTCCTTAAATTTAGGAGCTCCGCTTTTCGATGAAACAGTTAAAACAGCTGAAGATTCTGCCAAAGCAGTTGTTTATAAACAACTACCACCGTTTAGTCAAGCTCCCACAGTAAGAATGGGCGCATCGATTGACCTTTTTCTAACCTTAGATACGAATAGGGTAGTTCATTCCGTTATACCAGCGTTAGATTCAATTCAATAATGGTTAAAAGGTTTCGATTACTTCTCGGCTTAGCGCTTTTTGTTGCGCAGGCTAATGCACAAGATTATTTGACTGTTCCAACTTCGAACCCTGCTCTTTTTTCCCACTCGTCCGGTAAAGTGACAAATGACAAGTTAGAAGTGTTTGAAGAAAACTTCATTTACTTGTACGATACATTAAGCCTGCCTTTTATTGATGACTTTTCTACCAATCGGCAACGTAAGAGAATCACAGACCTTACGGATACTCGATTAACTGATAGCGTTTTTTACAAAATTAGACTTGCGAATGGACCATATAGAGACACCATTGGTTTTACATTGGACTCCACTTTTAAATACCTGACAAACCCTTCTGGAGATACGGTTTTAAGAGAAGCGAACCCTCAATTGACTATCAAATATTCGGACTTAACGAAGTCTCCAGTTCAGTACCTCACCTATACTGTATTTCCGGCATACAATTATAGCGAACAAGCGGGTGTGCCAAAAGATACAGTGTTTGTGGATGCTGAATTTGAACAAGACACGGTTACTTTTTTTACTGTTGCAGCAAATGGGAAAGACTTGTGGACAGATGCTTCTGCCTATATAAATAGGACCTTTCCCTTAAATCCTCCGTCGATAGGAGTTGCTACTTTTGATGGGTTGACTGAAGTTGGTTTACCGTATAATTTTGACAATGCTCTCAGAGTAATAGCCGATCACCTAACATCCGTTCCTTTACGACTAAGCAACTTACCTGACACGAACGTGTATTTGAGTTTCTTTTACCAGCCGAAAGGCTTGGCATTGGACAAGCCAGAGACAGAGGACTCTCTGATTGTTGAGTTTTATAATGATTCCACTAAGCGTTGGAGTGGAGCATGGAATTCCATCGGTTTTGCAGCGGATACCTTCTCTCAGGTGATTTTGAAAGTTCCAAATCAACTCCACCGGGATGGGTTCAGGTTTAGATTTAAAAACTATGCTAACAGCACAGGGGCATTTGATCCATGGCACGTTGACTATGTGTACCTGGATAACAATAGAAGTCCCACACAAAAATTCTACAATGACATCGCCTATATTTACGATGCTCCATCTATGCTAAAAGATTATTATGCGATGCCCTTTTGGCATTTCAAAAATAACCCTTCGAGCTACATGGCTGATACAGCTATTACTTTTGTAAAAAATGCAAGTAATGGGATATTATCGGTTTATAATTTTGTAAATGTCCCGGATACAACGACTGGCACCAATTTTTATGCCTTCCCTGCAAATCCTAATTCATTTTCGCAAATTCCCGCCGATACAATTATTCGATTTGAGTACCCGACACCCTTCGAGTTTCCTGCTGCAAAAGTGGATACTGCAGGAGTTTTTGAGTCAATCTTCGACATTGAGTTCCGACCCAGAAATGACTTTATCCGAAGTAATGATACCGTTATTTCAAGAACTATTTTGAAAGATTACTATGCCTACGATGATGGCACAGCAGAAGCAGGATATGGAGTAAATCCCGCACTAGGTGACGATGGGCTGACGGCCTATATGGCGGTTCGCTTTGACATTCCCTTTCCAGATACCTTGAAAGGGTTTCAGACGTATTTCTTGCCTCAGGCTGTTGATGTTAGCAAGCAAAAAATTACACTGACTGTTTGGAGTTCAATTTACCCTGCGGTTGTTCTATATGAGAGAGAGGCAAGTGCCAGACCCACCTATAGCGAACCAAACGGATTAATTACATTTAATTTAGACACTTCGTTGGTGGTTGGTCAAACATTTTACATTGGCTTTAAAACGATAGGAATCAATAGTGTAAATGTTGGATATGATTTGAATACAAACCACAAGGACAAGCTGTCTTTTAGTCAAAACGGTGCCGATTGGTCGGATCCTTCTGCTGGAATAAAGGATGGAGCCTTAATGCTTCGCCCCATATTTCGAAATAGAGTATTTGATGTAAGTGTAGCGGAAGAATCGGTAAAACGGAATGACTTGAAGGTTTACCCAAATCCAACGAATGGAATTTTGAATTTAGAAATTCTTGCGCAGAATAGAATGGAGTCTGTTCAACTAATGGACATGACTGGAAAGTTAGTTTTAGAGGTTCCTTTTCAAAATCAACTTAATTTAGCACACTTACCAAAGGGCATTTACTTTTTGAAAGTTCAAAACGAAAATGGCGAGCAATTAACAAGGAAGGTAATTCTTTCAGAATAAGATATTATGAGCGAAGAAGGAAAACCAGAATACGATGAGATGTTTGAACATCACAATATTATTGCTGATAAGGGGCAGGCGATTATTAGGATTGATAAATTCTTAACCGATAAATTGGCAAATTCTTCAAGAAATAAGATTCAACAAGCTGCCGCCGACGGAAATATCTTAGTTAACGGCGCCGTGGTAAAGACAAATTACAAGGTGAAGCCTGACGATGAAATTTCGATTCAATTGCCTTACCCTCCTAGAGAAACAGAACTTTTACCTGAAAATATTCCCTTAGACATCGTTTACGAAGACGACACTTTGTTGGTCATAAACAAACCATCAGAGATGGTGGTGCACCCAGGTTATGGCAATTGGGATGGTACCTTGGTGAATGCTTTAATTTATCATTTCCAAAATTTACCAGAAGCAGCCGGCAATGAAGGAAGGCCAGGACTAGTGCATCGTTTGGATAAAAACACCACCGGAATTATGGTGATTGCAAAAACGGAACAAGCACTGACTCATTTATCAAAGCAGTTTTTTAACCGAACTTCGGACAGAAGATACCAAGCGTTAGTTTGGGGCGACATGAAAGAAGACGAAGGACAGATTGAAGGGAATATATGGCGTTCTCACAAGAATAGAAAAATTATGGATGTTTTTCCTGAAGGGGATATTGGGAAAACAGCCGTTACTAACTATAAAGTGCTAAAGCGATATGGTTATGTGACCCTGGTAGAGTACAAGTTGGATACTGGAAGAACACATCAAATTCGAATTCATTCGAAATACATTGGGCATCCACTATTTAATGACCCAGAATATGGGGGGAATAGAGTATTGAAAGGAACAACTTTTACTAAATACAAGCAATTTGTAGAAAATTGCTTTAGGTTACTACCAAGACAGGCATTACATGCAAAAACCTTAGCTTTTACGCATCCAAAGTCTGGAGAGTGGATGGAATTTAACTCTGAGCTACCGGAAGATATGCAACAAGTACTTGAAAAATGGGACCGTTATTTAATGGGTCGGGAGCTGGAAATTGAAGAGGATGATGATGATGAAACAGAAGGGGAGTAGGCACTAAACTAGAGGGGAAAAGCTAAAAGTTAAGAGATATATTTCTAAGCTCTCTATTCTGATTCTCCGCTCCAAACTAAAAATAAACCGCTTTAAACTTTGCTAAAGGGGCTCTTTTTCCTACAATGATTTGCAGTTGGCCTTCACCAATAAGGAGGTATTGTTTGCCAAACGTGAGTGCGTCAACTAAACTTTGGTCAAAACTTTCAAAGGAACATTCCATCTCGGTTCGCGAAAATTGATTCATCTCAATGAAATTTTTAAACCCTAATTCGTAACTGCCAAAAATGGCATTGCATCCGCCATGTGCCCTAATGCTGCCATCTTTACTAAATTGCAAATACGGTTCTTGACTCATGCCTTCCGGCATGTCAACTGGGTTTCCCATGAGCTCCATGGCCTTCCAATATTTTCCGACCAATTGGCCACCTAAATCTTTGCTGAAAGGGGCCATCGGTTCACTGCTGATTGATTTCTCTGTTGCACCCAATTCTGTTTTAATTTCCTCTTTTACGACGAGCTTTTTTTTATTTTTACACGCTCCTAAAGTTAAAATTGCAATACTTGTAAGTAGAATTAAGTTTTTCATGAATGTGGGAATTTTGAGCTACAATATAAAGTTGAAAAGACTCCTGCAAATTAATACATTTATAAAGAGAAAAATCAAAATTTACAACCATGAAGAATATACTGCCTTTTGCCCTGTCTTTGGCCTTAATAGCCTGCGAAAACACTACTAAACCAACTGCTGAAAAAGCAGTGGTTGAAGTAGAAGAAGTTTCACAAGAGGTAAGCGATGCTGAGAAACGACTCCAAAAGTATGTCAACGTAAAATTGACAACGAATGTATCGAAACTTACGGAGAACCAACGATTAATGATTCCTAACTTAATTGAAGTAGCCAAAATTATGGACGGGCTTTTTTGGAAACAGGCATACGGAGATAAAGAAGCCTTACTAGCGAGTATTACCGATGAAAGTACAAGGCGATTTGCTGAAATTAATTACGGTCCTTGGGACAGATTGGATGGCAATAAACCCTTCCTAGATGGAGTAGGAGCAAAGCCATTGGGAGCAAACTATTATCCGAAGGACATGACAAAGGAGGAGTTTGAAACTTCTGATTTAGACAATAAAAGCTCACTTTATACTTTGATTCGCAGAGATTCAACAGGCAAATTGATAAGTGTTCCTTTTCATGTAGCTTTCAAAAAGGAGTTAGCTGAAGCTGCAGAGCTGCTGTTGGGCGCTTCTTATTATGCAGATAACGAACAACTCAAGAATCACTTAATGTTTAGAGCCGAGGCGCTGACAACTGGAGCGTTTTTTAAATCAGACATGGCTTGGATGGACATGACTGGAAATCAAATTGATATTATTTGTGGACCAATTGAGACCTACGAAGATCAGTTGTTTGGAAATAAAGCATCTTACGAGGCCTATGTTTTAGTAAAGGATATGGAGTGGAGTGAGCGATTAGCGAAATATGCGGCTTTGCTTCCTGAATTGCAAAAGAATTTGCCTGTGGGTGAAAAATACAAAGCAGAAAAACCTGGGACAGATTCTCAGTTAGCTGCTTTTGATGTGATTTATTATGCAGGCGATTGCAATGCCGGCAGTAAAACCATAGCGGTGAATTTACCAAACGATGAAAAAATTCAATTGGAGAAGGGCACCAGAAGGTCTCAATTGAAAAACGCCATGCAAGCGAAGTTTGACAAAATATTATTGCCAATTGCTGCAGAATTGATTGACGAAAGCCAAAGAGATTACATCAATTTCGATGCGTTTTTTGCCAATACTATGTTTCATGAAGTAGCACACGGTTTGGGTATTAAAAATACGTTAGACGGAAAAGGAACGGTGAGAGCAGCATTAAAGGAACATGCTTCCGCTTTGGAAGAGGGGAAAGCAGACATTTTAGGCTTGTACATGATTACCCAATTGCATGCAAAAGGTGAAGTGGAAGGCGATTTAAAATCTTATTACACCACGTTTATGGCAAGTATTTTTCGGTCGATTCGTTTTGGAACTTCTTCGGCTCACGGAAAAGCAAACATGATTCGTTTCAACTTCTTTAAAGATCAAGGGGTATTCATTCGCTCTGCAGAGGGGAAATATAAAATTGATTACGATAAAATGAACGATGCCATGAATGCGCTTTCTGCTAAAATTCTAAAACTGCAAGGTGACGGTGATTATGAGGGCGTAGCAAAATTAGTTGCTGAAGAAACTGTTATTAAAGCAGACTTAAAAAGTGATTTAGATCGATTGTCAGATCTTGGAATTCCGGTAGACGTTGTATTTGAACAAGGTGCTGAGGTGCTGGGCTTGTAGGATGTTTAACTGTAAAGTAGCATGTTATTATCCTTTTGGCATGAAGACGCCAGGGAGAGGATGTACAAGCGGAGGAGGGTATCGTTATGGGTTCCAAGGTCAAGAGAGAGACGACGAGCTAAAAGGGAGTGGGAATTCATTGAATTACAAATACAGAATGCACGATCCACGAATTGGGAGATTTTTTGCAGTTGATCCATTGGCACCTGATTATCCTTGGAATAGTCCATATGCATTTTCGGAAAATAGAGTAATTGATGGAGTAGAGTTGGAAGGATTAGAATATGAAGAAACAGGGAAAAATGGAGGAATAGAAGAAGGGGGTGGCCTGACAGTTGTTACAACTGCTCGAGATAATTTAACCAATGTTCCTATTCATCCTGGTTTAATTATTGATCTTAAGCCTGATGGGGAACAGTCTAAAGGAAAACATGAAACTAATTGAAATAGTAATGGTGGAGTTGAGTTTGGAGCAGCACTTAATGTATCAAAAGGTCCAATCGGATTTGGTGTAGATAATAAGGGAGACATTAGTGTTTCCGGAGGTGGACTTACTGTGAAAAATACTGGTCAGAATTTGTTCAATATAGTTGGCTTTGAGGTAACGAAAACAACCAATGTAGAGAAAAGCATTCAAGTTGTAGCTGGTTATCTAGTACCTTTCATGAAAATAACTGAACAAAATAATACTAAAATAACACTCAGTGGAATAGTGAAAGAGCAGAGGACTATTAAAGTAAATGGGGTAACTCAATCTACAGCAATACAAGAAGGAGTTGAGATGTCTATTGCAAAAGGAATAGGTGTTTTATTAGAAGTTCAAGCTACAGTAACGGTAAAAACTGACTTTAAAGAAGTGGAAAGATGAAACTAAAATATCTAAGGTTTTTTTGCATAATTGCAATGATTAATTATTCATGTGGCACTGAAAACATTAATGATTTGAAAGAGAATGCTGATCGTTTATTCGTAGAACAAGAATATTTAGAAGCAATATCTCTTTATAATGATGTTTTGCAGATCGATGCTAATCACTATGATGCTTATGCTCAAAGAGCAAATGCAAAATTTAATACTGGAGATGTGCGTGGAGCCCTTGAAGACATAAAATCTGCTCTTTCATTAAGGAAGCCAGGAATCTACTATTATCATAAAGCAAGGTTTGAGAAGAATCTGAATTTATTTGATTCATCTTTAAAAAGCTATACAACAGCAATTAAATATGATTCTAATTTATTTGAAGCGTATAATAATAGAGGGCTATTATATCAGAAAAATGGAAATTTTGAGAAAGCTTTGAATGACTTTAATAAAACAATTGAGATTTCCCCAGATTTTTCAATAGGTTATAATAATAGAGGAATATTATTTCAAGAATTAGAGAAGCACGACAAAGCAATTAAAGATTTTAATTCTGCAATTTCATATGATTCAAAAATTTCATTCTATTATTATAACCGAGCTACATCTTTTGTTAGAATTCAGAAGATTGATGCAGCATTCAAAGATTTAATCTATGCAAAAGAGATTGATCCTGACAATAGTTTAGTTTTGAATGACTTAGGAATTATCTATAAATACACCGAAGAGATTGAGCTAGCTTGTGATCATTGGAAAAAGGCTCTTTCTTTGGGTAATCAAAATTCAAGTTATTATATCAATAAGTACTGTTTATAATACCCCCCCGCTACCGCACGATTGTATCGTGTGTGTAAGTTGAAAAGAAACGGAAAGCCAATTCAGCAATGAGTTTGCTTTTTGTTAAACAACAGCGTTTTTCATTAAAATTTCATTTGCAAGCGCAAGTTCACTTGTCTTGAGGTTAAAAAGTTTGGAACAGCGTATTGCCTATTGCTAACATCGGTTACCCATAAGTAAGACAAGGTATTATTTTTCTGCAATAAATTGAATATTTCTAAACTGATCCAAATGGACTCAAAGTGCTTGAATGGACTACCTTCACGCAGCTTTGTCTCTTCGCTCAACAGTTGTTTAGAGAACCCCATATCAACTCTTAAATAGGCTGGAATTCTTAAGGTATCCTTGTATCGTTCGTTTGAAGGTGGACCAAAAGGTAAACCGGAACCATAATGGAAGGTAAGGTGCATTTTGTACGTTGGGTTCTTCGGCAGGTAATCTTGAAAAAACAAACTCAAGTTGAGTCGTTGGTCTGTCGGTCGTGGAATGTGACCAGGTCGTGTTACTTGAAAACTTGCAGTGTCGTTATTTGCCGTGAAGCCCGGTTTAATTTCGTCTCCATCTGTGTTGAAATACGTGGTATAGCTATCGTTTTTTATATCCTCTTGAATGTTCAAGAACCCCACATTTAACCAAGAATCTACACCTTTTACAAATTCTCCATTAATCTTAAAGTCAGCTCCTACTGCGTAAGCATTTGCGCTGTTTTCAGCATAATATCGAATTCTTACATTGTCTAATTCGTAAGGAATAATGTTGTCCATTTGTTTGTAATAGGCTTCGCCAACAAACTTGAACGGTCTTCCCCAGGCGGTGAAATTATAATCTGCTCCCAACACAAAATGAATGGATTGTTGTGCTTTAATGTCCTTGTTTAAGTTGCCTTCAAAATCTCTCAATTCTCTGTAAAAAGCAGGTTGATGATAATATCCTGTGCTAAATCGGAATAAAAAATCTCTTTCCCAATTTGGTTCCCAAGCGATATTTACTCTTGGGCTAAATACTGTTTCACCATTTAAGTCCCAATGGTTGGCTCTCATGCCTGCGGTCAAGGTGTATTCACCCTCCTTTTTATCAACGAAACGAATGTTACGCTGCACATACCCCATCAGTCGGTTTGAAGTTAAGGTATTTGTGGCCCTATACGATTTGTATAATTCTAAGCGTTGCTGACCATTTGGAGAAACTCCCGGAGTAGTATTAACGCTAGGAAGGGAATAACCTGCAGAATCTATTAAATCCCATTCCTTCAGTTCGTCCTCAATTCTTTCGTGTTGAAATTTTACTCCCCATTCATAAGCTCCGTTATCTCGCAAGAGCTTCCCTCGGTGTTGCGCATTCAATACAGAAGCGTCCAAATAGTTTCTTGCATGATTTAAATAAGAACCAACTCCTCTGTTAAAGGCAACACCTCCAAAGTCATCGCTGCTTAAATCGCGTTCTAATTCGTCAATAAAATACTGTCCTAATATGTCAAAAGTTTCAGATTCTATAGATCTAAAAGCAGAGGTGATCAATTTTAATTCTAGTTTCTTGTTTGGTCGATAGGTATTGGTTAATGCTCCAAAATAAGTTTGAAAATCTGTCACTTCCTGTCCTTCAAAGAAAATGGTCAGTTTCAAGGCTTCTTGAATTGTTCCAAAGGAGGTCTCTCTGGTTTCAGGAATAAAATTGTACTGATTCCTGGCGTAGTTTCCTAAAAAGCCTATTTCCCACTTTTCGCTTATATCGTAGGTTAAATACGTTTGCACATCGGCGAAGTTGGGTCTGTAATCGCCATCGGTATCGAGGCTCCCAAGTACATAAGCATTACTTCTATAGCGCACTCCGGTAATGTGTGTAAACCGGTGATCCCCCGGAGAACCTTCAATGTGAATGGAACCGCCTTGTAAACTTCCAGAAACCGATCCTGCAAATTCTTTAGGCTTTTTATATTCAACCGCTAACACGGAAGACATCTTATCCCCATAGCGCGCTTCGAAGCCACCAGCTGAAAAATTGATGTTTTTAATTAAGTCTGCATTGATAAAGCTAAGGCCTTCTTGATTTCCACTTCGAATTAAGAAAGGTCTGTAAATTTCAATGTCATTTACGTATACCAAGTTTTCATCGAAACTTCCACCTCGAACATTGTATTGAGAAGTTAGCTCGTTATTTGAAGAAACCCCAAGAAGTGTTTTTACTACAGCTTCAACACTGCCATTTGGAGAAGGGATGTATTTTAAGTTTTTTGGATCAATACTCTCCATTGTATTGTCTCTATCTTTTTCTCCTTTTACCTCAACTTCGGGAATTGCATAGCTCGAACCTTTCATTTTAACATTAAATTCTCGGGTTTCCCCGCTATCTAACCTCACTTTCCACTGTTGACTTTCAAAACTTATGTGAGTGATACTTATAATAATGTCTTTGTTACTCGGCATGGCAATGAAATAAATTCCTGTAGAATCGGTGATCACTCCAGTGCGGTTGTTACTTGTAGTAATGTTAACCCCCTCAATAACCTTTCCCCTTTTTGTTGTTATTTTACCTTTCAGAAAAGCGTTGTTTTGAGCCGTCGCTGAAAAGTGAAAAAAGAGTAAAACAAGTAAGCTGTATAGTGGTTTTCTTAACACGGCGTCAAAAATAGTGAAATGTATCTTTAATTTGGGTCTTCCGTCAACGTAAGTAGTGTTTAATTTAGTGCGTATCTATGGAGTTAAAGCGATATAATATTAGGGTGTACGGTTTATTGTTCAACGATAAGAATGAAGTATTGCTTTCTAAAGAATTCAGGTTTGGAAAACGCTTTGTAAAATTCCCCGGAGGAGGGCACGAGTTAGGGGAAGGTATTTTGGATGGGCTAAAACGAGAGTTTCGGGAAGAGTTAGGAATAGAGATTCAAAATATAGCACACTTTTATACGACTGATTTTTTTCAAGTGTCTGCATTCGCTACTGACGAACAACTAATTAGTATTTACTATAAGGTGCGCAGCAAGCAAGAAGCGCTAATACTGCAAAATCAAAATTCATTAGATATCGACGAGGGCGATGAACACACTTTTGTTTGGCAGGGAATAGAAGAACTTACTGAAAATGATGTTACTTACCCAATTGATAAATTGGTAGTTAAGATGCTAAAGGGAACCTAATTCACCTTGCCTTCAAAAAACAAATAATCCTGGTCTTTTTCATTTAAGTGTTCATTGGCAACCTCTAGCAGGTTGTCTGCATCTAAGAGATCAATTTTTTGATGAATCGTTTCTATGGAGTCAATCTTATTGTGAATTAAAAGGCTTTTGGCATAGGAAAGCATAATGTTATTGTTGCTTTCCCTTGAAATAGCCAACTGTCCTTTCAATTGTTGTTTTGCTAGGGAGAGTTTATTTGCGGACATCTTAGTTAACCTTAAATTTTTTAATTCGCGCTGTACAACTGAAATACATCTGTTCATGTATTTGGGGTCAGATGCTAGATAAATACTAAAAAGCCCGCTGTCGGTATAGACAGAGTAGTTGGATTCAATATTATACGTGTAACCATATTTTTCCCGCACTTTTAAATTTAAAATGGAGTTCATGGCAGGTCCACCAATAATATTGTTCAATAGAATAAATGAAAGTCGTTTCTTTTGGTCTACATCGTAAGCAGACTTGCCCATGATGCAGTGAGTTTGAAAAGTATCTTTTGGCACTTTAATGATTTTGCGGGGCAAATTACCAAATGGAGTTCTTTCTTGGATTGCCGTTTCATTGCGCAGGTTACCAAAATGCTTCTCTAATTTGAACTTTAGTTTGGAAGCAGTAATATTTCCAACACTCGAAAAAACCATGTTCTCGGAAGTGTACAACCTAGCAATGTATTTTTCTATGTGCGATTTCTTGAAACTTCTTACGCTTTCTACGCTGCCTAGAATAGCATTTCCCAGGGCGTGATTTTGAAAAATTTGGCTTTCAAAATCGTCGTATATCTGATCAGAGGGAGTGTCTAGGTAAACATTGATCTCGTCTAGTACTACTTCTTTTTCTTTTTCAAGTTCGGCTTCCGGAAACGTGCTGTTTAGGGCAATGTCACTTATCAACTCAATAGCTCGATCATAATATTCAGTAAGAAACGTTCCATAAAAACAAGTGGTCTCTTTGGTGGTATATGCGTCAATCTCTCCGCCAACACTATCTAATCGGTTTAAAATGTGAAAAGACCGTCTTTTCTTGGTTCCTTTAAAGATGGCGTGCTCAATAAAATGTGCCAGGCCATGTTCGTCTTCAAGCTCGTCTCGGGTGCCGGCATTAATCATTAAGCCACAATGAGCCACCGGTCGGTTCACCTGCTTGTGCGCCACTCTCAATCCATTCGAAAGCTCAAAAATTACAAACTCATTGTCGGTCTTCATAGGTACAAAAGTAGGGCAGAATACCTCAGAATTTAATTAATTAGAAACTTTAGTTAGAGAAGTTCTGTCTGTCATTTTTTGGAGGAAATCATCAGTTATGGGGTTACATTTTTATAGTGCTCAAATCGGCTGTAAATTTCCGTCACGTATTTATATGTTTCGCTTCCCCTGCAGTAGCCATAATGAGCCACTTCGTCTCTGTAGTATTTAGGATTCGATTTTTTTAAAACCATCTCTGCAACATTGTCCTTCCACAATTGAGGATCTAAGTCGTATTTTTCAGCCAATCGCATGGCGTCAAAAATGTGTCCAAGACCTACATTGTACGATGCTAAAACAAACTTTCTACGTTCTAGTGAATCTGTCACTTTCTCTTCAAATTGGACTTCAAGCCACTTCAAATAATTTACTCCAGCTTCAATGTTATCTTCAGGGTTGGCTGTTGAGTCTAATCCATACTCTTCAGCTGTCTCGGGCATTAATTGCATTAATCCTTGCGCTCCGGCCCAAGAAGAGCTATTTGGGTCAAAACCAGATTCTTGGTAGATCAATGAGGTTAATAGTCTCCAGTCCCAATCAATATCTTGCGCATAATCTTTAATTAAGTCATCATAAGGACTTATGCAACCGCACTTGGCTGTAAAAAGGTCAGAATTCATTCGGGACTTATACAAGGTAGTGTTCCCGTAATATTTCAAGTAAATCACTCTGTAATCGGTAGTCTTTTTAAAAATACTTAACCACTCATTAATTGCAGCCAATAGCAGAGGAGACGTCTTACGGACGGCCCAACCCAATTGTTGCTCTAGACTAACTGCGTTCTTAATGTGAATGTTTTTGAAATAGGCTTTATTAATTTTTGCAACATGTTCATCGGCAATGGTATAATTAATTTCTTCGTTCGACACCTTACTAATCAACTCCTCTACAGTAACATTTTGTGCAGTCTCTTTAGCATAAATTTCACCTCCAATTTCATCTGAAAGACTTGCTAGACGTGCGAAAAATGAAGAGCCTCTCGGGACAAAAATCTCTTTGCCCTCTAGCTCATCCAAGTGAGAAATAAACCCTTCATCGGTTTTATCATTCCGTTGGACTAGAACTTGTTTTGTTCTAATAAGCGGTTTGGTGAATGCTACCTGCTCCAGCCTTCTTTTTGTCTTAGTGAGGTTTGCGGCTATAAGGTCTCCTTTAAAGTTGTTTAATGAATCCATCACAGAGCTTAAATCTGTAATGGGAATAATACTTAATAGCAAGTCTTGCGATGCGCAGAACCGACTTAGTAATTCGTATTCAAAACCCATAGGTCTTCCTCTATAAAGGAAGTAGCTGGTTGTACTATAATCTACTAAAGCCCTTAATTCTCCCTTTTCCTTTATTTCAGGGAGGTCAAAAATAACTTTATTCGAATCTTTGTCATCTGATTTTGAGGGTTTCTCGGAGCTAATACAAGCGATTAAAAACACTACTAATAGAAGATAAAATAGCCGTTTGGTTATTAACATATATTGCGAAAAGCTTTTGGTTAAGCGTTAAAGATAAATCTTTAATATTAATAATTTTGGCACATGCTTAAATCCCCTCGCTTTTATCTGATTTGTCTATTGCTTGTAGGTCTCGGAAATACTGTCCACGCGGGTAAAATAAAACGAGCTTATGAAGCGCTTTCAGTTTATAATTATTTTAAAGCAAAAGAGTTATTTGAAAGGAAATGGGAAAAAAATAAAGTGGCAGCGTCATATGGTCTCAGTATGATATACGGAAGGAACGACAATCCTTTTTACAACTTAGATTCCGCGCACATGAACATTGCGCTTGCTGCATCCAATTTTTCAGCTTTAGAGGAAAAAGATAAGTTAAAAATTAAAGCCTTTGGAGTAGATTCAAATAGCATAGAGAGCTGGAAAGATACAATTGATTTTAAGTCTTTTCGACGCACAATCATCATCAACACGATTGATGAGTTTGAAAGGTACATGCTGTCGTATTTCGATTCAGACTATAGAGAACGGGCAGAGCAACTAAGAGATAGTCTAGTGTATCAATCAGCAATCGGTAAAGGGACTTCAACTGCATTTATCTCATTTATTGAAAATTTCCCAAATTCTTACTTGAAAGCGGAAGCCTTCTCTCGGTACCAAGATTGTCTTTTTAAAGAACTAACTGCAAAAGACGACCTTACTTTGTATTGTAATTTCGTAAAGCAGTACCCTTTACATCCTCAGCGTTTTGCCGTTGAAGATTCGATTTTTTCGAAATCAATTCAACAAAAAAGCATTGAAGAATACCGAGTTTTTATTCAACAAAACCCCGAAAATCAGAATGTGAATAACGCGTGGCGGAGTATTTATAAGCTGTTTACAGCGAACTACAGTCCCGAAATTATTCAAGGTTTTCAGGAGCAGTTTCCCGATTACCCATTTAAGGAAGAGCTGAAACAAGATTTTAATTTAGCCAGTGAGCTTTTTTTACCATTTAAAGCATCTGGTTTCTGGGGATTCATGGATGAATATGGGACCATTAAAATCTCTCCCCAGTATGCATTTGTGGAGTCTTTTTCTGAGGGATTAGCGCTTGTAGGCCTGGGAGGAAAACTCGGATTTATAAATAAACTAGGTGACGTTGTGATACCCTTTGAATTTGATGAAGCATACTCCTTTAAGAACGGAATTGCAGTGGTGAGCAAGAATCAATACTTCGGTGTTGTCAATAGAGTTAATAGAGTTGTAGCACCGTTCAAATATGATTTTATTGAGCCGTATCACTACAGCATTGCGCTGGCTGCATCAAAATTGGGCTATGGGTTTATAAGTTTAACAGGAAAGGAGCTTACCGCCTTTGATTTCTCTTACGCAACAGATTTCTCCAAGGGATATGCAGTAGTTTCAAAAGGAGATAAGATGGCGCTGATAGACACTTCTTTTCGAATGATTATACCTTTCAGTTATTCCAAATTATCTATGCCTAAAGAGGCTATAATCATTGCAAAGGGAGATAGTTTGTATGGCTTGATTAACCTAGAAGGAGATACGGTTTTGGATTTTAAATACAAGAGAATCGATGATTTTTCTGAAGGGTTAGCTCTAATTCAAAAGGCAGATAAATACGGCTACATAAATTTGGATGGTAAAATTAGTATACCTATTACATATACTTACAGTCTACCTGCTTCTGTTTGGGGTAAATTTGAAAAGGGTTACGCAAAATTTCAACAGAAAGGAAAATTCGGAGTGTTGAATAGAAAAGGGCAGGAGGTTTCCCCGTCAATCTTCGAAAACCTGAAAGATTATAATTTAAAGGAGCTCTTTCCGGTTAAAAAGCAGGAGAAGTGGGGTTTTGCGAATGGAGATTTGCAACTGAAAATAAAATATATTTATAGTGCGGCAGAGTCCTTTCAGCACGGCTGCGCAATTGTAAAAATGGATACGGCATTTGGTATTATAGATCAAAATGCGAAGTGGCTTGTTCAGCCGCTGTATCAAATGGTAAAGAGGGTGTCAGATTCCACGTTTATTGTTCAGGGAGAAAAGTGGGGAGTCATAAATAGTTACGAAGAGATTATTCTCCAATTCGAGTATGATGAAATTCAAATTGTAAATAAGGGCTTACTTAAGTTGACCAAAGAAGACGATGTGTTTTATTTTAGCCTTAGAGAAAACCGATTTATAGTTGCAAAGAGATAAGTATCCAATGGATGAACGAAGTATTCCTTTAATCAAATCCAAGTTGAAGTTACCCCTGCCTGGGTATGAATCTCATCAGAAGGTGATGGGGCATCGTAAATCTACATCTTTGCTAGATTTACAATCGTTAGAGCCAAGGAAAAGTGCCGTGTTGGTTCATCTGTATCTTCATCTAGGACAACTATATCTTAGTTATATTGAACGTCCGAAATATGATGGTGTTCACAGTAAGCAAATTAGTTTCCCCGGCGGGAAGGTTGAACCTCAAGATGAATCATTGGTGCATACTGCTCTTCGTGAAGCGAAGGAAGAGGTGAATATTGACTTCGAGAATCTTGAAATTATTGGCTCCTTAACTGAAATATATATTCCACCGAGCAACTTTTTAGTGCAACCCTATGTCTCTTACCAAAGTCAGCGTCCTAATTTCATACCTGACGTAAGGGAAGTAGGTCAAATTATTGAGGTTTCGCTTAGCGAACTTATGAATCAAAAACTGGAAGACTATGAAATATTTAGAAGCAACAAAAAGGTGCAGGTAAAGGGGTACCTTTTAAATGGGAAGGTACTGTGGGGTGCAACAGCAATGATTACGAAAGAACTTATTGATATGTGCCATCAATTATAGGATGTATCTAACGGTAATAAAGTACAAGAGGTAGATGCCAATTAAGCTGAAAATAATTTTATAAGAGCCTTTGAAATACCAGGGGCTTTTTGCAATGTCCTTGCGGTAGGCAATAACTAATCCTACGGTAAACACGATTAAAAAGAAAACTACAAAAATCAATCTACCTGTGGTGAACATAATGAATTTTATAAATGGTGTTACTTTTTCCTAATTTAGGTTTAAACAATAGGAAAACGCTTATGTTGTAAATTTAGTTCGTTTTAACTGAAAAGTCTAAAAAATAAAATCATGAATATTATTGTAAGTGGAGCAAGCAAAGGAATAGGGTATCAGGTAGCTCTTCAGGCAGCAGAGTTAGGTCATAATGTATTGGCAATTGCTCGCAACGGGGAACTACTAGATCGCCTTAAAGCGAAAAGCAATATAATAACGGTGTTGAAAATCGACTTGGTGAGTGACGATGGTTTAGAATCTATTGCGAATTGGAGGAATAATGTTGGTAAAGTGGATGTGTTGATTAATAATGCTGGTCAATTAATCAATAAGCCGTTTCTCGATACAAGTAGCACGGATTTCAAAAATCAGTTTGATGCAAATGTAGTAACGGCGATTAATCTGATACAAGCTGTTATTCCGTTAATGAATCAAAGAGCCCATGTTTTAAACATTACTAGTATGGGAGGTTTTCAAGGAAGCAGTAAGTATGCTGGTCTATCTGCATACAGTTCGTCAAAGGGCGCTTTGTCTGTGTTAACTGAGTGTCTCGCTGAAGAGCTCAAGGAACATTCAATTGCGGTAAATGCTTTGGCACTGGGCGCAGTTCAAACTGAAATGTTAGAAAGCGCCTTCCCAGGATACGCTGCGCCTGTTTCGGCATTAGAAATGGCATCCTATATAATTGAGTTTGCAACGAGTGGGCATAAGTTTTACAATGGGCAAATACTTCCAGTTACTATGGGTAATCCGTAAATTGCTCATAATTAGAAATTTAATATTTATTGTAAAATAGTTCGAAAAAATTAATCAAAAGAGATTTTCATATTGTTAAAGTTCAGTACATTTGTCGTCCCGAAAATAGTAGGGATAGTTAGTAATAGAATAAGTGATTGGATTGCGGTTAAATCTTTTTCAAAAAAGATTTAGAAAGTACATTCAGAATGATTTTTATTAGTAAGTTTGCACCCCCGAAATAAACAGCGGGGATAGTGATAACGATTTAAGAGAAGGTTTAATCACCTTTTAATAGATATAAGATTTTGACTAGCGATAGTCGAAAGTTCTTTGAAAAGATTGAAGTAAGAAAGAAAAGGAAAAACATCTTGATGTTATTTCGCAAGGGATAACATTTGAGAAACCTAGCACAATATTAAAATTATAATTACAACGAAGAGTTTGATCCTGGCTCAGGATGAACGCTAGCGGCAGGCTTAACACATGCAAGTCGAACGGTAACATGAAAGCTTGCTTTTGATGACGAGTGGCGCACGGGTGCGTAACGCGTATGCAATCTACCCTTTACTGGAGCATAGCCCTTGGAAACGAGGAATAATACTCCATAGTATAACGAATTCGCATGTTTTTGTTATTAAAGCTTCGGCGGTAAAGGATGAGCATGCGTCCCATTAGTTTGTTGGTGAGGTAATGGCTCACCAAGACTACGATGGGTAGGGGGCCTGAGAGGGTTATCCCCCACACTGGTACTGAGACACGGACCAGACTCCTACGGGAGGCAGCAGTGAGGAATATTGGTCAATGGACGAAAGTCTGAACCAGCCATGCCGCGTGCAGGATGACTGCCCTATGGGTTGTAAACTGCTTTTATATAGGAAGAAACCTCCCGACGTGTCGGGAGCTGACGGTACTATAAGAATAAGGACCGGCTAACTCCGTGCCAGCAGCCGCGGTAATACGGAGGGTCCAAGCGTTATCCGGATTTATTGGGTTTAAAGGGTACGTAGGCGGAGTTTTAAGTCAGTAGTGAAAGCCCATCGCTCAACGATGGAACTGCTATTGATACTGATACTCTTGAATATAGTTGAAGTGGGCGGAATACGGCATGTAGCGGTGAAATGCATAGATATGCCGTGGAACACCAATCGCGAAGGCAGCTCACTAAGCTATTATTGACGCTAATGTACGAAAGCGTGGGTAGCGAACAGGATTAGATACCCTGGTAGTCCACGCCGTAAACGATGATTACTCGGTGCTGGCGATATACAGTCAGTGCCTAAGCGAAAGTGATAAGTAATCCACCTGGGGAGTACGATCGCAAGGTTGAAACTCAAAGGAATTGACGGGGGCCCGCACAAGCGGTGGAGCATGTGGTTTAATTCGATGATACGCGAGGAACCTT
>Ga0209491_10000141_pt1 | contig 128727 bp, 102 predicted proteins | sample BON02_FD_187213 | JGI IMG/M metagenome (GOLD analysis project Ga0209491, IMG submission 187213) | Freshwater microbial communities from Lake Bonney liftoff mats and glacier meltwater in Antarctica - BON-02 (SPAdes) (version 2) | ecosystem: Environmental > Aquatic > Freshwater > Ice > Glacier... | reverse complement strand
AGCTGAGCAACATTTGGAACCAAGTGTTTGGTAAAATGTTAGCCGCCATTCCACCCGTCAGCGATGTTATTCGAAATCAAACCCCGAATTTCCAAGCCTCAAACTGCGCATGAACCAGATCGCACCCCGTTAGAGTAAGTGCTAGGCAGCTAAACGTGCAAACGCCAGAGCTTCAGACGCAAGAGCTTCAGACGCCAGAGAAGCGAAGCGATGTTGTTATCCAGGATTTCGAGTCCGAAAGCTATGGAGACTGGAAAGTCCAAGGAGAAGCCTTTGGGCCTGGTCCCGCGATGGGAACTTTGCCTGGACAAATGGAAGTTAGTGGCTTTCAGGGTAAGCGTTTGGTGAATTCATTTTTTGATGGCGACCGCACGACTGGTACGCTGACATCGAAACCGTTTACCATCAAACGCGATTTTATGACGTTTTTGATTGGTGGTGGCGGCTATAAAGAAACCACGTGCATGAATTTGTTGATTGATTCCAAGGTCGTGCGAATCGCGACTGGGCCTAACAGAAATTCGGGTGGCAGTGAAAGGTTGGAACTTGCCTACTGGGACGTCAAGGAATTCTTTGGCAAGCAGGCAACCGTGCAGATAATAGATCAAAATCAAGGCGGCTGGGGACACATCAGCGTCGATGACATTAGGGCAACGGATACTCAAACTGGGATCGACGCCAGTGAATTTGGTAAAGAGCCTAATCTTGATAATTTTGAGACCTATCTGGAAGTCGGCTATAACCAAGTGTATCGTCCACAATTTCATTTTACGTCGTTACGCAACTGGCTGAATGATCCCAATGGAATGGTTTATTATGACGGTGAATATCATCTCTTTTTTCAGCACAATCCCTTAGGAACCGCTTGGGGGAACATGACTTGGGGGCACGCGGTCAGCCCAGACATGCTGCAGTGGAAGCAATTGCCGCATGCGATTTTGCCCTATGCAGATGGGACCATTTTTTCGGGTACAGCGGTGGTCGATCATAACAATAGCCTGGGCGTGCAGCAGGGAGACACCAAAACGTTAGTTGCAGCCTTTACTTTTGCCAAGGGACAGTTTTCTCAGGCGTTAGCGTACAGCACTGATCGAGGCCGCACGTTCAAACTATGGAACGATGGTAAGCCGGTCGTTCCCAACAATGGCTATGATTCAGGGGAACGTGACCCAAAGATTTTTTGGCATGAGGCGTCGCAGAAATGGGTAATGGTGCTGTGGGTGAAGCAGGCTCAGCCGGGGCGTGTTTTGTTCTTCAATTCAGACGACTTGCGGAACTGGACCGAGGTGAGTCAGTTTGATCGGGATTGGGTTTTCGAGTGTATGGATATGGTTGAACTGCCTATCGACGGTGATTCGAATAATAAAAAGTGGCTACTTTACGACGCAAGCTTTGAGTACGAGATCGGCGACTTTGATGGTAAGACTTTTACGACCGACCGAGTGGCCCATCGTGGCGAATATGGCCCTAACTACTACGCCGCCCAGAGCTTTAATGACGGGCCCGACGATCGAAAGGTCTTGATCGGTTGGATGCGAGGAGATAACGCTCCGTTTGTTTCCCATCAGATGCCGTTCAATCAGCAAATGAGCATTCCGGCAACGATGACCTTAAAGACCACGCCCCAGGGCGTTCGTCTTTTTCGCTGGCCCGTTCAAGAGATCTCAGAATTGTACGCCGGGTCTAAGGTCTGGAACGACATCACTTTGCCGCAGGCCAAGGCGGGGTTGAGCGAATTTGAGGCTGAATTGGTCGATCTGTCGATCTCGTTTATAGCAGACGCCCAGACAGAGCTTTCGATCAATGTGCGCGGCCAGGAAATTCGGTATCAGGACGAGGCTTTTGTCTTTCAGAACGTAAAAATCCCAGCGAGTCCGATCAAGGGGGTCGTGTCTTTGCGTTGTTTAGTGGATCGAGCGTCGGTGGAACTGTTCGCCAACGACGGTGCGGCGGTTGGAACGTTCTACGCAAAGCTGGATCCCGCAAACGAATCGGTATCGATCGATTCTGAAGGGGACACCAAAATTAAGTCTTTGGAAGTTCACCGGCTGAAATCGGTTTGGACGAAGTAACGGCAACGGTCGGCAAATCACCCGGTCTCAGGCGGTACTGCCCAATGCCAGGCGGTGCTGTTTAATTTTGGTAGCAGTTGGGCAGGTATTGTGTTTGTTTTGCCGAAAATCGGTCGCTTGGGTAAAACTGCCCATTGCTAGAGTACAATGCAATGCCTAGGCTTCTTTTTCACCGCGAATTGATGTGTCAAAAGCAAGCGAATTCTGGGTGCTTTGCGACCGCTCCTTTGTAACTGAATGATTGAATTAAAGACCGATGTCCCCAAAACGTGCAACCAAAAATCATGCCCAAAGGGCTGCTAGGCAAGATTCCGCGGCAAATACGGCCGCCAAAGCGGGGAATCGAGGAGCGACTGCAGCCGGAAAAGGCACAGCTGGAAAAGGCACAGCTGGAAAAGGCACAGCTGGAAAAGGCACAGCTGGAAAAGGCGCCGGGCGCCGGTTTTCCAAGACCGCAACGGGAGCTCGTGGTTTTGACGCTGCCAGAAGAGGGGCCAAAGGTATTTCTCCGTCCGGGAGATCGGTCGCCGGGTCGGTCGTTCATAAACGAACAGGCCGGATTCGTTCCAAGACCCCTGTGCCTTCGGGCGATGGATCTAGTATTCGACTGCAGAAATTCTTGGCCTCGGCAGGTGTTGGTTCGCGGCGCGAATGTGAAGTCCTGATCGTTGAAGGTCGAATCGAAGTCGATGACAAGGTGGTGACCGAATTAGGCACACGTATCGATGCGGAGACGAGCGAAGTTTGTTTCGATGGCGAACGCGTGCGTTTGGAACGCTTGCAGTACTTCATGCTAAACAAGCCTCCAGGTGTCGTGTGTACGGCGCAGGATCCTTCGGGGAGGACTCGTGTTGTCGATCTGATCAGTTCGCATCAGCGAGTGTACAATGTTGGGCGATTGGACAAATCCAGTGAAGGCTTGATTCTGGTGACCAACGACGGGCCGTTGGCTCAGTATTTGACGCATCCCAGCTTTGGAATCGAAAAGATTTACCACGTTGTGGTCAAAGGCAGTCCCCACACAGATGATCTTAACATCTTGAAGAAAGGTGTTCACCTGATGGAAGGGATCGCTAAAGTTAAAGACGTTCAAGTGCGGAAGCGTCAGACTCATGCAACAGAATTGCAGATTACTTTGGACGAAGGCAAGAATCGCGAGATTCGGCGGATGCTGGCCAAACTGGGCCATAAAGTGGTGCGTTTGGTTCGAGTCGCCATTGGACCGTTGGCGTTGGGGAACTTGCAGCAGGGCGCCCATCGCCGTTTAACCAGCGAAGAAATTGTGACGTTGAAGGATTGGGCGGAACGGGCTGCCAAAGGTCAGACGCTCAAGACCGTCGTGAAACCGATCAAAGAAAGAGACGCCAAGCGTGCGGAGCGGCCGATGACTGATGCCAAGGCTGCCAACCCGATTCACAAAAAGATTGCTGAAGGTCGTCCTGTTCACTTCGAAGATGTGCAAAAGTCCAAAGATATGCGCACCGCCGAGCGAGAAGCCAAAATTCCCAAAGGAAAACGAAAGCAGATCGAAGAACGTGAAGTTACCAAAGGAAGCTTCCGCCCGAATACCTCCGCCGGCCGATCAAAGGCGATCGCTGAACGCGGAAGTGCACAACCAAAAACACCCGGTCGCGGGCGAGCGCCGGTGATTAAGAAGACTTCTTCGTCGCGTTCAAGGAAAGCAGCGCCAGGGCCGGCTGTGAATGCAGACCGAAAGCGCGGCCCGTCTAGCGGGCGCCGCTAGTTACGCCGGGATACCTATTTGGGGATATCTTATTTGGGGCATGTTATTTGGGGCATGTTAGCAGGGTTGGCTTTGCGAACGTTGTCTAGGGTGAAAGGGTTGCCACCTAATAAACATTCGTCATCAGCCAATGATAAACCAGCGGCGCACTTCAACGTTCATGAACGCTCATGAACGTGGCAATTAGCCGGTTTGGCTGCCGCTAATTCTTCGACCGGCGCGGCAATTCCCGCGCTGGCCTGATGATCAATGACCCTGTGAGTGTTGACCCTGTGAGTGTTGACCCTGTGAGTGTTGACCCTGTGAGTGTTGACCCTGTGAGTGTTGGTCGTGTGAGTGTTGGTCGTGTGAGTGTTGGTCGTGTGAGTGTTGGTCGTGTGGTCGATTCGGAATCGCCACCAGTTTAGTGCTCAGTTGAATAGGACGATTCCACTGCCATTGCCGTCGTTGCTTTCCCATTGCCGCCGAATTTCTCTCAGACCGTAAGTGCACAAATCGAACCGGTCACTTAGGCGAAGTAAGACATCGGGCTTGGGGGTTTCCTTGTCGGTTTCGATGGTCGCCGCCAAATGATAAGACCGTTTGCCGTGCGTGCAGAATGCTTCGAACTGCCCATGATCGTGGGCGTGTTCTTCCTGTCGCAACGCTTCCGGGTAAACGCCTGCCCAGAATAATGTAAAGTCACCGATGTGCCGGTAGACTTCCCGTTTGGCATCACCTAAACGATTGGTGGCTTCGGCGATCATTTCGGTCACCGTGGTTACGGGACGACCTGTGATGCCGCGAACGCGATGTACGACATCATTTCGCACGAAGCGGACCAGGAGATCTGTGATGTAGTCCACCATTGGCGGGTCGACCACACCCAATTCAGTCAGAAAAGTATTCTCGGCCAGTCCAGCAAAATACTGTTCGATCCGAGAATTAGGAGTGAAGTCATTCATGACGAATCCTCCGAAAAATAGGCTGTTCTCTATACCTAACTTACTATCGATTCCCTCTTCGTGTGGGCAAAATATCTGCGTGAGTTCAAAATAGATCTTGCCAGAGTTTTCCGTAAGGTATTGCCCTTATTTTAGTCAAGACTGATCCAAAAGGCCAATCGCTGCGGGTTGATTCACTCTGGCCAATTTAGTGGCCTAAAAGACGCCGCTAAGAGTTCAGAATCGCTATTTATGAAGATATTGCGGGGCTAATCTCGTGGCCGGAAGTCCCAAAGGTGTCGTAGTTTTCACGTAAAAAACGGAAATTCAGAGCCCGCCAGTCTCTGGGGACACTTATTCTGCGGCTTGGATCAACGACTCGACGAACGACTTTACCTCAGCCACCACTTCGCTGCGTGAGAGCGAAGGATCTTCAGTCAGTTTGGCAACTCGCCGCATGACTGCCGAGCCCACAATCAGGCCATCGCAAAACGGTTTCAATTGGTCCACTTGGGGTGGTCCGCTGACGCCAAAACCGACGCAAATCGGTGTCAAGGTTTGGGTTCGCAGCCAGGTCAAATTGTCCGCTAATTCTCTGGGTAATTCGGTCCGTTCGCCAGTAACCCCGGCGACGCTGACGTAATAGATGAAACCCGTGGCTTGTTTTGCAATAATGGCAGCACGCGCTTTAGGGGTGGTTGGCGTAATTAAAGGAATTAAATGCAGGCCCGCATCTTGGCATTTGCCTTGAAGCGGATCCCGACTGTTCCAGAGAAAGTCGGGAACAATCAAACCACTGAACCCAGCTTTGACGGATGCTTCGAGAAAGCGATCCAGGCCGTACCGAAGCACGATGGCATAGCTGACCATCGCAACGGTTGGCTGCGTCATTCGATCGGAAATCGAGCACATCATTTCAAAGATCTGATCCACCTTTAGGTGGTTGGCCAACGCCCGCGTGTAGGACGATTGAATCACTGGGCCGTCCGCGATTGGGTCACTGTAAGGGAACCCAATTTCGAAAAGGCCAGGAGACAGTTGATCCAGTTCTAGCAGTAGCTGTCCTGTGAATTCCAAATCCGGATCACCCGCAGTGATGAAGGGCATAATGGCGCGGCGAGTGGATAGGTTTAGTTTCGTGAACGTATCAGATAGGTTTGGCATCGGAATCAATTTATCGAGAAAGCTAAGCGGATGTACGGGACAAATACAGGACTCAAAGGGCAGGGCCAAGTGAATTAGTTTCGTCGCAATGGTTGCACTGAATTTTATTCCATGCCCAGCAATCGCTGAACTTCGGCAGCATCTTTGTCGCCGCGGCCAGACAGGCAAATCAAGATGATGTCATCTTTGGATCGATGCTTTGCTTGTTCGATGGCTTCATGCACCGCATGGGCACTTTCAAGAGCGCACAGAATGCCTTCGCTGCGGGCGAGGTTCAACACCGCCTTCAAAGCATCGTCGTCACTGCACTGCGTGTACGTAATCCGTCCGGCATCTTTCCAAAAACTGTGCTCGGGTCCGACGCCAGGGTAATCCAAGCCTGCCGATGCGCTATGAACATCGCTGGTCTGGCCATCGTTGTCTTGCAAGACATAACTCAAGCTGCCGTGCAAAATGCCCGGTGCACCGTAGGTTAGTGGAGCAGCATGTTCGCCCAGCACCCTGGAACGGCCGCCAGCTTCGACGCCGATCAATGGCACATCGGTATGTTTGACAAACGGATAGAACATTCCCGCTGCATTGGAGCCACCGCCCACGCAGGCAATCACAAGATCGGGCATTCGGCCAAATCGCTCCTTGGATTGTTCGATCGATTCTTGCCCAATCACGGATTGGAAGTCGCGAACAATTTGCGGAAAAGGGTGAGGCCCAACAGCGCTTCCCAAAATGTAATGCGTATCTTTGACCGAGGCCATCCAGTCTCGCATTGCTTCATTGACTGCGTCCCGCAACGTCCGCGAACCGGTCTCTACCGGGCGGATTTCGGTGCCTAAAAATTTCATCGCGCGAACGTTCGGTTGTTGGCGACGAACATCTTCCGCCCCCATGTAAACCACGCACGGCAGGCCTAGTCGAGCGCAAGCGGTCGCCGAAGCTACGCCGTGTTGGCCGGCACCGGTCTCCGCGATAACTCGGCTTTTGCCCATTCGCTTGGTCAGCAGAGCCTGGCCAAGCGTGTTGTTGATTTTGTGAGCACCGGTATGGTTCAGATCTTCACGCTTTAACCAAATTTGAGCACCGCCGGCCTGCTGTGTTAGACGCTCGGCAAAATAAAGCGGAGACGGACGTCCCACCATGTCTCGTAATAGTTCATTCAAAAACCGGTTGAATTCAGGGTCCTGTTTCGCTTCTGCGAACGCCAAACCAAGTTCTTCCAGAGCATAATTGAGCGTTTCTGGAACATATTTGCCTCCAAACGGGCCATACCGGCCTTCGGAATCGGGGCCTGCTGCCAGTTCAGATGATTTTTCTAGTTCACTTGGCATGACTGAGGATCTCGTAACAATGGTTTTCTGTTAAGGCACGTGTTTGCAAGTGCTTCCTGCATAGATCAGCGTTGGATAACCTTAATTCGTGATCAGATGAGCAACTAAAGACGCTGTTGGCAGGTTTTAATAGTAACCTGGGTGACCAACTTTTACGTCAGCAGCCAGATCCATTTACCATAGCTACCCAAGCGAAAATTGACGAGTCCATGCCTGAATTGCCAGAAGTCGAAACGATGTGCCGAGGTATTGCTTCGGTTGTTGGGAAGCAGATTTTGGCGGCGGGTAGGGTTAAGTGTAATCGCAAACCAATTCATGTCGCGCCAGAGCCCGAAAAATGGAAAAAATTCGCCGTAGAGCAAGTGGTCCAAGCGGTTTCTAGGATCGGGAAGCGTGTGGTTTTAGAGTTGGCCAACCGCTTCCGGATTGTCTTTGAACCGCGTATGACCGGTCTTGTCCTGCTGGCGGACCCGCCAAGCCAGGAACATCTGCGGTTTGAAGTGCGACTTTCTGACGCAAAGCCTCCACTGGGTGATGCGGTGAAGGTCATGCCGGGGCAGTACCGCCAAGGCGGACAGCGGGCGGCAAAGCTAACAACCGCTGCCAATCAAACCGCTGCTGAGCAAGGATCGACCCAAGATCAACAAATGTTGACCGCTGCTCAATCGCAGCATTCGACGCGTTTACTTTTTTGGGATCGACGTGGTTTGGGATCGGTTCGTCTTTTCTCGGAGGATGAATTTGCCCAGACATTTCTCTCGGGACAAGTGGGAGTTGACGCCCTGGAAGTTACCGTCAAGCAGTTGGCCAGGATCTTTGCAGACTGTCGCCAGGCGATCAAGCCAGCGCTGTTGCTGCAGAAAAAGTTGGCTGGGGTTGGGAACCTTTATGCCAGTGAATTGCTGTTCAATGCCAAGGTTTCACCGACTTTGATTTGCCAGGAAATTTCGTCCGCCCAGTGGCGCAGAATTCACAAAGAAATGCTGAACGTTTTGTTGCAGGCGATTGCCTACGAAGGTTCAACTTTGGGCGATGGGACGTATCGGAATGCTTTGAACCAGGAAGGCGGCTATCAGAATCACCATAGAGTGTATGCTCGCGAAGGAAAACCGTGCCCACGTTGTCACAAGAAGATTGTTCGCATCGTGCAAACGCAACGAGCCACGTTCTATTGCCCTAAATGCCAGAGATGATCTCTTGTTACGTAGTTGGTTGTCCAAAAGAGCGTTTACGTTAAGGTGCCTGGTCCGAACTTTTAAGGGTTTGAGGTGTTTGAATTTGATTCCAACGCGTTCTTTTTCCAGAGTCATTATTTATTAAAATTTCCCAGATAAGCCGACACCGTGCACGCTAACGAGAATCCTTTTTCGATCCAGAAAATTCACTCGCTACCTTTTGCGTTTGAAGATGGAATGACGTTGGATCGTTTGGCGTCCAATTTTCGAAATCAATGGCAGCGCAATCCAAGGATGTGTCTTTGGGGACAGCATGGAGCGGGTAAAACAACTCTCTTGCGTTCTCTGCAAGCGACATTGGAAGGGCAGGGCGTCCGAGCCCTTTTTCTTTCGGGTGCTAACCACGCTCTGGCGAACAACCGCAGTTCGCCATCGCTTGCTGGTTCCAGTTCTAGCTGGTTTGGGTCCCATGCTCAGCGGAAATTTCAATTGACTGATGGGGAATCTTATGACGTTGTGTTGCTGGACAGTGGTGAATGCCTGCGCGGGATTGCTTGGTGGCGATTCTTGAGTCAATTAAGGCATAAGCCGCTGCTGATGACGTCTCATCGTCCATCGTTGCCAGTGCTTTATCACTGCCAAACTTCCAAGGCAACCTTTGTTGCCATGTGCCAGCAGTTGTTAATCTCCAGCGTGTCTGGGGTGGGGGACAATTGGGCGGCGGCCCAGTTGGAGGCGGTGTTCGAACAAAATTCTGGCGACGTTCGGAAATGTTTTTTCGCGTTGTATGATCAGTGCACTCATTTGCAATGATTTTCACCAGTTTAAAAGATGCTTGACCGAAGCTAATTGTTGGGCAACCTTGATGGCATGCAGCAAGCTATCGTGGTTGGCAGTGCCTTTCCAGGCTCGATCAAACGCCGTTCCATGCGCAACACTGGTACGGACAATAGGTAACCCCAAAGCGATGTTGACCGCTCGTTGCATACCCATCAATTTCAACGCAATGTGGCCTTGGTCGTGGTACATCGCAACGACGCCATCGAATTCACCCGCCGCGGCGCGAACCATCAAGGTATCACAGGGCAGGGCAGAGCTAAGTGGCAGACCTGCGATTCGACCTTCGGCGATTGCCGGTTCAATTAGATCCAGTTCTTCGCGCCCGAACAGCCCGTTTTCGCCCGCGTGAGGGTTCAGCGCCGCAACGGCAAGGGAAATCGGCCGTCCGCCAGCGATTACTTGCGAAAATCCTTCCATCACACAGTTGACTAGGCGGCTGGTTTCTAGGATTCGTTCCTGGGTCAATTGAGAGATCGCATCCTTCATTCCCAAATGCAACGTAACGTGCCCAACTCCAAGTCCGATATCGCCCAGGCGTAGTCGTGGAGGCAATGTATTTACCGTTGGATCGGATGAGTCGAACGGAGGCAGGTACAGCATCATGGCAACGTCTTTGACGCCACATAAGTCCGCCAGCATTTCGGTATGCCCCGGCCAATGATGGCCCGCCAAATGGAGCGATTCTTTTTGTAATGGGGCGGTCACCATGGCATCAATTCTGTTTTCCATTGCCAGCTTTGCGGCGGCCGCAGTTGCTTGATAGGCTGCATGTCCGCCTCTGGCATCGATAGTTGCTGGTGGAACCAGAGCCGCCTCGGGACTGACGCAGTCTAGGCAAAAAATTCGTCCACGTTTTTGCGACCTGTCTAGCGCAAAGAAATCTTCTGGTTCAGAAATGGTCGTGACCGCCAGTGTGCTTCCAATCAAATCGACAGCGCGACGCATTACATCTGAATTGCCCAAAACGAAAATTGAATGTTCCAACGAGGCATTTGAGTGCTCGGGTTCCATATTGGCGAGGTCAAAACCAGCGGCACCAGGCCGCTGTTGGTATTCAAAGGCCTTTGCGATGGTTTCGGGGCCAACCCCTGCAGGATCTCCCATGGTTATGGCAATTCGAATCGACACAGTTTCAGCTTTCGGGTGAACTTCTTTGCATGGCCTAAATTCGAAGGTCAGGCTACGGCAAGGCGGATGAAAAAAGCAAAGGGCAGGGCCTGTGAGATGTCCAATGTCTCCGGTTTGTGACAATAAAATCAATCTCCACCAATTTTCGCAAATTAGCCGGGCAGAGAATAGGAGTAGGGCGGTTTTCGATTTTTGCAAGCATTGCCAGAATGTGTGCTAACGGAGCCAGATTCTTGCGCAATCGCCATAAGGGTGTGTCAGACCATGAAAGCTTGTATTCAACGAGTACGATTTGCACGTGTCGAAGTGGAAGGCAAACTGATCGGAGAAATCCAAAAGGGTTTGCTGGTCTTGTTGGGAGTTCAAGAGGGAGACCAGGCCAGCGATCTGAATTACTTGGTGGATAAAACCGTTGGGCTGCGTATCTTTCCTGACGACGAAGGCAAAATGAACCGTTCGGTGCTTGATGTTGGCGGACAAATGTTGGTGGTCAGTCAATTCACGTTGCTTGGTGATTGTCGGAAAGGGAAACGGCCCAGTTTTGGTCAGGCGGCAAACGCAGAGGTTGCCGATGCCCTGTATCGGCGGTTTGTCAAAGAAACATCGCTGCTGGGTGTGCCAGTCGCCACGGGTCAATTTCAAGCAGATATGCAAGTCACGTTATGCAACGATGGCCCCGTCACTATCCTGTTGGATAGTCGACGCTGATTGGATAGTCGACGATAAACGATCGGCAACCGACGTTAGGCGAAAAGTATTTTGCAACTGAAGCCCGGAATCGAATCTGTCAGTTCATTCGAATGGTTCTGGGGCTTGCCGTAGAGGTCTCAGAAATTGCCAGGCGTCCGAGGCAGGAATGGGTTGTTGGAAGCGGCTGGATTTGAGTTTAAACCGTTAGGTAGTGGTGTATTGTCTGGCAATGAACTTCTTTGAAGTGGTGACGCCGAAGGTGAATTTTCAAGCATGGCAGATGCCGGGTGCTGCGGGTCAGCGGCGCCAATCAGACTGGCTCCAGCCTCTTGGGTTTGGTTGAAAGACGCGGGTGCAACATTGGATGATTTGGATCCAGTGAAGTAATTTAGCCATTCCGCCAGGACGGTAGGTTGTCCATTTAGTCGTCTGCGTCGCTGCGTTGTTGGACCGATTCGACGGATCGGTAGCAACGACTTGCCGTCAAAGTCTTCATGAGTGCGGTGATTGTGTGGAAGCCAATTTTTGACCGCTTTCAGTTGCAATGCTTGGATTGCTTTCTGGGCGTATGCGGGGATTTGGATTTGGTTGTCATCGATCGCTTCCTGGATCATGGGGTCGTTGACTGCGATCAAACTAAGCAGCAAGAGTTTCGCGTATGTGGTGATATTTGAAAAATTGCTGTTGCCCCAGAACTTCATCGCAGTTCCGAAAGAGCGTTTTAGCACTCGGCCGTTTAAATCAACCGAATACAATTCATCCATGGCCAAGTGAGACATGAAGCCCAGGAATACGGCCCACGATCGAAACATTCGGATCGAGATGTCTTGGCTTGAGCAAATCAAGAATGCCAACATGGCTGCGATCAATGCCGCCGGGACACTGTGCCACATTCCACGATGTTTGGTGTAACGCTTGAAAAGATTCCAAACCACAAATCGCAAGAGAAAGTAAATCAGTCCGCCAGCAAGCACCATCGAAGCGTGGCTCATTCCCATCCGCTGGAATCGTTCCATCAGCAGCATGGGAATCACTGCCGAAGTAAAGGCTTTGGTTTCGCGAATGGGGATTCCCGAATCGCTATCTAGGTCGGGTAGCATCCCAGATACACTGCAAAGTCCGCCAGCAATAATGCAGGTTCCCAGTGGTAGTTCAAACTGCAAGTAACCGAACGCTCCGTAGGCAATTCCTAGTCCTGTGCTGACCGAAATGTGAGTTTTGAAATCAGCCATAAGTGTCGATCAGTGTTCTTTTGGAAAAACTGAGTTTGCTTGCTTAGGAAGTTGTTTCCAAGGGAATGTGTCTTCGAACGTCGTTTGCTAGTTTGTGGGCTGATTCAGTGGAGTAGCCCGGTCGAGTAGCCCAGTTTGTCAATCGCGTCATCGACAACGTGTCTAATAGGGTAGGGCGGTTTTCTAAAAAATTAATCTAAGTTGCTAGCGGCATTGGCAAGTGTTCGGGGCTCCCTTTGTTTTTTGTGGCTGACCCCCTGCCCTAAATTTCAGTGATTCAACGCCCTGCCTTACTTCTTTCCATGGATCGCAGTTTGTTTTTGGCGATCGACGCCTAAATTCTGTATTGATTTCAACTGGTAGAGTTAACCAAGTTTTAGAGTGTTGACCAATACGAATTTTCTGCAGATCGAGTCTTTGCTGTTGCTCGTTTGGTTGCTAGCGGTGAGGATTGAATTGACCGCTAGCACAGTGAATTTGATTGATCTTGGTTCGACTTTCCGCCAATCTGTATACTCGGCAATCTTATTCGTGACCGATTTTTGTTTGATCAGACAGCCTGGTCGACGCAATGGAGTTTTTTGAAACGATGGAAATCTACGACATCGTCATGTTGGTGATTTTGGTAGGCGCGGTGCTTTTTGGTGCAATGAAAGGCATGGCCTGGCAGATTGCGTCGATTGCCGCGCTGGTGGTCAGTTATTTGGTGGCGGTGAATTTCAACGAACAAGTGGCTGCTTATATTAAGGTGGAAGAGCCTTTGAATAAATTGGCCGCGATGTTGCTACTCTATTTGGGAACTAGTTTCAGCATTTGGATCGCCTTTGGTTTCGTGCGTCGCTACATTGAAAAAATGTCTTTGAAGGAGTTTGACCGTCACGCTGGAGCCTTGTTAGGTGCGATCACCGGTGTGATTTTGTGTGTTTCGGTGACACTGTTTTCGGTCACGATGTTGAAGGAAAATCAACGTCAGTACATTGTTCAATCGAAGTCGGGTTTATACATCACCAAATGGATTAACGAATTCGAAGGGGTTTTCCCGCCGGCTGTTCATCAGGTCTTGTCTCCTTATATCAAGCGATTGAACGAAGAGATGGGATACGGGACTGGGTCTGAGGATCAGATTAATCCAACTTTCAATCCTTATCAGCCGTTTCAGAACCAAGCCGTCAATTCAACTCTCTTGCCTAATCAAGGCAATCCAAATGCCGGGAATGGTTTTGTGACTCAGCCCGGATTGGGTACCAGTCCTCCGGCTTTTCCTGATGGGAATAATCCGGGAGGATTCGCTCCGGCTGTTCCCGCTGGTTATAACGGTTTTTAGAACGTGCAGTCATGTGCATGTCTAGACGGTTGTAGCGGAAGTGATTCAAATGCAGCCAATGACGACGAGTGATGGTTTAGCATGATCCGCAGGCGAGCATCAGAGGCGATTGGTCGGACGTCGCAACTTGACTTCGTCTGCTTTTAGTGGCCAAGCAATTGCTGGGTAGCCACAGCGGTCACGGTTCGGATTCAGGCGAGGGCCTGGCGGTTTAGATCGGCCTGACGGGGTTTGAGAAACCAGCTGCGGGATGCGGCTTCAAGCGGCGGCGATCGCTGAGCAATTTGCAGTGTACTTCAATGCTGGCTTGAGGGCGTTTTCCAATGCGTTTTCCAATGCGTTTTCCAATGCGTTTTCCAATGCGTTTTCCAATGCGTTTTCCAATGCGTTTTTCAATGCGTTTTTCAATGCGTTTTCCAATGCGTTTTTCAAAGTACTGTGCCGGCCAATTTGACGTTAGGTTTTGTGGGTGACGGCCGTAAAACATCGCCTTTGCTGGCTAGATTCGAGCGGGTTATTCCAGGTTGCTGTTATCAGCATAACGGCAAGGGGCGGTGGAATCGGTGGAATCGGGGTAAATCCCGGCATGTGCGTATTCCAGCTAGAAAATATAGCTCAAACCGAACATAAGAAACATTATCGGACGTTAGTAGTGGGTTGATTTGGCCTGGTTTTCCTGTGGCTTGGTGTGTGTTTTGCCTGTGTTGACTGCCTGATTTATTCGTTGCGGATGGCGTGTGTTTGTCGCGCGAATTCGGTGGTCGCAAATGAACGCTGCGTCGTGATTGAATGCGATACTTCTTGCGGGAGTTTATGCCCGGAAAATTGTGGTGTCAGATCGTTGGTGAACGCCATAAAAAAAGACCAGTCTCACAGGCTGTGGACTGGTCAAGAGTTTTCTGTTTGATCGATGCTTAAGCGTTCGCTGGCGTGCTTGTTCTGCTGCGGTGACAACTTATGCGGTGACCGCTGGTGTTTCTAGGAATACCCCGATGCGGCGGAATTTATCGTAGCGCTGATTCACCAGTTCGTCCACGGGGATTTGGATCAATTCATTGAGTGACTTGAGCAGGTAGCTTTTTAGGCGTGTTGCCATCTCGTGCGGATCCCGATGGGCTCCACCAAGCGGTTCTTCGATAACATGGTCAACAACCTTAAGTTCAGACAAATGCTTAGAAGTGAACCTTAAGGCATCTGCGGCCTTTTCGGCAAATTCGGCACTCTTCCAAAGGATGCCTGCACAGCCTTCTGGGCTGATGACTGAATAGTACGCGTTCTGTAGCATCGCGACTCGATCGCCAACGCCGATCCCCAACGCTCCGCCGGATCCGCCTTCACCAATCACAACGCAAATGATGGGGGTCTTGAGTTGGGACATTAAGAACATGCTTTCGGCGATTACTTGCGCCTGTCCACGTTCTTCCGCACCGATGCCGGGATAAGCGCCCGGGGTGTCGATCAGGCAAATGACAGGCAAGCCGTATTTGGCCGCCATCTTCATTTTGCTCATCGATTTTCGATAACCTTCAGGATGTGCACAGCCAAAGAAATTCTCAACTCGGTCCTTGTAGTTGCGTCCTTTTTGGTGCCCAATCACCATGACTTTGTGGTCTTCAAGTTTTGCGAATCCGACGCGCATTGCTCGGTCGTCGCCAAAGAACTTATCGCCGTGTAGTTCAACGAATTCGTCGAACATCAACGATAGGTAGTCCGTTGAATGTGGTCGGTCCTTATGGCGTGCAACTTGAACGGTTTGCCAAGGCGACAAGTTGGCGTAGGTTTCGCGAGTCGTTTCGACCAATTGCTGTCGCAGCGTGCGAAGCTGTTCTTGGTGTTCGGCCGAACCGTCGTTTTGGGTTTCGGCTTGGTCAATTCGCAGTTGAAGTTCTCGCATGGATGCTTCAAACGGTAAAAATTCGTAGCTCATAACAGATTGCACTTAAAGATTAAGGTGATTGCCAATCGGCATTCTGGGGTTTGGGCTCAACGGCCAGTCCCAAAAAAAGGGACTAGTCGTCTTGTCTTTCAAGCATTTTGCGAATGGCGCCAGCTTTTAACACCCGATTTTTTTTCAGGTCACCGATGATGGCTTCGATGGACGCATATCGATCGGCCGGCTTTTTCGCCATCATCTTTGCTAATATATTCGCGAAGTCTTCGGAAACCATTTTATTCGCTGGCAGTACCGATGGAATAGGTGCTGACAAGTGTTTGCTTAGCAATTCATTGGGTGTCGACGCGGTGTAAGGCAATTTGCCACTGACCAATTCGAAAAGCATGCAACCCAGGCCGTAGATGTCGGTTTGAATGGTAAGATGTCTGCCCAAAATCTGTTCGGGGGCCATGTAGCTGCGGGTCCCTGATACGGCTTTAGAACTTCTCCCCCAGCCAGAAAAAATCGAGGCTTTTGTGATTTTCTGAGCAATTGAGAAGTCGATCAGTTTTACTTCTCGTTTCTTGTTGATCAAATAATTATCGGGTTTCATATCGCAATGAAGCCAGCCTTTGCGGTGCATAAATGCCAGTCCTTCGCAGCATGACATGACTGTGTTATCGATGTCCATCAGCGAATTGTTGAAATTGTCACGCAGATCTTGCTTCAAATTCATCGCGTTGAACAGTTCCATGGCTACGAACGGCAGCGTATGTTGCTGCAGAAAGTCATAGATTCGAATGATTTTCGGGTGATCTAATTGCTTTCCGACGCTGGCTTCGTGGCGCAAGGCGGCTACTTGCTCTTTGTCACTGATATGCTCACGCAACAGCACCTTTAGGGCTGCGCGTTGATCGGTGCCGGTCTTAATTGCCTCCCATACTTGGCAAGTTTGTCCGGCGCGAATCATTCGAACCAGTTGGTACGGGCCCAAGAAGTGTTGTCCACTGGCCACAATAATTCCTTTCTAGTTCAATTACGCGTTTGAGCACATGCTGGCATTGAATGCCTTGGAGGCTGCTTACCAAAAACGTTTGTGGGATCATGCGACGACATGCCGCGTCTTGCTGTAGTTGGTCTAGTTTACTGTGCGCCCAGTTTACTGTGCGCCCAGTTTACGATTCACCTAATGGACTGCGGCTCGAGCGATGCTGCGCCAAGTTGTCGTAGCTTTCTAGTCTAATCCAACAGGTAGCTTGGAGTAACTACAGTAACCGCTGCGGTCACGTCCAGAGGAGAAATTTGACGTGGTGGGTCGATATGCGGACCGTCCTTCTTGACGCCGCGGTAAATAAACGATTGCTTGAAAATATTCGAACCGATGGTTTCAGCCAGACTGGATTCTCAGTTTCAAGCACATCAATCAAGTCGGTTGCGGTGTGGTTGCCCCTGCTTCCGAGCGAAGCTGTTGATAGAGTTCTCGAATCTGTTGGGTCATGAATTGGTGATCAAACTGTCTAGAAAATCGACATTGCCCTGCCCTTCCCATTCGCTGTCGATCTTCGGGTGAGTTCGACAAGGACAAGAGTTTTTGTTGCAACTGTTCGGTATTCTTGGCTGGGATCAACCAGCCCGTTTCGCCACTGATGCAGACTTCACGTGCGCCATCAATGTCGAACGAAACTACAGGAAGGCCTGAAATTAATGCCTGCGGTAGGACCCGAGCCAGTCCTTCTCGCAAGCTTGTGTGGACGACGATGTCCATCGCAGCGATCATGCGAGGCACCTGCTGCGGGTCCACCAATCCAGTGAAAATGAAATGATCTGACAAGTTCATCTGGGTGATTGTGGCTTTGATCGAATCGGTCAAGCTTCCATCGCCTACCAGTAAGAACTTTACTTTTGGATTCTTGGCGATAATACCCTTCGCGGCTTGCAACAGGTATTCGTGGCCTTTAAGTGGTGCCAGGCGAGCGATTTTTCCAATGATGATATCATCGGCCGCAATCCCCAATTCCTTACGAACAGATGCGCGTTGTAAGTGACCTTCCAGGAAGGGCTGGACTTCCATTCCGCTGTAGATTGTTGAGAACTTGGCGGCCGCCGCCACGTTAGCGTCTACCATCAATTGAGTCATCGCATCAGCCACTGAAACTAGATGATGGCAGCGTTTGGCTGCGTACCATTCACACCACCGATAGGCCCAATACTCGATTCGGTTTTGATAGGGATAAAAGGGCGCGCCGTGAACGCTGTGGATCACCACGGGCACCTGATTCTGCCAAGCCGCCAGTCTGCCCAAAATGCCAGCTTTGGCACTGTGGGTATGAACGACATCGGGCTTGAAATCAGAAAAGAATTTTCTCAAATCGCGATAGGTTGTCCGATCCTTTAGTAAATGGATGCTGCGTTGCATGGTGGGGATGATCTTGATTGAAATCGCCTGCCGTTGGGCCGGCGTCAGCCGTTCAAGCAACCGTCCCTCGGGGCCATCGGTTGGGCCCGTGATTAGAACCACTTCATCTTGGAAGTCGTTTGCCAAATCTAAGCAGTTGTAAAGGGTGTTCTCTTGTGCCCCGCCAATGATCATGCGAGTTATAACGTGGGCAACTTTCATGGGTATCCTCTGTGTTTTGAATCGGGTTCACTCGGCAGCGTCTTGGGAGTCCTTCAGGCGATCAATTGAAGCCAATGCTGGTTCACTAAACAACGATCCAGCCTAGTCCGCCGGCAACCGCATAAAGAATAAAGATTAGATACATCGAGCAAAAGAACCAAGACATGGTTGCTGTAACCTTTTTCATTCGCCAAAACATGAACATCGCAATCGAAGTCATGGCGAACAGCAGGATTCGCAGGCCAGTGACCCCTCGCATGGTTTCGGCATTGTCGCCAACCAGGTTAATGGGTTCCCAGTTGTTTAGGTAACAGCACACAAATAACGGGATCGACATTCCGATGCAAATATCAAAAATGTTCGAACCGAACACATTTGAAATCGCTCCAGAATCGTCGCCTCGGCGGGCAGCGCCGATGCTAAGTAAGGTGTCTGGCACACTCGAGACGGAAGCTACCAGAATGACGGACACGAAAAACGCAGGAATCTCAATCGCCACCGACAATGCGTTTGTAATTTCGACTAACAAGAAGCAAGCGCCGGCCGCAGTAATCGTGGAAAGTAGCAAGACGATAATCGAAGTCATCGCATTAAGGCGGACACTTCCCAAATTGAACAAGAAGTAGGCCCGTTCATCATCTTGTTGGCTGGTGTGCGATTCGCTTTGGTGATCCTCGGTGGACGCTTGGTGCGCCGAATCCGGCAAACCGCCCCGCTCTAACACGGCTAAATCGGTGGCACCTGAAAGTGGATGATCGCTTTGTAGTCGGCGTCGGTGCTCGCCTGTGGCGATCGCCAAGTGCACAATGTAACCCAGATACGCCAGAATTCCCGCCAGCCCCATCCACCAATAAAGCTTTGGCGAAAAAAGGATTAGCAACAGCCCAAATTGGGTAAACAGGACCCAGTTGCCGTCCCGGCGTAGGACTTCGGTTTCAATCTTCAGTTCCGAATGACTCTTGCTTGTATAAACCAGTGTCAGGCAACATAACGCAGGAATCAAGATTAAATTGTAGATCGCACTGCCAGCGCAGGTCGCGATCGTTGAACCGTAGCCGTCGGTGCTGTGTTGGATTCGCTCGGCTAATGTTCTGTCGCCCCACACGGCTACCAGCACGAAGAACAGGCCGGTAAATAATTCGGGCATGCTGCTGGCAACGGCATCAAGGGTTGCTCCACGCACACTCGATGGAATTCGCCAATAGATACCAAACCACTGAGCAGCCTCGGCAAAGGGATCGCACGCTTGCCACAAAGCGATACTTAAACAGATCGCAGTCGATAGTCCGTATCCCAATTCGAACGTCAGATTGGGAGTGGATGTCGTCCCGCGGAGGTAGTAGAAAATGGCAGCGATTGACAGGGAAACTGCCAGAAGGCAAATTCCCAGCCATTGGATCTTGGGAGAATCCGCGTCATGGTCTGTTTGGGCGGGAGAGGACAACGGGTCGATCGTTTCATTCATGAATGGGGTCGGTCTTAAAATTGTACAAAACTAAGTGGAAGTTTTGGCCGGCTGGCACGGGCAAATGTCGTCAGCTGGGTGGGATCGCTTGATTTCGGACAAGGCTGTGCACTGCTCAAAGGCATCTAAGGTTGGGTTGGCAGCAACGCTGGTCTTGATCCGACATCAACGCTTGCGCCTTTATCTTTTGCGTCCGAATCTTTTGCATCTGACGTTAACGGGGTTGGGACTTTAGCTTGTGATCACTGGCGAGTCTGATGTGAAGCTCCGCTTGCTATCGGCTGAGTGACGAATTTCCGTCGGTCAATTAAGTTTGCTACTCTCGTAACGTACTTCCGTCATGGTCAGACCTGCGGCCGGAGCGGTAGGACCGGCTGCCGCTCGGTCGGCAGCAACAATGATCTTTGGGATTTCGTCGGATGTGATTTTACCACGCCCGACCTCTACAAGGGTTCCCACAAGGTTGCGGACCATATTATACAAAAAACCATTGGAGGTGACTTCCATATCGATGGTGGGGAAAGTCGATTCGCTGTGACGTTGAACCGTGAATTGGCTAATCGTACGAACGGTCGTTTTTCGCGGAGCACCGGTCGATTGAAAGCTCGCGAAATCGTGTGTGCCGATAAAATGCTGCCCTGCCCTTTCCATAGCTAGACAGTCAAGCGGTTTCGGGATGAACCAGCAGCGATCTTGTAAAAACGGACTACGGACAGGTCCCGTTTGGATCGTGTATCGATAAGTTTTTGCGGTGGCATCACGAATGGCATGAAACCCCGTCTGCACTTGGCAGGCATGAATGACCGATATTTGGTTTGGCAGATGGGCGTTCAGCGCCAACGCAATCGCACTTGCTGGAATCGAGTGCCCTGTGCACAAGCTGGCAACTTGGCCTATGGCGTGTACGCCCGAATCCGTTCGTCCCGAGCCTGTGATGCGAATTTCTTCGCCGGTCACTGCCCGCCACGCTCGTTCCAGTTCGCCTTGGATGCTCTTGCCATTTTTTTGCACCTGCCACCCAACGAACTTCGTGCCATCGTATGCTACGGTTAATTTCAAGTACCGCATAACGCAGTCTTGTCGCACAGCAAAAGTTCGGCAATCTGCACGGCGTTGGTCGCAGCCCCTTTGCGTAGGTTGTCACTGGTGCACCAAAATGCAAGGCCGTTGGGTGAAGAGAGATCTTTGCGGATACGCCCGACCAGCACGTCATCCCGTCGATCGGTATTGCACGGCATCGGATAGACGGAACTGGGCAGGTCGTCCATAACGGTGATGCCGTTAAAGGCTTGGAACAAGGATCTTGCCTCTTCTGGGCTTATCGGACGTTCGGTTTCCACCACAATGCTCTCGCTGTGAACATTGGCAACAGGTACTCGGACGCAGGTTGGGCACACTTGAATCGAATCGTCTTCCAGGATTTTCCGAGTCTCGTAAACCATCTTCATTTCTTCGGAGGTGTATCCATTTTCTTTGTGGGAACCAATCTGAGGAATCAAATTATTGGCGATCGTATGCTGGAATATCGTTGGAGAAAAAGCTTCTCCAGCAAGTGACGCCTTCAGACTAGCGGTTAATTCCAATTGTCCCGCAGTCCCAGCGCCGCTGGTTGCTTGATAGGTGGTGACAATGACCCGGCGAACCCTGGCGAAATCATGAAGCGGCTTTAACGCAACCACTAACTGGGTGGTCGAACAATTAGGGCTGGCGATTACGCCTTTGTGGGTTCCAATCGCATGTGGATTTACTTCGGGGATCACCAGCGGAACATCTGACAGCATGCGGTGGGCTCCGCTTTCATCGATCACGATGGTTCCATGCTGCTTGGCCCAGGGAACCAATTCTTTTGCCACATCATCGGGCGTGCTGGCAATGGCGACGTCGATGCCTGCAAATGCGTCAGGGCACAGGAGTTCAACCGTGTAGGTTTGGCCCATAAATTCCAGGGTCGTACCCGCGGTTCGCTTGGACGCCATGAACACATACTTGTCGATGGGCAGATTTCGCTGCTCCAATTGTTCCAAAACAATACGACCAACGGCGCCTGTTGCGCCGATCACAGCCAGGGTACGAACTTTCATCTTTCCAACTTTCGTGGCATTGTGTGAATATGTCGGAGCATTTGCCCCACTGAGACATTCTAAGTTGATAGCCCTGATTCGTCACGGGCGGAGACCTTCGATTCAAACGATTCTATACGCGCCTGGCTTACCCAAGGTTGAGCCTTGAATTCAGTCCAGATTTGACACTGCGTCCTGACGATGAAACAGGCCATCCCACTCGATAAACGCCAAGTTGGCAACAATCATGACGTAACCAAAGGTCATCATTCCTAAGAACATGCCAATTCCCAGGTGGACCATGACCGCCATTGTGATGACCAAGGGCCGAGTCAATTTTGGCCAGACTAGAAATAGGTAGCTGACTTCCCAGGCCACGGACAAGTGCGTGGCCAGTGCCAGGAAGGTCGGATATTGATGGGTCCAAGTCATATCAATCGATTGGTATTGATAGGACGCCAACGCACCCCACAGTGCTTCGCCGTTCCACCAGCTGACCCCTTGCAGCTTCCCCGTTCCGGCAAAAAGATAAATAATGCACAACTGGACCTGGATTAGCCTAGTGGCAATATTCGCCATCACGCTATGCAAAAGCGGGGCGTGTGTCGGTGGCGGCTGAATTGTCTTTTTTTTGTCTCCGTCTTGTCGGCGAAGTTCGAACCACCGATCCAAGCTAAACAACCGCCCTGCCCCGCCTAAGGTTAAATAAAGAGTCAAGGCAACGTTCATCTGATCCAGTCCAAACAGTGCGCCTGAGGCTCGGTGAGCATAGGAGATCGCAAACAAAGTGGCCAACCAGCCTGTCCAAGGCATTGTTAGGCCCAAGGTGAAACAGGTAAACACCAAGATCGCAACCCAGTGTAATGACCATAGAATCGTCGGGCTGGTAAACCAATCGAAGTGGGACCAGTACCACATTGACGGGTTCATTTCGGCGGCGATTTCACTGGCGATGCGCCGATCCACACCTAGAAAACCTTCGAAGTCCAACGTCCAAACCAAGTGCGTGTACAGAACCATTATTCCTGCCAGGACTCGCAATACTCCCAGCCAGTAAGGGCTTCTGGGGGTGAACCAAAATTGGTTCCAACCGTCGATTGTCGTGCGATAGGACCAGCGAATGTATTCAGAAACGGCGTGCGAGATGTTTTTGTAAGCCGGTAGTAGGGTTTCCACGAATATCTTTTGCATCATGACCTAGTTCCCCAGTCTTGATGGCATGGCTTCGATTTGTGTGTCACCAAATTTCGTTGACAATGTTTCCACAAGATCACCAGAGTCGCTATCTATTTTCCACGTACCCAATTCGATTGCGTTTGCAGGTTCCATCAATCGCTGATCGCTGGTTTTCATTCCCATTCGCGCTTCGGTCAATGAGGGAATCAGGCGTCGATTTAGCGATAACCTAATTTCATACGCATTGTGTTGTAATGAAAGGGACTTGGCCAGAGGCTTTAAAAGCATTTGGCGCTGGACCATTAATTCCGCCCAAGTTTTCTTTTCAGCGGCCAGCACGGCAGCTGCTTGGTCTGCCTGTTCCCGTTGATTTTGTTTCCGCAAGCGAATTATTTCCGCTTCTTCTTCTTGCACGAACTGTTGAAATTGTTGCGGTGTAATTGCGTTGCCAAACAATCTTCCCATTGTTTCACTTAGCATGAACCACCGATGATAAAGTAGTCTTGGGTATTGGCGATTGATGGCGTCTGTGTCGGGGAATATGCCAGCGAGTTGTGATCCATCAGGCATGATCATTTCATAACTGACCACTGACGCCGGGCCAGGGTCTGGAGCAAAAAAACGGTAACCGTGATTCAAATACAAAACGGTTTGATATTTGGCAAAGTAAGACTCAAGCCCAACGGCTAAGCGACTGGTGGGGGGGACAGCCCAAGGCGAAACAAACATCGCCATGATATGATAAATCAGCAAAATACTGATTGCGAATCGGGACCAAGGCGTCCACGGATATTTCGAACTGCCCGAAGAAATCGCCGGTTTACTTTGCTTGGATGGCAAGTGGGCTACGCTTGACGTGAGTGACCCAGGGGTCGGATGCCCCAATTTAGAATGGGTTTGCTGTGTATTGACCGGTAGAGGCTTTTCGTCGATCGTCGATTTCCGATGTTTCCGAGGCATGACGGCAATGGCAACGTGAAAAGTAGACAGGAAAAAAAACAAAAACCCACTCAACAGCTTATCGGCTATCGAGTGGGTTTTATTGTATCGCAGTTTCTGTTTCAGGTAATCAACCAGAGAATCTTAGTCACGAAGACTCCCTGGGCTCCTGAAGAATCGTCAGTGCGACATTAGCGAATCGCCACTAATTCTTGCTGGTTGGAAAAATCGAAGTCGTACTTTACAGGTTGCCCGGCGTGCAGGTCAACCGTTTTGCTTTGGACGACCTTCTTGCCATTTACCACGGTCTCTACCTCAATCGTGTAATCTTCCCAAACTTGGCCTTCGCTCAAGGTGTCTGTGTAAAAGTATCGCAAATTGCCACCACTTGCGGTCGGGCTACCTGCTAATTTTACTTTGGCACCCACAGGCACGTTCAAGGTCAATGAAGTGATCGGCGCGCTCTTGTTCGAGAAATCGAATTTAATGGTCTCAGGTTCTTCGGGCACCAAGTCGACGATCTTCGTCTGCGACACCAACTGGCCAGCGGTTTCAATCTCAACACGCAGTTCATACGAATTGCGGCGACCATGCACTAAGTCGCGAGCAACGAAGCGACGATTCTGGCCTTGGGTCTTCATGCGGTGATCGTTCACGTAAACTGTCGCCGATTCGGGAACCAGCATCGTCAAAACCGATGAACCCGTGCGGACGGCAGCAACTGTTTTGATATTCGACGCTGCGTCCGTGTCGGGAGGTCCTGTCGGGACGAAATCATCTTGCAGCAATGGCTTTTGAGTTTCTACTTCATTCGCCGCTGGGTCTGCAACGGGCTCGACCAAATAGCCCTGATTGGTTGAACTGCCCGAAGTTTCGGAAATGCCGCCGGTTCCAGAAATAATGGTGCCGTCGGAAATAATGGTGCCGTCGGAAATGTACGAACCAGAATACGAATTGGAATAGATCGGTGTTTGCGAGATGATGGTGCCGCCAGAAGAACCGCCGCTAGATCCAAATGATGAACTGGCGTAGCCACCGGAAGATCCGCCGCTGGAACTGCCGAACGACGAATGATATCCGCCACTGGATCCACCTGAGGACCCTCCACGGAAGCCGCCGCTTGATCCGCCGCTCGATCCACCACTGGATCCGTTATGAGCCCATCCGACTTGGGTCACGTTACCGTGGAAGCGATTGTGGATCCGTCCCAGCAGTCGCCGGACCGGACCGGTGCCGCCCGAACTTCCACCTGAGCTACCACTCCAGCCACCCGAGGAAGCATAGCCGCCTGAACTGCCGCCTGAACTGCCTCCTGAACTGCCTCCTGAACCAAACGAATCTGCCAATACCGATTGAGACTGCAGGCCCAACACAATAGTGACGGCAAGCAATAAAAGTGATGACTTTAGGCCGAAAGATTGACGCATTCCCGAGCTACTCCTTCAAAATCTAACCCAACAATCGCGACCTGATTGCGATAAATCGTAACCCGCGATGAACAATTGCCAACAATTTGCCGGCAGTATAGATAGGTTAGCTAAAGAATAGCGAATAGGCAAATAGGTGGAGGCCCAAATTTTATGTCAACCATTCTTCAACATACGCTTGGTCGAGCCATCGGAAAGCCAACGACCAAAATTCAAACGCTCAGTCCAGAAATTAAGCACTGACCGCTTGTACAGAAGTAGGCCCAACGGGTCCGCCAGGCCATTGTTTCTGGGACAAGAGTTGTAGCGGAAATCGCCGTGAAAGCCTTATAGACAGGCAGGAATAGGAAGAACGCTAAAACTCTGACGCGAAATGAAGTCGCATTTGCCCGGGCCACCTTGGCTAAGTGAGTTCGGGGGTTGATTCAGGTTGCGGCCAGGCCGGCATTGGGCAGGTTGGTCTGTAACTTTGGTTTTGAGTTGGGTTGGACGACGTTGCCGCGGTCTCTAATTGACCTTCTCCTTGATGCGGATGTTATCAAACTCTGCGATTCCGGTTCCTCCGAAGATGCCGATTCTGACGATTGCTTCTTTGGCACTCTCAGGGACTTTGATCACCCTGGAGTATTCGTTCCAGGATTTTGTACCTCGGAATGGACCGATGAATCCGATTCCCACTTCGTTTCGGTTGTCGTCATAGAAAGTGACTGCGATTTGAGCCAGTTGTGACTTATCGGGGCCTTGTTGAATTGCCTGCCCACGATAGGACCCGCTAAGCGTCAGCAATTTGACTTTTCGGCCGTCGATTGAAAAGCCCTGCATCACATGCGAGGCTTGGCCAGGTAGGTCGTTTTCGAATCGTACAAAGTTCTGACCGCTGGGTGCATCAGGAGCGGAGACAACCTTCATCAAGCGTTGGTAATACCAACCGTTGGCAAACCCAGTCTTGTCGACCCCGTCCTCAAAGTCAGGATTCAATAATGTCGGATTCTCTGGATCGGGTAATACTTCGCGGTTATCTTCTGCGGTGCCTGTCATTGGAACAAACAGTGTGGGACGAAGGGCTTCTTGTTCCAGTTTGCCATTTTTCTTGCGCATCAGATAGAGTGTTTGCTGGTGGCGCTGCCCCACGGGAACCACGATCAGGCCTCCTTCAACCAGTTGATCAACCAAAGGTTGCGGGACCTCTTCGGGCGAGCACGTTACGATAATTTTGTCAAAAGGAGCGTTTTCGGGCCAGCCTTTGAAGCCATCGCCAATCTTCGTGAAAACGTTCTTGTATTCTAGCTTTTCCAGAGTCTTGGCAGCCCGTTTTCCCAGGGCTTCGACGATTTCGATGGAATAGACTTCCTTCACCAATGGGCTAAGGATTGCGGCTTGAAACCCACTACCGGTTCCGATCTCTAGAACTTTGTCGTTGGGTTGAGGGTCCAGGCTTTCGGTCATGTAAGCCACAATAAATGGCGAGGAAATCGTTTGTGCGTCACCAATGGGCAGGCCTGCGTCGCGGTAAGCGTAGGGTTTCATTTTTTCTGGAACAAATTCATGCCGCTTGGTTTCGCGAAAGACATCCAAAACCTTTTTGCTTTTGATTCCAGCGCCTTCCAAGAACAGTTTGACCATTTCGCTTCGCTGTTGGGCGTACGTCCGTCCCGTCGGGATTTGTGCGTGGACGTCCTGAATCAATGTCAGCGAAAAAACGAACGGCAACAAAGACGGTGCCACTAACAATAGGTACGCCAATACAGGGTGATGGCTTTTACGATTATATTGGGGTGCAAACATTGCAGGCTCTCGATTGGATACTTTGGGCCATCAACTATTTCCCCAACAATTCAATTCGCTGGTTACGCGTCGAAGTGGATCGTTTGGGAAAGCCTTGTCTGGAACGTTAAACTGATTGTAACCGCTTTAAGAGATAGATGTTCCCTCAACTGCGGTGGTTCTTGTTTGGAATTGCCGATTGTTGACATGCGTTGCGGTGATTCAACTAATATAAGATGCAGCTACCGTTTAGAACTTTCCACAGCCGGACGCTGAGTTTTGAAATTTGGATAGGTTCAATCTGGGATGACGAGTCCAAGTAGACGGCTTGCGATTGAGACGAATGAAGCCGCGTATGGATGGATAACTGGGGTCCACGTGCAGTGGGGTTTTGCGAACGAAATGACGGAAAACATTGGAAATATTTCAAATGACGGGTCGCCATCGCTTAGCGATCGGGAAGCTTCTACTTCGGGCACTAGTTCTGCTTCGGGTGTGGGTTCTGCTGGCATTGAACGTGTCCAGACCCCGTCGAGTGAACAGGTAGAACCTGGTTTCGCTTCGGCTTGGAAGTGGGTGCTGCCCTTGGTTTTGTACATGCTGGTGCCGACCGTACTATCCATGTTGGGCGTGACTTCGATCAGCGACAAAGTTTACGACGGCCCTCGACCTGAGATTTCGGACACGGGTTGGATGTGGATCGTGATCGCCCAGGTTTCCATTGTCGCCGTCGTGCTGCTGCTGAACTTTCGTGATTACTTGACCGCCCTGCCCTTTGGTGTTTCCGCATGGACACTGCCTTTGGGTATCGTAGGTTTACTGGCGTGGGTTGGGATTTGCGGTTTGGAACTAGAGAACCAATTGGCCGAATTGATTCCGACCTTAAAGGCATATATGCCGCCTCGTCCTAGTATCAATCCATCCCAATCGTTTCCAGACCCGACGTGTTTTTTGATCTTCTTGTGCTTTCGATTTGCGGGCTTGGTGGTCGTGGTCCCAATCGCCGAGGAATTGTTCCTGCGAGGTTACTTGTTGCGAATGCTTCAGCAGTATGCTTGGTGGGAATTACCAATGAAGTCACTGTTGATTCAGGCCGTTCTCTATTCATCGATCTATGGTCTTTTGACTCATCCCACGGATGCTGTGGCAGCGATCATTTGGTTCGCCGGGGTGACGATTTGGGTTCGGTGGAGCAATCGTTTTTGGGACGGCGTTGTGATTCATGCGATTACCAATTTGTGCCTTGGGCTTTATGTTATGCAGTATCAGCAATGGCATTTGTGGTGACACCGGCAATGACGCATGCGGTCGGTTATGACGCCTGTCTTTTCAAAAAATGGATCGATCCTGCGAAAGCCCGGTAGACGATTGAGTAGATGTCTGGGTGCGGTTGGTTGGATTTCAAACTTGGTTCCACCTTGACTTTGGTTCTACTATGTCGCGGTGGTCGCTTGCTAGGCTAACGACAAACCGGAGCGGTCCGTTTCTGATGGCATCGGTAACGGCCCGGTTTGGGCGATGGTTTTTGATTGAAAGTAATAGGTGTTCAGTCCCGTTACCCAGCCGGCAAAGATAAACAGTAGGTGGTGAAGCATCGGGATAATGGATACGTCATGGAACATTCCGTTGATTGCGAAGCCGATCAAGAAGGCAAGGAACAGATAGCCTGTTTGTTGAACTTCCCAGGGAAGTTTTTCGTTCCGCCAAATTTTTAGAGAAGTTAAGCTCCAGATGCCAGTCGTCAATAAGTAGACGCCAAGCCCGACAAGTCCTAGATCCACGGCATAGGCTAGGAATAAATTGTGTTGAACATACGGCAAGACTTTCTGCAGTGGCATGCTGCCGGTTTCTCGAATGTGAAACGATCTGCCGGTCTCCATATACTGCCGGAAACCGTGCCCGAATAAAGGGCGTTCTTGAATCATCTTGCCTGCGACGATCGCCAACAAGGGCCGCAGTTCAATCGATTCGGACATTTCAGACTCAGTGACGTCCTTGTCGCGTTTAAACGAGTTGATCTTATCACCGCCCAGGACTACTAAGCAGATGAGTGCAAATGGGGCCGCTGCCAGGAATATACCCCGCCATTTCCAGCCACTAGTGAACCAAAAGTAGGTGACCAACACAACGATCGTGCCCAGCCAAACGCTTCGAGTCAATGTCGAAAATATCCCGGCCAAGAGTAGAAGTGCGAAGCTGGCTAGGAGTGCGCGGACGCCCAAAGATGATCGGTTCCACCATACCATTCCGCAACAAAGTGCCATCATTTGATAGATGCCGCATGCGACTGGATTCAAAAAAGGCCCACGACCGCGACCTAGAAATTCAGGTTGCAGTGGGTCCAAAATGTATTTCGGAAACACCATTCCGTGCCACCCGCGGGCTTCACAGACGGCCGTGAAGGCCAGATAGGTCCCCAAAGCCATTAAGCCGAAGTTGATTGTACGAAACACCGATTTCTGATGACCAATGTTCTTCATTACAAAGTAAAGAGCCAGCGGTAGCATGTAGTTAAATATCAACTGCGCCACGGGTTTGTTCTGGTGGTATTTCCAGTTGCTGGTCGCTACGTTCAGCGTCAAGATGCCGATGAACATCAAGAGAATGAGGTCGCTGCGATTGATCGATTGCAAATTGATTTTGCCCAGAGTGATCCATGCAACGAGCCAGACCCAGACCGCCCCAAGCAGAATTCTGTCCAAAGTGATGGGGAGCCCACCGGCCGAGACGTTGAAGAACGCATGGCCGAAGACCGATCCTACGATCAGTACGCCAAGGACGCCATGTTCGATCCGAAGTTCTTGGTAGAACTTCAAAGCGAACAAGAGACCTCCGATTGCCAATAATCCGACCAAATACATCATGGATGAATGACTCGACCAACTCTTGCAAGCAGTAGAATTCTGTTAACCTATACAATCCGGTGCGTCGGCACCTGAGGTTCCTTCCAAACGTAGCTTATGATTCTGCGACTTGGGTCATTTTCAGACATTTTTGAATCAGATCGATTGCTTCGTCGATCTTTAAAGCTGGGCAGGGTCGGCCCTTAGGCTGACGGCCCGTACAATCGGAAGTCGACGTCCCATACCAATGGGTGTCTCTCGTCTGGCGACGTGGTACTGTGGTGTTCGGATTCGATTGCGAAATTGACTTGTCGCCCAACTTTTCAACCCAAATTGAATGCTTTATGTCAAGTCCTTTCCGCACTTCAACACCAACGCCGCTGGCATCGATAACGAAATCGGCTCAAGCGTGTTCGAACTGCTTGACGGTCGAACATCAACGGCTGCATGCTGATGGACTTCGAGAAGAAAACTGGAAACGATGGGGGCCTTACCTGTCCGAACGCCAGTGGGGAACGGTTCGCGAGGACTATTCTTCGGACGGAGAAACGTGGCAACATTTTCCCCATGATCATGCTCGGAGTCGCGCTTATCGCTGGGGTGAAGATGGTTTGTTGGGGATAACCGACCGTCAATGCCGACTGTGTTTTTCTTGGGCGCTTTGGAATGGCAAAGACCCGATTCTGAAGGAGCGACTTTTTGGTTTGACCGGTCTGGAGGGGAATCATGGCGAAGATGTTAAAGAGTTGTATTACTATTTAGATTCGACGCCGACGCACTCCTTCATGCGGGCTCTGTATAAGTATCCACAAGCGGAGTATCCGTACGATCGATTGGTGGAAGAATCCAAGTCGCGAAATCGGCTGCAGCCAGAGTATGAGATTGAAGACACTGGAATTTTTGAACGCCAACGCTATTTTGATTTTCATGTGACTTATGCCAAACAGTCGGCCAACCATATCCTAATCCAAGCAGATATTGTTAATCGCGGTGATCACGAGGCCCACTTGCAGGTCTTGCCTACGGCTTGGTTTCGCAACACTTGGTCTTGGCCTACGCAACACGAAAGGCATTGGGATCGGCCCAACATGGAATGGTGTCAGGAGCATCAAGGTGTAAGGATGCGGCACTCCGATTTGGCTCAACCTTATTATATGACCTGTGATCAGCCTGTGGTTTACGCCGATGCCAATCGCATGAAGGTTGGCGATTTGCCCTATTTTCACGACGCTACCAGCGCAGGTGGGCCGCCCGTCGGTTCGCAGGCAAACCCCAAGAGCCCAGAATGGTTGTTTACCGAAAACGAAACCAACAAAGAACGCTTGTACGGGCAACGCGATGGGGTTCATTATTCCAAAGATGCGTTTCATCGTTATGTGGTCAACGGCGAAAGGAATGCCGTTAACCCGCAGGCGACCGGTACCAAGGCGGCATGTTCCATTGCGTTGACAATTCCCGCGGGTGGACTTGCTCAGGTTCGGCTTCGATTATATGCCAAGACCGAACAAGCTGACGCTGGTTTTGGACCAAGCTTTTCACAAATCTTGCGTCAGCGCAAGCAAGAAGCCGACCAGTTTTATCAAGAGAAGCAACCCCCTGAATTGTCGCCCGATCTCAAGGCGATCCAACGGCAGTCGGATGCGGGATTACTTTGGACGAAGCAGTTTTACCACTACGTAGTGAGTGAATGGCTGGATGATCAACGAACCGAACCTGACGGCGACCCTGCTAACCGGACAGTTCTTCGAAATGCCGATTGGCCGCAATTATTCAATCGCGACATTATTTCGATGCCAGACAAATGGGAGTACCCGTGGTTCGCAGCTTGGGATTTGGCGTTTCACATGCTGCCGATGGCGAATTTGGATCCCGATTTCGCCAAGCGGCAATTGATCCTGTTTTTGCGCGAGTGGTACATGCATCCCAACGGGCAAATTCCAGCTTACGAATGGGCCTTAGGCGACGTCAATCCGCCGGTCCACGCATGGGCATGTTGGCGAGTGTTTGAAATTACCAGGCAAGACGAAGTAGGCGACATTGATTTCTTGAAACGCGTCTTCCAGAAATTGTTGTTGAATTTTACCTGGTGGGTCAATCGCAAAGATGTTCGAGGCAAGAATCTATTTTCTGGTGGATTTCTGGGACTGGATAATATTGGGATTTTTGATCGAAGCAAACCATTGCCAACCGGCGGGTTTTTAGAGCAGGCTGACGGTACGGCTTGGATGGCATTTTTCTGTCGCAACATGCTGACCATGGCCTTGCAGTTGGGACAAGATCATCAAGCATATAGTGATGTGGCTTCCAAATTTTTTGAACATTATGTGGGTATCGCCGAAGCGATGAATACGGCCGACGGTCGCGGTTTGTGGGATGAAGAAGATGGCTTCTACTACGACCATTTATTGCACGACGGGCAAGCGATCCCATTGAAGGTTCGTTCGATCGTTGGGTTGCTGCCTCTGCTAGCCGTGCAAGTTATGCAAGATCGATCGCTGGAAGAGTTGCCAGGGTTTACTCGGCGGATGAATTGGTTCTTGGATTATCACAAGGATCTTCATTTGCGAATGACCTATCTGGAGCGAGAGACCGGTCATGATGAACAGACGGGTGAAACCGGGCAGATGCGATTACTGGCGATTCCCAGCCAGGAACGCTTGAAACGATTGTTGAATTACATGCTCGATGAGAAAGAATTCCTGTGCCCGTTTGGAATTCGTTCATTGTCCAAGTTTCATTTGGAGAATCCTTACACCTTCAATGTCAACGGTGAAGAGCATCGGGTTGCTTATGTTCCGGGAGAATCCGATAGTTGGATGTTCGGTGGTAATTCGAATTGGCGCGGGCCTGTATGGTTCCCCTTGAACTATCTGATTATCGAAGCATTGGAACGCTACCATCAATTCTATGGCGATTCGCTGAAAGTTGAATGTCCCGTGGGAAGCGGTAATTTTTTGAACTTGGGTGAAGTGGCAACCGAATTACAGAACCGCTTGTTGAAGTTGTTTAAGATCAACGACCAAGGCCAGCGTCCTAGTCAGCCAACGGATTCGCGATTTCCACAGGACCCAAACTTTGAAGATTTGATTTTATTCCACGAGTATTTTCATGCGGAGACCGGCCAAGGACTTGGTGCCAGTCATCAAACCGGGTGGACGTCCCTGGTTAGTGAAATTATTGATCGACTGGCCGCGCGCTAGACTGGCCGCGAGCTAGACTGGCTGGGTTGGACTGGCTGGGTTGGACTGGCTGGGTTGGACTGGCCGCGAGTTAGAGCGTGGTTTACGACCTAACTGTGATTCAAGGTCGATGCCTTGACTTGAACCAGCAGTGGCAGCATGGATAATAAGATCTGCGTGGCCCAACTGGAATTCTCTTAATCTTATTCGGTCTTGAATTAACGGTATCAACAATGGCGATAACAGTCACCTGTGCAAAATGCCTTACTCGATTTAACGTCAGCGATAAGTTTGCTGGGCAGGAAGGGCCGTGCCCTAAGTGTAAGGCAGTCATTCGCGTTCCTGGCGCTTCCGAAGAGGTCAAGGTACACGAGGCACATGCGGGACCCAAAGACGCAACCGGGCGCGCAATCTCCAAGCCCATCTTTCGCAAGGAAGCTCCGATCACTGCGGTGCATTGGACGTTGGCGGGTTGTTGTGCGGTAGTGCTGTTGGCGATTGCGTTGGTCGCCAGAAATTTGTTTCCTGCGGACGCTTTTCCCTTTTGGGCAATGAGCGCGGGGGCTTTATTGGTTGGCATGCCCATGGCGTTCTTGGGCTACGCCTTATTTCGAGACCCGGAAGCTGGCGGGTTTTCGGGGGCGGAATTGATAGGTCGAGTAGCGATTTGTGGCGTTCTATTTTCGCTGACTTGGGTCCTGTCGCCGATGATGGCCTATGCCTTCAATGACGACGTTATGACTCCCGGCGCTTTAAGTCAGGGCGTTGCATTGATGGGATTGTTGTTCGCGGCTGGTGCCGTCTCGATGTTGACTTTTGATCTCGATTACTTGATGGGTGTGGTTCACGGGGGCATCTATTTGGCTCCGTGCATTCTAATGCGACTCTTAGCTGGGCTGGATGCCATCCCAGGGCTAAGTACACTGGGCAACGGTGCAGCGCCGGCCAATGACAAGCCGGTCTTTGGAATGATTTGGGGTGTGGAACCGATCGCTACGATTTCGATGGATCGAATGGATCTGTGGCTTTCGATATGGTTCTAAGGGCTGGCACACTTGGATGAACGGGCTTCTTGGTTGGGATGTGCGGTGTGTTGCTCAAACCCATTAGAAAATCCAGCGTCCCGGTTTACTCAATCGTGATGCCTTTTTAACTCGAATTAAGCCCGTCTGTAACTGATGAATCATCTAAGTCTAATCCCAGAAATTGCGTCACTGAATACTCCGTCGCAAGTTGTGCGGATTCCTGATCAAATGGATGTTCCGATCACTTCGCGAGTGCGCCGCCTTATCGATACCGCTGCGTTTGGTCGACTTCGAAACATCAGTCAGTTAGGGCTGGTATCCGCAGTTTACCCTGGGGCGACTCACAGTCGGTTCGAACATTCTCTGGGCGTCTATCGCAATTCGCTCCTGTATCTCAGGCATTTGTCGCAGTTTGATGAAGTTGCCCAGAAGATCGATCAGCAGCAGGCGACTTGCCTGTTAGTTAGCGCCTTACTGCACGATCTTGGACACTGGCCCTACTGTCATCCGATCGAAGATTTGCAGCTGACCGGTTGGCCAGAGCATGAACAATTGGTTCGAGTGCTATTGGAGTCCGACGAGATGCAGTCGCTGTTGCAGCAAGACTGGGATTTAACCGCCGGTCAAATTTGTGACTTGTTGAACAAGCGGACCAACAGTGCGGGAGAAAAGATTCTTTGCGGCATTCTTTCAGGGCCAATCGATGTGGATAAATTGGACTATCTCTATCGGGATAGTTTACATGCCGGCGTTCCCTATGGCTTGCAGTTTGATACCAATCGGATTATCTCCAGCCTTTGTCTCAATCAAACGGGAGACGGAATCGCGATCACAGAGAAAGGGCGTACTGCCGCGGAATTGATGGTGTTCGCTCGCTACATTATGTTCAACGAGGTCTATTGGCATCCAGCGGTTCGTAGTGCAACCGCGATGTTGCAGCGGGCGTTTTTTATTGTTCAGGACCAAATAAACCCAGATGATATGTTATCGCTTAGCGATGAGCGATTTCGCATGATGCTGCTTCAACGCTGTGAAGGAACTCCGGCTCAAATGGTCGCTGAAAGTGTTTTTGGGCCTCGGCGTCTGCTCTACAAACGGGCTGCACAATATAGCCTGTTCGAAAATTCCGCCGTCTTTCGCTTGCTGGCCAGACGTCCTTATCAAGAGTTGCTTGGGATCGCAGAGCGTTTGGCAACGGTGATGAACCAATGGCAAGGTAAGTCAGCCCAATCCCCGATTCTACGCGATGAAATTTTGATCGACGCGCCACCGATGGGATTAGAGGTGCAGTTCCGAGTGCCCGTTCGACTGGATCGCACTCAAGAATTCCGACCGCTTGGTGATTTGTCACCTGTGGTGCAGGCGTTGGCAACGCAGCAGTTTGATGACTATGTGAAAAGGGTTCGGGTCTTTGTGCATCCGCGATTGATCGATTGGGCAGCCAAAGCACCGATGGACCGAATGTTGGAAGAGGCGCTAGTCTTTTGATGGGTGGCTTCTAATCTCTTGGCGATTGCTTTGCGTCAACTGCGTCATTCCCATGAATCCACCACGGGTATCTACATCGGCGGTTGCTCTTCAGAGGAGCGATTGTTTTTAGAAGCAAACTTTCTTGAGCTTCTGCTGGGGTGCCGCGATTATCGTTGGCATGACTTGTTCGAACGGCGTTGCACTTTGGGTTAATCTTGTCGCATGGCTTCGACCTTCGCCAATAGTTTTTCGCGAAATCTTGCTGGGTTGACGTTTGGGTCAACTTTCTTAGCTTGTCCGATCAATGGTCCAAGAGCCTGCTGTTTTCCACCCAAGAAATCTTGAATTGCAGGTGCATTGGTATCAATCAACTGTTGCACCAACGCGTCAAGGTCACCATCGGATACGGCGGCGATTCCTAGCTGAGCCTTCGCTTGATCGACTTCCACATCGTTCTCTAGCAAGTACGTAAATACCTCACGGGCTCGCGAATGATCCAGCGAATGGTTGGCGACTTGGGCGACCAGTTGTCCCAGTTTTGCCGCAGGAACCGTGAAGGTGTCAATCGTCTGTTGGTTTTCATTCAACAATCGTAATACCTCTTGGGTTACCCAATTGGCGGATCGTTTTCCATCTTTGCTAACGCTGGCGACATTATCAAAATACTCTGCAACCGCCCTGCCCTGTTCGACGAGGACATTTGCGTCATATTCAGAAAGTTTCCAGTGATTCAATAAGTGGTCCCGCCACTGATGCGGTAGCTTGGGAAGTAAGGCCTTTCTATGGTCGATTTGCGACTTGGAAATGGCGACCGGTGGAAGATCTGGGCAAGGAAAGTACCGATAGTCGGCCGCCTCTTCTTTTTCCCGTTGAATGGAGGTTACTTCTGTGTCCGGGTTCCAGCCGCGGGTCTGCTTGGGGATGTCGCCAAGTTTCGTTCCGGTTTGCTTCCAATGTTTCAATTGGCGTTGCTGTTCGTATTCCAATGCGCGTTCGACATTGCGAAAGCTGTTCAAGTTCTTGATCTCGACAATCGGCGTCGCGACGGTCTGACCGCCTGAATGGATGTGCAAGTTGATGTTCGCATCGACTCGCATCGAACCTTCTTGCATGTTGCAATCTGAAACACCAATGTAAGTTAGCAGTAAACGCAATTGTGTCAGAAATGCTTTGGCGTCTGCAGACGATCGCAAGTCGGGTTGAGTAACGATCTCCAAAAGCGGAGTGCCTGTGCGGTTAAGATCAATTTGGGAATAAAGATTGTCGCCTTCGCCGTGTTGGCTTTTCCCCGCGTCTTCCTCTAGGTGAGCACGCAGCAGTCGAACTCGCTTGGTCTGATTCGCATCTTCGGGAACAACAAAGTCCAAATATCCATCTTCAGTGATGGGCAAGTCAAACTGGCTGGTCTGGTATCCTTTGGGTAAGTCTGGATAAAAATAGTGCTTTCGATCCCAACGGCACACAGATGGGATCGCAAGATTCAGTGCTAAACCGACGTCAATCGCCAATTCGATTGCATGTTGATTGATGACAGGAAGCGTGCCAGGCAATCCTTCACAGATGGGGCAGGTTTGCGAATTAGGCGGACTGCCAAAAGTGGTTGGGCAACCGCAAAATAGTTTGGTGATAGTTGCCAGTTGTACATGGACTTCCAATCCGACAATAAGTTCTACGCGTGTGTCTTCGGAATGAAGTTCATTCGTTTTTGATTGGTTTGTCATGGTCATTTTTCGAACTTGAAAGCGAAAACGGTGGACGTTACGAAAGACCTTGGCCGTGGTAGTTTAAAATCGATTGCCACTGATTTTGTCAGGCGGTTGGCCACAACGGGTTTCTGTAAGGATTTTGCATCATGAATGTTCACGTAGATAGCTTGCCACTCGCAGTAATGTTTTCTCTTGGCAAGTGGATGCTTGCAATTGGACGGCTGTGGGAAGGCCTGAATTGCCGATTCCCGTTGGGACGCTGATGGCAGGGATGCCAGCCAGATTTGCGCTGACCGTAAACACGTCGGTCATGTACATCGCCACTGGATCGGATTGATGTTGTCCGATTTCAAAGGCAGGTGCCGCCGTGGTTGGCCCCAGCAGTACATCAACTTGTTCAAACGCCTTGTGGAAGTCGTCACTGATCTTTCGCCGGACTTTCAGGGCTTGTAGGTAATACTGATCGGAATACCCTTCACTCAAGGCGAATGTGCCAAGCATGATTCGACGTTTCACCTCTTCGCCAAATCCTTCGCCGCGAGAATGTCTAATGGTGTCTTCTAATGACTGATTACTTTGATCGCTTCGATGTCCAAAATGCATCCCGTCATAGCGCGATAAATTGCTAGCCGCTTCGCACGAAGCGACCAAGTAGTAAGTCGCAATCGCATAAGGTTGATGCGGCAGATGGACGTCGACGATTTGAGCACCGGCCTTCTTCAATTTTTGGATCGTAGCGTTGGTTGCAGTTTTGACATCGCTGTGAAGTTCGTCGCTTTGGTGTTCTGCGATAATCCCAATGGTTAGCCCGCGCAGGTCTTTCACGTTTCCAGGTGCGAAGGCGTCGACAACCTCGGTATCTGGCAAGCTGGTCGCATCCATCCGATCGTTTCCAGCAATGACACCCAAAGCGATCGCTAGATCTGCCGGCGAATTTGCGAAAGGCCCTACCTGGTCCAAACTGGATGCGAATGCGATCAAGCCGTATCTGCTGACGCGTCCATAAGTTGGTTTCAATCCATAGATCCCACAGAAAGCTGCGGGTTGGCGAATGGAACCACCGGTATCCGACCCTAACGCCAAGGGGACCATGCCCGAGGCAACTGCAGCGGCACTTCCACCACTGGAACCTCCGGGGCTATACTTGATGTTGGCCGGATTTTTTGTGGGGCCATGCACTGAATATTCGGTTGATGACCCCATGGCAAATTCGTCCATGTTGGTGCGCCCCACTAGAATCGCGTCCGCAGCTATCAAGCGGTCGATGACCGTCGCCTGATACGTTGGGCGATAGTTGCTTAACATATGCGACGCGCACCCGCAGATTTTTCCCGCGACACAAAGATTGTCCTTGATGGCGATGGGGACGCCAGCCAATGGCCCAAGCGGCCGGCCGCTTGCCATTTTTTCGTCGATGCCTTGAGCCTGTTGCAGTGCCGTCTGTTCCCACACTTCGGTAAATGCATTGATCTGACCATTTTGAGCCTTGATTCGATCTAGGCATCGGTGGACAACATCAGTGGCCGAGCGTAGACCGGAACGGACTTGCGAGGCGATTTCTAGTGCAGAATTGTCGAGCGGCATTGTGTTCTTTTTCTCTCAAGTGCACCGCCGGTTGAGCGAACCGAAAGTGCGATCGACTAAGTTATAAATAGTGCCAGGCCATTTTTTAGTGAAAGGGCCGCACCGAAGACGCATGCCAAACCTTGTTCCTGGCCTGTGGATGTTGCCAAGTTTCGGCGGTCTTGCCGTTCAAGCGTCCAGGACTCTTGGGACCAAGTAATACTGTCCATCCGATTTTGGGGCATTGGATAACGCTTGTTCCAAATCAGAACCAGGTTTCTGCTGGTCCGGTCGAAGTACGTTGACCTGTTGGATGGCATGGGTCATCGGATCGACGTTAGCCAAATCCAGTTGGCTGATCAGTTCGGCGAACCCAAGGATCTTGCTCAAATCGTCTCCGATTTTGTCACGCTGGCTGGGTGAAAGCCGTAGATGCGAAAGTTTCTCCAGGTTCGCGATAACCGAAGGGTCGATCTTTGGCGTCTTGTCATTCATTTGAAATGGTTCCGATTCTTCGAGCTACCCTGAAGTTTCTATTGAAGCCGACCGCTGATCATTGTCATCAAGGCGCTGGATTAGGCTTTGGGGTCATTCTAACGGTCGCGGCGAATGGCAATGTTCAGGCAAAAGATCTGCTCAAAAAAAGTATCGCGCGAAAAAAAGTATCGCGCAAAAAAAAGCCTCAGTCACAACTGAGGCTCGATGTCATCCAATATTAATATTCTGTCGCTACACCGAGCGCACCAAACCTGCCGGCGATCCAATGACTGGAACTTGATGGCACTCAATTTCACGACTTGCAACCCACTGACTCACGTTCTTCGGTCGAGCCATGGGCGAGAAAAACGAAAGTCGAAAACTGTTCGAAATCAAGACTTGCAAGACGAAACCTGTAGGACGAAACTTAGGTGGTTACGCCGTAATGCCGAGCAACGTAACACCGAGCAACGTAACACCGAGCAACTACGACACCAAGAACCGTAACACCGAGCAACTACGACACCAAGAACCGTAACACCGAGCAACTACGACACCAAGAACCGTAACACCAAGCAACTCGAAGCCAACAACATAACGCCAAGCAACGGGCACAAAATCAGCCGATCGGTCAACAGGCCACCCACCCCATAAAGAAGTGAATCGATCTGCCGATGAATCTTCGACTCGACTGCAACTGTCAATATTTGCTTGTTAGCGAATAAATTCTGGCCGTCCGAATCACTATTCAGGCAGTTGGAATGGCTTGGCTTTGACTGCCTTGACAATTCTTCCGCTGCGGATGCACTGAGCACATACTCGTGAACGCTTGATTTCACCGGCCTTGGTGGTCACCTTGACGCTACGCAAGTTCGGGCGAAATTGGCGACGAGTAATACCGGTAATCTTGGTACCAACACCACCTAAATACTTGGCTTTACCGCGAGTTTCGATGCTATTGCCGACTTGAGGCTTCTTACCGCAGATTTCACATTCTCTAGACATCTAACTTCGCCTTTTCCGTCGCACCCCGCGGATGCGACCAAGTTCATTCAAAAGATTCGACCAATTCAGTCAAAAAACAGCTATTTTTGGCACCTTATTACCTAGGCGCTTGATTGCCGCTTGACTGGGATGCCCTTAAGCAACACTACCTTGAGCCATGTTAACTCGAGCAACTCTGGGAAGCCTTGGGCTTGGATGCTGGTGTTTCGCTGTCGGGAACGTCGAATTTTAGCGAAGGTTGCCTTGGCCTTCAAGTCGAAACGTTGGGTAAACCCACGAAAGTGCCGCAAAAATCACAGGCGAGTAATTTCCGGGTATAATTAAGGGACTTTGGAACCAATGCAGTCAAGAAGGGCCAACATTGAGCGGCATTGGTCGCTCTAGCGTTGGGTCACCGACTTCGACTTGAAATCCGTGGCAGTCAAATTGCTGCCAAAACCCCGAATATTCAGGGATGATTGATTGTGAATCAGCACAAAAATAGGTTGTTAAGCAACTGTTTTGCTTCGGCTTTGATGAAATTAGTCTGCTTGGCTTGGATCGGTTTGGGCTGGGATAGTTCCACTTTGGCAGGTATCGGTTCTGAAAATATCATTTTAGTGGTAAATGCTAAGTCTAGTTTTTCGCGTCGAATCGCCAACGAATATGCCTTTTTGCGAGAGATTCATCCCAAGAACATTATCCTGCTGGACGACGTGCCTGGTGGTGAAAGTTGTAAAATCGAGGACTTTCAGGCCAAAATTTTACAGCCCATCCTGCAGGAAATTGCCAAACGAAAGCTGGACAATCAAATCGACTGCATTGTGTATTCGACGGGTTTCCCGACTCAAAGCAGCTTCAAGTCTTGGACGACGCAGCTGGAGCCACCGCCGGCAAAACATCAGACGCCCACCGCTTCGACCACCAGTTTGACCTACTTCTACCGTTATACGGTTTCCAATTCGCCGAACATTATCAATTTGGAAGCCAATCATTACGCCCGTCGGCCCGCGAACGTGGTTTTGGATTTTCCGGTGTCTTCGCCTGAGGAGATAGAGAAATTCAACGCTGCTAAGGGTCTGTTCACGGATGAAAAGTGGGTTGAAGCCGCGACCGCATTTGGTGAATTGTTGAAGGAACAACCTTTTCAATGTGGGCTGGCCTATTGGCAATGTCGCTGCTTCGCTCGGGCGGGTGACAAGACCGCAGCAACCGATGCGATGATGGATGCAATCCGACGCGGTTGGAGTTTCAAGATTTTCGCTCAGTCGGATGCGAACTTAGTTTCCTTGAAATCCTTCACGCCCTTCTCCGCAGCCTTGAAGTCAATCAAGGAGCCTTTTTGGGAATTTAGCCCTCCGATTCCCTTTAGTGCGAAAGTTAGCTGGGCTTTAAGCGGCTTGCCTGAGAAAGCAGATCGCTCACCGGATGCTTATCTGTTGTCGTGCATGTTGGGGGCTAGTTTTAACGACAGCCCCAAGGGAAACACCGAGCAAGAGATCTTGGATTACTTGAAGCGAAGTGTGAACGCAGATAACCGTCGCCCCAAAGGGGAATTCGCGTTTACCAGCACCAAAGATGTCCGCTGTCAAACTCGTCAGCCGAATTTTGCCTCGGCGGTCGAGGCGTTGAATGAACTGGGGTTTAAGTCGTCGATCACGACTAATCCATTGCCTGAGGTGGGTACCAATGTGATCGGTGCGACTATCGGAGCGGCAAGCTTTGATTGGGCAAAGTCGGGAGGCAAACTGCAGCCAGGAGCGATCTGCGATAATTTGACCAGTTTTGGAGCCAGGTTCCATGCCACCAATGGCCAAACAACGGTTGCTGATTCCTTGCGAAACGGGGCCGCGGGCGCCAGTGGAACCGTGGTTGAACCGTATGCGATTCAAAATAAATTCCCGTTTCCCTTGATCCATGCCTACTACGCCAAGGGATTTTCAATGGTCGAATCTTTTTACCTTTCGGTCAACGGGCCTTATCAACTACTGATTGTCGGCGACGCACTTTGCCAGCCGTTTGCTAAGCCACCGATGATGGAAGTTGATGATAGCAAGTCCAAAGGGCCAGTCAAAGGGAAAGTGCCAGTCGTGGTAAGACTGAAAGAGAAGTCGCCTTCAGCCAAACGAATCGATTTCTATTTTGATGGCATTCGGATTTCACCCATTCGCGGCGAAGGTGTTATTAACATCGATACCACTCCCCACGCTGACGGATACCATGAGATGCGGTTGGTGGCCATTGCCAACGATGGAACCGACGCGACTTCTCGATTAATTGTGCCTTTAGAATTCAACAATCGGGGGCATCGCACTGAGTTGGCAGCGAAGGTCGAAGGGAAGATAATACGAGTCGCCTTCAAGGCCGAGGGTGCAGATTCGATCAAGTTGTATTGCCAAAGCGAATTGTTGAAAGAGACTCAGAAGTCAGAATCGACCTTCAGTATCGCCACCGACCTTGTTGGGCGAGGACCAGTGCAATTGGAGGCAATTGCCCTGTTTGGAAAAGAAGCTGTCAGAAGTATTCCCGTGACAGTGATTGTCGTCGAAGAATCAGACGCGGCCAAAAAAACAGCAAAGAATTCGCCCGCAACCAGCCCACCTGCCGCCGGGGCCAAGTAGCGATCGTTGTTCGGTTGGTTTTAGCGAAATTGTTATTGGCCAAGCATTGCCGAAGAGGTATCAAGCGAACCCAATGGTGAGCTGGCTGAAAGCAATTGATTTGGTTTACTATTGGATTGTCGGAGAAATTTAAATGCGATTCCTTGGTGTTCAAAAATTAGTCGCCAATGGCAATTTGGTCAAGAGACGACCGCTGGCACTGGCAGTGCTTCTTTTGTTGGTGACGGTTTGGATTGGCTGCGAATTGCCCAATGACCCCAACGCGGCTGAAAAGCCAAAAGTTGAAGAGGTAAAAGAGAAGAAGCCGGCCGAAACCTATTTAGGCAAAGCCATGGAATCGGCTAACAAATTGAAGAACGAAACCGTGCCCAATTACAACCGAAGGCTTGAAAAATTGAACGACCCGTTTGCAAAATAGGTCTTTGATCTCTCATCAAGCAACCGGGATAGGTTTCAAAGTTCAGCCTTGGGCAGGGGCTCCGCTTTTCTTATTCGTCCACAATAAAGTCGAATTTATTTGCCGCGTCCGCATTGATTGTCGCTTTTAAGAGCGGGGTCGCCGGCTTTCCGTATTGTCTCTTCAAGCGGTCTGTACCACCGCTAGATTCACTGGACCGTGACATCTTAGTTTGGTTCTCTTGGTTCGTGGAAATCCAAACCACGGTAACGCCGTAATTTCTAGCAGACCGACCATCGTTTGGAGACCGACCATCGTTTGGAGACTGGGTCATCGTTTGGTGACTGGGTCAGCAAGTTAAACGATCCATCAGCCTGGCAAGTTCTGCCTGGTTTGGGATCATTTTCCCGACCGGTATCGGTTGGATGGAATACGACCACTGCACCATCGCAAAGTTGACCACTTGGGGTTTTAACGGTGCCAATGGCGACCGGTTTCTTCTTATTCGGCTTTGATTTCGGGCAAGCGGCAGATGACGTAGATGCCGATTGTTGCAGCGGTAAGGACGATTGCCTTGAGGTACCAGGGGAAGACCGAAAGGTAAAGCGACAACGATAGAAAGACTGCGACCACCACGAGTGACCAGATTTTGACGGATCGCTTGACCGCTCGTTTGGTTTCCCAGTCGCGAAGGAGTGGCCCGAAGAGTCGATTGTTTCGCAGTTTCTGATGGAGTCGCGGTGAGCTTCGAATCAATAAATAGCTGGCAAGTAAAAGAAACGGAGTGGTTGGCAGTCCTGGCAGGACTGCTCCTAAGGCAGCAAGCATTAGGCAGATTCCAGCGGCAAAAATGGAAAGATACTTTCGCCATCCGGTTACCAGCATGTCCGTTGGATCTGTATCCGCTTCAGTTCGCTGCTGTGTCGTATTGTTGCGTGCAGTTCCATGTGATGGCTGGCGAATGTATTGGGGCTGGCCGTCTTTCTGTTTGGGATTGTTGAGGTTGGGAATCGGCATCAGTTTGCTCTTAGACGTTTTGGACTTGCGATTGAATTTGCCACACCCAGGAGTCGTTTTGTTGACGCAACCGGAGGCAATTTCGTTGGTTTGGTGCGGGTAAGTCAAGCGGGCAGCAGAGGGAGAGTCGTTCGGACGGTTGGCCGTCGCTTTATTGTGGCCGTCGCTTTATTGTGGCTGTCGCTGTTGTAAGGCTTTCTTTAAGGCAGAGACCTTCGAATAAACGTCAGCGCCCTGCCCTGCCGCGTTTTGCACGACGACACGCGAAAATTTTGTGGCTAGGACTTGGTTGATGTTCTCTTGATTGATACCACCGATTGCAAACGCCGGCATTTCAATGATAGGGATTACTTCCGAAAGTGTGTCGGTCCCAATAGGTTGATCAAAAGACTTAGTTGTCGATGGAAAGACGGGCCCTACGCCAATATAGTTCGCGGACGTCTGGTGGGCTTGCTGAATTTGTAGCATGTCATGAGTCGAAAGCCCGATCAAGAGTTCCGTTCCGACAATTCGTCGCACTTGCTCGACTGGCAATTCATCCTGACCGACATGGACCCCGTCTGCTTGGCATGCGATCGCAATGTCGGGGCGATCGTTAACGATGAACAAAGTGGATGTGGCGGCAAGCAACTTCGCGGCCAATTGCGCTCGGCTAAACAGCGTTCGATCATTCAGGTGTTTGGCTCGCAGTTGGATTACGTCGACGCCACTTTCTGCAAGCATGGTTAGATGTGAAACGAAGGCAGTTTCGTCACTGCAGCCGTCGGTCAAAACATACAACTGCGCCTTTTTTAATACTTGTGAACGCTGTTGGAATGACTTGGCATTGGGTTTGGCCGCATCCAAAATGTCAAGTTGCATGTTCACCTGGGACACAGCAGCGGCACTTTCGACAGACAATAGAACCGATTTTTGCAATTCGTAACTGGTGTAACGCAACTGTTCTAGTTCTTTGGCGTCGAATCCTAGTCGTTTGGTTGTTTCTTCTAGCACTCGTAAGCTTTGTTGGACTCGATAAAAATTGGCGTGCAACAGGCTTGTGGTTTCCGGGCGTTGGTATTCCGAAGAGGTTTCAATGGTACGTCCCACATCGGCAGCGGAATTTCGTGCCAAAAGGCGATCTCGCAACGGCCATTGCTGGGCAATCAAATGTAGCTGATGCCGCAATGCCTTGAGGGATTGCGAGGCTGCCGCGTCGTCGGCAACAAAACGGGACCAATCTTCCAGAACTCGTAGCCCTTCGCTGCAGCGATTGAAGTTCGCATCAATCATTCGCCACAGCAATTGGGTCTCTTTGATTGAGGGCATAGGATTAAGCGACCTGTAAAGGGATTGGATCGGTATACCCAGTCAAGTGGGTTCGAAAACGGTTGATTGCGACCAAGTTCATGGAAGTTTGTTTCCATGATAGCAATTTTTCAGTCGATAATTCACGCTTGCGGCTGCCCTGGTGTTTAAGTAAGGTTCGCCTGCAAACGACGGGTGGATTTGATCCCGTAATCCGTGGATGTCAGGTCGAAGTGATTTTTGAGGCAAAGTAAAATTTTAAGGCAAAGTGATGTTTGGCCAATGGAATGCGCGACGTCGGAATCTGATTTGCTATCTAACGCTTTTAGTGACGTTGTTCGGAGTGGGATGTAGTGCGCGAACTATTTTGCGTGAACCCGACTATGGCATCGTAGCGATTCCGAACAATTCGAATAGCTGGCCAGGGAAGTTGCGTGACAAAGCCGACGTTTTAATGGCCGAACATTTTCCGGCAGGATACGAAATTATCCGGGAAGAGGAATATGTGGTCGGTGAGACCACTCATTTTGACCACGAAGACACCGGAACAAACATTGACATTATTGACGACATTGTTTCGGTCGGGACATCTTCAAGTCGCGGCACTGCTACCACAACACCGCAAACCGAGTATCGAATTCACTACCGCGGTAGGTCACGAAGTAGCATTGAGTAAGCTTGCTTGCCATTGTGTCATTGAAAGTGTGTCATTGAAAGTGTGTCATTGAAAGTGTTTCGTGGAAAGTGTTTCGTGGAATGGCGTCCGTGGAATGGTGTCCATGGAATCAATTGAACGCAAAGGCAGGGAAAGCGGTCCCGATCACTTGAAAAACAAGTGGGTCATCGTTTGGAATACTTGTGCAAAGAACCGCGAATCCGGGCTCTGAGTTTGCCGGAATCTTGGGGCCAACGATCCCAGCGACAATTTCCCAGCTCTTGGAAGCCCTCTATTAAATTGGAAGCCGTCTATTAGCAACGCCAGGGCGGCAATGGCTTGGAACCTGGGGGAACTGGATGTTCCGCATCGGTGCCAGGGTCTGCGTTCTAATTCCAGGGCGTCATTGCGTCATTGCGTCATGGTCTCCGAGTGTTCGGGTGTCGCGAAAATCTCTGGCTAACGGTCAAGACCCTGTCTTGATGGCTGGCATTGAGTGGCTTGAACAGCAGAAGCAATAGGCTCCGAAGTTAGGCTCCGAAGTTAGGCTTGGAAGTTAGGCTTGGAAGTTAGGCTTGGAAGTTAGGCTTGGAAGTGTTTGGCAAGCGTGCTTGGGGCGAACAATAGACGGAAAGTTGCGCCGACGAAATGCTTGGGGTTATAGCGTACGGTTGTGTCGGACAGTCTTTAAAAATCCTAGTTAGAAGAAAACCTTGAACTTGCAGCAAGGGAGTTGATTGAATGAAGGTAAATCGTTTCGGAAAAGTGTTGCGAACATCATTGGCTTTGGCATTGGCATTGGCTTTGGCATTGGCTTTGGCAGCGGTCAGAGCGTTACCCTTATCGGCTTTTGCCCAGACGACGGTGGCACGTCCTAAAGGTGATTCGGCCAAAACGGGTGATTCCCAATGGCCAACACCAGAAGCGTTAGTGACAGCCTATGTGAAGGCCGTTGGCGGCAAAGAAGCAATGTCGAAAGTGAAAAATAGCGTCACTAAGGGGGAGATGAGTATTCCGCAAGCAGGAATCAAAGGTCCTCTTGAAATGTACCAGGCAAACCCTGGCAAGTTGTTGTTGAAGATTGAAATACCGGGCGTTGGCACTCAACAAGTTGGCTTTGATGGTCAGACGGTTTGGCAGGATTCGGAATTGACTGGGCCGCAAGTGATCGAAGGCAATCAAGCTGAGAGTATTCGATTTCAAGCGAATACCAATGGCTACGCCGATTCTCTAAGCTACTTCGATTCGATGGAAACCCTTGGCCTAGACAAGTTTTCTGGCGAAATGGCTTACGCGGTTGTGGCAAATCAAAAAGACCAGCCTAAGAAGACCATCTACTTCTCGAAGAAGACGGGGTTAATTATCGGGACCAAGGGCGTGGAAGAAACTGCGATGGGGAAGGTGGGGCTAACAACCGAACTTGGAGACTACAAAAAAGTCGAAGGCATTTTGATAAGTCACAGGACGGTTGTGAAATTGCCCAATGGGATGACTCAACAGAACGTAATTTCCAAAGTTGAGTTCAACCAAGAGTTAGATGCTAAAATCTTTGACCTACCCCTTGGAGTCAAGGCTGTGGTGAAAGCCTAGGTTTGGATCCTTTATTCATAGAAATTGGATGTAAAATTCTACGGTCGCTTTTCTTTCGAATCCGAAGCGAGTCGATAGGATTTGCAAACCGAACCAGTCTTCGTGGCTGAATCTTAGGTTGGACGTGCCCTAAACGTAACGCAGGCAGCCTGCGGTAGCGGCCGTCTTGGTGCGTTAAAGCGTCCGATTGATTGTTGCAGATACCGTTTTTTGGCAGATTTTTTGTCGGGCACACAACTGAAACCCGTAACGTTGGATAGACGCTACGGGTTTTTTGATTTCTTGCCATTATCGGTGCCCGCAAAATGGCGGCTAGTTTCGTCTTTGGGAAAGTTGACTTAATCGGTAGAATCGGCAAAGAGTACCGATGCAACGGCAATAGGGATTTTTCTCAAGCGGAGAAGGGAGGCTTTGGCGGTGAATTTAACGGATAGTTTTCTGTGCGTTTGGCCTGGGCTACCTAAACTTTGGCTGCGTGGCGCCTTGGGTTCGCTGGTTTTGGCGGTTTTATTCGCCATTGCGTTAAATCTGGCCTTGATCAACACCTTTTTGTGGCCACATTGGATGGTGATCGCCAGTCCGGGGCTAGTTTGGCCGATCCTATTTGTGGTGTGGGGCTACTGCGCTTTTACTGGGTTTCGGAATCTGCCCGACCTGCTATTGATCCCCGATGACATCCAGCCGAGTGCCGGCAAACCTGACTTCTTGTCCGACGCTCAAATGGAGTACCTTCGAGGACACTACGAAGAAGCCGAGTTGCTGCTGCGACGCCAGTTGAATCGTTATCCAGATGACATTCCGGCGGGATTGATGCTAGGTACGCTTTATCGGCATCAGGGGCGATTGGTGCTAGCCAAACGCCAACTGTCTCAGCTATCGAAATGGGATTTAAGTATTCGGTGGCGATTTGAAATCGATAAAGAGCTTGACACAATTGAAGAATTGCTGGCACAGTCAAACGAGAATCCTGCCGTTGAGGAAGTGACCGAGGCGGCTTAAGTTTAAAAATGTTGCGATTGGCCAGTAAATTGCAGTACTAAGAAGACTTGTTATTTAATGCCACCTTGACCAATGGGGCATTTAGGGCAGGATTAGAGAGACAGAGATCGCGATCGGTAAACGTTACGGGTTCGATCGGCAGAACGGTTATTGAGCTGGTTCAGGGACGAGTTAACTCAAAAGCTTCATTCAAAAAGCGGTAATTTGAAGGTGGTCTTGAAAAGCCTGGTGGGGTCTTGAAAAACCTGGCGGGGTCTTGAAAAGCCTAGCTCTGCGTTACTTAAACAAATCAATATTGATCAGCATTTAACCAATGGCCTTGCGGTGGAACGTTTGTAATTTAATTGTGAACGGTTCATCGTTGGCGGACGTAACCAATTGTACTAGTGGACTTCAACTTTGGTTGATTTTCGTTAGGACCTTTAGTTTATCGTATGGGAAGGATTAGGCATGTACGAGCGATTTACAGACAGAGCACGAAAAGTGATGCAATTGGCCAATCAGGAGGCTCATCGCTTTAACCATGAATACATTGGCACCGAACACATATTGTTAGGTTTGGTGAAGGAAGGCAGCGGCGTTGCGGCCAACGTCCTGAAAAACTTGGATGTTGATTTGCGGCGGATTCGCAATGAAGTAGAAAAGTTGGTCCAAAGCGGTCCCGATATGGTGACTCTGGGTCGTCTGCCACATACGCCAAGGGCGAAGAAGGTCCTTGAATTTTCAATGGAAGAGGCACGGAATCTAAACCACAATTATGTTGGAACCGAACATATTTTGTTGGGATTGTTGCGTGAACAGGAAGGTGTTGCGGCTCAGGTTCTGATGAACCTTAACATGAAATTGGATGACGTCCGCGAAGAGGTCTTGAACCTGCTGGGCCACGGTCTTGAAGGTGGTGAAAGTCCAGAACGCGGCGGACGTGAAGCCAGCGCGGGCACTGTCGAAGGCGGGGCCGCTGGAGCGGATCGAAAGAATAGTAAGTCAAAGACCCCAGCGTTGGATTCATTCGGACGTGACTTGACGGAATTGGCTCGCAATGGCGAACTGGACCCGGTCATTGGCCGTGACCGCGAAATCGAGCGTGCGATCCAGGTCCTGTGCCGTCGAACCAAGAATAATCCCGTGCTATTGGGTGAAGCGGGTGTTGGAAAGACCGCGATTGTTGAAGGGTTTGCGCAGCGTTGTATCAACGGCGAAGTGCCTGAAATTTTAGCAGACAAGCGGATCGTGGTATTGGACTTGGCGATGATGGTTGCCGGTACCAAGTATCGTGGCCAGTTTGAAGAGCGGATCAAGGCGGTGATGAACGAAGTTCGCCGTGCCAAGAATACGATTCTGTTTATCGATGAATTGCACACGTTGGTGGGTGCCGGTGGAGCCGAGGGCGCAATTGATGCCGCCAATGTGTTGAAGCCTGCTTTGGCTCGTGGTGAGATCCAATGTATTGGTGCGACCACTTTGGATGAATATCGAAAGCATATTGAAAAAGATAGCGCACTGGCTCGGCGTTTCCAGGAAATTATGGTCGAACCGACTAGCCAGAAGGAAACCATTCAGATTTTGCATGGTTTGAAGGGACGTTACGAAGAGCATCACCGTGTTCAAATTACCGATGATGCGATTGAAGCAGCTGTCGAGCTGTCTAGCCGTTACATCACGGCCAGATGTTTGCCTGATAAGGCGATTGACGTGATCGACGAAGCGGGTGCTAGAGTTCGAATTCGAACAATGGTGCGACCGCCAGACTTGTTGGAAATCGATGTTGATATCGAACGGCTAAATAAGGAAAAAGAAGAAGCCGTAGCAGAACAAGATTTCGAGAAGGCCGCAGCACTTCGTGATCAAGCCGATAAGTTGCGTTTGAAGAAGGAACAGATCAAACGAGAATGGCGTGAGAATAGCCAAGAGAACGAAGGTTTGGTGGACGAAGAAGTCGTCGCCGAAGTTGTCTCCAAGATGACGGGTATTCCGTTGACTCGGATGAGCAGCGAAGATTCGATGCGTCTGTTGAAGATGGAAGATGAACTACATGGACAGGTCGTTTCTCAGGATGCCGCGGTCAAAGCGGTCTGCAAAGCGGTTCGGCGAAGTCGATCCGGTTTAAAAGATCCTAAACGACCTATCGGTTGCTTTATGTTTGCCGGTCCAACGGGTGTGGGAAAGACATTGTTGGCCAAGGCTTTGGCGGAATTCATGTTCGGTGATCAAGACGCATTAATCACGATGGACATGAGTGAGTACATGGAGAAGCACAACGTCAGTCGATTGATTGGTGCCCCTCCAGGATACGTCGGTTACGAAGAAGGCGGTCAGTTGACCGAGAAAATTCGTCGCCGTCCCTACGCGGTAGTCCTGTTGGATGAAATTGAAAAGGCTCACCCAGACGTGTTCAACATGTTGCTGCAGGTGATGGAAGAAGGTCGATTGACCGACAGTTACGGTCGAAATATCGATTTCCGCAACACGATCGTCATCATGACCACCAATGCGGGTGCTTTTGCGATTAAAAATGAAACGCAGTTTGGTTTGCCTGGGACCAGCGATGATGCCAGTTTCGATAGCATGAAAGAGCGTGTTAATGACGAAATTAGCAAGGCATTCCGTCCTGAATTCTTGAACCGTTTGACCGATGAACCTATTATCTTCCGCCACCTTGAGCGAAAAGATCTGGTTTCCATTGTCCAATTGGAATTGGTCAAAGTGCGGGAACGTTTGGCCGAACGCGGTTATCAATTAGTGTTAAGCGAAGATTCGGTTGAGTTTCTGATTCGCAAGGGAACGAATTTGGACATGGGTGCTAGACCTATGCGTCGAGCCCTGGAAAATTACATCGAAGATCCGCTTAGCGAAGAATTGCTTCAAGGCACTTTCGAAGGTAAGAACAAGATCGCGGTGGAAGTGGTCAGGAATGAAGACGGCAAGGTCAAACATTTGAAGTTTGATGGTCAAGTTGAAGAGGTGAAACCTGACTCGGACGCGGTTAGTGTTGGTGGAGATGAAGCAAAAGCAGAATAGAATCTGCAGGATCGGTTGGATTTCTGCTCGACCGACCCATGCCGTACGGTAGATCACTGATAATAACCTCGTTATTGGATTTCAATAACGAGGTTTTTTTGTGTCGCATCGACGTGGGCAAGACCGTGAACGTGGTCAACCGCGTTGCAAGAGATCCTGTTGACCCATGCACGGTTGGCCGATTGAACGGTTAGTTGATCGAACGGTTAGTTGAGCGAACGGTTAGTTGATCGAATTGGGAAATTGACCGCGATGTTGACAATGTCATCCAATCCCTGGGATTTCAAGGGCGTTGGGATTCCAAGGGCGTTGGCTACTTCAGCGGGATTAGAAATCGCTGCTTGGTCTTCTTTGGCTTGGTGGGAGTGTGTGATCTTAGGTTTTGCAATGGAAGGGTCGAGATGAATTTGGATTGGCAACTGGTGCCTTTTGCCGAGCTTTCAGCGTATCAATGCTGGAGCGTATTGAAGTTGCGGCAAGAAATTTTCGTCTTGGAACAGCAGTGTCTGTTTCCCGAAATTGACGACGTGGATTTATGTAGTATCCATCTCATGGGCTGGGTTGCCGACAATGACGCATCTGGGGAGAAAAAAGAATCCGCTAAGGCGAAAAATTTGGTGGCCTATTTAAGGATCGTCCCTCCCAATCAAAAATTCACCCAGGCCAGCTTGTCGCGGATAGTCGTTGCCGCCACCGCCAGGCATCAAGCTTTGGGAAGTCGCTTGGTTGAAGACGGCATTCGTCACTGCAAGCGCCAGCATTCCGACGCAGGGATTCAAATAGCGGCACAAGAACACTTGAAATCGTTCTATGCAGCGTTGGGCTTTGAAGTCAGTTCTGACCGCTACTTGGAAGATGACATTTGGCACGTGAATATGATTTTGCAAGAAGGATAGTGATAAACCGGCACTCGATGGGTGATTTTGGAAGGTGAGTTCAATTGCAAGACTTGGGAATTCCAGTGCTTCACGATGATCAGCTCGGCACCGCAATCGCTTTACTAGCGGCCTTGCTCAATGCCGCAAAGGGTGTCGGGAAAGAGTTAGTTTGAATGCGAGTAGTGATCAATGGAGCGGGTGCTGCGGGCACCGCGATTGCAAAATTGCTTCGCGGTCTGGGGCAGGATCCCAATTTATGTCTAAGTGCTAAAGACCTGTTGGTCTGTGATAGTCGCGGGATCATTGATCGCAGTAGAAACGATCTTAATCGCTACAAGCAAGCCATGTAGACGCACACCCATCCAGGAAATTAGTCCGGCGATTTGCGTACGGCGTTGCACAAGCCGACGTCTTTATCGGCGTTAGCAAGGGGAATTTGTTAACCGCCCAGGGTATCCGCTCAATGGCAGACAAAGCCATCATCTGGGCGATGGCCAATCCAAATCCCGAAATAATGCCTCGGGAAGCCTTTGCTGGAGGCGCCGCTGTGGCTGGAACTGGACGAAGCAACTTCCCCAACCAAGTCAACAATGTTCTGGATTTTCCCGGACTGTTTCGTGACGCTTTAGACGCGGGAGCCTCCGGAATTACCGAAGCAACGAAATGGGCTGCCACCGATTGCTTAGCAGCCATGGTCGACAATCCATCTGCCGACCGTATCTTGCCAGACCCATCGCATATGTCAGTCGCCCCTAAGATCTCGCACGCGGTCGCTCAGGCAGCTTTAAACGACTGATGCCGCGAACATGGCGGCACTTGACGACTGCTGGTCAACGGACGGCTGCACGGGGTTGGAGGTTGCCCGCCGATCGGCGTCGGCCGAGTCCGCACTTGTTCAGCTGGTTGGATCTGTCCGCTTTTGGAGGAAAATTGCCATTAACTAGCAATGCAATGAACCGGTGTCGCGCCGTGCCGGTGATCAAGTCTACAATCGCTTTGAAGTCGATACTTTGGCCCCTCTGTTGTAGGGTCATTTCCCGCTCAAGCGTATCGTTAGCTGGCGGTTTGTTTGAGTGTGAGCGTCAATCTAAGCCGGTTTTTTGGTTTTGGTTTAAAGTTTAACCCGCTAGCAGGCGGTTTCTAGGGTCTTAATGACATTGAGTCAGTGTGGTGGGATTGATACAGTCCCCGTGGTTGGTCAAGGCTTTGATCCATTGATTGACACAGCCCTACTGTTTCCTGCTGGACATCAAAGACCGATTTAAATTCGGTCAGTCGGTTGTCGATCGGATCAGAGGTTCTTCATTCCGAAGTGTTGGGCTCGACTGCGTGTCGGGCTCGACTTGAGTGTTGGCATGATATTAGGCGATTCAGACGCCAGTTGGGATCATGCCAAGTGTCGCTTGGAAAGGGGTGCTGGATGTTTGGGCTGAATGCGAGATCCCAAAGGCATTGTGCTGTGCATGCTTCTCACAGCAAAAGGAGTTGATGGTGTTTACGCGGTGGCCTGTTCGTTACCAAATTCGAATTGGGACGCTCTTGCTATTGTTGGTGGTTTGCGGATTGGCAGCCGGCAGCATACAAGGCGTACAAAAATTTCGTCGATTGACCAAGAGTATCCGTCAGCGCGCGTATGAGTTGCCGTTGGCTGCCAACCTTGGTCAAGAGGTCAGTGATTTACGCCGCATCAACGCTCAGGCTTATTCGCAGGAGTCCCTGGCGAGTAGTTCCTATTTCTTGCAGCAATCAAAAGGCAATCTACTGGAACCGACCCAGGAAAGCAGTTGGCTAGATCTACGAACTGCTTTTTATGAGCAGAAAATCCAAGTTGAGCAGGCGTTTACTAAATACCAAGAGCAGTTGGAACAGGAGCCGGTTAGCGATTTTCGTATCGCTGATATTTCGGAAGAACGTGCGGCCGTATCGCAGATTCGCCAAAGTCTTGATCGTATCAATCAAATCACCAACGGGAATGTTGATTGGTACATGAGGACACAAGATACCGCCGCGGTATTGGAACCCGAGTTAGATGATTTGCAGGCCATGGTCAGTCAATTGCCAGGCCTGTTGAAGAAGCGGATGGAAGAATTTGCCCTAGCGGCTAGGACGGAATATCACGCTTGGTACGCGTACAGTTTTATCATGCTTTTTTTTGCGTTTGGCACGTTTGCTGTCATGTTTTACGTTGCGAGAAAAGGCATTTTTCGTCCGTTAGAGAAACTCATTCGTGGTTCGCGTCGAGTTGCTTCGGGAGACTACGATTACCGAATCAACGTCTTTGTGGACGGTGAGGTAGCGGAACTTGCGAACGCCTTGAACGAAATGACCGCAAATTTTCAATCGATCAAGAATGGATTGGATGAACAGGTGCGGCAACGCACCAAAGAAGTGCTACGCAGCGAACAAATGGCTAGTGTCGGTTTTATGGCGGCTGGCCTTGCCCACGAGATCAACAATCCCCTGGCAGCAATTGCGTGGAGCGCCGAATCACTTGAGAGTCGCTTTTTGGACTTGCTTCAAGATGATCCAACGTCGATGGATCAGGTAGACCGAAAAAAAGAGATCGATACCGTTTTGCGATACCTTCGACGGATTCAGGATGAAGCGTTTCGGTGCAAGGGAATCACTTCGGGCCTTTTGGATTATTCACGTTTGGATAATAAGAAAAAATCGCCGACCGAGATGGTTGAATTGGTTCAATCGGTCATTGAAATGGTACGGCCGCTAAAGAAGTACTTTGGACGAAAAATTCATTTTGATCCAACCGGGACCATCGATGGAATGGTCAACCCGCAAGAGATGAAGCAAGTTGTATTGAACTTGATCACCAATGCCTTGGAATCAATCGAAAAAACGGGCAACGTCTGGGTTGAACTCAGTAGTGTTGGGGGCAATTTTCTATTGAAGGTCAGCGATGATGGTTGTGGCATGAATGCCGAAGTCAAGGACCATTTGTTTGAACCGTTCTTTACGAGACGAGTTGATGGATCAGGAACAGGGCTAGGGCTTTCGATAACCTATCGAATTATCGAAGAGCATCAGGGACAGATCGTAGCTTACAGTCAAGGTGTTAACCAAGGATCGACCATCACGGTCACCTTGCCATTGGTGAAAAATGAACAAGAAAATCTCAAACGGATCGCAGCTTGAACCCCTTCGCGTTATGTGTGTGGACGACGAACCGCAGCTTCGCGAATTCATGCTGGACGAAATCCCTCGCTACGGCCACAAAGTTTTTGTGTTTGCCGATGGAGCGTCCGCCTTGGAAGCTTTGCGAACCCAACAATTTGATTGCGCGCTGATCGATTTAAATATGCCCGGCATGAACGGGTTAGAATTCATGCAACGCCTGCGCCAAGAATCACCTGAAACCGAACCCATCATGGTGACGGGCAATGCTGATTTGAACGTTTCAGTGCAAGCAATGAGGCTAGGAGCGTTCGATTTCCTAGAGAAGCCTTGCAAGCTGAAGGAATTAGAGGCGTCGTTGTTGCGAGTTGCTGACAAGCGAGCTCTTGTGAATCAGTGTAAGAAATTGGAACGGCAGATTGAATCGCAAGGCACTAGCCGCCAGCGCCAGTTGGTAGGCGAGCACCCTACGATGGAAGATCTACGCCGTATTATACAGCGAGTGGCCCCGACAAATTCGACCGTCCTTATCTTAGGCGAAACGGGAACGGGGAAAGAACTCGTTGCCCGATCGGTCCATCATCATAGCCAAAGGTCAGCGCAAGCCTTTGTGGCGGTCAACTGTGGAGCCCTTCCTGAAAATCTAATTGAAAGCGAATTGTTTGGGCACTTGAAAGGATCGTTTACTGGCGCTGATAGTGACCGCCTAGGTTTGTTTGAAGTTGCTCATGGCGGGACGTTGTTCTTAGATGAAATCGGTGAATTACCGAAGTCGATGCAGGCGAAGCTATTGCGTGTCTTGGAATCGGGTGAAATTCGACGGGTGGGTGATGCGGAATCTCGCAAAGTAGATTGCAGGATCCTTTGTGCAACCCATCGGAATCTGCCTCGAATGGTTAGCGAAGGTGACTTCCGCGAAGACTTGATGTACCGAATCAATACCTTCGAAATTCATGTCCCAGCGTTGCGTGAACGCACCAGCGACATCCCCAAACTGGCCGCTGAATTATTTAAACGATTTCGCCCGTTATCCGAGCATTGTGAAAAGCCGATTTCTCCCCAAGTGATGCAACAATTAGTGTCTCACCCTTGGCCAGGAAATGTTAGAGAGTTGGCCAATGTGATCGAACATGCGTCGGTAATGTGCGATGCCCTGCCGATCCAATCGTGCCACTTGCCCAGCCAGTTTGGACGAGCTGTAGAAACGATCCCTCTGCATTCGACATCGGCAATCACGCTCAAGGAAATGGAAGCAAGAATGATTGAGGATGCGATTGATCGTCACCAAGGCAATAAGACCGCTGCGTCTCATGAGTTGGGGATAAGCATCAAGACACTGTACAACAAGATTGGTGGAATGGGAGCAAAAGAAGCGGCCTAGAATGATGGCCTGAAACCGGTTTCACGACTCGGCGAGTTGCATTTCAACTCATCAAAGAGGTGGCAGCGCAATCGGATCAATTCAACCAAAGGTTTGAAACCGATCACTCACCAATTCTTGTGGCGAAAGGTCGCACGCAGAGATTGGAATTTTATCACCAAGGGGAGAAGTAGAATCCGGTTGGTGATTTTGCGTTTCGAAAAGGTCATACTTGCCAAAATTCTGTCATGACATCGTTCCCAATGCCGGTCGCATCTGGCCTGAATAACCTCTCTCAATACAGTTGTACTAGTTCAACGTTTTCATCTTTCGAACAACGCCGACCGCAATGCCAACAACTTTTGCATCGCTGGAGTAGATTGGATCCATATTGCGATTCGCAGGTTGCAGGCGAATTCCGCCTGCTTCCGGGAACCAATATTTCACCGTTGATTGCCCGTCAGCGGTTGTCGCAACCACAATTTGACCGGGCTTCGCGTCTTCTGAAGGTCGGATGATTATGTAATCACCGTCAGAAATCTGAGCTTCGATCATGGAATCGCCAGCAACCTCCAAAGCAAAACATTGTTCGACATCAAACATTGTGCCAAAATCGACACGTCGAGATCGTCCAATGGTTTCCTGAAGGGCTCCGGCGGTCACTACCCCTTTGAGCGGCATGCCGCGAACTTTTTCTAGGTATTCTGCAGATAATTCAATGGCTCGGCTTTTGGTTTTTCGCCTACTCAAGTAACCCTTACGTTCAAGGGCTTTCAAGTGGCATACCACACCATTGGGAGAGCTAATTTCAAACGCATCGGCAATCTCTCGGATCGAGGGAGCGAAACCATTCTTGGTTACGGTTTCGTTGATCATCTCCAAGATATCGGCTTGCCGATTCGTGAGGCCTTCTCGCCACATGCTCTATTCCTTCTTCGGGGTCAGGGTCACATTTGGACCTGTAAAAAATCAGCCACACAATCAACTCGCTTTTCGCACCTACTCAAACGATGGAGCGTTGCTTCGCAAACCATTTTCTAAGTTCGGCCCATCGACGGGCAAGAAAATAAATTCCGCACCAAACCCAATCGTGCCAGTAATCCTCTTTGAAACAGCGTTGATCCAAACGAAACGTTTCTTCAACGCGGTCTACTGCCACTTTGGTAATTGCAAAATGGCCCTCCCGCGATTCCCTGTCTCGATTCAGGTGTGCGCAGGTTTAGATTGCAAACCAAGCCCACAAAGAACCACTTCAGACCAGGAAAGTTCTGCCCAAGACGCAGTTGGTCTTTGGGGCAAAATCTAGAAGTCTGTTTAGATTCCGCATAAGGGGACTGGCAAGGGAGTTAATAAGGCGGACACGCGGCATCGAACTCTCTGTCGCTTTGAATCATATGCAAGTTAGTGAAGTATTGCAAGATTCAAACGGTGAAAGAGTCCACACGGCATTTGACGAATTCGTCCGTGAGAATCAAGTACAAGAAGCCTTCAGCAACGCGTTTAAAGGTGTCAGGGTGTGCCGGGATAAAACCGGTTTAGCATAGAGAATCAAAGTATCTTACGACGACAGTTTAGCCAACCACTTCGGCCTTCAGCCCAGGGGCGAATCGGGTGCCCGGTCTGTCTTAAGCGTCCGTGCCCAGGGTAACGCAGGCCAGCTATTAAGAACCACGGAGTTTGTTGATAACAGGGCACCGACATTCCAAACGCGAGAACCGGGAGGTCTCTTTGGTTTCCAGCGGCAATGAGAAACGATGATTCTCGCCAGTGGAGCGGTCAGCAAACGTCTCCGCCGCAAAAGCTGACACGAACGCTAGAGAAAATTCAGATGAGTCGGTAGTAACTGCGACGTCGGCGAACAACGATGGTGCTGAAAGTTCATCTATTGAACAATCAACCACTGAACCATCGGCGGAGTTGATTGAGGAAAGTAACTCAGCCAAAAGGAACGCCTTGCCAACCGACTTGCCCCGAACTCCGGGGCGGATCAAACGCAAGTCAAGCGGACGGCACGGGGTGCGTGAAGCTGCCCGCCAGGACAGCACGCTCAAGTTCACTGCTTTGCTAGATCACTTCAACTGCCAACTGCTGCCTGAGGCTTTCTTCAATTTGAAGAAAACCGCAGCGGTCGGCATCGACCAAGTGACATGGCACGAATACGAGCGAAATGTGGAGGCCAACATCGTGGACCTGCACCAGCGAATTCACCGGGGAGCCTATCGGGCGAAACCTTCTTTAACGAATACACATTCCCAAACCCGCGGGTCGTACGCGACCGCTGGGCATCGCTTGGTTGGAAGACAAGATCGTCCAACAGGCAGTGGTGTGGGTGTTGCAAATTATCTACCAGCAGGACGTCGTCGGATTCAGTGATGGGTCGGGGCTTGGGCGCAGCGGGCATGATGCACTTGTTGCACTTGTTGCACTTGTTGCACTTGTTGTACTTGTTGCACTTGTTGTACTTGTTGCACTTGTTGTACTTGTTGCGATCACCAGTAAGAAGGTGAACTGGATATTGGATGTGGAGATAGAAGGTTTCTTTGACGCGCTGGATCACGATTGGCTGATCAAGTTTCTGCAGCATCGAATCGGCGAAATCGCCTGCACCGATCCATTGGCGAAACGGGCCGCTGGCTGCGGCGAGTTGTTCAAGGCTGGCTGAATTATCACGCCGTCCCGGACAAATTGGACTTAGTCCCGGAGGCAACGACTTGCAAGGCTGCATCTGCCTGGTCCCCGCGTCACTCATCCTTATCCCAGCAAACGCTTTCACACCAGCCCGTTGGACGGCGGCGTTTAAGTGCAAAATGGGCTATTTTTGATACAGGGGAAGAAAGCCTCGTTCAAGTTGAACCATTATCAAGTTGCATGCCGTTGAATAGATTTCGCCGTTTTGTTCGGTGGGCCACTGACCTTCGGGAAGTTGTTTGGTGAAGATTGATTTATAAAGTCTCTGAGAGAAGCCCTGCCATTGTTCAGCACCTTGGCGGTACATGACTTGGGAGTAATACAGGTAGGTGTAGTGCCAATGTCCGTATTGAGAGGCTGAAATAGTTGAAAGGTTTTTTTCGCAATATTCAAGCATTTCGGGGACATGTTTGCTGTCGTAGTCGCCGGCGTTGTAAAGCGCGGCCAGTGCCGCGGCGGTAATGGCCGGTCGGCTAGAACCGCGATTGGTCGAACTGTATGAAATCCCACCGTCGTCGTTTTTACAATCGTAGATGTATTTCTTTGCGAGATTAATTACCTCGCCTGGCACTTCAATCCCAGCATTGCGACAACCTCGCAAGCCTTGAACTTGTGTTATCGTCGTGGAGCCTTCATCGAAATCATTACCATCTTTTGCGCTGACGTAGCCCCAACCACCCGACCTTGTTTGGGCGGATACGCTAAAGTCTACTGCCCTCTTTAAAACGATCGCCAATGTTTTTCTGCGATCAGCATCTTCTTCTTCGCCCAACACTTGGGACAAAAAAAGCATTGCGAAACCGTGCCCATAGGTATACCGATTGTCTTTAGTTGGATTGCCGATTAATCCGTTGGTCCGAGTCCGATTGATAAAGTAATCGACTGCCAAACGAATGCTATCCGAATACGGTCCCTGCACGGTAGTTGAGCCCGAACAGATTAAAGCGGTTGCCGCCAAAGCACTGATCGCGACCTCGTAAGTGGTATCGGGCCAACCACCCATTCGCGTTTGTTGCCCTGCGATCCAATCCAAGCCTTTTTTGATCTGTGGTTTGTAGTCAGTAGGCGTCGCGTTCCTTTCGTGGGTGTGATTTGATCGATTCACCAAGGTGCCATGTATGCTGGCATCAAGCAACCGGTCTGTGCCGAAGCCTAGGTAGCCCAGGTATGCCATCGAGCGTAGAAATAGACGGCGAGAGCGCTTTTGAGAATCTGAACTCTGGATCGGTCGGTTCGTCGTTTGGGGCATGCCTTCTCTCCTGAACTATTTGAATTCTGCCGCTTGTCCAACTGCACTCAGGCGGGTGGCTGTTCTCGTGATCTGCGGGTTGGAAACAAATCGTAAACCACATGTTGGTCCCCCGTCCATTTTAGGATAGGGGGGATCGAACGCTGAAACAATAGCGTAGTCGGGTAAGTCGTAGCGACCAAGCCCGGAAGAATGTGCGGGCGTTTTAGGCTAATGGTCGCTTGCTTGCAACGAACTTTTTTGCAGCGTTGACGCTTTGGGAAGTCACCAGCGGTTGATCGGCAATCAAGTTCCCAGAAGTCATACCAGCGATCAAAATGGTTCACAGATTTTAATACCCACGCCCGTTGATCTGCATGCTGGCTACCGCAGGATTACCAGTGGAAGGCCTGCTTTGATAGACGTTGGCAATGCTGCATGGCAGTAGCTGGAAGCAACGACCTGTTGCCTTATCAGATTGCCGTTATTTGCCGTCATATTTTGCAATAATAATGCTGGCATCGTGGCCTCCAAAGCCAAAGCTGTTGCTCATGGCATACTGGATTTCACGAGATTTTGGCACGTTGGGTGTGTAGTCCAGATCACAATCCGGGTCTGGATTTTCTAGGTTGATCGTCGGTGGCACGATAGCATGTTCGATTGCCTTGCAGCACATCACCAATTCTATTCCACCGCTAGCACCCAACGAATGTCCCAGTTGGCTTTTTGTACTGCTGATGCTCAATTTCGCGGCGTGTTCACCGTAAATGCGTTTGATAGCCTTAGTTTCAGCCTTGTCTCCCAGTGGCGTACTGGTTCCATGCGCGTTGATGTAATCGACCTTGTCGGGTGTTAATCCGGCGTCTTCGAGCGCCAGTTTCATGGCTTCGGCAGCACCCAGGCCGTCTTGATCGGGTTGAGTGATATGATTTCCGTCGGCGGTGGTCGCAAAGCCAACGACTTCGGCATAGATTCTGGCGCCACGAGCCTTGGCGAATTCCATTTCTTCAAAAACTAGAATGCCACCGCCTTCGCCCAGCACAAAGCCATCTCGCTCCGCATCGAATGGACGGCTGGCGCGCGCTGGTTCATTCACTCGGCTAGACAGTGCCTTCATGTTTTGAAAGGCCGATAGTCCCATCCGGGTCATTGCAGCTTCGGAACCCCCGGTCACAATCACGTCGGCAGCACCATGTTGAATCAAGCGAAAAGCATCGCCCGCTGCATTGGTCGCACTGGCGCAGGCGGTTGCAATCGCGAAGTTTGGACCTTTCAAGCCGTAGCGAATTGAAAGGCAAGCGCCCGCCGCATTAAGCATCATGCGCGGAACCGTTAGAGGCGAAACACGATGGGGGCCCTCTTTGATTAGTTTCGCAATCTGTTCCTCAATCGTCTGCAACCCGCCGATGCCCGAACCTAACAGGACACCCGCACGATACGGGCTAACTTCAGAAAAGTTAATTCCCGAATCTTCAACCGCATCAACCCCGGCAACGATCGCGAATTGGGAGAAGCGATCAAGCCGTTTCTCCTCTTTCTTATCAATATACCCTATCGGGTCCCAATCATAGACGTCACCGCCGAAATTCACTCGCATGTCCGACACGTCGAACAAGCGAATCGGATGAACTCCACTTTCACCTGCAAGAATGCGCTGCCAACAATCATTAACTTTGCAGCTAATAGGCGTAACAACCCCCAAACCAGTGATTACAACGCGACGTCTCATGCTTGGTCTATTCCTAACTACTATGCGGTTAAATATTCTACGAACCGGCTTTTTCGGTCGCTCGTTCAATCGCATCAATCGCTTCGCCAACGGTTTGAATCTTGTCGGTTTGGTCTTCAGGGATCCGAATTCCAAAGCTGGATTCAAACTCCATCACCATTTCAACAAGATCTAGCGAATCGGCTCCAAGATCATTAATGAAATTGGACTCGCGAGTGATTTTTTCTTTGTCGACACCGAGTTGTTCGGCGACGATGTCAATGACTTTCTCTTCGGTAGAGGCCATTTTCATCGCCCTCCCTATTTGGATTGTTTAATTGTTATGAAATTAAGTTCAACACTAATTCAACTGGGTTACTCTTTTACCTGCCCGCGAACGATAACACGTCAGTGGGCAAGGATTTGGGAACCCAAGTAAGCCCCACAAGATATCGGATTTTTGTTAAGCCGGTCAAGGCTACCTTGGCGTCACCCGAATAATGGTTTCCTGCAATTTCTGTTGATTTTCCGGCTTATGCCACTTGAATAGGATTTGGATCAGCTTGTGTTCGGCTGAATAAGCAGTTTCTGGTGCCTTGCGCGCTCTATTCCGCCACCGATTTAGCCACGAACCTGAGATTTTGCCAAACCGCCATTCCTTAAAACACGCCAATTTTTGGCCATTTTTATCGCAGCTTGATTCCAACGCCCGTTTAATCGCATTGGCGTTTAAACTTGTTGGCACTGAATCGCATCAAACGGCACTCTCTTGCATGGGGTTCCAGACCCCCAAGCGACGGTAAGGGGCCCCTAACTCACAGCACGAAACTTGTGAAACTTGTGAAACTTGTGAAACTTGTGAAACTTGTGAAACTTGTGAAACTTGTGAAACTTGTGAAACTTGTGAAACTTGTGAAACTTGTGAAACTTGTGAAACTTGTGAAACTTGCCGTGTCGCCGGAATTGTCATCGTGGCCAGCGGTGAGTAACCGGGCACGGTGGTGGACCACTTAGGCGATCATCCCACCGTCTACGGTTAAGACTTGGCCTGTGACGTAGGATGCGGCTCGGCTTGCTAAGAATAAAACGCAAGCAGAGACTTCTTCAGCCGTGCCCACTCGACCCACTGGAATTCGCTTCTTCACTTCATCCAAAATGGTAGCGCCAAGCATTGCAGTCATTTCGCTTTCGATGAATCCAGGCGCCACCGCGTTGACGGTCACTTTGCGTTTGGCCAGTTCCTTGCTCAACGAACGGGTCATTCCGATCAGGCCCGCCTTGGATGCTGAATAATTGCATTGGCCTGGATTGCCAATCAACCCTGAGACACTGGCGATGTTGATGATTCTTCCGTACCGTGAGCGCATCATGAAACGCGAGGCTGCTCGGGAGAATAAAAAGGCACCGCGTAGATTCGTATTGATCACGTCGTCCCATTCATCATCACTCATCCGAGGCAACAACGTGTCGCGCGTAATGCCTGCATTGTTGACCAAGATGTGGATCGCTTCATTAGCATCACCAATGGATTCCACCAGTTGATCTACGGATTCTCGTTGACTAACGTCGCACGCTCTTGCTTCGGCCTTGCCGCCGGCGGCTTCGATCAGGTCAACGGTTTCCTTCAGTTTGGCTTCGTTTCGGGCGATGCAAAAGACGTGTGCTCCGCTGGTTGCTAAGGCAATCGCCATGGAGCGACCAAGTCCTTGCGACGCACCGGTAACGAGTGCAATTTGGCCACTCAAGTCGACTGCAAATGCTGGTTTATCTGACATCATGAACCTCTCGAACAATCTAAAGGGTTATTTCAAAGGGATGGCCGGGCCAGGCTGACCAGGCAAAATCACGACCGATATGACAGGAGTCCCTACGCAAGTCTGTGGTCGATCGTTTGAAGTTTGTAAATTTCCGGGCTAGTTAAAAACACCGCGGCAAGATGCTTTACGATCGATTCGCTTCATCAAACCACGAAGGACTCGGCCGGGACCCACCTCATAAAAGCTGTCAAAGCCTTGGCCCATCAAGTATCGAATTGAATCTTCCCACATGACTTTGGAACAAACTTGTTGAATCAGCAACTGGCGGATCTCTTGGGTGTCTGTGTGCGGCAAGGCATCTACATTGGACACCACAACGATCTCTGGTGGATTGAGGGTTACCTGCGATAAGGCAGCCGACAAGCGTTCGACAGCGCTGGACATCAGCGAAGTGTGAAAAGCGCCTGCAACCGCCAAGGGGACCGTTTTCATGGCGCCGGCCTGGGTCGCCAATTCTGCAGCCCTTTCGCAAGCGTCGGTGTGTCCAGAGATTGCGATGTTTCCGGGGCAAAGCAAGTTGGCTACCTGCAAAACTTGTCCGGCATCACGTGCCTGTTCGCAGATTTCGTCAACCTTGTCGCGTTCCAAACCTAGAATGCTAATCATTCCACTTGGGTTCGCATCGGCGGCTGCCTGCATCGCTTGGCCACGTTGATGAACCACTTCCAGCCCATCTTCAAAGCTCATCACGCCCGCGAATACCATCGCGGTATACTCGCCCAGACTCAGTCCTGCTGCGGCTTGGCAACTCATGACAATTTCCGGGCTTTGCTCGCGAAGCACTTCCAGTGCCGCCAAGCTGGAGACGAAAAGTGCGGGTTGGCTGATTTGGGTAAGATCCAGTTTCTCGGCAGGGCCGCTTTGGCAGATCTCCAGCAGATCGTACCCAAGAATTTCCTTCGCCCGGTCGAACAGAAGTTTAGCTTTTGGGGACCCCGCTAAGATCTCGGTGCACATTCCAACCGATTGAGCCCCTTGGCCTGGGAACAGAAATGCAATTTTCGACACGTTACTACCTATCCAATGAAGTCTGCGGCCGCTTCGCTCGACTGTGGCGAAGGACCATTCAATCTTTGCCGCTGAAGCCAAGTTATAAACTGTCGTGAGAATCTAGGAAAGAACGCCATTGTGCTACCGCCGCACAACTGGATTGGGCAACCTAATCAAATAACCCTGGGTTGGCGTGAACGTCCAGCGGCAAGTTCATGTGGTTGAATGCCTTCGGAGTCGCGACTCGGCCACGAGGCGTCCTTAAAATCAATTCTGAACGCAATAGGAAGGGTTCAACGTCGTCGGTCAAGGTGTCGACGGCGACATTCATCGTCGCGGCCAAGGTTTCGATCCCCGTTGGCCCACCGCCGCAGATCCGTATCAGCACTTCCAGATAACTACGGTCTTGGTGGTCCAAGCCCAGTTCGTCGATCTTGATCATCTGCATGGCATCGCGTGCCACTTTTAGTGAGATGTTGCCGTCGGCTCGGGTTTGCGCAAAATCGCGGATCCATCGCAAGCGATTATTTGCAACTCGAGGGGTGCCACGGCTTCGACCGGCGATTTCTTTGGCGGCCATGTCATCGATTTTTACATTCAAAATTCTAGCGTTTCGGTGGACAATCAAAGTCAATTCCGAATCCGAGTAGTAGCCCAAGTGTTCGCGAATTTGAAACCGATCTCGCAACGGGGCCGACAGCATGCCAGCCCGAGTGGTTGCCCCGATCAAGGTGAAAGGTCGAAGCTGGAACGAATGTGTCCGAGCGTTAAGGCCTTCACCCAGGATCATGTCGATGCGAAAGTCTTCCATCGCCGTGTACAGGTACTCTTCGACAGCCTTAGGAATGCGATGGATTTCATCAATGAAAATAACTTGATTGGCCGACAAATTAGTTAGGCAAGGAATTAGGTCCTTGGGTGCCTTGAGCGTAGGACCGGAGAGGAATTCAACCGGGACATTCATCTCTTGAGGAATCACCGTCGCAAAGGTGGTCTTTCCCAATCCAGGAGGCCCGTCAAACAAGATGTGCCCTAAGGTCTCTTGCCGTCTGGTTGCGGCATCGATCGCAATTTGCAGTCGTTCTTTTACGTCCATCTGCCCGATCATTTCGGCCAAAAGTCGTGGCCGCAATGTTTCTTCAGCCGCATTGGACACGCGACCATCAATGGATTTGGGGGTTGACGATGCGGGGTTCGCGTCGTTGGGCGATGGATCTGCCGATTCGTCGTTGTCATCGTTGCCGCTAATTACAGTTTCCCGAGCCATACGTGTCCATTCTTCCGCTTGATCCTGGTTGGAATTCAACGCAACTATACCAAAAGTCGATTGATTGCGAAAATGACCGGGCCGGACAAAGGTGAATTCAAGGCGATATTTCCGGTCTGACCACCAAGTCCTTTGGGGCAGGAATGTATCGGAATTGGCACCGGTTTTGTTCATGTCAGAGCCACTGCCTGATCTTTTCTGCCGCTGCCGGTTTTCCCCGTCTCGGGAAGAACGTATCCTAAAACGATGCCAAAGGCGGCTTTCGTCGTCTGGGCTTTTTCGTCTACTTTTTCGATAAGATTGCCGACAAATGGTCGATTCCTCAGATATTCAATCCGTGCTTGCAACCGTCCTAGATCCTGAATCAGGGCACCCAATCACAAAGTCCAAGCAGGTCAAAGCGATCGACGCGACCGACCAGCGAATTTACGTTCAGGTTGGTTTGACCAGTCACTCGTCCCCTTTGAAAGTTGATTTTCACGATCAAATTTTAGAACGATTGAAGCAGCGTTTTCCCGAAGTCCCCGAAGTGGTCGTGGAACTAGTTGATCATCAGCGGAAAGTGCAACCGATGGGAACCGTGGGGCTAACTTGTCGCAGCGTGATAGCGGTAGGTTCAGGAAAAGGCGGTGTCGGCAAGAGCACTGTGGCGACCAGTTTGGCGTACTCGTTGAAAAAGTCAGGGTGCAAAGTTGGCCTGATGGACGCGGATGTTTACGGACCTAGCGTGCCTCAGTTGACCGGCGTTTCTGGCAAGCCCGTTCAAGTGGATGGAAAGATTCAGCCGATCTTCCAGGATGGGATGCCGATCATGAGTATCGGGTTTATGGTCCCAGCGGACCAAGCGGTTATTTGGCGGGGCCCGATGCTGCATTCGGCAGTAACTCAGTTCGTTCGAGACACCGCGTGGGGTGATTTGGACTATTTAATTATCGATATGCCACCTGGAACCGGCGACGTGGTGTTAACGCTTTCGCAATTGCTTCCAATTTCGGGCGCCGTGGTCGTGTGCACCCCGCAAAAAGTTGCATTGTTGGATGCGATCAAGGCGGTTGCGATGTTTGATAAAGTCAAAATTCCAATGGCTGGCATCGTCGAAAATATGAGCACGTTTATCTGTCCAGACAACGGCAAACACTATGATATCTTCGGGTCGGGTGGAGCTAGACGCTTTGCAGAGCAGGCGGAGATTCCGTTCCTAGGTGAATTGCCGATCAATATTTCGATGCGCGAACGCGGCGATGAAGGAACCACCGCGTTGAACCTTGAAGATCCGATCATCGCACCGTTTATCGAGAAAATCGCATACCAAATGGCTCGACGTTTGGCCGATAAAGCTCGCTTGAATCCTGCGCAGCCTCAATTGCCCGTCCTTGGCTAATTTGGCCTTCGAACGTCGTACCCGCAAATCTAACGGTTCGGTGTTCTGTTGGGTGTCCGCGTGAACGAAAAAAAACTGTCAGCGCAAAAAAATAGAGCCTCCATCGGGGGCTCTTTCTCGTTGTTTCAACAATTTGCGAAACCAATTCGCTTTAATGCAAACGGTTGCAGGAGTAGTGATTGACCTTAAAGGTTCTCTAGTTAAGCATGGTGCTAACTAACCGCTAAGGGTCAGTTTCACGCTGCTTTACCTGAAAAATCACGTTTAGCTTTCACGCAAAAACTTAGAACCAGGTCTAAGATCATCCGTGCCACGAAAGAAATTTGCTTAACTTCCGAAAACGAATTTTTTACCATTTAAGCGGCTATCACTTGGGCAACCAAAATTGCGGTAGCCGAACTACTTTTTCTTCTTAACGGCTTTTTTAGCTGTCTTTGGAGCTGCAGCCTTAGATGCAGTCTTTGGAGCTGCCTTCTTAGCTGTCTTTTTAGCTGTCTTCTTAGCGGCTTTCTTAGGAGCAGCCTTCTTTACAGCAGCCTTCTTAGGAGCAGCCTTCTTTGCAGCAGCCTTCTTAGGAGCAGCCTTTTTCGCAGCAGCCTTTTTAGGTGCAGCCTTCTTTGCAGCTTTCTTCTTTGCCACAACACGTCCTCCGTAAAAAATCTCTAAGGCGAACATCGCAGAAGCGTTCACATTAGAAAAAGTCGGGAAATCTTCATGACACCCAGATCAGAAACCAAACCGATCAACCGTCGCTAAATCGCCCTTCGCAAACCATTCGCTTGCGGGGGGTCAACCAAGGTTGATCGTTCCTTTCAGTCCATCGAGGTAAAAGAAATCCATTCTTTCTCCAGCTTCACTGTTCGCCGGTCATCAAAACCATATTCTCAAACGTGTGTGCATTCTGAAGTTGATTCAGAAGCGATTCATCTTGTCCGTCCTTAAGCGGAATCAGCGACTTGTTTTCGCCAACTCATTTCAAAGAAGATGAAACGTAAACAACGTTTAGGAATCCTCGCCTATTGTTTTACGAATCGTGAAAATATATTTCAACGTCTTTTTTGCAAACAGCGCAAAATTTTTCATTTTGAAAGCTTATCACGACGGCGAAAAGTTGATCGTTTTGAACTTAAATCTTCATGAATGTTAGACCCTGTTGAGGTCATTTTCTAAGGTCGTACCGTTTTCTCGTGCAGGTTTAAAGCGTGGGTGTATTTTCAATAGTAATTCCGCGACCCAAGCGTCAAAGCAGGTTGCGTGCTTGAATAAGGGGACGCTCCTGCGTGTTGCTGGCATGGGATTGGTTTGGGCAACGGGCATGGGAAATGCCGAGGATTAGCGAGTGTTTTTGCATTCGTGGTGGTTTCGAGTTTTGGTTTTCATTGTCGTCACCATCGCTGCTTTCTTTTTCGAAGAGGTCTTTTTCACGATTCGAAATCGGTGTATCTGCTTGTACTTCATCAGTGCCGATGATTCAAATTTTGTTTTCGATGGTAGCAATGGGTTGCTGATGTTGTCGCGATTTTGGTGGCAAGAATTCTGACTAGCGAACGCTCAAATTCGCAACGGATTCGGGCTTGTTTTTTTTTATTTTTTTTTGATGCTCTTTGGTGAAAAACATGAGGTTGGTCACACTTGAGACCGTTTTTCAAACTTCAACTTTCATTCACTGCCAGTTGCCAAGCGAATTGCTTTCACGTTTTGGTATGTCTTTTGATTCAATCCGTTGGCTATTTTCTCTTTGGATTCACTTCGATGAAAAAAGATTATTGATCGCAATCTGCTTTGCCTAAATGCTTCCAGGTGATGTCGATCGTAATCTCAATATGTGTTGAAATTGAATTCCGTCGCGATCTTGCTGTTCTGGAATGAAAATCAGGGTTGATGCGTTCCAACGGGGCAGTTTGGGTGCCGAAACTTTGGACGTCCTGTTCTTATCGTTGGTTGTGATCGATAGAAACTCGGAAACCGAAGATGCGGTCATCATCGGCATGAACTTTTCGTTCCCGCTGCAGGCAAATCGGACAGAACCCTGTGGGCAGAAATGAACTGACGTTCGTAAGACTTATTGGATACCTAGTAGGTTTGGTTTGGTTGTCTCACACTGAGACTTTCTGCAAAAAAACAGACCGTATGCCAGAACCATGTGACTAATCTTTGGTTGGCGCAAGTCGTTTAGTGCTTGTGTGTTACGCTTAATCAACCAAGTTATCGTGGCGATGGTTCTAACAATGCATGTCGGTGATATATGAAAGCGATTTCTGGTTTGGCTCGCGGTCTGTTTAGGGAATTCAAAGCGCTCCGAGGCTGAAAGACTCATCACATGCCTCGTCCACTTTGCAACTCTTGCAACGATTGATAGGTCAGATACCCAATAAACAACGCCATGTAAATTTCTTGGGCCTGAAACAGCAGTATCACCAAGAAGACACCGGTGACAACGCTTACCCACAGCGAAGCCACTACGCCTCGATGGTTGCCCTGATAAATCTGGCAGAGTCCTTGGCAGATTCGCCCGCCATCAAGCGGAAGGATGGGCAGCAGATTAAACAGTGGCCAAATGAAGTTCACGAAAATCGCAACCCATAATGCAAGCCAAACGCTTAGCCCTGCGATCACCGGGGGGCCAAGATATTCGAACGTCAGAAATGGAAAGGATCGACTTAGTCCGAAATCGACTCCCCCAAGTAGCCCAGACAGAATGATCAATCCTAAAACGCAGAACTGGGCGAATGGGCCTGCGGCCGAAATAACGATTTGGTCCCACATACTATTGTGAAACTTCCCAGGCAATCGTCCTATGGGAATTGCCATACCACCAAACGCATAGAGTACGATCCGAGAGTGGATGCCATAAAAAGCCATTGCAATCGAATGACCTAGCTCATGTATCAAAATCGATAAGAAAAAGATCAGCATGGCCGCGATCAAATTTACCAATTTGTTCCCGACGGAAAACGTAACCGCCGACTGGCCGACAAATATCAATCCGGCAATCCAGAAAAATGGGTGAACTTCCACGGATATTCCAAAGATGCGAAATTTAATCTCGTAGCCTGTTGGACTTGGTTGTCGTAAGAACATTTGGAACCCAATCTAAAGTTAGCTTTCGCTTGGAATCTACCACTGACGCTCAAGGACCTGGGGTGCGGAGTCAACTGGGTTTAGCACCCTGCCCTGTTGAGTATTGTTGCTTGTATCGAACGTTTTCAAAACCCGAAGATCGACTCTGGGATCACAATTTATTGTACGATCGTTTCGCAAGTCAGACTTTGTGCCAGAGTTCTTCGTACCCGTTCACCAATTAGCGTTTTTCACTGGGTGTGATTCGGTTTTATTGCTGTGGAGCGATGGAAGCCTTTGGTAAACCAAAGACGTTGCGTTCCCGTTCTCTGCCAGTTGCATCGCGGCACACCCCTAGGCTCTAAAACCACCAGGACATCTGTCTGGTTCTTGGTAACTTCCGCAGTCCTGTTGCAATCCAAGCCTGTTAGTTGTTCAACACCGACGTACCAGATTACATTGACAAGGACGTTCACGATCATAAAGTGTAAGCGATCGCGGCAATCGCGGGTCCGGATTGTAATGCAGTCCAGCCAATGGGGTGGGTTTCGTCTGCTTCTGCCACTTGGTGGTTTGTGAAACTTCGATTAGGACGCAATACTCACAACCCAGACAATGCGATCTCGATTTATCTGCTTCATCGACGAGTGGTTTCTGAAAACGATCAGGCCCGCCATTGCTTTCAGAGGGTGAATTTACCCAACGGGCAACCGCTAGAAAAATCGATAGAAGTTTGCTCGGTCGAATTAACCAAGGATGGGTTAGACCCGTCAGCGATCAGCAGGCGAGATAAGTTGGGTCCAGGGGTAATTTTACTGTTTCACGCACTTCAATAGGATGCCTTACGATTGAATGGCCTGTCGCCAGGAATCGAATTCCAAAAGGCCATGAGCTCGCTTGAACTCATCTCCGCCAAGACCGACGGTCAAGACATGCCCAACCAGCCAGAAAAGGCTCTGCCAGACTACCAGTGGCCTATTTCTGGTGCCCTTGAAGACGGCAGGGAAGACGGCAGGGAAGAAGTCGAGTTGACCGGTAAGCTTCAAGTGCCTCAGGAGTAACTTGAAAAAAAAAATACCACGTCAAATCAGAGTAGGTGTCCGAAAGCAACGAAGCGACGCTCATTCTTATTGCGTGGCTTCCCAGGATCGAAAGTTTGCGACGGCGAATGCTCCTCCTGTCGGTTCCAGTTAGGCACGCAGGGTGATCGGACCGGGTGATCGGACCGGGTGTTCAGGTTGGCAAGAATGTGAGACTGCCGCCGCTTAGGCGACTCGTCGCTTGCTGTCCGAATGGGGTTCAGTCGTTGTTGTTGGTGCCTTGGTTGTTGATTTAGGCAGCGTGAATTTAGGCAGCGTGAATTGGGGCCGCGTGATTGCGGCAAGTCTCTCTGGATTGGGTGTTGTCGCCAGATCGGACTCTAGCGGTTGCGGCGAAAGTTTCTGAACTTGATAAGCGGCTGCCGCTGCCGAGGACCAATCATCTTCGAATTCGTCGTAGGCTTCTTCGTGAATTGGTTGGTCAAGGTCTATTCCGTTATGCGTACCATTTAAAGCGATCGCAGGTTCGGTGGCGGCATCATTGTTTTGACGATAGTATGCTGCGGCAGCAAATGGTTCTGATTTTATTTTGGCTTTGCTGGGAATTGGTTGCAGTTGTTCTAGTATGAAAGTCGCTGCTCGTTGGGTGGCTCCTGCTTGCCCAAATCTGGTTGATAGATCGCGTAACTGTGCACGGCGGCGTTCAAGTTCCGATGGATTTTTTAGCCAGCTAATCGCTAGGTCCGCGATAGGTATTGAAGGGTTGTTGACCCAAGGAAATTCTGGAAAAGGAATCTCTTGATTGGGCTTAGTCGCGTCGTGGGGTTTATTTTTCGAGCGGTTGATATCATCAACCGCCAACAGGTTTACCAACGTAATGAAGCGGCAGGTCAGTGCCAGCCACTTGAAGGCCGCTTGGATCCGTGAAAGGCGGTAAACCACAATCGAGGGTTTATGGTGGTACATCAGTTCAAGCGAAACCGAACCAGAACACGCTAGGCAAATGGTCGAAAGTTCAATCAATTCAGGTGTCCGCTTTACGAAAACATCAAACGGCAAATCCGCTTGGGCAAGGTATTCGCGGACCGCTTCAGAATGATGGTAATTGAAACAGGCGACCGCGACCGAAGCGTCAGGAACCTGTTGTTTGATTCGGATTGCTGATTCAACCAACCACGGCAAATTGTTCTTCACCTCTTGATTGCGAGAGCCAGGCAGCAACGTAATCAAAGGCCGGGTTGGGTGGTCGTATTCAGCTAGAAATTCAGGGTCCAGTTTTCGATTGACCAGTTCGTCAAAATAGGGATGCCCAACATAGTGAGCCTTCACGCCTCGCTGCGAGAACCAGGGAGCCTCGAACGGTAATTTGCAAATCACATGATCTACCAAACGCTTTAGTTTTTTAACTCGCCCCGGCATCCATGCCCACATTTGGGGCACGCCGTAATAGTAAACTGGAATGCCATTGCGTTTGGCTGCTTTGGCGATCCACCAGTTGAAACCAGGGAAGTCGATCAAGACAACCGCATCAATCTTTTCTTTCGCGAAGAACTGATCGGTGGAGCGATACAGTTTCCACAGCTTGGGGATAAACTTTAAAGCAGTAAGAAACATCACCGCGTACTGTGTCAAGTCTTCAAGCAATTGGCACCCGGCCTCCTGCATGCGTGGGCCGCCATAGCCAACGCATTGGATGCCATTTTCCTTGAGGCGTTTGACTAAATTGGCGCCGTGTAGATCGCCGCTTGGTTCGCCGACCGAGAAGAAGACTCGCATGGGTTCGCCTGTCCGTGGCTAAGTGATTACAAATTGAACAATGTCCAAGCCATCCTAGCTGGACGAAATCGTACCGCGGTCGTTCCGCACAAAAGACAAGTCGAAGGCATGCCATTTGGGGCCCGCCAGCGCAAGTGTTCCAATCAATCCCAATGCGTCGCCGAAGCAGGATTGGACGTTGCGGGTGTCAACCTTGCTTGGACATGAGTCACTGACAAAAAACACGACCCTGGCGCCAAGCATGGCTCACCAGTTAAAGACGTCTATGACGCGAATCTGGCGGTAGATTTGTGGACCTAAGTATCATTAATGGTACGGTTCGAGCCTAGTCCAATCGCGATTCGCTAGCGTTCAGCAACCCGACCGAAAAAAATGGCACGCAGGTTCAAGTGGACCTCAGTGCCAAGTTGTGTTTGGTCTGTTGCCGATTTTTTTCGAGCGATTCTGAGGTGTCGGGCGTTCTAACTTAGAAGCGAAAGTTCAGGTTCATGCCGCTCGACCGTTGATGTGATCGATGGTGATGGGGGTGACCATAGCCTCCGTAGCCACCGTAATAGGGAATTGGCAGAGGGTAGTAGGCAGGTTGACCGTACCACGATGGAACCACATGGACTTCTTCGACCACCGTGATTGGACGGGATTGGATTACCGTCGGAGCCGCCGGAATGACATTTTGAGAAGGTCGTTGCATCGCCATGATGACTCGGTCGCTGACACCATTGTTTTTCAACAGCACTAGATCGTTGACCGACAATGTGCGATTAAATCCGTTGCCATTGATGTGAGAAACAATGATTTCTTCATTAAGACCACTTCGAGTCAATGAAATGACCTCATCAATCGAGACGCCGGAGTTACGGAAAGCTTGCTGTTGTTGGTATTGTTGCTGTTGCAAACGATAGTTGTCGGCTGCCCGTCGCTGTTCGGCACTTTCGCCAATTGCGTTGCCAACGATGCCGCCGCTAATTGCGCCCAGGACGGCGCCTGTGATGGGGTTGCCCGACTTCTTGCCAATCGCAGAACCTAGAGCCCCACCCGCAGCAGCGCCCACAATGGTGCCTTTCTCCGACGTTTGCCATTGAGCGCAGCCAATGTTGGTCGAAAATAGTCCGACGGTTACTGCCAACAACCAGCTCTTAACCCAGGCCGAGTTATACGATCGTGCTGAACGTAAAGCGAAACGATTCGATCTGCAAATTGATTGGAATTCCATTCGTTTTTCCTTTGGACTGCGACACGTTCTTTAACCAATCAAATGCGTTCTAGCAAATCGCCAAAACTTGATTCGATCCATCGAGTTCTATAAGTATCAGATTCCACCTTTGATCGGAATATCGAAAAGCAATCGCATTCCAAGCGATTCAATCGCGACGCAACTGTGGGTATGCCGGCGGAATTGAATTTCCCCAACGCAAAACTGTCCAGTGCACCGCTTTTGGTCAGATATCCGCTCCGCACTCAGACGCGATACTCCTTGCCTGTTATCGGCTCATCTGACGCAGTAGCAATAAAAAAAGCGAGCGAACTCGTACTTGAGTTCACTCGCTTGGTCGTCTTTGATAGCTGTCAGATGACAGTAACCTTGAGACAGCAACGCTGTCGACTATTTGGCTGATTCTTCGGTTTTCTTGGCTTCAACTTTTGCAAAGCCCTTCTTGAATGCGTCTTTCGAGAACACCAACTCAGCTTTTTCAGCGTCGGTCTTCATGGCGTCAGCCTTCGCCTTGCAATTGTTGCAACAGAATTGGACTTTTACGCCATTGACTTCAATTTCAGTCGCTGGATCCAAATCGCCACCCGAGATTGGGCAACCTGTTTGCTTGAACAATTTGGTTTGAACCAATTGATGGTTTGCCAGAGTTGCATACTTGTCAGGTGACTTGCTAAATTTGCCAACGCAACCTTTGCAGCAAAAATAGACTTTCGCGTCCATGTAATCGACTGAGAAAGTCTCTTTGACTTCCTTCTTTGGCATCAGAAGGCACTTCACGTCCTTCAATTCTGCCTTTACTTCAGTTGCGTCGTCCTTACCACTGGTAACGAACATGCAACTAACTACCGCCAAGACGGCCATCATTTTCACTAGCATTCTAAATTTCCTTATACGAAAAATTTCGGACAACGTGGTATCAAATTACGAACAAGCGATTTTCTAAATCCCGAATAGAATCCGGATCAAGACAATCACTGTACGGATCGATATTGGAGACCTTACTCGCCAATCTGTAAAGACTTACAGTGGATTTGGGGCTAAAATCCATCAAAGGGCCGCCTGGGCGAAATTCAACCGCCTTCTATGTTTCCCAGTCCAATGGAATCTTGTGAATATCTCTAGACGAATCAAACACGTGATCGGATTAAACTTTTTTACGATGTCGCGGTTCGCGGATCTTTAAAGTGCCAATCAAACCCAGCAGTAGTATGAGCGAAACCCCGAGAAAAATTGGGCGAAACCCAAAAATGTCGATCAAATAGCCAACTGGAATCGAAAGCAGCATTGGCGGTAAAGCCAGGCATATCGCCAAGGTGCTTAGGTATTTTGGGTGATGTCGGCGTTGGACGTATTCCAATGTGATGTTTGAAAACAGCCGATAGACGACCGGTGTTACGCCCAGCATGACAAAAACGGCCAGGTACAACGGCAACTGGGTCGGCCCACCCAAGCTAACTGCGACGGCCACCAAGGGGGCTAATAATTGAAAAGCGAGTGTAAATTGTAAGGCAATTCGATTTCCTAGTCGGTCCGCCAGCTTTCCGGCGATCGTGCTGAACATCGCAGCGCCGATATTCTGCGCAACCAGCCACGGCATCAGCCAGTTCAGGCTTGCGGAGAGTTCTCGACTGGCCAACGCATGGTAATGCGGGAATAGCACCATGTTTAAACCGAAGGCCGCCGCGACGATCGCAAGCCAGCGAAACTGGTGATCAAAAACCAGAACGGAGACCGCGGAATTAATAAGTGATGCGGGCGCCTTCTCTTTGTCGACAGGTTGATCCGCTTCTTCACTTACCAAACTCGCTGCGAAACTGGCGATCAAGAACATCGCCCCCGTGACACCAAATATGTAATGAAAAGCCGCTTTTTGGGGTGATAGCCACATCGGTAACAAGACTACAGCAGATGAGACCGCCGCAACCACGCCAATGATGCTGGACCACATCATTAACGAACCTCGCTTCTGGACAGGAATGATTTTTCCCTGCAAGGTATTTTGAGCAAGTTGATTGATGCCAAAGCACGAAAAGAACACCGCGTAGACCGCGATAAAAAGAAAGGGCAACCAGGTTGGCAATTGTCCCGGTGGATAGCGATACGCGACCGCGCCGAAAATGAATGCCAACGTTAGGAAAGACGCCGACATCAACAATGTGGTTTTTGCCACGACCCATTTTTTTAGCGGCTGCCGTGCCAGCCAACGACTGGCCAACAGAGGTGGAATACTTTGGCCAAATCGATTGAAAATGGGTAAAAAACCTCGAACCCACCCTGCACCACCAAGCCAATCCAAGCACGCCGGCATCACCACACTTTCGGTCTTAAAGATCCAGCCGATGCGAAGCAAGACTTGATAAACAATCAAGTTCCAAAAATTCTTTCGCCAATTTAGATCGTGATGATTCGAAAGTTCCTCCGAGGTATCCTGCTTGTTATGATTCATTTGAAATAGAGACTACTGCGCCAATGAAGTATGCATGAAAATGTTAAGCGGATGACGCCCTTTGAATCACCAAGCGTGTTTGCGATGATTCACCTTGGCATTGTAAAATGGTGGCATTGTAAAATGGTGATGTTGTAAAATGGTGATGTTGTAAAATGGTGATGTTGTAAAATGGTGATGTTGTAAAATGGTGGGCAGCTAAGTTGAAGCCGAGTGTTTTATTTGCCTTTTGAACCGATCAAGCAATGGGATCCAGCGTTTGGTTGATGCTGCGGTCGTCCTGTTGCCAGAGGTATACCCGCTCTTATTACGGTCGTTTTAACTTCGGGGAAGACTTCTCGGCAAACTGGCTGACGAGCCTAAGCTTTATCCAGCAGCAATTCTAGGTAGCTACTTGCTACCGCGTGAGTCAGCCCTAATGATTCGGCCACCTGAGTGACCGTTTGTTTGGCCAATTCCTCTTGATTGGGTTGGGCAATGCATTCAACTTCAGCATAGCAACCGACGGCTTCGACATGGTCGATCACGACAACCACATCCTGCTTATCAGGGTGACGCCATGATTCACGATGCTTCTGTACTAGAGCGACGGAGCTAAAGCCTAATGATTGAAATAGTTCAAGCCACCGTGTGCCGGTATCTTCGGTTTTTCCGATCGGAAGTTCGATCTCTTTACGAACCTTAACTCCGTTGCCTTTTCGGGGGCCTTTGTACGTGACCATCCAGGATTCGTCTTCCCGGCGGATTCGAATCGCCTCATCGGTTTGGGCAAAATCTCTAGAAGGGTGACGCAGGTATTCATCGGATTGAATCATGGTTTGTTGACAAATCCAGCCGTTTTCTAGCAATGTTTCACTCAAACGGACAAGATCACGGACTAAGTATTTTTGTTCAATTTCAAGCATTTTGTTCCATTTGCAACCAGGGTTTACGTGGAGAAACGTCTATCTTGCCAGAGACATAAGTTCAATGGTGGACTACACTTATAGTGGAACGAACCACTTTCGGATACGGAATTAGTGACGATGGAATTTCGCGAAGATCCCCCTGATGACGAATTCCCACCAACCTTTGAGGATGGGATTGGGCATTTGCGAAATAGTGACGGTGAAGACTTTTCAAAGTTGTTCGGCGACTTTGTACGCGACTATCAGCGAGGATTAGAAGCCTACTTACAACGCCGTGGAATTTCGCAATTGGATTCCCAGGAGACGGTGCAGGATTTCTTAACCAAGCAGTGCCGAGTGCGTACTATCTTCCGAGGCCCCTGCGGAAACGGAAGCTTCCGTCGATTCCTAAAGACGTGCGTCCTGCGGCATTTCATCGATCTTTACCGCAAGAATACCCGTCGCGAAGACCAGGTGGCCAAATTAGCCAAGGACGATACCAAACTAGTTAGCACCGATCCAATGGAAGTCGCCTGGGCCTTGGCTGTCTTGCAAGTTGCCATTGTTGATTTTCGTCAGTCTCTCGATCCCGTAAGTGCGGGTGAAATCCGAAACGAGGATGTCAAGCCAAAGGTTGCCGGTGACGATGCGGCCTATTCTGAACGCGAATTGGATTGGAAAATTTTTCTCCTCAAGTATCTTGCGACATCTGCATTTGACACAATGCATGACCAGAAGATAACGTCGGCGAGAATTGGCGAACGTTTGGGGCTTTCGGAACAACGAGTTCGCAATCGCCTGAAGAAAATTCGCAACATGTTTCAGATTCGCTTGCAACGTGCCATTCGTGATACCACTCCGTCGGATGATTATGCTCAGGCTACCCGGGATTTCGTCGCGATCCTTCTGGCCAATGGCACGCAAATTCCAGATGCTGCCGAATTCTTGCCGGAACTTATCGAAGAACCATTACTTGATTCGGAACCTGATTATTCGATGGGGTCCCTCGATTCGGTCAACTCAACTGATATGGCCGAATTGTTGGAAGACTTTGACAGTACCAATGAACATGTTAAGCAGTTAGATATTTGGGAACGATTCATGGGTTTAACGATGAATCAATACGATACGCTGAATTTCCCCAAGACTCATCCAAAGGCTAAACTGCAACTCGAAGCCTTCTTGTTTGATCCGAATCTAAGTATCAGCGAATTGAAGTGTATTCGGCAGACCGCAGGTAGTCGTGGCCGAAGTTCGAAGACAATCCTAAGGGCGACTTATCACCTGTTGTATACCTTAGTGATCGCGTTAGGTAAGAATCTGTTTGGGCAGCGAATTACTTCGATGTCGATACTGTCTGCTGTCAAGTCGATGCAGCAAAGTTTGCAGTACGACTGGAGTCCAGATAGGGTGAGCAGAGAAATTGAACTTGCTGTTCGTACCTTTACCGAAGATAATTCGACCAGGGAATCGAGGCAAACACCGTAAACGGTCGTTGCTTTGCGGTGCCTGACCTTTGCCAGTGTCTGCCTTTTGACCTCGCCTGCCGTTTGACCGCGCCTGCCGTTTGACCGCGCCTGCCCTTCCCCTAGATACGCTAGTGCCATGGAGCTAAAACCGCCCAGTCAAATCGATTTCCGGACGGCCGGCACGCTTGAACTACGGCAGTCACGCAGCGGCAAGTGAAGACTTAACCCGATTCGCTGGCTGCCTGCCGAACCCGGCCGGTCGAACACAAAGAAGAAAGAAACGGACCGCCTGGCATGCGACGGTACCGTGTGCTTGAAAGTGGCGGTGGCTTACCGGTGGTGGTAAATCATTTTCGTATCGCTTACTGGCCCATCAACTTGCTAACCAGAGGTTCGATCGCATCGGCCCAAAGCTTGTATCCCTGCTCTTGTGGGTGTAGCAAGTCGGGCATGACTTCTTTAGATAGCGCGCCATCGGCTTCCAAGAATTTGTCATTGATGTTCAAGTAAAAGACATCTTTGTTGTCAGCCATTTGAGCGATGATTTGGTTGACCTTGTCATTGATTTTCCGCAATTTGCCGTCCACCGTCGCGTCTCGTGGAAAGACGCCCAGCACCAAAATCTTGGCTTCGGGAAGTTTGCGTTGAAGTTGCGCAAGAATTAGCGAGATTCCCAACGCGGTATTCTCAGGTTTGTCTTGGCGATGCCCCGTGTTATTGGTGCCAATCATCATGACAACTAGCTTTGGAGAAATGCCATCAATCGCTCCGTGGTCCAGGCGCCAAAGCACATGCTCGGTACGATCGCCGCTAAAGCCAATGTTCAGCGGTTTGCGTTTTGCAAAGAATTCGTCGAATACGGTCTTGCCGCTGCCTTCCCAGCCATGAGTGATCGAATCGCCCAACAGCACTAGGTCTATATCGGCGTCTGCCTTAATCTGGTCTAACTTGGCTTGGTGTCGGTTGGTCCACCATTCAGCATTGACGGGTTCAGGGGTAATCGCCAAAACCGACGCCTCTTGGGCCGCTTGTTCCTGGGTTGCGGTTTCCTGAGCGTTGATCTGACTTGGTTGCATCCATCCCGCAGCCATTGCGAAAGCCAAGGTTAGACCGGTTGCAGATAAAATAAATCGGCTTCTCATACTTATGATTCCTTTAGATTCCGATCCCACGACGCCGGCAACGTAGCAATGGTTTGCTTAGTTTGCTCGGGTTATCGCAGAATCAAATTTTCCGACAATAAAGTTTCCAAAACGGCACGCAGAACTTTCCGACTTTATCAAACGATCATCAATCACAAAATTCGTCCAGGGCCCATGCCATCCAACAGTTAAATCTTCTGTAAAATAGTGGTCTTGAATTGGTGGATCATTTTCAGGCAACGAATCTGTTCATCGCTGCTTCGGGGTCGCCAAGAATTTGTCCTGACGTTGGTGTAAATTGTACCATGCCATGGTTATCGGTTTCTACGCTTTTGTATTGGCCGTTTAGAAAATTGCATATCCAGACGATGAATGACAACATTCCTACAAGAGAAAAAGGACGGCATGATGTGTGAACCAAGAATGGTTAGTTTCCATGATCTTTGTGACTACCACTGTTATTCGGAGGAAGAAATGTTGCGCCGGGCAAACACCTTCTTTTCCCAACTCGCTAAGAGACGAACGGTGCGAAATTTTTCCGACAAAAGGGTGCCCGAAAATGTCATTGATCAATGCATTTTGTCTGCGGGAACCGCACCCAACGGTGCAAATTTGCAACCGTGGCATTTCGCGGTGGTTAGCAGTGACACGGTGAAGCGAGCGATTCGCGTAGCGGCTGAGGAGGAAGAACTTGCGTTTTATTCGGGACGGGCGCCCCAGGATTGGTTGGACGCATTGGCTCCGCTGGGGACCAACGCCGATAAGCCGTTCCTAGAGACGGCGTCGCATTTAATTGTCGTTTTCTCACAAACTCATGGACTGGATGACGCAGGAAATGTCGTGAAGCATTACTACCCGCTAGAGTCGGTTGGCTTGGCGACTGGATTTCTGATATCGGCTTTACACTATTGTGGTCTGGTCACGTTGACTCATACGCCAAGCCCGATGAAATTCCTAAACAAAATTTTAGCCCGCCCAGCGAACGAACGTCCGTTCGTGTTGTTGGTGGTAGGGTATCCCGCTGAAAATGCTACTGTGCCAGCTATCGAGAAAAAAACACTCCAGCAGATCGTAAGTCGGCACTAAGAAAGTCGTCCGCAGTCATTGCCGCCGCCGGTGTCCATTTCCGGTGCAACTCGCACACAGCGGTGATCTCGGATCCAAGGCGGTAAGCAGGACGCTTTCCAGGTTCGCATCGACCGCAGATCATTTCTAAAGTGACGTGATTTTGGTTAGTTCCTAGTGAACGTTTCGACCTTAACTTCTTTCGCCGCGGTTGGGTTGCATCTACAATGGTCTGGATTAACCTCAACTTTAATGTCAGCGGGTGACATTGGCAATGTTGCCGCTTCGCAGGCGTGGTATGCTTGCTGGCTAAGTTTTCTTCGCGGTCGGCGCATCGTTCCTATTCTTTTCAGGAGTTTCGTTCTTATGTATCGCTTCCTTTTAAGTTGTCTGGTTGCTGTTCTTTTTGTTGGCATGCTGTCACCCACTTGTCCTGTCCAGGCAAACGACAATGCAAACGACAATGCAAACGACAATGCAAACGACAATGCAAACGACAATGCAAACGACAATGCAAACAGTGTTGTGGAATCTGCGGGTGAAGTGAAACAGGACCAGGACGAAGATGCCTTGAAGGATGGTGAGTTTAAGTCCATTTTCGACGGCGAAACCTTGAAAGGTTGGCAAGGATTGGATGGCTTTTGGTCGGTAACCGATCAAGCGATCACAGGGAAAACCACTGAAGAAAAACCTCTCAACTCAAATACGTTTTTGTTCTGGGAAGGCGGCAAGTTGGAGAACTTTGAATTGCAGCTTAAGTTTCGTCTGACCAGTGGCAATTCAGGGATTCAATACCGCAGCCAAGATTTGGGAAACAATGTTGTAGGGGGGTATCAGGCCGATATGGATTTTGGCAAGCAATGGATCGGCATCCTTTACGACGAACGTGGACGTGGGGTATTGGCTGCTCGCATGCAGTCGGTTGTCATTCAAGAGGATGGCGAGAAGAAGATCACGGCGCTGGATAGCAATGAAGCGACTTTTCTGGAGAAGTATGATCCTCTCGCATGGAATTCCTATCACATCATCGCCAATGGAAATGAATTGACTCACATCGTCAACGGAACGACCACGATCAAGCTTAAAGACATGCAAGTGAAAGACGCGGAGACGTCCGGAATTCTGGCTTTGCAATTGCATACAGGTCCACCGATGACCGTTCAGTTCAAGGACATCAAACTGAAAGTCCTGAAAAAGTAGTTTTCCAAAATAGTTCTCCAAAATAGTGCGTGGATGGAATGAACCACCTGTCTAGGATCTACGCAGTTTTAGGAACCGATCCTGACAAATTGAAAATCGCTTGGCCCTGATACCGGTATGGTATTCAGGGCTTTTTCGTTGCGCGTAAGCTCGTTTTCGAAGGTGTTTTCCTCGACAATAAACGGTTTTTCGGATGAGCTCTTAGTCCAGTTGCGAAGTGAGCAGTGAATGACGCAGTTTGCCCAGACCATAAACACCGAACTTCCGGACAAGTTAAATTTCAAATATGCACGTTATGCGTGCAGCTAGGTAAATTCATGACCCGCAAAGCATTTAAGCGATAGGAAAGATAACACTTTCTAGCCGATAGTTCCTAGGTAAATAGATTTCTATTAAAAGGGGCTTGATCGATGCCTGCACCCAATTCTGAAGATGCGAGATTAAATCCGTTGCTTGGTTCGCCGAGTCTTTCGGAAGTGCATGGCACTATCCAGCTTGCATTGGATACGCAACTTAGGGCCTGTCTATCTCAATCCAATGGGCAAGGCTTGGAAGACGTCGTCAAATACTGGCACTTGTGGCAGCCAAAGCAAAAGCAACAACTGTTGGAATCTGAATATCGCTTAACCGATGCGATCAGAAAATCACTTTATGACAGTGATGCCAGGACCAAAGCCAATGCCTTTGCTGCGATCGCTGATCTGTTAGATTTGGAACTGTTAGACGACTTGGTGAAGATTACCATCCAACCAAACTATGTTCACAAAGAAACTTCAGCCCAGCTCATTAAGCAATTGGCGTTTGAGATGTTCAAACGGACCAAGGATCAGAAGGCGTCGGCTTCCGCTGCGGCGGTAGCGGTCGATGCAAACCACCAAGCCATTGATCGTTCGATCGATTTCTTTTGGCCAGCGAATCGGACGCATTTCCGATTACAAATGGAAATCGCGGTTCGCGAATACAAACACCACAAACGCAAAGAGATTTTGTTAGCTTATCTCTTATTCGCAGATTATGACGATCCATATGTTCGCCAAGCGATAAGTTCGCAGAGCCACGAGGCGCATCACGATCTGTTGAAAATACTAGGCGAATCCAAATCACTGCCAGTGTTGCAGAAACTGGCAGGTTACATCGGTGTCAAGAATCCACCGATACAGCTTTCCAGGCTATGGGCTCAACACAAAGATAGAGAATTTGCAAAATCGTTACTTCAAACCATTGCTGAATCACCCATTGAAATCGCAACGGCGAATATCAAACGGATTCAGCAACCGGTTTGGCTGCACGAGGCAATTCACACCGTCAGTGATCTAAATGAATCACAACAAAGTGCTCTCTTGTTGGTCATCGGGCAATGCCTAAACGAACCGGAAGTGATCTTGGAAGCGTTGGTTCGTTTGCTTCCACAGCTTGAAATAAGTGTTCGGCGCAAGGCGATTTTCGCCATTTGTCAGGTCGAAGGTATCAAGGCCAATCAAGTCGTGTCCTACCTTATTGATCAGGAAGCAGACGGAACATCCTTGGCGATGTTGCTCCCCCAAATGAGACGACGAAATATTCAAGGTGCGATGAAGCGGTTACTGGTTTTCTTAGATCACGGTAATGAACAAGTGCGCTTAGCGGCCGCGGGTGCATTCCAAGAGTGTAGCGTTCAAAGGTACTTGGCGGCGTTCGATCAATTGGACGAAATGGTCAGGAAGAGTACCGGGCAATTAGTGTTTAAAGTCGACCCAAACACACAACGAGTGCTTCAGAATGAGTTGCTTTCTGGCGTTCGTGCTAGACAGTTGCGTGCCTTAATTGCGATACGATCCATTGGTTCGAAGGTCGACCTGCAGGCGAGCATAGCGTCGTTGCTGGGGAACGCAGATCCAAAGATTCGTGAGGCTGCTGCAGGAACCTTGGGATTTTATGAAAATTCAGAAGCAAAGTCGATCTTGCGACGCACGTTAATGGACGAAAACCCAGTCGTCCGAAAAGCAGCCGAACGCAGTCTGCAGAAATTGATGAACATTGGCTAGAATCAGCTGACTGCAGCAAGCATGTGGTTTGTTTATTTTCTGTTTCGAATCCCGTTGAACCATAAACGGTTCACAACCCGGAAGATAGTTTTATGGTCGACAATTCAGACGTCAATGATCCGGCCACTCGTTTCGACCATGCTCCGGTTGGAGATTTGGTCGGAATGAAAGTTCAGCCGTCAAACGATCTGGGAACGGCGACGGTAACTTTAGATGTGTCAACCATTCATCAGAACCCCATGGGGACCGTTCATGGAGGCATAATCGCACTTCTGGCCGATACGGCGATGGGCGTTGCTTTTGGACGAACGCTGGATCGATCGCAAACGTTTGGAACCATCGACCTGCGAGTCGATTTCATCCGACCTGTGACGCAGACAACGCTTACGGCCGTTGGAAAGCTGATTAAACGCGGGGCTCGAGTCGGGTTCGTGCAAGCCGAGATTCACAGCAGCCAAAAGAAGTTAATTGCGACTGCCAGTTGCACGTGCTTGGTCGTTCCCTTGGAAAGTGAATAACGCTTCAATAGGAACCGTGACACACGCTAAATTTTAGGCGTGTGCAGCCGATCTTCCGTGCCGCTAATTGGTTGCGCAAAAAAAGCCCAGACCGGAACCGGTCTGGGCTTAGTAATTTTTGCGTCTGCAACTTCGTCATTCAAGCGGTAAACGAAGGCAACGCTGGCCGAAGCAATTATCTTTTAAGCAAGACAAGCCTAGTTCGCGTTAGCAGCCTGAAGCATTGCCTTGGTTTGAATCAACCTTCGTTGATGCGAAAGCTTTTCCGCCGCCGTTGACGGTGATTCGGTTTTGATGACCGACAGTTGGCTTTCTAATTCGCTGCTGTTCAGTTTATTCAAAGGAATTGCCACGTTCGTTAGAACGCTAACGACATTCTTATCCACTTGAACAAAACCGCCTTCAACAAAATACTTCGACTCTTGGCCTGCTTGGGCTACCTTGAGGACGCCAGGTCCCATCCGACCAATCATTGGAGCATGACCGGGAAGAATCCCTTTGGATCCATCAAATAGCGGTACAATTACCGAATTGGCAACGCATTCCAAAAGAGTTTTTTCTGGTGTGACCACCAGCAGGTTTAGTTGGGACATTCAACTAGGCTCCCTTAGCCATTCGCTTGGCTTGTTCTTCGGCTTGTTCGATGCTACCCACGTACATGAAAGCACTTTCGGGTAGATGATCCCACTTGCCATCACACAATTCATCAAAGCTGCGAATGGTGTCAGCCAGCTTGGTAAATTCGCCGCTCTTTCCAGTAAAGACTTCCGCCACGTAGAATGGTTGCGACAAGAAGCGTTCCATACGGCGTGCGCGGTGAACAATCAGCTTATCTTCTTCACTTAGTTCATCAACACCCAGAATAGCGATGATGTCTTGCAACTCGCGGTAACGTTGCAAAGTGGTTTGAACTCGGCGGGCAACACGGTAATGGGTTTCACCCACATACTGAGGATCCAGAATTCGACTTGAAGAAGCCAGTGGATCCACTGCTGGGTAAATGCCCTTTTCCGAAATTGAACGTTCAAGGTAGATAAACGCATCCAACTGACCAAAAGCGGTCGCAGGTGCTGGATCGGTCGGATCATCCGCAGGCACGTAAACCGCTTGAACCGACGTGATCGCACCACTCTTGGTGGAGGTAATTCTTTCCTGCAGCTGTCCCATTTCCGAAGCCAAAGTTGGCTGGTAACCCACGGCAGATGGCATCCGTCCAAGAAGCGCGGAAACTTCCGAACCTGCTTGACTAAAACGGAAAATGTTGTCAATAAAAAGCAAAGTATCAGCACCCGTTTGATCACGGAAGTACTCTGCCATCGTCAAACCAGTCAGAGCCACTCGCAAACGTGCACCTGGTGGTTCGTTCATCTGGCCAAACACCATGCATGTTTGGTCGATAACGCTTCGGCCCGTGTCACCGATCTTAGTTTCTTGCATTTCCAACCAAAGATCCGTACCCTCACGTGTGCGTTCACCTACACCAGCGAACACAGAATATCCACCGTGTTCTTTCGCAATACGAGCAATCAATTCGGTCAAAATAACGGTCTTGCCTAGACCCGCACCACCGAACAAACCCGCCTTACCACCCCGCACAAACGGAGTCAGCAAGTCAATCACCTTGATACCGGTTTCGAAAACTTCGGTGCTGGTGGAAAGATCTTCTAGCTTCGGAGCGGCACGGTGAATCGGACGCATCTCAGCGCCAGAAACAGGACCACGATTGTCAATCGGTTCGCCCAATACGTTAAAAACGCGTCCCAATGTTGCTTCGCCAACTGGGACGGTCACGGGCAAGCCTGTGTCCACACAATCTTGACCGCGAATCATGCCGTCGGTGCTACCAAGGGCAACACAACGAACTCGACCGCCACCCAAATGTTTGGAAACTTCGCCAACTAGGCGAACCTTCTTGCCATCGGCACTGGCTAGTTCGACTTCCACAGCATTGTAGATCGCGGGCATGCTGTTATCAGCAAACTCGGCGTCAAAGGTTGAACCGATAACCTGGGTCACTCGACCGACTTGTTTTTCACTTACAGTTGCCATTCGCTTTCAATCTCTCTGCTTATTCATCTGGGCAATTCTCGCTCCGGATCGTAACTATCCAGAACCATGCCGATTCGAAGTATCAATAAACGATTGTCTTGGGTTGGGCTTGGGTAACGTCCCTTGCCATCGCCCCTTTCAAGAGCGATCGCAAAATCAAAAAACCGCCAGCCTTCTTAACTATGAACTTAATGCTTCTACGCCGCCGATAACTTCCATGATTTCGCCAGTAATCTGCGACTGCCGAGCACGGTTGTACGTGCGGCTAAGCGAACGAATCATGTCCGAGGCGTTTTCCGTTGCGGACTTCATGGCAACCATCCGAGCAATTTGCTCGCTAACCGCTGCATCCAAGAAACATTTGAACAACTTCACTTTGAAACTGGTTGGAACCACTTCCTCTAAAATCGATTCTGCTGACGGCATAAATTCGTAGACCGATTCGCCATCCTGGCCGTCTTTTCCATCTTTCCCCGCAGCGTTACCCTTGTCCGCAGAATCCGTCAAACTTCCTAATGGCAGCAACGTTTCCACCACCGCCACCTGACGCGAACTTGAAACAAACCGGGTGTAAACAACATCCAAACGGTCAATACCGTGGGTCAAGTAACGGTCAAGCAATTCCTGAGCGATTGGTTCGACTTCAGAAAACTTTGGCTGATCATCAAAATGCAGGTAGCCCGAATCTACTTTGATCCCTCGGAATTTCAAGCCGTTGATTCCGCGCTTTCCAGAGGCGTCTACTTTCAAATTACATTGCTGCGAAAGTTCTGTGTAGCGTTGCATCGCCAAACGCAACACGTTGCCGTTGTAACCACCGCACAAACCACGGTTACTGGTTAGCACCAACAAAACAGCGTTCTCGGTCTTCTCTCGACCGTCCAGCAACGGGTGGCTAACTTCTAGGCCCGCATTGGCCAAGTCGGCAACCACCTTCGCCATCCGATTCGTGTAATCGGTAGCGGCCATCGCACGTTCCATCGCTTTCTTGAAGCGAGCGGTTGCGATCAATTCCATCGTCCGAGTAATCTTCTTGATGTTCTTGATCGATTTTCTTCGCTTATCCAGCGCTCTGGCATTTGCCATCGTGTCGTCTCGGGATCTATCAAGGAAGGTACGATTGCCTGACGATAAACTTTCAACCAAGGAAAGTATCAGAACTGATATCAGTCATGCGTAAACTACAACTGTCAGTTCGCCCAATTTTCATTCGGCAAACCTGCAACAGTCACGATTAATTCTTAGCCGCAGGTCGGAAGCGTTTTCCAAACTCTTGAATTGCTGTGCGAACCGCAACAGTCACGTCGTTATCTTCCTTCTTCATGACGTCACCACTGTTCACGTTCTGGTTCAAAAGATCCCATACATCTTGTTTGCTGTCATGCATGAAGGATAGGAATTCTTCTTCCCAGCGACGTACGTCAGTGATTGGCACTTTATCCAAATGACCCCTAGTGCCAGCATAAATCACCATGATTTGGTCCGCAATTTCTAGCGGTTTGTACTGGTTTTGCTTCAACAATTCGACCATGCGGTAACCGCGGTCCAATTGTTGTTGGGTTGCTGGATCCAGGTCAGTCCCCAACTGGGCGAACGCTTCCAATTCACGGAAGGCTGCCAAGTCTAGACGCAGAGAGCCGGAAACATTCTTCATGGCCTTCACCTGAGCGGCACCGCCCACGCGAGAAACCGAAATACCCGCGTTCATCGCAGGACGAACACCCGAGAAGAAAAGGTCGGGTTGCAAGTAAATTTGACCGTCGGTAATCGAAATCACATTCGTCGGAATGTAAGCCGAAACTTCACCTTCAAGCGTTTCAATAATGGGAAGCGATGTGATCGAACCGCCACCTAACTCAGCACTCAACTTGACGCTTCGTTCCAGCAAACGACTGTGGCAGTAAAACACGTCACCAGGAAACGCTTCGCGACCTGGAGGACGTCGCATCAAGAGGGAGAGTTCACGATAGGCGGCTGCCTGCTTTGAAAGATCGTCGTAAACTACCAAGCAATGGCCGCCCTTGAAGGCAAAGTACTCTGCCATCGCGGTACCTGCATAAGGTGCCACGTACTGAACAGGAGCTGGCGAACTCGCACCCGAGACAACGACGGTGGTGTATTCCATCGCGCCCATCTCTTCAAGCTTCGCAATGACGCCGGCAACCGAACTGTCCTTTTGGCCCACCGCGACATAGAAACACTTGACGTTCTTGCCTTTTTGATTCACGATCGCATCAATCGCGACCGATGTCTTGCCCGTTTTGCGGTCGCCAATAATCAATTCACGCTGTCCACGACCGATTGGGGTCATCGCATCAACGGCTTTTAAGCCCGTTTGCATCGGTTCGTGAACCGGTTGGCGTCCGGCAACGCCAGCAGCAATCCGCTCAACTGGGTAGCGTTCGCTTGAACTAATCGGACCTTTTCCGTCCAGTGGATTACCCAAAGGATCGATCACGCGGCCGATAACCGCATCACCAACGGGGACACTTAACAATTGTCCCATCGCCTTGACTTGATCGCCTTCTTGGATCTTCAGGTAGTCACCCAAAATGATCACGCCCACACTGTTCTCTTCCAGGTTAAACGCAAGTCCCTGAACACCGCTAGGAAACTCGACCATTTCACCCGCTGCAACGCCGCTTAGTCCGTGAACTCGCGCGATGCCGTCACCTACCTCTAACACAGTCCCAACTTCTCGCACATCGATTTGATTATCGAATTGCTGAATCTCTTGTTGGATTACCGATGCGATTTCATCCGCATTGAACTTCATGAATAACCTCGCGTACGTATCTCGAAGTGTTGGCAAACATTGTACTAGCCAAACCCGAAAAACTGCTGTGATGCAAAATCTGAAACAGTGTGACTGGTGATCAATTAATTTGTCTCGAGATGCTTGCCCAAATCTAGAAGCAAATCACCAAGCTTCTAGCACCTTTATCAACTCCGTGTTCGATAAAGAACGGACTATGCCTTCACTCCAACGATTTCCGAATCCGGGACTTTAACGCAGCCAGAATTCGCAAACGAAGTCGTTAGATCCAAACTCAACGCACAAATCTTATATAATTCTAACGTCGTGCCCATTCTACAAAACGAATTACATAGTTCTACAAAACGAATTACATAGTTCTACAAAACGCTTGCGAATCGATCGAACTGAGCACGAATCTTCTCAACTGAATTCTGCACCGTGGACTTTCGGACTCGTTCAAGCTGGGCTTGAATGCTGCCGTCAAAAACGGTGTCTCCCACTCGGATCTGCAAACCACCCAAAAGTTGTTCATCGATCAAAGCGGTAAGGTTGACTTTTTTCCCGATAGCTGCTTCCAGCTTCTCTACGATTCGATCGACCGAAGCACTTTCCAGTTCGCTAGAAGATGTGATCGACACATCCACCACGCCAATTTCATCGTTGTACAACCGACGCGTCTCAGAAACGATTGCCTGAATGCAATCGAACCTGCCGTGTCGGCATACCACCTTTAAGAAATTGACCAGCGACGTTGTGCTGCGGCCGGAAAAAATTCGATCGATGAAAGCAGACTTCTCGGCGAAACTAACCCTTGTTGAACCAAGAACACCGATCAACCTGGGTTGCTTCTGAAGGACGTCTTCTCCCAAAGAATCTAACTCCGCCACCACCTCTTCAAGCTCATTATTTGCCTTGGCAGCAAACAGAATGCTCTTGGCATATACGGCACCAATCTGCTGTTGCTGCGGATGCAATGGCTTGGAAGTGGCTGACATGAGTAAATTTCCGACGAAGAACGAAACTGAAAGTCTATATTTCGATATACCACAAACGCCCGACCCAATGCTAAGCAGACCACTCAGGTTGCGAAGATTTCCGCAAGTCCGCAGTGTCCACCAGCGTCCACCAGCGTTCAAGCCGCTACTTGGGTTGCGAAAACTTATCCAACGACTCGCGGATTAATTGAGCGTGCGAATCACGATCTAAACTCTTGTTAATCAAGCGACTGGCCAAACCCACAGCGTTATCCACGCTAGATTGGGCCAGATCATTGACGGCTGCACGCTTCGCGGTTTCCACCTCGGCCAAGCCACGTTCTTTCAAACGTTCGGCCTCGGTGTTGCCTTCGCTTACGATTCTCGCCTTGGCATGCTCAGCTTCTTCCTTGGCCGTCGCAACGATTTGATTCGCTTCTTGAGCCGCAGTCGCCAACTTAGCTTCATACGCCTCGTGATTCAAACGAGCCTTCTCGGCGTTGGCTTTCGCCGATTCCAAATCATTCCGAATTGCTTCTTCACGTTTATCAAGTGCTTCGCAGATCGGGCCCCATGCAAAAGCATAAAGAAGGCCCATTAGCAAGCAAAAGACAACTAAAGTCCACAATGCCAAGTCTGGATCTGCAATACCAGGTTCTACTTCCGAAGAAGCGATCAATACCTGGGTCATCGTATTCAGCGGAATTGCCATTTGGTTTACCCGAAAACTGCGGCACAAGAGAAAACCGAAAACCGTACCAGCTTATTCAGCTACAATTCTCGATAACAAAGCTTATCGAACTAAGCAAATGATCAAACCAAAAAACGCAGCACCTTCGATCAGAGCCGCAGCAATGATCATTGCAGTCTGAATCTGACTAGCAGCTTCAGGCTGACGAGCCATTCCCTCTACTGCACTGCCGCCAATGCGACCAATGCCCATGCCTGCACCAATAACAGCAAGACCAGCGCCAATTGCGGCCAAGCCGGTAAATAATGGAGCGGCTTGAGCTTGAGCCAACAGCGAAGCATCGCCAGTTTGAGCGGCCATTGCCGGAACTGAAATCAACAACAAACCAGCCAAAGCCAACAAAACGCTACGAAAACGGAACATTTACTCTCTCCCACGCGGTAAGCACTTACGACCTGTCCTTCACACAACCATCAGCTTCACTTTAACACTAGTGATGATGCGTTGCCGAGCTAATGAACAATGCCGTAAGAAACGTAAAAATGTATGCCTGCAAAAATGCGACGAAAACTTCCAAAATACTAAGTGCTGTTGCCCCAAAAACGCTGGCGGGCAACGCAAGGTAATGATGCCAATACCCGTGCGACGCACCAATAAATGCCAGAATTGCAGCCAAGACCAAGTGGCCGGCCATCATGTTAGCAAATAAACGCACAGCCAACACGAAGTGCTTGATCAAAAAACTAATCACTTCAATTACAAAAATCATGGGCACCAATGCAATCCGCAAAGCGGGGGGCAAGTCCATCGAAGGAACTAAGTTCTTAAAGAACCCTCCCACGCCGAACTTGTCGATGCCTGCCTTCACCACCACGAAAAACACAATCAGTGCCAACGTTGCGGGCACTACCAAATCTCCAGTAGGTGCACCCAAGCCTGGAACCATGCCCAGCAGATTGCAGCCTAAAATGAAGAAGAAAATTGTTAATAGGAACGGCGCGAATTTGGCCCCATCCTTTTTGCCAATCACTGCCTGCGCAATGTCGCGACGAATAAACTGAACCATCGCTTCAAATAAATTCCAGAGCCGTCCCTTAGGGGCGGCGCCGCTACTGATTTTGCGAGCAACCAAAGTGAAGATCGCCAAAACCATCACGGCCGACATCAATTCGACCACCATGAACCGGGTTAGTTTGAGATCAAGTGGCTTGATGTAAATTCCCGCGGCTCCTTCGAATTGAATACCACCTTTGGTCATTCCCAATTGTGGAAGCGAGAAGTGCCCGTCGTGCTTGCTGTCGCCTGTAATCAGGCGGACGATGGTTGGCGAGAAGTGAAAGTCAGTCGAGTCCTGAACGTGGCTGAATAATTCCTTCGTGGATAGGTAATCATGCACATGATCCTGCCCGTCGCCAGCAGCATGGTCTTCGCCAGCAGCATGGTCTTCGCCAGCAGCATGGTCTTCGCCAGCAGCATGGTCTTCGCCAGCAGCATGGTCTTCGCCAGCAGCATGGTCTTCGCCAGCGGCATGGTCTTCGCCAGCGGCTGCGGGGTGTTCATGGTCCGAACTGGCGTGATCCGCTCCGCCTTTGTCCCCAGTTACACCTGAATCGCCATCTGTGTTGTGGTCGTTCGCTTCAGCGTTATGGTCGCCTACTGTTTCTGAATCGTGTTTAAGTGTTTCGGATTCTGCTTGGGCATCCGTCTTGGCATCACCCTCTTGCTTCGCGACCGCTACTTCGCTTGCTTCAGAGGCAACGGTTTCCCCGGCCTTCGCAATCGCATCCTTAAGCGGAGCTTCCTTGCTTGACTGTTCTTTAGACTGGGCGCCATTCTCTTGAGTTTGATCTTGTAGCGAGCAAATTAATTTCATTGGACTAGCGTCCTCAACTCGACAAAATTAGTGTTTTAAATAGGAAGCGACTACTCAACCAACAATCGCTAACGTTCCATCTTCAACTCAAGTCGGCCAAATTCTTGCTCGACCGCCCACTATCCAATCATGCTCACACGACTTGGCAAGGTACGAATCGGGCATCTAGAACCTGCCGCAACCTCCAAGACCAATTCATTCAACACGCTTGTGCTGTCCGAGTACTTTTCGAGCCTAAATCACGCCCAGTAGTTCGCTTGAGCAGCATCATTACTGCTTAACCCCGTCGAATCAACACCCTAAACGGCACTTCAACGAAATTACGTTGAACAAATCAAGGAAGTGTGTCAAAGATTACACAGGGAATCTCCGCACTTCGGAAATTCCTAACCTTCCCGGAGGATTGAAAAGCCAAACGGACTTTTGTCAATCGCCAGGTCTGCGATCATAACAGAGAGCTTCCCATCGGAAGTTCGTGGGTGCTACTGCCACTTCGGCAAGACTACTACTTCGGCAAGACTACTACTTCGGCAAGACTACTACTTCGGCAAGGTTGTCTTCAGGGCTTTAACAACAATAATGGTCTCGGCCAAAAGTCCAATACCATAGAAGGCCAAAATGTACCCAACCCAACTTTTCGAGAACAGGGGGGTGCCGATTTGTCGCATTACAATGGCACCCAAGAGAGGCACTGCCATTCGAATCATGGTTGCGAAATAGATTCGGCCAATAAATTCTATCGGGTGACTAGGCAGCAAGAGAGGCAAGTAGCTTAAGCCGACACCCAATAAGACTAGAATTCCAGCCGTCGCTGCTTTGTTAAAATGTGGTTCCCCCCCCAAGAGTTGACCGACATAACAACTGCTTACAACGACAACAATCAAAAGGCTGACCAGGATCGACAGGTCCGCAAGGGACCCAGCGCTTGTTGTCCGAGTGTCCAAGAGCGAACCCGTCTTGGAAGCGATATTGCCCCCTTGAGCTTCAGAAGTTGGACTGCAGATCGAAGAGGCAGGTTCTTCTTGGTTGGAAGGTTGATCCATTTGACCGGAAGCCAGTGTGCTTGGAGTTGTGTTGTAATCTAAATTTCAATGATAAGCCAATGTGTCCGTTAACGACGAAATGACTTCGGCGATGCGCTAGTTGCTGGGGATCACGGTTGCATCGCTCAGGAATTGGCTCAACTAATTCTGGTCGTCGTTCTCGGCTTTCGAGTCAGTCCATTTGTCGTTCCAGCGTTGTTCCCAAGGGTCGACTTCTTTGTTCAAGTTTTGCAATTCGCGATGCTTGGGAGCGATGGTGGTATCAAGTGCATTTGGGGGGTGAGCGGCGGAGGTTTGGTGCGTCTGCGGGTTCTGTATCGCGGTTTCTACCTTTTTCGCAGTCTTGCGTTTCAAACTTCGCTGATTCAGCCAACTAAGCATTTGCCTTAGTTGAAGCCCAGCAACCAACATTCCCAAAATCAATCCCAAGACCATAAGAATCGGCTCGCTGTTCCAGTTGGAATCTGCCCAATATCCAACCAGAATTGGAACCACTAAGCCAAAACAAACGACAATGATCTGATTGGCGATCGCGATTCCCTCCCCCAGCCAAGCGTTGCTTGGGGGCGAGTCATTTGTTTCGGGGTCGAGTTCCATAGGGGTTGCTTGCGTCCTGAAAGTTGACGTCGTCTCGGTTTGCGGGCTTCACTGTGGGGATCTGTCGCTAATCCCCGCTTCAGGATCCAATCGGTGCCGGACCTTCGCTGCGGACTCACGATACTACTTGGATTCCAGAGGTAAAGGCCGGGCACTTAGTGATAAACGGTATTTCGGCCGGGGGGCCTACCTTTCTAAATGTTCCATTCACGACCCCACAGCGCTAGGCCAACAAGAGTGTTCAGCAGACGCAAAGACAAGTAAACACTTGATTTGAACGATCGTTAAGCTGGAGAAGCAGGCCAAGGAGTAGCTAAAGCAGCAGTTTTAACGATGTTTTTTCGTAATAATTGCTAGACAATGGTTACTGTGGGGGGTTAGTTGATTGCCAATAATATAACCGGCAAATACCATAGAAAAGGTTCAGCAAAGACTTAAAGCAAGTCGTTGTGGAATGGTTAATGAGAATTAAGCCTCCCATGAGGTTCGGGCATTTTGCTTTTTCTCACTTTCCTGGGTTACGTATTGATGCCAACGATTTCAGTCGTGGAGGTTCAATCGGCTAATTTTGGCTCCTCGAAGTGTGCTGTGTTGGAGAGAAGTGCGTTGGCTGTCTGTTTTGCAAACGGGCCAGCGAAATCTGTTCCTGCCCAGATCTTTACTAAGAGTTGGCTAAGGTGCGAATTGGACAGTTGTAATTGATCTTGGCCATTAGGGTTTTTTCAGTTGGCAATCGGCTCGACGGGAAAAGTTTCGATTGGTGGTGGCAATAAGGGTTGGGCGACCGTCGAATCAGAATAAGTTGGCGATTGAATACTGGGTAACCAGATTCTGGAAAACTGGGCAACCACCTGGCCCATTGTTTTGAGTATCGAAGATGCGATTCGCTGCTTAAAACGTGCACGAATCAACGGCATCAAGGCCATCTGAAATTTGGACGGGACAACCGCTGCACAATCATTTTAGCACTGCGGAATTTGGAGATTAACATTGATTACTGAAGATAAATTGCGTTCAGAGACCGCCAAGGACTTGGCTCAAATGGCCAAGACCCGGGGTGTGCAAGGTTGGCATTCGTTGAAGAAAGACGAATTGATCAAGGAACTGCTGCGGGTCGCTCGGCAAAAGGCCAAGGCTAAGCAAGCTTCGGCGAAGGTTGGAAAAACCTCTCGCCCCAGTCCCAAAGAATCGGCTTCAGCCAAGATCGCTCGGGCGAAATCTACCGCTTCGAAGTCTTCTTTGGCGTCAAAAAATCCAGCGGTTTCCAAGGGGATCGCGGTGAAACCTACTGCCGGCAAAGGCAAGTCCGCCAAAAGCGGATCAGTCGTCGCTAAGCTCGCCCCCGCCAAGGTGAAGGACGCTAGGGACGGTGCGGCCAAAGCAGTTTCTACCGCCGCACGCCAAACCAAGACTGGCACGCTCGTTCCTGCCAAGTCTACCGGGTCTATCAAGCCTGCGGAGTCTGTCAAGCCTGCCGAGTCTACGAAGTCTGCCAATACTGCAAGGTCTGCCAAGGCTGTGCCGGCAGCGAAGCCTACGAATCCTCGGATTGTCGGAAAGATCCGGAGTATTCAAAAGCGTAGAGCAGAGGCGAAAGATATTGCTTTCTTCCGCGACCAATTGTCAGCCAATGAGGAGCCCAAAGTCGATCGCATCGTATTGTTTGTCCGAGATCCTTATTGGTTACAGGCCTACTGGGAAGTTACCAAGACTGCGGTTGAACGAGCGAAAGTTGCTTTGGCTGAACACTGGCATGCGGCCGAGCCAACCTTGCGGCTGTTGGAAACGCACGAAGACGGGGTGACCGGTTCGAACGAACAGTCTGTTCGCGACATCAAAATTCATGGTGGCGTCAACAATTGGTACATCGACGTTCCTAATCCACCCTCGTCGTACCGGGTCATTTTAGGCTACAAGGCTGGTAATGATCGCTTCCATATCATTTCGCAAAGCAACCAAGTCAAAACTCCGGTCCCAGGTTCAAGTGACCATGTGGATCATAACTGGACGGATTTAGAAGAGCATGGCGACCGAGTCTTTTCTGCAAGTAGCGGGTTTGAGGTTGGCGCTTCGCCTACTTTGAAGAACGTTTTTGAGGAGAAACTTCGCCGACCTATGAATCGTTCAGCATTATCGCGATATGGAGTTTCCGGGGTTCCCGGCCAGGGCCAATTGGAATTTGTGGTCGACGCCGAACTTTTGATTTTCGGTCAGACTCATCCCAACGCGCAGGTTACCATTGCAACCGAACCCGTAAAATTGCGAGAAGATGGTTCATTTACGGTTCGCATGAGTTTGCCTGATCGCCGCCAAGTCTTGCCGGTTTCCTCTTCAAGTTTTGATGGAATGCAAATCCATACGACGGTTCTGGCAATCGAGCGAAACACGAAAGTAATGGAACCGATGTCGCTTGAACCTAGTGATGATTTCTAGGCGGAGAACGTAAAGTTAGACGGAATCAAGTCTCGTTGAAGTAAGAGTCAAAGCTGGAGCAAGCTAGGGAGCCAAAGCAAGTTGAACTTGTCTTGGCTCCCTTTTTTATTCGTGTCCGGTGAGGATGAAATTTCCGCTGGGGCTGTCGTTTTTTGATCTCGCGATAGTGCTTGCCAGTTCGATGCTGGATCTAGAGGTTCGATGTGGGGAACTTTTCGGGAACTCTTCGGGAAGTCTGCAGACGCTTAAGCGGATTTTCTTCTGGTACGCAGCGGTCTGATCTTTGACGCGTCGGCTTGGTCGAAATCAGAATCGATGTCATTGTCGTAAAATTCGTTCTCGCGGGTTGGGCTGGATTTTGGACCCGCAATTGTTGAAGGCTTCTCGTCCAGGTCCAAAACCTCTTCGGATTTCATCGCAGGCGTCATTTCCTGATGGGATGCGGCATCTGCTGCAGGACGGTTTTGTTTTCGCGACTTTGCCGCACGCTGGGTGGTGTCGAGTGCGGTGTGTTGAATTAGTCCCATTACATCTTTGTGCACGTAGCTTAAGTAGGTCAGTAAGCAACTAGTGAAAGCGGCCGAAGCCACGAACCATAGTGCCAAAGGAAGGTCGTTTGGTAGGTTTGCGATCGCAGGCACATCCGCAAATCCCAAGGGTCTTCGTGCGGCAAGGCCCAGGCTTAGCACACCCAGCACCGCAGCGAACATTAAGAATACTGTGGCAACGGTTGACTCTTTAATCTCGAAAAAGCAGCGGGTCGCACAAGTAGCGATGATCAACGAAGGAAATAGGAAATAGACCATCGATCCAAGCAATGGGGACTGGAGCAACGCGAGGTCGTCGGTCAGAAGTTGAACTAACGCTTGCAGGCTGGCCACGTTTGCCAAGGCGTAAAAGCCGACCGCGGGCAGGACCCACAGCCACACTTGATAGGAACCCAAGTAATCGTCGCTGCGATGTTTGCGAAGCAAGTAGATTTGATAAACCAGAACCAGGCTGGCGATGCCAAGTGTAAGCAGGAACATTTGACTGAACGAACCCGCAACCGCCAGTGACCAAAGTGTTGTTTGTGCACCAAGCTTTGCAATGAGGCCCGCTTGGTTTTCAACGCCCTGCCCTGCTGCTGGAAAAAGCACATGAAAGTAGTGGCCAGCCAATAGAAAGCTGGTAAGGCCAAAAATGCATGCGATCGTAACGCCGACAGACCAGCCTTTTTTGGGCACCCAATCAATGGTCAATGGTTGGTGATCTAGAACACTATCAATCTGGTAGCGTTCAATGGGGTGACCGGACGTTGAAGGTGCCGAGGAGGCTTCAACTTCGATCAGATCGTCACGCATGACTCGTCGCCGACGGGCCGCATTGCGTCGAAAATCCATTTCCGACTCTTTCTATTCGATTAGGTAACTTGAACTCTAGGAAAAGATGATTCGAAAGCGAATCAATTCGGACAAGACCAATTAGCTTTTCAATCCTTTGCAAGCTATCAATGGCATTGGCCCCAGTGTCTTAATTCGACACACAAAATCTGCAGTGCTTGCTAGTACCTTCGGCATCCCTAAGGATAGATCTGGAACGTTGCCCCATGGGGTCAACCTTTTACTACATTAATCGCAGGTAGTACGACCGTCACAAATTCAAATCACCCGATTTGCTAGCTTACCGATTCCTTGGATTTCAACTTCTGCAGTATCGCCCGGCTTCAAGTAAATCGGCGGATTTCGTGCGACACCGACACCTGATGGCGTGCCTGAAAAAATTAAGTCACCCGGCATCAATGTGCAGAACTTGGACAAGTGATGGATCAGAAATGGAACGTCGAAAATGAAGTGCTTGGTCGATGAATCTTGCAAAAGTTGATCGTTCAGTCTGAACTGAACCGCTAAATCCTCCGGTGTTAGCTGGTCAGACGTTACCATCCAAGGTCCCAAGGGAGCGAACGAATCAAAGGTTTTCCCAAGTAGCCATTGCCCGCCCGGTCGCCCTTTTTGCCAATCTCTCGCCGATACGTCGTGACCGCAAGTGTAAGCAAAGACATGTTCCAGTGCAGCTTCGATCGCAATGTTTCGCCCGGGTTTTCCAATCACCACCACCAATTCCGCCTCGTAATCAACTTTATCACTGATTGGCGGAAGCGAAATTGGTTGGTTGTGACCGATTAATGAGGTTGAAAACTTGTTGAAAACGACCGGCAAAGTAGGTGTGTCGGCTCCAGTCTCTGCCGCATGGTCTGCGTAATTCAAACCGATGCAGATGACCTTTTGAGGTTCCACAACTGGGGGTAACCACTGGGCTACGGAATCGAGATCAAAATCAGCCGCCGAATCTAAACGCAACTGGGGCTGGAGTTCAGGCCAGCAACGAATCAACTTGATCGCGTCCGCTGCCGTGCCCGAGCAAAAGTTCGGAGGCAAGCAATCGGTCCCCAGCCGCCATCCGTCGTCATTGCCAATAATCAGCTGTCCAGGCTGGTCGCGACTGCTGCTGTGAAGCAATTGGCCATCGCGGTTGATCATGCCTTGTGGAAATTCCATTTGATGTTGACGAACCAAGCCTATTTTCATAATCGACAACTACCTTCGTTTTGTAAATAAAGCGACAACCAGCGCCTGCCAGCTAAGTCCGCGATGAAGCCAAAGCGGGCTGGACTAGCTGCGTTTACGAATCGTTCAGCAAACTAGCCAGCGGGTTCTTTGGGCCGAGTAACTGGACGCCGATGACTTAACGCTGGTTCAAGCGGGCCGTTCAAATCTGGAATTAAAATTCTCTTATCCAACTTACCAAAACCCTAGCGCAAACGCCTAGGTGCTCTTGGCTAGTAGAGGTTACTTTTGGCGGAGGGCGGGTTTTTGGGGAGGGTATTGTCGATCCATGGCTTGGGCTGCATAACTGGCAAATTCATTTAAACCGACAAAGTCATTGGCGGTCACTGGGTAGGAAGTCAATACTGCCCCTAGTTTCATCGATGTGACCTTAGCTGAAAACTATGCTTCGCCGGGACGTTCGTGTGGACAAACCGACACGTTCAAGTCCTGGGCAGGCAATGCTGAGCCGTCTGCAGGCCTTCCTATGCTCTAGACGACTGGGCTTTCCCACTAAATTAGATGAACTAGCAATGACCAATCAAACGCCAGTCCCCACCGCAGCAACCAACGCCGCCTGGACTTTTGTCTCGCAAATTCCTAAACCTGGGCCACTTGTCTATGAAGATTTCAATGCCGATGAAACAAAGTTAGTCGCCGACTATGCGAACGAACGCCTAGGTGTTGCCTCCAGTTTGTTGTTGACTTTGGCTGCGAAGTGTCGTCCTTCGGCGATGCACTGTATTCGAGTGGCATTGGGCTGTTCGGGTTGGGGGCGGTTCATGAAACTAAGCGATCCGCAATGTCGAAACTTGGAGATCGCAGGAGCATTGCATGATTTGGGCAAAGTCGGTGTCTGCGATTCTGTCTTGCGGAAGCCAGGGCTTTTGACTCGTGAAGAGTTGGCCTTGGTTGACTACCATCGGCAAAATGTCATGTCAATCTTGCAACCTAGTTTGGTCAGCCAGGAAATCGCCGAAACTATCTTTTATGGGATCGCATTTTATGACGGATCGAAGGCCGAGTTTAATCGCAAAGGCGAGGCTTTGCCGTTGACTGCCAGGATGTTGTCCGTTGCCGATGCTTACGATTCAATGACGCGCGAAAGCGGGTATCGTACATCGCAAAATTCGGAACAGGCAATCGCGGAATTGTTCGAAAAGTCGGATTCGCAATTTGATCGAAAATTAGTGCAGTCCTTCGCTAGTTATGTTGATTCTCAAAGCGTTTGGACCAACAGTGGCGAAGTTAGTAAGTGGTTAATGAACCTGGCTGAGATGCCTCGGGAAACCAACTGGTCGGTTGCTTCAGGGTTCAACACGGTTGGGCAATTTGTGGCAGAAAGATCTTATCAAAAATCGCTCTTGGACATGCTCAGTTGTGGCGTTGTATTCATGGACCTAAAGAAGAACGTCATGTTATGGAATCGAGCCGCGGAGGAAATAACCGGTCTACCATCTCTGAATACTTTTGATCGACGTTGGCCGACTGCGCACTTGGATCTGCATGATGAATATGACAAAAAGGTTGAAGAAGACGATTGTCCCGTTGATCGATGTTTGCAGCACCAAAAGCCGTTGACAATTACAGGGTCCATTCGGGGTACCGAGCAAAATTCACGTCGTTCAATCGATTTGCGACTGAGTCCCGTATTTTCGCCGCGGAGCGTGATGATGGGGATTACCGTTGTTATGCAGGACACTTCTACGGAAAAGAATCTGAAGCAACGTTTGAATCGGATGACGATTGCGGCGACCACGGACCCGTTAACTCAAGTGGCCAATCGCAGTGAATTTGATCGCGTCTATGATCAGATTTTGGTTGATCACAAAGAGCAGAAATCACCGCTAAGTGTGATCTTTGCGGATATCGATTTCTTCAAGCGAATTAACGACGACTACAGTCACGAAGCGGGCGACAAAGCGTTGACCAGTTTCGCTGCTCACCTTTCCAGGAATTGTGGGCCAGGCGACTTAGTGTCACGTTTTGGTGGCGAAGAATTTGTGATTCTATGTGCCGAAACGGACATCATGAAGGCAACCGAACGGGCCGAACAGATTCGGTCAACGTTGCAGGCCCTGCCCCAACAAATGCTAAAGAATCGTTGCATCACGGCCAGCTTTGGTGTTGCTCAGTTGCAGGAGGGAGATACTTCATCGTCGCTGATTCGACGTGCGGATCGGGCTTTAATGAAAGCGAAGAAAGATGGGCGTAACCGAGTGGTAAGTCTGTCAGGCAGTGCCGAAATCTCAGAGGCTACCGCAGGGGATGGTCCCCTAAGCAAGATGGGGATTCTGTCGTGGATTTTTGGTGCCCGGTTGGAAGGAGGCAAAGCTGACTTCGAGAAGAAACTGGTGACTTCGGTGCCGGTTGACATTGTGATCGAAAAAATCCGAGGGTTCATCAGTGACTTCAATGCCGTGATCAAGAAGACGGAGGCGAACTTTGTTAGCTTTACCTTGGATTCATCCAACACCAATAGCTCACGCCGAGTAAACGACCGTCCAACGAAGTATTTGGTCGAGCTTCGGGTTCAAGAGCCCGAAGCCGACGGTTATTCGACCGATACGTTCATTTCTGTCAGTATTTCTTTGGTCAATTTAAGAGACCGCCGCCGCGAAAATGCCTTGCTACGTTTGGATGACGTTTATCGAAGTCTTCGTTCCTATATGGTTGCCCGGGAATTTGGCGAGAAAATTACGGGAACCTTGGAACGAGCCGCAACTAAACCAGGCGAAGGTAGAGAATAGGATTTTAAATCGATGGCTAACCGACCCGCACGCCCCTTTTGCCAGTCGTTGTCGTGCTAGTTTTGACTTGAATTTACTTGCTTCTGACTTATGATTTGTGAACGAAGCAAATGTTTCTTTGGGGCAGCCAATGATCGCAATGGTTGGCTGCTGATGCCTTCCAATAATTGACCGCCTGTGGCTTTTGACCCATCCTCAGGGGGCTTCATTTGGAACGCGGCACCAGGAAATAACTCGTTTTAGGTAAGGCGTAAGGACTCCATGCTCGCCGCTGGCGTTCCTTACGCCTTATTTTTTATTTCTTGGCATTTTGTCGATGCGTTGTGCCTTTGATGGCAGGTTGTTTTTTGCCATATTCTTGAGCCGATCCAGCATATGAGGCGAAAAATCAAGTCAATTAGCGGTTGGTGGGTAGGCCATCGTCTGGCCCAAAGGGGTTCGCCCCAATTGTCGTTCGGGCCAAAAGTTGTTTCAATTGAGATATACTGTGCTTTTGGCTGCGGCTGGCACGTCAAAGTGTTCTTAATCTTGAAATTTAAGGAATGTTTATATGGCCTATCAACTACCAGAATTGTCCTACGCGTTGGATGCATTAGCCCCGCACATTGACGCTCGGACGATGGAAATCCATCATGGAAAGCATCATGCTGCCTATATTGCCAAAGTGAATGTTGCGATTGCCGGTACCGATTTGGAAAGCAAGTCGATTGAAGATTTGATTTCTAACATGTCGGCTGTGCCTGCCGACAAGCAAGGTGCGGTTCGTAATAACGGTGGCGGCCACGCCAACCACACTTTGTTTTGGACAGTTATGAGCCCGGCGGGTGGCGGAACTCCCAGTGGCGAACTTGCTGCGGCCATCGATGCGGCTTTTGGCAGCTTTGATGCCTTCAAAGAAAAATTCGCCGCCGCAGCTGCGACTCGGTTTGGTAGTGGTTGGGCTTGGTTAAGTGTCGATGCAGGTAAGTTGATGGTCGAAAGCACGCCCAACCAAGATAGCCCTTTGATGGAAGGACGTACTCCGATCCTGGGTTTGGATGTTTGGGAACACGCCTACTACTTGAACTATCAGAACCGTCGTCCCGACTACGTTTCGGCGTTCTTCAACGTCATCCATTGGGAAGAAGTGAGCCGACGCTTCGCCGCTGCAAAATAAGTCAAACACGTTTGATGAACACGCTGAAGCATCAATGCAGACGCTGACTGAGTCGGAGTTGTGTGTTTTTTGTGCTAGCAACCAAGAGATCGCTCATTTCATGGGACGCTCTCTTTTTTTTATGCGCCTGTTTATTAGGCGTTAAGGCGTGCGTTTGTCGTGGTTTGCGATTGGGAAATCGCGATTGACCAGTTTGTCATTTTTTTCTAAGGTCCAATCGCCAAAGCGTCAGTGCGAACATTTCATGCAAGTTTGAAATTCGCAACCGTTCAACAGGAAGTTGATTTGCAGACGTTTGGTTAGCGGAAATGGCTAAAGAACAAGAGGTTCTGGCGTGAAGCAATCCTTGAAAATTAACGGCAATATGATGCGACGTCCTTTAGCAATCGTCGGCGTATGTATTTTTTTAATCACTCTGCAAATGGGGTGTAAGTCAGGTGAAGCTTGGGCTCCCAAAATGCCAAAATTTGGGGTACCTGCTTTAGCGTTCGGCACTAAGAGCAAAGCGAGCGACAAAGTCGAACCGCCGGCGATGAGTTTTACGCCTGATCAAGCCGATCAGACTCGCATGGCAAATAACAACGTTCGCCCTACCAATACGGCCAACGGCGCAGAATTGCTTGGCCAATCATCGCCTAGTCGTTCGCCGTATAATGTTGACCAGGAAGACAGTTCTACGTCTGCACTGGCCAGTGGGGCTGCTCAGCGTCAAGAAGCGATCAAGAGTGATGTCAATCGACTTGCTGGAAATCGATCCGACCTGGGTTCAGGTGGTTTTGGTCAGGACATGGCCTCGAAAACCGAATTGCCGGGACGTTCTATCGACAACAGCATCACGAATTCAAACTTATTAGACTCAAGTAATAGTGGAACCGGGTTTGCAGATGTTCGAAGTATTCCTGGTGGACCGATCGGTAATCCATACCCCAGAACGAATTCCCCATTGCCGGGAGCGGTTCAACCCAGGCAGCCTCAGGATGCAATTGCATCGCTACCCAAGGGGTTCAATTCGAACGGGTCGAGTTCGAACTTGACGGCGAACACTTTACCTCCAACATTGGGTGGAACCTCGCCAACATTGGGTGGAACCTTGCCTGGAAATCCTTCGTCATCTGGTGCAGGATTGGGCGGTTTTCCGGCCTTGCCACCGCCTCCCAGCGGTTCGTCGCTCGCCTATGACTCAAGTCAACGCCAGTTGGTACCACCACCGCCTCTGGGGCCTGAGATGTCCAATTCTCAGCAGCCAAATTTGGCTGCACAAGGCATGAATTCGGGGTTAGGCGGCGCAGCAAACATTCCCGCCATGCCAGGCAACGAGTACAACAAGTTGGCGACCGCGGTCACCCCCGATGCTCCAACATCACAAGCAGCAACGCCAGTTCGTCCGAATCCAGGTGCAGGATTCCGACCTGGATCCATTGCTTCGGCATCGGGACTACCGGCGTTTCCAACGGCGAATCCAAATCGTCCGAGCGTATCCCCAACATCACCACTTGCGGTACCTCAGGGCTACCAACAGACGCCTACCCAGTCCTATCCCACCACACCGCACGGTAGTTTTCGACCGCAAACAGATAATGTTCAGCCATCGAATTATCAATCCAGTTCGCCTACCTCTGACTTGCCGGCATTCCCAGTCAAGGCAAATTTTGGCCAAGGGCCCGCAGGAAGTCTGAACTCGGCCAGCACGCACGCTGTGGGCGCTCCCGAAGGGATGGTTTGTGTTGGCGATCAATGCTCAGTGCCACAGTAATTTGCCCAGCGCCACCGTAATTTACCGCGTGGCTCAATCATTAAGAGAATGGCAGCTATAAAAATACCAGCACGCACCGCAAGCAAGTGGATAATGTTTTCCTTTGTTTGCGGTGCGTGCTTGTATTGCAGCAAGTTTTCTTATGCCTTCTGCCTTCTGCCTTCTGCCTTAGGTCTTAGGTCTTAGCGATTATGAGTGGTCTAGCAAGAGATTGGGTGGGAACTGGGACGTGGTAATTAAGATTCCAGAAGTAGGGCCCTAGGGCTTAGGTTTACCCACAAGTTGCGTTGATTTTACGAGTAATTCTGGCAAATTGTGTGTGATAGCAAAGAAATAATTGGAGATGTGTTGAACCATTGTGCGTGATGTCCCTTATTAGTCGTGTTGGAATCGCACGCAATAAGGAAACCTTGTGATGGAAAATGGACTGAGTTTTGGTGAGCGTAATTTTGGACTTGCCGTTTTGGGTGATAAACGCCGAACGAACCAATTGGTGGAACTGGCCGGCCAGATGGCTCACCGTCCAGGCGGTTCCTTGCCCGAAAAATTAAACTCTCCCAAAGACCTAAAAGCCATGTATCGACTGTTCGACTGCGATCAAGTTACTCATCAAGCGGTCCTTGCTGCGCACCAAGAGTATCTGCTTAAGACATTGCTTCCCGCGCGGAGCGGTTTCACGCTGGTCATCCACGACGCAACGGAACTGGAATATACCAAACACTACTCTCTCAGCGAGGATCTGGGGCAAATTGGAAACGGTTTTCGCCGTGGCTACATCGCTCAAAATTCATTAGTTGTTTGTCCGGCAACCCGAGCCACGTTGGGACTTGCCAATCAAGTCCTTTATCGTCGGGCAAAAGTAAAAAAAGGAGAGACGTGTAGCGAGCGACGCAAACGTGACTCTCGCGAAAGTCTGCTGTGGCTCAAGGGCGTTGAGCCTTTGCCGGCCAATCGCCAGATCGTCGATGTTTGTGATCGAGGCGCCGATAATTCGGAGTTTATCGAACACGAAGCCAACAGTGGTCGGACTTTTTTGATTCGTTCGAGCATCAATCGGAACTGCTTTGTCGGTCACGACGAAACGGACAACCCAGAGCCCCGGAAGCTTCATGATGATGCCCGCACGCATGCGATGGCGGGGACTTGGGAACTGGAAATCGCGGGCAAAACGGAATTCAAAAGCCCTAACGGTAAAGGCAAAAAACAAAACGTTACGCGAAAAAAACGTACTGCGACGATGGCCGTCAGCTTTGCCCCGATTCAGCTAAAGGTTTCGCGCTCCAAAACATCAAGTCCAGCCTGCGTTTGGATCGTGCGGGTTTGGGAAGTCAATCCACCGGCGGATCAAGAGCGACTGGAGTGGTTCCTCTTGACCAATCATCCTGTGACGACATTTGAAGAGGCCAACGAAGTGGTTGGCTGGTATGAAACCAGATGGGTTATTGAAGAATATCACAAGTGTCTCAAGACGGGCATGAGTATCGAAGGATACCAGTTTACCGATACCCGGCGTCTTGAGCCTGCGATCGCGTTGACTTCGATCACGGCGATCACCTTGTTAAATCTTCGCGACGACAGCCGTCGGGAAGAAACCAAAGATCGCCCGGCCATCGAATACATTGACCAGGAGTATATTGAAGTTCTCTCGGCGTGGCGTCACGGCACTCCCAAAATGGAATGGACGGTCAGCCAATTTGTGTTAGCGCTGGCTCGACTCAGCGGCCACCAAAACCGAAAGAGCGATCATCCACCGGGTTGGCAAAAATTGTGGAAAGGCTGGCACGAACTCCACGCCATGCTCACCGGAGCCCGTATCGCAAAAAAAAAACAAAACTTGTGGGTAAACCTAAGCCCTAGGGACCCGGTGTCATAAAAAAAGCCTGCCAACCGACGCTTGGAAGCACTGTTCAAGCGGCGCGTTGCACTAGTATGAGGTCGTGAATTTTGTGCAGCAGCGAGGCTTAGCTACCTTGCAAGCGATTTAAGTTTGGCTGGCGGAACGTACGTGAAGCCATTTCAGTAAGGTCTTTCGCCGAGAGCCCTCCGCCAGAGAACAGAGCCCTCCGCAGGGCACTCCAAGCCGGACGGTGAGTCGCACGGTAGGCCTTTGAAATCGTTGCACTTGCTTTACTTTACCAAATCTCTCTAGAATCAGATTTGCCAGCGTCGTGAAATAGTATTTCCTGGTAATCCAGACAACAAAGTCTACCGTACTGCCCTTATCGTTTTCTAAATCAAACATGAACCAACCAAAGACCGCGATCTCTCCAACTCGTAGCCAAGATTATCCAGAATGGTACCAGCAAGTTATTCGCGCCGCTGACCTAGCTGAAGCCTCGCCGGTACGCGGTTGCATGGTGATCAAGCCCTGGGGTTACAGCATCTGGGAACATACGCAACAGCAATTGGACAGCATGTTCAAAGAGACTGGGCATGAGAACGCCTACTTTCCGCTTCTGATTCCGATGAGTTTTTTGGAAAAGGAAGCTGAACATGTGGAAGGGTTCGCCAAGGAATGTGCCGTCGTCACTCATCATCGTCTGGAGCCCGATGGAAAAGGGGGCTTGCGTCCTGCTGGTCCCTTGGAAGAGCCGTTGATCATTCGCCCCACCAGCGAAACCATCATTGGAGCGATGTTCGCCAAGTGGGTGCAGTCGTATCGTGATTTGCCCATCAAGATCAATCAGTGGGCCAACGTCATGCGTTGGGAAATGAGGCCGCGTATGTTTCTTCGCACGTCTGAATTTCTGTGGCAAGAGGGACATACGGTCCATGCTACAGACGCAGAAGCCTGGGAGGAAACCCGGCAAATGTTAGACGTGTATGCCGAATTTGCCGAATCTTATATGGCGATGCCCGTGGTCAAGGGCGAGAAGACCGAGACCGAAAGGTTTCCAGGCGCGGTTGCGACCTTAACCATCGAGGCACTGATGCAAGACTGCAAAGCGTTGCAGGCGGGTACTTCGCACTTCTTGGGTCAAACGTTTTCCAAGGCTCAGGGTATTAAATTTCAATCCGACACGGGGGATGAACAATTTGCCTGGACCACTTCGTGGGGTGTGTCGACTCGGTTGATTGGTGCACTGATTATGACCCATTCCGATGATGACGGTCTGGTGGTGCCTCCGAAATTGGCCCCGAAGCATATCGTCATTTCGCCAATCTATCGTGACGATGCTCAACGCGTCCTAGTCATGGATTACTGTCGTTCCTTGGAAGCGGAACTCAAGTCGATTTCTTATCACGGGCATCCGTTACGGGTTTGGCTGGACGATCGTGACGTTCGCGGCGGCGAAAAGAAGTGGCAGCACATCAAGAAGGGTGTGCCGATTCGAGTGGAAATTGGTGCACGAGATATCGAAAAAGATGGCCTGTTCATGGGGCGACGAGACGAGCCCAAAAGCAGTGGGATTTCGCGCAACGAATTTGTTGCTAACGTGGTAAAGACATTAGACGATATTCAGCAGAATCTGTTTGAGCGAGCGTTGGCGATGCGGACGGCCAATTCGCACCGGATCGACAGTCTGGATGAATTTCGGCAATTTTTCTCGAGTGGTGAAAGCGAGCAATCTGCCAAACAAGGTGGTTTTGTGTATTCACACTGGTCGGAATCGCCTGAAATGCATGAAGTTCTGAAGGACTTGAAGGTGACGCCAAGGTGTATTCCGCTGGATGCCGAAGTTGAAAATGGTAAGTGTATTTTCACGGGGAAACCGAGTGAAAAACGCGCTATTTTTGCGAAGGCCTACTAGGTGCGCTGGTTTAGTTTTTAATTGAATATTGAAATATTTGATCCCGTATTGCTATTTATCTTGAAATGGAAATTATGGCCAATTCGATTGTGATTTTTGGCGCTTCGGGTGATCTGACCAGTCGCAAACTAATTCCTGCGATCTATTCGTTATTTTGCAAAAAGTATTTGCCTGAAGATACGATGATCATTGGTGTGTCTCGCACTCAATTTTCAAGCGAACAATGGCGTGAAGAATTGCGAGCGACCACGAAAGAATTTTCACACCGATATACGGACGAACGCTGGGACGAATTTTGCCCGCGAATTCACTATGTTGCGGGCGATGTTTCCAAGCCGGAAGACTTTGTGCAGCTGCGAAAAGAACTCTTTAAAATTGAAAAAACGGCGGACGGAAATCGGGTTTACTATCTATCGATAAGTCCGAAACTTTATGGCCCAACGATCGCCAGCATGGGGGAAGCTCATGCCCAACAGTTGGACGGAATTGACGAACTTCCGCTGCGTGGTAATACGAAACGCCGAGTCGTTATCGAGAAACCATTCGGGACGGATCTGGTGACCGCTCAGAAATTGAATCAGCAAACGCACGAGGTATTAGAAGAATCTCAGGTTTATCGAATCGATCATTACTTGGGTAAAGAGACCGTTCAAAATTTGATGGTTTTGCGTTTTGCCAACAGTATCTTTGAGCCGATCTGGAATCGAAATTACATCGATCACGTTCAAATTTCCGTCGCCGAAGAAGTGGCAATTGGTCGCCGCGCCGGCTACTACGATAATGCAGGCGTGTTGCGCGATATGTTTCAAAACCACCTGCTGCAATTGTTAGCAATTACCGCGATGGAAGCACCGGCGCAATTCAATTCCAATTTAGTGCGTGAAGAGAAGGTGAAAGTTCTTCGATCCATTCAACCGATGAAGCCGCAGCAGGTGGCCGAGAATACCTTGCGTGCTAGGTATGATGGATATCTTGATGAAGAGGGAGTGCCGGCCGACAGCCAAACTGCGACCTTTGCCGCGATTCGTCTGCACTTGGATTCGTGGCGATGGAATGGTGTGCCGTTCTACTTGCGAAGCGGTAAAGCGATGAACTGTCGCACAACTCAAATTGTAATCCAATTCCGCCAGCCTCCAACTTTGTTGTTCGCGGACCGGAATTCTGCACTGCCGGAAGCGAATCGCCTGGTGATTCAAATTCAGCCAGCGGAAGGAATTCAGTTACAGTTCCAGACGAAAGTCCCCGATGCCGGAATGCGCATTCGTTTGACTGACTTGGATTTCAAGTTTCAAAAAGAATTCGCTGGTGAGATGCCAGATGCCTACCAACGCTTGCTACTGGATGCACTTAATGGCGATGCCAGTTTGTTCTTGCGAAGCGACGAAGTTGAATTAGCTTGGGGCATCATCGACCCGATTATTAACACGTGGTCCCATCAGCAAACACCTATTCTGCACAGCTATCCCCAGGGACAGTGGGGACCGTTGGCATCCAATGAGTGGATCAACAAGCAGGGGCACTCGTGGTTTGATGTGTGCCCAGTGTTGCATTAGACTTGCATTGATTGTTGATCAAGCGAAGTAGCATAAACGGCAGCGAAGGTCGCCGTAGATCGTCTGTCGACTTAGGCTATTGTAGAACGCGTCTGGAAATCGCAGGTCAGCTGCGCTGGTGTCTTGTTAAATAGAGCATGTCGCTCCGCCGGACTGGGGCCAATTCATTGTATTTGAGCGCGATGATCCGAACCCAACTAAGCCCCGACCCTAATGGTTGGCGTGCTGCCGGCTAGAGACTTTGGCCTGTGAGTTTGCCGCATTGGCCTTCATGGTTTTCCGCCGATCGCAGGCTTCTAAATTTGTCTTTCGGGAATGCCGTCCAAACTGTTCTGAATCCCTGGCAGGCGACAATCGCGGGGTTGTCCTTGGTTTTTGCGACCGTCCCAGAATGGCGTTGAATTATCGATCGGCGCGGGTGTAATCGCCCGAAGCAGCGGGTAGAATAAGGGCGTTAAATCTTGTGGGCTGATTGACTCACTTGTGAGCACGTGAGTGTTCGGAGTGACCTTTGCTGCTCAACTTGTCTTTTCTAACTTTCAATGCGACCGGGGATCTTTGTGATGCGTCTGCAATCAGACCGCCATTTCAATCGCATCGTTCAGCGAATTGCCAATTCAACATCTCTTGCGTTGATGTTTGCGCTGCTAAGTGTGACGACCTGGATTTCTGGGTGTGGTTCATCCACGCAACAGGTCAACGTGACTCCACGAGTGGAGGGCGAAGAAGTCCAGTATTCATTATCTGAACCGGTGCCGCTTCCTGGTAATCATGATGAAAAAACCATCACCGTTAGTGCCGCGCCTAGCCAAGCAGGTATTCCGGGGACGGGTGCGAATACTGCTGACAATAAGTCGAGGAAACTGACGGAATTCGATCCTGAAAACATGCGAGTCAAAGCCAATCACTGGGTTGCGATCCAGAGTGAGGGCGTGTCGGTGAAAGAAGATTTTAATGGTGTTTTACGATATTCGATGCGTCGCGGTGATTTGTCAGTGAAAACAGTGCCAGGCACTCGGTATTTTGTTCGTTCACGCCGACCCGCCAGTTTGGCCGCAGAGCAAGGGAAAATTTTTGAAACGCCTTTGTTTATTACCGATCACACGCCGCTGACCATTTTGCCTGAATTACAGACGGTTTCTGGTTCAAACGTGGTTAGTCAGCCTGAACGGTTGTTACCGTTGAAGCCCTATCAATATCATATGGTCCTGTTGACCGATCGCCCAGAGACTTTTCGTTTCTTAAGTGTGTTGCCTTCGATTCGAAATGTGCGGCTTAACAGTCTGATTTTGGATGAGGCGACATTTGACCAAGATAATATCGGACCCGTAGAAGACTACTCTAGCAATGCCAGCGAAAAATTCAGAATCGAATCGGTGTTTTATAAGTTGACCGTTTCAGACTGGGGAAATCGAGTTGAATTGCCATCGAACGTCCAGCAGTGGACATCCATTGCGTATTTGGTCTGGGATGATTTTTCTCCCGAACGATTTAGTCTAGAACAGCAACAGGCACTGATTGATTGGATTCATTTTGGCGGACAGTTGATCGTCAGTGGCGACGCGATTGATTCGCTGAATCAAAGTTTTCTGAAAGACTATTTGCCGGTGCGTCCAACGGGCTCTCAGAATAGCCCATCCAGTGATTTGCTTCCGATGTTGGCGAATTGGACATTGGAACGCAATAATCTGGGTGAATTGCTTGTGCCCAGTTTTGGCGCGGCGGACACCTTTGTCAGAAAAACGTGGGAACTGCAGGAATCGGCCACGCAATTGCCTAAAACCGATGGTTTAGTTGTCGAACACAATATTGGTAAAGGCCGAGTGGTGGCGGTTGCTTTCCCTTTGAACCTTCCCAAGCTTCGCAGTTGGACCGGTTTAGATAATTGGTTCAACAGCTGCCTGTTGCGTCGTATGGGGCGGAGCCATGAACTGGATGCATTTGAGAATCAGGGCCTCGATTTGACGGGGGCGGGCCAAGGATTCAGCTGGACCGAGCGTGGTTTTGTAAGTGATCAGGCGGGGGTTTATTCGACATTACGTTTCGCTGCACGGGATTGGGTCGGCGTTGCCCTTGATGATGTTTCAGACAACTCAAATAGTTTGACAAATGTGCCCTCGAAGGTGCTGGTCGACGCGCTTAGCAGTCGTTTTGAAAATGTGAGTCAGCATTACTCGCCAGGGGCCTGGGATGATTACAGTGCGATTGCCAAAGCGGCTAGGGCGACCTTGAAGGACCAGGCTGGCATTACACCCCCGCGTCGCGATTGGGTGCTTAAGGCATTGCTGGCGTACCTGGCGGTTCTGGTTCCGTTGAATTATGTTGTTTTCAAGTTGATGGGGCGTCCCGAATGGGCGTGGTTTGCGATTCCAGTGATTGCGGTTGCTGGCGCGATTACGGTCGTTCGTGCGGCGGCGTTGGATATCGGTTTTAGTAACAAACGCCTTCAAGTGAACGTGGTCGAAGTTCCCAAGGATTACACCCGAGCTCACGTCGCTGGCTACGGTTCGCTGTATAGTTCACTGACGAGTCAGTTTCGTTTTGAATCAGAAAATTCCACCACCATTGCCCTCCCCTTTCCTGCATCCACGGTACCCAAGGAATTGTATGAAGAACCTTCGGAATTTACCTTCGAGTATGGCAAGCGGGTAAAGTTTGGGCCTCAGCGAGTGCTTTCCAATACGATGGAAATGTACCACTTCGAACAGATGGCCGATGTTGGCGGCACGTTTGGTTTGGTTGGAAACGATGAAGATGGTTGGAAACTGAGAAACGGAACTAGGATGAATCTTCGGGACGTCGGCGTTTTTCGCCACGATCCAAGAACGAAAGCCCTCTTGGTTTGTAAGATCGATTCGTTGCCGACGGAATCCAACGTTTCAATCAGTTGGAAAATAATGAACGATCCACGCCAAGTGGCTGACACCTGGCAGGAGACCTGTTTTGCTGATTTGGTGAATGCCGCCGAGGGATTGTTGGCTAGGCTGGAGGCCGCTGAAATGACTCCGCTGCTAACGCCTTGGATTGACGTATGCGACTTTTTTCGACAGTCGGAACCGGAGTTTGTTTCTGCGTTGGAAAAAGTTGCCGCTCAAAAAGCGATCGGTGAGGATGAAGTCTTTTCATTGCAGATGCTTAACGATGCGTTGAAGGAAAAGATGTTGGACCAAGAGCTAAGTTTGGGTCGCTTGTTCCGCGTCGTGTCGAAGTTTCCTTTAGGGCCAGGCGAAGCCCGTTTAGTGGGTTGGTCGGACGACCGAATTGACCAATGGCAAGTGACTCCTAGTGCGTCGCAATTTCAACAACGCAATCTGGTGATTGGTCACTTGGCCAGTCCCGATTTACCGGGCTTGATGTACGATAAAAATCTTGCTTACACTCGCAAGTCTGCGAAGAACGAGCAAGGTGATGCCATTGATGCCATTGATGCCATTGATGCAATGGATCCCGAAGAAGACTTTTAGAGGGACCGGCGTACGGTGAGCGACCGGCGTACGGTGAGCCTGAGTGTTTATCGTAGGTTATCGGATGCCGCCAGGTGATTTGAACTTTGGATGCGACTCAATGCGACTCAATGCGACTCAATGCGTTTGAAAGCATTTTGAAAGCATTTTGAAAGCATTTTGAAAGCATTTTGAAAGCATTTTGAAAGCATTTTGATTCCAGTGGCACGCTGTGGAAGCCAAGTTGCCTTAGTCGTGGAAGTTTGATTTGAAATTTTTAAGATGCTTGGCTGCAAAGCGGTACCTGAATTTGATGACGATTTGGTTGGACTGACGATTTGGTTGGACTGACGATTTGGTTGGACTGACGATTTGGTTGGACTGACCATCGAACGTTTCTTGAAGTCTCCTTCCGACCGACGAACGTTACACGTTTCACCTTTTTGCTAAAAAAAATGGACAAGTCTTTGTTATGATTGAATTGGTAAATTTTGGTAAGGAATATGGTGACTTCACCGCGGTTGGGAACCTAAATCTTAAGATTGAAAAGGGTGAAGTGTTCGGCTTCATTGGTCCCAACGGCGCTGGCAAGAGTACCACGATTCGTTTTCTAGCCACCCTGCTAAAGCCGACCCGCGGTGACGGCACGGTCAATGGGTTTAGCGTTACTGAAAAACCAATGGATGTTCGGCGAAGCGTCGGTTATATGCCCGACAGTTTCGGTGTTTATGACGGGATGCGAGTTTGGGAATTCCTAGACTTCTTCGCGGTTGCTTATAAGATTCCAATTACTCAACGCCGGAAGATTATCGGCGATGTGCTGGATTTGTTGGACTTGGGTCACAAGCGAGATGACTATGTCAATGGTCTATCCCGAGGTATGAAGCAGCGTCTGTGTTTGGCAAAGACCTTGGTCCATGACCCACCGGTTCTGATTTTGGATGAACCCGCCAGCGGACTTGATCCCCGTGCCCGTATTGAAGTGAAGGCTCTGTTGAAAGAACTTCGGTTGATGGGGAAAACGATTCTGATTTCCAGTCATATTTTGACAGAACTGGCAGACTGTTGTACATCGATTGGAATTATCGAACGTGGCACCATGTTGGCACACGGATCGATCGCGGAAGTCTATCGCAAGATTCGAACCCATCGCACGATTGAAGTTCGTTTTACTGACAAAATGGACGAAGGTTTGTCGATCATTCGTAGTTGCCCTGAATTAAAGAATCTACAAGTCAATCAATCAAGTCGCAGTGCGATTGCAGAACTGGATATGAAAGATCACCAAGTAGCCGAGGTTTTGAAGAAGTTGGTTCAAGAAGGTGTCGGGATGTGTGCCTTTTCGGAGAAGGAACCAACGCTAGAAGACGTGTTCATGACCGTCACCAAAGGTATTGTGAACTAGGGTCAAAAGTAGCAGGTCAGCAGGTCAGCAGGTCGTCTCCGGCCTGCCGTCTGCCAAATCTCGAACACTCGGTTTCGTTATACCTCCAAACGCTTTGGTTAAAGCGTCTTTGCCGATGGTTTAAACCGCAGCGTGGCAATTTCGCCGACATGACTTGCGACGACCGAAAATTCGCCGAACGAAAATTTGACGACCGAAGTTGCGCCGACCGAAGTTGCGCCGACCGAAGTTGCGCCGACCGAAGTTGCGCCGACCGAAGTTGCGCTTGTGACTTTATTGGGCTGAAGCTTTTTCCCGCCGAATATTCTGCAGATGTTCGCGTAGGGAACGGGTCAGTTCCGGGTCTTCGCGTTCTGAAAGTAAGCGATTGATTGCGGTGGGATCCCCCTGGTGGTACTGGCTGATGGCAACGCCGTAATCGCCAATAATCCTCGCTCGCTGGCCAGGTTCATAGCCTGCGAAGTCTTGATAGATCCGTTCGGCCTGTTTCCAAAGTTTGTTCTTCATGTAAAATTCGGCCAGGCGTTCCTCGCCCCAGCGGATATACAACTTGTCCAAGACCGCAGGTTCTTGGCTGCTTTGATCAAAATAGTCAATGACCGACTTCCAGCCTTCTTCGGTGTTCTGGAAAAAGGCGTACATGTACTGGTCGGCGACTGTTTCTTTCCTTGGCAGCGACAGGGGTTGCGTCTTCGTTTTCTGCACGATCGATTGCGGCGCTGTCCAGCCAGCCCAGACCGCTCCCAAAATCAAGGGTGCCACCAGCAATGCCAAAGCCGCAATCGTCCAGTTCCGAAGGGTCTCTCCAGGACGGGGGCCATGCATCAGTGTTTCAAGCCGTCGTGTGGCCATCGACTGAGTTTGTGAAAGCGATCCAATGTCAACCGAATACGAACCGGACTGTTGTAAATGTCGCAGCAAGTCTTGCCAATTCGCGGGGGAAGTATCCACTTCCACTTCTCGCAAGGCTTCCAAGACCTGGCCTGCATCTTGAAAACGGTCGTTCGCCTTTTTCTCCATCAACTTCTCAACGACTGCGATCAACACCGGCGGAATATCAGGGCGTTGGTCGGCTATGGGTAATGCCTGTTCTTTGGCATGTTGAATCGCCACACTAATGGGGTTCTCGCCACGAAACGGGGCTTGCCCGGTCAGCATGTGGTAGCAAGTGACGCCAAATGAGTAGAGATCGGCGCGATGGTCCACCGCACCGCCTTCGATTTGCTCTGGACTCATGTAGAGCGGCGTACCCATCGTGATTCCAATTTGAGTCAAATCGGTTCGCTGGTTTGCCGTGGTCAATCTGGCCAAACCGAAGTCGGCCACTTTGACTTCTCCCTCGGTCGACAGCATGATGTTTTCAGGCTTGATGTCACGATGGACGACACCTAATGCTTTGGCTTTCTTGAGGGCAGATGCGATTTGCGTCATCACATTAACGGCCATCAATGGCGACACCGCTCCGTGCCGTCGCAGGTACTGGCTAAGGTTCATCCCCGAAACATACTCTTGGGCGATGTACTGGAATCCTTCGCATTCGCCGACTTCAAAGATTTGCACGATATTCGCGTGTACCAAGGCTGCGGCAGCCCTGGCTTCGTTCTTGAAACGACTAATATAGGACGGGTCTTTGGCAAGTTCTGGCTTCAGTACCTTAAGCGCGATCAGGCGAGACAAGGAGAGCTGTTCAGCAAGATAAACCTGAGCCATGCCTCCGCGTCCTAAGCGACTTAGGATTCGGTAGTCGCCCAGTTGTTTGCCAACTAATTGAGCGACAGGTTTTTCAGGATCGGGTAGATTCATAAGGTGACTCGGTGTGGGCCGTCGCTGGCTATCCAAATTACGCCAAGGTGGCTCAATATTCTGTGGCTCAATATTCTGTGGCTCAATATTCTGTGGCTCAATATTCTGTGGCTCAATATTCTGTGGCTCAATATTCTGTGGCTCAATATTCTGTGGCTCAATATTCTGTGGCTCAATATTCGCTACTTTCAAACGTCACAGTATAGACGATAATAGGTTCTTTGAATGGGCAGCAGTTAGAAGAATCGCAGGCGGTAATTTCGACACAATCCAACGCTCGCAGACGTAGACTTGGCGTACCCGACGCCAAAACGCTTGCTCGCAAAACGACAGTGTCCCAAACTTAACGTGAACTTAGTACCCACTTCTGTGTACTTGTTTCGCCCGTGGGCTGGCCGTTCGGGACCTTGTCTGACTACGCAAACCAAACTTTCTTCGTTCTAGAATCAGCAGCCGACGCGATACCAATCGGTTGGCCGTTTGGATGCCCTAGTGGGCAATCATTGGCCAATATGATTCGAATTCGAAATCGGGGCTATTGTTCAAGTCATGGCAAGTGGAACAGAGATTCTCTTTGGCCACTTCTTTTTTGATCCTCAATTGCTTCAAGATATTTTCTTTTTCCAGGTCGTCCGCATCCGCTCCGTTTTCAATTTCGGCATGCCGACTGCCCGGTCCATGACAATTTTCACACCCACTTCCGTAGAGGATGCTGTCCTTGTCGTGTTCCCAATATCCAGATTTATAAGCAAAATATTTTTGTGCATTCCATCCCGTCACATGGCAACTTAAACATTCGGGATCATGATTCCTAGCGACCCAGGTTCGTTCGCCCGGCAGCACCAAGTCTGCCGTCGCACGTGAATGAGGGCCAGGCTCTCCCGGGTGTTTTTCTTTCCATTGACTGGTTCCTTCTTTCCAGATTTCATATTCCGCCTCGTGGCAGTCGCTACATGCTTCGGATCCGATATAGGAATAGCCAGAAGGGTGAGTTACGGGTTGCCCGACTAAGCCAAGCAAACCTTTCTTTTGAAGTTCCATTTGGTAATTTTTGAAAACTGCCTTCATCTCTTCGGTGTCTTTGAAGCGATGATCGAGCGGGATTTTCTGGAAGCGTACCGGGTTGTCTTGATCGGCATAGATTGCAATGGCACCGGCAAACATGCTTTTGTAGCCCATTTGCATAACCGCCACACTGCGTTCTCCGACGCGAACATAATCCAACTTACCCATAGGTTCGCCTTCCACGCCTTCATTGACAATGAAATGAAACTGCGGAAACTTCTTGGCCAATTCAATGCTATCTTCCTCTGGCACAAATGCCAGAAGAACGTGAACATCACATTTTTCCGCCATCAATTGAGGCAATATTTTTGCGATTCCTACTTCTGGAGCAAAGACCTTAGTGTCACGATCATCGGCAGTCATGTCGCCCAGGCCGTTGAAAAATTTGGAGGCCACAACGGAAGTGACGCCAACCTTGCGGCCATTTTTTTCAAGCACAATATAAGGCTTGATTGCATCGCTATCATCAAAAATTGAGGCATTCGCTGAGACGAACGGAGTTGACACTTCATCATTGGAGGAAGTATTCAGAAGAGTTCCCAATACTTGAAATGAATCGGCTCGTAGTTCGCCTGGCCCCATGCCAATGGCATCGTACTTCATGATGCCGCGTAACGCCTTGTAAGTTGATTCAAGTTTTATCTGGGCTTGCGGTCCAAGTCGTTGAATTTGATCGCCCAAATCAAGCTTAAGCACTGGCCAGCCCTTGGCTTCTAATTCGTTGATCGCCGCTTGCCTTCGTAGCAATCCGCCCTTCATTTGGTCCAGTCCTGCACAGCCACATGGTTCGATATAACCATGCTGTCGACCGCTAATAAAGAACAGCAGTTCAGGCTTGGGCCAATCGACGTACAGGGGTTCAAATTCGTCCTCAGTCGCCCTCAAGTCGCTTGCTCGATTATGTTCAGATTCGGCTGACGAGCCATTGATTAGCGACTTGACTGCTTGGTTGTAGGCTGGATTACGGGGCCACGTCCGCGGCTTGTCTGACGATGCTGTCGTTGGTTGCGGATCGTTTTCCCGAACCGGGGGGACGCTGTAAGGTTCTTCCGTTCCTGGCGTGGTCGATTTTACCAACGTCAATGAAGTAGCACTGACCGGTTCAAAGGTGGACGCGTTACTTGGTGTTGAAGCATCACCACAACCTAGGACTGACGCCAACAATACTAGCCCAAGCAATAAGCAAGGTTGCAACATTTTTTTCGCGACCACAGGCTGATTCGAAATGCCACAGTTCGTATTTGACGATCCAATTGTAGGAAACTGACCCGTTGCCTTCATTGTCCACTCCGTAAAACGCTTTTCGGCTTCTTTATCAACGCATTGAAGAAATGTCGTTGGATTTTGTCCCGCAGTATTTTTGTCAGACACCGTTTTGTCAGACACCGTTTTGTCAGACACCGTTTTGTCAGACACCGTTTTGTCAGACACCGTTTTGTCAGACACCGTGGTCCTCGATACTGCCCGGGCCCAACAATCAGCAAGATGTGTTACTTGAATCAAACGATGGGCTGGCCATTCTGCCACGTTTATTGATGCAAGAGCCCCGCTGGAATTCTAAAGAATCACAATTACATATCCTATAGTGATTCAATGCTGGCAGCGTGTTCAGTTCTGGCTTAATTATTGCCCGGACATCGCAAAATTGTCAAGAATCCGGTAGGCCGCACGTTCTGTCTTTCCGCTGCCCGAGCGACACGGTTGAACCAGTCTTTCATGCAATGCCGCCAATCGCCACCAAGCAAACGCCACCACCACTTTCAGTCGTCGGGCTTGACCTTAGCCCTAGAACACCGACGGCAATGTTCAAAACGTCAGCCACTTTGTCGCAGTGGCTTACGTCAGCCTGGACTGGCGGTCCAGGCGGGCAACTTCGCCGTGATTCCGACGTCTCTTCCGGGAATCACCGGTCGAGCCATCACCGGTCGAGACAGGTCTTAGGAATCATTCTTTGGAAAAGGAAACGTAAAGCGAAATTTCTGGGGCCTCTGTTGAAGATGACTGCAAAGTGATCTTAGCCATCTTTGACTTATCGGGCCCACTTAGTTGAACCGTCGGGCACTCCTTGGGAACCTTTACCGACATGCGAACCATCGCGCCATTGGCATTGGCCTGGACACTGTTAAGTTTCACTTCCAATAATCCTGCCGGCACTACGGGGTCCAATTCGAATTTCAGATCCTTTTCATCCGTTCGGTAAAAGAAGATCAGGTCCAGTTCCGCAGTTTGGTTGGATCTGATAAGCCCGAAGTCAATCAGTTTTGCTTCTTCGAAGAATCGCACGTTCTCGCGGTCGCCGACTAGACCACGAATGCTAACAGGAGCCTTTACCTGCACTGAAAAACTGACCAGCGTGTTGGTTCCTTCTGATGTCTCGACTGTAAGAACGGTCGAATAGTTGTTCATCGGCATTCCCCGAGGAATCTCGCCAACAATCCGGTAACCATAGGCACTCTTGTCTTCCAGTCTCAATTCGTCTTCGCTGAGCACCGTCCAATCGAATTTCAATTTTTCTTGCAACACTGGATCGTCGCACCGGATCTCTTTGATGCTGATGTCTTTGCCCTTAAGTTGTTTCGTATCGAAAAAATATACGTTAAACGAAAAGCGAGAAGACGCTGAAGCAACCACGTTGCTTACGCCTAATTGGTCCGGCACTGCTCTGATCGGTGAAACGATCTTCCCCGTCACTTTCAATTTTAAGACGCCGCGTCGCGGATGAGGATCGTTAGTCTTTATCCGGGCTTGCTGTTCAAATCGCTCACTATCTTTGTCACTTCGCCATTTCAACTTTACGTCAAACACTTCACCTGGTTGTACCGTTGTGACATCATCTTTCTCAAGTCCCATGGATAAACACTTGCAGGTGACACCCTGCAAACGTAATTCTAACGGTTCATTACCGTCGTTGCGAATTACGAAAGTATGCTCGAGTTCAACGCCTTTTTCGGTGTACCCAAAATCGTAAGTGTCACCGCCCACGACTTCCAGAATTGGAAATCGAGTTAAACCAACTTCGGTACGCTCATTGGTTTTAGAATCAGTCACCACGGCGTCAATTACGCTGGAAGATTGTTTGACCAGAAAGTTCTCTTGGACGCCGCTGATGTTATTTTGATAGTCCAGGTAGGATCCCAAGAATCCAATTGTAATCGCCAACGCGATCACCATAATCAACTTGGCAAAGCCTTGTCGCTCTGCTTGCGCGGATCGTAGTTTGTTTTGGAGTCGATTCATTGGATTGGCCACTTAAGACTTGATGTGATGTTTGGAGCTTGCGGTTTCGAGCTTGCGGTTTCGAGCTCAAGGCGATTCGCCCCTGTTGGTCGATTATGTTCCCGACGCGGCAGAAACCTGCTTGCACGGTTGATCAAGACTTGAGATAGATTTTCCCCGAGTCGACCAAAATTGCTGCGGCGCCGCCCAAAAACCATTCTACCCGATCTTGCCTGGAAGTTAATCGCCAAGCTGTCACTTGGCCGTAACGTCAATCGCTGGCATTTGCGATTTGGGTCGACCTGTATCAATGATTCGGGCCATTCTTGTCAATGGCCCGGCCTGCCAATCAACTGGGCTGGTGCTGCGACACTCGACCGCTGGATACAAACTTCCCGGCCGCTGAGGTTTTCATTTCCCTCCGGCTTTCGGACGCGGGCCTCCCAATGCCAGGCGCTGTTAGTTCAGCAATAGCGGCAAAGATCGCGGTTGATCGCCGGTCACTTCTTTGACTTGACCCATTGGACCCAGGCCGCAGCATTGAATTGAGGAGCGTTTGAGGTTTCCAGATCCGCTGGCTTGATTTGGTCTTTGGTGAAGTTTGCGTTTTCCGAATCCTGTTTGGAAAGGTGCCAGGCGGTGAACCAGAGTCGCTGTAGTTTTAAATCGTCGTGGGGAGATTGTTGACTGATGGACCAGGCTTGTTCTGCCAAACGGACGGCAGTGGTTTGATCACCCTGCTGCCATTTCAACCACGACCGTTGTGCCAACAGCCTTGCATCAGTGGGCTTTCTAGCAATGGCTGCCTGTAGCCAAGTGGCAGTTTGTTCCAATAGTTGACTGACCTGTGGAGATTTTGCATCGGTTAAACTTTTTCGCCAAGCCGCTGTCAAAAAGGTTTCGGCAAATCGAATCCGCAGTGGTGAACTGAAAGGTCGAAGGTCTGCAGCATCCTGGAAAAGTTGTTCGATCTGCGATGCTTGATTCGAATTGTTTTTCGGATCCATGCTTTGAAGAAAAGATGTGATCGCCAATTGAGAACGTGCTTCGCTATTGTAGGGGTCTTCGGCAACCGCATTCCGCAGGAATCTGCCGCTGGCACTGAGATTGCCCATGGCCAAATTGTCACTCGATCGCTGTAAAGAAAAGTTTGATCGCATGACCGGCAGGATGTCAAAGTAATAAGCGTAAGTGGCTGCCAACATCGAAAGTCCAACTAAAATCATCCAAGACACACGACCACCGGTCGGCTTGGAACTTCCTGGGAACCCGTGGGCGTTTCTAGTTTGACTGATGCAAATCCCTGCCAAGAAGAATACATACTGTCCAATCGCGGGGTAATTGATCCCTCCGGATGCAAACAGATGAACAAGCAGGGCAGCCATGCCCCATTTAGGCCATTGCTCGACTGCCAGCGATGATGAATGATCGGCCAAGCCAGAAGGATTTGCCTCACGACCCTCAAGCACCAATCCAATACTTGCCCAGCACGTTGCTGCGCCGACACAAGCGAGAATAAGCCATAAGGGGCCAGGCATTAATCCGTATAACCATGATACGGCCAAACCAATCAGCGACGCTGCGATCAAGCCCAGTGCCGGAAGCAGAACTTGCCCGATTCCGTCGTTTGAGTTAACAGTGATAGCACCCCGCGTTTGGCCATTCTTACATTTGCTAGGCCAGTGACTGGCGATGGCCCAAGTCACGCCCAGCATGAAACATAATCCAGCCGGAATTCCAGCGGTCGCGGTTAATTCGATCCAGGCATTGTGAGGATCCGAAACCGTTTCACTGGATTGAGGCAATTGAAATGCGGCGTAACAGGATTGGAAGCTTCCCGGACCGCAGCCAAATACGGGAAAATGGAAAATCATCCTTGCCGATGCAATCCAATACTCAAGTCGGTACCGAATCGACTCCGGAGCACTCGACCATAACCGCGAATCCGATTGCCCCAGTGCCCAAAGGCAGCCCACAATGAGGATCGGCAGCAATACCAACATGCTTACAACGCCAAGCTTGACCCAGTTGGTTTTGCGACCCGCGTTGGTAGACTCGGCCTGGCTTGCTAAAAAAGCATTCGATGTTTCCTGGTCGTTCGGATGGGTCGCGTCCGACAATTTGGTTGGGCCAGTTGTCGCCACGACGTCGAATGCTGCGCCCTTTTTGGCAGAACTCTTGCGTTTGAAAAACGTCGCTGCCATGACAAACAGGAAACTGATCAGGACCACCGAAAGCACTCCCGTGCGGGAACTGGTAAGCGCCAAGCAACCCGCTAAAATCAGCCAAGCAATGCCCCATGTGGTAGCCAATGCCCGTCGCCGTCGCGTCAGTTCATTGACGGTTGCGACCAGGGCGATCACGGTCATTGGAACCAACAGGCCCGCCAGCGAATTGGCCAAGGTAAACGTGCCAAACGGTTCCCGATTGAAAAGGCGACTTTCAAATAGTTGCCGCATTCGGGAACCTGGCAGGGCATCACTAACGCCGCCCTGCAGTAACATTTGCTGCTTTTGGATTTCACTTGCGGTTTGGTATTGAAAGTGCAGGTCAGGAATGGTGACCAAATATTGATACCATGAAAAAAGAGCAATCGCCAACGTGCCCGCCACCATCGCCAACGCAGCCATCGGCCACCGTTGTCGGTTCGAGAAAAGCGTTCTTCCTGCGGCATAGATGATGGCCATGCTTAGCTGTTGCCAGATCAAATGGATTGCCGGTCGTGGTTCTAGCGTTTGGTAAGCGATGCCTTGCAGTCCGCTGACCGTATGCCATGCGAACAGTCCAAAGAAGAAATAGTCCGCTAAGCATAACTTTGGCTCAGAAAACAACCCTTGGAACACTTCCTGTTCTGGTTTGATCTGATTTAGTTTGACTAACCCATACGCGGCAAAGAGTACAAACCAAAGCAGCACCACCAACATGCCCGCGCCCGACTGCACGCAATTTTCAGTCGGTAGAAATATGCTTACCGACAAGAGTGAAACTGCCATGATTGCCAATAAATTCATGGATCGATCATTTCGACTGCCCACCCTAGTGTTCGCTGCCATTGCCCCCGCGTTACTACCAATCGCGTCGTTACCCGCCGTGTTATTGCCCGCAGTATTATCGCCCGCTGGGCTGGCAGAATGGGCAGGAGAATTCTTGGGCCTAACCGCCTTGGATTTCTTCCTTCTTGTTTCTTTCGATTTTGCCATGGTAGATTTTTCGTTCGGCAACTAGCGATAGAAATGGAACAGCCGACCAGGTGGGATTTGAAACAACAACACGCACGTCAATTCGCCGGTTCGGATGTCTCAAGTGTTGACGTTTCGCTGCTTTTTTGCAAGTCCGTTGAGCGCGATCCTGTCTGTTCCAACATAGCCACCAACAATAAGATCAACAGAACAATGGCCAATAGCAAAACCGCACCGTATCCATCGACGAAGCTGAGGGTAATCGAACACAGACAACAAATGCCGGTCAAAACGTAAATCGTCAAGACTGCCGTCGAGCGTTTCATTCCCATATTTTCTAGACGATGTGACAAGTGGCAGCGATCGGCTTGGAACGGGCTGCGGCCTTCGCGAAGGCGAATCACTACGACGCTGATCATGTCATAAAAGGGAACCGCTAACGCAATGGGTGCGGCCAAGATTCGATGAGGACTAAGGGATTGATAGCCCGTGTAAGTTGCCAACAATGTGGCCACTGCGATCAGAAAGCCAACAAACAAACTGCCTGTATCGCCCATGAAAATCTTAGCCGGCGCTCGGTTGAAAAACAAAAAGCCCCCCAACGAACCGGCCAGCACCCAAAGTAGACCTGCAACAAAATATTGAGGTGCTCCGTTGGTCGCTTCCACCGTCACCATCAAAAAAGCTGCCAAACTGATGCTGACAATCATCGCCACCCCCGCCGACAATCCGTCCATGTTGTCCAACATGTTGAACGAATTGATCAGGGCAACGATCCACAGGATACTAAGGCCGCCAGTCAAAACGGGAATGTTGATAAATGCGGTCAACGCCCAGCCTTGCCACCACACGCAGAAGCCGGCAATTCCGAACTGCATCAGCAGACGAACTTGCCATGGCAAGCCTCGTCGGTCATCAATCAAACCCACAAGACAAATGGTCGCCGCCGCGACTAGGATTAACCACAGCGAATCCAATTTGGAAACCGCGCCAGCGATATGGACCGCGACAAATTCTGGAACTTGATCTCGTATCGCTTGGCTACTCGAAATCAACAGGATTGTTAGGCTGAACAACCCAAACCACAACAGGGTTGCACCGGCGATGGCAATGCCGCCACCCATCGGCGTCACTTTCCCGTGGTTCTTTCTGACCGTTGGGCGATCGACCAGACCCAGGGCCGGCGACCAACGGATCATCAACCAAGTCAGAATTAGAGACATTACAAAGGCTGGCCCGCAGGTTCCACCGATTACCAGAAAGTATTGGAACCAACCAGAGAGCATTCACTTGACCTTACAAAATGTCGCTACCACAGAAAACGTCCCCAGCCCCAAGGCGATCCTCTCATTCTAGACGCCGGTCAGCGGATCGACAATCAAACCGGTAATCTGTTGCGAAGCCTTGATCGGGTCGTTGGTGACTCGCAACTTGCCCTTCAGAAGTTCGCGACATTGTTCTAGGAACTGATGATACTCGGGACGCTGAAAATCCGGGTATGTCCAGCGATCGGACCTCCATTGCCCGTGTTTGTAGTGCAAGGTGACTTCCGCAAAAATGCCCTGCCCCAAATACAAACGGTGATCACGATCCTTAGTTGTGGCCAAGACAAGTTTCGCAAGTGTTACATAGCCTGGGTCGATATTCACCGGCCGTTGGACGTCGAATGTTCCACTCTCCAGATACTGTTTCTCCCATTGGTTGGACTGTATTTTGGTCGGGGGTAAGTCTTCTGGAGCCCGCAAATGATGGAAGGCCAACAGCTGCTTGCGTAAGTTCGCACCCATTGTCGCTTCGTAATAGGAAGTGTCTTGGAATTGCATTTCGGTGCTGGCCAACGCGATCGGTCCCCAAGTCTTGACCATCTGCAATCGGGCCCATTGTAGGCTTTCGGGTTGTTGGCCATAGACCGCACAGAACATCAACACGGGCGAGGGCTTTTCAATGCTTCCCATCGTTTTTAACTTCACTTTCTATTAAATCTAGGAACCAATGGCCCAAAGACAATCGTTTGCCCAGGGTTCTTGGAAACAGGCGATCGGTTGCAATTTGAAACTTAGCCAGTCATATCTTGCCAAGCCCTATCCAGGCAATGGGCTGACCAAGCGTGCATTGTCTTCCAAGCAACAATGTAAGCCTAGAGGCGAAAAACTTCGACGGCCCAACGACAAGTAGGTGACCCGAAGACTCGGCGGCTGAAGTCGCTTCGGTCAAGCACCTGGCTGAAAATGGAAGGTTGAGATCGCATCCACAAGTTTTTGACGTTGCGGCAAGAACTACGCAACGGGGGCGAACCGATGGTGCTGAAACTAGCGCAGTCTTGAGGCTTCTGCAAACGCCAATTCTGTTTGGCCTGAGCTTTCAGGCAGAATCCAACGTGTCGCCACGACCCCAAACCGAAAGTAAGATCGAGCCGGGTAGCGGTTGTCCGGAAATTGAAATCGCAATGCCTTGGTTTTAATGTGGGTTTCAATAAAGCGGTCGGTTACTTGAAAAATCAGAAACGCTACATGAATTACTTTGCGATGAAGCAGCAGCAGTTTCCGATCGGCAGCGGCGTGGTCGAATCGGCTTGTAAGCAAGTGGTTACCGAG
>Ga0209491_10000139_pt1 | contig 130822 bp, 120 predicted proteins | sample BON02_FD_187213 | JGI IMG/M metagenome (GOLD analysis project Ga0209491, IMG submission 187213) | Freshwater microbial communities from Lake Bonney liftoff mats and glacier meltwater in Antarctica - BON-02 (SPAdes) (version 2) | ecosystem: Environmental > Aquatic > Freshwater > Ice > Glacier... | reverse complement strand
CACTGCACGACCGGGGCCGGGTGGATGCCGACCTCGACGCCGACACCACCGCTGTGTTGGAGACGGTGTTGCGGGTGTTCGAACGCGACGACCGCCCCGGTGAGTTCCGCACCCTGTCGCAACGCCGCGCTGAAGCGTTGCGGGATCTGTGCCGGTTCGGGCTCGATCACCACGACCAACGCGGGCGGCCCGGGCGTCAACACCCCCACCTCGCCGCCGTCATCGACCTCCCCGACTTCTGCAAGGCCGTGCTCTGGGGCTGCGGGGTCCGCACCGAAACAGACCTGGAAGCATTCCTGGAATGGCGGGCCGTGTCGGTCGTCGAAGAAGCGGTCATCCGGTACGCGTTCGCGCACGGCACCGGGCAAGCCCACACCATCGACGGGCACCCCCTCACCCCCGAGGCGATCACCACCATCTTCGGGCCCGGCACCACCATGGAACGCCTCCTCATGGCCGACAGTCGGGTGCTCGACCACGGCCGCCGCATCCGCCTCGCCACCAACAGTGTCCGCGACGCCATGCTCATCCGCGACCAGGGCTGCCGGTTCCCCGACTGCGACAGCCCCGCCGCCTGGATCGACGCTCACCACATCCAGCACTGGGACCACGACGGCCCCACCGACCTCGACAACCTGGCCGCCCTGTGCGCCGCCCACCACGGCGTCGTGCACCGCCACGGCTGGTCGATGTCGGTGCCCCCCGCCGGCACCGCCGTGTTCACCCGCCCCGACGGATCAACCCTCACCAGCCCCCCACCCCGGACCCGACGCCCCGACCGCCTACCGCTCCACCCGAGAACCACCAGGGCACCCGAAACCACCGACCAACCCGGACCGCCCGGACCGGCCACCCTCCCCCTCGTCGTCACCACCACCGACCAGCGCGGCCGCCCCACCACCGGCACCCGTGGGCCCGCCACCTACACCACCACCTGGGACGACACACCCCCCGACCGGCGCCACACCGAGACCACCACCGCCCGCCGACGAGCCCACGACCTCCCCCCACCCCTCACCACCGCCGCCTGACTCTCGCCCCACGCCGATTGGCGAATCCGCACCGGTCTCACCCGCAACCGGGCCCATGCGTCGGCGACCGGCTCGTCGATGGGCACCGGGTCGAGGCCGAGGGCCCCCTGACGGGCGGCCTCAGCCCTGGGCCAGGGCCACCCGGCCGAGTTGGGCGTAGTCGTCGATGTCGGGGTGCGACGGCACCACCCGCACCGTGTAGCCGAACGTACCGGCCCGGGGGAAGGTGACCTCGGCCCGGTAGCGCCGCCAACCCGAGTGGTAGCCGTCTCCGACCAGCATCATCGGCACCACCTCGGGATCGTCCAGGTCACCGTCCAGGCCGACCGGGCCGTAGACCAGCTCTACGGCCACGTCGTCGGGCTCGAGTTCGCCGAGCTGCACCTGGGCACTCACCTCGAAGTGGCCGCTGCCGGCGTCGAGCTCGTCGTAGGACGTGGCCGTCACCGCGACCGATGGCCAGGCCCGTTCGAGGTGCCGCGTCCAGCGCACCAGGCCCCGTGATCGCTGGAAGTCGTCACCCATCATGAGGTCGGCCCGCTCGGCCGCCGGCTCGTAGAGCCGCTCCACGTACTCGCGCAACATCCGGGTGGACTCGACCTGGGGGCCCAGGCGCACGATCGACCGCTTCACCTTGGCCAGCCAGTCAGTGGGCAGGTCGGTGTTGCCGCGGCGGTAGTACAGCGGCACGACGTGACGCTCGAGGATGTCGTAGGTGCCGGCCGACTCGAGGTCGTTGCGGACCTCGACGTCGAGCGCGTTCTCGGCCGACGGGATGGCCCAGCCCACCTCGGGGGTGTACATCTCGTCCCACCAGCCGTCGAGGATCGACAGGTTCAGTCCCCCGTTGAACACCACCTTCATGCCCGAGGTACCGCAGGCCTCGTTGGGGCGCAGCGGGGTGTTGAGCCACACGTCGCAACCCTGCACCAGCATGCGGGCCACGCTGATGTCGTAGTCCTCGAGCAGCACCACGCGATGGCGCAGGTCGATCTCGCCGGCCAGGTTCGCCACCTGTTGGAGTAGGTGGTGACCGGGTTCGTCGGCGGGGTGGGCCTTGCCGGCGAAGATGAACTGCACGGGCCGCTCGGCGTCGAGTACGAGGCGCTTCAGCCGGGCCATGTCACGGAACAACAGGGTGGCCCGCTTGTAGGTGGCGAAGCGGCGGGCGAACCCGATGGTCAGGATCTCCGGGTCGAGGGCCTCGTCGACCCACGTCGTCTGGGCGCCGGTCTGGCCCCGGTTGAGGGCGGCCTGGCGCAGCTTGTGGCGGGCATAGGCCACCAGTCGTTCCTTTGCCGCCTCACGAGCGCGCCACAGGTCACGGTCCGAGATGGACTCGACGGCCCGCCACTCCTCGGGCGTGGCCTCCGGCCAGCCCGGTCCGATGGCTTTGGTGAGCAGCGCCCCCATCTCGGTCGAGGCCCACGTGGGGGCGTGCACGCCATTGGTGACGGCGGTGATGGGCACGTCCTCCACCGGGATGTCGGGCCACAGCCCGTTGAACATGCGCCGCGACACGTCGCCATGGAGCTGGGCCACACCGTTGGCTCGCCCGGCCATGCGCAGGCCCATGGCCGCCATGTTGAAGACCTCGCCCTCGGGGGTACCGGGCTCGTGACCCAGCGCCATGAGGTCGTCGAGGGTGAGGCCGAGGTCGCGGCACCAGCCCGAGAAGTACTTCTCCATGAGCTCGCGCGGGAATCGGTCGATGCCCGCCGGCACCGGCGTGTGGGTGGTGAACAACGTGCCCGGTCGCGACGAGGCGCGGGCCTCGGCGAACGACAACCCGTGCTCCGTCATGAGCGTGCGGATGCGCTCGAGGGCCAGAAATCCAGCATGCCCCTCGTTCATGTGGAACACCTGGGCATGACGGCCGAGGGCGCTGAGCGCCCGCGTGCCGCCTACGCCCAGCACGATCTCCTGGCGGATGCGCTCCTCCACCCCACCGCCGTAGAGCCGGTCGCACGTGAGGCGGTTCTCGTCGTCGTTGTCGTCGATGTCGGTGTCGAGCAGGTACAGCTCGATGCGGCCGACCCGGGCTCGCCACAGGCGCACGAAGACGGGCACCCCGGCCAGCTCCACCATGATCTTCACGTCCTCGACCGGCTCCAGAGCCATGGCGTTGGGGTCGAGGCGGGGGAACCGCTCGATCTGCCAGCCGTGGGCGTCGAGCTCCTGGCGGAAGTAGCCGTGCCGGTAGAACAGCCCGATGGCCACCAGCGGCAGGCCGAGGTCGTTGGCCGCCTTCAGGTGGTCGCCGGCCAGCACGCCGAGGCCGCCGGAGTACTGCGGCAGCGCGGCGGCGATGCCGAACTCGGGGGAGAAGTACGCCACCTCCCGCAGCGGTGAGCCCTCGCGATGCTGGAACCAACGCGGTGTCTCGAGGCTCTGCTTCAACTCCTGGTGGATGGCCGAAGCCAGGCTGGTGAAGGCCGTGTCCGCGGCCAGCTTCTCCAGTTGCTCCTGCCCCTCGGTGGCCAGGATGAGCGCCGGGTCGCGGCCCTCGAACTCGAAGGCCTCCCGGTCGAGGCGTCGGAACAGGTCGTGGGCGCGCTCGTCGTCGGCCCAGCCCAGGTTCATGGCCACCTCCCGCAGGGGTTCGAGCTCGGGCGGGAGTTGGGACACCACGGTGAACGTCTGGACGGCCTTCATGGCCGCCGACCGTACCCGAGGGTGGTCGGTGACCGTCCCGAGGGTCAGCTTGCAGCGCCGTCACGCAACGAACTGTTCACAACCCGGCGACCCCTCGGTTCGCCCGACCCGCGAGACGGGACCGGGCAACCGTCAACCCCTCGTGCCCGCCCGGATGACGTCGAGCGCCTCGCCGATGTGCTTCTTGGGCTTGAACTGTGACGAGAACTTGTGGCGCACGACGCCCTCGGGGTCGAGCACGTAGGTCACCCGGCCCGGCAGCAGCCCCATCGTCTTGCCCACCCCCCAGGCCTGGCGCGCCGTCCCTTCGGTGTCGGCCAGCAACGTGAACGGAAGCTTGTACTTGGTGGCGAAAGCCTTGTGCTTCTCGACGGAGTCGCTGCTGACGCCGATGACTCTTGCCCCGGCGTCGGTGAACTCCTCGAAGCTGTCACGGAACGAGCAGGCCTCGGCCGTGCAGCCGGGGGTGTCGTCGGCGGGGTAGAAGTACACGACGCTCCATCCCCCGTGCAGGTCGCGGAGACTGACGGTGTTGCCGTCCTGGTCGGGGAGGGTGAAGTCGGGTGCGGGCTGTCCCACGGTCGCGTTCATATGTTTCGTCAGCACCTTTCGGGTTCTCCGCATTCCCCGAGGGTTCCCTCGCTCGGCGTCGCACCTCATCGGAAGTGGCCCGCTCCGCCGCCGGCACTAGCTTTGGGAGATGCCGGTCGTTGCCGTCGTCAATCAGAAGGGTGGGGTGGGCAAGACCACTGTGGCCCTCGGACTCGCCTCCGCCGCGGCCCACCGCGGCTTGCGGACCCTCGTCGTCGACCTCGATCCTCAGGCCAATGCCACCAGCGGGATGGGTGTCTGGGATCCGACGACCACCGTCGACCAGGTCCTGGAGGTCGATCGGCCCGGTGCGGCGCCGAAGGTGGCGGTCCCCGCCGGGTGGCCGGCGGTCGACGGTGGAACGGTCCCCGATGTCGTGGCCTCCACGCCGGGCTTGGCCGCCCGCGAGCCGCAGTTGGCCAACGATCCCGTCGGAGCGCAGGACCGACTCCAGCTCGCTCTCGAGGACCACGGCTACGACCTCGTCGTCATCGACTGCCCGCCTTCGCTCGGGCTGCTCACCATCAACGGTTTGTTCGCGGCCGACCGGGCCCTCGTGGTCACCGAACCAGCGGCATGGGCGTCCGACGGCGTGGCCCAGATCCGGCGCACCATCGATCGGATCGCCGCCCGCCGCGGGGGGGCGCCCCGCATCGCCGGGGTCGCGGTCAACCGCCTCGGGCGGACCCGTGACGCCAAGTACTGGCACGCCCAGCTGATCGAGCACTACGGCGACGACGTCCTCGCCCCGGTGCACCTGAGGGCGGCGGTGGCCGAGGCGTCGGCGCAGTCACTGCCCATCCACGCTCTGGGCCACCGCGCCGGTGCGCCCGAGGCAGCAGCCGAGTTCGACGCCCTGCTCTCCGCAGTCGTCCCCGAGGTCGCTCCCGAGATCGCCTCTGCCCCGGTGAACGCTGCCGCGTCCATCGCCGTCGCGTCGACCGTCCAGGCCACGGACACGGACTCGGTCTCGGCGCCGTTCCCTGCCACCTGACCGGAGCCCCGATGCCCTACGACCCCCAACGTTCCCGTCACCGGCCTGAACCCACCGACGATCAGCTCGCCCCGGTCGACGCACTGCTGGATGCGGCCTCCGACACCGTGGATCTCCCCGAGGGCGTCGAGATCGAGGTCACCGCCGGCGGCGAGGACGTGCTGGTCGACACCACGCCGTGGAGCGAGGCCTACCTCCAGAACGACCTCGACGAGGACGTCGAGGGTGCTCGCCGCTCGCGGCGCCTGCGGCTGCTCATCGCGGCCCTGGTGGCGGCGGTGCTGGCGGCGATGGTGGCCGGTGGGGTGCGGCGGTCAGTGCAGAAGCGTCGTTCGTAGTCCATCCACGACGTCGGGTCCCACCCCGATCGAGGAGAGGTAGCCCTCCGCGGAGCCGTGCCGGGATCGCAGGTGACCGAGGAAGGTGTGCATGGCCTCGACCGGTGCGGCCAGGTAGGCGGAAGGCTGGTCGTTCATGGCGCTGAGCGCATCGGGGGCGTCGACGCGGAGTCGTTCGACGAGCTGTTCCATGGCCAGGGCGCTGAGGGCGTAGTCCTCGACGATCACAGCGTCGTCGACCCCGATCACGGTGAGGACGAGCGCCGCCAACACGCCGGTTCGATCTTTTCCGGCCGCGCAGTGGAACACCGCAGGCAGGTTGGCGTCGTCGGCCAGAAGGTGCATTGCCCCGCCGAGGGCTGGGGCGCCGACGTCGAGCATCTGGATGTACAGCGAGCCGAGCACCTCTCCGGCGTCGGCATCGGGGTCGAGGTCGAGTGGTGCCCAGGTCTCCCCGAGTACCGGGAGGTGGTGGTGGGTGATGCCGAGGTGTTCGGCTTCGAGACGTCCGTTGTCGACCTCGGCGGTGGTTCGGAGGTCAAGGACTGTTCGCACTCCGAGCTCCTCGAGGACGTCGAGTTCGTGATCGGCGAGGCGGTGCAGAGCATCGGCGCGAAAGAGGGTCCTCCACCGCACCTCTCGGCCTCCGGCGCCTCGGTAACCCCCGAGGTCCCGGAAGTTGAAGGCACCGGCGAAAGGGAGCTGCCGGATCGTTTCGTCGGTCGAGGACCCGGGGTCGGCGTGCGTCACCCGCTGGAGGTTACGAGTGCCGCCGCCGGCGCTGTCCATTCGAGGTCCGTTCCTGAGTCCTGGGGCCGCCGCACCTGCGGGTGAGGCTTCCCCTTGTGAACTGGAGTACGGCTGGTCGATCCGATCGCCATCCCACGTCGGAGTGGCGTGGCGATGAACAGCCGGCGAACCTTCGGCCCGGGTCAGATCGGTGGGCGATGCACCAGCACCGGGCAGGGCGCGTCGCGTACGACCTTCATGGCGGTGCTGCCCAACGCCGTTCGGGCCATGCCCGTGCGCCCATGAGTGGCCATGGCGATCATCGTCGCCGGCAGGTTCCGGGCCAGGTCGACGAGGGCGCGAGCGGCGTCGTCGGCCTCGACCCTTTGGACCTGGGCATGCAGGCCGGCCGCCCGGACGCGGTCGGCCACCGTCTCGAGTCGATCGGGGAGCTCCTCGCCCACGGTTCCGCCCACCGGTGTGCCGTCGCTTCTCGTGACGGCCACCACCCGTACGGAGAGACGCAGCGCGGTGGCCCAGGCGATGGCGTCGTCGACGATGGTGACCGAGGTGTCGCTGCCGTCGGTCGACACGATCAGGATGCCGTCGGCGATGAGCGCCTTGCTCTCGGTGGCCTTGCCCAGCAGGACCACCGGCCGGTCGGTGGCCTTCAGGAGGTCCTCGGCCGCCGAGCCGAGTAGGGCTTTGCCCAGGCCGCTGCGGCCGTGGGTGGCCATCACCACCGCGGCGTCGATCCCGGCCACTGCCCCGGCGATGGCCGTCACCGGGAACGAGTCAGCCACCACGCCCGTGGACCAGCCGGGGACGTCGAGGTCAGCCCCTCGGCTCTGCAGGTAGCCGTCGAGGTCAGCGACGTTGCTGCCCCACCCTGACGACATCAGATACACCGTGGCCCCGAAGGTCCGGGCCAACTCGGCGGCCACCGGGAGCGCCGACTCCGAGAGCTTCGAGCCATCGAGGGGAACGACGATGGTGGTGAGCATGGTCGTCTCCTGATCTTCGGGATCCCGATCGTCCCCGACCGGGGGGCGCACCGACCAGACCCGTCAGCTGGCGTTTGACCCTACCCGCGGCATCGGGGCGCGCCGGGCAGACTGGACTGATGATCGACACCCCCTTCACCCTCCCCGCCCACGGGGTCGACGTGGCCGTGCAGGTGTGGCTCCCCGAGGCCGAGCCCTCGGGGGTCGTGGTCGTGGCCCACGGCATGGGCGAGCACGCCCGGCGCTACCGCCGCCTGGCCGAAGCCCTCACCGCCGACGGCTGGGCGGTGTACGCGCCCGATCATCGCGGTCACGGTCGCACCGCGTCCGGACCCGATGGAATGGGCGATCTCGGACCCGAGGGTTGGGACGGCCTCGTCGCCGACCTGGCGCAACTGGTCGACGTCGTCGCCGAGCGCCACGAGGGCCTGGCGATCGTGCTGCTGGGGCACTCGATGGGCAGCTTCGCCGCCCAGCAGTACGTGCTCGACCACAGCGACCGGCTGGCCGCGCTGGTGCTGACCGGCACCACCGCGCTCGACCAGGTGGCCGGTGCCCTCGACCCCACCCGGCCCGCCGACCTCAGCACCTTCAACGCCCCGTTCGAACCAGCGCGAACGGAGTCCGATTGGTTGAGCCGCGACGAGGCGGAGGTGGATCTCTACGTGGCCGACCCACTGTGCGGGTTCGGCATCGACGGGCCGGCAACGGTGTCGTTGATCGCCGCCGCCCCCCGGCTGGGCGACCAGGCCGCCATCGACGCCGTTCGCGACGGGCTGCCGATCTACCTCGCATCGGGGCGCGAGGATCCCCTAGCCCTCGGTGGGATGTTGGTCGACATGGTGGCCGACCGGTACCGCTCCGCCGGTGCCGACGTCACCGAGGTGCTCTACGAAGGGGCCCGCCACGAGCTGTTCAACGAGACGAATCGAGCCGAGGTCACGGCGGCGTTGCTCGACTGGTTGAGGCCGTTGCGGCGCTGACGGGCCGGGCGCGCGGACATCCCCTGCCTTGTCGACCCGCGTCCCCCGCCGCCGCCGCAGTCGCGGCTCCGGCTGCGGCTCCGGCTCCGGCTCCGGCCCGCCGAACCGCCCTTCCGGTCGCCTCCACGCGAGCGAGCTGAGACGGGCGATCTGAGCCGATCGATTCATTTCTCAGGGTTGGGTCGTCGGATGCCGACAATTCCGTAGGTCCCGGTCATGCCACGCCACCCTGCCCCCTCCCGGTCCAGGGCCGCTCGTTCCCGTTGCCGCGGGGGGGGGGGGGGGGTCCCGTGCTCGCGCCCGTTCCGCCTCTGGCCGAGTTCGGAGATGAAGATGACCGAGCCCTCTCGCATGGGTCGCCCGCCAGCGCGTTCGACCGAACTGCGGTCGCGGTTCACCATCGGCAGCATGAGCCTCGGCGCCGGGTGCGTTCCGGTGGTGGTGCTGGCGTTGACGGACCAGAGCGGGAATGCGTCGGCCACCGTGGCCACCTCGGGGGACCCGACCTTCACGCCGAAGAAATGCTTCGACCACGGTTCCCGGCGCGACGCCTCCCGGCTCCGACCCGGTTGCCTCGGTCGACTCGGAGGGAGTGTCCGTCGATCCCACCACCCCAGATGTTGCGGGCGCGCCTCCGGGACGCCCGGGGTCTCCGTCGACGCCAGCCCACCCGGGATCGGGCTCCACCGGGTCAGGAGCAGTGTCGACACCATCGGCGCTGACTCCCCCTTCGGCACCGGACCCCGGTGGCGGTCCGCCTCCGACGGCCCCCCGCAGACCACCGCTCCGACCGCGCCGCCCACCACTGCCCCGCCGACGACGGTGACCGGACCGAGCTGAGTACCGTGACCGGGGCCGAGAGCACGTTCACCGCCGTTGGTTCGCGGTGCCGCATCGTCGTGGTGCATAGCGACGACCCCGGGCCGCTGATCGAGGAAGGTCGAGTCCTCGTCGAGCAGCTCGAGGCGGCCTGGTCTCGGTTCCTTCCGACGAGCGAGCTCCGGGCCCTCGACGACCGCGACGGGCTGACGACACCGCTCACCGCACCCACCAGATGCTGGCCGAGCACCCGCTCGTCGAGGTGCTCCTGCGCAATCCCCGGCGTGAGTCCTACGTCGGTTGGGACGACAGCGCCAACCGCGATCGGCTGCTGCTCGCCACCGCGGCGGTCGCCCCCGACTGGGTGCTCTCCCTCGACGCCGACGAGCGCATCGGAGCCGACGACGCAGTGGCGCTGCGGGAGTTCCTGGCCACCGCCATCCCGGCGGCGCGCCGGCTCGCCACGACGTTGCGCATCCAGCACCGGGCCAGCCTCACCGCCGAGCGTCGGGAGGCCCGCTTCGTCAAGTACCGCCAGGCCGACCCTCGCGTCGAGTACCAGCCCGGGTACGACCATCTCCTCGACGGACCCGGCCGGGTGCGACGCCTCGAACCGCGCCCGACCGACCTGGCCGTACTGCTCCCGGGCACAGGCCGCGGGACGTCGGTCGAGCACGACTGGGGGATCGTCGCCCAGACCCGATACCCGGTGGCCCCGGTCCCCGACGAGTTCGACCCGGAAGCGCCGGTGCTCACCGCCATCGTCATCAGCCGCGACGACGAGGAGCGCATCGAGCGGACGGTGGCGTCGGTGACGGCCCAGGAATCGCCCGAGCCTTTCGAGGTCGTGGTGGTCACGAGCGGCACCGACCGCACTGCGGACATCGTCCGCCGTCGGTTCCCGGACGTGCGCGTGGTGGAGCTCGACCACGCCGCCCTGCCCGGTGAGGCCCGCAACGCCGGGCTGCGGGTGGCCAGGGGCGTTTACGTGTCGTTCCCCGGGTCGCACGTGGAGCTCCCGCCGGGGAGCCTCGCCGCCCGCATTCGGGCCCACGACGAAGGGTGGTCCATGGTCACGGGCACGACCCGCAACGGCACCCACACCCGAGCCGGCTGGGCGGCGTACTTCCTCGAGCATTCGACCGTGCTCCCGGGCCGAGCGTCGGAGCAGTTGTCGGGGCCGCCGGCGCACTGTTCCTATGACCGTCGGGCCCTCCTCGGGGTAGGTGGTTTCCCCGAGGCCCTCAGGACCGGGGAGGACACCTGGGTCAACCACGCGTTGTTCCGGGCCGGGGCCCGCGCCTACCGGGCCGCCGACCTGCCGTTGATCCACCACAACCGCTCGCGTACCGTTCCCCAACTCGCCCGGCGTCACTTCGCGCGAGGGAGGGCCTTCACGGTCTTCCCGCGCGGCGACCCGCCCGGTGCCCGGGCCGAGCTCCGACGACCCACACCGCGGGTCGAGGCAACCCGCACCTCCGGGCCCGAGGCCGAGGTGGTGGGCGCGCTCCAGCAGCCGCTGCGGTTGCGCGCCGTGACCCCGCCACCGTTCGCCGGGGTGCGCCCGATCTACGTGCATCTGCCGAAGACGGCGGGCAGCACCCTGTTGCGGATCCTCGAGCGCGAGGTCGCTCCGCATCCGGTGTTGCGGCTCTACGGCGAGAACCGGAGCTTGCTGCGCGAGCTGGCGGCGAGGTCGGACGCCGAACGACGCGACGTGCGGGCGGTGTCGGGCCACATGGGGTTCGGGATCGACACGATGCTCCCCGGCCCCAGCGTGTACCTCACCGTGTTGCGCGACCCGGTCGACCGGATCGTGTCGCACTACGCCTACCTGCAGTCGCGCGCCAACGAGCCTGCTCATGCCGCCGCTCTGCGCGGGGTGACGTCGCTCGAGGAGTACCTCGAGTCGTCAGCGCTGTCGCCGTTGTTCCACAACGCGCAATGCCGGCTGCTCGGTACCGACGTGGCGGCGCCGGTCGGGCCCGCAGGTCGCGAGAGCCTGGCGCAGGCCATCGCCGTCCTCGCTCGCCTCGACGTGCTGGTCGGGCTTCAGGAGCGCTTCGACGAATCCCTTGCCTTGTTCCGCAGGGCGGTGGGTTGGGGGTACCCGGCCTACCGGAACGAGAACGTGGCCGCCGCCCGTCCGGCCCTCGGCGATCTGCCTCCGTCGACCATCGAGCTCATCCGTGAGCGCAACGCGCTCGATGTCGAGCTCTACGAGCACGCCCGGATCCGCTTCGAGACCGACCTGGCTGCGGCCAGGGATCTGGGCGACGAACTCGAGCTTCTGCGCCGGGCCGGGCGCTGGGTGGGGCCCCGCCGCGCCTGAGCCGCTCGTACCCTGACCGGGAACTCACCCGGCAATTCGGCGACGCGCCGCTACAGGGCGACGAAGCGGTAGCCCAGGTCTCGGGCGCCGGTCACGATCGTGGCCAGTGCGGCCACGGTGGCGGGGCGCTCCCGGCCCCCCCCGTCGTGCATCACCACGATGGCCCCCGGGTGGAGCCCGTCGAGCACGGCGCCGGCGATCTCGTCGGGCCGGCGGTGCGACCAGGTGTGGGTCCCGATGGTGTGGCCGGCGGCCGCCGCCCGGACGGCGTCGCCGGGCCTGCTCTCGATCTGCATCCCGACCATGAAGAAGATGGCCGGGGTCCTGGTCTCGGCCAGGGTGTCGAGCACGGCCGGCGTCGACGGGCCGGGGCCGTCGTCGAAGGTCAGGGCCACCACCGGGTCGTCGGGTCGGTGAAGTGACCCTGGGATCTGGTGCACCCGCCGGATGAGGTCGGTCACTTCGCCGGTCCTAGGCGGCGCCCACACCCGCCGGCGCGCTCATCCGCCGTGCGGGCCGCCCACCGAACCGAGCTGGCTGATAGCGGGCCCTTAGGCGCCGGGGAGCTCCACGACGAACTCGGCGACGTCGATGGCCAGACCGTGGCGGAGCTGCTCGGCCACCGCCCCCCGGGTGTTGGCCCTCGTGGCCACGAAGGCCCCCTTGCGGAGGTGGCCGGCCAGGTGGGCGGCGTGGCCCACCGCTTCACTGACCACGTCCCCGACGGGCACTACCCGGTCGAAGAACCCGGCGGCGACCGCTCCCTCGGGGTCGAAGTCCTGGGCGTGGAGGGTGGCGGCGGTGAACCACCGCTTCGACAGCCGGTCGCGCGCCAGCTCCACCGCGAAGCGGGGAAGGGGCATGCCGATGGCGACCTCGGGGAGCCCGATCTTGAACGCCCCCTCGGCGCCGATCCGGGAGTCGGCGGCGAGGAGGAGGATGGCACCCATCGCCAGGGCGTGGCCGGTGGCGCCGATCACCACGGGCTGGGGGAACTCGTAGATCTCGATGGCCAGTTCGGCTCCGGTCTTCAGCAGTTCCCGGGCGCCGTCGACCGGACCGTTCATCACGGACAGGTCGAAGCCGGCCGAGAAGCGCCCCGGGCGCCCGACCAGGGCCACGGCGCCCGCTTCGCCGCGAGCGCGGCCGAGGCCGTCGTGGATCGCTTCGGCCACCGAGTGGCTGATGGCGTTGGCTTTTTCGTCGTCGATGGTGATGACGGCGACGTCGCCGTCGAGCACATAGGTCACGGAATCGCTCATGCCCCTAGCATCGCAGGAATGGCGTTGCACGTCGGCCGGCGGGCGAACCGGTGCTACCTGACCTTGAAGGCGCCGGCCAGTTGGGCGTCGGAGAAGGCGCCGGTGTTGGGCAGCCCCACGGCGTAGCGGTACAGGGCGGCACGAAAGATGCCGGTGAGGGCCGACACGATGGCGATGGCCACCGCGACGTAGATGAACAGCAGGGGCAGGCCGACGATCGGGAGGCCGGCGGCGGTGACGGCCCCGAACACGACGACGCCGGGGAGGATGATCAGGACACCGAGCAGGCCCAGCCCGCCCTGGGCGATCAGGTTCTCTCCCCACGTGGATTTGAGCAGGTGGACCGACCGCTTGATACCGGCCACCGGTCCGGTGCCCTCGATGACGATCGCCGGAAGGGTCAGCCAGGTGACGACGTTCCAGGCCATCCCCACCACGCGCAGGACGATGGCACCGAGGGGCCCGGTCCGGTCGGCGATGGCCTGCAGGACCAGCCCCACGGTGACGTTGATGGCGGCCCAACCGATGATCGGCGTGAAGCAGGACCAGGCCCGGCGGGCGGCGGTGGACAGCGTGGGGTGGCCGCCCTCGAGCCGCTCGTTGGCCCCGGCGATCAGGACACCGGTGAAGAACTGGGCCACGATGCCGACGAACATCAATCCGACGACCCCGACGGCGTAGGAGACCGGTGACGCCTGCACCGCGTCCTGGCCCGGCACCGGGTCGGACACGATGGTGAGGGTGGTGTAGACGGCGCCACCGAAGGCCACGGCCACGACGCTGCACGCCACCGCCGAGACGACCGGGATGGCCGCGAGCTCCTTGTCCTGGCGCAGGACGTTCCATGACTCTTTGCCGAGGGTCAGGCTGTTCGCGAATCGTCCCATCTCGAAACCATAACGCCCCGGCCCGGTACGGTCATGGGACGGTCAGATCATTTCCCGAAGGCTCCGGTCCTGTCCCCGGGGGGCGTCCCAGGGCGTGCCTAGGGTGACGGGCATGGACGACTCAGGGGGACAGTGGCCGCCTGAAGGACGGGTCATCGGCACCTTGGACGCCACGCCCCTCGGGTTCTGGGTGGCGGTGGCCGACGGGTCGTTTCTCGAGCTCGACGACGTCGTGGCCTGCGAGCGGGTGCTCCCCGACGGTAGGGCGGTTCGCATCTCGGGGGTGGTGGGCCAGGTTCGGGCCCGACACGAGGGCGCTCGTTTCGACAGCGACGTCTTCCTGGTGGCCGACGGGGTGCTGCCGGCCGAGGTGGGCGAGGCCGCCATGGTGCAGACCACCCGCTTCGAACCCGAGATCTTCGTCCCCCCGCTCCCGGGCACGGCCGTGGCCAAGGCCACCGGCACCGATCGCGACCATGCCCTGTTCTTCGACGGCATGGATCGGATGCTGCCGGCGGGGCTGTCGCGTGACGACGAGCCCTTCTTCGTCAACGTCGACTTCCTCGACGGCACCCGGGGTGCGCACGTCAACATCAGCGGTATCTCCGCTGTGGCCACCAAGACCACCTACGCCACGTTCCTGTTCGCCGACTCCGAGGACGACCGGGCCCAGTACACGCTCGTCGTCCACAACGTCGCCGCTCGCCTGGCCCACGACGCCGTTGCGATGGGCGACGGCGCGGTGCGCATCGACGCCACGGTGGTGCGCACCTTCCGTGAGCTGGTCGAGGTCATCCACGCCAAGCTCGACGACGACCTCGAGGTCGAGCGGTGGGCGGGTCGGGCCGTCGGGCAGGGCACCATCAACGCCTTCATCTGCCGACTCAACGGCGCCGTGCGCCACATCGAGCACCTGGTGCGCGGCGACGTCCCCGAGCCCGATCGCCACCGCATCCGCGACGACGCCCAGGTCACGGTGGTCGACCTGCACAACCTCAACGACCGGGCCAAGCGCTTCGTCGTGGGCGTGGTGCTGCGCACGCAGTTCGAGGCCAAGGAACGGTCGGGGGTCGCCCACCCGTTGCAGTTCGTGGTGCTCGACGAGCTCAACAAGTACGCGCCCCGCGAGGGGTGGAGCCCCATCAAGGAGATCCTCCTCGACGTGGCCGAACGGGGCCGGTCGCTCGGCATCATCCTCATCGGCGCACAACAGACGGCCAGCGAGGTCGAGCGGCGCATCGTGGCCAACTCCGCCATCCGGGTCGTGGGACGGCTCGATCCGGCCGAGGCGGCGAGAGGCGAGTACGGCTTCCTGCCGCCGGCCCAGCGCCAGCGGGCCACGATCCTCGAGCCCGGCACCATGGTCGTGGCCCAGCCCGAGCTGCCGGTGCCGCTGATGGTGCAGTTCCCGTTCCCGGCGTGGGCCACCCGAGCCAGCGAGGCCGGCGCCAACTCGTCGGCGAGCACGCAGCCCGACGATCCCTTCGCGGGGATGCCGACGTGATCGTGAGCCCCGGGAGGTGAGGCTGCTGCACACCGCCGACTGGCACGTCGGCAAGACCGTTCGTGGGCGGTCGCGGTTCACCGAGCACGAGGCGGTGCTGGCCGATCTGGTGCGGGTGGCCGACGACGAAGCGGTCGACATGGTGCTGGTGGTCGGCGACCTCTTCGACACCGCAGCCTCGCCCCCCGAGGCCGAGCGCATCGTCTACCGCACCCTGCTCGACCTGGCCCACGATGGTCGGCCGGTCATCGTCGTGTCCGGAAACCACGACAACCCCCGGCGGCTCGCGGCGGTGGCGCCGCTGTTCGAGCAGGCCGACGTGCGGGTGCACACCACGGTCGTGCCGCCGGACGAGGGTGGGGTCATCGCCCTCGAGGCCGGCGGCGTCCCTGTTCGCCTGGCCCTGCTGCCCTTCGTGTCGCAGCGTCACGTCGTGGGGGTCGACGAGCTCCTCGGCGCGGCCGCCGACCAGCACGCCCTCCAGTACGCCGACCGGATGCGGCGGATCCTCGAGGCGCTGGCGACGGGCTTTGCGCCCCACACCGTCAACATCGTGGTCGCCCACGCCATGGTGGTCGGCGGGGTGATGGGCGGCGGCGAGCGCAACGCCCACACGGTGTTCGAGTACGCAGTGCCCGCCACCGCCTTTCCGGCGTCGGCCCACTACGTGGCGCTGGGCCACCTGCACCGGGGGCAGAAGATCGCCGGACCCTGCCCGATCTGGTACCCGGGTTCACCGCTGGCCCTCGACTTCGGGGAGCAGCACGACGTGAAGGGCGCTCTCCTGGTGGAGGCCCTTCCTCGCACTCCGGCCCGGGTCGAACCGGTTCCGCTGTCGGGAGGGCGCGCCTTTCGGACGGTCGCGGGCACGGTGGAGCAACTGGTGGCCCAGGTGAAGCCCGGCGACGACGCCTTCGTGCGGGTGGTGGTCCGAGAGTCGGCGCGAGTGGGCCTGGCCGACGAGGTGCGCGCGCTTTTCCCCGAGGCGGTCGACATCCGGGTCGAGCCCACCGATCGCGATGCCGCGGTCCTCGACGTCGGACTCGGGGCCGAGCCCGTCACAGCCCGCGACCAGTTCGCCGGCTATCTGTCGTCGAGAGACATCGACGACGAGCGGCTGGTGGCGCTGTTCGACGAGCTCCACGACGAAGCCGCCCCGTTCGACCCGGAGGCGATCGATGCGCCCTGAACGGCTCGAGCTCCAGGGCTTCACCGCCTTCCGGGAGCCAGTGACGATCGATTTCGAGGGTGCGGATCTCTTCGCGTTGTCTGGCCCCACCGGTGCCGGGAAGTCGAGCATCATCGACGCCATCTGCTTCGTCCTCTACGGCGTGGTGCCCCGCTACGACGATCGCCGCCTGGTGGCTCCCGTCATCAGCCAGGGCCGGGTGGAGGCGCGGGTCGGTCTCGACTTCGCGGTGGCTGACGCCCACTACCGCGCCGTGCGGGTGGTGCGGGCCACGGCCACCGGGGCCACCACCAAGGAGGCCCGCCTGGTCCGCTGCCTCCCCGACGGCGAGGAGGTGTTGGCGGGTACGGCCGATGAGCTCACCGAAGCCGTCACGCGCCTGCTCGGGCTCACCTACGAGCACTTCACCACCTGCGTGGTGCTGCCACAGGGCGACTTCGCTCAGTTCCTGCAGGCCAAGCCGAAGGAGCGCCAGAAGCTGCTCGTCGAGTTGCTCGACCTCGGGTTGTACGAGCGGATCCGGGTCCTGGCCCGCACTCGCGAGGCTTTGGCTGACGGCGCCCGGGCCGAGGTCGAGCACCAGCTCGCCGACGCACGCGTCCTCGCCGATCCAGAGGTGTCGATAGCGCTCGGTGCTCGCATCTCGGCGCTCGACGAGCTGGTCGAGCGCATCGACCTCGACCAGGAGCGCCTCGACGAGCTGCGAGCGGTCGTCGACCTCGAGACCGCCACCGCCCGACAGACCACGGGCGAGGCGGAGCGCCTCGGCGCAGTGGCCCGGCCCGATGGTGTGGACGACCTCGCCGTCGCCTTGATTGCCGCACGTGACGAGCTCGTGGCCGCCAACACCGGCGACGATGCGGCCGCCGCGGCTCTCGAAGCAGTCGAGACGATGCTCTCCGAGCTGCCGTCATCAGCCGAGCTCGCCGCCGTCGGTCAGGCTCAGACCGATCTCGCCCAGCAACGGGAGCGTCAGGTCAAGGGGGAGACAATGGTCGGCGATCGGGCCGACGCCGTGCGCGGGGCTCGCGCCGCCACGGCCGGGGCCGAGGCGGCAGTGGTCGCCGCTGAGTCGGCTCTCGACATCGCTCGGCGGGACGCTCTCGTCGCCGAGGTCTCGTCGGAGCTGGAGCGCGGCGACACCTGTCCGGTGTGTGGCGCCGAGGTCGACGAGCTGGCCGTGCATCCGGACGGCGACGCACTGGTCGACGCCCGCCGCCACCTCGACGACGTGAAGAGCGTCCAAGAGGACGCTCGCACGGCGTGGGCCCGCGCCGAGAGCGAACTGACCCGCCTCGAGGAGAAGCTGGCCGAGGTGGTGGCGGCAGTGAACCGGCTCACTGCTGAGCTGGAGGGAGTGCCACCGATCGAGGTCCTCGACGCCAGGAGGGCCGAGGTCGCCGCGGTCACCGGCGCTGTCGACGCCGCCAAGCAAGCGGTGAAGGACGGTCGGATCCGACGTCGTGCCGCCGAGGCCGCGGAACGGGCGGCGTCCGGGGCCGAACAGCACGCCCGGGTGGCTTTCGAGACAGAGCGTGACCAGGTGGCGGTGCTCGGTCCGCCGTCGCCGGGCCGGGTCGACCTCGCGACCGACTGGGACAACTTCGTGGCCTGGGCGGCCGGCGAGCGGCCGGCCCGACTCGAACGGGTCCGGATCGCTTCGGCCGCGACCCGCACTGCGGCTGCGGAGGCCGAGGCCATCCACGCGGCGGTGGTGGCGGCGTGCGCCGAGGCCGGTGTCGAGATCGGCGACCGGGTGGCCCGAGATGCGCTGGTCGATCAGCGGGCTGGGCTGGTGGCCGACCGCGACCGTCGCCACGAGGCGGCCGCCACCCTGGTCGGGCTCGAGACCGGCCACGCGTCGCGCGCCCAGGATCAGCAGGTCGCTCACGAGCTGGCTCGCCATCTCTCGGCCAACGGTTTCGAGAAGTGGGTGCTCGATGCCGCCCTGAGGCATCTGGTGGCGGGGGCGACCGGTGTGCTGCATGCCCTGTCCAACGGCACCTACTCGCTCACCCTCGACCCCAAGACCTCCAACTTCTGGGTGATCGACCACGCCAATGCCGACGCCGTGCGTTCGGCCCGCACCCTCTCGGGTGGCGAGACCTTCCTCGCCTCGCTGGCCCTGGCGTTGGCTCTCGCCGACGAGGTCGCCCATCTGGGTGTCGGTGGGGCCACCCGCCTCGAGTCGATGTTCCTCGACGAGGGGTTCGGCACCCTCGATGCCGACACCCTCGACACCGTGGCCGGCGCCCTCGAGGACCTCGGAGCCCAGGGCCGCACGGTGGGCCTGGTCACCCACGTGGCCGAGCTGGCCGAGCGGATGCCGGTGCGCTTCGCCGTCACGAAGACCGTGTCGGGCTCGTCCGTCGAGCGGATCGACCGGTAGGGGTCGGGGCCGATGCGGTTCGCCGTCGAGTCGTGGTCACCAGAGTACGGCAGTCCCACCGAGTCGATGGGGCTCACCGGCAGCTCGGGCCCGGTCGATCCGTGGGTCGAGTCCGATGTCGGGGACTGGGCGCCACGGGTCCCTGATCCCGCCGCTGAGCCGTTCGCCTCGGTGGCCTTCGTCGACGGCGTGCGTCGGGTCGAGGCCAACGTCTTCATCACCGGGACCGATGGTCCCTTGCGACTGGGCCTGCACCGCCCCGGATTCATCGGCTACGTGAAGACCCACCATGCCGCCTACGGGCCTCCCCTCGTGCGTGACATCGTCACCAGACTGGGATGCGGCGAACGCACTCCGCTCCTGCTGCTCGGCGGTCCCGTTCCCCGCTTCAGCTGATACCTGCGTCTTCCTTGTTCGGTGGCCCACGGGTGGGACGGCATCGTGCGCCTCGAAGCGGCCGCCGACACTGCCGTCGCCGCAGCCGTGGTGCTCGCGGACCGGGTGGCGTGCACCCTGGCGCGTTTTGCGTCGGTCCCGCACAAGGATCCCGTGCCCCGCAGAACCTCGTACCCATCGGTGGTCTCGAACGAGACCTGCGCCACCGTCTCGGTGACCCTCAGCTCCTGTTGCGATCCCTTCGCCTCGCCGCCGTGACCACGCCCAGGGAAGGCCCGGGTCCGGCCGGTAGCGTGCCGACGTGACCGATGCCGCCATCGAAACCACCGCCCTGCGCCGATCCTTCGGCGACCTCGAGGCCGTCGCCGGCGTCGACCTCTCGGTGGCCCGGGGCGAGATCTACGGCTTCCTAGGCCCCAACGGCGCCGGGAAGTCCACGATGGTGAGGATCCTGTGCACCCTCATCACCCCCACGTCGGGTTCGGCGATCGTGGCCGGGCACGACGTGGTCACCGACCCCACCGGTGTCCGCCTCCGGATCGGCGCGGCGTTGCAGGGCACGGCCATCGATCCGAAGCTCACTGGGCGCGAGACCTTGCTCTTGCAGGGCCGCTACTACGGCATGAGCAAGGACGCCATCGCCGCTCGGATGGCCGAGGTCCTGACCCTGGTCGACATCGGTGACGCCATCGACCGTCGGGTGGGCACCTACTCGGGGGGCATGGGCCGCCGCCTCGATCTGGCCACCTCGCTCATGCACCGTCCCGAGGTGCTGTTCCTCGACGAGCCCACCACGGGGCTCGACCCGGCCAGCCGCACCCGGGTGTGGGAAGAGGTCCGCCGACTCAACACCGAGCTGGGCATGACCATCTTCCTCACCACCCAGTACCTCGAGGAGGCCGACGAACTGGCCGATCGGGTGGGGATCATCAACGAGGGCCGCATCGTGGCCGAAGGCCCCCCCGACGAGCTCAAGCGGGGGATCGGCAACGACGTGATCGTCGTCCGGGTGACCTCGCACGACGGGGCCGAGACCGCTCGCGCCGTGGTGGCCGCGCTGCCAGGTGTGGCGTCGGTCGAGGTGCGGGGCGACTCGCTGGTGGTCTCCGCCCCCGACGGCGCGGCCACGGTGTCACCGGTTGCCGTTGCCCTCAATGGCTGCGGCGTCGGGGTGGTCGACCTGATGTTGCGCACTCCGACGCTCGATGACGTGTTCCTCGAACTGACCGGCGCCCACATCCAGGGAGATGACCAATGACCGCCGTCAACGCTCCCGCCGACGCAGAGCGCCTCGCCCAGCCGGCCGGGTTCATGCACGACCTCACGTCGGTGGCCATCCGGGCGCTCAAGCTCATCCCGCGCGACCCCGCCGGCGTCATCCCGGCGCTGGTGGTGCCGTTGTTCTTCTTCGTGGTGAACGTGGGCTCACTGCAGAACGTGGCCGAGGGCGCCTCACCGGGCTTCGACTTCAAGGCGTTCCAGTTGCCGGTGGCCATCGTGTTCGCCGTCACCGGGGTCTCTCGAGCCTCGAACCTGGTGACCGACATCCAGGACGGCTACTTCGACCGTCTCCTCATGACCCCGATGAGCCGGGTCGCCCTCCTGCTCGGGTTGATGGTCGCCGACTTCGCCCTGGTGATCGCGTTGTGCATCCCGGTCGTCCTCCTGGGCCTGGCGGTGGGTGTCGACGTGGCCACCGGACCTCTGGGCCTGCTCTTGTTCCTGTTGCTCGCCGGCGCCTGGGGTGTGGCCTTCACCGGCTTCCCCTACGCCATCGCCCTGAAGACCGGCAGCCCGGCCGCCGTGAACTCCAGTTTCATCTTGTTCTTCCCGTTCGCGTTCCTCACCACCGCCTTCCTTCCCCAGGAGGCGCTCACGGGATGGCTCTCGTCGATCGCCGACTACAACCCCGTCACCTACCTGCTCGCCGGGCTGCGCTCCTTGTTGATGGAAGGGTGGGCCGGCTCGTCGTTGCTGAAGGCCGCGCTGGCGATCGCCGTGGTGGGGGCGGTGAGCTTCACGTTGGCCTTCACCGCGCTACGCGGGCGGGTGCGGCGGGGCTGAGCGTCTCGCGTCGCGGCTTGCGTCAGGTGGGCTCGGTCACGAAGTCGATGAGTTGCTCGACGGCACCGACCAGCGGAGCTTCGAGGTCGGCGTAGGTGGAGATGGAGCCCAGGATCTGCGCCCAGAAGCGACGGGGGTCGTCGACGCCGAGGGCGGTGCAGACGCCGTCTTTCCACGGTTGACCCTTGGGAACGTCGGGCCAGGCCGGGATGCCCACCGCCTTGGGCTTCACGGCGGCCCAGATGTCGACGTAGGGGTGCCCGGTGACGAGCACGTCGGGATGATCGATCCCGGCCGCCAGTCGGCTCTCCTTGGAGTCGGTGACGAGGTGATCGAGCAGGATCCCGAGGCGCCGACGCGGGCGGGGGCCGAATTCTCTGACCACCTCGCCGAGGTGGTCAGCCCCGTCGAGCAGCTCGACGACCACCCCTTCGACCCGGAGATCGTCTCCCCAGACCTTCTCGACCAGTTCGGCGTCGTGGCGCCCCTCGACAAGGATACGACTCGCTCGTGCCACCCGGGCCACGGCGCCGGGTACGGCCACCGAGCCCGACGCGGTTCGCGCCGCGGCTGCGGGTGCCGCCCGAGGGGCCACCAGCGACACCCGTTCGGATCCGATGGCGAAGGCCCCGTCGACCAGCCGCACCGGCCGATCGCGACCCTCGTCGTCCCGCACCACCACCATGCCCTTGGCGCAGCTCACGACGACGCCGCTCAGCCGGGTGGCGCGCACCGTGACCCGGAGACCCGGGGTGGCCTCTACCCGCCGCGGCGGCTTGGGCACGCGGTTGGCGCTGCCGTCGAGGTCGAGCGGTCCGGAAAGAATGCCCCGGAGGTAGGGGCGGTCGTCCGGCGTCACATGCGGCCCATCAGCCGCCGACGAGCTCGCGGATCTTCGCGACGGTGGCGGGGCCGTCGTAGGCCAGCTCGCCGTCGCGTAGGCCGACGCAGCGGGTGGCGACCGGCACCAGGTCGAGCTGGTGGGTGGAGCACACGATGCTCGCCCCCTGTTCCACCACGTCGCCCAGGATCTCGACGAGCGTCTCCTGGCCGGGTGTGTCGAGGCCCACGAAGGGTTCGTCGATGAGCATCAGCCGGAAGGGCCGGATGAGGCCCAGGATCAGGCCGGTCTTCTGCTTCAGGCCCCGGCTGAAACGCGACGGGAGGTCGTCGGAGCGCTCGGCGAGCCCGAACATGTCGAGCAGGTCGTCGGCGTACTCCTCCCACTCGACGGTGCGGTGCAGGCGGGCCACGAACTCGATGTGTTCCATGAGGCTGAGGTCGTCGTAGAGCACGGGGTTGTCGGGGAGGTAGGACAGGGCGGCGCGGGCCTCGAGGGTGCCGGCCGCGGCGCCGTGGATGTACGCCGCGCCGGTGCTCGCTTCGAGCATCCCCGATGCCAGGCCCAGGAAGGTGGACTTCCCGGCGCCGTTGGGGCCGACCAGCATGACGAGCTCGCCGGGGCCCACGCGGAGGTCGAGCTCGGTGAGGCCCATGCCGTCGCCGTAGTCCTTCCCGAGCTCGAAGGTGTGCAGGGCGAGCGACGTGTCGACGTCGTCGGTGCGGGGTGGTTTGATGTCGAGAAAGCTCACAGGTGCTTCGGCTTCCGGGTGCGCAGGTACAGGAACGCTCCGGCCACGACGAACAGGACCCAGGTGGTGTTGTTGGCGACGCCAGCGGAGTTGAGGGTGTCGGGATCCGACCCGGCTCCCAGGATGGGCAGGAGGGCGACGATCACGATGGCCGGGGGGATGATGACCCGGGCCAGCATGACCCAGCCCATCACGTCGGGCCCGAGGTTCGAGAGGGCGGCGCTGTCAGGCGCGCCCTGCGCAGTGGAGATGACGGCGGCGATGGCGGCGGCGAGGGCCACGGGCACGATGAGGACACCGGTGAGCCGGAGCACGACCTCGGGCGGGGTGAGCGTCATGGCGGCCCCGGCGGCGACCAGACACAGGAACAGCATGATCACGAACGCGGCGGGCAAGTGGTTGAGTAGGAAACGACCAGGATCGTCCGGATAGCTCTCCCAACGGGTGGGGTGATCGACCTCCTGGGCCACCGGCTCGGCGGCGTCGTAGGCGGCCACGAACAGCGCCAGACCGGCCAGAATGATGGCGGCCGGGGTGCCCCGCCAGGCGACGCCGAGGGCGATCCCGGCGAGGGCGGCCACCAGGATCATCCGCACGAGTCGGACCAGCGGGAACCGGAAGTAGCTCTGCCAGTCGCGCTTCCAGACAGCCGGCACTCGGCTCTTGGTGCGGGCTCGCCGGATGCGGATCCACGGCTTCATCCGCGGCTTCTCCTGGGAGAGCTGGCGACGCAGCAACACCACCGTGCGCACGTCCTGCAGCGTGACGGCGAAGCGGAGCTGGGCCACCAGGCCGGCCCGGCGCAGCGCCGCCTCGGTGGAGAGCTGACCGATGCGGGCGACCCCGTAGACGGGGACGGCCACGGCCACGGCCAGCCCGATGAGGGCGAGGGGGGTGATGACGATCGGCCAGAACGCCCCCGAGGCCAGCCAGGACAACGGTGAGGTGCGAAACCCCAGCACGATGTCGAGCACCGACCAGCCGATCATCGCGACGGCGAGGGCGTTCGCCGGCCACCAACCGACCCGGCGGCTGGAAATGACCATGGCCGACCCCGAGGCCAGTACCGCGGCCAGGGCGAAGACCACGGCCCCGGCGGCCACGGCGGCGATGGCGTTCGCCGGGAGGCGCTGCGACGCCAGTTCGCCGGTGATGGCGCCGACCACGGCCCCGGCGAAAGCCAGGAAGCGCAGCTGCTTGATGGCTGGTCCCCGCAGAACGGCGGCTCGGTCGACCGGAGCATTGAGCTCGTGCACGACCACCGGTGCTTCGAGCACCAGCGGTCCGCCGCGGGCGCCGGAGCGCAGACCGATGGCGACGGCGACGGCGATGCCGAGCCCCAGCCAGGCCGGCGCGACGCCGGCGAAGGTCAGTGCTTCGCCTTCGGACATGGCCTCGCCGGGGAGCTGGTCGGCGCCGAGAGCGATGGCGATCACGCCGAGGAACCCGACGATGTAGACCCGATAGAGGGCATCGATCCAGTGGACGTGAGCCAGCCGGTTCGACCGGCGCGTCTTGCGGAGGTCGACGAGGGCGACTTCAGGGGCTTCGACGGCGATCACGTCGAGAGATGGTACCGGGGCGCCGTGGCCGCCAGATCGCACCGGCCGCGGCCGCCGCTCGACCGCCGTCCGTCAACCCCTCGACCGTTCCGTCTCGTCGGCCAGGGCCAGCCACGTCTCCTCGGCTGCCCGGAGATCAGCCGAGGTCCGGATGAGGTCCTCGCCGAGGGCTCGCAACTCGGAGTGGTCGGTGGTCGAGGCCTTCTGGGCCAGGTCGGACTCGATCTGCTGGCGTCGCCGCTCGAGGCGGGCGACGTCCTTGTCGGCCTCTTTGAGGAGTCGCCGCAGCGTGTTCGGGCTGCGGGGGCCAGGGGTGGCCGCGCCCTTGGGCGTCGTTGCGGGTCGCAGTGCGGCCGATGGGCGGCGTTTCGAGGTCGTCGCCATGGCGGACACCGTGGCCCGCCCGCGCACGCGCCGGGCCCGGCGCTCGTCCTCCCATGCGGCGTAGCCACCCGGTCGCCGCCCGGGGGCGGTCACACCGTCCATCACCAGCACGTCGGTCACCGTTCGTTCGAGGAAGGCCCGGTCGTGGGAGACGACGATCAGGGCGCCGGGCCAGTCGTCGAGGAACTCCTCGAGGACGCGCAACGTGTCGAGATCGAGGTCGTTGGTGGGTTCGTCGAGCAGCAACACGTTGGGTTGGGCGGCGAGCACCAGGAGCAACTGGAGGCGCCGTCGTTCACCACCCGAGAGCAGGCCGACGGGCGCCCACTGGGCGTCGGTGTCGAACCAGAAGGACTCGAGCAGGGCGGCATCGCGCCAGTCGGGAACGCGGTGTCCGCCCCCGAGGGCGTCGCGTACCCTCTGGGCCGGGTCGAGGGTCACCCCGATCTGGTCGTAGTACCCGAGCCGGACCGTTGGTCCAGCAACGATTTGCCCGCTCGATGGCGTGCGTCGCCCCGCGATCAGGTCGAGCATCGTGGACTTCCCGACCCCGTTCGGTCCGACGATCCCCAGCCGCTCGCGGTTGTCGATCATCAGCTCGACGTGGTCGAACAGGGGCGGGTGTCCGTCATGGGCGAAGCCCACACGTTCGAGCTCGATGACCTTGTCGCCGAGGCGGGGGGTGCCGAGATGCAGGTCGGGGATGCCGCCACGGGCGGCAGCCTCGGCCCGACCCTCCACGACGGCGGTGGCGGCCTCGATTCGGGCCTTGGGCTTGCGGGTCCGGGCCGGTGCGCCCCTACGCAGCCAGGCCAGTTCCTTGCGGGCCAGCACCCGCCGGCTCGACTCATCCGATGTTGCCTTTTCCTCGCGCTCGGCTCGCCCCTCGAGGTAGGCGCCGTAGCCGCCGTCGTGCAGGTAGCCCTGCCCGCGATCCAGTTCGAGGACCTGGGTGGTGACCCGGTCGAGGACATGGCGGTCGTGGGTGACCAGCACCAGGCCACCCCGATAGCCGGCCAACCGTTCCTCCAGCCAGGCCACGGCGTCGATGTCGAGGTGGTTGGTGGGCTCGTCGAGGACCAGTAGGTCGCTGTCGGCCACGAGGGTGCGAGCGAGCGCCACCCGCTTGGCCTGCCCGCCCGACAAGGAACCAGTGTCGGTGTCGGCGAGGCCCGACATCCCGAGGTGATCGAGCACGGCCGCCGCTTCCCAGGCATGCTCGGCTCCACCCTCCACCGCGGCGAGCACCGAGCCGCTCGGGAGCACCGGCCGCTGGGTGAGCGAGGCCACGCGGACGCCGCGCCCGGTCCGGACCGCACCGGACTCGGGGGTCGTCTCCCCGGTGAGGACCGACAGCAGAGTGGACTTGCCGCAGCCGTTCAGGCCCACCACCCCCAGGCGATCACCGGTCGACAGGGTGAGGGAGAGTTCGCCGAACAGGGGTCGACCGGGTCGGGTCATGGTCACGCGGTCGAGGTCCACCAGTATCACGAGCAGAGGCTAACGACCGTCGGGTCGAGGTCGGGCGAGGAGGGCGCGGGCCCGCAACGGTCCGCACGGGCTACGTTGACATCGTCGGCCGCTGGGGGAGCAGCCGATCGAAACTGAATCGACTCCGTGGAACCGTGAACGACCCTCTCACCGGTGGCGCCGCCACGCCCGTGTTGTCGCCGGCACCGGCGGGCTCGGCCGCGCTCGACGGTTCGGACGCCGACGGGGATCCAGCGCAACACCAACGGGCCAGGCCCGGGCGATGGTGGGTGACGCTGTTGTGGTTCATCGCCGTCGCCGCGGTGGTGTGGGTGGTGGTGTGGCTGTCGGCGGCCTACCTGCCCCGCACCGACCTCTACCCACGCGGGTCCGGCGGGCCCGGCGGGGCCTGGTTCGAGGGATGGGCGCGATGGGACGCGTACTGGTATCGCGCCATCGTCGAGGACGGCTACAGCTATTACCCGGGGGTGCAGTCGGCGGTGGCCTACTTCCCCACGTATCCGGCGGTGTTGTGGGCGGTCAGCGGGTTGTTCCCCAGCGTGTTCGTGGCCGGCAGCGTGGTCACGTTGGTGAGCGGGGCGGTCGCAGTGGTCACCTTCCGTCGGTGGGCCGGTCTCTTCCTCGCCCGGCCGGGAGCCACGACGGCAGCAGCCCTGCTGGTGTTGTACCCGTTCAGTTGGTACCTGTTCGGGGCCATCTACGCCGATGCCCTCTTCCTGGCCGTGGCCATCGGTGCTTTTCTCGCCCTCGAACGTGACCGGCTGTGGCTGGTCGCCCTACTCGGCACGGTGGCCACCGTGAGCCGGCCCACCGGTATCGCCGTGGCCCTCGGGCTGGTGCTGCGCCTGCTCGAGATCCGCAATGCCGATGCCCGCTCGTGGCGGTCGCGCCTCGATCCCAGGTCGTTGCGACGGCGCGACTACCTGGTGTTCACGAGCTTCGCCGGGATCGTGGGGTGGGTGATCTACCTGGGTGTGCAGTTCGGTGATCCCTTCGCGTTCTCGAGCGTGCAGGCGGCGCGTGGGTGGGACCAGCCGGCGAGCCCCTCGACCTGGCTCAAGTTCAGCTTCTTCCGCAACCTCTCGGCCACGCACCTCAACGACAGCTACTCGATCTCGCTCCTGCTCCAGGCGGCTCTGGCGGTCGTGGCTCTGGCCCTCATCGTGGTCGTGTGGCGGCGTCTCGGCTGGGGCTATGCGGGGTACTGCATGGTCGTGGTGGCCATGCCGCTGGTGGGAAGCAAGGACTTCATGGGCATCGGTCGCTACCTGCTGCCGGCCTTCCCGGTGTTCGCGATAGCCGGGGCGCTGCTGGTCGGGCGACCGAAGATTAGGATGGCGGTTCTCGGCGCATCGGGGGTGACCCTGCTGGTCATGGCCTCATTCTTCGCCCGCGGGTACTACCTGGCCTGAGCGCGGGGACGAGGCGGTAGCATCTTTTGCACGATCACCACCGTGTTTTCCTGGGAAGGCCATCTGTCATGACGATCGACGCCGACATCACGCCCGACGCCGACATCACGCCCGACGCCGACGCTGACCCCACCCCCGTGCTGGCGGTCTCGCCCGAGGCGTTGGCCCGGGTACTCGAGATCCGCGACGGCGAGGACGATCCGGGCAGTCTGTGCCTGCGGGTCACCATCAACGGCGTGTCCGGGCCCGACTACGCCTACGACCTCGCCTTCGAGGCCGCGGCCGATGCCGACGAGGACGACGACGTCTGCGGGCAGAGCGGGCTCACGGTGGTGGTGGCGGCCGACAGCATCGACCGCATGCGGGGCTCCACCCTCGACGTCCCTCGTAACCAGGGCCAGGCCGGACTCGTGATCCGCAACCCCAACCGTCCCAACCCGCTGGCGGGCAAGGACATCGTGCTCACCGGTGACGTGCCCGACCAGGTACGCCAGCTCCTCGAAGAGTCGATCAACCCGAGCCTGGCCGCCCATGGTGGGTACGCCGAGCTGGTCGGGATCGAGGGCAGTGCCGCCTATCTCACGATGGGTGGGGGTTGCCAGGGCTGCGCCATGAGTGCGGCCACCCTGCGCGAGGGCATCCAGGTGGCGATCCTCGAGGCGATCCCCGAGATCACCGAGGTCGTCGACGTCACCGATCACCAGGCCGGCGACAACCCGTTCTACACCTGACGTCGCCGTCACGTCGGCGTCACCTTGCTGTCGGGCCCCGGGAGCTCAACGCCATCAGTATTCGGGAAGAGCCCGTACGGTGCTCACCGTGCCGGGTCCGGTCTCGACCAGTGACTCCTCGGGGGTCGTGAGCCACCACCACAGCCACACGAGGCGCAGGAACTGCGGGGCCTGTTGCGGAACCGGGTGCTGTGCCAACGGAGATGGAGTCCCATCGTGCGCCGAGCCCGGTGCCAGAAGGCCCGGCCTCCACCCCGAGGGACGTCCCCCCGGAACGGCTGGAATCTGTCCCGGCCGCAACAAACTTGCTATGCAATGTGAACTATCTGGTACCTTCCGGTTCGTCGAGATCTCACGTCGTCCACGAGGAGACCCAACATGGCAGATGTCGTCCGCGAGTCGGTCTTCCGACTCCAGTTCCCGTTCCAGCGCACGTTGGGCCCCACCATCGGGGCCTTCGCGTCGGCGCTGGCCGAGCAGACCCTGATCGGGGTGAAGGTCGGCGATCGGGTCATCACCCCTCCGCTCGAGTACGACCCCGAGAACGGCGCCGATGCCGGCACCGACTTCGTGAGGGTCGGACCGAAGGGCACCGTCACCACCTGGACGTGGGTACCCGAACCCACCCACCTGCACCCGCTCGCCCACCCCTTCGCCTTTGCCTTCGTCCTGCTCGACGGGGCCGACACCCCGATGTTCCACGCCGTGAACGTCGGATCGGTGGATGACATGCGTATCGGCATGCGGGTCGAACCCCGTTGGCGGGCCGAGCGCGAAGGACGCATCGACGACCTCGAGGCCTTTGTGCCCGCGACCGACGACGGCCCGAGCGACGGAGCCGGTGAGCCCTGGGTCGCACCCGCCGAGCTTTCCGTCGATCACATGGAGATGGACTGCGACCTCACCTATGTCGACAACTCTGCTCCGGCCACGCTCATCTGGATGCAGGCGCTGCTCGACGGAAAGCTCCTCGGGCAGACCTGCCCGGCCTGCGGGCGCACCTACGTCGGCCCCCGGGGCCTGTGCTGCGTCGACGCCATCGAGCTCGACGAGACGCACCTGGTCGAAGTGCCCGATCGCGGGGTCGTCACCAACTTCACCATCATCACGCCGACGCCTTATCCCGGCCAGACCGAGACCGAGCCCTTCGTGCGGTGCTCGATCCTGCTCGAGGGCACCGACGCCGTGCTCAACCAGCAGACGGTGCTCGAGATCCCGGCCTCGGAGGTGCGGGTCGGTCTTCACGTCGAGTGCGTCTGGGCTCCGCCCGAGGAGCGCAACGTCGACGACGTCGGCAATCGCGGCTGGGGGGTCGGCGGCGACTGCATGCGGGGCTGGCGGCCCACCGGCCAGCCCGACGAACCGGCCGAGAACTATGTGGAAAGGATGATGTGATGCCCCGTTCCGAGAGCGACATCGCCATCGTCGGCTACGCCATCTCACCGATGCTGCGGCGTACCGATCAGACCGAGACCATGATGATGCTGCCGGTCGTGGCCGGAGCCATCAAGAGCGCCGGGCTCACCAAGGACGACATCGGGTTCACCGTGTCGGGCTCGTGTGACTACCTGTCTGGTCAGGCCTTCTCCTTCGTGTCCAACGTCGACGCGTACGGGGCCTGGCCACCGATCAACGAATCGCACGTGGAGATGGACGGGTCGTTCGCGCTGTACGAGGCGTTCGTGCGTCTCCTGCAGGGCGACATCGACACGGCCGTCGCCGCCGGGGTGGGCAAGAACTCCAACTCCGATCCGAGCACGCTCTACACGATCGAGATGGACCCGTACTACCTCACCCCGCTGGGAGCCGACCCCTGGTCGCTGCACGCGTTGCAGTACCGGGCGCTGCTCGACTCCGGTAAGGCCACCGAGCGCGACGTGGCCGAGCTGGTCGCCCGCAACCGGGCGTCGGCCAAGGAGAACATCCACGCCCAGGTGTCGGGTGACTACGACGTCGACGAGCTCCTCGCCGCCGACTACATCCGCACGCCGTTGCGTCGCCACGACCTGCCACCGATCACCGACGGCTGCGCCGCGGTGGTGCTGGCCCGGGGTCAGAAGGCCTACGAGCTGTGTGAGCGCCCCGCGTGGATCACCGGTATCGACCATCGCATCGAGCCGCACCTGCCCACACTCCGCGACCTCACGACCTCGGTGTCCACCACGCGAGCCGCCAAGGGGGCCGGCCTGGCTGCGGGACCGGTGGAGGTGGCTGAGCTGCACGCGCCGTTCAGCTACCAGGAGCTCATTCTCGCCGAGTCCCTGGGGCTCGGCGCCGACACCCAGATCAATCCCTCGGGTGGCGCGTTGGCCGCCAACCCGGTCATGGCCACCGGCCTCATCCGCATGATCGAGGCCGCCAAGCAGATCATTGAGAACGGCAAGCGCCGCACGTTGGCTCACACCACGTCCGGCCCCTGCCTTCAGCAGAACCTCGTTGCGATCCTGGAGGGTGACGAATGAGCCACCAGCCCGTAGCCGTCGTCGGCATCGGTCAGACCCATCACAAGAAGCGGCGGGGCGATGTCTCCATCGCCGGTCTCGTGCGCGAGGCCGCGAGCCGCGCCCTCGAGGACGCCAACATGGACTGGGGCGACATCGACGCCGTGGTCCTCGGCAAGGCCCCTGATCTCTTCGAGGGGGTCATGAAACCCGAGATGTTCCTCGCCGACGCCCTCGGCGCGAACGGCAAGCCCATGTTCCGGGTGCACACCGCCGGCTCCGTCGGTGGTTCCACCGGCATCGTGGGTTCGCATCTCGTCGGCGCCGGGCGGCACAAGCGGGTGCTGTCGGTGGCCTTCGAGAAGCAGTCGGAGGGCAACGCCCAGTTCGCCCTCGGTGGCGGCAAGGGCGGGTCGATCGGTGCCGGTGGGGCTTTCGCTCCGTTCATCCGGGCCTACATCCGTCGCTCCGGCGCCCCTGAGGACGTGGGGTGGAAGGTGGCGGTGAAGGACCGTCAGAACGGGGCCAAGAACCCCTACGCCCACCTGAAGCTGGCCGACATCACCATCGACAAGGTCAGGGAGTCGCCGATGATGTGGGACCCCCTGCACTTCCTCGAGTCTTGCCCGTCCTCCGATGGTGCCTGCGCGGTGGTGTTCACCGACGAGGACGGCGGCAAGGCGGCGTCGAAGCCGCCGGCATGGGTGCTGGCCACGGCCATGAAGTCCGAGCCGTCGACCTTCGCCGGACGCGACCCGGTGAGCCCTCTGGGGGCCCACATGTGCTCGGCGGAGATCTACAAGCAGGTGGGGATCACCAACCCGCGTGAGCAGATCGACTGCGCCGAACTCTACGTGCCCTTCTCGTGGTACGAGCCGATGTGGCTCGAGGCCCACGACATCGCCGCTCCTGGCGATGGTTGGAGGATGACCGCCGACGGCGACACCGAGCTCACGGGCTCGTTCCCGGTCAACATGTCCGGAGGAGTGCTGTCGTCGAACCCGATCGGCGCCTCGGGCCTGTTGCGCTTCGCCGAAGCGGCCCTGCAGGTGCGGGGCCAGGCCGGGGATCACCAGGTCCCCGACGCCAAGCTGGCCCTGGCCCAGGCCTACGGGGCCAACGCCCAGTTCTTCGCCATGTGGGCCGTCGGTAGCTCGCTCGATCCGCTGGGGTAGGTTGCCGGAAACTCGAATCAGACGAGGGCCGGCCGCGTGGAGCGAGCCGGCCCTCGCCCCCTCTTCGGAAAGGCTCGTGTGGGCAAGGCACTGGTGCTCGGCGGCGGGGGAGTGGCGGGGGTGGCCTGGGAGACCGGGCTGCTGCTCGGCCTGGCCGACGCCGGGGTCGACCTGACCGACGCCGATCTGGTGGTCGGCACGTCGGCGGGGTCGGTGGTGGCGACCCAGATCACGACGGGCATTCCCCTCGCCGAGCTGTACGAACGCCAGCTCCGGCCCCTCGACCAGACCACCGAGATGGCCGTGGAGTTCGACACGGACGCATTCGTCGCCACGTTGTTCGAGTTGTTGGCCGACGAGCCTGACCCCGTCGAGCTCCGTCGACGGATCGGCGCGTTGGCCCTGGCCGCCACCACGCCCAACGAGGCCGAGCGCCGGGCCGTCATCGCCGGGCGATTGCCGGTGCAGGACTGGCCCGACCGCCCCCTGGTCGTCACTGCGGTCGACGCCGCCACCGGCGAGTTCGTGGCGCTCGACCGCTCGTCGGGGGTCGATCTGGTATCGGCGGTGGGCGCCAGCTGTGCCGTCCCCGGGGTGTGGCCGCCGGTCACCGTCGGCGACCGCCGGTTGGTCGACGGGGGCGTCCGGTCCATGGTCAACGCCGACCTCGCCGCCGGCCACCAGCGGGTGGTGGTGGTGGCGCCCTTCTCGGTGGGCCTCGGAGGCAGCGTCGACGACGAGGTTGCCGCCCTGCGGGACGAGGGGGCGTCGGTGGCGGTGGTGACGGCCGACCGGACCAGCACGCTGGCCTTCGGTACCAACCCGCTCGACCCGGCGACGCGGGTGCCGTCGGCGGAGGCCGGCCGGGCCCAGGCCGCTTCGGTGGTCGAGATGGTGGCCGAGGTGTGGGCGTGAGCGCGACCGGGCCCCGGCCGCGTATTGACCCGGTCGGAGTTCGGCGCGAGTTGCGAGACGCCCTCGCCGCGCTGTCGCGCATCACGGGGAGCTCGCGCCTCGATCGACTCAACGCGGCCCGATCCGGTGTGTCCATCGGCTTCGTCGCCGTGGGCGTCCTCGGCCGGGTCATCGAGGATGGCCCGATCCGGATGAGCGAGCTCGCCGCGGCTGGGCGCATGCAACCGGGGGCCCTCACCCGCCAGGTGCAGGCGCTCGAGGCCGAGGGCTATGTGCGGCGTCGCCCCGATCCCGCCGACGGGCGGGCCAGCGTGATCGCCGCCACCCGGGCCGGCTGCGCCGCGTACCGGAGGGTCGACGCGGCCACCGACTCGCTGATGGCCGAGCAACTCGCCGGCTGGACGCCCGAGCGACTCCACGCCCTGGTCGACCAGCTCGACCGCCTGGTCACGGACCTGCGCGCCGTTCCGCCCGGTCGACGCACCCGCTGACCCAGGCTTTCTGGAGCTCCCACGGGGGTTCGCCTTCTGACCGGTGTCCTGGGCGACGGATGGGCTGTCAGCCCGTGGCGAGCCAGCCATTGCGCTCATCACGAAACCGTCAGCCCGGTACCGGGCTCGGATTCCTCTCTTGCATCCATCCGCAGAATCTCCGCAGAGCCCCGGCTCCGCTCAGACCGACGCCGGGGCGCCTTCGGGGTGGTCGGCCGCCATGAGCGACACCGCCGAGGCCACGATGCCGGCGGTGTCGAGGCCGAGGTCGGCGAGGATGGCGTCGGGTTTGGCGTGGGGGAGGTACTGCGACGGGATGCCGAGCACCCTCACCCGGGGCTCGTGGCGGCCGACGGTGAGCTCGGCCAGACAGTCGGTGATCGTCATGCCGACACCTCCCTGGCGCAGGCCGTCCTCGCAGGTGACCACGTAGGGGTGGCGGCCGGCGTCGTCGAGCATGGCCGGGTCGAGTGGCTTCACGACCCGGGCGTCCCACAGGGTCACCGAGACGCCGTCGGCCTCGAGCCGGTCGGCGGCGGCCTCGGCGGCATCGAGCATCTTGCCGACGCCGATGATGCAGAGGTCGTTGCCGCGACGAAGCTGTCGGGCCTTCAACCCTGAGCCGACCTCACCGGGTGCCACCTGGCGGGCGGCGGTCTTGGCCCAGCGGATGGCCACCGGTCCGTCGGTGATGTCGAGCGCGTCGTGCAGCATCTGCCCGAGTTCCTGGTACGACGACGGAGCGAACACGGTCATGCCGGGCACCTTGGTGAGCAGGACCATGTCGAGGATGCCGTGGTGGGAAGGGCCGTCGTCGCCGGTCACCCCGGCGCGGTCGATACAGAAGATGACGGGCTGGCGATGCAGGCCCACGTCGAGGTTGACCTGGTCGATGGCCCGGGTGAGGAAGGTCGAGTACAGGGCGACGACGGGGCGTAGACCACCCATGGCCATGCCGGCCGCGGCGGTGACGGCGTGCTGCTCGGCGATGCCGACGTCGATCATGCGGTCCGGGAACCGTTCGCCGAAGGGCAGCAGGCCGGTGGAGTCGGGCATCGCCGCGGTGATGGCCACGATCTCGGGGTGCACCTCGGCCTCGGCGATGAGGGCTTCGGTGAAGGCGGCGGTGTAGCTGCCCGGCTTGGGTTGGCCGATGTCGTGCATGCGCTTGATCGGGTCGTTCTCGGCCGGCCCGTAGCCGCGGCCCTTCTGCGTGAGCACGTGCAGCACCTGCGGGCCGCTCATGTGGCAGGCGTTGCGCAGGGCCTCCTCGAGGGTGCGGATGTCGTGGCCGTCGAAGGGACCGGCGTAGCGGACGCCCAGGGCCTCGAAGAACGCGGTGGGCTCCCACAGCTCGCGGATGGCGGCCTTGGTGGCCTCCATGCCCCGCTCGGCCAACCCGCCGACCACCGGCATCTCGGCCAGCGTCTTCTCGAGTTTGGCCTGGCGGCGCATGTACACCGGGTTGTTGCGGATCTTCACCAGGCTCTCGCCCAGCTTGGAGATGGTGGGGGCGTAGGAGCGGCCGTTGTCGTTGAGGATGATGATGCAGTCCCGACCCGAGTGGCCGAGGTTGTTCAGGCCTTCGAAGGCCATGCCGCCGGTCATGGACCCGTCGCCGATGACGGCCACGACGCGTCGCCCGGAACCCTGCGGCGAGGCCTCGGCCGTGGCCAGGCCGTAGGCGTAGGAGAGCACGGTGGAGGCGTGGCTGTTCTCGATCCAGTCGTGCTCGCTCTCGGCCCGGCTGGGGTAGCCCGACATCCCCCCGGCGCGCCGGAGCGTGGTGAAGTCCTGGGCCCGGCCCGTGACGATCTTGTGGGGATAGGCCTGGTGCCCGGTGTCCCAGAGGATGATGTCTTCGGGCGAGTCGAACACCCGGTGAATGGCCAGGGTGAGTTCGACGACCCCGAGGTTCGAACCCAGGTGACCGCCATTGGCCGTCACCGCGTCGATGATGAGCTGGCGCATCTCTTCGGCGAGGACGTCGAGTTCCGCGTAGGAGAGGACTCGGAGGTCGGCGGGCGACGAGATGGTCTCGAGGATCATGAAGAGGTATTTTCCTTGGCGGCCGGGGAGCCGGCGAGGGCAGGGGTGCGAGCCGGGGGCTTCTTGTTCGCGGCGGTGCCGCAACGAGCGTCAAACGTATCCTCAACCTCGTTCCGTTTCACCATCACGGTCTGGATGACGACGGGGTCCGAGAGGTCGATCGTCACCGGGACGCGAGGCGTTGGCGATGCCCGACGGCGAAGGACGGCACGCCGAGCAGACTGACGGCCACGTTGACGAAGTAGAGGACGAGCCCGAGGGCCACCGCCTGCTCGGCCGGCACCCCGAGCGGCGTCAGGAAGACCACGAAGGCGGCTTCGCGGATGCCGAGCCCGGCGATGCCGATGGGAAGCACCTGGGCGATGAGCACCGCGGGGAAGAAGGCGAGGAGCGGGGTGAGGCCCATGTCGGCGATCCCGAGGGCCTCGGCCACCATGAGCGCCGCCACGCACAGCACGAGTTGGTAGACCATGCCCACGGCGATAACCCAGGCCGCGGCCAACGGATGGTGACGGAGGCGTTCGACGCCGAGGTGGACGGCTCCGACGAACCGGCGCCAGCCCGGCGCGGTGGTGAAACGACCACCGAAACGTCGGGTGTCGGCGAGGATCAGGATGCCCATGAGCCCGGCCAGGGTGCCGGCGGCCACGGCCAACGCCAGCAGCGTGGTCGGGCCGAGATCTCGGAGCCCGGGGTTTATCAGCAGGCCGAGGAAGGTGATCAGGGGCAGCACCAGCCATCCGCTGAGGCGTTCGAGTACCACCGAAGCGAACGTGTCGGCCGGCTCGCCGTTGTCCTTGCTCAGGCGCGAGACCCGCAGGACGTCACCGCCGACGGTGGTCGGCAGCACGTTGGAGACGAACTGGCCGGCGAAGGTGAGCGGGACCAGGCGCCGGAGGCCCGTGGGCATGTCGAGGGCCTGGAGGACCTTCTGCCACCGCAGCGCGGACAGGACCAGAGCGATCACTGTGAGCACTGCGGCGCCGGTGAGCAGGAGCCCACTCCGAGATGACCATTCGGGGATTATCGTTCCCCACTCGAACGGGGGCATGCGCCAATAGAGGACGCCCAGCATCGCCAGGCTGGCCCCGACGCGCAGGCCCAGAACGGTCCGACGCCGGGCTGGCGTGCGAGCCGGTGCCGTCGGATCGGGCAGGACGCCTTCGGACTCGGCGGTGAGGATCTGGGCCACGCCACATTCCGAGAGGTCGGCGCACTCGCGGCCGTGCGGGGCCGCATCACCGTCGGGCGACGGGGCGACGGGGGCCCCGGTCCCTGGTGAAGACGGATGCGGCCCCATGAGGAGAGTCTATGAACTCGGCCGGCGATGCGCTTCTCGGCGGTGCGACCGCGGACGATGGCGCCACCCCTCCCGGTACCATCGATCTCGACCGACTGGTCGCCCAGCTGCCGACCGAGGAGCAGGCGCGGGCCCGCAACGGTTTGGCCGGGCTCACCGTTGGCGAGATCCCGTTCGTGGTCTGGATCGACGGCGGGGGCCTCGTGCGACGGGTGCAGCTGCGACTCGACGACGTCACGTTGGGCCCCGACGCCGGTGGAACGGGTCGCGGCACCGTCGTGGTGACTGCCGACCTGCTCGATCCGAATCAGCCGGTCACCATCGACGTGCCCTCGGCCGGAGAGGTCACGCCCGTCGACTCGTTGCGCGGCGGCGGGCTCGGGGACTCCCCGATGCTGCCGAGGCTCGGGAACTGATCTTCTCGTCGCATCGGGGGCCTGGGAGCGAGGGTCCAGCGGGTGGGCCAGGTGCTTCCACCCCGCTCAGAGGCACTTGTCGACGAACCGCTGCGCGTCGACGATGACGCGCGTCACGCGGCCGACGGCCACGAGCCCTCGGTCGTCGCCGACCGACACGGTGAACGACACCCGGCGACCGTTCACCTTCTCGACCGTGGCCTCGGCGGTCACCTCGTGGCCGACCGCCGACGGGGCCAGATGATCGATCTGGACCTTCATGCTCACGGTGGTCTCGCCCGGCTTGAGTTCGCCGGCCACGGCTTCGACCGCCGCTTCCTCGCAGAGGGCGATGAGACGGGGGGTGGCCAGCACCGGCACCTCGCCGGAACGCAACGCGATGGCGGTGTCGCGGTCGGTCACGATCAGTTCGACACGGGCGCACTGGCCGACTTCTACGGGCATCGGCGGTACGCTACGTCGCTCACCCCCCTCGGGCCAGCCGCGGGCCCGACCGTCACGCCCGACCGTCTTCGCCGACAGAGGGTCCGTGGCCATCGCAGTAGTCCTTTCGTGCTCCGGATGGGGCACGAGACCCGACCCAGGAGGATCGTTCCGTGATCGACGAGGTCGTCATCGACCGGGTACTCGCCACCGCCCTGCGCACGGGTGGTGACTTCGCCGAGGTCTTCGCCGAGGACAAGCGCTCGTCGTCGGCCCTGTTCGACGACGAGAAGGTGGAGGAGCTCACCTCCGGTCGGGATCGTGGAGCCGGCATCCGGGTGGTGGTGGGCGACACCACCGGGTTCGCTCACACCGCCGATCTCACCGAGGCCGGTCTGATCGCCGCGGCCGACGCCGCGGCCGCGGCGGCTCGCGGTGGTGGCGGAGGTACCCAGGTCGTGGCCCTCACCCGGCGCACGGCCGACCGGGGCTATGCCATCGAGACCTATCCCGAGGACGTCGCCAAGGCTCGCAAGGTCGAGCTGCTCACCCGCGCCGACGAGGTCGCCCGCGCCACCGATGGGGCCATCACCCAGGTCTCGGTGAGCTACGGCGACAGTCGCCGACGCATCCTCGTGGCCAACTCCGACGGCGTCCTCGCCGCCGACGACACCGTGCGTACCTTCTTCGCGGTGAGCTGCGTCGCCACCGGCGACACCGGCATGCAGACGGGCAGGGAGAGCATCGGCCACACCGTCGGCTTCGAGCTGTTCGACATGTACGACATCGAGGAGCTCGCGTCGCGGGCCGCCGATCGGGCCCTGGTGAAGCTCCAGGCCCGACCTGCCCCCAGCGGGCAGATGCCCGTGGTCATCGCCAGCGGCGGCGGCGGCGTGCTGTTCCACGAGGCCTGCGGCCACGGCCTCGAAGCTGATCTCGTCGCCAAGGGGGCGTCGGTGTTCAAGGGGCGCGTGGGCGAACGGGTCGCCAGTCCCGGCGTCACCGTCGTCGACGACGGCACGATGCAACGCGAGTGGGGCAACCTCGCCATCGATGACGAGGGGAACCCCGCCCAGCGCAACGTCCTCATCGAGGACGGCTACCTCAGCGACTACATGTGGGATCTGCTGCGGGCCCGCAAGGAGGGCCGGGCCAGTTCCGGCAACGGCCGGCGTCAGAGCTATCAACACCTCCCGATGGTGCGCATGACCAACACCTACCTGTTGGCCGGCCACGACGATCCCGATGCCATCGTGGCGTCCACCGACAAGGGCGTGCTGGTGAAGCACCTCGGGGGTGGGCAGGTCAACACCGCCACCGGCGACTTCGTGTTCGGCATGACCGAGGCCTACCTGATCGAGGGTGGCAAGATCACCGAACCGCTCCGTGAGGGCAACCTCATCGGCAATGGCCCCGAGGTGCTGCAACGCATCGACGCTCTCGGCAACGACTTCGCCATGGGCCCTCCGGGTACCTGCGGCAAGGACGGCCAGGGTGTGCCGGTGGGTGACGGCGTGCCCACCCTCCGGGTGTCGAGTCTCACCATCGGCGGCACCGCCGCGTGAGCGACCTGCTCGACATCGCCGATCGGATCGTCGCCCTGGCCGCCGACGGCGAACAGGTCGAGGCTGTGGTCGTCCGGGGCCTCGATACCGAGATCAAGGTGTACGAGGCCGAGGTGGAGTCGTTGTCGTCGGCGCAGTCCCAGGGCGTCGGCGTGCGGGTCGTGGTGGGGGGACGCCAAGGGTTCGCCTACGCCGGCACCCTCGACGCCGAGGTGATCGGCGAGACCCTCGCCGAGGCCCGCGACAACGCCCGCTTTGCCACGATCGACGAGTGGGCCGGCCTGGCCGAGGCCGACGGGGTCGCCGTCGCCGACCTCCGCCTCTACCGCAACGCGCTGGCCGACAGCTCGACCGACGCCAAGGTCGCGCTCGCCGTCGAGCTCGAGCGGGCAGTGCGCGCCGCCGATCAGCGCATCTCGGGAATCGAGTCGGCCGAGTACGTCGACTCACTTTCCGAGGCTGCCATCGCCACCACGACGGGCATTCGCAGCGTCGGCCGCGAGACCAGTTGCTACGTGGCCACCTACGCCATGGCCAGCGAGGGCTCCGACACCCAGACGGGTTTCGGCTTCTCGGTCGGTCGCGAGTTGGCCGAACTCGATGTGGCCCGAGCCGCGGCCGACGCCGCCGACCGGGCCACCCGCCTGCTCGGCGCGCAGAAGCCGCCGAGCGAACGGGTGACCGTGGTGCTCGACCCCTGGGTCACCGCCCAGTTCCTCGGCCTTCTCGGCTACACCTTGAGCGGTGAGGCCGTGCTGAAGGGACGTTCGCTGTTCGCCGACCGCCTCGGTGAGCAGGTGGCGTCACCGCTCGTCACCCTGGTCGACGACCCCACCGACCCACGGGCCTTCACCGCCACCGACACCGACGGCGAGGGCCTGGCGGCGCGGCGCAACGTGCTCATCAGCAACGGCCACCTCGACCGCTTCGTGCACAACGCCTACACAGCCCGTCGCGCCGGTACGGCGAGCACGGGCAACGCGGTGCGGGGCTACTCCTCCACCCCGGGGGTGGGGTGCATGGCCGTCTCGATGCGCCCGGGAACCGCCACGCAGGCCGAGCTCGTGGCCTCGGTCGGCGACGGCGTGCTGGTGCAGGACGTCTCGGGGCTCCACTCCGGCGTCAACCTCGTGTCGGGAGACTTCTCCACCGGCGCCGAGGGCCTGCGGATCCGGGGTGGCGAACTGGCGGAGCCGCTACGCGAGTTCACGATCGCCTCCACCCTTCAGCGCATGCTCCACGACGTCACCGCCGTGGGTGGCGACCTCCAGTGGCTGCCCATGAACGCATCCGGGGTGAGCCTGGTCATCGCCGACGTCACCGTCTCCGGCGCATGACCGCTCTCCACCCTCGCGTCGATGCCCCGGACGACGAGTGCGCCGACCTTCTGGCCGTGGCCACCGACGTGGCCCGGAGAGCAGGAACCGACGAGCAGGTCGAAGCCTTCGTGGGTCGATCGTCGTACACGAGTGTGCGGGCCCACGCCGGTGCGATCGAGTCGCTGTCGTCGGCCACCACCGCCGGAATCGGGATTCGGGTGGTGCGTGACCATCGCCAGGGCTTCGCGTGGGCCGGCAGCCTCGACCCCGATGTCATCGCCGAGACCCTCGCCGACGCTCGCGACAACGCCCTCTTCGCCGAGCCCGACGACTGGGTCGGCCTGGCCGAGCCCGATGGTGTGGCCCCGGTGCCGTTCGACCCGTTCGACCCGGCCGTCGCCATCCTCCCCACCGATCGCAAGGTGGAGCTGGCCCTCGACCTCGAGGCTCGGGTCCTTGCTGGCGACTCGCGTATCACCGGTGTGCGGGTGGCATCGTTCTCGGACTCCAGCCAAAGGGCCGCGGTCGCCACCAGCACCGGCATCACCGGATCGGGCCGGTCGGCCTGGTGCTCGATGGGGGTGATGGCGCTGGCCACCGACGGCGCCGAGACCTACACGGGCTCCGGGTCCACCGTCGGGTTCCGTCCCGACGACCTCGACCTCGACGAGGCCGCCGGCGATGCGGTGGTGCGGGCCGTCCGGCTCTTCGGAGCCCGCCCCGTGCCGTCGCAGCGCCTGGCCGTGGTGCTCGAACCCCGCCTCGCCGCCGCCGTCGTGGGTCTCCTCGGCGGCACCCTCGCGGGCGACCGGGTACTGAAGGGCCGCTCGCCCTTCGCCGACCGGTTGGGCGACACCATCGCCGTGGCCGGGCTCACGCTCGTCGACGACCCCACCGACCACCGTTCTTACGGCGCCGACACGTTCGACGGCGAAGGGCTGGCCTGTCGTCGCAACGTGCTCGTGGCCGACGGCGTCTTGCAGGGCTACCTCTACGACACGGCCACCGCGAGGCGGGCGGGCACGGCCAGTACGGGGTCGGCGGTTCGAGGCGTCTCCTCCACGCCGTCGGTGGGCTGTCAGGCCCTGGCCCTGGCCCCCGGGGCCGGTACGCACGAGGAACTGCTCGCCTCTGTCGACCTCGGTCTCTACGTGCAGTCCATGACCGGTTGGCACTCCGGCGTGAACGCGGTCAGCGGCGACGTGTCGGTCGGCGCCGAGGGCCTGATGATCCGCGACGGCCAACTGGCCGAACCGGTGCGTGAGGTCACCGTCGCCTCCACCCTGCAACGGCTGCTGCTCGGTATCACCGCCATCGGCGCCGACGTCGAGTGGCTGCCGGGCGGAACGGGATGCCCCACGCTGGTCATCGCCGACGTGAGCCTCGGCGGCACCTGAGCGCTCGGCGCCCCGGCGGCGCTCAGATCGTTCCGGCGGCGAGCAGCCCGATGGTGATGACTGCGACCACCAGCCGCTCCCAGCCGAAGATGGCCAGGCTGCGCGTCTGCAACCAGCTCACCATCCACTTGACGGCGAGGGCGGCGGCCGCGAACGCGAAGAGCAGGCCGATGAGCGGGTCGATCACCCCGTAGGCGTCGACGACGGTCGATCCGTTCTTGGCTCCCTCGTAGAGGGTGGCTCCGGCGAGCGTGACCAGACCGAGCAGGAAGCTGAACTCGACCGCGGCCGCCAGCGTCGATCCGATGGCGAGGGCGGCGAGGATCGTCACGAGGCTGCGGCTGGTGCCTGGCCACATGGCGATCACCTGCGCGGCCCCGATGATGAGCGCCTGCTTCGGGCCGATGTGGGTGAGGCTCAGGCCCGGTCGGTCGGCGCGGACCTTGTCGGCGATGGCCAGGATCAGGACTCCCCCGGCGATCCAGGCGGCTACCACCGGCCAGGGTCCGAGCAGGTTGTCCTTGATGGGCTTTTCGAACAGGACTCCGATGACGACGGCGGGCGCAGTGGCGCACACCAGGGCGATGAGCAGGCGTCGGCCGTCGACATCACGACCGAACAGGCCGGCGACGATGGTGGCGATGCGACGCCGGTAGAGCACCAGTACGGCGAGGATGGCGCCGAACTGGATGGCGATCAGGTACGAGTCGGCGGCGTCCTTGGTGGCGGGGTCCTCGCCGATGCCGAGCAGTCGTTGGGTGATGAGGAGGTGGCCGGTCGAGCTGATTGGGAGGTACTCGGTCACGCCCTCGACCACGCCGAGCACGGCGGCCTTCCATCCCGTCATCTCGGAGTCGGCGGCCTGCACGTCGGTCTCGTCGGTCGACGAGGTCGTGGCCGCGGGGCCCGGCCCGCCGGTGAGGGTGACGGTTGGGCTGTCCTGGGCTCTGACGGCCCGTTGGTCGCCGAGTACGAGCCCGGTCAGGGTCGCGAGACCGAGGGCGACCAGGACCACGAGGGCGATCGGGCGGGCGACGAATCGTCCCCACGGGGGACGGGAGACGCGGCTGAGGTCGGGCACGACGACGTACGCTACCGCTGGTCGCGAACCTGTCTCGGGCATGCGGATCGGGCCCTTTCCAGCCCGGTGGAGGTCGGCCTAGTGTGGGTTCCTTCCCCCTCGTGTCCCCTCCCTGCGGAGGAGTTCTCTTGGGTTCTGTGTCATTCACGCCCCGTCGTCGGGCTCGCCTTCGGCGTCGGCGCCCTCCGGCCCGGTGGTTGGCTGCGGCCGTGCTGGCCGTGGTGGCGGGAGCGGTGGCGGCCCACGTGGTCGGCGATGCCGAAGCCACCCGCCAGGCCTACGCCACCCGGCGGTCGGTGCCGGTCGTGGTTCGTGATCTTGCTCCCGGTGCCGCGATCACCTCGTCCGACGTGGAGTTCCGTGATCGGCCCGCGGTCGCTGTGCCCGACGGTGTGGCCGCGGAGCCGATGGGACGGGTCGTGCGGGACCGGCTTCTCGCAGGAGAGGTCGTCGTCGAGGCCCGCCTGGCGGGCTCTGGTAGTGGGCCCGGCGCTCTGTTGTCGCCCGGTCGACGAGCCCTGGCACTGCCGCGAGACGAGGTCAGGGTCCAACTGACGATCGGCGATCGGGTGGACGTGTTGGCGCCCGACGCCCTCGCCCCGGCGGGTGGCTCGGCCACGGCCCGGCGGGTGGCGCGCGCCGCCGAGGTCCTCGCCGTCGACGACACCACGCTGACGGTGGGCGTGCAGAGCGTCGAGGCGCCGGCCGTGGCCCGGGCGGTGCTCGACGGGGCGGTGGCGGTGGCGCTGGTGGCCCCGGCCCCCTGAAGAGCGGCTTCAGGCGGCGCTGGTGGTCGACGATCCGCCCGAGCCGGTGCCGGGGCTGGAGTCGGCCTTCTTGGCCGTCGACGCGGCAGGCTCCGACTTCGATGACGAGTCGCTCGACGACGCCGCGGATTCAGAGCTCTTCGTGGAGTCGCCGGACTTCGCCGTGTCGTCGGTCTTGGTGGTCGTCGAGCTGCCCCGTGTGTCGTTCTTGTAGAAACCGCTGCCCTTGAAGGCGATGCCCACCGACCCGAAGAGCTTCTTCAGCACGCCCCTGCAGCTCGGGCACTCGGTCAGGGGGTCGTCGGTGAAGGCCTGCTGTGCCTCGAGCTCGTCACCGCAGTCTCTACAGCGGTACTCATAGGTGGGCATCCGTCGTCCTCCGCGGTTGCTGCCGGTGGGGTGCTTCGCTCGTCGCTGGCACTCTCTGCGGGCGACTGCCAGCATACCGAAGGCGGATCATGGTCCGCATCTCCCCCGGTCACCGTCCTTCGTGGCCACGACCGTGGCCTCTACGATGCGACCGAAGACGCCCACGAGTCTCGAGAGGGAGAGGTCCGAGCTGTGCCGAGATCGCGTGTCACCAAGGCGGTCATCCCGGCCGCGGGCCTCGGGACCCGCTTCCTGCCGGCCACGAAGGCCCAGCCGAAGGAGATGCTGCCGATCGTCGACAAGCCGGCGATCCAGTACGTGGTCGAAGAGGCAGTGCGGGCGGGCATCGACGACATCCTCATCATCACCGGCCGGGGTAAGCGCACCCTCGAAGACCATTTCGACCGCAACTTCGAGCTCGAGTACTACCTCGAGCAGAAGGGCAAGACCGATGATCTGGCCGACATCCAGGCTCTCGCCGAGATGGCCGACATCCATTACGTGCGCCAGGGTGAGCCACTCGGTCTCGGCCACGCGGTGTCGGTGGCGCGCAAGCACGTCGGCGACAACCCGTTCGTGGTGATGCTCGGCGACGACATCATGGTCGACGACTCCACCGTGCTCGCCGACATGATCCGCACCTACGAGCAGTACGGCCGGTCGGTGGTGGCGTTGTCGGAGTTCCCTCCCAGCGAGATCTCGGCCTACGGCTGTGTGGACCCGGAGATTCTCACCGCCGACCTGGTGCAGCTGCGCGGCATAGTGGAGAAGCCCGCCCCGGAAGACGCCCCGTCCAACCTCGCGGTCATGGGTCGTTACGTCTTCACTCCGGAGATCTTCGATGCCCTCGAGCACGTGCAGCCCGGGGTGGGGGGCGAGATCCAGCTCACCGACGCCATCGCCCTCCTGCTCGACGACCAGACCGTCTACGGCTGGGTCTTCGGTGAGGGCCGCTACGACATCGGCAAGAAGCTCGACTTCCTACGGGCGACGGTCGAGCTGGCCCTCGACCGGCCCGACCTCGGTCCGGAGTTCCGCCGATTCCTCGTCGACCTGGTCGACAAGCGCGACCTGCGGTGATCCCTCTCGACGAGGCGCGGGCCTTCGTCCTCTCGGGCAGTGTGTGCGGGCCCACCGTCAGCCTCGCGCTCCCCGACGCGCTCGGCGCGGTGTTGGCCGAGGCCGTGGTGGCAGGGGAGGCGGTGCCCCCGTTCGCCAACACGGCGATGGACGGGTTCGCAGTGCGAGGGGCGGACACCATCGGCGCCGACACCCAGCATCCGGTCGAGCTCCGCGTCGTCGGCACGGTGCGCGCCGGTATGTCGGGCACCGACACCCTGGTCGGGGCGGGTGAGGCCGCCCGGATCATGACCGGGGCGCCCATGCCCCCCGGAGCCGACGCGGTGGTGATGGTGGAGGCCACCGCGGCCGACGATTCCTCGGGAACGGTCGCCGTGCGGGCCGAGGTCGCACCGGGGCGCCACGTACGCCCGGTCGGCGACGACATCGAGGTGGGTGACGTCGTCGCGCCCGCAGGGACCGTGCTCACCGCCGGGCACCTGGGGCTGCTGGCCACCGTGGGCGTCACCGAACTCTCGGTTGTGCGCCGGCCGGTCGTCGGCGTTCTCTCCACCGGGGACGAGCTGGTCGAGGGCGGCCGGCCGCTGTCGCCCGGACAGATTCGCGACTCCAACCGGCTGGCCCTGCGTTCGCTGCTCGGTGTGAGCGGTTTCGAGGTCGTCGATCTGGGTCTCGTCGCTGACGACGAGTCGGCGATCGAGGCGGCATTGCGAGACGGCGTGGCCCGATGTGATGCCCTGGTCACCAGCGGTGGGGTGAGCATGGGGGACTTCGACTTCGTGAAGGTGGTGCTCGACCGCATCGGCGCCATGCGCTGGATGCAGGTCGCGATCAGGCCGGCCAAACCGCTGGCCTTCGGCACCGTGGCCCGCCCCGACGGCACCCTGGTGCCCGTCTTCGGCCTGCCCGGGAACCCGGTGTCCTCGCTGGTGAGCTTCGAGCTGTTCTGCCGTCCGGCCCTTCGCCAGATGGCGGGCCGGACCGGTGTCGACCGATTCCGGCCCGCAGTCTCGGCCGTCGTCGACGAGGCCCTCTCTCGCCAGCCCGACCAGAAGGTGCACTTCGCCCGTGTCCTGGTCCATCACCGCCACGACGACGGCCGGTACCACGCGCGTTCGGCCGGGCCCCAGGGGTCGCACCAACTGACGGCGATGGCGGGGGCGCAAGGGCTGGCCGAGCTCCCCGACGGGCCCTCGCTCGACGTGGGGTCGACGGTGACCGTGCACCTGCTCGACTCCGCCCTCGGGTTCTGAGCAGGCGGACGGCGGGGCCGACCGCCAGGCCAACCAGTACGCTCGGGTTCCTATGGCGCCGTCGATCCCGGATCGCTCCACCCCTGACTCGCTGGTCGACGACTTCGGACGCGTCCACCGAGACCTGCGCATCTCCGTCACCGACCGGTGCAACTTCCGGTGCACGTACTGCATGCCGGCCGAGGGCATGCCCTGGTTGCCTCGCGATGAACTGCTCACCTACGAAGAGCTGACGCGGGTCGCTCGGGTCTGCGTCGAGCGTTTCGGCTTCGACGGCATCCGTCTCACCGGGGGTGAGCCCACCGTACGCGCCCACCTGCCCGTCCTCGTCGAGAAGTTGGCGGCCCTCGATGTCGACCTGGCCATCACCACCAACGGGGCCACCCTCCGTCTGGTGGCCCACGACCTTGCCGAAGCCGGGCTCCGGCGCATCAACGTTTCCTGCGACTCCCTGCGCCCCGAGCGGTTCGCCGAGATCACCAAGCGCGACGAGCTCGCCCGCGTGCTCGACGGCGTCGATGCGGCCATCGAGGCGGGGCTGGCGCCGGTGAAGATGAATGTCGTCGTCATGCGGGGCGTCAACGACGACGAGATCGTCGACTTCGCGATCTACGGCCGTGAGCGCGGGGTGGTGGTGCGCTTCATCGAGTTCATGCCCCTCGACGCCCAGGGGGCGTGGACGAACGACCAGGTGGTGAGCCAAGCCGAGATCGTCGCCACGATCGACGCCGTCTTCCCGCTCGAAGGGGTGGGCCCGACCGAGCGTGGTTCGGCCCCGGCGGACCGGTGGCGCTATCGCGATGGTGGCGGCGAGGTCGGGGTGATCCCGAGCGTCACCCAGGCCTTCTGTGAGTCCTGCGACCGGGTTCGCCTCACCGCCGAGGGGATGCTGCGCCACTGCTTGTTCGCCACCCGCGAGCTCGACCTCCGGTCGCCATTGCGGGCCGGCGCCTCCGACGACGACCTGGCCGACGCCATCAGGGCCGAGGTGGGGGCCAAGTGGGCCGGCCACCAGATCAACCAGGTCCACTTCATCCGACCCTCCCGGTCGATGAGCCAGATCGGCGGCTGACCGCCGCGCCCGATCCACCGACGACTCATCTTCGGGAGCGCCGGGGCCGCCTACACTCGGCGCTCATGTCCGATCGTGGTCTCACCCATCTCGACCCCCTGGGTCGAGCCCGGATGGTCGATGTCACTCCCAAGGAGGTCACCCACCGTCGGGCGATCGCTCGGGGAAAGGTCTTCATGCAGCCCGACACCACGTCGCTCATCGCCCGTGGGTCGGTCACGAAGGGCGACGTGCTGGCCGTGGCCCGCGTGGCCGGCATCCAGGCGGCCAAGAAGGCGCCCGACCTCATTCCCCTCTGCCACCCGTTGCTGGTCGGTTCGGTCTTCATCAACTTCCGTATCGAGGACCGCTACATCGAGGTCGAGGCCCAGGTCGAGACCGTCGACCGCACCGGTGTCGAGATGGAGGCCCTCACGGCCTGCACCGTGGCCGCATTGACCATCTACGACATGTGCAAGTCGGCCGATCGATCGATGGTGATCGGTGACGTCACGTTGTGGGAGAAGACCGGCGGACGTTCGGGGACCTACCGGCGCGACCCTCTCGCCGGCATCGACGGGGGTGGCCTCGAGGGCCTCGGTGGGCTCTCGGGCACCGATGACGACCTCGGGCTGGGCCTCGACCTCGACGACGAGCGGTGAGACACCGAAACCCCCTGTGGCGACGGTCACGGCGAGGTGAACGTCGGTTGTCCGCAGTGGAACCGGCTCGGGCTTCGTAGTAGAACCGTAACGTTCCGACTCGAACCGACCGCGGGCGTCGACCGGGCATCCACCGCCTGGATTCCGGTCACCGCTACGGTCCCGATCACCGAAAGCGAAGGCCCGGAGCGTGACATTCGTGGTTTTGGTCATCCTCGCGCTGGTGTGGGCGTTGTATCTGGTGTCGTGGCTGCGTTCGCGCCAAGAGACCAGGAGCGTCAACTCGATCTCGTCGTTCAGCCGGCATCTCTCCGTGCTCGAGCGCACCGCCCCGGGAGCGCGGCAAGGCGCTGACTTCGGTGCCGCCCGGGCGCGGGCGGGCCTGGCGCCGGTCGGCGTGGTCCGGCGGCCCACGCTGTCGCCGGCCAGGAAGCGTCGCAAGGACGTCCTCACCGGCCTGCTGGCGGCTTCAGCCACCACGGCCGTGGCTGCCCTCCTCGTCGGCGGGATGTTCCGGTTGCTGTTCGTGCTGGTGCTGGCCCTCACCGTCGGCTACGTGGCCCTGCTGGCCCAGGCCCAGAAGCGGGCCTTGGAACAGCAGAGCAAAGTACGCCATCTCGGTCGAGGCGACGAGTGGGAGACCGACGGAACCTACGGCGGGACCGCCGCCCAGCTGCGTTACGCAAGCGTCCAGCGCTGACCCGCACACTCGAGTCGATCGGGTACGGCCTCGACCTCAGCTCGGACCGGAGGTGGTTTCCATCGTCGAACCCGGCGGGGATCGACGAGCCACCCCGGACGCGACGATGGCGCCCCCGGGGTGGTGGGCGCCATCGACGTCAGGGGGATCTCGTCGCAATTGCGTCAGCAGCAGGTCTATCTCTCCTGCATGAACTCGTGCACCACCCACAGGCGCCCGTCACCGCCCTGAACGACGCCGGTGCCCACCTTGTTGTAGGCCCCGAGGATGTTGGCGCGGTGGGGCGTCGAGTTCATGAACGCGATGTGGGCCTGTTCCAGGGACCAGGCGAAGCCGACGTTCTCGCCCAGGCGGGACCACGTCGTGGACCAGTTGCCGTCGGTCAGGTTCGAGTGTGACAGGAAGTTTTGGCGGTTGAGCTGGTCGGCCCAGGCCTGGGCCTTGAAGTGCAGCATCGAGTTGAACTCGAGCGGGGCCAGCCCCCGCTGGGCTCGGGACCCGTTGATGAGGTCGGCAGTGCGGTACGCCTCAGGGGTGCAGGCCCCGAGCAGGAGGCCGAGCAGGAGCGCCAAGGCGGCCACGCCGCCGATCCGGCGGGTGCGCCGCCGGGAAGGCCGGGTCGAGGACGGAGCTGTGACGAGCGTCGGAGGAGCCATGGTCCAGTTGTCGACCCCACCGCCGCTCACCTTTAGCGTTTGGGCCACTGCGGAGGGTGCGGCGCAGGGAAACGGTCACCCCGGCGACGCTCTTCGGGATCACACTTGCGGTCGCTCTGGCCTCTGATCGTGGATTCCCGGCGGGCTGGGCCCGCGGGTAACGTGAAGCCCCCTGCGGGGGTGTAGCTCAGTTGGCTAGAGCGCTACGTTCGCAACGTAGAGGTCGGGAGTTCGATTCTCCTCACCTCCACCGCTGATGGTCTGATCGATGCGAAGGCCCGACCACCGAACCGGACCTCGCATCGATCAGGGTCGAGCAGGTCCAGGCTCGGAGGGCCTCGAGGAGGCGGATGCGCGAGACGCGGCGGGCCGGCGCCACTGACGCCAGGAAGCCGACGGCCACGCCGATGGCCAGGATCGTCGCCAGGGTGGCGGGGCGGAGGCTGAACCCCGCATCGAGGGTCCTGGTCATGGTGAAGGCGAGAAACACACCGGCCACCAGACCGGTCAGGGTGCTGACCATCGAGATCAGGACGGCCTCGAGACGAACCATGCGCCGGACGTCGCGGGGGAGCATGCCGACGGCGCGCAGCATGCCGATCTCGCTCCGCTGCTCGAAGATCGAGAGACTCAGGGTGTTCACGATGCCGATCAGGGCGATGATCACGCTCATGCTGAGCAGAGCGATGACGGCGTTGATGAGAAAGTTGAAGAGCGATTCGAGGGCTTCACCGAAGGCGTTCCCCCGGGTGACGATGATGTTGGCGTAGTCGGCCGTCAGCGTGTCGAGGGCGTCACCGACCTGGCTGGTGTCGGTGGCGTCCGAGGTCACGAAGACGGTGCTGGGCGCGACGGTACCGAACAGCTTCTCGAAGGTGGCAGGGCTGACCAACGCCTGGATGGTGAGGGTGGTGATGGAGAACTCGAGTTCGGCCGAGACAGGGAGCGTGGTGGCCGTCGCGCCGACCGACATGACGACGACCGTGCGCGTCGCGGGCGAGGACGGGGTAGCGGTGCTGGTGGGGCCCGGGCCGGGAGCGGCACTCGCGAAGGGCGACAACGCGATTCCCCCTGCGGTGAGCGAGTCGAGCGAGCCCGAGGTGGTGTCGAGGCCGGTGGCTTTCTCCAGCGCCGTGGGGTCGGCTCCCGAGATCGTCGTCTCGGTCCCATCGATGGTCGCGAGCGCCGAGGTGATGGGGACGACGCCGGTGACGCCGTCGATCCCCGACATCTTGCTGATCAGGTCGGCATCGACCCTGCCCTCGGTGGCCGACACGGTGATGGCGTCCGACGTCAGTTCGTTCACCTGCTCGACGGTCCAGTCGCGCAGGGTGCCTCCCGCCGTGGACACGAACGTGACGAGCAGGACACCGATGACGAGGGCGTTGGCGGTGGCCGCGGTCCGGCGGGGATTACGGATCAGGTTGTCGCTGGCCAACCGGCCGGCCAGGCCCACCGATCGAGTGAGGGCGCGGGCCAGGTGGGCGAAACCCGCGGCCAGGATGGGTCCGCCGATCAGCACCCCCATCACGAACACGAACGCGCCGAAACCGAGCAGGAGACCCTGAGCGGCGCTGGACCCGACGAGGAGGAGGGTGGCTCCGCCACCGAGGAGAGCGACGGAGACCACCGTGCGCACTGTCGTGGATCGGACGGGGCGAGCCGAACCTGACCGCAAGGCCTCGACGGGAGGCGTGCGGGCCGCCCGCCAGGCCGGCGCCAGCACCGAGGCGATGGTGATCAGGGTGCCGCCGAGCAGACACGCGACGACCGTGCCGGCGGTGACGGTGACACCGATGCCGGTGAGGGAGATGCCGAACCGCGAGAGGATCGGGGGCAGGGCCAGAGTGAGGACGATGCCCACCGCCACCCCGAGCACGCTGCCCAGGAGCCCGATCACCAGCCCCTCGGTTCGGACCGAGTGGTTCACCTGCTTCGGGGTCGCGGCGATGGCCCGGAGCAGGCCCAACTCGCGGGTGCGTTGGGCGACCACCACGGAGAACGTGTTGTAGATCACGAAGGCGCACACGAAAAGTGCCAGGAGCGAGAAGGCGACGAGCACTGGCCGGAGCAGGTCGGCGATGGCGTTGGCCTGGCCCTGCCCCTCGTCGAGGAAGACGGCCCGACTCAGGACCTCGTACCCGGCCGGTGTCACCTTCTCAACCGAGGCCACCAGTTCGGTCTGCCCCTCGCCTGTCGTGGCGCCCCGTACGGGCACGCGCGTGTAGCTGGGGGTCCCGTCGCCGAGCAGCGCGAAGGCCCAGGAGGAGGCCACGGAGATCGTGCCGTCCCGGCCAAAGGTGGCGTTGTCGCCGAACTCGGTGATGCCCACGACGGTTGCGCTCTGCTTCCCGGTGATGGTGACCAGGTCGACGGTGGCGCCCACAGTGGCCTCGACACGATCGGCCGTGGCCTGGTCGAGGGCCAGCTCGGCCTGGGCGCTCGGCGCCCGGCCGTTCACGATGCGGAGGGGGTTCAGCGCCGCGTCGGTACTCCACAGCGAACCGATGGTCCCTGACGAGACGGGTTTGGCCGTCTTCGGGTCGATCACCGACAGGCTCCCGTCGAGCTCGCCGGCGGCACCATCCACTCCGGGTGCCGAGGTGATCGTCTCGAGCAGCGAGTCGGGGATCAGCGGCTCGATGGTCGAGGCGGTGGGGTCGGGCTGCACGGTTGCGGCTACGTCTGCGTACTGGGTCGCCGCATCACCCTGGAGCGACGACCGGATGGAGTCGGTGACGATGAGACCGGCGGCGAGAAAGCCGACCCCGGTCACGATGGCGACCAGGGTCGCCGTGTAGCGGGCCTTGTTGGCGCGGAGGCCCCTCAGGGCGATGGTGAGTACGGTTCAGCCCCGGAACTGCTTCATGCGGTCGAGCAACCGATCGTGGGTGGGCTCGGCCATCTCGTCGACGATGCGTCCGTCAGCGAGAAACAGGATCCGATCGGCGAACGCCGCCGCCCGCGGATCGTGGGTGACCATCACCACCGACTGGCCGAGATCGTCGACGGCCTCGCGCATGAACTGGAGGATCTCGCCGCCGGTGTGGGAGTCGAGGTTGCCGGTGGGCTCGTCGGCGAACACGATCTCGGGTCTGCTCACCAGAGCCCGGGCCACGGCCACCCGTTGCTGTTGCCCTCCGGAGAGCTCCCGACGGCAGGTGGCCCACGCGGTCGCCGAGCCCGACGGTGTCGACGATGGTGGTCAGGTAGTCACGGTCGACCGGGCGCTTGGCGAGGGCGCGGATCTCGCTGGCGCCCGAGCCGTAGATCTTCGTGGCCGCCAGCGTTCGCGCTGCCGCGATGACGGGTGGGGGCGGGAGTTCGTCGAGCCTGGGATCGGTGGTCGTCATCCGGTGCGCCGCCAGCCCGCCGTGCTCAGGCCAGGCGCTCGACGATCATGGCCATGCCCTGACCGCCGCCGACGCACATCGACTCCATGCCGATGGTACCGCCGGTGTCCTCGAGGCCGTTGAGCAGCGTGGCCATGATGCGGGCGCCGGTCATGCCGAACGGGTGGCCGAGGGCGATGGCGCCGCCGTTCACGTTGAGTTTGTCCCAGCTGATCCCGAGGTGCTTGGCCGACGGCACCACCTGCGCTGCGAAGGCCTCGTTGATCTCGACCAGGTCGATGTCGTCGATGGTCATGCCGGCGCGGGCCATGGCCTGGCGGCAGGCCTCGACGGGGCCGAGGCCCATGATCTCGGGGTCGAGGGCGCTCACGCCCGAAGAGATGACCCGGGCCAGGGGGGTGAGGCCGAGCTCGCGGGCGCGAGAGTCGCTCATCACGATCACCGCAGCGGCGCCGTCGTTGAGCGGGCAGGCATTGCCGGCGGTCACGGTGCCGTCGGGGCGGAAGACCGGCTTGAGCTCGGACAGCTTCTCGACGGTGGTCCCGGCCCGGATGCCGTCGTCGCGGGTGATGGTGACGGGGTTGCCGTCGGCGTCGACGGTGTCGATGGGCGTGATCTCTCGTTCGAAGAACCCCCGCTCGAGCGCGGCGGTGGCCCGCTGCTGGGAGAGGGCGGCGAACTGGTCCTGCTCGAGCCGGGTGACGTGCTCGAGCTGAGCCACGTTCTCGGCGGTCTGGCCCATGCCGAGGTAGTAGTCGGCGATGCCGTCGAACGGTGTCCATGTCGCCGCACCACCCGAGGCCCGCTCGGCGGTACGGGCCTCGGCGGGGGCCATCCTGGCGTTGTGCGTGCCGGGGAGGCCGTCGGACATGCCGGACATGAACTGGCTCACGGTTTCCACCCCGGCGGCCATGAACACGTCGCCCTCGCCGGCCTTGATGGCGTGCGCGGCCATGCGGATCGACTGCAACGACGACGAGCAGTAGCGGTTGATCGTGACGCCGGGGACGTGACCCATGCCGGCGAGCTCGGACACGACCCGGGCCATGTTGTAGCCCTGCATGCCGGCGGGCTGGGCACAGCCCAGGATGATGTCCTCGACGGTGCTGGCATCGAGCTCGGGCACCTTGTCGAGGGCGGCGCGGATGATGGTGGCGGCGAGGTCGTCGGGACGGACCTTGGTGAGCGAACCCTTGTTGGCCCGACCGATCGGGGTGCGGGCGGTCGAGACGATCACGGCTTCGGTCATCGGGGGCTCCTCGGGTCGGCGAGACGGTTGGCGGTGGGAGACCGCTGTCGTCATGGGTCGGTCAGCGCTCGGTGCTGCCGTTGGGCGAGGTTCCTGTCTAGCGCGACCTCAGCCCTACCGGTAACCGATCGGCAACTTGGGCCAGGGCGTCTCCTGGTGTCGCGCCGACGTTCCCATTGGGGTAGAACAATCATTCCGATTCTGACGGGGGAGACGACACCCATGGTCATGTCCATCCTGCGCTTCGACATGCGCGCTCCGGGTAAGACCCGAGCCGAGATCCAGGCCATGTACGGCGCTGGTCTCGACATGGCGGAGTTCGCCGACGCCAACGGCTTCGAGATCTGTGTGCTGTCCGAGCACCACGCCAGCCCCGACAACTACATGTCCTCGCCCCTGATCATGGCGGCGGGGATCGCCGGGCGGACCAAGAACATCATGATGAGCATCCAGGCCCTGCTCGTCCCCGAGCACGATCCGGTGCGACTGGCCGAGGACCTCGCCACGCTCGACCACATCTCGAAGGGTCGCATCACCTTCACCACCGGCCTCGGTTACCGGCCGATCGAGTACCACCTGCTCGGCAAGGAGTGGAAGCGCCGGGGCAAGCTCCTCGACGAGGCGCTCGACACGATGCTCAAGGCTTGGAGCGGCGAGCCGTTCGAGTTGCGGGGCGAGACGGTCCAGGTCACCCCGCCCCCGTTCACCGACCCGTACCCCATGTTCTTCGTCGGTGGTTCGGGTAAGGCCGCGGTCGAGCGGGCCGCCCGGTTCGGGCTCAGCGCCCAGCTCGCGGCCAACGATCCCTCGCTGGCCGAGCACTATGCCGCCGAGTGCGCGCGCCTCGGCACCACTCCCGGGATGTGCCTGATGCCGGCCGAGAAGACCACGGGCTGTCTGTTCATCAGCGAGGACCCCGAGCGCACGTGGGCGGAGGTCGGGCCGTCGATGTTGCACGACGCCGTCACCTACAAGTCGTGGCAGACGCCCGACATCCGCTCCGCCGTCAGTACCGACGCCGACACGGTCGAAGACCTCCGGAAGGGTCACATCTACAAGGTGCTCACCCCGGACGAGGCGGTCGCCTTCGCCGGGGAGCAGGGCCCGTTCGGGGGCATGGTGCTCATGCCCCTCGTCGGCGGCGCCGACATCGCCCACGGCTGGGCCAGCCTCGAGCTGTACGTCGACAAGGTCCTCCCCCGCATCCGAGCGACGGCCTGATCGGTGGCGGTCGATCTCACCGCTCTCCTCGAGCCCACGACGACGGCCGTCATCACCTCCGAGTGCCAGAACGGGGTCCTCGGCCCCGCGTCGGCCTTGCCCGACCTTGCCGCGGCGGCCCGGGACAGCGTCCTGCCCAACGGGGGCCGCCTCGTGCACGCCGCCCGCACCGCCGGGGTGCAGGTGATCCACGCCGTGTTCTGGCGTCGGGCCGACAATCGTGCGGGCAACACGAACGGCCGGATGTTCGTGGCCATGAACAAGGTCTCCCCGCCTATGCTCCCAGGGAGCACCGCCGCCCTCCCCATCCCCGAGTTCGGCCTGTCGCCCGACGACCTGGTCATCGGCCGCTACCACGGGCTCGACCCGATCGGCGGCACGGACCTCGACCCGATCCTGCGCAACCTCGGGGTGCGCACCGTGGTGTTGGTCGGCGTGTCGTTGAACGTGGCGCTCATGGGCTTGGCCATCGGGGCGGTGAACGCCGGGTACCAGGTCGTCGTCCCGCGCGACGCCGTCGCCGGTGTGCCTGCGGCCTACGCCGAGACTCTGCTCGACAACAGCTATGCCCTGGTGAGTACCGTCGTCTCCGTCGACGATGTGGTGGCCGTCTGGCGCTGACGGGTTCGGGTGGGCCGGTTCGGTACCCTCAGCCCGTGTCCGATGCCCCCGCCCTTCGCCCCGGCGCCGAAGCGCGGGCCGATTCGGCGCCTCGGGCCATGGGACGCCGCGGGCAGCGCACGCGTCAGCGTCTCCTCGATGCCACGGCCGGTCTGCTGACCGCCGCCCCGTACCGCGAGGTGCGCGTGGTCGACATCGCTCGGGCTGCCGAGATGTCGCCCGCGGCCTTCTACCAGTACTTCGGCGACGTGGAGGAGGCCGTGCTGGTCCTGGCCGAGGAGATGGCCGATGGGTGCGGACCCGAGTTGGCCGCTCTCGTGCGGGACCGGTCCTGGGCCGACCCCCATGGCTGGGCCACCGCGCTCGGCGTGGCCGACGGCTTCCTCGACGTGTGGGACCGCCATCGCGCCGTGTTGCGGGTGGTCGATCTCGCCACCGACGAGGGCGATCGGCGATTCCGGGAACTGCGCACCCGCTTCCTGCAGGCGCCGTCGGAGGCGCTGGTCGAAGTCGTGTCGTTGTCGGCGCCGAGTTCAGCCCGGCCCGATGCCCGGGCCGAGGCGGGGGTGGCCATCTCGATGCTGGCCCACGTCGCCGCCCACCACGAAGGGCTCGAACAGTGGGGTGCTCCTCCGGCGGACCTGCGCCGGGCCATGGCCCGGGTGCTCTACACCACGGTGACCGGTCGAGTGCCGTCGCACGATCAGCCCTGAGCCTCCTCGCCCTCGTCGTCGGTTCGGGCCCGGTCGGCGATCGAGCCGCGACGGAAGAGCCCCCACAGCGCGACTGCGGTCACCGCGGCCACGCCGACGGCCACGAGAGGCCACGGCACCGACGCCGCCACGATCAGATCCATGGCCCCAAGGTACCGAGACCGAGTCGCTGCTCGGGCGGTCAGGCCGTCGTGGTCGCCTCTGATCCGGGCTCTACGATCGGTGGCTCGTGACCACGACCCTCCCCGAGGACCCTGCGCTCCCGCTGCTCACCGAGCCGCCTGCGGACCTGCGGCCGGGCCCCTTCGCGATGCCGGGTCCGTGGTGGCGAGCAGCGTGGCGTTGGGTTCGGGCCACACCGCTGCTCCCGGGGCTCTGGTTCCCCCTCGCCGTGTGGGCGATGTGGCGGGTGGTCTCGCTCGGTGTCACCGTCTGGCTCGGTGGTAAGGGGGTCGAGTCGGCGTTCTCCTACGACGGTGCCCACTACCTGCGCATCGTCCACCACGGCTACTGGGATCCGCGACCCGTCATGGGCTCTCAGGCCTTCTTCCCCGGGGTGGCCTGGTTGGCCACGCCGGTGTGGTGGTTGACCGGGTCCGACGCCATCACCGCCCACACCGTGGCCACGATCACCGGCCTCGGGGCGTTCGTCGCGGTGTGGGGAGCCACCAAGGAGTGGGTACACGAGAGGGCGGCCCGCTGCGCCGTCGTACTGATGGCGCTGTTCCCCTCGTCGTTGTTCCTCTGGATGTTCTACTCCGAGGCGCTGTTCATCGCCTTGGGGGCGGGAGCCGTGTGGGCCGACCGCCGGGGCCGGCACGGACTGGCGGCCGCGTGCCTGTTCGGATTGGCGACCACCCGCTCGGTGGGGATCCTCGTCCCGGCCGTGCTGGTGTTGGCCCGGGTGATGCGGGCGCACCGGATCGATCGCTGGGTCCTGGCCTACGCCGGCGCCGGGCTGGCTGGCCTGTCCTCGGTGCTGGTGATGATGCAGGTGCAACTCGGAGATCCATTGGCGTTCCTCGGGGTGCAGAAGGATTGGGGTCGGACGATCTCGTGGCCCTGGACCTCGGTGCTGCAGGGCATCGACAACCTCACCCCCGAGCGCGGCACGGTGATGGTGCCGGCGCTGGTGGCCCGGTCGTTCGACCTCTGGGCGGTGGGCATCGTGCTCGTCGGAGGGGTGTACCTGATGGTCGCCGGTCGGCTCGGCCGGGCCGGGCGATCGGCGGCGCACCGGTTCCCGATGGAGGCGTGGATGCTGGGCGTGGCCATGATCGCCTTGCCGCTGGCGTCGAGCGTGCTGGCCAGCTTCAACCGCTTCGCCCTCGCCGACTGGGTGATCTTCCCGGCCTACGCGGCGATGCTCGGTCGCCTCCCTCGGTGGGCCCGGGTCGTGGCGTGGCCGGTCATCGCCGGGGCCGGCGTGCTCACCGCCTATGCGTTGATCGGGCGGATCTCCGTGGGTCGCTTCGTGGGCTGAGTCCGGGCGGGGCGTCGCCTTCGCACCGCGTCGTAGGCTCGAAAGTCCGTCGCCGCTGGCTCGTTCCCGGAGGATCACGTTTCATGAGGTACTCGCTCGGACTGCCCATCCACCAGGTCGATCCCGTCGAGGAGTGGTGCACGGCTGCAGCCATCTCGGCGATGGCCCGGGCCGCCGAGACGGCGGGTATGGAGGCGGTCAACGTGACCGACCATCCCATCCCTGACGCCAAGTGGTTGGCTCGCGGCGGTCACCACACCCTCGATCCGTTCGTGGCCCTCACGGTGGCCGCCGCGGCCACCGAACGGGTTCGGCTCCAGACCAACCTGGTGATCCTGGCCTACCGGAACCCGTTCCTGTCGGCCAAGGCCGTCGCCACCCTCGACGCGGTGTCGGGCGGCCGGGTGATCGTGGGCACCGGCGCCGGCTACCTGCGCAGCGAGTTCGACGCGCTGGGCGTGGAGTTCGACGAGCGCAACGATCTGACCGACGAGGCCATCGACGCCATGACCCTGGCCTGGTCCGGGGAACCGTTCTCGTTCCAAGGCAACCATTTCACGGCCGAGAACAGCGTGGCCCTGCCGCGCCCCGTGCAGCGCCCTCGACCGCCCATCTGGATTGGGGGCAACTCCAACCGGGCCATCCGCCGGGCCGTCGAGCGGGCCGACGGTTGGTTGCCGATGCCGAGCCCGGCCGGGGCCACGAAGCTCCTGCGCACCCCGCCTCTGGAGACGGTCGACGACCTGAGGTCGCGCATCGCCTACCTGCGGGCTCACTGCGAGAAGACCGGCCGTACCGAACCTGTCGACATCGTCTTCATGCCCATCGGGGTCGACATGTTCCGCGACACCCTCCCCGAGGCGGCACCGCTCATCGATCACGTGCACGAGCTGGCCGAGGCCGGGGTCACCGCGCTCAGCATCACGCTGCCGGCCCCCAGTCGCGCGGCCTGGCTCGAGGCGGTCGACTGGTTCGGCCGTGAGATCGCTCCGCACACGTGAGCGTGACGCCGCTGGTGCTGCCCGGCCACGAAGGAGTGGCGGAGGCCGTCGACGTCCTTCGCACGGGGGGACTGGTGGCCTTCCCCACCGAGACGGTCTACGGGCTGGGTGCCGATGCCGAGCAACCCGACGCCGTGGCCCGCATCTTCGTCGCCAAAGGACGCCCGACGGACCATCCCCTCATCGTCCATCTCGGCGATGCCGACCGGCTCGACGCGTGGGCCGACGTCGTGCCCGCCGAGGCCCGTCTGCTGGCCGATGCGTTCTGGCCCGGGCCCCTGACGCTGTTGCTCTGGCGCAGTCCCAAGGTGTCTGACACCGTGACCGGTGGGCGTGACACCGTGGCGCTCAGGGTGCCCGATCATCCGGTGGCCCGGGCCCTGCTCGGGGCGTTCGGTGGGGGGATCGCCGCGCCCTCGGCCAACCGGTTCGGACGGGTCAGCCCGACCATAGCGAGCGACGTGGTGAGCGAACTCGGGGCGCTCGTCGACGTGGTGCTCGATGGCGGCCCGTGTCCGGTGGGCGTCGAGTCCACCATCGTCGATCTCACCGGTGACGAGCCTGTCGTGCTGCGTCCGGGTGGGGTCAGCGGTGAGCGCCTCGGTGAGGTCCTCGGGTTCGAGCCGGAACGGGCCGCCCTTGCTGGCCCTGGTGCGACAGCCACCCGGGCCCCGGGGATGCTGGCCTCTCATTACGCGCCGCAAGCCCGGGTGGAGCTGGTGCCCGAGGCTTCCGTTGGTGGGCGTCTGCGGGAGCTGGCTTCGGAGCCCGGGCATCCGGGCCGCATCGTCGGGCTCCTGGCCCCGCAGGCGCTGCCTGACGTGGCCGACGGCGTGGTGGTGCTCGAACCGGTGGGTCCGGCCGACGAGTACGCCCGACTCCTCTACGCCCGCCTGCGACAGGCCGACCGGCTGGGCGTGGACGTCCTGGTCTGCGTGCCGCCGCCCGCGGTCGGCATCGGTGTCGCCGTCGTCGACCGGCTCCAGCGAGCTGCCGCGGCCGGTAGACGTTGAACGTCGAACGAGCTCAGCCCGTGACGGTCACGCTGCGGGTGTGCCAGCCGGTGGCCCCGTCGGGGTCGACCCGCCGGCGCTCGCCGGTCTGGGTCTCGCCGTTGGTGTCGGTGGCCCGAACCCGCAGCACGTGGGTGCCGGGCGTGGCCTCCCAGCCGTAGACCCATTGGCGCCACACGTCGTCGTCCCACCCCGGCCCGAGCTGGGCCTCGCGCCAGTCGCCGTCGTCGACCTGGACCTCGACCTTCACGATCCCCCGGGTCGGAGCCCACGCCACGCCGGCCACCGGCACCGTGCCGGCCGCGACCTTGGCGCCGGATCGAGGCACGTCGATGCGCGACTGGGTCTTGACCGGTGCCTCCTTGGCCCAGCCGCGGGGGATCCAGTAGGCGTCGAAGTCGTTCCAGCCGGTGAGCTCGACCGTCCTCAGCCACTTCGTGGCCGACACGTACCCGTAGATCCCGGCCACGATCAGTCGGGCCGGGAACCCGTGGTTCAGGGGCAGCGGCTCGCCGTTCATGCCCACCGCCACCATGGCGACCCGACCGTCGAGGGCGACTTCGGTCGGGAACCCGACGGTGAATCCGTCGACCGAGCGGCCCACCAGTTGAGCGCTACCGGTGGGCACCGCGCCCGGCTTCAGCCCCGCCCGCTCGAGGATCGTGGTGAGCGGCACCCCTTGCCAGACGGCGGTGCCGACCAGGTCGCCGCCGACCTCGTTCGACACGCAGGCGATGGTGACGGGGGCCTCGACCATGGGAAGAGCGAGCAGGTCGTCGAACGTCAGGGTGTAGGGGTCGACGCCGTTGCCCTTGATCTCGAGTTGCCAGGTGGTGATGTCGACCTGGGGGACGACGAGGGCGGTGTCGATGCGGTAGAAGGCGTTGTTCGGCGTGATGAGGGAACTGAGTCCGTCGACGGCGAGGCCCGCCGGCGGCGCCGAGGCGGGTGACGCCGCGCCGGCGATGCTGACCGGCGGCTGCGTGACGGGGGGCAGGGTGACGGGGGGCAGGGTGACGGGGGGCAGGGTGACGGTGGCGCGGGCCATCTCCGCGTTGGGGGAACCGGTGCGGGTGCGGCTGCCCACGGCCACCAGTCCGGCGAACGCGGCGGCGGCGCCGGTCCAGGCGAAGAAGGCCCGCCGGTCGCCGGCCGCCCGCCTGGGTACCTCGACGGCTGTGGCCTTGTTCGGCGTGATGGGCTCGGCCGGGCCCGGCCCCACCATCGATTCGGCCTGGGGGTCGGCGGTGGCGTACCGCGAGACGTGGCTGGGTCCACGGTCGGTGGCTAACGGGAGCGGACCCCCGGAGGCCAACACGCCGAGCAGCAGGCGCAGTGTGGCCCAGCCGGCCAGCGCGGCGAGGATCGCGGCAAGGAACGCGGGGGCCCCGGACGAGGTCGGGTCGGCTGCCCCCGCCCACGCGCCGAGCACGGCGGCCCCACCGAAGGCGGCCGGGGCGACCCATGGCCGGCGGGCGGTGGCGGGACCCACGAAGGCGCCGAGAACGAGGCAGACCACCACGATGCTCGTGAGCAGCACGGCCTTGTCGTTGGTGCCGAAGGCCTCGATGGCGCTCTTCACGATGCCGCCCGACGCCCGGTCGATCACCTCGGTGCCGACCGAGGCGACCAACGACTGCGCCCCGCGGCTCAGACTCGTGACGAGTTCGGCGACGGCCAGCGCCACCCCGACCGAGACGACGCCGGCGAGGCGTCGGAGCCAACGGGATTCGGTGGGTGGGGACGGCATGTGGCTCCGGGGTCGGTGGCGTTACCAAAGGGTAGGGACGAACGATCGCTGATGGGTGCCGGGAGCCGAAGGTGTTCGCGTCTGTTTTTTTCTCGGGTGGCCCTCGGGGATCGCTGGGACCTTCGGCTCCCGATCAGCCTACCGACCGGTCGGTAGGCTAGGTTTGGGGTGGAAGCCCCCCGAGATGCAGTACGAGAGAGGCCCATCGTGGACCCGTCTGCCGATGCCGTGCTCGATCCCCCCGTCGAGGGGGCCACCGCGCGGCCCAAGGTGAAGGCGCCCTTCGAGCGCACCCCCGAGGAGAAGGTGAACTGGAAGGCGTCGATCCCTTTCCTGCTCGTCCATGTACTCGCCGTCATGGGCACCCTCTGGTTCGGCATCACGGCGAAGTCGCTCGCGCTGTTCCTGGCGATGTTCTGGGTGCGCATGTTCTTCATCACCGGCGGCTATCACCGCTACTTCGCCCATCGCACCTACAAGACGAATCGGGCCTGGCAGCTCGTGCTGGCCGTGGGTGGCGCCACCTCGGCCCAGAAGGGGCCTCTGTGGTGGGCTGGTCACCATCGCAACCATCATCGCTATAGCGACACCGAGCTCGACATCCACTCACCGCTGCGGGGCTTCTGGTGGAGCCATGTGGGCTGGATCCTGTGCGACCGCTACGACGAGATCCCCCACGACCGCATCCGTGACTTCGCCAAGTTCCCCGAGCTGCGCTTCGTCGAGAAGTGGAACGGTCTCTTCCCATGGCTGCTGGGCACCGCCTGCACGCTGGTCGCTGGCTGGTCGGGACTCTTCTTCAGCTTCATGCTCGGCACCGTGGTGCTGTGGCACTCCACGTTCCTGGTCAACAGCCTCGCCCACGTCTCCGGGCGCCGGCGCTTCGTCACCGACGACACCAGCCGCAACAACCTCTTCATCTCCCTGCTGACGTTGGGGGAGGGGTGGCACAACAACCACCACCACTACCAGGCCGCGGCCCGCAACGGCTTCTTCTGGTGGGAGATCGACGTCACCTGGTACATCCTGAAGGCCATGAGCTGGGTCGGTCTGGTGAAGGACCTGAAGGTGCCGACCAAGGAGATCCTCGAGGCCGATCGGATCAAGGACGGCAACTTCGACGTCGGCATGTTCAAGTATCACTGGGCCCGCGCTCAGGCCGAGGTGGCCCACGCTCGGGTGGACGATCGGATCGAGGTGGCCTGCGCCGATGCCCACGATCCCGCCGTGGTGGCTCGGCGCGATGCGCTCGAGCTGGCTCTCGAGACCGAGAAGGTGGCCATCGACGAGCGGCTGCACGCCGCCGTCGCCTCGGCCGAGGCCCTGGCCGGCGTCGCCCGCCGCGGGTCGCGCCAGCTCACCGTTCACGGGTCCTGAGCACCGGTGGGGCTGATGCCGCCGTTGTTCGGTGCGTCGGGCTCGGTACGGTTGTTGTCGTGTTGCCTTCTGCGCCGAGCGGCCTCGTCCGACCCGCCTCCGATGTTCACCTGACCAAAGCCCGGGCTCGGGCCGACCAGGCCTTCGTCGTGCTGTCGAAGCTCGTGCCGCTCGCGGTGCGGGTGGTGCGCCTCGTGCGGGCCTACACCGTGGCCGTGGCCGTGGCCGCAGGGGTCATCCTGTTGTCCGCCATCTGGATCGTCTGGCCCTCGTCCTTGGCCGACGTCGCCGGACTGGGCGTGCTCGTCGCTCTGCTCTGTGTTCCGATCGTCGTGCTGTGGCTCTTCGGTTCGGCCCTGCGCGAGGTGGTGGAGCTGCCGAGCCACCTCGGTTCGGTGCCTGATCTGGCCAAGGCCCACGGCACCGAACTCGCGGGTCTCGTCCGCACGGCCCAGGCCCGGGAGAACCGCACCCGGGTGCGTCCCGGGGATGCGTGGCGGGCGGGCCGGCTGCTGCTGGTGGCCCGTCGCGACCTGCCCGGCTACGGAGCGGTGCTCACGTTGGTGAGCCCCGCGTTCCTGTTGGTCTCGTTGGCTGCCGCGCTCGCTGGTGTCTGGTTCATCGTGATGGCCGTCCCCACGCTCGCTACCGCCCTCGCCGTCGCCGTCTTCTGAGGGGTCGGCTTCGGGCCTCACTACTCTCGGGCCATGGACGACCAGTTGGAGTGGAACTCGGCCCTCGTCACCGGCGCTTCGAGCGGCATCGGTGAGGCCATCGCCCGTGACCTGGCCCGGCGGGGGGTCGGCCACCTGATCCTGGTGGCGAGGCGCGCCGACGTGCTCGAGCACCTTGCCTCGGACCTACGACGCGACCACGGCACCGATGTCGAGGTGCTGGCCGCCGACCTGGCCGTCGAAGGCGAACGGCGGACGGTGCAGGAGCGTCTCGCCGACTCCTCGCGGCCGGTCGACCTGCTGGTCAACAACGCCGGGTTCGGCACCTCGGGGCGCTTCGCCTATCTCGACGCCGCCACCGAGGAGCGTGAGGTGCTGGTCAACGTGGTGGCCCTCCAACAGCTCACCCGCGCCGCTTTGCCCGGCATGCTCCTGCGGCGCCGGGGAGCCGTGCTCAACGTGGCGTCGATGGCCACGTTCGTCCCGTTGCCGTCGATGGCCACCTACGGCGCCACCAAGGCGTTCGTCACCAGCTTCAGCGAGGCCCTGCACGAGGAGACCCGGGGCACCGGCGTCACCGTCACCGCGTCGCTCCCCGGCTTCACGCGCACCGAGTTCGCGGACCAGCTCGAGGACGCCTCCCAGGACGAGGTCCCCGACTTCATGTGGATGTCGGCCGCGGACGTGGCCGCCGAGAGTGTCGAGGGGTCCCGGCGGGGAAAGGCCCTCGTCGTGCCCGGTGTGGGCAACCGCGTGGCGGCGGTGGCGGTCTGGCCGCTGCCCCGAACGCTGCGCCGTCGTGGCGTCGGGCTCGTGCAGGCGCTTCGGCGCTGAAGCGTTTCCGGGCTCAGGTTTCCGGGCGCCCGGCTAGAGACGGGCGCCGTGGGCGCGGAGCTTGTCGATGCGGTGGCGGGCGTTGACGAGTCGCACCGTTCCCGACTTCGACCGCATCACCAGCGACTGGGTGGTCGCCCCCCCGGCGTCGAAGTGGACGCCCTTCAGCAGGTCGCCGTCGGTGATGCCGGTGGCCGCGAAGAAGCAGTTGTCGCCGGCCACCAGGTCATCGGTGTGGAGCACCCGCTCGAGGTCGTACCCGAGGGCCACGGCCGCCGCCCGCTCGGCGTCGTCCCGGGGCCACAGACGGCCCTGGAGCTCACCACCCATGCACTTGAGCGCAGCGGCGGCGATGACCCCTTCGGGGGTGCCGCCGATCCCGAACAGGACATCGGCTCCCGAATCGGGCCAGGCCGTCGAGATGGCTCCGGCCACGTCGCCGTCAGGGATCAGTCGGATGCGGGCGCCGGCTCGACGGACCTCGGTGATGAGGTCGTCGTGGCGGTCGCGCTCGAGGATCACCACGGTGAGCTCGGCCACCTCGACGCGCTTGGCCCGGGCCATGGCCTGGAGGTTCTCGGTGGCTGACGCGGTGATGTCGATCACACCGACCAGGTCGGGGCCGACAGCGATCTTCTCCATGTAGACGAACGGCCCCGGATCGAACATCGTCCCCTGCTCGGAGAGGGCGATGACCGCCAGCGCGTTGCTGCGTCCCTTGGCGGTGAGGGTGGTGCCGTCGATGGGGTCGACGGCGATGTCAACTGCGGGCGGGGTGCCGTCGCCGATCCGCTCGCCGTTGTACAGCATGGGCGCCTCGTCCTTCTCGCCCTCACCGATGACCACCACGCCGTCCATGGGCACGGTGTCGAGGACGAGGCGCATGGCGTCGACGGCGGCGCCGTCGGCGGCATCCTTGTCGCCACCCCCCACCCATCGGCCCGCCGCCATCGCCGCGGCCTCGGTGACCCTGACCAGGTCGAGGGCCACGTTGCGGTCGGGGATCTCACGGGCTTCAGTCATCCGGGGAGAGTAGTTCCCTTCGCGACAGCGCGGCCTTTGCACCGGACCCATGGCCGCACCGGGCGGGGCCGGTCCGGCCATACTTCTCCGATGTCCGAGAATCAACGCCGCGTGCCGCCACCCGGCCTCGATCCAGCGACCCGAGTCGACGTCGACCGCAACGAGGCGCAGCCCGATGACGGCGTGGCCACCGATAGTGCGGTCGACGAGACGCGAACCGAGTTCGCCCTCGACGAGTGGGCGGTCGAGGACCGGGCCCTCCTCGACCAGCTCCTGATCGGCGAGGAGATCCCCCACACCTGGCAGGGGGCGGTGCTGGTGGTGTCCGCCGGTTCGCAGTTCGTGGTCGACGAGTTGATCGACGCCGTCGAGGATGGTGCCGTGGTGGAACCGGAGGGGTCCACGTCCGATGCCGGCCGTGACGCCGACGCGGCCGACGGGGAGTGGGACGAGGAATGGGACGACGGCGTCGACGCCCAGGAGGTGCTCGGCGGGGTGTTCATCGCCGCGGACCGGCTCCGCCGACGGGCCAACGACCCCGAGGGGGTGCTGGCTCTGGTCGAGCTCGCCGACACCGTGGCCTCCATGAGCTTGCCCTTCGGCTTCGACCAGGCGGTGTGGGCCGACCTGGTCGGCGCCGTCGGAGTGCTCGCGGCGGCGCTCACCGCCGATGAGGGCAACGGGGCTGATGTCGGCGCCGAGGCGATCGAAGCGCTCGCCGACGACCTCCGGGCGCGGCTGAGGCCGCTCGTCTGACCCCCGATAACCTCGGGAACCGTGGTGGTGCTCGCCGAACTCGAGGTCTTCTGCTCCCGCGCCCACGCGCCCACGCGGCGGGTGGCGCTCGGCGCCTCCGACCTCCCTTGCGAACCTGCGCCCGGGTTCGGGGGGGTGCTGCTGGCGGGCATCGTGGCCGAGCACGTGGCCGAGATCGATCCCGACCACATCGCCGACATCAAGCTTCTCACCCGAGAGCTCGAGCAGGGCCGGCAGATCCCCCAACCCCGCCTGCGCCATCGGCTCCAGGTCGACACCGTCGGCTTGAGCGCGGCGCACCACCGGCTCTTGGGCGACGGGGAGCGTTTGTGGTTCGAGTTCGATGACACCGGGGCGCCCGAGCAGCAGGTGCTCGGCGCGATCTACGCCGCCGGCACCCTCGAACCGCACGTCATCCGTGTCGTGATGACCGCCTTGCGCAAGGCCACGAGATGGGCGGGCCCGGTGGGCGACGACTTCATCGCCGTGGTGGCCGGGGGCAAGCGCGGCACCTCGTTCAACCGCACTGCGGTCGAGAACCCCACCGCTTGGGCCCTCGGGGTGATGGGGTTCGTGGCGTCGGGCGCCGCCGCCGTCGCCGCCCCGCCCACGCCAGACGTCGTGCGCCGCTACCGCGAGCTGCTCCGCAAGGCCCATCCCGATCACGGCGCCCAGAACGACGGTGCCGCTCAGCGCATCGCCGACCTGAGCGAGGCCCGCCGGATCCTCACCGGACGCTGAGCCGACGATCGAGGTTCGGGTTCGCGCCTCACCGCCACTCCCCGATAGGGCCCGACCGGCCCGGTAGCGTCGGGCCCGAGGAGGTGGACCGGTTGGCCGATCGTGTTCCCAGGTTGGTGGTCACCCCAGGGTCCATCGTGCGGGCCGTGCTGCTCGTGGCCGGGTGGATGCTGGCCCTCACCGTGCTGGCTCGGGCGCGGGGCCCCATCGTGCTCTTCGTGTTCGGGTTCGTTGCTGCCGCGGTCTTCTATCCGCTGGTGGTGCGGCTTCGCCGCCGGATGCCCACATGGGTCGCCGTGGTCGTCGTGTCGGTTCTGGTGGCGGTGGTCGTGGGGCTGGCCGGAGTGCGCATCTACGACGAGGTCAACGCCCAGGTCACCACGTTCGCCACGTCGATCGACGAGTCCGTCGCCCAGCTCGAGGCCAGCTCTCGCTACGGCGACATCGTCGAGCGCCTCGATCTGCGGTCGCGGGTCGAGCAGTTCACGAGCGGCTTGCGAGAGGACATGGCGATCGACGGATCCCGGCTGACGGAGCTCGCTCCCACCCTGGCCACACTGTCGGCCGACGTCTTCGTGATCTGGCTGTTCGCGGTGATGTTGTTGGCGTCGGGTCCCCAGTTCGTCCGGTCGTTCGTCGCGCTGTTCCCGGCGCCGGTCACGCAGCGTCGCGTGGGCCATGTCATACGGGTGGCCCACGGCCGCTCCGTCGCCTTTCTCGGCTTCATGGCCCTGCGGGCGGTCGGTTGGTTCGCGCTGGTGTACGTCGTGGCTCTCGTACTCGACCTGCGGGTACCCACCAGCCTGGCGTTGGTCGTCGGCCTCCTGAGCTTCATCCCTCGCTTCGGCGTGGTGATCGGGGCCCTGCCCGTCGCCGTGGTGGCGGCGTTGCGCTCACCAGACCTGGTCATCCCGGTCCTCGTCGTCGCCGTGGGCTTGCAGGCCTTCGACGCGACGTTCCTCCAGCGCCGGATCGAAGCCCGGTCCGTGGCGGTGGGGTCGCTGCCGCTGCTGGTCTCGGCCATGTTGGGCTGGGCGGTCGAGGGCACTCGTGGCCTCCTGCTCGGCGTCGTGGCCGCGGTTTTCCTCATCGCCGTGGCCGACGAGAGCCTGGCCATCCGCGACGGCGAGGTCCCCGATCCGGGGGCTGGGCTCGCCCCTGCGTCGGTCGGTTCCCCGAAGGCCTGTGAAGCTCCGGTCGTTGTCGAGCCGACACCGACCGACGTCGAGTCAGGGGCCGTGTCGGTGTCGACCGGGCCGGCGATGCTCGAGTCGGCGCCACCGGTCGCCTAGCGAAGGCGAACCCCGGTCTCCGCGAGCCTCGCCCGGGGGTTGGAACTCGCCCCGCATCTGCTGGGCCACCGCCTTGCTGGCGCCGATGACCGGGATGGCCAACAGTGCTCCGGGAACACCGGCGACGGCGAAGCCGGCGATGGCCCCGAGCATCGTCACCGGCGCCGACACGTCGACGGCCCGGCCCACCAGCACGGGGAGGATGACGTTGTTGCTGAAGGTCATGTAGACGAAGAAGGAGACGCCCATGATGATGGCGGTGGTGAGGCCCTGGGTGAGCGACACGGCCACGATGAGCACCCCACCGAGGAACCCACCGATCTGAGGGATCATGGCGGTGATGGTGGCCCACACGGCCAGCACCGGGGTGAGGGGTACGCCGAGAGTGACGCCCCAGATCGCCACCCAGACGCCGTGGGCCGCAGCCTGCAACAGGTTGCCGACGAAGTACTTGGCCAGCACGGCATAGCTGACCCGGCCCAGGTCGTCGGCCCTCGTCCGGTTCTCCGAGGGGATGAGGGCCCGGAGCCGGCGGACCGACGTGGGCCCGTCGATCACCAGTCCGACGGCCACGGCGAGCACGACGATCGTCTGGACGGCACCCGACCCGATGGTGCTGACGACGTCGCCGATCTCCGACGTCGAGCCGGCCAACCGCTCCGGGATGGTGCCGATGAAGTCCTGGACCCTGGCCGGCACGTCGTTGGCCGCGAGCTGCTCGCCGATGAGGGGTAGTGAGGTGAGCGAATTCACCACCTCGGGCACCTGCTCGGGGAGCTCGGCGGTCTGGCTGGCGAGCTGCGGCGCGACGATGGTCCCGAAGGCCACGATCGCCACCGTGAGGACCAGGAGCACGATGGCCCCGGCCCACCGCCGCGACAGCTTCGTCAGGCGTGCCGTGGCCTCGGCCACCGGGTCGAGGGCCAACCCGAGGAAGCCGCCGATGGCCAGGAGGGTGAGCTCCTTGGGAGCGGAGCGGAACAGGCCCATCGAGACGAGCAGGGCGGTGATCGCGGCGAGCGTCACCAGCACGGTACGGGTGCCGAGCTCGACCTTCAGCTTGGCCCGGGTATCGGGGCCGCCGCCCTGGTCGGCGGTCTGAGGGGTTGCGCCGTCCACCGCCCCAGTCTCCCATCAGGACGCGCTCGGGGCCGGCCATCCCGGGTCCGACCTCGTCGGATACGGTGCCCGGCCATGAACGCACGAGCGGGCCGGCCGGGGGGCCGGTGAGCGGGTCGGTGCCTCGGGCCGACCCTGAGCTCGTTGAGCGGTATCGGGCGTCGGGCTGGTGGGGCGAGCGGAGTCTGGGCGACGTTCTGGCCGACAACGCGGGCCGGCGGGGAGCCGAATCGGCCTTCGTGTCCGCCCAGGGTTCGGTGTCGTGGTCGCAGCTCGATTCGGCGGCCACCGCTCTGGCCGAGCTCCTGGCCGGGTTGGGACTCGATCGGGGGGACCGGGTGGCGGTGCTGCTGCCCGACACCGCCGTCGTGCATGTCGCCCTGCACGCGTTGGCCCGGGCCGGGCTCGTGGCCATGGGCATAGGTATCAGAGCCGGTGACGCCGAGGTGGCGCACCTCGCCGGGCGGGCCGGAGCCCGGGCCATCATCACGGTCGCCGAACGGCGGGGGCGGTCCACCTCTGACCTGGTGGAAGGTGTGCGCGCCGCAAGGGTGCCCCTCGAGCACCACGTCGTGCTCCCGGACGACGGCGGTCTCGGAGGTGCGCCGATCCTGGTCGACGGCGAACCGGGTCGGGCCGGCGTGCTGGACCCCGGCTCGGCGCTCGGCCCCGATGAGTTGTTCCTCCTCAACTCGACGTCGGGAACCACTGGCCTGCCGAAGTGCGTCATGCACACCCAGAACCGCTGGATCGCGTACCACCGCCTGGCCATGGTCGCCGGCGGCTTCGGCGCCGACGAGATCTTCATGAGCCTGCTGCCGGCGCCCTTCGGCTTCGGTCTCTGGACGAGGCACTTCACGCCCGCCCTGCTCGCCTGCCCGACGGTGGTGATGGACCGGTTCGATGCCCACGGGGCCCTCGATCTCATCGAGCGCGAGAAGGTGACGGTGCTGTGCTGCGTGAGCACGCAGTTCATCATGCTGCTCAACGCCCAGGCCGAACGCGCTCGTGACCTGTCGTCGTTACGGTGCATGTTCACCGGCGGCGAGGCGGTGCCCTACGAGCGGGCGGCCGAGTTCGAGGCGGCGACGGGCGCGGCGGTGCTGCAGTTCTACGGGTCGAACGAGACCGGCGCCCTCAGCTTCACCACCGCGTCCGACGCCCGGGACCAGCGTCTGCGCACGGCCGGTCGGGTGATCGACGTGATGGAGGTGCGACTGTTCGATGTGGAGACCGGCGCCGACATCACCGGCTCGGGTCGACCCGGTCGGCCCGCCTGCCGGGGTCCGGTGACGTGTCTCGGGTACTGGGCCGACGAGGTCGCCAACAAGGCCCTGCTGACCGACGATGGGTGGATGCTGATGGGCGACATCGTGGAGATCGATCGCGACGGCTATCTGACGGTGGTCGGCCGCACCTCGGACTTCATCATTCGGGGTGGCAAGAACATCAGCGCGCCGGCGGTCGAGGCCGAGGTGGGAGGCCATCCGGCGGTGGCCGTGGTCGCCGCCGTGGCGTGGCCCGACCCGGTGTTCGGCGAACGGGTCTGCGCCTATGTGGAGCTGCGGGCCGGGTGCACGCTCACGCTCGACGATCTGGTGGCCCATCTCACCGCACGCGGAGTGTCGCCAGAATGGTTTCCCGAGAAACTCGTGGTGCTCGACGAGCTGCCGCGCTCGTCGGGCGGCAAGGTGGCCAAGGGTGAGCTGCAAGCCGATGCCGAACGGCGAGCGACCGCCGGAGGTGTGTCGTGACTCTTGCGCCGCGCCGGATCACGTTCGCGCCCGGAGCATTGCTGCTGGCACCGGGCGCCGGGGCCGACCGTGACCACCACACCCTCGTGGCCATCGAGGAGGCGCTGGCTCCGCTCCCCGTGCGCCGCATGGACTTCCCGTACCGCAAGGCTGGCCGCAAGGCCCCCGACCGCGCTCCGGTCGCTGTGGCTGCGGTCGTCGAGGAGGCGACGGCGGCAGTGGGCGACGCCGGCGTCGATCCCACCCGGCTCGTGCTCGGCGGCCGATCCTTCGGGGGGCGCATGTGCTCGATGGCCGTGGCCGAGGGCCTGCCCGCCGCCGGACTGGTGTTGCTCAGTTACCCCCTGCACCCTCCGGGCCGGCCCGAAAAACTGCGTACCGAGCACTTCGGGCTGCTCGAACGGCCCTGTCTGTTCGTGAGCGGCCAGAAGGACCCGTTCGCCTCACCGGCGGAGCTGGAGGCCGCCGCTACGGCCATTCCCGGTCCGGTGTCGTTCGTCTGGCTCCCGGGTGGTCACGACCCCAAGAACGCCGACGACGCCATCGTGGGCGCGGTCTGCGACTGGCTGGCCACCCTCGGCTGACGCCTGTGGCCCGCGATGGGCCGCATCGCAGGTTCAGGTGGTCATCGTTCTCCTTGTTCATCCGTGTGGCGCATGGCTTCCGGGAGAGTTGCCCCCCGTTCGCGTCAGTTGCCGGGCAGGGTGATCGCGGAGGCCGGGGGCGCGGTGAGCACGGGGCCGCCGCCGGTGAGGGCTCGAGCCTCGTCGTTGGCGGCCATGTAGGCCTGGGTCCCGCGGACCTCGCGGTTGACGTAGAGGCGCATGTCGGGGTTGCCCCGGGCGGCCACCAGCAGGCTGGTGAGGTCGCCGTTGGCCCAGTCGAACCGGTCGGAGGCGGCGCGGGTGAGGTTGAGCTGGGTCACCGGGTTGGGTTCCGGCGAAGGGTCGACCTCGGGGAGCGGTTCCTGGCAGATGTCGTAGGACTCGAGCCCCGACCAGCGCGCGAAGACATCGGGGGTGATCAGCGCCGACAGCGTCCACGCCGCTTCGGTGTACTCGTCGGCGGTGCGGCCGCCGATCGGTTCGACGTAGAGAGCCAGATGTTTGCCGTTCGGTGACGGCTCGTAACGGCCGCCGGTGAGATCGACCAGGGCGCCTCGAGTGAACTCGAGGCCCATGGTGGCAAAGGCCTCTTCGTAGATCTGGCGGATGGAGTTCGGGTCCTGCGGGGGCAGCGTCTGGTCGGGCGAGATCGGGGGAAGCTTGGCGGCGGCCGTGGCGATCGTGGCGGCCGGGCCGGTCAGCGTGGTGGTGGGGATGGCCTCGGTGGCGGTGCCACTCGTGCAGCCGGCGGTGAGGCCGACAACGGCGAGCAGGCCGATCGCCGACGAGACCGTCCGCCGGTTCAGGCGATCACCTCGACCGGCACGCCCAGGGGCAGGATCTTCGAGAGTTCGGTGATGTCCTCGTTCGCCATGCGGAGGCAACCGTTGCTGACCTGCTGACCGATGTACTGGGGCTGGTTGGTGCCGTGGATGCCGAGTTGGCCCGGACCCCCGTTGAAGGTCTGGTGCACATCGGAGAAGCCCGAGAGCCCGTAGGCATACGGTCCGTACACGCCGCCGGGGTTCGGGGTCTTGACCAGCTCGGTGATGAAGTAGAGGCCACCGGGGGTGGGGGTGTTGTTGGCGGCAACAGCGATCGGGATCTCCTTGATCACGTTGCCCTTCTCGTACACCGTGAGGTTGAACGACCCGAGGTCGGCCTCGATGCGGTACGGGTTGGCGGCCAGCGTGACGTCGGTGCGCTTGACCCACCCCGAGGATCCGTTGGGGCGCATCGGCAGGTACACCTCGACCCACTGACAGGCGTCGGCGACGGGGGCGTCCTTCACCAGGAAGAGCAGGTCGACCGGGGCGTTCGGGTCCTCGTTGATGTATCTGGGGTTGGTCATCGTTCGCACCGGCTCGGGGGCGGCGGGCGTCTCGTAGATGGCGAGCTCACCGGGCTCCTTGGCGGTGGCGGTGTAGCTGACGGACTTCGTGGCGGCCGCCCCGCACCCCGGGGGAAGGGTGGTCGCAGGGGCCGTGGGGGCCGGGGCGGAGATGGGGGGCAAGGTGTCGGAGGCGGTGCTCGACGAGCTGCCTCCGCACGCCGCCAGCACGAAGGCCAGGGCGACGACAAGGGCGGACAGACGGGTGCGCATGACGGTGAAGGGTACCGGCTCGACCGGTTCAGATGCGGTCGGTGGGGTTGATGTCCTCGAGTTCCTGGTGGGCCGTTTCGGGGTAGAACGCCGCGACCAGCACCACGAGGATCAGCGGCCCGACGGCCAACAGGGCGATGGCCGGGCCGAGGCCGCCGAAGCGGTCGGCCAGCCAGCCTGCAGCGAGCAGCCCGACGGCGCTCCCGGCGACGGCCACCACCTGGAGGCCCCCGTTGGCCCGTGCCCGTTGGGCTGTGGGGAACAGTTCCGGGCCGTACACGGCGAGGGCGGGGATGGCCATCCCTCCGATGATCGCGGCCACGGCCGAGGCCGCCCAGAGGGGCCAGCCCCAGACCAGGTAGGTGAGCACGGTCAGCGTCACGCCGCCGCTCACGCCGATGATGCCGATGAGCCGCCGGCCCCGACGTTCGGCCAGTCGGCCGCCGACGATGATCCCGATTCCTCCGGGGGTGTTGGTGAGCAGCACGAAGGCGGTGATCTGCACCCCGGAGAAGTCTCGTTCGGTGCGCAGGTACTCGTTGAGGAACTGCGCGGCCGGGGCCACGAAGAGGCTCCAGCAGAACCCGGACGCGGCGAGCAGCACGAAGCGGCCCCACGCGAACCTCTCGCCGTTGGTGGCGGGCTGGTGACGGTGGAGCTCGGGACGGTGGAGCTCGAATCGGAGGGTCTCGGGGAGATCGCGCCCGAGCCGGACGATCGGCACCAGGGCCAGCAGCGGTACCAGGTAGGCGCCCCGCCAGGCCCCGGGGCTCACGTCGACGTAGAGCAGGTTGGCGACGCAGGCGCCGGCCCCGAGCGCGGCGGTCATCGCCAGAACCGACACGGCGAAGGCCCGTGCCCCCTTCGGCATCTCCTCGATGGCGATGACGGCGATGAGGATGGCGGCGACGGTCGACAACGAGCGCGCCAGCGTCTGGGTGGCCCCGAGCCACACCATCCCGGGGGCGACCGCGCCGAGGGCGGTGACGGCACACGACCCCAGGAGGGCGACCAGCAGCACCAACCGTCGGCCGCGTCGATCGGCGATCGACACGATGACGAGGGAGAGCACGACGCCCACTCGCACCACCGCCAGGAGCGTGCCCTGTTCGGTGGTCGAGGCGTTGAACTGCTCGGCCGCGTAGGTGATCGTCTGGGTGATGAGGGTGCCGAGGTACCCGGCGGCGATGCCCAGCGCGCACAGCAGCGACAAGACGGTGGCGGCGCGGGCGTCGAGCACGTCCGGGGGTGCCCACCAGGGTGGTTTCGCGGTGGGCGCGTGCCCGTGGCGGAGGCGCCGGCGCAGCGCCCACGAGAACACGGGGCCCCACACCGGCACGGCCAAGCGGTACTGCACCGTCTCGACGACGGTCAGTTCGGCGGGCCTCGCGTCCGAGGTCGGACCCTCCTCGGATCCTGGTGCCTCTCGTGGCGCCAACCCGACGGTTCGTTCCCAGTGGTGGAACGGGCCGCTGAGCATGGTGAAGTGCCATGTGCCGTCGGGGTCGACGACGGGATCGAGCTCGTGCACCACGTCGTTGCGGGGCTGGTGCCAGGCCTCGACGTGGTCCCGGTCGACCCGATGGCGGTTCACCACGAGGGGCACGGTGGTGTTCTGCTTCCTGCCCGGAGGCGACGGACCCCCGTGGGTGGCGGCCGGCGCGGGTGGGGCGGGCGTTGGACGGGGTGAGGCGGGTGGCGGCCATACTGGTCCGCCGTGGACCGCATCATCGTGCATCGCAGCGGACCACTGTCCGGCACCGTCGTCATCGGCGGGGCCAAGAACTCGGTGCTGAAGCTCATGGCCGCCACCACGCTGGCCGAGGGCCGGTACGTGCTGCGCAACGTACCTGACATCACCGACGTCGACTGCATGGCTGCGTTGCTGCGATCGATGGGGATGACCGTCGACGCCGTCGGCGACCACGAACTGGTGATCGTGCACTCCCCGGGGCTGGTGCCCGAGGCGCCGTACGAGTTGGTCGAGGCGATGCGGGCCTCGATCGTGGTGATGGGCCCACTGGTGGCCCGATTCGGCCGGGCCCGGGTGGCGCTGCCCGGCGGGGACGACTTCGGACCCCGTCCCATCGACATGCACGTGAAGGCTCTCGAACAGCTCGGGGCCACCTTCGCGACGGCCCATGGCTACATCGAGGCTCGCGCCGAGCGGCTCGTCGGTACCCGTCTCCAGCTCGAGTTCCCCAGCGTCGGGGCCACCGAGAACGCCCTCATGGCCGCGGTGCTGGCCGAGGGGACGACGGTGATCGACAACGCCGCTCGCGAGCCGGAGATCGCCGACCTGGCGTCGTTCCTGATTGCGATGGGCGCTCAGATCTGCGGTGCCGGTAGCTCGACCATCGAGGTGGAGGGCGTCGATGAGCTCCATGCCGTCGAGCACACCGTCGTGCCGGATCGCATCGAGGCCGCCACCTTCCTCGCCGCGGTCGGGGTGGCCGGGGGTCGGGTCACCCTCGCCGGGGCGAGGATCGACCACATGGACATGCTGGTGGCGAAGCTGGCGGAGATGGGGATGGAGATCGAACCCACCGGGGGCGGCATCGTGGCGGGGGCGCCCGATCGGTTGCGCTCGGTCGACGTGGCGACGCTGCCGTATCCCGGTGTCGCCACCGACTACAAGCCGCTGCTCGTGGCGATGCTGGCTACAGCCGAAGGGGTGGGCATCGTCACCGAGAACCTGTTCTCGGGTCGCTTCCGGTACGTGGACGAGCTCGTCCGTATGGGAGCCGACATCCGAACCGAGGGTCATCACGCCGTGATCCGGGGCGTGGCGGAGCTGTCGGGGGCACCGGTGCGCGCCCCCGACATCCGCGCCGGCGCGGCGCTGGTGGTGGCGGGGCTGCGGGCCGACGGCGAGACCGTCGTCGCCGGCGCGGGCCACATCGACCGGGGGTACGAGCGCTTCGTCGAGAAGCTGACCGGTCTGGGCGCCGTCGTGAAGCGGGCCTGACCCGGTCCGTCGAGGTCACGAACCACGGTGTGGGTTGGCGGCTCGCGATCCCTAGACTGCGCAACGTGCGAGAGCAGGTCGAGAAGGTCATCACGGTCATCCGGCCGGCCATCCAGGCTGACAACGGCGACGTCATCCTCCACGACGTCGACGAGGCAACCGGCATCGTCACCGTCGAGCTGATCGGCGCTTGCGTCACCTGCCCGGCGTCCACGGTCACCCTCAAGGCCGGCCTCGAGCGGATCCTGATGGACCGCGTTCCGGGCGTCACCGAGGTCATCAACTCCGGTGAGACCGCCTACGAGATCGGCGAGACCGCGGTCACCCTCTGAGGCGAACGAGCCCGGGAGCCGGCATGACCGGTCACCCCGCAGTGCACTCGTAGGCTCGGTCTGTGGCTCTCTCCCGCACCACCGAGCCGTCGGTCCTGCTCGACACCGCCCGCGCCGGCGACCGTGGCTCGCTGGCCCGGCTGCTCTCCATGGTCGAACAAGGTGGTGGGCCCGCTCACGATGTCGGGCGGGTGGTGCACGGCGAGACCGGTGAGGCCATCACCGTCGGCCTCACCGGTTCTCCCGGTGCGGGCAAGTCCACCCTCACTTCGGCGCTGCTCACGCGGGCTCGGACGGATGGCGACCGGGTCGCGGTTCTGGCCATCGATCCGTCGTCACCGTTCACCGGCGGGGCCATCCTGGGCGATCGGGTGCGCATGGACGCCCATGCCCTCGACCCGGGTGTTTTCATCCGTTCGATGGCCACCCGTGGCCATCTCGGCGGGCTCTCGTTGGCTGCACCCGAGGCCGTCCGGGTGCTCGACGCCGCCGGCTGGCCGTGGATCCTGCTCGAGACGGTCGGTGTGGGTCAGGTCGAGGTGGAGGTGGCCGGTGAGGCCGACACCACCGTCGTCGTGGTGAATCCCGGCTGGGGCGACTCGGTACAGGCCAACAAGGCGGGGCTGATGGAGATCGCCGACATCTTCGTGATCAACAAGTCCGATCGCCCGGGAGCCGCCGAGACACGCCGGGACCTCGAGTCGATGCTGTCGCTGTCGGGCGCCGCCCGGGCCACGACGGCCGACGGTGGGGAAGGGGAGATGGGCCGTTGGCGGCCGCCGATCGTGTCGACCGTGGCCACCACCGGCGAGGGTGTCGACGAGCTCTGGCTGGCGATTCGCCGTCACCAGGAGTGGGCCGACGCCACCGGCGCGCGTGACGAACGTCGGGCTCAACGGGTCACCTCCGAGCTGCATCGCATCCTGGCCGCCCGGCTGATGGCCCGGGCTACCGAGGTCGGTTCCGGGGCCGACTTCGCCGCGCTGCGGGCCGACGTGCTGGCCCGTCGCCTCGACCCCTGGTCGGCGGCCGATCGTCTCCTCGACAAGTCCTGAGCCGGCAAACCTTTGTTGGCCTGGTCGGCGGCGCCTTGACCGTGGTGTGCTGGCGGGGGTGAACCGACGGAACGTGGTCATGAGCCGGTTCATCGATGGTCGGGCTTGGGCCGAACGACCCGATTTCTGACGCACGGTAGGGGGTGCCCTTGTCATCGCGACATCCGTTGTCTACGGTCACCGGTGGCGGCTCGATCGGTGAGTGATCACCCTCGGACCAAGGCGAGAAGGCGAGGAACGGTGATGGCGGACGATCTGGTCCAGCGCGCCCCGACTGCGGTCGGGGTCGATGAGCGGGTGGGAGACAGGCGAGCGGGCCGCGGCCCGGTGGTGCCCGGTGACCGCACCCGGTCCCGCGACTGGCGGGTCGCGGGACCGGCCTGTCTCGTTCTGGTTGTGGCCTTGCTGTCGGGGGCCTGCGGCGGTGGCAGCGCGTCGCCGGCGGCGACCCCGGTGACGGTCGAGGCGCCCGCGGACACGCCGCCCCCGAGCACGAGCGAACAGCCCATCACGATGGGTTCCTCCACGGCAGCAAGTGGTTTGCCCGGAGCTACCGATCCGGAACTGCTGTCGGCCTATCTCGGCTACGTGGAGGCCTACCGCGCGGCCAACGATCCGCCCGATCCCGAGTTTTCGACCCTTTCGGTCTACGCCGGCGGTGTAGTTCTTGACCAGGCTCGCGAAGTTGCGTCGCAGAGTGCGGCGCTTGGTATTCGGTTTCGGCAACCAGACGGGTCGCGCCGGGACGCTTCCGTTAGGAGCTCCCGTCTCGAAGGGAACCGGGCGGTCGCGCAAGTTTGCTTCGTCGACGATGGGCTGATTGTGGAGACGACGACCGGTCGGATCCTGAATGATCAAATCTCAACTCAACAATGGATCGTCGGCTTCGATGGCGCAACTGGTCGTTGGATCGTTGATTTCTTGAGCCTGGTTCACCAAGCGGAAGGCGCTATCGGATGCGCCTGAGTTCCCGAGTCCCCCCGTTGCTGCTCACTTCTGCATTCCTGTTGCTAGCCGTTCCCTCCGTCTCGTCTGCAGCCAATCTCCCGCTGGGCGACGGCCCGGGCGGGGGGATCGTGGGGGGGAGTCCGGAGGCGGTGGTGGTCATGGGTCGGTCGGGGCCGATCGCGTCGTGGTCGTCGTCGGGTGGTGGTCGGGGCCCCACGCTCACCTGCGCGTACTACGAGTGGGGTGGTGGTCTACCGGTGCTGGTGGGCGGTATCGGTGCCCCCACCGATCCGGTCCCGGGGCGGGAGTATCTCTTCGGCTGTGTCGACGCGTCTCGGCAGATGGTCCATTCGCGGCTCGTCGTCTACGACCCGGGCGATCCGTTCGCAGGGGTGGCGGCGGCGGAGCGGGCGCTCGACGAGGCCCGGCGCCGCCTCGATCTGCCCCTGCCTGAGCCGGCGCTGAACCCGCCCGGGGCCCAGCTCGTGGGGGTGGCCACGTGGTTGTGGGTCGACGGTCCCTGGCAGGCCCTCGAGGCCACGGCGACCGTGGGCGCGGTGAGCTCCACCGTGACCGCCCGACCGGTCGAGGCGGTGTGGAGCATGGGCGATGGCACCACGCTCACCTGCGGCGCCGGCACCCCCTACGACCCCACCCGTGACGCTCGGGACCAGGACAGCGGGTGCACCCACGTGTTCAGCCGGTCCAGCTCGGGTCGCCCCGGGGGCAGCTACCCGGTCACGGTCACGGTCACCTACGAGGTCGGCTGGTCGGCCAGCACCGGGGCCGGCGGCACCCTCGGCACCCTCACCCGCAGCACCTCGGCCGCGGTGGTCGTCCAGCAGGCCCAGGCCGTCATCCGCTGAGGCATCGGCGTGGCTCGACAACGGGCCGGTCAACTCGTTGCCCGGCCAGGCCACGAAGGGGCCCGGCCGGAGCATCCACCGTCGGGTGGTCTCGATCCAAGTGGTCTCGACCCGGGCGGTCAGCCGGTTTCGGGCCACGTCCAGGTCGGTAGGCGGTCTGGGTGGTGTCGATCGGTGTGGTGGCGGTGGTGGCGGACGAGTTCGACGACGCGGTCGCGGGTGCGGCGGTCCAGTTCGGTTCGGTCGTCGGGACCCTCGTCGGCTCGGTCTCGGGTGCACCGGTCCAGTTCGCGCTCGTCGTCGTGTTCAGGTTCGCCGTGGGCCCCGATGTCGGTGTCGTTGACCAGGTCGTGGGGTTCGGGGTCTGTGCTGGGGTCTCGGCGGACCGGGTGGTCGGGTTCGGGGGTGGTTGCGATGACACCGTGGCGTTTCGGGTGGTGCAGGGGGAGGGGTGGGGGTCGGTGTCGGCGGGGTGGGGGGCTGGTGAGGGTGTGCCCGTCGGGGCGGGTGAAGGTCAGTGACCCGTCGGGTTCGATGGTGAGGTGCCAGCGGTCGCGGTGTACGACGCCGTGGTGGGTGGCGCAGAGGCCGGCGAGGTTGGCGAGGTCGGTGGGCCCTTCGTTCTCCCAGTGTTGGAGGTGGTGGGCGTGGACCCATTCGGCGGGGGTGTCGCAGTGCGGGAACCGGCATCCTTGGTCGCGGACGAGCAGGGCGTCGCGTAGGTTCGGTGACGCCAGGCGCAGGGTGCGACCGCGGTCGATGATGACCCCGTCGGCCATGAGGACGCGGTGCACGAGGGTGCCTTGGTCGAAGAGGCGGGCGAGGCTGGTCGCGGTGAGGGGGTGGCCGTCGTGGGTGTGGGGGGTGCCGGCGGCGTGGGCGAAGGCGTCGCGGTAGACGCCTTCTTCGAAGATTCCCATGCCCCGAACGGCCAGGAACCGTTCGAAGTCGCTGGTGGTGCGGATACCGAGACCGCGTAGGGACCCGGCGACGAGGTCGAACGGGTCGACGACCACGGCGACCTGGGGGTGTTGGCGGCCGGGGCGGTCGCCGACCGCGGCGCCGTGATCGCAGTAGAAGCGCATGACCCGCCCGAATGCTTCACCGCGCCGTTCGGTCGCGGTGAGCGACTCACCGGGGGTGTCGGGTCGTTCGGCGATCCGCAACGCCGTTTCGGCGAGCGTGGTGGTGTCGGGGTCGAGGGTGGCGTCGAGCACTCCCCGACCGTCGAGGGTGCGCGACAGGTGCACCCGGGCTCCCGCCTCGCCCGGGGAGTCGGGGCCTTCGGTGATGGCTTCGGCGCGGGTCACCCACTGGCGGACGGCTCGGGTCACCTCGACCGGGGTCAAACCAACCAGATAGGGCGACACCTCCGCGTCGTGGGTCGCGTACAGGTCGACGAGCGGCTTCGGGATCAACATCACCACGATGTCGACCTGGGCGGCGGACAGGTGGCCGGTGAACCACAGCCGGGCCAACGCCGGCCACGCGGTGAGACGGGCACAACGCAGAGCCAGGCGCCGGGCGGCGGGGGTGCTGAGCCCACGGGCTCGTAGCCACCCCACCGGCGACGACGCCCCTTCCACGTGGTGCAGCCCCCGGGCCAGATACACCGAGAGCGCCTCACCCAGCCGGGCGTCGAGACGATCACGGGCCACCAGAAGCTCTTCGATCAGCGCCGATGACGGCTGCGGATCGACCTGTCCGATGGCCTGGATCACCTCACTGGGCATGCCCACAGCATACCAAACGTATGTACGATTGGCAAGCAGAAACCGAGGAAATCACTGAAGAACCTTCGGCTCTCCTGGTGGCGTCCGTCGCGCTGGCAACGTGGCGTCCGCCGCGCGTCGGCACGGATCGGCGCCGGTGGCACCGGTAGTGTCCGCAGCCATGGCCGAGATCCTGGTGGCGGTGGAACGGCGGTCCGACGGCGTGGCGTTGGTGCGCCTCCAGAACGGCAAGGTGAACTCGCTGTCGTCGGGCGTGCTGCACCAGCTCCTCGCCGTGGCCGACGACCTCACCCGCACGCCTCCCGGAGCAGTCGTGGTCACCGGGAGCGAACGGATCTTCGCCGCCGGCGCCGACATCGCCGAGTTCGGCGGGCCGACCGAGGCTCGTGCGATCGGGGGGTTGTTCCTCGAATCGCTCGACGCCGTGGCTCGGATCCCCCGGGCCACCATCGCCGCCGTGGCCGGGCCCGCACTCGGGGGCGGGTGCGAGCTGGCCCTGGCCTGCGACTTCCGGATCGCCGCCGACAACGCCAAGTTCGGCCAGCCCGAGATCCTGCTCGGCATCATCCCCGGTGGAGGCGGCACCCAACGTCTGCCCCGCCTGGTGGGTCCGGCCCGGGCCAAGGACCTGATCCTGTCGGGCCGGCAGGTGCGGGCCCCCGAAGCGCTGGCCATGGGGCTCGTCGACGAAGTCGTGCCGGCCGACGACCTGCTCGAGCGGGCTCTCGCCCTCGCCGCCGAGTACGCCCGAGGGCCTCTCGCCGCCCACGCGCTCGCCAAGCGGGCCATCGACGACGGGCTCGACGGCACCCTCGCCGACGGCCTGCGGCTCGAACAGGTCCACTTCGTCGACGTGTTCGCCACCGACGACGCCGCCATCGGGGTCAGGTCGTTCCTCGAGCACGGGCCCGGCCGCGCCACCTTCACCGGCCGCTGACCGGTCGAGGAGCCGGAGCGCGCGAACGCGATGGCGCCGGGCATCGGTAGCGTCGTCCCCGTGACCGCATCCACCCCGATCACGACCTGCTACCGCCACGACGACCGTCGGGCCGGGGTGTCGTGCCAGCGCTGCGGGCGCCCCATCTGCCCGACCTGCATGAACCAGGCCTCCGTCGGCTTCCACTGCCCCGAGTGCACCCAGCAGGGGGCCAAGCAGTCCCGGTCCATCCGGATGCGCGACCTCGGCCCCGAGCGGCCGATCGCCACGATGGTGATCATCGGCATGAACGTTGCGGCGTTCGTGGCGATGTCGGTGGTGGGCCGGTCGTTCATGTCGGCCACCGGCCGGGTCTACACCGAAGGAGTCCTGTTCGGGCCGCGGGTGGCCCAGGGCGAATGGTGGCGGGTCGTCACCGGGGGCTTCCTGCATGCCGGGTTGTTCCACCTGGGCATGAACATGCTGTTGCTCTACCTGCTCGGCCAGATGCTCGAGCCCATGCTGGGACGTCTGCGCTTCGTCACCCTCTATGCGGCCTGCCTGGTGGCCGGCAGCCTCGGTGTGCTGCTGGTGTCGCCCAATTCACCCACCATCGGGGCGTCGGGCGCGGTCTTCGGTCTCATGGGGGTGGCCGTCATCGCGCAGCGGCGCGATGGCATCAACGTGTGGCGCAACGGCATCGGCGGCCTGGTGGTCATCAATCTGCTGCTCACGTTCGCGGTGCCGGGCATCAGCATCGGGGGGCACGTCGGTGGCCTCATCGGTGGGGTGGCCGTGGGCGCCATGGTGTTCGCGCTCGATCGGGCGGCGGGCAGCGCCCGGACGGGCACGGCCGTCACCATGGCCGTCACCGTGGTGCTCTATGCCGCCTGCCTGTGGGCGGCCGGACAGTGAACGAGCCCGGTCATCAACCTCTGACCAAGGCTCTGCCGGGGCGACGAATCAGCGACTCTCCACGATCTCCATGAGGTTGCGAAGGTTTCCTTTCCAGATCAACCTCAGCGCTTCGCCGCCGATCGCCGATCCGAACGGCCCACCCATCCACCAAGGGAAGGTGAGCTTCTCCGCCCAGGTGAACTTGGTGCGCCCACCCCGAACGGCCTTGAGGGTGAAGACCCCGGTGCCGGTCACCATGCCGACGTGGCGCACCCCCATGGCCTTGTTCGGCTCCCAGCGGGTGATCTCCATCTGGTCGGTCAGCCGGAACGGGCCCACCTTGGTGTCGCAGTCGAACGTGGTACCGACCCCCGACGTGCGGCCGGAGGTGAAGCGGATGGCCACCGCGTCCTCCATCCATTCGACGTGGTGGCCCACGTGACGGACCACGCCCCAGACCTCTTCCGGGGTGGCCTTGATCACGGTGCTCACACGGATGCCGGACATGCACGCATGCTAGGGACGCGACGACGCCCACCCTCCACCGGGTGGATCGAGGTGCCTCAGGCGTCTCGGAGCTGGGCGGCCGCCTGCTCGGGGGCGACGATGTTGATGCGAACCCCGGTGCCGGCCTCGAAGCCGGCCACGCTGGTGATGCGGGGGAGCAGGTGGACGTGCCAGTGGAAGGGTCCGTCGGCGTGGTGCGGGGCCGAGTGGAAGACGAGGTTGTAGGGGGCATCGCCGACGAGGCGGGTCAGCGCGGCCAGCGTGTCGCGGACCGCCCGACCCACGGCGACGAGGTCGCCAGGGGCGGCCTCGGCCAGGTGGGGCTCGTGCCGACGCGGGATCACCAGCATCTCGTAGGGGCTCGCGCTCCAGAACGGGCAGATCACCGAAACCCGGTCGTCGGACCACACGATGCGGGCGCCGACCGCCGTCTCGGCTCGCTCGGTGGCGCACAGGATGCACTCGCCGTGGCGGTGGTCGTGGGTGGCGAACCCCCGGTTCTCGGCGGCCAGTTCCTCGGGCACGAACGGGATGCCCAACAACTGCCCGTGCGGGTGCTCGAGCGACGCCCCGGCCTCGCGACCGTGGTTCACGATGGCCTGCGTGTAGCGAACGGCCGACTGTCCGGCGTGCTCTTCCACCCGGTCACGGATCGCCGCCATGGTGAGCCCGACCTGCTTGTCGTCGAGGTCGGCCCAGCTGGCGGAATGGTCCGGTGAGAACACCAGGACCTCGTGGATGCCGGTGGCCGGCGCCTGGGAGAACAGCGGGCCGAGGGTCTCGACGGTGAAGGCGCCGCGCCCTTCGAAGGCGGGGTAGAGGTTGGGCACGACCCGCACCAGCCAACGGCCGTCGCGGGCGTAGGTCTCGAGCGCGGGTGGTGTCTCCTCCTCGTGGCCCGGGCAGAAGGGGCACGGTCGGCCGTCAGCGGTGAAGGGTTGCGAGCGCGGGGCGAAGTCCCCGGGTCGTGACGCCCGCTCGACGGCGATGGCCACCCAGCGATCCGTGAGCGGGTTGAGGCGGAGCTGGCTCACCGGTCGGTGCTTCTGTCGGGGACCGGCCGGTAGACGCTCACATGGGTGTCGCACTCGTCGTCGAAGGGTCGCCCGTCCCACCCTCCCCACCGCTCGGCCAACGACAGTCCCGCCTTCGCGGCGAGGGCATCGAGTTGGTTGGGGGTCAGGTACCGCACGCTCCAGGGTCGCAGGCGCACACCGGCGTCGGTGAGCTCCACGTGCTGTCCGGTGATGAGCTGGTGGTCGGGGTCGTGCTCGGTGGCGGTGAGCACCACTGCGTCGAGGGTCACCGTGCGTACGTCGAGGGACGTACGGGGAACGTCGCCCTCGGTGGGGACGAAGGCTTCGATGGCCAGGCCGGCGCCGGGGGCGAGGAGTCGGGCGCACTGGTCGAGGCACCGTTGTTGGGAGGCCTCGGTGTCGAGGTTGAAGAAGGTGTTGTAGGCGGCGAACACCAGGCGAAAGGCCCCTTCGGCGTCGGGGCCGAGGCGGGGGCCGGCACCGGCGGGCGGGGCACCGGTCGCCGCCTCGGCGGTCCCGAAGAGGTCGGCCATGTCGGAGCGCAGCGCGTGGACGCGCGCGCCACCGGGTTTGGCGGCGAGTCGGTCGAGCATGGCCTGCGACCCGTCGACGCCGATCACCGTGAGCCCCCGCTGGGCGAGGGGTATGGCGAGCCGTCCGGTTCCCACCCCCAACTCCACCACCGGGCCCGGGCCGGCCAGTGCGGCGAGGGCCTCGACGGCGGCGTCGGTGTCGAAGAGGTCGCCGTACCACTCGTCGTAGACGTCAGCGAAGGCGTCGCCGTAGCGGGCGGGGTCGTGCACCTCGCCAGTCTGACCGGCTCCCGCGCCACCGTCGGTATCCATCGCCGTCGCGGACGCGGAGCGTCGGGCCCACCCCCGTAGCCTGAGAAGGCGATGTCCCCCGCCGAGCCCGCTTCCCACCCGCCGGTCACCTACCTCGATCATGCCGCCACCACGCCGATGCGGCCCGAGGCCGTCGAGGCGATGCTGCCGATGCTCACGGAGCGTTACGCCAACCCCAGCGGTGCGCACCGCATGGCCCGCGACGCCAACCGAGCCATCGACGAGGCCCGCGACGAGCTCGCCGGACTGCTCGGCTGCGCCCCCGGCGACGTCGTGTTCACCAGCGGTGGCACCGAGTCGGACAACCTGGCCGTGTTCGGCGCCCGGCGGGCCGGCGTCGGCCCGACCTACGAAACGGTGGTGTGCGCGGCCACCGAGCATCACGCCGTACTCGATCCTGTACTGGCCCTCGCCGGACGCACGGTGGGTGTGCACCCCTCGGGCCGGCTCGATCTCGACGAGCTCGTGGCGGTCCTCGATGCGGAAGCGGCGGCCTTCGCGGCGGGCGAGGGCCCGGGGGTGCGGCTGGTGTCGGTGATGCTGGTCAACAACGAGGTGGGCACGGTCCAGCCGTTGGCCGAGATCGCCGCCATCGTGCGCCAACACGCGTCTGACGCCGTGCTGCACACCGACGCCGTGCAGGGGTTCTGCGCCCTCGACCTCGCGGCCGTGGCCGACCCTGCCGACCTGGTCACGATCTCGGCCCACAAGTTCGGTGGGCCCAAGGGCCTCGGCGTGCTGGTCGCCCGACCCTCGGTCGTGCTCGCTCCCCGCCAGGTGGGCGGCAGCCAGGAGCGGGCGCGCCGGCCGGGCACCCCCGACGTCGCCGGCATCGTGGCCACCGTCGTCGCCGCCCGGCTCACGGCCGACGAGCGCAGTGGCGAGGTCGAGCGCTTGGGGCGGCTCCGCGAGCGGCTCGTCAGCGGCCTGCTGGCCGCCGTCGACGACCTGACCGAGACCGGTATCGGCGGTGGTGACGCCCGGGCCGAGAGAGTCGACCGGGTTCCTGGTATCGCCCATCTGGGCATCGGTGGGGTGGAGAGCGAGGCCCTCCTGTTCCTCCTCGAGCGCGAAGGGGTCTTTGCTTCGGCGGCATCGTCGTGCTCGAGTGGGGCGATGGAGGCTTCACACGTGCTGACCGCGATGGGGGTGGACGACGACCGGGCCAAGGGGGCCCTGCGCCTCTCCCTCGGCTGGGCCAGCACCGACGCCGACGTCGACCGAGCCCTCGCCGTCATCCCGCCCGCGGTGGAACAGCTCCGCCGCTTCGCCCTCTAGGCCCATGTCGATGCCCATGCAAGTTCTGGTCGCCATGTCGGGTGGGGTCGACTCGTCGGTCGCGGCAGCGATGCTGCGCGACGAGGGCCACGAGGTCGTGGGCGTCACCCTCAAGCTCTGGGGGGGTGAGAGCGACTCTGGATGTTGCTCGGTGAGCGACGTCGACGACGCCCGGCGGGTGGCTCAGCAGCTCGGGATCGAGCACCTCGTGTTCAACTTCGGCGACGACTTCACCCAGCACGTGGTCGAGCCGTACGTGCGTGACCATGCCGCCGGCCTCACCCCCAACCCGTGCATCGAGTGCAACCGCCACCTGAAGTTCGACCGCCTGCTCACCCGGGCCCTGGCCCTCGGGTTCGACGCCGTGGCCACCGGCCACCACGCCCGCGTCACCCCGACCGGGCCACACGGTGGGCCGCGGCTGGCCCGGGCCGCTGACGCGGCCAAGGACCAGAGCTACGTGCTGCACATGCTCAGCGCCGAGCAGCTCGCCCGGGTGCTGCTCCCCATCGGCGACCTCACGAAGCTCGAGGTGCGGGCCCGGGCCGCGGCCCTCGGGCTGCGCACCGCGGCCAAGCCCGACAGCCAGGACGTGTGCTTCATCACCCGGGCCGGGGGCGGACGCGAGACCTTCCTCGGTGCCCGTATCGCATTGCGGCCGGCCCGCCTGGTCGACACCACGGGCGCGACGGTGGGGTCGGTGGACGCGGTCGAGCTGGTCACCGTCGGACAGCGGCGCGGGTTGGGCTTGGCCGGGGACGGCTCGGCTCGTTTTGCCCTCTCGGTCGACGTCGAGTCGGCAGTCGTCGTGGTCGGGCCCGAAGCGGACCTGCGTCGGCCGGTCACCCCGGTGCGCGACGTGACCTGGGTCGACGACGAGGCTCGAGGTTTCGTCCTCGACGAGAAGGTGAGCCGGCTCATGGCCCAGGTCAGCGCCCACGGGTCGCCGTTGGCCGTCGCCGAGGTGACGTCGGCCGACGGGGCCGGCGTGCTCGACGTCACCTGGGTCGAGGCTCCGCGACGCGTCGCTCCCGGGCAGAGCCTGGTCTTCTACGACGACGACGACGTGGTGCTCGGCGGCGGCATCGTCTGCGGCTGATCCGCCCTGGGGTCGGCTCCCTCAGCCGACGGGCAGGCGGCGCCGGGCCGCCTCGGCCAGCACCGCACCCGGCCGGCTGGGGGTGAACAGCACTGCGGGCACGTCGATCATCTCGATCGGTTCGGACTCGCCGCGCACCCGGCGCACGGCGGCCGGCACGATCGTCTGAGGCTCGGTGAACGTGGCCTCGAGGGCCAAGCCCAACGCCCCCGCGGTGAGATCGTGGGCGGTGGTCGCGACGGGTGCCGCGGCCAGGCGTGAAACTTGGGGCCGCGGCACGAGCAGGGCGTCGTTGAGGACGGCCTGATCCACGAGCACCACCCCCGCCGGCACGAAGACCACCCACCGTCGTGCCAGCTGGTGCAGGTTGCGCGAACCCACGGCCGCCACCGTCCATCCCACGAGCAGCGCCACGGTGCCCGCCACCCACGTGCCGGCCGCCAGCAGCATGGGGCCGGCCGTGGCGCCCAGGACGACGAGCAGCCACACCGATTCCAGGGGGCCCACGATGAGCGCGCCGGGGGGCCTCAGCAACATGCGGCGCTCCTCGCCGTAGGAGGACCCGTTCACGAACTCGTCGCCGATGGCGGCGAGCATCGACACCACTGCGACGACACTCGTGATCACCAGCGCCGAAACCTGGGCCACGCCGATCCCGTCAGGGACGGCGATCGCCGCCCAACCTGCGGCCAGCACCGAGGCCGGGGCCACGATGCGCACCAGCGTGAGCGACACGGTTCGAGGCACGAGGGCTCCCGCCAAGGTGAGCGCCCACAGTCCCCACAGTCCCGAGCTGGCCACGATCTGCACCGGTCTGCTCCTGGGGTCCAGCGCCTCGGCGAACGCCGCTCCGGTGAGGAACGGCAAGGTCACCCACAGGAGGGCGAACCCCCAGCGGCGGGCGAGGCGGGTGAAGGTGGTCACCCATCGAGATTTGCCGATCCGGCGGCGCAGTGGCTATTCCATTGGTACTGACAACGCCGTCAGCGTGTCGGCGGGGCGGCCGGGGGGTCGCCCACCGGGAAGGAACGGGGGCCAGGGGATGACGTGTCGCACCGTGCTGGTCGCCGCCGCCGGCGTTCCCTCGTCCCGGGTCCGGGTGCAGGGTGGACTCGTCTCATGACGATCTCGCCGAACCCGGCTGTGCGGCTCCCGGTCGGCCTGGCGACGAGCATCGGCTGCCTGCCGCATCACGACCCGTCCGATGCGGTGGAGTTCGTCCTGCGGCACACGCCCGCCCTCCCCGCCGCCCCGTCGCTCCCTGGTCGTTCGCCGCGTGAGGGAATGGTCGCCCAGGCGGCGAGCGGCATCGCCGGCGTCGTCGTGGGCGACGACGGCAGCCTCGATCTCGACCACCGGGCCCTCGACCCCGAGGCCCCGATCGTGCCCGGCTTCGACACCGACGCCTTCGTGGGCCTGCGGGCGTTCATCAACGTGGTCGCCGATCGCACCGGGCCGCTCAAGGTGTCGATCACCGGTCCGGTCACCCTGGGCGTGGCCCTGCACGCGGCCGGCATCGAGCGTGACCTCGCCTTCCGGATCGCCGGCCGGGCCGTGCGCCAACGGGCCCGGGCGCTCATCGACCTGGTGCTGCAACGGGTCCCACAGGCCCAGATCGTCGCCTTCGTCGACGAACCAGCGCTGGCCCGCCTCACCGAGCCGGGCTTCCCGGTCGGGCCCAACGACGGGGTCGACCTGGTGTCGGGGGCGTTGGCCGCCCTCGAACCTCTCGCCATCACCGGGCTGCACTGCTGTGGGGTCGCCGACTGGCGGCTGGCCCTGGCCGCCGGGCCGCGGATCCTGTCGCTCCCCGTCGGTGCCGGCGCCGACTGCCATGCAGGGGTCATGGGTGACTTCCTCGACGACGGTGGGTGGTTGGCGTGGGGGGCGGTGCCCGTCGACGGGCCCATCGGTCCCGCGCCCGACCTGCTGTGGCGACGCCTGTCCGAGGAGTTCGGCGCCCTCGCCGCCGGGGGTTGCGACGCCACGTTGCTGCGGACCAACGCCATGGTCACCCCGGTCTGTGGGATGCCCCATCACGGCGTCACCCAGGCCGAGCAGGTGATGGAACTGGCGACAGGGGTGGCCCACCGCCTTCACGACCAGGCCATCGGCCTGCGCCTGTCCGTCGGCGCCTGACCCGCGCTGGGCGTCGCGTCCCGTCGGTAGTGTGCGCCGGGTGTCCGATGTCGATCCCGCTTCGCGCGTGGAGGCGCTCCGCGCCCGGATCCGCCGCCACGACGACCTCTACCACGGGCAGGACGCGCCGGAGATCCCCGATGCCGACTACGACGCCCTGGTGCGTGAGTTGCAGGGGCTGGAGGAGCGGTTCCCCGACCTGGTGACGCCGGACTCGCCCACCCGCATCGTGGGCGCTGCGCCCAGCGCCACCTTCGCGCCCGTCGAGCACCGTGTGCCGATGATGAGCCTCGACAACGCCTTCTCGTTCGACGCGCTCCAGGCCTGGGGGGGTCGCCTCGAGCGTCGTCTGGCCGAACTGGGGGAGAGCACTCGCGCCGCGGGGCTCGTCACCGAGTTGAAGATCGATGGCCTGGCCATCTCCCTGCGCTACGAGGGTGGTCGCTTCGTGCAGGCGGCCACCCGTGGTGACGGTCGCACCGGTGAGGACGTCACCGCCAACGTGCGCACGATCGCGGTGATCCCCGAGCAGCTCGGATCCGAGGCCCCCGAGGTGCTCGAGGTGCGGGGCGAGATCTACATGCCGATCGGCGTCTTCGAGGCGCTGAACGCGGCCCAGATCGCGGCCGGTGAGCGCATCTATGCCAATCCCCGCAACACCGCGGCCGGGTCGCTGCGCCAGAAGGACCCCACCGTCACGGCGTCGAGGGGGCTGGCGTTCTGGAGCTATCAGCTGGGTGAGGTCGTGGCCGGACCATCCTTCTCCGGTCACCATGAGGCGTTGCTCTGGCTTCGTCGACTCGGCTTCCCGGTGAACCCCGAGGTCGAGGTGCTCGACTCGCTCGAGGCGGTGTACGCCAAGGCCCGTCACTGGCAGGAGCACCGGCACGACCTCGACTACGAGATCGACGGCCTGGTGGTCAAGGTCGACGAGCTGGCCCTGCAACGTGAGTTGGGGGCCACGTCGAAAGCCCCCCGCTGGGCCATCGCTTTCAAGTACCCGCCGGAGGAGCGCACCACTCGCCTGCGCCGCATCATGGTGTCGATCGGTCGCACCGGTCGGGCCACGCCCTTCGCCGAGCTCGAGCCCGTGATCGTGGGTGGCTCCACGGTGAGCATGGCCACGCTGCACAACCAGGACCAGGTGGCGGCCAAGGACGTGCGACCCGGCGACCTGGTCATCGTGCGCAAAGCCGGTGACGTGATCCCCGAGGTGGTCGGGCCCGTTCTGGCCGAACGCCCTCCCGGCCTCGAGCCGTGGGTGTTCCCCAGCGAGTGTCCAGTCTGTGGCCAGCCGCTGGTGCGGCCCGACGACGAGGCCGACACCCGGTGCGTCAACATCTCCTGCCCGGCCCGCGTGGCCGGCACCATCGAGCACTTCGCGTCCCGGGGGGCGATGGACATCGAGGGCCTCGGTGAGCAGCGGGTACGGCTGTTCCTCGAGCTCGGGCTGGTGGACGACATCGCCGACCTCTACTCCCTCGATGCGGACGCTCTGGCCGGCATCGAGGGCTTCGGCGAGCTCTCGATCGACAACCTCCTCGGCGCCATCGCCGCGTCGAAGGCCCGGCCCCTCCCCAACCTGCTGGTCGGTCTCAACATCCGTCATTTGGGTCCCGCCGGCGCCCAGGCCCTGGCCCGTCACTTCGGCCATCTCGATCACACCGAAGCGGCGTCGGTCGAAGAGCTGGCCGCGGTCGAGGGCGTCGGTCCCACCATCGCCGATGCGGTGGTGGAGTGGTTCGCCGACGAACCGAATCGTCGGGTCGTGGCCAAGTTGCGGGCCGCGGGGGTGAATCTCGAGGGGCCGGCGGCTCCCGACGTGGAGCAGAACCTCGTGGGTCTCTCGATCGTGGTCACGGGCACGTTGGTCGGCTTCACCCGCGACGAGGCCGAGGCCGCCATCAAGGCCCGGGGCGGCAAGTCTCCTGGAAGCGTGTCGAAGAAGACCACGGCGGTGGTGGCGGGCGACGACCCGGGCGCGGCGAAGGTCACCCAGGCCGTCGAGCTCGGCGTTGTCGTGCTCGACGAAGACGGCTTCGCTCACATCCTGCGTACCGGGCAGCTCCCACCCTCGGCCTCGGTCCCCCCCGCGTCCGGGGCGCCCACCAGCGACTAGAACCATCGGGTCAGAACGTGGCGGAAGTCGACCGAGGGAGCGTGGGCATGACGATCAAAGCCGTGGTGTTCGACTTCGGGGGGGTGTACACCGCTTCGCCGTTCACCGGACTGCAGAACTGGCACGAAGAGCGCGGTCTCGATGCCGCGGTCGGCCTACGGGCCGTGTTCGGGCCGTACGACCAGGACACCGACCATCCGTGGCACCAGGTCGAGCGGGGGGAGCTGGCCATCGCCGCCGCCGCCGAGCAGATCAAGGCCATCGCCGCCGAGGAGGGCCTCGACCTCGACCTGTTCGAGCTGTTCTCGGCCATGGGCGGCGACGGCGGGGCCCGACAGGATGTCGTGGACCTCACGCTGCGGTTGCGGGCCGACGGCTATCGCACCGCCCTCATAACCAACAACGTGGCCGAGTTCGCCGACGGGTGGCGGGCCATGATCCCGGTGGACGACCTGTTCGAGCTGGTCATCGACTCCAGTGCCGTGGGCCTGCGCAAGCCGAACCCGGAGATCTTCCAGCTCGCACTCGACCAGTTGGGCGTAGCCGCAAGGGAGGCTGTCTTTCTCGACGACGCCCCGGGCAACGTCGCCGCCGCCGAGGCGCTCGGTCTGCACGCCATCCTCGTCGAGGACGACCACCAGCCCGCTTTCGTCGCCCTCCAGGAGCTCCTCGGGAAGAAAGGGTTGAACTCCCCCGCCTGAGATCTCTCAGCTCCAGCGGCGGACCGTGCCCACGACCGAGAGCGTGGCGGCCGACCGCGTCGAAGGTGATCGAGTCCGCCGGGTCACACCACGGAGAAGCACCAGGAGCGGCTCGTCGACTGGTTCGGGCCGGTTTCGGTCCGCCAGAAGGTGGCCACGATGCAGTTGCGGCCTGCGGGCCACTGCTCGATGAGCTTGCCGGGACCGGGCTGGTAGAAGACCTGGTTGAGCGGCGGAACGATCAGCAGCTCGTCGAGCGGGAGCGGCGTGCCGTTCACGGCGAGGGTGGCCTCGTACCCGCTCGCCAGGTCGATCCCGATCTGGTCCTGTTGGAGGATCTTCGAGTCCGGCGTGGGGATCAGCCGTTCGATGGACCCACCTTCGAGGTTCGATCCGGGGTTCTGGGCGAGTTGGAACAGGGCGTAGGTGGCGACGGCGGCGATCAGTACGAGCACCACGTAGGCCGCGTGCCGGGGCTGTAGGCGGCGGGGCTTCGGGGTCGTGGGAGCAGCAGCGGATGACGCAGAGCCGGCTTCGGTCATGGCCACAGTGTGCCCTCGGTGGGCCGCTTCGCGACCAGTCGCCGCTCGTAGAGGGTCTCCATGGGGTCGCAGAACCACACCCGTGTAACCACTACCCTCCGGTGGTGGCAATCTCCCGCGTGAGCGACCGGGTCGGTCAGGTGCTCGGTGGGCGCTACCGGCTGCTCGGTCCCATCGGCACCGGTGCGTCCGCCACCGTGTACCTCGCCGACGACGTGGTCCTGCGTCGACGCGTCGCGGTGAAGGTGCTGCACGCCGCCCTCGCCGACGACGCCGCGTTCCTCAAGCGTTTTCAGGCCGAGGCGCAGGCCGCGGCGGCCCTGAACCATCCCCACGTCATGGCCGTCCACGACTGGGGCCAGGGTGACGTGCCCTACCTCGTGACCGAACTGCTGGGGGGCGGGTCGTTGCGGGCCCTGCTCGACGACGACGAGCGCCTCGACCTCGCCCAGGCGCGGCTCGTCGGCCTCGAGGCGGCGCGGGGGCTCGACTACGCCCACCGACGAGGGTTCGTCCACCGTGACATCAAGCCGGCCAACCTGCTCTTCGACGAGGAGGGTCGCCTGCGCATCGCCGACTTCGGGTTGGCTCGCGCCCTGGCCGAGGCGGCCTGGACCGAGCCGATGGGCGCGATCCTCGGCACCGCGCGCTACGCCTCCCCCGAGCAGGCCCAGGGTCGCCCGCTCGATGGTCGCAGCGACGTCTACTCACTCGCCATCGTCGTCATCGAGTCGGTCACCGGTGAGGTGCCGTTCGCGGCCGACACCACCCTCGGCACCCTGATGGCACGGGTCGACAAGCCCGTGCCCGTGCCCGATTCCCTGGGTGCCCTCAAGCCGGCCCTCGAAGCGGCCGGGAATCCCGATCCCGACGATCGTCCCGACGCCGCGACCTTCGCCACGCTGCTGATGGCGGCCGGTGACCTGGGGGCCGTGGCCGCTCTGCCGCTCGCCGGCACCGCGACCATCGACCCCGATGCGTTCGAGCCGCGTGAACCCACCACGCTCTACGTGGCCGAACGCCAGCTGCGCGCCGACCTCGAACCGGAGATCATGGCCGCGCCGTTGGGCACCACCACCAACGGCCTGACCATCGTCAACGACGATGGCGAGAGCATCGCCGACGACGTGGTGCAGCCGGCCACCGTCAGGGTCGATCGCAACGTGTCCGGTGACGACGATGACCTGTCCCGGTCGGCGCGCCGCCAGCGCCGCAAGGAGGACAGGCAGGTTGCCAAGCTGCTGGCCGCCGGAGCATCGGCCGACGCCCTCGACGCCGATCCCCTTCCCGTCGAGGTCCTGGGCGGGTCGGGGCCCGACACGCCCCGTCGCCGTACCGGGCGCACCGTGCTGTGGGTGCTGCTGGCGGTGGCCCTCGTTGCTGCGGCCGGTGCCGGGGTCTGGTACCTCACCCGCACGCCCACCCACACGCTCACCTCGTTCGTCGGCGGCCCCGTGGCCAACGCCGAGGCCGCCCTGGTGGCCGACCAGTTCGTGCTCGATCGCACCGACGTGTTCGACGAGACGGTGCTCGCGGGCAACGTGATCGCCCAGGATCCCGGCTCAGGTACGACCCTGGCCGAGGGGTCCACCGTGAATCTGATCGTCTCGCTCGGGCCCCCGCCGGTCGCCGTGCCCACCGACCTCGGCGGCAAACCGCTCGGGCAGGCCACCGACGAGCTCGCCGCTTTGGGTCTCCGTGTGGGTGAGGTCAAGGCCGTCTACGACGAGAACTGGCCGAAGGACGCCGTCCTGAGCCTCGCTCCGGGCACCCCGTCCGAGCTGCCCAAGGGCTCTCCCGTCGGTTTCGTGATCAGTGACGGGCCGACCCCGCGGCAGATCCCCGAGGGCCTCGTGGGCTCCGATGTCGAGGCCGCCACCATCGCGCTGCGGGCCGTGGGCCTCAAGGCGGGCCAGGAGAGCGCCTTCTCCGACACCGTGGCGCCCGGCATCGTCATGTCCACCACGCCTGCGGCCGGGGCCACGGTTCCCCGCGACAGCACGGTCACCCTGGTGGTGTCGAAAGGCCCTGAGACCGTCACCATCCCCGCCACGATCAGGGGCATGACCGTGGTCGAGGCCAGCACCACCCTCCAGGGCGTCGGCCTCACCGTCAGCGGCATCCAGGGTTCGCCGCTGAACCAGGTCTCCGGCACCAACCCGGCCACCGGGCAGACCGTCCGCAAGGGCACCGCCGTCACCCTCATCACCGGCTGACGACCCGCGCCTGCGGCGGCCACCCCCGACGTCGGCACGGGGTCTCGGCGGTCCCGATCACTGCCGGTGGCTCGATGAGGGCCGGATACCCTGCCCGGTGTGGCCCCGCCCGACCCGTCCGACCCCCGCCCGGCCGCGGCGCCGGACCAGCTGGCCGATGGCGCTGAGGGGCCGGGGCGGTACAGCCGCAACGACGAGCTCGAGATCGGCATCGAGCCCCCCGGCATCGACGAGGTCGTCGTCGTCCCGTGGAGCATCCTCCTGCGCCGCCGGGTGGCCGGTCGGTTGTCCGACAGTCCCCGGGGTCCGTGGGTGGTGCTGGCGGCGTCGCTGCTCGGGGTGTTCACCGCCAGCTTCACCATCACCGTGCTCGCCGTCTCGCTCTCCGACATCGCTCGCAGCCTCGGCAGCACCGCGAGTGTCCTCACCTGGGCCATCACCGCCCCGAGCCTGGCCATGGCGGTACTCGGACCCGTGGCCGGCAAGTTATCCGACCGGCTCGGCGCCCGGGTGGTGTACCTCTGGAGCCTCGTCGGGGTGGTGGTGTTCTCGGCCTGCACCATCTTTGCCTGGGACGCCTTGTCGCTCATCGGCTTCCGGTTCCTGGGCGCAGTGTTCGGGGCCGCGGCCGGCCCGTCGGCGCTGTCGATGATCAACCGGAGCTTCCCGCCCGAGCGGCGGGCCCAGGCCATGGGGTATTGGGCCCTGGTCGGTGCCGGAGCCCCGGTGCTCGGCGTGGTGATCGGTGGCCCCCTGGTCGATGCTTTCGGGTGGCGTTGGATCTTCGTGCTGCAGACGCCCATCGCCCTGGTCGCCCTCCTCGTGGGCTTCCTGGTCCTACCGCACTTTTCCCGAGGCGCCCGTGTGCCGTTCGACGTGGCCGGGTCGGTGCTCCTGGCCGTCGGTGTCGGGTCGATGCTGGTGGCGCTGAACCGTGGTCCGGAGTCGGGTTGGTCGAACCCGGTGGTGGTCGGCGGGTTCCTTCTCGGCCCGGTTCTCCTGGCCTGGTTCGTGCGGGTGGAGAACCGCACCCCGTATCCGTTGCTGCCGATGCGCTACTTCCGCGAGCGCAACTTCGCCTTCCCGATGCTCAATCAGTTCCTGGCCAACTTCGCCTACATGGGCGGCTTCATCCTCACGCCGCTGCTGCTCACCCAGGTGCTCGACTACAGCACCACCAAGACCGGGCTCGTGTCCATCGCCCGGCCGTTGGCCTTCTCGATCGCCGGGCCCGTCGCGGGCTATCTCGCCGTTCGTCTCGGGGAGCGCACGATCGGTGTCGCGGGTTCGCTGTGCATCGCCGCCTCGACTCTGGGCCTGGCCGCCGTCACCACCGACTCCAGCCTCCTGTGGATCGAGCTTTCCCTGATCCTGTCGGGGGTGGGAATGGGCGCGGCCGCCCCGGCCATGATCGCCTCCGTCGCCAACGCGGTGGACCTCAGCGACCTCGGAGTGGCCAGTGCCGCCGCCCAGACGGTGAGTCAGATCGGGGTCGTGGCCGGGATGCAGATCCTGCTCACCGTCCAGGTGGCGTTCGCGGCCACGCAGGGCGACGCCTCCTACGCAACGGCGTACCTCGTGGGTACGGTGGCGGCGCTGGGCGCAGCGTTGGCGGCCTCGTTCGTCCGTTCCACCCGACGGACCGAGCGGCCAGGAGGCTCGGCTGCGCTGTCGTCGATGGCCGCCGACGGCTGAGCCTTCTAGGAGGCGGTGAAGCCCTTCACCACCATGGCGATGGCGATGGCGTCGGGGTCGGGGTCGATCGACTGGGCCTGCAGGCTCATGAGCTTGGTGATGTCGCCCTGCACCTTGATGCGCCCCGACATGAAGGCCTGCATCGCCGCGGTGAGGTCCTGTTCGACGAAGATGGCCTTGGCCGTGATGTACTCGACGGTGACGGTGAGGTCGGGCCCGTCGAGGTGGCCCTCCTCCACCAGGAGCTGGCCATCCGACGTGTCGACGTGGCCCTTCAGGTCGCCCGTCTCGAACGGCGTCTGCACCACCACGACGTTCATCTTCATGGTCACCGGTGGAGCGTTCTGAGGGTCGGGCATCTCGTCGCGCAGTCGGCGCACCGCGCTCAGCCACTCGGGACTCAGGAACTCGTACTGCTCGGCCACCGGACCCTCCCGGAACTCCACGACATCGAACGGGCAGACCCTATCGGGAGTGCTCCTCACCCCACGTAGCATGAGTCCCTCATGTCCGAACGACTCACCCGCGACGGGGTGGCCCACGTGGCTCGCCTGGCCCGCCTCTCGCTCACCGAAGCCGAGCTCGACACCTACACCGAGCAGCTCGGTGCCGTGCTCGACTTCGCCGCCGACGTCGCCGCCCTCGACCTGGCCGACGTGGCCCCCACCTCTCACCCCATCGAGTTGGCCAACGTGTTGCGTCCCGACGTCGTGGGCCCGTGCCTCGATCGGGCCGAGGTGTTGGCCGAGGCCCCATCGGTGGAGGACGATCGTTTCCGGGTGCCGGCGATCCTGGGGGAGGAGCGGTGACCTCGGTGCCCGCCACCGCCGTGGCCATCGCCGCCGCCGTTCGCGCCGGGGAGGTGTCGGCGCGTGAGGTGCTCGATGCCCACCTGGCGGTGATCGACGAGCGCGAGACCGACGTGCACGCCTTCAACCTGGTGCTGGCCGACGAGGCCCGCGCCGCGACGACCGAGGTTGACCGGCGCGTCGCCGCCGGCGAGGACCCCGGCCCTCTCGCCGGGGTGCCGGTGGCGCTGAAGGACAACTTGTGCACCCGCGGCATCCCGACCACGTGCTCGAGTCGCATCCTCGACGGCTGGCGCCCTCCGTACGACGCCACCGTGGTCTCCCGGGTCGTCGCCGCCGGCGGCATCGTCGTGGGCAAGACCAACCTCGACGAGTTCGCCATGGGGTCGTCCACCGAGAACTCGGCCTTCGGTCCCACCCGCAACCCCCGCGACCTGGACCGCGTGCCCGGGGGGTCCTCGGGAGGATCGGCGGCGGCCGTCGCCGCCGGGTTCGCACCCCTGAGCCTCGGTTCCGACACCGGCGGGTCGATCCGCCAGCCCGCGGCACTGTGCGGGGTCGTCGGGGTGAAGCCCACCTACGGGCTGGTGAGCCGCTACGGGCTGATGGCCTTTGCCTCGTCGCTCGATCAGATCGGTCCGTTCTCCACCACCGTCGCCGACTCGGCCCTCCTGCTCGAAGCCATCGGCGGGCACGATCCCCGCGACTCCACCTCGATCGCCGAGCCGCTGGCCGCGCTCACCTCCGTTCTCGATCGCGGGGTGGCCGGGCTGCGGGTCGGGCTCGTGTCCGAGCTCATGGGTGAGGGCATCGCCCCCGACGTCTTGGCGCGGGTGCACGCGGCTGCCGCCGCGCTCGCCGCCGCCGGAGCCGAGATCGGTGAGGTCTCGGTGCCCGCGGCCAGCTACGGGCTGTCGGCCTACTACCTCATCGCGCCGGCCGAGGCGTCGAGCAACCTGGCCCGCTACGACGGGGTGCGGTTCGGCCTGCGGGTCGACGCGCCCACCACGGCCGAGATGAACGAGGCCACCCGTACCGCCGGCTTCGGTGACGAGGTCAAGCGGCGCATCATGCTCGGTACCTACGCCCTGTCGGCCGGGTACTACGACGCCTATTACGGGCAGGCGCTCAAGGTGCGCACGCTGATCGTTCGCGATTTCGCCGCCGCCTACGAGCGGTTCGACCTGCTGCTGGCGCCCACATCGCCCACCACTGCCTTCCGGTTCGGTGCCAAGACCGCCGACCCGTTGTCGATGTACCTCAACGACGTCTGCACCATCCCCAGCAACCTCGCCGGCCATCCGGCCATGAGCGTGCCCTTCGGCCCCGGCGCCGACGGCCTGCCGGTGGGAGTGCAGCTCCTGGCCCCGGCCCTTGGCGAGGCAACCATGTTCCGCGCCGCCGCCGTGGTCGAAGCGGCGGCCCCGGCCCTCACGGAGGTCGCCCGATGACGGCGGTCAACCTCACCCACGAGCCCATCGAGGGTGAGCACTTCCACGTCACCAGCGCCACCACCGGCGACGTGTGGGAGATCGTGGTGGGCCTCGAGGTGCACTGCGAGCTGGCCACGGCCACCAAGCTGTTCTGCAGCTGCCCCAACCACTTCGGTTCCGAGCCCAACACCAACGTGTGCCCGGTGTGTCTGGGTCTGCCCGGGTCGTTGCCGGTGCTCAACCATCAGGTGGTCGAGCTGGCCATGCGGCTGGGCCGGGCGTTGCGGTGCTCGGTGGAGCCGTCGGTGTTCGCCCGCAAGAACTACTTCTACCCGGACATGCCCAAGGACTACCAGGTCAGCCAGTTCGATCGTCCCATCAACGTCGACGGCTGGCTCGATCTGCCCGACGGCACCAGGGTCGGCGTCGAGCGGGCCCACATCGAGGAGGACACCGGCAAGAACACCCACGCCGGGGGCAGTGGGCGCATCCACGGGGCCCAGTACTCCCTCGTCGACTACAACCGCGCCGGGGTGCCCCTCGTCGAGATCGTGGGTCGCCCCCACATCCGCCACCCCGACCAGGCCAAGGCCTACGTCGACGAACTGCGGGCCATCCTGCTGGCCACCGGCGCCTCTGACGCCAAGATGGAGGAAGGCTCACTTCGGGTCGACGCCAACGTGTCGGTGCGCCGGGTGGGCGACACCGCCCTCGGTACCCGCTGCGAGGTCAAGAACCTGAACTCTCTGCGGTCGCTCGGACGGGCCATCGAGTACGAGGCGCGCCGCCAGGTCGACCTGCTCGAGACGGGCGAACGCGTCAAGCAGGAGACGCGCCACTGGGACGAGGGCGCGGGCCGCACCCGCCCCGGCCGGTCGAAGGAGGAAGCGGAGGACTACCGCTACTTCCAGGAGCCCGACCTCGTGCCGTTGGTGCCGGGGCCGGAGTGGATCGCCGCGGTCGACGCGGCGATGCCCGAGCTGCCCGCGGCCCGCCGGGCCCGCTTGGCCGAGACGGCCGGCGTCACCCCGGCCGAGGCGGCCATCGCCGTGAGCCGAGATCTCGACGGGTTGGCCGCAGCGGCGATCGGGGCGGGTGGCGATCCCGGTCGGGTACTCACCCACGTGGAGCACGATCTGGCCGTCGACGGGGCCGGAAACCTCGATCCGATTCATCTGGCTGCCCTCGTGGGGCTCGAGCTCGACGGCAAGCTCACGGCCACACAGGCCAAGGCCGTGCTGGCCGAGATGGTGGCCACCGGAGAGCATCCCGAGGCCATCGCCCAGGCCAGCGGCTTCGAGGCCATGGACACCTCGACCCTCGAGGGTGTGCTCGACGAGATCGTGACCGGGTGCCCGGACGAGTGGGTCGGTTACTGCGAGGGTGACGACAAGCGCCGGGCCAAGCTCCAGGGATTCTTCGTCGGCAAAGTGATGAAGGCCACCAAGGGCCGGGCCGACGGCAAAGTGGTCACCGCGCTGCTCGAGCAACGACGGGTTGCAGCGGTCTGATCCCGAGGGGGTGACAGCGGTGGTGGCGTCCGCTACGTTGCCCGCATCGGCCCTCGGGGGTCCTTGGACGTTCGAGGACACAGGGGTTCGGGATGCATCGAGCAGGTGGCGCCGACCGGCGTCGGGTGGTTCGGTTGGGCTTGTCGGCGAGTCTGCTGGTTCTGGGTTCGTGGCTGGCCGGTTGCGCGTCGACGGACGGCGGCGAGGACTCGTCGCCAAAACCCGAGGGGGCGTCTGTCGCTCCCGGGGTCGGCGCCGCGGCTGTGGCCCCGGCATCGGGTCGTCCGGTCGGTGACACCGAGGCCTGCCTGGCCGTGACCATGGTGCTGGCGTTGGGGACCGAGCGGATCAGTGCCCGACTCGCGAGCGCCGGGAACGCTGACCTGGCCGAGATGGACGAGCTCCGGGCCGAGTTCCGGCGCTCGGTCCCGGCGGACACAGAGCCCATGCTGGCCGCCGCCGACATTGCCATCGACCGGGCGGGGGTCGAGCTGTCGGCCCTGTTCGACACCAGCGTACGGCGGGGGACGGCGCCTGATCCGGTGGCGTATCAACAGATCATCGAAGCCCTCCGGTCGGATCTTCGAGCGCTTCCCCTCGATCGGCGGCTGCAGGAGCTCTGCGGGGCCCGACGGTGAGGTGACCGGAGCGCCTCGAGCCGGCGCCCGGATCGGTCGATCGTGCCTGTACGGAGCCTCGATGTCCTACCATCTCGTCAATTCTCCTCGAACGCTCCAGGAGGTCTCATGCTCGCGAGTTCAGTGCGGACGAAGGCGGCGGTGGCGATCACCGCCGGCTGATGGTTCTGGGCGTTGCGGCGTGCGGTGGTGGGAGCAGCTCGTCGGCTCCGTCGATCGTGGCGCAGGACGCCACCACGTCCAGCCCATCCGACGGCGGTTCGAAGTCGACTACCACCGACAACCGCGGGGGCGGGGGCCCCGGCGCTCTCGGCGCGTTCGGTGGGGATGCCGGCAAGTGCTTCGAGTTCGCGCTGGCCTACGGCACCCTCAGCCTGGGTGCGCTCGGTTCGACCTTCGGCAGCTCGCAGCAGGATCAAGACGAGCTCAACCAGCAACTCGAGAAGCTCCAGGCCGAGGTCCCCGCGGAGATCAAGAGCGACTTCGAGGTCGTGCGCAAGGGCTTCGCCACCTTCAACGAGAAGCTGCAGGGCGTGTCGGGCAACATCCTCGATCCGGCCTGCCAGAGGTCCCTCGAAGAAGCAGGTAAGGCACTCGACAGCCCGGAGTTCACTGCCGCGCAGACGAACATCGAAAACTACCTCGACAAGAGCTGCCCCAGCTGATGACGCAAGAGTGGGCCGTGGCGCGGGTCAGCGCACGGCGCCGATCAACAGCGCGTCGAGAACGAACACCGCGCCGTTGACCGTCACGGGTTGACCGTCACGCCACGTCCTGGCGGCGGAGGCGCCGGGTGGCGTAGGCGAGCGCGACCACGGCGACGAGCGGAGGCACGATCCACCGGTAGGGCGAGGAGATGGCCGAGAAGCGCAGGGTGACGTCGGCGATCTCGGTGAGCACCGACCGGGAGTAGGTGCGCACCGCCAGCCGGCCGGCGGTGTCGTTGGCCGTGGCGACGAAGCCTTCCCAGATGAAGATGTAGAGCAGCCCCCACACCAGGGACCGCTTCACCCGCAGGCCCAGCGCGCAGAAGATGCCGGTGTAGGCCACCAGGGCCAGCGTGGAGGCCACCACCGTGGCCGTCACGAGCGCGCTGCCCCCGCCCGTGGCCCACGCGGCGACGGCGAGGGGGATCACGACCAGCGGCCACGCCACCGTGAACGACGACGCCGCCGCGGCGATGACGATGCGCGATCGGCGCACCGGGCGCAGCCACAGGTAGACGAGCGTGCCGTCCTCGCTGGGGTCGCCCAGCGCGGCGGCGGAGAACACCAGGGCGGTGACGGGTACGAGCAGCGACAGCCCGAACGTGTTGATGAAGCGGGCACCGGCGCGCAGCTCGTCGATCCGGTCGCCGGCGCCGATGGCGAACCCCACGACGATCCCGACGATGCCGATGGCCAGCAGCGCCAGCACCCGCGCCCGGGAGACCTGGCTGCGCAGTAGCAGCCGGTAGATGGGCAGACGGGTGGGGGCGAGGGCGGCCACGGTCAACCGCCCACCAGATAACGAAAGACGCTCTCGAGGTCGTCGTCGAGCGGTGCCACCTCGTAGAGACGGGCGCCGAGTTCGGCCGCGACGACCGGCACCTCTCGGCGCAGCCGGGCCGCGTCGACCGCGTCGACGATCACGTCGTCACCGTCACCGAGGCGCACCCCCACCACCACCCCCCGCTCGAGGAGTCCCGTGGCCAGCTCACGGGCCCGGTCCGACCTGATCCGCACCCGGTGGGGTCGGTCGTCCATGAGGTCGCGGATGGCGTGGAAGTCGCCCTCGGCGGCCAGCCGGCCCTGGGCCATCACCAGGACCCGGCGGCCGAAGCGCTCGACCTCGTCGAGCACGTGGCTCGACACGAGCACGGTCTTGCCCGCGGCACCGAGCTGCTCGAACAGGGTGATGAGGTGGAGCCGCTGGCGGGGGTCGAGGCCGGTGAGGGGCTCGTCGAGCACGACCACGTCGGGGTCGTGGACGAGGGCCTGGGCCACTTTGGCCCGCTGGCGCATGCCTTTCGAGAAGCCGGCGATGGGGCGGGGCTCGTCGGGATCGAGCTCGACGACGGCCAGGGCCGAGCGGGCCGCGCCCTCAGGGTCGTCGAGGCCGTGGAGCACGGCGGCGAGGCGGACGAAACCCAGCGCCGACAGGTTCTCGAAGAGCGTCTCCTGCTGGGGTACCAGGCCGATGCGCCGGGTGAGGGAGAGGTCGTCGCGGGGGTTGCCGCCGAACACGGCGACGGTGCCCTGCGACGGCGGGGTGAGCCCACACAGCAGACGCAGCATGGTGGACTTCCCGGCGCCGTTCGGCCCGAGCAGGGCGGTGACCCCGGGGCCGACGGTGAACGACACGTCCGACACCGCCACCAGGTCGCCGAACCATTTCGACACCCGCTCCACCACGATCCGGGCGTCGGCGGGCACCGGGGGAGGCGGGGGAGGTGGGGGCGGCGGCAGGAGGACGGTCATCGGGTGACCGTCAGGCGCCGGTAGCGCAGCCAGGTGAGCAGCCCGAAGCCGAACGTCCAGACGAGGTAGGCGGCCACGAGGGTGCCCGTCGTGATCGTCCGGGCGCCGTCGATCTCACTGAACTCGCCGTAGATGCGAAACACCAGCTCGATGGGCAGTTGCAGCAGGTCGAGGCCGAAGTACAGCGGCGTCGAGGCCGTCGCGCCCAGGGCCTCGCTGACGGCACGACTGGCCAGCAGGATCATGATGATGGCGGCGGAGGCGGCGGCGCGTCGGCTGGTGATGCTCGACACCGCCAGCGACAGCGAGGCGGGGAGTACCGCAACTGCGAGCCCGCCGAGCACCATCTTGGCCAGCAGTCCGAGCAGGGCGATCGGCCCGTCGGGGCCCGACCCCACGATGGTGAGACCCAGCAGCATGAGCAGCGGCGGCCCGAGGGTGACCAGAGCGAGCAGCGCCACGGTGGCCACGGCCTTGGCGGCCAGGTAGGTGTCGCGGGTGAGTGGCGAAGCCAGGTACAGCCCGAGCATCCCGGTGCGCCGGTCGGTGCACAGCAGCTCCGGGGCCACGAAGGCGGTGAACACCACGATGGCGGCCGAGATGAACCCGTAGTACTGCGCGTAGGTGGGCAGGACACCACTGGCTTCGCGTAGGAGGGTGTCGGGCAGCAGGACGCTGAGGCCGACGAACACGATGGCGGGCACGTAGGCGATGAAGATGGCAATGGCGGGCAGGATCTTCTGCCAGACGGGCCGCTTGAGCCCGAGCGCCCGCTGGATCGAGTGCACGATCAGCGAGCGCACCGCTCCCCGTACGCCCAGGCGAGGGCCCGTGTAGGCGCGATAGCCACGGTCGAGGATGCGGGCATCGCTCACGCCCCGACCTCCAGAAAGACGTCTTCCAGGCTCACCGTGCGGTTGGTCAGGCGCCGCACGCCCACCCCGGCGCCGACGACGGCGTCTCGGGCCGCGTCGTGCAGGCCGACGGCGATCTCCCCGCCGGCATCGGGGGTGCTCACCACCAGGCGCAACCCGTCCACGTCGACGGTGAGGCCCCGCGAGCGCAGCAGTTCGGCCACTGCATCGGACCGGTCGTCGACCTCGAGCAACAGGCCGGTGCCCTGCCCGGTGAGTTGGCTGAGCGGGCCCGACGCCACCACCATGCCGGCGCGCAGGATGACGGCGCTGTCGCAGGTGCGCTCCACCTCGTCGAGCAGGTGCGACGAGATCACGACGTGGATGCCGAACTCGGTGCCCACCCGGCGGATGAGGGCGAGCATGTCGTCGCGTTGCACGGGGTCGAGCCCGTCGGTGGGCTCGTCGAGCAGGATCAGGGCCGGGTCGTGGGCGATGGCCTGGGCCAGCTTCACGCGTTGGCGCTGCCCGGTGGACATGGTGCCGATGGGCCGGTAGCGCTCCTCGCCCAGGCCGACCTGCCACAGCGCGTCGCTGGCCCGGGCGGTGGCGGCCTGCCGGGGCAGGCCGTGGACCTCGGCGATGTGGCGCACCAGGTCGTGGGCGCGGGTGTCGGGGGGCAGCAGGTGGTGTTCGGGGGAGTAGCCCACCTGGCTGCGCACTTCGGGGCCGGCGGTGAAGGGATCGAGACCCAGCACCCGCAGGCTCCCGTCGTCGGGTCGGTGCAGTCCGAGCAGAAGGCCGAGCAGAGTGGTTTTGCCGGCGCCGTTGGCCCCGAGCAGGCCGGTGATGCCCGGGCCGATGCGGAACGTGGCGCCGTCGAGGGCGGTGACCGGCCCGAAGTGGCGGGTGACCGTGTCGGCGGCCACGATGATGGAAGCACTATTCAGGTGATCGACCAGCACTTCGCGGTTCGGCGGAACCGGCGAGAAATGGTCTGTCATCGTCGCGGAGCCTAATCTCGCGCCATGACCGATCCGATGAAGCCCCGATCGCACGAGGTCACCGACGGTGTCGAGCGGGCCCCGGCCCGGGCCATGCTGCGGGCCATCGGCATGGGCGACGACGACTGGGACAAGTCGCAGGTCGGGGTGTGCACCTCGTGGAACGAGGTCACCCCGTGCAACATGCCTCTGGCCCGCCTGGCCCAGTCGGCCAAGCAGGGCGTCCGAGACGCCGGCGGTTTCCCGATCGAGTTCGTCACCATCGCCATCTCCGACGGCATCTCCATGGGCCACGAGGGCATGCGGGCGTCGCTGGTGAGCCGTGAGGTCATCGCCGACTCGGTGGAGACCGTGATGCACGCCGAGCGCTTCGACGCCCTGGTCAGCTTCGCCGGCTGCGACAAGAGCCTGCCTGGCATGCTCATGGCCTCGGCCCGGCTCGACCTCCCCGCGGTGTTCGTGTACGGCGGGTCGATCCTGCCCGGCAACCACAACGGCCAGGTGCTCGACATCGTGTCGGTGTTCGAGGCCGTCGGCGCCGAGGCCGCCGGCACCATCGATAGCGCGGAGCTCGACGCCATCGAGCGCAACGCCTGCCCCACCATCGGCAGCTGCGCCGGCATGTTCACCGCCAATACGATGGCCGCCATCGGCGAGGCCCTCGGCATGTCGTTACCCGGTTCAGCATCTCCCGCGGCCGTCGATCGGCGTCGCGACGACTTCGCCCGGGCATCGGGTGAGGCGGTCATGGGTCTGCTCCGTCAGGGCATCACTCCCCGCCAGATCCTCACCAAGCAGGCGTTCGAGAACGCCATCGCCGTGCTCATGGCTCTCGGTGGTTCCACCAACGCGGTGCTGCACCTGCTGGCCATCGCCGCCGAGGCCCGAGTCGACCTGCACCTCGACGACTTCAACAAGGTGGCGGCCCGGGTGCCGCACATCGCCGACACCAAGCCCAACGGTCAGTACCACATGGTCGACGTCGATCGCATAGGCGGGATCCCGACGGTCATGGCCGAGCTGCTCGAAGCCGGTGTGCTCCACGGTGACTGCATCACCGTCACCGGCAAGACGATGGCCGAGAACCTGGCCGACATCGACCCGCCCCGCCCTGACGGGGCGGTGGTGCACCCCGTGTCCGATCCCATCCACGCCGTCGGCGGTATCGCCATCCTCACCGGCTCGTTGGCGCCGAAGGGTTCGGTGGTCAAGGTCGCCGGCATCGACTTCGACCGCTTCGAGGGCGTCGCTCGCGTCTTCGACGGGGAAGCGAAGGCCATGGAGGTGGTGCTGAGTGGCGGCATCAACCCGGGCGACGTCATCGTGATCCGCTACGAGGGCCCCAAGGGCGGCCCGGGGATGCGCGAGATGCTCGCGGTCACCAGCGCGGTCAAGGGCGCCGGTCGGGGCGGCGACACCGCCCTGGTCACCGATGGTCGATTCTCCGGTGGCACCCGTGGCTTCTGCATCGGCCACGTGGCCCCCGAAGCCGTCGATGGTGGCCCCATCGCCTTCGTGCGCGACGGTGACCGCATCGTGATCGACACGGTGAAACACAGCATCGACCTGATGGTCGACGAGGCCGAGCTCGAGCGCCGCCGCAGCGAATGGGTCCTCCCGGAGCCGCTCTACACGAGCGGCGTGATCGCCAAGTACGTGAGCCTCGCCCAAGGAGCCGATCGCGGCGCGATCACCCTGCCCAAGTAGGTCCCGGGCAGGCGGATGTCGCGCCCGTGGTTCTGGCCTCCGACGAGCTCTCGGTCGTGTGACGGTCGCGCTGAGCGGTGGCTACTCCATCCCGCCAGTCTCGTGGCGGAGTTGCCGCCGCCGCCCGAGGCTGCAGCCAGAGGGCGTCGCTCATCGGGTCAGCCCTGCGCGCCGGGCACCAGGCGAATGTTGATCGGGTAGCGGTACCACTCGCCGCGATTGGCCGCGAGCGTGGCCATGATCCCGAACACGTAGGCGCCCACGATCACCGCCGGGAGTAGAAGGAACCCGATCAACACCAACATGAGGAGCGCGCTCACGAGGTAGGCGACGAAGAGGGTGATCTGGAAGTTGAGCGCCTCGGAGGCGTGGTGGCGCACGAACGGGTCCTTCTCGCCGTTCACGAGGTAGATGATCAGCGGACCGAGGAAACCGGTGAGGAGCCCGAGGAGCTGGGCGAGCATGGCCATGGTTCTCGGATCGGTTCCCCCGCCCGGACGCGCCGTGGCGAGCGGTCCCCAGTGCCGACCGTCCCACCATCGGAGCTGGCCGTGGGCATCGGGATAGCACCCTGGGGCCGGAGTGGGCTGCATGGGGCCCTGGGTCTGCATGACCAGAGGGTACGACGTGTTTCGGACTCGCTCCCGACTTCGGGGGTCCGGGTTGCCATTCGTGGCCACCATCGGGCACACTTACACTTCTATGAGTACCACCGACGCCACCGTCACCCCGCTCGTAGTACTTCACTAGCGCCCGCCGGCCCCCTCGCCGCGTGCGCATCCTCGACCTCCCTCCTGCGGGAGGTCGATTGCGTTTTCCCCGGCCGGGAGGTCACCTGACCTCGACCCAACCCGCACGACGATCCGATTCGACCCGAGGACCCCACCATGAAGACCAACGGTGCCGCCGCCCTGATCAAGTCCCTCGAGATGGAGGGGGTCGAGGTCATCTTCGGCCTGCCCGGCGGGGCCATCCTCCCCGTCTATGACCCCATCATCGACTCGCCGATCCGCCACATCCTCGTGCGTCACGAGCAGGGGGCCGGCCACATGGCCGAGGGTTACGCCCAGGTCACGGGTCGGCCCGGGGTGGCCATGGTGACCTCCGGTCCGGCGGCCACCAACATCGTGACGCCGCTGGCCGACGCCTACATGGACTCGGTGCCACTGGTCGTGATCACCGGGCAGGTGGGCACCAAGGCCATCGGCACCGACGCCTTCCAGGAGGTCGACACCGTGGGCATGACCCGGTCGATCACCAAGCACAACGAGCTGGTCACCCGGGCCGAGGACATCCCCCGCGCCGTCCGGGAGGCGTTCCACATCGCCACCACGGGCCGGCCCGGCCCGGTGCTGATCGACATCCCCAAGGACATCGTCGACCCCGCCAACCCCAACTCCGAGCTGGACTGGTACTGGCCGGACTCGCTCGACCTGCCCGGCTACAACCCGCGCATGGAGGGCGACCCGGCGCTCATCAAGGCTGCGGCCGAGCTCATCGGCCAGGCCCGACGGCCGGTGCTGTACGCCGGTGGCGGCATCCTCAAGGCACGCGCCGCCGAGGCCCTCACCGCCCTGGCCGAGCTGCTCGATCTCCCCGTGGTCACCACCCTCATGGGCCGCGGGGCCATCCCCGACGACCATCCGTTGTGTCTGGGTATGCCCGGTATGCACGGCAACTACACCGCGGTCACGGCCATGCAGGAAGCCGATCTGCTGGTGGCGTTGGGCTCGCGGTTCGACGACCGGGTGACTGGCAAGCTCGACGCCTTCGCCCCCCACGCCAAGATCATCCACGTCGACATCGACCCGGCCGAGCTGGGCAAGGTCCGCCGCCCCGATGTGGGCATCACCGGCGACTGCCGTCTCGTCATCACCGAGCTCATCACGGCGTTGCGCGACCTCGGCGCGCCCGGCAACCAGCCCGACCGGTCGGAGTGGAAGTCCACCATCAGCGGCTGGCAGGAGACGTACCCGCTCACCTACACCCAGTCCGAGCCCGGTGAGCTGCTGAAGCCGCAGTTCGTGCTCGAGCAACTGCGCGACAACACCCCCGACGACTGCATCGTCGCCTCCGGGGTGGGTCAGCACCAGATGTGGACCTCGCAGTACTGGAAGTTCAACCACCCCTACACGTGGGTCAACTCCGGGGGCCTCGGCACCATGGGGTTCGCCGTGCCCGCCGCCATCGGCGCCAAGGTCGGTCGGCCCGACAAGATGGTCTGGGCCGTCGACGGCGACGGTTGCTTCCAGATGACCGCCCAGGAACTGGTCACGGCGGCGGCCGAGCGCATCCCCGTGAAGATCGCCATCCTCAACAACGCCTACCTCGGCATGGTGCGTCAGTGGCAGGAGATGTTCTACGAGGAGCGCTACAGCGAGGTGTACCTGTCGCCCGACCTGCCCGACTACAAGATGTGGGCCGAGGCCATGGGGTGCGTGGGCATGCGGGTCGAGTCGCCCGAAGAGGTGCTCCCGGCCATCGAGAAGGCCAACTCGATCGACGACCGCCCGGTGGTCATCGACTTCCGCACCGACGCTCGTGAGAAGGTCTTCCCCATGGTCGCGTCGGGCACGTCGAACTCCGACATCGTCATCGGCCCCGGGGAGTCCTGATGCCCGCCCCCCGCCGTCACCACATCCTGTCGGTGCTCGTCGAGGACAAGCCGGGTGTGCTGGCACGCGTCTCGAGTCTCTTCGCCCGCCGGGGCTACAACATCTTCTCCCTCGCGGTGGCGCCCACCGACGACGAGCGTTTCAGCCGCATCACCGTCGTGGTCGACGTGGAGAAGGCGCCCCTCGAGCAGATCGTGAAGCAGCTCGACAAACTGATCAACGTGGTGCAGATCGACGAGCTGGCCCCCGGCGACGCCGTCGAGCGCGAACTGCTGCTGGTCACCGTCTCGGCCCCGCCCGAGACCAGGGGTCAGGTCATCGAGTTGGCCGGGGTGTTCGAAGGACGGGTGGTCGGGGTCGGGTTCGACGAGCTCACGTTGGTGCTCGAAGGCGCCCCCCAGAAGCTCGACGACTTCGCGGAGCTGATCGCCAATTACGGCGTGGTGGCCATGCAACGCACCGGCCGGGTGGCGTTGCCGCGCATCGAGCGGCGTTCGGCGCAGCTTTCCGCCGCCGACGAGGCGTCCTAACCTCTCGCGGTTCGAGTCCGTCCGCATCTCGTCCTGTTCCCGAGTCCCCCTGAGCAACCCCGAGACTGGAGTCCCCCGTGGCCACCGTGTACTACGAAGTCGACGCCGACCGTTCCTTCATCGCCGACCGCAAGGTGGCGGTGATCGGGTACGGATCGCAGGGTCACGCCCACGCCCTGAACCTCAAGGACAGCGGCGTCGACGTCGTCGTCGGCCTGCGGGACGGGTCGTCGTCGAGGGCCAAGGCCGAGGCCGCGGGCCTCACCGTCATGTCGATCGGTGAGGCCACGGGTTGGGCCGACGTCATCATGATCCTGCTGCCCGACACCGAGCAGAAGTCGGTGTACGACGCCGAGATCGCCCCGAACCTCAGCGAGGGTGACGCCATCTTCTTCGCCCACGGCTTCAACATCCGGTTCGGTCGTATCATGCCGCCGGCCGGTGTCGACGTGGCCATGGCCGCCCCCAAGGGCCCGGGCCACCTGGTGCGGCGCACCTACACCGAGGGCGGCGGGGTGCCTTGCCTCATCGCGGTCGAGCAGGACGCCACCGGTCACGCTCGCGACCTGGCCCTCGCCTACGCCGACGCCATCGGCGGCACCCGCGCCGGGGTCATCGAGACCACCTTCACCGAGGAGACCGAGACCGACCTGTTCGGCGAGCAGGCCGTGCTCTGCGGTGGGCTCACCGCCCTCGTGCAGGCTGGTTTCGAAACGCTCACCGAGGCCGGCTATCAGCCCGAGATGGCCTACTTCGAGTGCCTGCACGAGGTGAAGCTGATCGTCGACCTCATGTACGAAGAGGGCATCGCCGGCATGCGCTACTCGATCTCCGACACCGCCGAGTACGGCGACGTCACCCGGGGCCCGCGTGTGGTCAACGCCGCCACCAAGGCCGAGATGAAGAAGATCCTCGACGAGATCGTCTCGGGGAAGTTCGCCGACGAATGGATCGCCGAGAGCGAGTCGGGCCGAGCCAACTTCAACGGCCTGCGCCAGGCCGGCGCCGACCACCCCATCGAGGTCACCGGTAAGGAACTGCGGGCCATGATGCCGTGGATCTCCGCCGGCCGAAAGAGCGTGTCCGAGACGTCCGGCGGCGCGCAGGGCTGAACCTGATCGGGATTCAGTCGGGGCTCCTTCCTGCCGACGAAGAAGAGGTGACCGATTCCGTGGGCCTCGTCGAACGTCGGGTGCGCCTGGCCGACCCCGAGGAGATCGACCCGGGTTGGAACCCGAGGGCGCCCGAGCTGGCCTACGCCTGCGACGCGGTGTCGCTGCTGATGCCCTACGCCGAGCCGTACTTCGTGGCGTCGGTCCGCCTGGTCATCCCTGATCTCGAACCCGAGCTCGCGGCCACGGCCTCGACGTCCAGACCCAGCTCGTCGGGCGCCGCCACCACGGCGAGCACCGCCGGTTCAACGACCGCATGGCCACGAGTTTCCGGGGCATCGGTCGGCTCGAGGGCTGGATGGCGCGCACCTACGGATGGCTCGGGCGCACCCGCAGCGCCCGCTTCGACCTGGCCTTCGCCGCCGGTTCGGAGACCATCGCCTTCAGCATCGCCCGCTGGGCCGAGCGCCATCATCGCCAACTCTTCGACGATGTCGACCCTGCCGTGGCCGCCCTGTTCCTGTGGCACCTGGCCGAAGAGGTGGAACACAAGAGCGTGGCCTTCGACGTCTACCAGCACGTCGACGGATCGAAACGCCGCTACGCGGCAGCGACCGTGCTCACGTTCGCCATCCTGGCCTGGTTCACGGTCCTGTCGGTGCTCACCCTGATGGCCGGCACCGGGCGGTGGCGCTCGCCGGTGGCGTGGTGCCGCCTGGTGGCTTCGGCGTTCAGTCTGGCCTTCGTCACCCTGCCCGACATGGCGGTCTCGATGATGCCGGGCCACCACCCTGACGACCTCGTCGATCCCGAGTGGCTCGTCACCTGGCTGCGCTACTTCGACCCGGCCACCGGCACGGTGCCACTGCTCGAGCCCTCGGCACCGCCGGGCCTGTCCGAGCCGCCTGCAGCCGTCTGAGCCAGCGCGCCCCGAGCCCCGAGGTCGACGTCGGGTCGCCCCGGTACCGTGGCCTCGTCGACGACCAGGGGGAACGACGTGCACTATCGCAAGCTCGGACGAACGGGTCTCAAGGTCAGCCCGCTGTGCCTCGGGGCGATGATGTTCGGGGCCTGGGGCAACCCCGATCACGATGACTCGGTCGCGGTGATCCATGCGGCGCTCGATGCTGGCATCAACTTCATCGACACTGCCGACGTCTACTCCGCCGGCGAGTCCGAGGAGATCGTCGGCCAGGCCCTCGTGGGCCGACGCGACGAAGTGGTGCTGGCCACCAAGTTCTTCGCCCCCATGGGGGTCGGCCCCAACGAGAGCGGCGGCACCCGCTACTGGATCATGCGCGAGTGCGAGAACAGCCTGCGCCGTCTCGGCACCGACCACATCGACCTCTACCAGGTGCACCGGCCCGATCCCAGCATGGACATCGACGAGACCCTCGGTGCCCTCTCCGACCTCGTGCACCAGGGCAAGGTGCGCTACATCGGCAGCTCCACCTTCCCGGCCTCGGAGATCGTAGAGGCCCAGTGGACCGCCGAGCGCCGCCAGCGGGAGCGCTTCGTGTGCGAGCAGCCGCCGTACTCCATCCTCGTGCGCGGCATCGAGACCGACGTGCTGCCCACCTGCCAGCGCTACGGCATGGGGGTCATCCCGTGGAGCCCCCTTGCCGGTGGTTGGCTGTCGGGCCAGTGGCGAGCGGGGGGCGCCGACCCGGAGAGCCGCCGGGCCAGTCGGGTGCCCGACCGCTACGACCTGTCGATCCCCGGCAATCAGGCCAAGCTGGCCGCGGCCGACGCCCTGGGCGCCCTGGCCGACGAGGCCGGCATCGGCCTCGTGCACCTGGCCGTGGCGTGGGTCATCAACAACCCAGCCGTCACGTCGGCCATCATCGGGCCCCGCACCATGGAGCAGCTCACCAGCCAGCTCGGGGCCGCCGACGTGGAGCTGAGCACCGACGTGCTCGACCGCATCGACGAGATCGTGCCCCCGGGAACCAACTTCACCTGGGCCGACGCCGGCTACACGCCTCCGATGGTGGCCGAGGCCAGAGTCCGTCGGCGGCCTTCACGCGGCTAATTCCGACTTGGAAGGTCGGGATTCGTTGGCCTAGGGTTTGCGACCGTGGTCACGCGAACGTCGTCGTGACCAGTGCCTTCGAGGAGAACCGATGAGCGAGCAGTGGGGCTTCGACACCCGCCAGATCCACGCCGGTCAGGAGCCCGACCCCACCACCGGTGCCCGGGCCGTGCCGATCTATCAGACCACCTCGTACCAGTTCCGCGACACCACCCACGCCGCCAACCTGTTCGCGCTGGCCGAGATGGGCAACATCTACACCCGCATCATGAACCCCACCCAGGGGGTGTTCGAGGCTCGCATCGCCAGTCTCGAGGGGGCCACCGAGACCGCCGTCGGCCTTCCCGGCGCCCTCGCCGTCGCTTCGGGGCAGGCCGCCGAGACGCTGGCCATCATGAACCTGGCCGAAGCCGGCAGCCACGTCGTGGCCTCCGCCGCCCTCTACGGCGGCACCTACAACCTCCTGCACTACACGCTCCCCAAGTTCGGCATCGACGCCACCTTCATCGACGACCCCGATGACCTCGACGCCTGGCGCAAGGCCGTACAGCCGAACACCAAGGCCTTCTACGGCGAGAGCATCGGTAACCCCCGCAACGATGTCCTCGATCTCGAGGGCATCTCCGGCGTGGCCCACGAGGCTGGCGTGCCGCTCATCGTCGACAACACCGTGGCCTCGCCGTGGCTCATCCGCCCCTTCGAGTGGGGCGCCGACATCGTGGTGCACTCGGCCACCAAGTTCATCGGTGGGCACGGCACCTCGATCGGCGGCGTCATCGTCGACGGCGGCAGCTTCGACTTCTCGGCCACCGACAAGTTCCCCATGTTCACCGAGCCCGACCCCAGCTACCACGGCCTCAGCTACTGGCCCGCCCTCGGTGCCGGCTCGTACATCATCAAGGCCCGGGTGCAACTGCTGCGCGACATGGGCGCGGCCGTCACCCCGTTCAACTCGTTCCTGTTCCTCCAGGGCCTCGAGACGCTCAGCCTGCGGATGGAGCGCCACAACGCCAACGCCCAGGTGGTGGCCGACTATCTCGACGGTCACGGCCAGGTCGAGTCGGTGCAGTACGCCGGACTGGCTTCGTCGCCGTGGCACGAGCGGGCCGCCCGCTACTCCGCCGGCAAGGGCTTCGGGTCGGTCCCCGCGTTCGTGATCGTCGGCGGCATCGAGGCCGGCAAGAAGTTCGTCGAGGCCCTCGAGCTGCACAGCCACGTGGCCAACATCGGCGACGTGCGCAGCCTGGCCATCCACCCGGGCAGCACGACCCACTCCCAGCTCACCGAGACCGAGCAGCTCTCCGCCGGCGTCGAGCCGGGCCTGGTTCGTCTCTCGGTCGGCATCGAGAACGTGGAAGACATCATCGCCGACCTCGACAAGGGTTTCGCCGCCTCGAAGTAGCACACGGCGGACGTGCCCGGCCCGTGCCCTCGGGGCCGATCACCGTCGGGGAGTTCACCGGCGTCCTCGGGACCGGCCCGCGACACGTACGCTCCGGCGGGCGGCGCGGGTCGGCTCGCGACCGGGGCCTTCATCCAAGGGGGAACACAGTGCCGGTGTCGTTCGATTTCTCGGGTCAGGTCGTGATCGTGACCGGGTCCACCAAGGGACTGGGTCGAGCCATGGCCGAGGGGTTCGCCCGCTCGGGGGCCCAGGTCGTGGTGAGCAGCCGCAAGCAGGGCCTGTGCGAGGAGGTGGCGGCCGAATTGTCGAGTACTCACGGCGTCGAGGTGATGGGCCGGGCCTGCCACATGGGCGACTGGGACGCCATCCCGGGGCTCGTCGACGACGTGGTGGCCCGGTTCGGGCGCATCGATGTGGTGGTGAACAACGCCGGCATCAACCCCACCTCGGACCCGTTGGTCGACGTCTCCTACGAGCTGTGGCGCAAGGTCTTTGCCGTCAACCTCGACGGTCCGTTGCGCCTGTCGACCCTGGCGGCGCCGATCATGCGCGACGGGGGCGGCGGCAGCATCGTCAACATCTCCACCGTCGGCGCCTACATCGGTGGGCCCGGCAACGGTTCGTACGGTGCATCGAAGGCCGGGCTGTTGAACCTCACCAAGGTGATGGCCCAGGAGTGGGCGCCGTGGGGGATCCGGGTCAACGCCATCTGCCCGGGGCCGATCAGGAGCGAGATGACCGCGGGGGCCGAGGCTGCGTTTCCCGGCTTCTACGAGCGGGCCGGTGGGGCGACGATGATGAAGCGGGTGGCCGAGACCGAGGAGATCATCGGCCCGGTGCTCTACCTGGCCAGCGAGGCCTCTTCCTACGTGACCGGCGAGAACCATTCCGTCTCCGGCGGGATGCCCCGCGGCTGACGGTTGGCCGGGCAGGGCTGTCGCCGGGGCATCGCCGTGAACGCCATCATGCCGGCGGCACCGGGTCGACCAACTCATGGCGACCGTCGTGCTCGAACAGCCGCCACATTGTCTCCAACCACGCGTTGGTATCGGTGCGAGGTCGGCATCGAGGCCGCTCAGTCGATGGATCCCGCAGGCACGACCCACTCGCAGCGCTGACCAGTGACGTTGGCGATCTTGTCGAAGTCCTGGTCGTAGTGCAGCACCGTGAGCTTGTGGGCTTCGGCGGCGGCGGCAATGAGGAGGTCCGGGATCTTCCGGCCGCGCTGGCTCTTCGAGGCCAAGTGGCGTTGGATCTGTCTCGCTCGAGTGAGGTGATCAGCGGTGGTCTCCACCAACGTGAAGATCTCCAGGGCGCCGATGAGGCGGTCCCACTCCCGGGCGTTGCGCGCAGAGTAGCCAACCTCGAGATCGGAGATCCCGGCTCGCCCCAGTGTTCCCGTGTCGGCGAGTGGCTCGATCACGGCGCGGACGCCGGGGTCTGAGAGTCGTTTCAGAACGCTGGTGTCGACGAGATGGGTCAGCGCCACGCATCTTCACGATCGTCGAGGGCGGCGCCTGCGAGCGTGTCGAGCGCACGTGACACACGGTCGCCTCGGGTCGAGGCGGCGCGTCGCAGCGCCTCATTGACGGTGTCCTTGAGCGTCAAGGTCCCGAGTTCGGCCCGGGCTGCGCCGAGGGTCTCATCGTCGATGTCCACGAGATGCTTGGTCACACGGCGAGTATATAGAGATGTATGCCGGTATATCTCCGAGGATCTCGTGGAGGACCTGTCTCGAAACGACGTCCCCGTCATCCCGCCTTCGATGCGAGAGTCTACGCAACCAATCTCTGGTGAATCTGCTTACGAAGCCGGCCCGGTGTGACGAGCTCCGCCGCCGACCTACGGGCGCCAACGGCAGATGCGCTGAGGGTCGAGGCCTCCGGGCCGGTCTGAACTAGCACCCGGCGGGCAGGCCGAGCCGGGCGACTGGGCCCACGCGCTACCGCGGGTAGTCGGGGGCGCCGCGGCGCAGGATGACGTCGGTGCGCTGCTGCACCATCTCCTCGAACCGGCCCTCCTCCACCATCCAGAAGCGGTTGGCGTAGAGCCCGTCGACCACCGTGTCGGCCACCTCCGACAGCGGCGTGAACTGCACGGGCGTGCCCGCCGCCTCTTGCATCTGCATCCACATCTGCATCTTGTTGGTGGTGTCGATGGGCGCATCGGGCGCGAACTCGGGTGGACGATCGGCCGCGGCCCAGATGCCGGTGTCCAGGATGCCCTGGGTCTTGCCCGAGGGGAACAGCACCGATACGCCGATGTCGGAGCCGACCTCGTGGAGTTGGCCCCACAGGCACTCCGAGAGGGTGACCACTGCGGCCTTGCAGGTGGCGTAGGTGGGTGAGGCGGCGATGGGGGAGAAGCCGCCGTTGTGCGACGACGTGTTGACGATGTGGGCCTCGCCGCCCTGCTCGAGCAGGTAGGGCACGAAGGCGTTGATGCCGTTGATCACGCCGTACACGTGCACGCTGAAGGCGAACCGCCAGTCGTTGGTCTCGTGCTCCCAGAGCCGGCCGTGGGCGCCCGACGCCACCCCGGCGTTGTTGCACACCACGTGCACCCCCCCGAACGCGGCCACGGTCGCGTCGCGCAGGGCTTCGACCGATTCGAGGCTCGACACGTCGGTGCGCACCCCGATGACCTCGGCCCCGTCGGCGGTCATCTCGGCCACGGCGGTGTCGAGGTTCTCCTGCTTGATGTCGGCGAGCACCACCTTCATGCCCTCGCCCGCGAATCGTTCGGCCATGGCCCGGCCGATACCACCGGCGCCGCCGGTGATGACCGCGACCTTCTCGCGCAGTTTCTTCATGTCGAATGGTCCCCCTGTGTCGTGCCGCTGGATCGGCGTCACCCTCACACGTCCGTCGCCGGCCGACAACTGTTGTGCGTCGACCCCGGCGGCGACGGCTCAGCTCAGGGCGTCGACCACGTGATCGACGCAGGCCGTGAGCGCGGCCACATCGTCGGGGTCGATGGCGGGGAAGAGCGCCACCCGGATCTGGTTGCGGCCCAGCTTGCGGTAGGACTCGGTGTCGACGATGTCGTTGGCCCGCAACACCTTGCTCACGGTGGTGGCGTCGATGCGTTCGTCGAGGTCGACGGTGGCCACGACGTGGCTGCGGTCGACCGGGTCCTTCACGAACGGGGTGGCCCAGGGGCGGCTCTCGGCCCAGTCGTAGATGGTCTGGGCCGAACGGTCGCAGCGCGAGGCCGCCCAGTGCAGGCCGCCGTTCTCGTTCATCCACTCCACCTGGTGTACGGCCAGGAACACGGTGGCCAGGGCCGGCGTGTTGTAGGTCTGGTCCTTACGCGAGTTGTCGAGGGCCACGGCGAGGCTGAGCGACTCGGGGATCCACCGGTCGGACGCGCCGATGCGCTCGATGCGGTCGATGGCCGCCGGCGACACCGCCGCCAACCACAGCCCCCCGTCGGAGGCGAGGCACTTCTGCGGGGCGAAGTAGTAGACGTCGGTCTCGGCGGCGTCGAAGCGTAGGCCGCCCGCAGCCGAGGTGGCGTCGACCAGCACGAGGGCCTCGGCGGCCGTGGTGCCCTCGGGACGCACGAGGGGCATGGCCACGCCGGTCGAGGTCTCGTTGTGGGTGAAGCAATAGGCGTCGACGTCGGGGTTGGGTACCGGGTCGGGGTGGCTGCCGGGGTCGACCGAGAGCACCTCGGGATCGTCGAGGAACGGCGCCGCCTTCGCCGCTTTGGCGAACTTCGACGAGAACTCCCCGAAGGTGAGGTGCTGGCTGCGCCGTTCGATGAGCCCGAAGGTGGCGATGTCCCAGAACACGGTGGAGCCGCCGTTGCCGAGCATGATCTCGTAGCCGTCGGGCAGGGCGAACAGCTCGGCCAGCCCGTTGCGCAGACGGCTCACCATGACCTGCACCGGGAGCTGCCGATGGCTGGTGCCCAGGTAGAGGGGTTCGGCGGCAAGGGCGGCCACGGCCTCGGGTCGCACCTTCGACGGCCCGCAACCGAACCGCCCGTCGGCGGGCTTGAGGTCGGCAGGGATGGTGATGGCGGGGACGGTGGCGCTCACACCATCAGTCTCCCATCCCCGGTCGGCCGCCCCGAAACCCGAGCACTCCGGGCCAGCAACTCACACGGAGCTCTCACCGCTGCTCCGGTAGCGTCGAGCCTGCCCTGTCCGGTTCCCCGCCGAAGGATCCCCGCATGTCCGAGCGCCTGTCCCGTCGTGTCGCCGCCATCACCGAGTCGGCCACCCTCGCCGTCGATGCCAAGGCCAAGGCCCTCAAGGCCGCCGGCGAGCCGGTGATCGGCTTCGGGGCCGGTGAGCCCGACTTCCCGACGCCCGCTCACGTGGTGGAGGCGGCTCGCCAGGCCTGCCTCGACCCGAAGAACCACCGCTACAGCCCCGCTGGTGGCCTGCCCGAGCTCAAGACCGCAGTGGCCGAGGCCACCAACCGCCACTCGGCCACCGAGGTCACCCCTGCCCAGGTGTTGATCACCAACGGCGGCAAGCACGCCGTGTACAACGCCTTCGAGGCTCTGCTCGACCCGGGCGACGAGGTGCTGTTGCCGGCGCCCTACTGGACCACCTACCCCGAGCCCATAGCTCTGGCCGGGGGCGTCACGGTGGCCCTGTCCACCGGGGTCGACAGCGGGTTTCGCGTCACCGTCGACCAACTCGAAGCGGCCCGCACCCCGAACACCAAGGCCCTCGTGTTCGTGTCGCCGTCCAACCCCACCGGGGCCGTGTACCCCGCCGACGAGGTGCGAGCCATCGGCGAGTGGGCGGTGGAGCACGGCATCTGGGTGATCACCGACGAGATCTACGAGTACCTCACCTTCGGCGACCACACCTTCTCGTCGATGCCCGGGCTGGTGCCCGAACTGGCCGACACCTGCATCATCGTCAACGGGGTGGCCAAGACCTACGCCATGACCGGTTGGCGGGTCGGGTGGATGATCGGTCCCGCCGACGTGGTGAAGGCGGCCACCAACCTGCAATCGCACTGCACGTCCAACGTGGCCAACGTGAGCCAGCGAGCCGCACTCGCCGCCCTCGAGGGTGGGCTCGCCTGCGTCGACGAGATGCGGGTGGCGTTCGCGCGTCGGGCCACCCTGATCCACGGGCTGCTCAACGAGATCCCCGGCGTCGAGGCCATGGTGCCCCAGGGCGCCTTCTATGCCTTCCCGTCGTTCGAGGGCGTGCTCGGCCGCCGTCTCGGCCACCTCACGCCCACCACCACGGTCGAGCTGGCCGGCGTGATCCTCGACGAGGCCAAGGTGGCCATCGTCCCCGGCGAGGCCTTCGGGGCCCCGGGTTACGCCCGGCTGTCGTTCGCCATCAGCGACGACGACATCGTCGAGGGCGTGGGCCGCATCGCCGAGCTGCTCGGCCGCGCCGGGTGACGCGACGCCGATGAATGCTCCCGAGGTGCGGCCCCACGGGTCGTGGCCGTCTCCCATCACGCCCGAGCTGATCGTGCAGGCCGCCGTGTCGATCGGCGAGGTGCACGTCGGTACCGACGACATCTGGTGGGCCGAGGCCCGCCCGCAGGAGGCCGGGCGGGTGCAGCTCGTCCGCCACCGGCCCGACGGCTCGGCGGTCGACGTGCTGCCCGATGGCTTCTCGGCCCGTACCCGGGTGCACGAGTACGGCGGGGGAGCGTGGTGCCTGCACGGCCCCGACGTGGTGTTCGCCAACTGGGCCGATCAGCGCCTGTACCGCCTCGACGGCGGTCGCACCGTCCCCGAGGCGCTCACGCCCGAGCCGGCCGTGCCCCTCGGCGACCGCTACGCCGACGGGCGCCCCACGGCCGACGGCCACTGGATCGTGTGCGTGCGCGAGCGCCACTTCGCCGAGCCAGATCATGAGCCGACCAATGAGATAGTCGGGGTGGCCCTTCGCCCCGACGGGGTAACGGTCGAGCCGCAGGTGTTGTTCAGCGGTTCCGACTTCGTGGCCGCGCCCCGGTTGAGCCCCGACGGACGCTTCGTCGCCTTCCTCCGCTGGAACCACCCCGACATGCCTTGGGACGGCACCGAGCTCTGCGTGGCCGCCCTCGACGACGGCCCCGATCGCCAGGAGCCGCTGACCGCAGGCCGCGCGGTGGTGGTGGCCGGCAGTCGCGACGAGTCGATCACCCAACCCGAGTGGGGCCCCGACGGCTCGTTGTGGTTCGTCTCCGACCGATCGAACTGGTGGAACCTCGACCGCCTCGGCTCGGGTCAGGTCGAGGCGGCGGTCATCACCGGACCCGGGGCCCCGGTGCTCGGGCCGCAGGCGGTGGCGCCCATCGAGGCCGAGGTCGGCGCTCCCCACTGGGTGTTCGATCAGTCCCGCTACGCCCTGCTGGCCGACGGGCGAGTAGTCGTGGCGTTCTTCCGCGACGGGCTCGACCACCTCGGCGTCGTTCCCGCTGGTGGTGGGGACGTGGTGGCGTTGGCGTCGAACATCAGCGCGTGGTCGTCGTTGCGAAGCTACGGCCAGGGGGCGGTGGCGGTCGGGGCCTCGCCCACCACCGAGGCCGTGGTGATGGTGCTCGACGTGCCCGAGCGGCCCGCCGGCGACGGCAGCACCCCGGTGGGTTCGGCTGTGCTCCGTGAGGCCCGTGACCTCGGCATCGACGCCGAGTGGTTCTCGGCGCCCGACCCGATCCTGTTCGCCACCACCGGCGACCGGTTCGCCCACGCCCTGCATTACCCGCCCACCAGCCCGGTGGCCGTCGGGCCCGACGGGGAGGCCCCGCCACTGATTGTGGTCATCCACGGTGGCCCTACCTCGGCGGCGCGACCCCAGCTCAGCCTCGGTGTCCAGTTCTGGACCTCCCGCGGCTTCGGGGTGGTCGACGTGAACTACGGGGGCTCCACCGGCTACGGGCGCAGCTACCGGCGTCGCCTCATCGGTGAGTGGGGCATCGTCGACGTCGACGACTGCGTGGGGGCGACGCGCTATCTGGTCGACCTCGGCCACGCCGATCGCGACAAGCTCATCATCCGCGGTGGCAGCGCCGGCGGCTTCACCGTGCTCGCGGCGCTGACGTTCCGGGAGGTGTTCGCCGCCGGCTGTTCGATGTACGGCGTGGCCGATCTCGAGGCCCTGGCTCGCGACACCCACAAGTTCGAGGCGCGCTACCTCGACTCGTTGGTCGGGTCCTATCCCGCCCGGCGCGACCTCTACGAAGAGCGTTCACCCATCCATCACACCGACGAGTTGGAGTGCCCGCTGCTCGTGCTCCAAGGCCTCGAGGACGAGATCGTGCCGCCGGCCCAGAGCGAGATGATCGTGGCCGCCCTCGCCGCGAACGGGGTGCCCCACGCGTATCTGGCCTTCGAGGGGGAGCAGCACGGTTTCCGTCAGGCCGCCACCATCGTGCGAGCCCTCGAGGCCGAGGCCTCGTTCTACGCCCAGGTGCTGGGGTTCGATCTGGCCGACGACTTCGAGGTCCTCGAGATCATCGATCCGTGCTCCCGGCCGTTCACAGAAGGTGGTCCGTCCTGATGTGCACTGAAGCCGAGCACCGACGTTCCGGACCGGGCGTGCGGCCTCGGCCTCGGCCTCGTGCCGTCCTCGTCGCCACGGTGGCGGCGGCCACCATCGCGCTGATGGCGGGGTGCGGCACGTCGAGCTCCTCGTCGGGGGCGAGCGGTGAGGCTCAGCCCGATCGCGCCGGCCTCGTGGACCTCGGCAATGGCCGCTCGATCCACATGGAATGCCGGGGGAGTGGCGGCCCGACGGTGGTCCTGGTCACCGGTCTGGGCGAACGGGCCGACAACTTCATGATCACCAGCGCCGACCCGACCTCCGACGAGGGGTCGGTGTTCCCTGCCGTCGCCGGGTTCACCCGGGTCTGCGCCTACGACCGACCTGGCACGGCCACGCCGACTGAGGCCGGATACGACCTGAGCCGCTCGACCCCGGTGGAGGTGCCCGCCACGGTGGACGACTCGGCCGAGGACCTCGACCGGTTGCTGCGGGCCTCAGGTGAGCCGGGGACCTACGTCCTGGTGGGGCACTCGCTGGGGGGGCCATCGTACGGCTCTACGCCGCCGCCCATCCTGGGGACGTCGCCGGAATCGTCCTCGACGACGCTTTGAGCGAGAACCTGGCCGACGGCTTCACCCCCGCCCAGGTCGAGAGCTTTCAAGCGTTGAACGACCCGGTGACGCAAGGGGGACCGCCCGGATCGGAGCAGGACTTCTTCGCAACCGCAGTCGTCCCCCTCCTGAGCGCGGCGGCGGCGCCGGACGTGCCGACGATCATCCTGACCGCCGACCAGTGGCTGCTCACTGCTGAGGTCGTCGAGTCGGGCCGAGCAGCCGGAACACTGCCCGAGTTCGTCACGGTGGAGTCCGCCGATGCGCTCTGGGCTTCTCAGCTCGCCGCCCAGGACGTCCTCGCCTCGAAGTTCCCCGGCGGTGAGCACGTCACCGAGACCGCCGCCACGCACTACATCCACCTCGACAACCCCCAGCTGGTCATCGACTCGATCCGAGACGTGGTGGATCAGGTGCGTGCGTCAACGCCCGGTTGAGGGGTGCGCTCAGCTGGCCGTCGGGAGCGAAGCGGCTGCGGGCCATGCCCAAGGGATCGAGGACGAGGTCGTCGAACATCGTCGGGAGGTCGGTGCCGGTGACCTTCTCGAGGATGCGGCCGGCGAGGAAATAGTTGAAGCCCGAGTAGGTGAAGCCGTCGCCGGGGGCGTAGGGCTCACGCGGCGTGGCGGCCCCGATGGCGATGACCTCGTCGGGCGTGATGGTGGAGTCGGGGTCGGCGCAGATCCGGTCGAGCTGGGCCTGGCCGGGCTCACCGACGCCGCTCGTCATGTTCAACAATATGCGCACGGTGATCTGGTCGGCCTCGGGGAAGTCCGGATGCCACTCGTCGATGGTGTCGTCCAGCGTGAGGCCCGCATCGCCGTCACCGATCACCCGAAGTGCCAGCGAGCCGATCAGGGTCTTGGTGACGCTGCCGATCTTGGCCTGGTTGGCCCGGTCCATCGGCGTCATCGACTCGAGGTCGGAGACCCCACGGGTGGAGACCCATTGGCCTTGTCCGGGGATCCACAACCCGACGGTCACGCCCGGCATCCCCGATGCCGCGAAGCCTTCGTCCAGGGCGGTCTCGAGGCGTTCGACGAGAGCCGGGTCGAGCCCGGCCTCGACGGGCACCACGGCATCGGCCGGCGTCGTCGCGACGCTCGTCGACCAGCTCGGAGCGCAGACGCATCGGAGGAGCGGACGACATTGAATCGGCGAACTCTTGCGATCATCACGAACTCGCCGTCGACGGTGCCGTAGAGGCCATGCGGGCCTGAATTCTAATCGCCGGACAGGTTGTCGCGAGCTGAGGGTGGTCCTGCTGTCCTGGCCTTCTACATCAGCTACCGGGTATCGGGCGGCTGACGGTCGGAGCCTGCCGGGACCGGCCGTAGGCTCAGACCCTTATGGCCCGCATCCTCGTCACCGAAGCCATCGCCGACGGTGGGCTCGAACGCCTCCGCCAGGCCGGACACACCGTCGACGTTCAGGAGGGGCTGAGCCCCGAGGCCCTGCTCGCCGCCGTCCCCGGCGCCCACGCCCTCATCATCCGGTCGGCCACCCAGGTCACCGACGAGGTGCTGGCCGCCGCCGCCGACATGGTGGTCGTCGGTCGGGCCGGCATCGGGCTCGACAACGTCGACGTGGCCGCCGCCACCAACCGCGGGGTGATGGTGGTCAACGCCCCGCAGTCCAACATCCTGTCCGCGGCCGAGCAGACCATGGCCCTGCTGTTGGCCCAGGCCCGCAACATCCCCCAGGCGCATGCCGCTCTGGTGGCAGGGCGGTGGGAGCGCAGCCGCTGGACCGGTGTCGAGCTGGCCGACAAGACCCTCGGGGTCGTCGGGCTCGGTCGTATCGGCAAGCTGGTCGCCCAGCGGGCCATGGCCTTCGGGATGCACATCGTGGCCTACGACCCGTTCGTGGCCCCCGAGATGGGGCGCAAGATGAACATCGAGCTCGTCGACCTCGACACGCTCATGAGCACCAGCGACTTCGTCACCTTGCACGTGGCCAAGACCCCCGAGACGATCGGCCTGATCAACGCCGAGCTTCTGGCCAAGGCCAAGCAGGGCATCCGGATCATCAACGTGGCCCGCGGTGGCATCGTGATCGAGGCCGATCTGGCCGCGGCCATCGAGAGCGGGCACGTGGGGGGCGCCGCCCTCGACGTGTTCGCCACCGAGCCCACCACCGAGTCGCCGCTGTTCTCCCTTCCCCAGGTCGTGGTCACCCCCCACCTCGGGGCCAGCACCCACGAGGCCCAGGACAAGGCCGGCGACACCATCGCCGACATGGTGCAGCTCGCCCTCGCCGGCGAGTTCGTGCCCTTCGCCGTGAACGTCAACGCGGCCGAGGCCAGCGAGACCGTACGCCCGTTCCTGTCCCTGGCCGAACGGCTGGGCGCCCTGTTCGCCGGGCTCACCGGCGGTGTCGACACGCTGGAGATCACCTACCAGGGGGAGATCGGCGGCTACGACACCCGCATCCTCACCCTGTCGCTGCTCAAGGGGTTCTTCGGGCGCATCACCGACGACCCCGTCAGCTACGTCAACGCCCCCAAGCTGGCCGAGGAACGCGGCATCAGCGTAAGCGAGACGGCCACCACCACCTCGCACCACTACGTGAACCAGATCGGCATCCGCGCCGGCGCCCATTCCATCGCCGGCACGCTGGTCGGCCTCGAGGGTGAGGCCCGACTGGTGCACGTCGACGATCACCGCGTCGACGTGCCCCCCGCCAACCACATGCTGGTGGTACGCAACGACGACCGCCCCGGCATGATCGGCCGCGTGGGCACGATCATGGGTGAGGCCGGCATCAACATCGCCGACATGGACGTCGGCCAGTCGGCCACCGGCGAGTCGGCCCTGATGGTGCTGGCCACCACCGAGGCCGCTCCGGCCGCCGTGCAGGACCAACTTCGCGCCGTCGACGGCATCGTGTCCGTCGCCTCCCTCACCTGAGACGGCGACGGTCGGCGGGTGGCTGACATCACGCCTCGGATCAATGAGGGCCGGGTTCGCCCGGCCTCGTTCAGCCGAAAGGCGTCCAACTCTGCGGGGTGAGGGTGGCCAGGTCGTTGGCCATCACTCCCGCGGCCGACACGGTGAGGAGACGGTCGCCGATCACCAGCGACCGCTCGATCATCGGCGTCAACCCACCGGGACCCGGGGATGGGGCCAGGCAGTTGGCGTCGGGGGGGCACTCCGGGATCGGGGTCCACGTCGACGGTGCGTCGGGATGGCTGATGCGCCCGCGTTCGACGATGCCGGCGTCGTTCACCGTGGTCACGAGGACGCCTTGCTCCCAGGTGCTCCCCTCGAGACCCCACGCCTGGAGAGGCACCACCAGGGTGTCGGTCGCGTCCCACCACAACAGCGCGTGGTGGTCCTGCTCGGCCAGTGAGTTGCCGCCGGGGATGGTGAGCTGGGCCAGGCGGGTGGGCGCCGATGGGTCGGTGACGTCGAAGAGGCTCTCGGCGAACCCGGTGATGAGGCCGGTGTCGGTGCCGTCCTGGCCGACGCCGAGCAGGCGACCCTCGCCGATCAGCTGCAGGTACGAGGAGTAACCGTTGATCTTCAGCTCGCCCGCCACGCGGGGTGCGCTGGGGTCGCGCAGGTCGACGACGTACAGGGGATCGGTGCGCCGGAACGTGACCGCGTAGGCCTGATCGCCCACGAACCGGGCGGAGTAGATCTGCTCGTTGCGCCCGAGTCCGCCGACCTCACCGATACGGGTGAGCTCCTCGCCGTCGCGTTCGAGCACGGTCACGTAGCTCTCGCTGACCGGGGTCCGCATCTCCAGCGTCGTCTTTGGGGCCGGGCCCGACCAGCCCCACCACATGGGGCTCACGGTGGTGGCGATGCGCAACCGACCATCGTGTTCCGACAGCGAGAACTGGTCGAGCACCGTGCCCCGGGCTCGACCCGAGGCCAGGTACTGAGCCGCCTCACGACCCTCGATCGAGAAGGCGTGCACATCGGTGTAGGGCCCACTCTCCTCGGGCGCAGGCAGGGCCGTGTCGGGTGGGGGAGCGGGGGTCGTGACCGCGGGGGCTTCGGTGGTGGGTGTGGTGGTCGGTGCTCCGGGCTCGGGCCCGCGCTCGGTGGTCACGTAGAGGTTCGTCGTCGAGGCGTACACGGTTCCCGCGCCGGCCACGACCGCGGCCGCCGGCAGTAGCTCCACCCTGTCGGCCCGCAGGTCGAGGCCGAGCACGGTGACCACGTCGAACCCGGAGAACTGCTCGGGGCGGTCGACGGCAGCGCACTCGACGGCGGGCCGGGGCTCGCCATCACCCGAAGCGTTGCGGACGGTGAGAGACGGAAGCCACTCGTCGAGGGTGCTGCCCGCCACGGTGGCCTGGTTGGTGTCGAGCGAACGCTGTTCCGATGCCGCCGTTCCGGTCGGGTACACGAAGCCGAGCTGTCGTGGCCCGGCACGGGTCACGACCCGCACCACGCCGTCCACCATGCGGGCGTCCACGTAGTCGGCGTCCACCTCCACCGTGCCGACCACCCGGGGGGTGCCGTCGAGATCGATTCGGGTGAGGGTGGTGCGAGCCGTGGCCACGGGCATCGACGAGGACGAGAGGTCCGGCGTCGGCCCCTCGATCCCTCCACCGATCGGGGCCATCGGCATCACCCCGCCGGACCCGTAGCCGCCGCTGATCACGACGGCGTGGTCGCCGTCGACCAGCAGTTGGCCGGCGTCGTTCGGCAGCGCCACCGTGGCCGTCACGGTCGGTTCGACCGACGTGAGGTCCACGACCCGGAGGCTGCCGCCCACCACCGATACCAGCCGGCTCCCGTCGGTGACGGCCAGGTCGGGCTCACCGACGCCCTCCTCCTGCACGTTGGTCATCGAGAACCCTGGTGATCCCGGCGACGAGGAGGCCAACGCTGCGGTCGGGGCACTCTCATCACCGGACGAGGTGCGCGATCTCCCCGTCAGGGACGGCGCCGAGCTGTCCTCCATCATCATCGGCCCCCCGAATCCACCGGGCTCCCCTGTCTCGAGGCCGTAGGCGGTCACTCGGGCCCCGGCCTCGTCGTGGAACCAGTCGAGGAGGTCGCCGCACGACTCGAAGCTCACCAGCCGTGCCGCCACTCCCAGGATCGGGGGAGGGCTGCCCGTCCCGCCCGTGCATCCCGCCGCCAGCAGCCCGGTCAGGCCCAGCCCGGCCACCACCATTGCCCCTCGTCCACCCCTGCGCGTCTTCGTCATGGTGGTTCCGACGACCGCCGAGCCGCCCTGGTTCCCAGGGATTCGCGGTGCCCTGACCGCGTGGGACACCGAGGGCTCAGTCGTTGGGACGCAGGGCGACCTTGATGGCCCCGGTCTGGCCCTGGTCGGCCAGGGTGGTGAAGGCGGTGTACCAGTCGGTCAGGGCGAACGAATGGGTCAGCATCGCCGACAGATCGATGCGGCCGGATCGACACAGCTCGAGGTAGTGGTCGATGCCGTGGCGTCGGACACCGTCGATCTCCTCGACCCCGAAGGCGTTGGAGCCGACCATGCACAGTTCCTTCACGTACAGCGGTGTGTCCTCCCAGTACGTGGGGCCGTGGACGCCGGACTTCACCAGCGTGCCGCGGGCTCGTAGCGCCCGGCTGGCCACCTCGAAGGTCTTCTGCTTGCCCACGGTGTCGTAGACCACGTCGATGCCACCGGGGAAGGCCATGGGCAGGCCGTCGCCCGGCTGGAGGACACCACCCGACCACGCTGCGGCCTCCTCGATCACCTGCCGCGCCGGCTCGTGGCCGATGACGGTGGCGCCGAGTGAACGGCAGAGGTCGGCCTGGGTGTCGAACCGGGCGACCACCAGCACGTCGACGTCGGGGTACAGGGTGCGGAGGGCGGCGACCGCGCACGTCCCGAGCGCACCGGCGCCCTACACCACCGCCCGGCCCCCGGGGGGTGGCGGGTGACGGGCCACCGAGTGCAGGCTGACGGCGAAGGGATCGGCCAGGACGGCGAGCTCGTCGGGAACGTCGTCGGGTACCCGGTGCAGCATCGAATGGTGGGCGGGCATCAGCTCGGCGTTGCCGCCAGTGGCGTCGGTGGTGGTGCCGATGTGGATACCCGGGGAGATGGGCCCAGCGGTGAAGCTCCAGCACAGGGAGTAGTCGCCGTCCACGCACGCCGGACAGAGATGGTCCACCCCTCGTGGCGCGCAGGACAGCCACGGGTTCAGCACCACGCGGTCGCCAATGCTCAGCCGGCCGTCGGGCACTTCCGGGCCGAGGGCCACCACGTCCGCCACCACCTCGTGGCCGAGGACCTGGGGCATGCGGAACCAGCCGGTCATCGGGTTGTCGGTGCTGTGGACGCCGTCCCCGAAGTCCATGAAGACCTGCTTGGCGTCGCTGCCGCAGATGCCGGTGAGCCGGGGCCGGGTGATCACCCAGTCCGGGCGGAGGAAACCAGGGTCGGGCCAGTCCTGGAGGCGCATGGGCGTGCGGGCCAGGTTCTGGAGGAGGTGGTTGTCGGTTCCAGGGTCGGGCCGCTCGTCGGGCCGGACCTCGAACACCAGTGCTTGCATCGCCGCCCCCTTGTTCGCCCCTTGGAACCGTACCGGACCAGCGGCCAGCGCGACCGGGGCTCCTTCAGAGCCGCCGGGAGGGTTCTCGGTCGCGCCGTTGCCGACGGTCGACGCGGGTGCTCTCCGGTCAGGCGGCGGTGGTGAGGGGTGGGGGAAGGTCGTGGGCTCGTTGTCGGGCTGTGGTGGATTCGTGCTCACGTTGGTCGGGGGGTGTGTCGTCCCAGGTGGTGGTGTAGTTGGCGGGGCCGCGGGTGCCGGTGGTGGGGCGGCCGCGCTGGTCGGTGGTGGTGACGACGAGGGGGTGGGTGGTCGGTCCGGGTGGCCCGGGTTGGTCGGTGGTTCTCGGAGTTCCGGGTGGGCCGGCCGGTCTGGGGTGGAGGGGTAACCGGTCGGGGCGCCGGGTTCTTGGTGGGGGGCTGGTGAGCGTTGACCGGTTCGGGCGGGTGAAGGTGGCGGTGCCGTCGGGGTGCACCGACATGGCCCAGTCGTGGCGGTGGACGACACCGTGGTGGGCGTCGATCCACCTCGCGGGGTTGTCGCAGTCGGGGAACCGGCAGCTTTGGTCGCGGATGAGCATGGCGTCGCGGACACTGTCGGTGGCGAGGCGGATGCGGCGGCCGTGGTCGATGACG